>Ga0308157_10000028_pt1 | contig 677834 bp, 787 predicted proteins | sample PhyBR1_FD_201035 | JGI IMG/M metagenome (GOLD analysis project Ga0308157, IMG submission 201035) | Phyllosphere microbial communities from UC Gill Tract Community Farm, Albany, California, United States - DLSLB.R1 | ecosystem: Host-associated > Plants > Phyllosphere > Unclassified | place... | reverse complement strand
TTGCCAAGTCGTTCCCAACGACGAAGAGTAACAACAGAAAGGCCAAGAAAAGAAGCAGATTTACCAATAGAAAGAGATTTAATCATAAAAAAATAGAGGTTGACACCTCTATTTTAACACAAATGATCAGATTTGATCAAGGAAATGAGCTGCAGTTAGAAACCCTTGTGGATTGGAGTCATAAACAAAAATTTGGTTACTGGATAACTTTGTTACCTCATCACCTGTCCAAAATCTGATCTTACTCATTAATAAACCTACTGTTATCTTAAAATTATATCATAAAATTAAATTATTAGAATACGTCTATTTGATTGGTTATTTTTGATATGTTTGTTATAATAATTTATCATTTTAGGAGAACTTTATGAGGCTTATAAACAAAGAAAGTATTTGTTTATTTAAAAATTTAAAAGAAATTAATGATGGCTTCCGTATTCCTGATGAAGCATATGTTCATGGAAGCGAATTTGAATGTTTTGAACAACTGGTGGTGACATGTATTTTTCAAATTTTTGGTATGGTGAGAAAAATGCAGCCATTGAATTTGCTGAAAAACTCGCTTCTTATTTTAAAGAACGATATGAGAATACTCCATTTGAAGAAGATTGTTATCATTTTTATGGCATGGTTCTCTTATGGTTTGTAGGAGATAAAAATCTTGTTGCCAATATTAATTTAGATGATCAATTTACCTTTTATGGATATGATAACGAATTACCTGATGAATTAATTAAAGATTTTGAAGATAGTAGTCTGCAGCGATTGCTAACAGATGGTGATGATAATACCTGCACTAGTGTCTTATATGTTAATTGTAGTAAATCTACTGTTCAAGAATTGTTTAGTTGTGTTTTAGAACTGAAAAAAGATGATTATATTCAGGAAGCAAAAGAGCAAGGAATTATAATTAAACAATAATATAGAAAAAAAAATAAAAAAGGACATATTTAATGTCCTTTTTTAATTCAATTTTTATTTACATTGTATTCAAAACAGCCTTAGAATAAACGCTTGGATTGCTGTAGAATGGGTTCATATCTGTGCATGGAACAATCATGGCCTTATAAGCACCATCGTTGTTTACTGTGCTACCCGCCATTGTAAATTCGTAACGTTTAAACAAACTATTATCAGCATTGTAAAGATCAATATATTTGTATTTATTTACGAAAGCTAATGCCGTGCTTAAATTAGTCGTTGTATTAGGTGTCCAGCCTGCTTCTTCGGACACTCCAAAATATAATCTACATGTTGATACATTAGGGCTTGAGAAATACACTAGAACACGCTGATTATCTGAGTTCATATACTTGGTTCCCAAGTCAACTCCAGTATTCGAACGAGCATAAATCCCCACAAATCGGTTACTGCCAGATGTTACTGCTTGTGCTCCATAAGTCAATGTAAACGTTTCATTCTCAAGTGTGCCTTGTGAAGTTTTTGTGTAAGTTAAACCCGTTTCAGTTTGTGTTTCTGTAACGGCAGCACCAATATTACGGTATTCAAGCGTATCTGGGTTTTGTTCTCTTTGTTGAACTGTTCTCGTTTTATCTTGACTACAACCTGATAAGGTTTGCTCAAAAGATTCTCCTTTATTCACAGTATTTGCTGCTGGAAGTTCGCTGCTACATCCATAATAGTCACCAGAAACAACCCATTCTGATATAATAGGTTCCGCTGAATTCCATTTAGGTACATTCACAAATGTTATATTTGATACAGGGTATACAACAGTATATTCGGCCATTGAAAGGGAAAATAATGGCAACAATAGAAAAGGTATTGTTTTTATTTTTATTTTCATATACTTATTTAAGGTTATTTTATTTTAATATATCATAGTATTTTAATATAAGAAACCTTTTATTGATTTTTTTTTAAATTTGAAACAGTAAAAAGATTTCGAAAGATCTTTTTTGCTATATTTGCTGCATTTGTAATAATGTGATGTCATCATCCGTCATGGTAGCAAATGTTTTATTATTGTCATTCATATACTTTTCAAGAATGCTAGGTCTTATATTTTTATCTTTGTAATAGATATGCTTAATCCCTTCATCGTCATAATCCATATAATTTTTGCCATTCTGAATTTGGACAGTGAAGTTATTTTCATACGCATGTAAAATCACTGGTGCATCTGTGTATTTTACAATATAAATAGCGTTATCTGTAAATTTAGAACTCAATTGATTTGACGCATACCATAGTGGAGCTGGTTTAGTATTAAATGTTGTTATGTAACATTTTAAGTTTTTTACAATACTAAAAAATACTTCAAGACAGCTCAGTAAAAACAAACCAAAAAAGATAGACATAATAAATGGATAGTTTTGACTGTTATAGCTGTAATCATACAAATACCAAGTGCCATAGGAATAAAAGATAAGCATTGGAAGTAGTTCTAAATTTTTAGATTTAAAACTTTTGTAAAAAGTAGACTCAGCAAAAATGCGGTGTTTAAGATTTCGAATAACGTTTAGTATCGAAAATAGAGATACCAAACCTAGATAGGCCGAAAAATATAACAGTGTCATTTCTGCTTTAGAAAATATATATAAGCTTAATGTTATCAATAAAAAAGAAATGTCGATGATCATCTCACCAAACATGCTACTTTTAAAATACAATTTTTTGTCTTCAAGCGTCATCCATGATCTCCTTTACTTTATAGTGTTTACTGCATCAAAAACTAGTTGGCAATTAGTTTTCAACAAATCGTTATCACCAAAAGACAATTTGATTTCTTCTGGTGTATACTTTTTATCAATATCGACTAGTCTTTTATGAATATTAATGTCTTTAATATCTTCTAAGACACGGTATTTTAAATCGTAGTCATTTAAAGAAGCTTGCTTAAAAATTGATTCATCTTCTTTTGTAATAACATAAATCACTACCGAATCATAATAGAAATAAGGGTATTTTTTACCTGTCAACTTTGAAGTTTTTTTACGACCAAACTTAGAAGCCATTAAAGCAATGGAATACCAAATATAATAATGAACTTCTGTTGGCATTGATTTATAGCTATAAAAGATTCCGTTATTCAGATTAACTGAATAACTATGATCCTCTGAATCATCACTCATCCAGACATATTGTTTCTCATCTTCATAAAGAAAATTTTCCAATACAGCCATAATGGCCGCTTTATTTGATTTTTTGAGCAAAGGTAAAGACAGTGTATAACCCATAAGGCACCTCGTAGTAATTTCAGTAAGATATCATATTTATACTGTTTAATCAACATATTTAAAATTGACTTTATGCTATTTTTAGGTTATTATAATGTCAAAATTTTGGAGATAATTATGCAAACAATACCAAAAGTTGTTATTACTATCTGTGGTGTATTATGCCTTATTGCAATCACATTTATTGTGCAATTGACATCAGATGCTTTTGAAACATACAGAACCTATGAAGCTAAATTTCAAATCGTTGAATATCAACGTTATTTGAGAACAGGTGGTGTTTCGATTACTTTAAAAAATGAAGACACTCATGAATTAATCAAAGCTCCTGTTAATGATGATTGTCAGTACCAACCGATCAATAAAATAGTTACATTAACCATTAATGAAAGAAAAAAAGAATTTTTTGGATTGTTTAATATGAAGTTCAATACCATCATAAATGGTCAAGCGTGTATATAACAAAAAACTATATTACTATTCTAAACATTGACATTAATTAGTTTTTTCTTAAAATGTCATAATAAAATTAAATAGGAACATATGTTAAATAATATTCATGATGTCATCAATAGGTTAGAAATCATTAAAAACATGGGCTGGGTTAAAACCTTACGCTCAGGATCAACGGGTATTGGATATACCCTTGAAACCTTACTGGAAATAGAAGAAAATAATTTTCAACAACCGGATTTACTGGGCTTTGAATTAAAAGCCAGTAGAGCCAATGGCTCATCCATGCTGACCATGTTCACGTTATCACCAAATCCACCACGCTCAAATTCAATACTTCGTGAAAAATATGGATATATCAGTCCTGATTATACCAATGAGCGTAAAGTTTTACATGCTACTTTATCCACACAACGATACACTGAAATGGGCACGGGTGTCAGTTTAAAAGTAATTGAACACGAAAATAAAATTCATATTGCTACCCATGAAGAAATCGAAAATATTTATTGGTGTCGAGATAGAATACAAAAAGCCTTCAATCGAAAAATAAAAAACAGTATTATTATGGTGAAAGCAGAAACCCGAGGAACAGGAATTGATGAACAATTTTTATTTAATGAAGTCTATTTATTATCTGGATTTGATTTTGAACATTTTATGCAAATGATTATTGAAGGAAAAATTTTTATTGATTTAAGGATTGGACAATATAGTAATGGAAGAACACATGATCATGGCACAGCATTTAGAATAAAAGCATCTGATCAGATTCATTTATTTAAGAATATACAAAAGCTTATTTAAGTAATACTAACACATCACTTAAATCTTTTCGTATTTTTTGTAATTGTTGCTCAACCACTATGGGGTTATTAAATTGTTTGGTTTGTTTGATTTCATGCACAATAAGTTCATGATAACGAATGGATTCTATAAAATCTTTAAGATATTCTTCTTCTGATGGATCACAATTTTCATGAGCAACAATATAAATTTGTTCAATTATTTCATATATTTCATTGATTAGTATATTTATCATCTGTAACTCCATGTCTGCATCATTTCAGTCGTTACGGTTTATTATACCATAGTCAATCAAAAATAAAAATGAATTTTTCACAAATCACATTTTGAACTTTCTTTTTGCCTTATTAACAACATTAGATTGATTCAAAACAGCAATAAGTTCTTCATTTGAGACATTAAGTTTCTGATATAATTTACGACCCTTGACTTCTACACGATCTTCCATAATATCGTAAATACGATGGTCATCTTCATAATCAACCCCTGCAAATTCTTTTTTATATTTATCATGATAAAAACCAGTCGCACAACTGTCTACATCATATTCAAACAAATTTTGTTCAAAAAGAGTCTCCACGGCCAGAGGTGTTAAGCCACCAGAGTTTTCAATAAATTCTAAGGCATGGCAGAGTTCATGAGTTAACGTAACAAGATATCGACTTAACATTTCTGACTTCGTTGCATTTAATTTTTCAGCAAACTTATTATAAATGACATCAAAGCCTTTTAAATCAGCTTCTACGACCACAATAAACTCGTTAGCAGTATTAGTGGTACCTAAAATATTTTTGCTATTAGTTAAATTAAAAAAACCTAATGTCGCTCCTGCCGAATCATCATCAAAATAATCTTTAAAGATTTGATTGTTATCCACCATTAATATTTTAACATCAACATTTTCTGGAAATTCTAGTTTCGGATATCTTTCTTTAAAATTTTGTGGTAGTTGAATATTGAGATCATTCAAACGATCTGTCAATACTCGATAAAATTGAGAAATAGGATTTTCTGATTTGAAATCTAGGTTTGGGTTGCCAGTGTTCAATCCATCAATAGTAAAGTGTACATCAATCATTATTGCCTCCTTGTCATATATTATTATACATTAAGTACACAATAATAAAAGATGTATCCTCATTATCAAATTAAAAACTTACTGGGATGCTCATAGGTTATTGTCGCCTCATAACTGACATACCATTTTTCACCCATTAAATCGACAAACACTGTAAATTCATTTGCAAAAATTGTTTCTTTTTTATCTAAGACATAACCTGCTGCCCAGTCAGCCATAGTCGTTTTTGATCGTAGGGAACGAAAACAACCAACATTATCACTTTGCCTAATATAACACCATGCTTTTCTCATTATTAGTTCCTTAAATTTCAGCCATCTCACACATGGCCCAGAATTCTGGAGTCATGGGTTGTCTTTCAATGCCATATTTATAGTAAACAGATTGGTAGACTTCTTCTTCAAATACAGTTTTAAGATAGTCATTCAGAGCACAATCCTCTGATACATCTGTGGATACATTATTTTCAACACTATACACTTTTTCAATTCCATTTTCGTGGAAAATGACAATGTTGCAATATCGCTCATTGCTTAAAGGAAATCTAAAATGAACTAAGTGATTAAACTCAATATTATTATTTAATATAGACTTTGTTTTAATATCAAACTGACTATAATCATTTTTATGCGGATTAGAAAGACCACCCAATGCCCCATGATGCAAATAAACGGAAGCATCTCTTTCAGATCGCTCTTTACTTATAAATCCTAACATAAAATTAACCTCGGATTGAACATCTTTTATATTATAAATTTTGTAATTTACTCCAATTTTCAAGATAGCGTTAAGAACATTTCTTGCTGTATTTTCAATACCATTAAAAATAAATTTAGATTCAAAGTCTACATATTGATCCATACCACTCACATGATCTGGTTCAACATTTACAAATCGATAATCTTGTGCTTTAATTTCAACCGAATTATCTGATTTATCGATTTTTAAGAAAGATCGTGCATCTGTTTTCTTAAAGTTATTAGGTTTAACAATGATATATTCTCGTGGGTTGCCTTCTGAATCATCCTGTTCAGTTAATTCATAAACAGAATATAAAGGGAGGTTTTGACTTATAAATTTATATAAGTTTACTTTTTTAAATTGGTTTCTATGCTTTATTAAAAAATCAAATGACATGGAGTAAGCCTCATTTATGTAATTACAAGATAATATCAGAAATTTTCTGAAAATTCAACAAAAAAAGATATTGACGGGATTTGTGTATTTTTGCTATTCTAGCTATCTTGAGGGTTTAAAATGAATGTCTATTCACTACTAAGCAATGAGTTAACCACAAAAAAAATAATCTATACTATGGTTGTGGCCTTTCATCTTATTTTTATGTTGGTGTGTTGGCTATTTGATAGTAGTTCATACTTTATTATCCCATCTTTGTGTATTGTTACTTCTTTTTTGTTTGCCTTTTTTTTTGTTAGATTATAAAGCCAATAAAGTCAATTTAAATTTTCTTTTTCATTTTCATAACCTAGAAGATAAAAGAAAGGAATTTGTGTCCAATTTTAAATATTTACTACTGATTACAATATTGATGTCATCAATGTTTTTAGTGACAGCTATGTCAATCAATTATTACGATGATATAAGTAAAAATCATGTACTGTTTACAATATCAGCAGCAATATTCTGCTATGGAATTTTTGAATATTATCGATTCACTGTTAAAGAAATTATGGGAATACTCGCTATAAAAAAAGCATGTATGATGAACCATAAAATAAAATCCGAAATGATAGCTAAAATAGATCTAAAATACAAAAATCTCGAAAATTTTGTTTTTGTTATTAATCATTCTCAATTTAATTATTGTGAAATTTATTCGTTTTACCATAAAAATATTACAATATCTCTTGAATATGCTTGTGTTTTCACGCCTAAAAAGATACCAATAAAAACGTTTTTAACCTATCTAAAAGAAAGTGACCTCTGTATAGAAAGCTTGACTGCAGAGGATATTTTAACAATTGAGATGTTTTCCTTGTGACAAATAGTGTTTGACTATAAGTATATTCATTGTAATATAAAAATCATACACATTAAATTATAAGCAGATGTTAAAACATATTACTATAATAATTATTGCATTAAGCACATTAACCCTAGGTGGTTGTCGTAGTTCATCACTCTTTTACACAAGCAAGCCTAAACAATATTATGTTCACAATCCTGAACTTTTCCAATACGATCCAAGCCAAGAACATAAAAGTTATACGCAACTTCAACGTTATCAAAATTCAAATGTAAATATCAAAAACATACAAAAGGAACAAATCATTTACAAAAATCAGCAACCTATACCAATAAAATTAAATTAATACGGATATCTTAAAATGGACTTTATAAAAAATTTATTTGACAGAGTAGTCAGTAACGAACATCGTCAACGAAAAGGCGTTATATTATATTTTATACTCGCTTTCATCTCAACATTTATTATCAATACATCACTTGGAATCAATTTATTAAACTCTGCTAACAATGGAATGGAGTTGTCAATTTTTAACAAAATTCTAATGTTTATTAGTTTTACATTAATGTTTACCCTTATGATAGAAGGTTTTTGCATAACTTATAATTTAAGCAGTCCACTCTGGATAAACTTGATTATATCAGTATTCACCACTATTGCATTTATCTTAGGCATCAACTTAATATCAGGTTCAATGCTGTCCAATCAAATAGAAAGCAGTACGGCTGGAAACATAGCCAACATTTATGCAACTGGGCAATATTATTCAATGGATGAAAACCAAAGAAAAAAAGTAGGAAGTGTTTATCAGTTTAAAAAAGACTTATTAGAAGATATTATCTATATTGAAAACAAAAAAGATTTAGTGAAAGATAGAAATAATTATGAAACCGCTGGTCATGATCCTATGCGTGATTTTAGTAATTATTCTTTCTGGAATATTTTAGGAATTCTCATCTATACCGATCCAGAAGTATTAAAGAGCTATGAAAGCAAAATTGAAGATATCCATGAAAGAAAATTAGAAAAAAGTTTAAAAGCTAAAACAGAATCACTCCATGATAGTTATTCGATTGCTTACCAAACATTAAAAGATGACTTTATAAATACAGAAAAACAATATAATAATCAAGTAAAAGTTTTTAATAATATTAATTCTATTATTGACAAAGACTATCAGTTTATTAATAGTTATTATTTTAATGAAGCGGATAAAGTAAATAATACTGTCTTAAAGATTAACATGAATGCAGATGCTTGGGCCAATCAATTTGTTAGAAAAGAAAAAGCAACATTGGTCGATTTACTTGAAAGAATGCTGAGTAAGAAAAAATGTAATCAATCTTGCATAGATAAAGCATACAACAAGTATAACAAACAATATAAAAGCTTACTGGGTGTTAGTTATAAATATTGGTTAGTAGAGAAAGAAAAATCAGGATTAACACAAGCATTAGAAGAATCAGCTAAACTTATTGTAAGTTCAGGAACATCGTTGCTTTACCAAGCAAGACCGGGTTATCTTCAACAGCAAAAAGAAGCAAACCATATAAAATATGATGACAACCATTATTATTTATTAGCAAAAAACTTGTATTTAAATAACGAAGCGAATAAAAATGAATTAATTACTCAATCTCCATCTTCCACTGGCAGTATTGTCCTTAAAGCTAAAAGTGTAACAGAATTGAAAAATATCGCTTCATTGAAAAATGGATTAATAAAAGCATTTGCGGCAAATAAAGGTTATACAATCTCTGCAAATGATATATTATCAAGATCACAATTTAATGAAACAGCTAAACGTTATTACACAAGTAAATATAAAGTAAAAATAGACAAGCCTGTCTTTGAAAAAATGGCAAAAGATCAAAAATATCAAAATATTGCTCGTGCTCAATTAGGAACATATTATGTAGAAGGCATGCCTTTAACTTATTCTAATAAAGACCTTGCTGATAAAGTTCTTAAGGATAAATTTAAAGAAGAAATTGTAAAAGTGGAACAATCTATTGACAATAAAGAAGCCTACAAAAAAGTTATTTACCCTTATGTTATGTTGTTCTTTGTCACATTATTCTTTATAATCTCGGCAATAACATTTATTTCAACAGTTATTTTTGTCATAATTAGAAGAATAGGAGAACTTGGAAATACCCCAGTCACACCTAAGCTGAATTCTATTTGTACAGGAATCTTATTAATCATTACAACTCTTTCTATTTATAATTATGATTTGTCTAAATCAACAGATATGGAAGCTGGTAAAGAAGTCGCTCAAAAATTAAGTGATCGTTCTTTCAAAGATGAGTTCATGATAAATACCATCATGTTCACTTATCCAATAATGATTAAAACAGAAATTATTAAAGAAAAATATTATATCAACGTACTAACTGATGCTTATAGTGTTTTTGATACAACATCAAAAGGATCAAATAGAAGATAAGCGATTGACCAGAAGGATGCTTAATGGTATAATTAAACTAAGGCAGACGGTTATTATGTAATCGTCTTTTATATTATAAAAATCATTAAGGATGAGGAATATGAGACTTAATTACATTACAGTATTATCAAATTGGTTAGTTGGTTATGAAAAATATTCCAAGACCTATTCAAAAAAAAATCTTGATCGAAGCACCTATAAAAATGAATTCTATCTGTTGAAAGAAGACGAATTAGATATTGGTATACGCAAAGCCAGCAATTTGATTGCCAAGATCAATTTAGAAAACAATCTGATTGTAGACAATAATAAAATTGTTCGCATTGAAACTAATCTGGATGAATCTATTGTTAAAAAGAATGAACGTAATGGGTTAGGTTGGGTTATTGATCAGAATTGGATTCCTGTCAGTCGTGTTTATCTCTACCATAATGAACAATGGCTTGAATTTTCTATTGAAGATGTCACGGCTCTTTCTTATAAACTCAATGGTAAAGATTTGAAACCTTACACTGAATTAGTTCCTCGTTCTATTTCAATTCTTCCTGTGGCACAAGCCTGTCAAGCTGATTGCAAGTTTTGCTTCTCTGAAAGCTCTATCTCATTTGACCAGAAAAGAAGTTTGGTAGACCTAGACAATTTGAATAAACTTTGTAAAGAAGCTAAATCAAGAGGTGCTGAACGTTTCGTGATTACTGGTGGTGGTGAACCTACACTGATTAATTTTGAAACTTTGTTGGGAACTATTAAAACAGCAAAACAGTATTTTGATAAAGTGGTTCTGATCAGTAATGGGATGTTCCTTAGTGAAGAAAATGAAGACGTTATTGTCAATAAAATTAATCAAATGATTGATGCTGGACTCAGTGTACTATCTACATCTTATCATCACTATACCTTTGATCAAAATGCTTATATTATGAATAAAGGGATTAAAACAGATTATTTATTGTCTGTCATTCAAAAACATAAATTAAATGAAAAATTGACGACTCGATTAATTTGTGTACTACAAAAAGAAGGCGTGAATAATCCAGAAGAAATTAAAAAATACATTGACTATGCAATTTCCAAAAATGTTGCACAAGTCTGTTTCAAAGAATTGTATATTTCTTCTACGGAAGAATCTATGTATGCAGGAAAAGAGCAAAATCTCTATTCAGAAAGAAATCAGATTTCACTCAGCGTATTAACAAAATACCTTGATCAAAATAGTGTAAAAGTTGCAGAGTTACCATGGGGAAGTCCTGTGTATCGTTACAATAATGTAATCGACATTGCTGCTTACACTGAACCAAGTGTAGGTTGGGAGCGTTTAAATGGTATTGCCAGAAGCTGGAACGTGATGGCTGATGGTAAGTGTTATGTGTCACTAGAAGATAAAGATAGCCTATTGGAGCTTAATTAATGAATTACAATGAATTTTTAGAACTTAAAGAACATTTACTCAAAGAAAATAAAAACCTGCTTAATTTGGCAGAAAACAACTTGTATGACTATCATCCACACAATATTATTCATCAAGAAGGTCAAGGACATATTAATGGAATTGTTTATCGTTGTCACCTTGTTGAAGACTGGTTGAACTATTATGGATTGTCACAAGATCTTAAAAAACACATTGGTGTTTCAAATGGTGTTAGACACTCGCTTGAAACCATTATTGAACATTTTAAAGATCGTTCTTTTTTGGTACCATCCGATGTGTATCCTTTTTATCAAAAGACATTGAATGATAAATCAGTTAACTACAAAGAATATCAAACATTAGGTGTTGATGAACTCTTTAAAGATTTAGCTGACACTGATATTATGTTACTCACTGATCCTTTGAAACCACTGGGAAGAGACATTTCAAAACAAGAATATCAACGTATTGAAAATTGGTTAAACGCTGATTACAAACGCTTATTGTTGGTTGATGCTGTATATTTATTGGATAATCAAGTCAATGAATATCTTTTTAACCTTTATCAATCAAGCCAACAAGTTATTATTATGCATTCTCTTTCAAAAGCATGGTGTTTACCAAATCATTTCGGAGTCACATTCTTGCCAGCTAATGAAATGGGACAAGATTTGCGAGAATCTTACAAGAAGCTTGAAAAAAGCCAAGATAAATTAAATTTAGCATATGTTGCACTTAATCATTGTAAAGATGCTCCTAACTTATTAAGATCAAAACTATTAAATACAGCTAGCCAAGTGAATGAAAGAACTGATTTGAATATTAAAACTTCTATTGATAACCCAAGCTATATGTTTTATAGCCCAATATCATTCGAAGAACATCTTATCAAAGGAATATTAACCATACCTGCTAGTGTGTTTGGTGGAAAACAAGGTTCTGTCATTAGTACACTTATTTGATAATTACTAAGAAAATAGAAAAATAAAAGACATCACATGATGTCCTTTTTATTTTGCTAACTGGATAAATTTGATAATTTTCTCTGTATCAAAATGATATTCATCTCGTGAAATACCAGTAGATACCAATACATGAGAGATATGATCTTTGAAATCGCCAATGTTTTCTGGCGTCATCCCGCTCGCAATAGCCAATAAGCCATTTGTCGCTTTTGACATAGATTCTATCTTTTCAACAGTGGGAGCGTGACCCGTACCGTAGCCACTGGTCGTTGGTATGAAACCATTTTTCTTAGCTAATTCTGCAGCAAGTGGTGGATTGGGTTCATGGGCTTGATATTTAAAGGCGACAGATGCAAAGATTTCAATCGTTGGATTATATTGACTCCAAAAATATAATTCGTAACCTTCAAGAGAAAGACCTTCTGATGATAATCCGCAATAGTCACTCCATACCATATCTAAACCATTGGCTTTCACAATTTTAGCAGTGTCCATTGCATCATTGCCTAAAAAATTAAGACCTACTTTGAAATTATATGATTTTTTAATGTTGATAGCTAATGGAATCAAATCATTATTATTGCCTAAATGTGAAATAAGAAAAACACCATCAGCACCTGCTTCATAAGCAATACGAGCTTCACTGAGGGTGGTTATATCATCTTTGTGATGAATGACTGGATATACTTTCATGTTAACCTCTTTAATAATGCCAAATAGTATATTTTTTTAAAAGCTTACTGTCAAATTTCAAATCAATAATTTATTTGATGAACATTAAAATAATGTTACAATGAATAAAAGCTAACAAAAACTTTATATCATGATCTTAGATGCCTTAAAGAAATCCAATAGTAGTTTGAATAACATTTCAAAATCTCTTTGTAATGAAGATTTAAAATCTGTTCTTAATATTCATCATCATGGTTTAGAAGAAGCTTTAAAAATTGCGAACGAAGGTAGTAAATTTTCAAATCCCTTAACCTATTTAAAATTCAAAGTCATTGATGCTGTGAAAGATTTACCCCTATCTAAAAAAATATTAGGTGCTTATTTTAAAAATCAATTATTAAAGATTGATGCGGCCATAGAAAACCCTATTGCAAGAAAACAATTATTAGAAAGTCATCTTTTTAATGTCAATAATGATAACAATCATTTAAAAGTAGATACCTTTGATGATATTACAAAAATTTATGAAATTGGTTTACAGGAAGGCAGGGATCAAGTTTTAACCAATATGCATACATACAATCAAAAATTAGGAACAAAAATAAAGATTTTGAACCCATATTCAGATGTCGTTGTTAATCTAGAAATGCAGATACATGAAGATCATACCCAGCATGGTAATCGTGTATTAAGAATGGAAAAAGAATATCATGATATCAATTCATTGCATGTCGTTCAAGTTACAACAGAAAATAAGAATATGTTTCACTTAAATGATGATGAAAAATTTAATAAACTTGTTAATTTTGAATTTACTTTGTATCATGAATTAGCTCACGCCAGTTTTAATCAAATTTCTAAAATGACAGAAGATTATTCGAATAATAATGAAATTCATTCTGACATTTGTGCAATTATTAAAATAATAAAAAATCATGATTATAACGCAAAGGAATCACTTGCTTTATGCCATGAAGTATTTAATTACAGAATGAATTCAGCAGCAAATGATCAATACTTAGAAATCAATTCACCAATACGCACTCACTATACAGAGTTTGGATTATTACAATTTACAAGTATATTAAGCAGATATAATAACAATGTTAAGGAGTTGAAAGATTCAGAAATTAGTGACTTCGTTGAAACCTTTATGCAAGAAGCACAAACGAAGAAGCAAAAAATACTACCAGAAATACAAGATAAAAAAGAATTTGTGACTAATCTTGTAGACAAGTATTTAACTCAAAATATGGGTGATGATATGAAAAGTATCTTAACATTTAATGCCTATAAAGTGAATTATAGTAAAAGTTTTTTTGAAAAGAAACCTTATAAATTAAAAGACCTATACAATGAAATGAAACAAGATGGTATATTTGAAAAAATGAGAAACATTATGATTGATAACTTAATGAATAATGAAAAAGCATTACTTGATATTTATTTACAGAATAGAAGAATAGAAATGGGAAAAGATAGAGTCTTCATGGAATCTCTTATAAAACAGATGCCAGATGTCAAAAAATTAGGTGGAGATTCTTTTGAAAAGTTTGAGTTATACAAACAATTTAGACAAGAAGTTAAACAAATAGAAGACAACCCAATAAATGATGTTACACCCGATAAGCCAAAGAAAATAAAACCAGAATAACATGAAAAAAAGACCTATCTAATTGGTCTTTTTTATTTTAATTTCTCAAAGTAAGGGAAAATACAACCTTTACATCTCATATTATAATGCTAATATAAAATAAAAACAACAATAAGAATATGAAAAAAATAATAAAACTATCGGCTATAATTACCGCAGCAAGCGTTTTATGTTTTACACAGGCTGAATATCAAGCCGTTATAGGAAAAAATACTAATATTCGATTCGTTCAATGGGCAGAAACGTCACCCATTGAAGGTGAATGGGTCAATACATCAGTGCCCTATGGTTGCACAAACTGGTCACCTAGTGTAGAAACACAAGACATTGGAGTATCTTTCACACAAACAGCGACAGATTGCAAACAAGATCAAGAACGAGACGTAAAAAAAAGGATGCAAGATAAGTTATCAGGTAGTATAATAGTCAAAGAGACTATCAAGGAAACGAGAGTTAACACTGGGCAAAGTAGTAATCAAACAGCAGTGGGAACTAAATTATTAAAAGACTGTCGATTTGTTAAGGTGAATGCAAATGGACCAGTTGCTGGAAATTACTATGTATTAGAAACTGGTGGTAATACAACTGCTTATTGGAATGGACAACAAATGGGTCGCATAAATTCAAGAATTCCTAAATATGTATTTGTTAATGGTGCCTATAAATATTATAGCACTCAACTGATGGTTACTGATTGGTATTATTATCACAACATTTGTAAAGAAGCTTTATAATATACAAAAATGAGAAAGACAGCGATGTCTTTCTTTTATCATAAACGCTTAATAAATAGTATTTTTCAAAGTAAAAATAAAATTTTAATATTTGATTTATTTTTTTTAACAGTTAAAATATAGATATTTACTGGAGATTGAGTATGAAAATTAACAATAAGATTATAGGATTATCATTAGTAATGGCTACAAGTCTGCTTTCTGGATGTGTAAAAGACAATCTATTCGATATGCCAATGAAATATGAAAATAGATCTAATTTCAGAAATATATATTCAAATATTACAGAAGTTGAAGTTATTCCATCAAAAGAATCAACTCCAGAAGACTTTGATAAAACGATTGCAACTACATTGAATGGTCAAAAGAACCTATCTGCTAATGATCTTGGTCAATTGTTCTCCACTGTCGGTCAGACAACAGTATTAAGTAATGTAACAATACTTTCCATGAATGATCAAACTTATGAATACACTAAACCTATTGTGGGTTATCCAATCATTAAGACACTGAATGGCGAACAAAAGGAACCCGTTGATAAGAATGTATACTCAACAAATATTAAGCTTCAAACCTATGGAGATAATCAATTTAAAATTCATTCTATATTAACTAAAAAGAATTTCTTACAAACTAGAAACTTCGAATACCAAGGAACCATTAACCAAAATGAAACCTATCCTATTTATGTGAGTCAAGAAGACAATCATGCTTACAAAATTGTTTTCATTCAAGTTCAAAAAGTGAAAGAAAAAAAGAAATAAAATAAAAGACCTTGTGAAAGGTCTTTTTTATTATCTGAGTATTAAACCCATTGTTGTTTAGCAAATTCAGTATCACGCAAGATTCTATCTTTCTTAATTGCCGCTTTAATTTCTTCTCTATTAGTAATTTGTTTAGCCGTAGGATGATCTTTAGAACGGAATGAATTAAATCCAAGATCAGTAATTAATCCTCCCATTGCTACTAACGGAATATATAAAATACAGATAAAGAGATACTTTAAAATGATTAGAGGATGCCATAATTTTTCTTCAATCTCTAACTGATTGTCCAATAAAAAGAATCGAACACATCCAGTGGCCTTGCCAATGGCAATTTTACGGTTTCTCATTCTATAACTTAGTAAATACGCTAACTTGACTTCTTTTGCTTGATAATTCATTTTTAAGTTCCTATTTTTTCTATATTTTAATATGAATAGTTAATAAATCAATACTCTTGTTATCTAAAAAAAATATGATAAAATTTTTTTTATTAAGGTGACATAAAAAATATTTATTTATACTTTTTAAAGGAGATTAACTGTGAATAATAATGAATTTTTACAAGAATTAGAGTTTTTTAAAAACAATCCTCAAAAGGCTGAAAAACATGATAGAAATCTACCATTTTGTGTTGGTGCCGTAGGATTTATTGTATTTTTATTTTTAATTCCCTTTATTAGTGGATCATTTATGGGAAGATTCGTGTTTTCATATATAATGCTTGGAGTCATTTATTTTGTTTCATCGATAATTATTATTGAAGTTCGAAATTATAGGATAGAAAATTTTGAAGATAAGATATATACAGGAGAGATAAAAGATTTATTTGGTAACCTAGAATCTCCTGACATCAAAGATTATCTTAGTGAGATAACTCAAGAACTAAAAGATTATGCAGGTATTCGTGGATCGAAGGCAATCTCTATTTGGAATAGAATAAATAGTCCATACATTAAAGAACAAAGGTTAAAAAAAGAAAAAGCAAATAAACAAGTAGAAGAAATTATGAAGATACAATTAAAAGCATAAAAGACCCATCAAGGGTCTTTTTTTTAACATTTTAAATCTTAGCGTTGTCATATTTTGGTGATGAGTATTTAAATGCATGATATTTACGTTTTAATCTATTCCCAAAATAAAGCTTCTTTTGAACATCTACAATTCTAATGTGTTCAAAACAAATTTTAAAAAAATCACTATGAAGTTTACTATGCAATTCAAAAAATTCATTCCAAGCTTTTTGCTCAGCTTCTTCATCTTTAAATCTAGTAAGGGTGGCTACCAGTCCTCCTTGAAAAGAATAGTCATAAACATCAACAGATTTATCACCATCCATTACTTTCAATTTGATAGGTTTATGTTCACGTTGGCACCAGTTGGCACCTAATTTTTTCATGATAGGTAGTATAACGTCTAGTGTATTTGTATTTTTAGTGAGAGGCATATTCATTCGACCAAAAACTTGATAATGTTTAGCACCTTCGCAAGCGTAGTCATTACAATATTCAACACCTTCATCAATGACTATAACATTATGGATATCTCTTTTTAAGGCATTCATATTGGGTGCAAAATAAACTCTTTTCACATTTACTGCTCGATTATCAACAACATTAAATTCAACTGGACTGTCTAGTGAGATATTGTCTCCATCGACAGGGAGTCCTTCTGTTCTATAAACTTCATCTTTTGTGCTAATAGTTAAAAAAATATCACCCCATGCTACAACTGTTCCTATCATAATATTATCTCCAAATGAAGAAAAATTTATCATATGCATCAAATAATGTCAATTTGAAAATAGAATATCGAAAATTTACTATAATATCTAAATATGCTATGATAATGATAAGAACGAAAATAAAGGTGTAAAATTGAAACTATATTTGTTAAAAAGAGCAAAATCATTCTTTATGATTAAAAATAAACATATTACAAACAAACAAATTAATGATTTTTTTTCTGATGTTAATTTATATGACAATCTAGAATTAGGAAATTTTTATCTCGATAAAAATTTAAAAAAAAGAATTTATATTAATGAAGATGATTTAAATAAAATCTGCCTATTAGCTCATTTTAAATTAAAAGGTGATTTTTCTTTTGATAATTTAGAGCACTATCAATTCGGAAACAATATTGTTCAAAGAAACGCTAAATCATCAAAAGAATACAATGACTTATTGATAGAACACTATAAAAGTCCAGAAATAGCGGAATTAATAAAAAAAGAAAAAGAATTAGCTAATAAAAACAAAATACAAAATCAAAAGTTTGCAACTAATATAGCAAACTATGAAATAGATATAAATAATAGAAAAATAGTGGCTATTGACTTTGAATATAATCCCAAAAGAACATCAACTGAAAAGTTTAATTTTATCAGTTGTTCTGAATGTGGAGTTACTATATTAGAAAACAATCAAATAAAACATTATCATTTTTTTATAGAAAATGGAAGTCATAAACAAGGTATTGCTAAACATCTGAAAGATAAATTTGAATTTGGACAGACTGAAGTTGTAACTTCGGATCAATTGAAAATAAAACTAAATGAAATTTTTAAAGGTGCTGATTATATGCTATGCCATGGTATGGAAATAGAATATACTATCTTGAATCGCAATGGAATTAAAATTGAAAATATGAACATACAAATATTAGACACATTGCATATGTTTAAAAATTTGGCCACTGGTAATGAATTAAATTCTTATAGATTAAAAGATATTGTTAGATCGTGCAATATGAAAACAACTAATCTACATAATGCTGGTAACGATGCAGCTTATACTATGTTAACCTTCTTACGAATGAATAAAGAACCTGAAATTATGAAAGAGAATATCAAAAAGTTAGCTAATAGTTACAAAGAAAAAGAAAAAAATAAACCAAATAAGCTGGGTATGGTTTAAAATAAATCAATTATATGGTACACTAGACCTTTTCCTAAATAGGGTTTTAAAAGATGAATAATGAATTTAATGTTAAAGCTTTCGTAGATGAATATTTAAAAAGAATTATCAATATGAAGGATAAGGCTTTTCATTATCAAGAATTAAAAAATATAAGAGAATCTATTATTAAGCAATATGATTTAAATATTAATGATATTGATAAAAAACAAATTTCTGAATATTTAAAACAATCTGATTATTTAGATTTATTTGAAAACATTGATATAGATGAAGCTTCTAATGTTATTTTCTTGGAAAAAATTGAATCAAACGAAATTATAGAAATTTTTGATTCAATGACTAAAGACATCAATGAAAAAAACTATTTAAGAAAGATTTACTCACAAAATGAAGTATTTCAAGATGAATACGGAATTAATCTCAGCGACCTTGAAAAGTTTTTCAATAATTGTAAGTATCATCTTAAATTTGAAATCATGGGAAATATGGCGACTTTTATAGAAGCTTATTATAGCACAGAAGATGGCAAAAAATTCATTGAAAGTTATCAAAATCTAAAAGATGACGAAACAAAAAAAGATCAATATTTTAGAACGATTTTCGATAAAAAGAATGATGCAAGCATCAGAAAAATATTCCATACAAATAATGAAGGTGACATTACATATAGTGCTGCTGGAGCAGGAACGTTAGATGGCTTCTTTATCTTGTTTGATAAAAACAATAACCTCACATTTAATGTAAGCACAACTTCCAGCCCAGATGTAAAAATTGAGGGAACAAGTATTTTACGACATGCAATCACATCCAAAATAATATCAGAAGCTATTGTCGAAGAAATTGATAGACAAATTTTTGAGAATAAAGATCATAATCCATATTATCATGACAATAAAGATAATTTAAAGAAAATGAGATCTCATTATTGGGAGCATGTTCTTAAATCTGATAAAGGTTATGTCAACGAAGTAAAAAATACTTTGATAGCGAATGCTATTATCGCAAAAATTAATGAAACTAATTTATTTAAGATAGATAAAGATCTTTTAAACGAGAACTCTTTAAAAAGTGGTAAAACTATTGATGACTTAGTAAAAAAATTAAATGCTGAAAACCCAGTAAATACTATTAATAAAAAACTTGGAACTGATTCAATTATTACTAAAAGTAAAGTCAGAGCATTTTTTGATACTAAAAAAGAAGATGGATTCCAGACAAACTTTATTAGCGAAGTTAAAGGAGTAAGAAATACCAAGAAATTTGAAGCGTCTGGATTAAAAGCCATATTTGATAAAGCTAAGATTAATATTAACGAATTTAAAACATTTTTACAAAATGCTGCATTAAAAGAAGTTACATTAGAAGCTTATAGTGGATCAATAGAGAAAGAAGCTATCGATTTTTTCTATGATAATGTTATTACAAGAAGAGTGTTTGCAACCGCAAGCCAAATAAAAATTAACTTACAAAATTTTGCAATGAGTGCTGAACGTTTATTCTCTAATGTCTTCGTTTTAAATGATGATAAGAAAATTGATAAATATTTAAGATGCTTAAATGGTTTAGATTACTCCAATATTCGTAGTCATTTAAACTACACTATCCAAAAAGGAGCTAAAATAGCAGAAGATAAGAATATAGCACCAGCATTGCATATCCAAGAGAAGTTAGATGATTTAAGAATAAAATCAAATGCGACTTATTTTTTAAGTAAAATATCGCATAAATATAATTTAGTTTTAGCAGACTTTCTTCAATCAGCTAACTCAAACTTCGAAGCTAAAAAACGAGAGCGAGAAATGTTTAGAGAAATGCTTGCAGATGCTGGTTTGAACATGAGTGATGAACAATTCGAGGCACAAATTGCAGCTAGAGAAGCAAAAAATGCTCAATTGAGTAATCAACAATCACTAAAGACAAAAAATAAATTAAAATAAAAAAAGACCTTCAAGGTCTTTTTTATTATTCAAACATTAAAAGCTTCATCATCTGGTCCTATACTTGATAAATATTTATAGAAATCAGATTCAATCATTAATTCATTACCTTGAATACTTTCTACGAAAGTCTTCATGTATTCAGTATGTTTAAGTCTCCTAATAGAATCATTAAAACATCGAGTAAATTCCTCATTTCTTGTTTGAGAATTTTGATAATCTTTCATTTTTAAAACCAATAGACCATCATTATTTTTTTTGTCCATTTCAATAATTTTATGAAAGAATACAATTAGTTTTTTCTTAAATTCTTCAATTAAAAGTTCTTTATTGGCCTCATTTTCATTCATTTCTCTAATTTTTACCAAAATATTAAAACCATTGTTTGAACTTTTTCTTAATTTAGCATCTATCATCTGTTTCTTTTTGATTTCATCAATTAAAATTGCACCACTTTCAATATTACCAGAAGTTTCAACCCAAAAGTCTAAAACTTCTGTAAACTTAGTTCCGCTGGAATTATCAAGCTTAGCTCGAATTAAATTTAAATATTCAGTAAGAAACTGTATGAATACGCTATCTTTATACATGTCTTTAATGTCAATGATGGATTTAATCATACCCAGCTTATTTATATAGTTCAAGAATGTTTCTCCTAAAGATATAGCAGCTTCCTCAGTAAGTGTATTTAAAAAGGCTGTATCTACATACTGCTGTACATCATAAGCTAATTGCATATTTGTTGGATCTTGTTCATACCTCGAAAAAAATGTGCGATAATAATTACTCTTTAATATCTGCAGATAAGTATTTTCAATACATGTTTTAATACCAGAACTGTCTAAATCAGATACAACAATACCAGCATACTTCAAAAATGCTTCTCTAATATTAGACATATTTCTGTTATCAATTGAAAAATCGACTACTAAACAATCTTCCTTACCTCTGGTTGTTCTGTTAACCCTACAAACTGTTTGAACTGCATTAATTTCACTAATTTCTTTATCTAAAATTAAAGTATGTAATTTTGGTTCATCGAAACCTGTTTGTAATTTATCAACAACAATCATGACACCCCATCTATTATTCTTAAATGCATTAATCACTTCTTTTTCACTGGAATATCCACATGTTGTATGTGCTGGAACAGCTTCTTGTGTTGCAGAATAAACCATATAGACACCAGAATCTTTATATTGGGAATATTTTGGTGAGTTTGTTAACGCTTGTAACTCTAATTTAAGTGTATCATAATAAACTTTTGCGGCGTCAATTGAATAACAAGCCAACATTGCTTTACCATTGCCTTTAATCTTCTTGAATGTAGTATCTACTAGAATTTTTGCCACATTTTTAGCATTCATTTCTATTCTATCTTTACTTTCATAGATATCTTTCTTAGTCGGAAGCTTTTTCTTTGCATCTTCTGCAAAACCCATTTTAACTGCAAATGGCACTAAGTTCTTGGTTGGATCAAGAACAAAACCATCTGATATAGCTTCGCTCATTGTGTAAGAATCAAACGGTAGCCACCTCAATCCATCAGTACATCCTTGATATTCACCAAAACGAGCCAAGTTCTCATCAGTTGGTGTTGCAGTAAGACCGATAACAAGATTCTTTTTATCGTCATCCCCACTAACCACCTCTGTGACTTCACTGAACAAGTCAGTCATTGCATTATGATGGGTTCCTGAGTTTGAACGATGTATTTCATCAATTAAGAACGCGACTCGTTTGCCATTGAGTAAGCCTTTTTCTTCGTCTCCTAAAATTTCTTGTAAATGAGTGAATTTTTGTATGTTTACAATCACAATTCTTGGCGTTTCTTCACTTAAGCAAGCCTTCAAAACATCTTTGTTATCAGCTTCTTTGAACAAGTCTTTTTCAATGTTCATATTGTGCATTGAACGGTCCACTTGATCACGAAGGTCAACACGATCTGAAATAATAAGAATTTTATCAAAAAGATAATCATTCTTTTCAACAGTATTGAAGTTTTCTAGATCTTTAAGCATAAGAGCTAACCAACAAAGTATGTAAGTTTTACCAAATCCAGCCGCATACTGTAAAAGTAAAGAGAATTGGTTCTTATTATTGTTATAAGACATTCTTTTATCGATCACTTGCTTCCGAATATTATCAGGTACATGCAACGAGTCAAGTTTCTTAACTAAGCGTTCAATTTCATAGTTTGGATTAGCTTCATTCTGATATTTTCTGATGATTTCTCTAATTGCTTTTTCTACACCATACTTTTGGTTAGGACGTGGGAAGTTAAGTGAAGCTGCATTGTTTTTATTAACAACTTCTTTTTTACCTTTCACAAATTCACTTTTCTTTTCATATGCAATAAAATTAAAATAAAGAATTTCATTTTGTATGCTGGTCTTTGAATATAAATTAGATAAAAAATTTCTAGATTTCTCATCAACTGGTAAGTAATCTTCTTTTGTATATAAGGAATCTAGCAAAAATGTTTTTTTGAGATCTTCTTTGATAACCGCATCATTTGCATTTTTAGTAAAACAGAATTTTTCAACTTCTGAATAGGTTTTAGACAATCCACGGATTACATAAGCACTACTAACATCCATCGCTACCATATTGACAGGTGCATGGAAATATTTCAATGCATTATTGACCAGTTTAGTTTTTTCTTCTGTAATTGCATAGAAGTCTTGATTATTGTCGATAACGCTGGTTACACAACGTTGTACAGCTTCTATGTAATCACCAAGGATTTGTCCACGCCCTTGGCGTTCAGCCGTTTGTCCACGATGTTGAAGCTTTAATTGAATATAAGAGAATAAGAAACCATTCACAAAGATGCCCACATCTGGAATGACTCGATATGATCCGTCTACTGTACGCAAATTGAATGAGGGTTGTTGCACAACACTGAATATGTTACGTTGCACCTTCCTATCATGGCTTACTGGGAAGAATAATTTAAAGTTGTATCCTTTAAATTTGAATTCCCATCTATTGAGTTGAACAGCAACATTGAAGGTTCCATAAACGTAATCAGAAAGCTCTTTGATAAGCTCACTGAAGAATTCTCTTCTATCGCCCTTATAATCTTTGCGAATAATTTTATTGCAGATATCTTCATGGCTGCTGTAAATAAATTGTTCAACCACTCTTGGTATTAGCATACTATCGCCATTGAAGACACAAGAGTCTTCTCGGGTATATCCTAATTCGTCAACAAAATAATTGACAATACTGTTTTCAAAATGTGCTTCTACAACCATAAGAGTCTCCTTAATTCTTTATTCTATTTCCAACTGACCTGTTACTGCTTCATATATCAATGATTGTTTGTATTCTTTCAATAATTCGACTTTTTTATTGATGAGTTCTATTTGTTTTTCTATTTTTTTAGTTTCCAAATCTAAAAAATCAGCAATTTTAATCTGTTCTTGTTCAGTTGGAACCAAGAGAATTTTCCCTTTTACTTGTGAGACAGTAATTTGTGGGATTGCCGTTTGATCATAAGAAAATAATTTATCTTTATTACCTATCATATAATAATAATAATAAGAATTTCTTTTATTTTTCTTGTTCTTTGCATATATTGTAGTCTGCGTACAAGTATGTAAATTTGATGTTTTTATTATTTTTACATAGCCAATTGAATTACCTCTTGCTGGGATAATCAAATCACCAAATTTTAAAGTTAAATTAATATTATTCACATATCCAAAAAATTTATCTTCTGCAGTCGCTGAATAAACTGGATACAATCCATCATCAATTAGATCTTCTTTTAAAATCGTATTTCCCATACCTAGCAGATAATAATCTTTTATTCTCTTAACCTGCCAACTATTAGGTATCGCACCAATCCATTCAACTCCGCTATCTTTCATTTCAGCGTTCTTATCTAATCCTTTGGTTACTGTTTCATAAATTAATGCATTCTTATATTCGTCAAGAAGAATAGATTTTTTTTCAAGTAATTTAATTTCAGTGTCTATTTTTGAGCAGTTTTCATCAAGAAATGCAACGATTTTATCTTGATTTTTAAAATCAGCTAAGCATTCAATGTCTAAAAGCTCTCCTGTATTAATTGCTGGATATGAAACACCTTTTGACTTTTTCATAACTTCATGATGAAAAAAATCATTTTTTAGTAAAAAGCTTAAAAAAAGAGGGTTGTATTTTCTTTTAGGAGCAAGCACAGAAAACCCTGTTGAGACAATTAAATTATGTTCAGGATTCTGAATTAGAGCAATACTTTTCAAATATGTCCTCACATTTGAAATTATAATATCATTATGACTTACATGTTTTTTTGCTCTACTTGGTGCTTCATTAAATTTAATAAGATCTTTTTTTATTATACCAATATCTGGATTAACACTAGAAATATCAACGTATAAAATATCATCAGAAAAATCATTTTTAATTGTCTTAGACCTGATATTTACAAAATCTTTAAGTCTTTTTTTCATATTAAACTCCTAATTCTTCAATAGCTTTCAATATATCAGCAGATTTTCGAATATTTAAAATTTTTGGAAATATGGAATTAAAATTTATTTCAACACCAATAACATTATCTAAAATTTCCACGTCATTAATATCAGTTGAAACCCATTGTATTAAGAACTCTTTAATCGAAGCTTCATTATCAAGATTTGAGTAAGCAATTTTTTCTTCATCTTTTGTCCACACCGGCTCAATATTGCCTACCAATGAAACTTTAGCTTCTTTTTTGGCCGAGGCTTTTGAAACAGAAACTTTAAAGTTAAAAGTGCCATAACCTAAATTTTGACCATCTTTAATAACGCAGTTATTATCATCTATGGAATAAACAATGCCAGAATCAGTAGTAACAGTAATAAAGAACTCATCTGAAGATTCTTTTAACTTATCATTAATTTTTTTTATATCGAGATCTGGAGTTAAGTTGGCTGCAATAATTTTATAACTAACACCTTCTGTTTTTGAAGAAAATTCAACTGATTTAATATCTTTCAATACCAAACTATCTTTGCCATCATTAAATGCACCAAACTCATCGTCTTTCTCAAGTCGCTTAATGATTTGTTTGTTAAAATAGAAATCAAATTTAGAAACAACTTTTGAAAAATCAGTCGTTTTAAAATTGGCATAGATGTCTGAGATTTCTTTTGCACCATCTGATGTAATTTCGTTAGTCTTAACTCCCTTTGTCTTCTTCAATCTAACGCCTTTTTCTTCAGCATTGATACAAAGTACTTGGTCTTTACGATCTTCTCGCTTATTTTTATTCAAACACCAAATATAAGTCGTGATCGAAGTATTAAAGAACTCACCTGTCGGAAGCTGTATAAGTGCTTCAAGATAATCATTGTCAAGAATCCATTTACGAATACCTGATTCACCACTACCCGCATCACCTGAGAACAATGGTGACCCGTTAAGGACAATAAAAGCCTTACCAGTAGCATTAAGCTTTTCAATCATATGTTGAACAAACAGCAATTGAGCGTCAGAGCTTGATGGATAACCACCATGACCAAAACGACCAGTCTCATCAGCAAAGATAGCTTTCTGTTCTTCTTTCCAAGATACACCATAAGGAGGGTTAGCTACACCATAGTCAATTTGATTACCTTCAATCTTGTCATTGGTTAACGTGTTACCATGTTCAATTGTAGATGCTCTACGGAACATTGATTCAATCTTTGACAGTGCATAAAGAGAACCGCGAAGTTCTTGACCATAAGTAGCCGTTTTTACATTTTTATGAATACGTTTAATTTTGTCTTCGGTACCAAACAACATGTTCCCACCACCACAAGTCATATCATATAACCTGTAAATTTTATCATCACGAAGTTCGTCAGTCACAATCAATTCTGAGATAAGATTAATAATGTCATCTGGTGTATATTGTTCACCAGCAGTTTCTGCTGACATATCAGCCCATTTACGCTTAATGTGTTCTTCAAGTGTTGTAATTTCGGAGTTATCATAAGGAGTAAAGTCAATTTTTGCCCATGCTGTTACATAACCAAAGAGAGCATTCTTTTTACGGAGGCTATCAACAACCGCCATCAAGTTTAAGTTTTCTGTCTTGTCAGGGCTTACAATACCCAACAAGTTTTTCATTGACGGGTCGAATGCGTCAAGGTATTCTTTCAGGTCAACACCAAAGTGGAGATCATTTCTTACAATGGATGCAAGCGTTACTTTTTCTTCAATAACTTTGCTGTTATAAAATCCACAAGTCGTTTTGATTTCTTCAATACGATCTTCTTCGGTGACCAGTTCAACGTCTTGCAACACTTCGTTGTATTTTCGGATAAGTCGTGATTCGACCATACGCAATGCGAAAAATGGCATCATAAAGTCTGGGAATTCACTGTTCTTCAAACCTACTGATGAACGTAATACATCAGCAGAAGTCCATACTTCTGATTCATAAGAGAGAATGTCTTTAGTTTTTGGTGTAATAGGGAGTTGAGATTTTGGTAAATTTGGGCTGTTTTCTGAGTTAGTCTCTGCCATCTGTTTTTTCCTCGTAAATATCCTTATAAATTAACAGCATTTTTCAATTTAGTCAAGCTTTTTATGGAGCAAAAAGCTTGTAAAACAGAAGACTACAGGAATAGTAAGTTACGCTAAAAAAATAATAAAACCATCAAAAGAAAATTAGAATATTTTATTTAAAAATATTGATTTTTCTAACAACATAGAATAGAATGATATTAAATAAATTTAGGATGATAACATGGAAGTAATTGCAGGAATTTTTGGTTTAAGTTTTTTGTAGTAATGATAGCATTAAGTTTTATACCATTCATTATAGCATTATGCAGGAAGCATAATGATACACTTTTAATTTTCTTAGTTGTCTTTTTCTTAGGTTGGACAATAATTGGGTGGATAATTGCCTTTATATGGTGATTGTCATCAAACGTACAAGGTTCTGGTAATACCAATCAACAAAATCAGTCATTAACAAATAAACTAAATGAATTATCTGTTCTCTTAAATAAGAAATTGATAAAACAAGAAGAACATGATGAACAAAAACGTAAAATATTAGAAAATAAATAAAAGACCTTCTAGTCTTTTTTATTTATGATTGCTCAATATTTTAGAAATTTTTACATAGAAGGAATCTGTTTTATGTTGAGTCCGCTCAGCCCAATAAATAAATAAATCTTTAAGACTTTGTGGGATAGGCTTAGACATCAATAAACTCACATATTCTGAATCATTAGATAATAACCACCAGAGATGTTTATAACCTACACTGTTGTAATCTTCTTTATTCCTACTCAATAAATCTGTTATAAGTAAATTTAAAATAATTTTCGAATCCATATTAAACAAAACATAAACAACTTCAAAGCTTTCTATATGATCAATTTCTTTAAAATAGATATAGGCATCTAATATTTTTGAAAAATTCCTTATTGGATCATTGTAGAGTCTTTTAAGTTGTTTTTGTTTATAATTCATAGTTAACTCATTTTATTTTTATTTTTTAGTTTTAATACTGGTTGACTGATTAGATGTAACTGAGATTTTGGTATATAAAAAGTATTCATATTTCTATCACAAGCTTCTTTAACAGTCATCTTATTATTTTTGTCGTAGACTTTACCATTATCATGATAACCGACAGCGTTTAAATCTATCTCAGCAACATGCAAAGGAATAGTGGTAGGGTCTACTTTGAGATGATTTAGGAAATAATCTCTATCTCGTTCAGAAGGTAGAGCCAAGAATACAAATATGCCATCATATTCAAACTCAGGATCAGGTTCAGTAAAACCTTGTCTTATGAGTCCCTTTAAATAATCATTATCAACTAGACTCAACATGTCATCTAAACTAACTGTTGAATCCTTCACTAAATGATCTTGTAAATAGGATTCAAAACCAGTGTGTGAATAACGATATATTTTTATTTTTTTCATAATGATCTCCTACTAATATTATACAGAATATTAATATTTTTTCAAAATTCATGAGTAGTTTCTTTCTAAGTTGCCAAAATCTGCATAAAATGGTAAAATATGAAAAGAGGATCAAAAAATGAACAGCAAACAAAATCTTGAAATATTCATTAACCAATTACTTGAAACAATCGTTGATAACCATGATGTTGTTAATAATTATCATAAAATACAGAAATCAAGAGAAGATCTTATTGATCGCTTAGGTATAGATATTGATGAATTAAAAACAAGTGATGTTGTAAATGAATTAAAATTATCAGGATATAAATATTTATACCAGAATCTCGATTTAACAGAACTTGCTGATGTTGTGTTCTTACATAGAATGGATGAAAATATTGCTAAATCATGTCTTCAAAAAATGGTTCAAGGTATCAATGATAAAAACTATCTAAATAACATATATAGTTATGATGAATTCTATAAAGACAACTATGGTATCGAACTTAATAACATTGAACAGTATTTAGATATTAGTCATAAAAATCAAATATTGGAACTAAAAAGTAACTTTGCAACATTCATAGAATACTACTACAGCACATCTAAAGGTAAAGAATTTATAAATAACTATCGAGATAATTCAATAGATGGATTAATGCCAAAAGAGTTTTTTCAAGAAATATTTAAAAAAATGAGAGATTCTAGTTTAGTGCCTAACTTAATAGAACAAGCTGATGGTTCATATAAATATAAAGCTGGTAGTGGTGGTGATTTAGATGGTTTCTTTGTTATTTTTGATGATAACTTCAACATGACATTCAATGTGAGTACAACTGCTAGCAAAGATGTATCTATTGAAAAAACAAGTGTTTTGAGGCATGCTTTAACATCAAAATTTATATCAGAAGCGATCATAAAAGAAATCGACAATGAACTATTTGAAAGCAATAAACATCATATCATCTTAGATGAAAAAGATATGCTAAAAAAAGATAGAGCTGATGCTTGGAATCGTTATGCTCTCACTGATAAGTCTAAAAACATATTTCTTCATAGAGCAGTGATGAAGCATATTAAAGAAAATAATTTAAACATTAAAATTAACTATAATACCATTGATATTGAAGATGGTTCTGCAATTAAAAAGATGATTAAAGAATTGAATGCACAAGATCCAGCTATTTTTATTAATACTGTTTTAAATGAGAATGGAGTAATTACAAATAAAAAAATAAAGAAATTTTTTAAGACGGAAAATGATTTTAATACTAATTTTGTAAGTGATATAAGCGGATTAAGAAATTCAGTAATATTTTCAAAATCAGATTTAAAAAATAAGATGGCTGATCTTAAAATAGGAATTTTTGACTTTAAAACATTTTTGCAAACATCTACACTTAAAAATATCACATTAAAAAAATATAGTGAAAATATTCATAAAAATGCAATAGATTTCTTTTATGATAAGATCTTAACTCGAAGAGTCTTCGCAAAAATAAACCAACATAAGATAAATCATCCTCAATTTTTACATAATGCTGAAAAACTTATTGTTAGTGATTTCGTTCTACAACCTAAAAGTGTTATTGATAAAAATAAGGAATTTTTAAATGAACAAGATCAAGAACACCTCAATCATTATTTGAAATATATATTGTTTAATCAGAATGACAAACAAAATGATATTCAAGACAGATTAGATTATATAAAAGTAAAATTAAAAAATTTACAAATTGATAGCACACCATTAGAAGTATTAAAAAGAATAAAAGAAAACTATCCAGATTTAATAGAAAAAGCAGATGATCTAATTGATAAAGCAACTATTCAAGAAGAAAAAGAGATAACAGAAGAAAAAAATGCTAAATTAAGAGCTTTGCTTATAGCTAATAATATAGAAATACCTGAAGATTTGAAAGAAAAAAAGCCAGTCAAAAATCAAAATGATGAAATTGATTATACTACCGGGCAAAAAGCAATATCAGACATAGAACAATCAACTAAAATTGATACAAAGAAACAGTCGAAAAAATTAACTAATTCTAAAAATACGTTAAGTTAACATAAAAAACTGTCTCACTCAGTTAAAAAAGTGGTTTAATTATTTTTTGCAACCCCTTGAATATTTAATTATTAGAGGTTTAATGGAATAAAGTTGGTAATAGGTATCAACTTTAAAATGAATACTCAATTAGGAGATATTATTATGGCTGACAAAAAAGACAAATCAAAAAAAGTTGAACAAGTCAAAAAGAAAGAACCTGCAAAAAGTGCCCCAGCAAAAGCAACTCCTAAAAAGAAATAAGTAATAACATAAAAGACCTCTGATGAGGTCTTTTTTATTATTCTTTAATACTTATCAAAAGCTTAACTGCTAATTCATAAGTAAGATGCTTATAAAAATCCTTAGCACTATATAAATAACGATAACTTAATTTATTTAATGGCGATTTTAGCTGATAATTTTCATTGATGATTATTGGACGTAATGCAGAACCGTTTAGCTTTGTAAATTCACCATAATCACCACCCACATAAAAACCTTGATTGACTAAAATGTAAGCTGCATAATGATCATCTTTTTGTTCTATATAAGTAATCTCATGACCTTTGCTAAGATATTCTTGCAAGTAAATTTTAATTTTTGCTAAATGTTCCATCTTTATTTCTGATAACGTTTGCATACCACTCAATCCTTTACGTTGTTTAAAAGTTGACAAGCTAAATTATATTGAAGATGTTTATAGAAGTCTGCCGTTGAATAAATTTTATCAGAATCTGAATATTCTTTTTCAACAAGAGAATAAGAGAGACTAGTACCATCAGAAGATTTAAAATAACCATAACCACTCGTATAAAAACCATAAGCTGTCAATCTATATTCTGAAAAACCATCAGCTTCTCCATGCCGGAAAATAACATCATTTCCTTTATTGATATATTCTTTTAAATAAGTTTTAATTTGTTCTAAATGAAAGGATTTAAGTTCTGCTGCTGATGTCATGAATATTCTCCTAAAAGAAGGGAAATATAACATAAGGAAAGTTAAATTACAAGATTTGACGAAGAAATTGGAGCCGAATTGCAGAATTTAACTGCATGGGCTATGGCTGGAATACCAACACATAAAGTCTTTCGACTTAACAACATAGCTCTTATGGGTTCATACCAGCAGGCACTGGACTCATTCGACTGAAATTTGGCGAGGTCTAGACAGAGACTTGCATCAGTGCCTAGGCTCTTGGGTTTGTTATAGCCGCATGATGACTCAGAGGGTGCTATAACAGCTTAAAACTGGAGCGGATAACGAGATTCGAACTCGTCTCAGTGGCTTGGCAAGCCACGGCACGACCACTATACCATATCCGCATAAACTTACATAAACAATTGGAGTCGGTGGCCGGATTCGAACCGACGCGGAACTTTCGTTCAACGGATTTGCAATCCGCAGCAATCAACCACTCTACCACACCGACATAACTTTTAATTTGGAGCGGAATACGAGGATCGAACTCGTCTCTTTAGCTTGGAAGGCTAAGGCCCAACCACTAGACCAATTCCGCATATATATATCATTGGAGGCCACTGCCGGAATCGAACCGACCTACATGGATTTGCAATCCAGTACATAACCAATCTGTCAAGTAGCCATAATTTGGAGCGGATAGCGAGATTCGAACTCGCCTCAGTGGCTTGGCAAGCCACGGCACAACCACTATACCATATCCGCATGTTAAGCTTTTCGGAGCTTATGAGGGTCGAAGCATTGCCCTCCCGCCAGCACTACAAACTTATGCTATGTCCACTGCATTGTAGGAAACACATAACATAGTGCGAGGTCTATAATGCAACCTGCTTCGGTTTTACAACATTTGGTCAGGGCTTGTATCGGCCACCCTCTTAAACGATCCCCTCTGGGAACCTCTCACGACAACTCACGTACTCTGTCGCAACCAAACTTGGAGCGTATGAAGAGACTCGAACTCTCAACTTTTGGGTGGAAGCCAAACATGTTACCATTAAACACCACACACGCTTTAAATCTAATTTGGAGGCGATACCCTGAATCGAACAGGGATAACTTGGTTTGCAATCAAGGACATAAGCCATTCTGCCATATCGCCATAATTTGGAGCAGGTTATGAGAATCGAACTCATTGCTTAATCAAGGAGACTAATGACCAACAAGTAGCCCAAACCTGCATTTTAAGTTGTTTGATTTCTCTCTCAACTCTTCATGTTTAACATTCTATCAACTATTTTCATCCTTGTCAACAACTTTTTTAAATTATTTTAAAATGTTTTGCTTTTAAATCAATAACTTACATTATTTATAGTTGAATGAAAACCTACTCATAGGGAGCATAAAAAAACCTCGGAGCTTTCACCCCAAGGTTCGAATTGAAATTCTCCCTAGGGGCTTTTACTTCCCCTAAGATTAAACTTATCTATTAGGCAGAAGTATTCATACGACCACAGCCGCATCCACATCCGCCACAACCAACAAGTTTAAAGTTTTGCATTTCAATATACTCCTATTAATTCTTTTTAGTCTAACAAATAAACATTAAATAGTCAATCAATATTTAGCTTAATTCAAATAGTGATTTCAAATAAATTTCAATTTCTACCATTTTCTGTTCATGTGTTAATGCTGTCTTATCTATATCTTGTAAACGTTTCAAAGATTCAAAATTTTTAAGATTCATGGGTAAATTATCAATGAAGGATCTCCCTTCTTTTGTTACTGTATACAATTTTGGGCTGATAAATTCAGCATCAATTAAAGTACGTATCATTTCAGATTTTGATGCGGGACCACCAATATTATGCTGATTCATTAGCTTCATAATAGATTTTTCTGCTTGTATTGAATCTGTAAATGTTAAGTCTTTTAACAATAATAATATCATAATTTTATTCCGTGTCATCAATAAATTACCACTAGGGAACAATTGTTTCATTAATCCATTAAAATTAAAATCAATATAATCTTTTACCTCATACTCTTTTCGATACTTATCTATTTTATTATGAATATTTTTCTCTTTTTTTGTAATTGGTTTTTTAAAAAAATCTAAGCGATTTTCGTAAATATTCTTAATATGTTCATCATGACTTGATTCAACAACAACGAAGGTAATAGGATATTGATCTTGTATACTTCCAAAAAAATGATTCAAGAATAAATCAGAACAACGAACACCACTATGATCAGAGTCTATAAATAAACATATTTCACTATATTTAAGAAATTTTTCATTTTGATTCTCATGAAAATTAAAAGGTTGACCACTTAAAAAGCTTCCATTTTGATGGTGATACATTTTGTATGTAAACGTAGACTTCTTATCATGCTGATAACGTGGCTTACTAGGAAAATTAAAACCTTCATAATTAAATTTATAGAAAAGGTGTACGTTACAAATCCCATCAGCCGTTATATTGGCTAATGCCTTATTTATATTCATTTGGTCTAGTGGTTTTTCAGTAATAATTAATTGCATAGGACTCCTTATTTTTAAACTACTAATACTATCATAATAGGTTAGCAAACAGTCTATTTAAATAATCAACCACTGCTTTTTTCTTTGCTTCATGACTCAGGAACTGATCTTTTTCAATGACCTGAAAATACATCAAGCTATCAAAGCCTTTAATAAGAGCTGGTAGTTTTTCTAGAAAATTCAAACCCTTTTTTGTAATTTTAAACAATTTAGGAGAAATAAATTTTGCATCAATCAATGCCCGAATAATATCTGATTGAGATGCAATACTCCCAATACTAAAATCTTTCATATCAATTGAAATAACCTCATTAGAATCCATATCATTATCAAAATGGTAACGTGATAGTAATAATAAAGTCAAAATTTTATTACGAGTTAATAAGATATTTTTGGTTTTAAAGTGCTTGTTCATTAAGCCATTAAAATTGAAATCAATAAAATCTTTTAATTGATACTTTTCTCTATATTTTTTTAAATCACCGTATTTAAAAATTCTTTCATTATCGTTTACGGGTTCATTGAAATAGTCTAATCTATTTGCATACATATCAGGAATTTCAATAAAAGGATAATCACTCCCTAATGCAAACGTAACCGGATAATGAATTTGTTCACTTCCTAAAAAATGGTTCAAAAAGATATCGGCTCCGCGAACACTACTGTGATCAGGCTCGACCAGAATAAATATTTCTGTATACTTTGTAAAATTAATTGAATTTATATTATTGAAGTCTAATGGAATTATAGTCTTTAAAATACCTTCTTCATAAGATTTCATTTCATATTGAAATTTACAGTTGTTATAATGTATATATTTTGGTTCACTAGGATAGCTATAATCTGTGTAATTAAATTTATAATACACTGATGGGCATGCTAAACTATCACTGGTCGCATACATCTCTCTATTAAAGTTCGCTTCAACTGATGGTTTTTCAGTAATGATTAGTTGCATGAAAACTCCTTATTTCTGTTTCTTGCTAATTTTGTAAAATATCGAGTAATTTCTTTTTTAAATTTTTCGTGATCAAAGTAATAAGATTGTTCATACATATTATAAATGGCAGTGTAATCAATCTTTTTAAGCAACAATTCAGTTTTCATTATATCATAAGCTTCAAGCGTTTTAATACAAGTATCCTTTTTATGTATATATCCACAAATATATTCTTCTTTAAAAAAATGCTCAACAATACTAAAAGAATCTTCAGTAGGTAATAAAGAGTTAGCTAAACTTTTATGTAAATAATAGGAAGGACAGTTACTCAGTAATCGCATACAATTATCTACCACATTGATCATCAAGAGATAATCAAAATTCAAATCCATCTCGTAGAGTTCTTTAAAATACTGAATAGTGATTACATTCATATATTCTTTATTGCGATACTGACGAATTTTCGTAAAGTGACTAATATAGTTATCTAATCTTAAGCGATTATCAAATGACGTTGGCTCAATATCACATACCGTAATAGGTAAACAATCATTACCTTTATCAACTAGACTTAACAAGTAATTATACAGACTGACAAAATAATTATCGACGGCATCTGATTTAGAGACTACACAAATTTCAGTATAGTTCAATAAAATATTCATAACCGAACATTTGTCATCGTAGGAGAATTCTATTTTTTCTTCCATAATACCATTGTTTAAGCGAAGGATTACACCTGATTTTTTTTTGAATTTATGAATTGTATACGTTTTTATAGGGCACCCTTGGACTTTATATCCCGCTAGATAAATATCCATAAAAATAAGATAATTGTCTTCATCTTCAAGACTATTTGCAGTATATGCACTATGTTGAATATAGGTTTGAAGCTCTCTGCTATTTTGAAATATAAATAGTCTTCCCATAATATCGCCCTTAAAATTGACCTCGATTATATCATATTAAAATAATCAAAGCAATGTTCTAATTCTTCGAATTCATGTTAAACTATAGAAAAGAACCCAAAAGGAGTTGTAATGTCGGCAGATAATAGTTCTGACCTCTTCAGTTATGTGGATAGCGAAACATTTAGAAAAATATTAAGAGAGCAAGTTTTAGAATACGAATACATCAATGGTCGAAAAATAGTATCACCCACGTATGCACTAAAAATGGAAGCTGTTGATCCTAAATCGATTCAAGCTTTAACTGAGCAAAATGGAACACTTAGTGATTTAAAAGCACATCTTTTAAATATCAATGTTAAACGAGCTATTTTAGAAGAGATTGCATTAATTAATAGTGATGTTACTCAACATGTAAATCATTACTTAAATGTAGCCAATAGCTTTGGATTTCAAGCAGTGAATAACAATGTTCAAGGCATCAATACGTTAAATAGAAAAGAAACCTATTATCATCACCCTGTGAATGGAAGTATTCTGATTTTGAATACCGAAGATGATGATACAGTCCATTCAGCCATTTTATTTTGCCAAGGAAAAATAATAGATAAAGAAATATTCAATAATGTTAAATCTGAAAAAGTCTCATTAAAGCTACCAGAAACATATTGTATTCATATTGATGTGAAAGAATTGCTGTCATCTAAAATGGAATGTTTACTGAAATCAGTAAAATTTAATAGCAATTGGGAATCACTATCATTACCCCATCCAAACTATCAATATCTCAATGAAATTAAAAAATCATTTGACTCATTAGATAACCTAGAAATATTAAACAAAAGTCTTGATGTCAAAACAGAATTAGATAAAAAAATCACTCATCGCACTAAGCGAACCCTACAATAACTAAGTCAAGAACCATAAGGTTCTTTTCTTTTGGACAACAATAGATATCAATTACAACACTATAATATAATTTTATCCTAAATATTGCATATTTTTTTAATGTATCTGGTTTGACTTTATCTATTCAACTTGTATGATATATGAATATTTTATGGGAGTTTCAATTATGTATAAAAAAATAACAACGATACTTGCTGCCAGCCTTTTGCTAGGTGGGTGTATGAGTCATCAGTCTAATGATAATAATGTCCCTACCCACGCATCAGGTTCAGAACCAACCAAGTTTGTTCAATTTTCTATGATCAAACTTTATGCTAAATCTAACATTGATAGCTCTATTATCATGGACACAGTTAATAAAGAGTTAGCCAAAGGTAAAACTGTTGATGCAGTGTTATCATCTTATGGCACCTATTTCACTGACATCAAATTGAATATTGGAACATTAAATAACACCGAAAGCACAATGACTGCCACAACAACTACTGCTCACGTTGCTAAAATAACACCTAATGATATCACTCCGGGGTATTACAATACAGGTGTTGTAGGATCAATAAAACTCAAACAGTTAGATGATAATAAATATGTTGTTGATTATAAAATAAAAAATATGGTGCTTAAAAAGTTAGATGTTTCCCCACAGAATAAACTCATCACAATGCCTGATGTTCAAACCAAAAACTTTGAACAATCATTAGTCGTAGAAGAGAATGTTAATATGGCAAGTGGAATAACAAACCCAGAACCAAAACAATATGAATTATTTATTATTAAAGTAACTACAAAAGGAGAAGAGTAAATGTTAAAAAAATCAACACTAGGTATTATTATAGCATCCACCATTTTCAGTTCTACATTAGTCCTTGCTGCTGAGCAAAAGACATCACCATTGCCATTAAAGGATGTGAATAATGAAGTAATAATCTCAAAACAAATTAAAAATTCAAAAGTTAAAACAATGCCAGAACACAAAAAAAATGACCGTGCAAATGCTTATGAACTTTCTATGACAACAATTATTTTCAAAGTAAACGAAAATGTCAACTTAGGAGAAGATTTTTTAAAAATAGATAACGACCTCAAAGAATCAAAAAATCTTAATGATGTATTTTCAAAATATGGTAAAATTACAAAAGTTGAAAACAAAGTACAAAGTTTAGTTGCTGGTTATGATAACAGTTTTAGTAGCACTAGAACGATTGAGTATGTATCCGAAGTGACGAATGGTATACAATCACACGGTTTTATTGATATCACCAACTACCAAAATATTTATATCAATGATAAACTAACAGACAATAAATTAGCCCTGTTTCTGAATAAAAAAGATTCTCAATTAGATGCATTGAATAAAGTTGAAGTAAATGATGGCTCTCAAAAAACATTTATTGAAAGACCAGTTGTTTCCACCCATAAGATTGATCAGACTGTTGTATTGAAAACAGGCGAGTATAAATTAATTAACTTATCAGATTGGACTACAGATGAATCACCATTGTTCAACAATGTATCTAATAAGACTTATAGAGCTATAGTTGTAAAAGTGTTGAGCCAAGGTACATAGTAAAAATATACAGGAGATTGTGTTAAATGAAAAAGTTACTTTTAGTGTTAGCATTACCTTTTATGCTAGCGGGTTGCTCTGTCAACCAAACTACTAATAGCAATGTAGAAAAAAAATGGTTAAAATCGATGGAGGATAACAAGTATGCTGCTGAAATCAGTCTTCAAGTATATGAAATTACAGACCCAACGTTTAAAGAATTAAAAGGTAATCAGAAGGATGATTTCATTGATAATGTAACTTCTCATTTAACCGAAGTTCCACTTGAAACAGCACTTAGTAAAGTTAAGTATACAGTTAAAGACAAAAATAAATTCTATCTAGAAGAAAGTGTACCAAAAGCAATTGGTAAAACTGATGTTAATATGAGCGTACAAAATGATGGTATGATGGTAGTTGCTCAAACCAACAGAAATATGATTACCTTCAATATTTTCAACCGTATTATTATGGGAAAAAATGGGTATACCAACTCTTTGTCAGAAATTACTATGCCCTTATCTTATGATAGTAAATTAAATCGTATTGCTTATCGCATATCTGAATATGAAATTATACTTATCGAAGCCAACAAGCCTTAAAAAAAACCGTCTGAGGACGGTTTTTTTTGTGTTAAAATTCTTAATGTTTAAGACTTTTTGTTGCTGATTGATTAACTTTTGCTATTCTATCTTCGTTTATACTTTTTCTAAACGTAGCCATATCTGTTTTACATTCTTCCATATTGATAAACAATTGAGTATTTGAATTATCTGGAATAAACAATACACTATCTTTATAATTCGAAGATACTTTATCTAGGGTTGATTTAAGAATCAATTTTGAATCATCAAACGGATCATTATCCAAATCAATGTAGAGAGCTAAATTATTTTTCGCACAATAAGAAAAAATTTCATTAAATGCCATCTCATTGTATTGATTGTCAGCTTGATTTAAAAAAACTAATGAATATATTTTTAGCATTTTCATAGATTCATTAGTATCACTAAGTTGATTGACAACACCTGTAGCCAAAGATTTCACAGATGCGTCAGTCTCTCCTATAAACCTAATATAACGTTCATCACTAGTAATGTTATAAAGATCTCTTTCTATTATAGAATAATTATCAGTAAATTTTGCTAAAACACAATTTGCTCTTTGTGAATCGTTTAACTGGAATGTGTTTAATACATCTCCTATTGTAGAATAACCATCTTTCTCAATTAATACACCTGAGCGATACGAAAATAATTCATTGTCTTTAAAAACATGAGGATATTTAGACTTTAAATCATCTATGAAATTATTCAAATCAGCATGATCAAGTCTCTCTTCCAGCGTTTTTTGTCGTTCAGTCATTCTTAGTCTTAATGCATATTCATCTTTAAAGTCTTTACTGATATGGTCTTTATAGATATCATCAATGATATTATCAGGAGTGCCATTATCTGCATTCTTTTTTATTGTATCTAAAAGGAAACCACTTAAATCAACATTTTCAATAGTATCAGATGTTAAGGAGACATGTTTATTGAGGCCAAACATTTTAAATGTATCATCGCCAGTTAACAACAAAGGAACAGAAAATTGAACATCACCACGAACAATATCAGCTAATTTATCTAAATTATTATAGTTTCTATGTGATGATTGAACACGTTTTTCAGTCAATGTTATTAAAGAACCTAATACATTTTCTAGATGCTTATTTAACACTGATGGAATGACTATTTCATTCGATGGTTGTACACTTTTCAAACTTTCCTGATATTCTTTGTAACTAAAGATGGCTTTTGACAAGTCGTAGAGTTTTTTATCACCGAAATGAATCATGTGCTGATATTCACCGATATTTTCACACAGTTCACTAAACCTATCATATTTGGCTAATGCACTATAAATAGCTATTTTATTTTCTTTTATTTCATTAGTAAGCACTTTATTCAAGTTGATATTGTTTCTTTGTTCTCTTCGCATAACAAATCGTTTATTAAGGCCGATATCATCATTAGAATTTAAAGTTATGTTTTCATAAACAGGTGAACGACCATTTAGATAAATAGGTTTATTCTTAGGATCATCAGCCGGATCAGGTACTGATGGATCTTTAATTTTTAAATCTATGTAGTTATCAACAGAAGACGATGAAAATTGTACAATTTTAAACAATCCATCATCTTCTGTTGTTAAACATAATTTAAAATTATCACTTAATCCTGATTCGTTGATCGTCTTATAAAAAGCAAGTGCTGGGAATTCAAGTGGATTTTGAACTTCATTTTTATCCATGTAATCAAGAATAGCATCAGTTAATGTATTAATATTAAATTTCATTTTATATACTCGCTTTTATGTTTTTTTTATAGAATGCATCAACTTCTGCTGGTTTTTCTTCTATACCTAATTGTTTTTTCATACTGTCATCTAATTTATACGCTTCTATTTCTTTAAGAATTAAGCGTTTTTGAATGTCTTTTAATAAATCATTAGGACTGAAATAATCATCATTCTTCAAATGTTGAGTGTTAAATTTACCAGATTTTTCGAGTGTAATACCAATCATAGATTCATTACTTTTATCATTTTGGTTAAAGTCATAAATAAAGAATTGTCTTTTTTCATTACTTGTATAGTTATCAAAGTAATGTTGATTTCTTGCAATACACCATGAAACACTGCCTAATGCTTTGGATTCTTCAAACGATTTAACTTCAAACACGTAAACATCATTATCTGTTAATAGAGGTGTTATATTTAAGCTCTCTAATTTTGTTGTAAGAGCTTCTGGTGTAAATCCATTAAATTGGTTTACCACTTTATCTAAATACTTTTCAAATTCACTGCTAGATTGTATAGCTGCTAATTTTTTACCAATTAAATTCTGAAGAGTGCTAGCGGTAATCTCACTTTCATATAATATTTTAAAACTTTCTAATGCTTTATCTGTTAATAGATCCTTATATTTATTACTAAGAATACTGTTTGCATAACGATAAATCTTATAATCATTTAGACTGGAGTTCATTGCGTCATCGAACTCTTCAAAAGATTTGTCACTAATAATATTGAAATCAAATTTCATATTTTTCAAAATGGCTTCATTATCTAAATAAGTATTCATTACGACATCAACTTCATTAAAAAAGCTGCAATCTTCATCAAATTTTTCTTTAAGAATTTTACCTAACATTGGCTTTTTTCTAAACTTATAATCAATCGTTGATTTGATAAGATCATGCATAACTTGCTCACTCTGTTCGATTCCTACATCTCTATATAGATCATTACGGTTTCTTACGGCCATAGATCCATCAGTAAAAACAATAACACCACTGATTTGTTGTGATGCGGTAAGTTGAACTTGAATTTTAATATTTTCTTCAATATTTTTAGTTGCTAAGAAATTAGCAATATCACTTGCAGATTCTGATTGTGACATTACAAACTTAGTTGCCATTGTCGCAATAGCTTGTGGACATTGTTGTTTTATTTCTGATTTAACTTCTTCAATAGATGCTGATAATCTTGTAAACAATTGCGGTATAAAACAATCTTTCATGTCACCACCATACAAAGTTTGGTTACTGAAAAATATACGAGCAGTTTCATGTGTTAATAAATTACTATATTCATCAGCTAATTTATCCATCTCAGATCTGAAAAATGGCTCTTCATCAGCATTATGCTTATTTTGTATATATAAAGGTTCAAGTATTTTATATTTATTAATAAATAATCTATAATCTTCAAAATGCTGAGCAAATTCATTAAATTCTTTAATTATAGCTTCTTTTTCTTTATAAATTGATGGATTTAATTTAACGTCATTCCTTTCTGCAATATTAATCCACTGATTATAAATGCTATTTATATAAGAAGAAACTCTTTCTGGATTAATTTCTTCAACATAGGCATCTTTTGAATTTGGATCGAAGTTTGTTTCTTTATCAAAATGTCTTGTTTTTATTTTATCCATAAGATTAATAATACTAAATGCATTACGTTCAGAAAGAGCTTTAAATTTATAATAAATATCATGCATTGCATATTCTGGATCAACAATAGGCAAGTTTAACATCGTCGTTAAAGTATGTTTGCTCTTATCATGACCTTGAATTACTACAAAACTTTCAATTTCTTTTACTTTTTCACTAATATTCACGAGTTATTTGTATGTTAATATAGTTATTATAACATATAAGAACATTTAATAAATATTGAGTTTGTGTAAAAATAAAAAAACTATCCGAAGATAGTCTTTTTCCTTAAAAAATTATAACTTATTTTTTGCATGCAAGGTAGTATCATGGCTAGAAGTATAATCTTCAATGCATTCCATTATCTTGAGTAAGCTAGCTTTATCTTTAACTAATAAATCCAATTTAGGTTCTATATCAACAATCTGATTATAGGTTAACTCAGATTCAAGCAGAGCTTTATATTTATTAATATCCGTAGGATGCACAATAGTTGGAACAATACCCTTATATTTTTCACGAACTTTTTCAAAAATTTTTAATTTATCTTCCCCTAAAAGACCATGCATCTTAGAATCTTCTATGACTAATGGTAATTTTCTAACCATACAGTCCTCAAAGACAGTAACAAACATCTTTTCTATATGACTATTATCTAATTGTTCAGATATATAAAAATTAGATAGCACTAAAGAATTAGATTCCATTGTTAAAGGATCTTCCTGCCCAAAAATCATATAATAAGGTCCAAATCCATCATGACCAATAAATCTTTCTGTTCTATGATCATGTTTAATTAAATCGGTATGATATCTAAACGATCTAAGACCCGTTTGAAGTGTTAAGTAATGTTCAGCATCATAATTTGAATATAATCCTACCTTATCTACAACCTCTTTAAAATCAATACTCTCGGCTCCCTTCAAGTCATATTCTTTATCAACAATTTTTATGTGTTCAAAACGATCATCCATCGTTGTCTCTAACATAGGACTTCTCTTAACAGCTTCTGCATAAATTTCTGCAACAAGAGGTCTAGATTCAATTAAATCATTAAGTGTTCTTCCCTTGAGTGCTAAACGTGATTGAATTGACATCAACTTTTTCAATTCATCAAAAACAAAAGTATCCATTAATTTATTCACTATGTTATCTGGATTATTTATCACAATACCTAATACTGTACTGTCTTTTATTGTATCCATTTTTGCAGCTTGATGATAAAATTCAATTTTTTCTTTATTTGAGCGAATGTCAAAATTATAATTGTCAGATGATATATCATTAAAAGCCCCGATGACATACAAATCATCAAATTTAGAACTGTCAGATATATCACGTTTGTTGATGATATTAAATATAGGCTCAACTAAGGTCTGATGTTGGTAGTTATTAAAATTTTGAGTATCCTCTACCAAAGACAAGGCAGTTTCCAGCAATCTTTTTTGCATATAGTCATCCATAGTTGCATTTTTTTGATTATGACAATATACAGCCAATTTTAACAATTTCTCAATTTTGAAATCAACTTGGTTTGAAAGAGCTGTAAAACTTTTAAAGTCTTCTGGTTTCAAATCTTCTATAAATGATTCAAAACTATCTGAGTTAGTAAAACGTGCTTGAACTTTTTTAATATTTTCTTTTGTGTCTTCTGTGATAAACTTATTCGTTGAAATAACTTTTAAGCCATTATAATCTAATGTGTATTTTATATTTTCAGGACTTTCACTAATATTATAACTTTTACCATCATATGAAAAATTACAAGTTGCATAGACACCACCATTATGAGTCACTGCTGCTATGACAGGAGATCCATCGTAGTCTCTTTTCATTTCGAGATTTTTATAATAAGCACCCAATGCTGGGGATTTTAAATATTTATAAACAGCAAGCGTAGCGGTTGTACTGTCCCATTTAAGATCATTTTTTTCATTTATCTCTCTTATTAAATCAACATATTCTTGTAAATTCATAAAGTATTTCCCTTTTTTAGATTCTTTTTAGCTTTTGGATTAAATTCTGCATTTAATTCGCTTACTGTTTCTGCAGATAAAGTGTAACGTTCTTGTTCAGTATATAATATTTTGTTTACAATTTTTTCCAAAAATGCATCGACTTGATGATAGTCATCATTTTTAGAATGTTGAGTTCTCATAGACCCATCTGGTTGAATAGTAAAACCAATCATTGATTCATTATCTTTTTCTGAACGATTAAAATCATATAAAAAATACTGATGATTATCACCTTTTTTATAATCATTGAAATAATAGTTTGAACGTGAAATACACCATGATGGGCTACCTAAAGCTTGTGATTGCTCAAAAGTATCAACTTCAAAAACAACTACATTATTTTCATCATAGACAGCCTTTATATTATTTGTATTTAACTTATCCATCAGAATATCTTGACTGAATCCGCTGACATGATCAACAACTTTGCTTAAATACACTTCAAACTCTTCTTGTGTATTGATTGCTGCTAGTTTTTTACCTACTAAATTTTGAATAACAGCTTTTGAAACACCAGAATCCATTAAAACCTTAAATGATTCAAGGGAGTTATCATTAAGTAAATGTTTAGTTTTATTGCTTAATATACTGTTTGCATACTGATTTAATTTATGTTTACCAATTAAATCATGCATGTAGTCATCCATTGCTTCGAAACTTTTATCTTTAAAAATATTTAAATCTAATTTCATATTTTTTAAGATTTGTTCATTACCTAGATAAGTATCAATTACAATTAAAACATTTTCCAACTGACCTGTTGGCTTATGACTATATCCAGAATCGGTATAAAGTTGAGCTATATATTTTGCAAGTTTAGGTTTCTTTCTTAATTGATAATCAATCATACTGTATTCTAAATTACTAAACAAATTTTGTAGATCTTCTTTATTTTTTACAGTTTGATATGAACCATCTTGCTTATAACAGATGCTACCATCTTCAAAAACAATATAGTCTTGAATTTTTTGGGATTGTGTTAACGTTATACGATTAGTAATTTTATCTTCGTAGTTCTTATCTAACATAAAATTAGCCAAGTCACCAGAATGAGTGGTGACATCTCTATAATAAAGTTCACTTGAATTTAATTGAATAGTAGAATTTTTTTCTGTTATTCGTGATGAAAGTTCTTGTTTAATGTTATTGAATTCTGATATATGTTGTTCATTGATAATCTTTAAATCAAATTCTAAATAGTTGGGAGCTTGATTTATAGTGCTAGCAAAACGAGTGGTTAAATCATCAAGTTCTTCTTTATAAATAGCTAACTCTGCTTCATCATACTCTGCCATATTAAGATAAGGTTCAATTTGAGTATACTCACTGATAAATTTTGCCATATCTTCCATGAAAGAAAACTGTTCGATATTCTTTTGACATAATACATTTAATTGATCTTTTAAATCCAGACAATCAACACCAACAGATTCAGCCATTAATGAAAGTTGTGAGAAGTTATTAGAAAAAATTTTCGAATATTTATGATTAGGACGATTACGTTTAAATTCTTGAGCAATATTTTTTATTGTACTTGCATCAATACTATACTCTCTGGTATCAATATTATCTCTAACTGTTGTAACACTTCTGCTTAGTCTTTTAATTATATCAGTAATCTCCCATACCAATTCAAGATATTTTATATCGCTGCCTACATTTAAATTACTGGATGGAAAAGGCATCCCTTTAAATCGTTCAAAGTCATACCCTATAAGCAAAGAATTCTCAACATTTTCTTTTACTGCTGTGTATTTTTCTCTCATTTATAAATGTTATATGTTTTTCTTGCATTATAACATTAAATGAGTAAAAATCTAATCCAATTAAAGTTTATTAAGTGACTTCTTATCTACTGATTGTGTATTTTCCATTTTTTCAACTTGTGATGTATACACTGATGCATTCAATTTCTTACCATCTTGTTCTTTTTCCAATGCTTTAAATGTCTCATGTAATGACATGACTTGACTGTAATTTAACTCTTTATTTAAGAAAGCTTTGTACTCAACAATATCGGTATTGCATGTAATGACAGGTACAACATTTGAATACTTTTCTCTTACTTGATTAAGTATCTCCATATTTCTTTTTCCAATTACATTATGCAAATTAGGCTCATCAAATATTAAAGGTAATTGTCTAACCATACAGTTTTGCATCAAGTTCTCAAACAACTCAGCAACATAGTTATCTTCAAGATTAGGTGAAATAAACATTTTTTCGATGTAGAAAGCATTAATTTTATTAGTAAATGATCGCTCCATTCCAAAAGTAACATAATAAGGACCAACACCATCATGACCATAACTTCTTTCATAAGGTTGATCATTCATAATAAAATTTGAACCAGTTGGATAAGCTAAAATTTTTGTTTGCAATGATAAGTAATAATGTTTATCATCATCACCATAAAGGCCAACATTATCCATGAGAGAACTAAATGAAAGCTTAACGTCTCCTTTTAAATCGTACTCACTGTCTTTTATTGTAATGTGTTGAAATCTTTCGCTCATTGGTAGATTTAAAATAGGGCTTCTATGTAAAGCTTCTTGGTAAATTTCATCAACAATAGGTCTTTTTTCAAACATTTTTTCTATCGTAGGAGCTTTAATCGCAAAACGTGTTTGTAATAAAGCCATTTTCTTTAATTCATCAAATACAAAAGTATCTGCTAATTTATTGACTACATTATCTGGGTTATTCATGACTACCCCAAAAATAGTGCTATCTTTAATTTCTGGCATTTGAGACATTTTTTCAAAATAAGCAATTTTTTCGTCTGATGGCCTACCAGAAAAGTAATAACCATTAACATCAATTTTATCAAAATGAGCCAATTTATTAAATTCATCTATGGCTGTATAAGAAGGCACATCTTCTTTTTCCATAATATTTAAAATAGGTCTTATCAATCCATTAGCTTTATAGCTGGACGATTTTGCTGTTTCTTCAACCAAAGATAAAACCATATCAAGAAGTACATGATTATCAGCATAGGCTGGATTACCTTTAACTGATGAACAGAAAGTTGCTAATTTTATCAGCTTTTTAATTCTGTAATCAAGCTTGCTTTCTAAAATAAGATCTTTATTGAATTTTTCTGTATCATTAAGATCAAAATCTTGAATAAATTCTGAGAATGAATTCGCTTTTAAAAATTTATCTCTTACTTTAACCATTTCTGCTTGCAAAGCATTAGTACCTACTCTAATATTAGTTCTTGGCTTTTGAATTTGACGATTTAATTTATAACTAACAGTGTCTTCGCCGTCTAAACTTGGCAAAGAAACACCACTGTATGAAAAATGACCAACGGCTCGTGGGCTTGTTTTCAAATCGTTATCAATTTCACAAATAATAGGTTCTCCATTATCATGACGCATTAATTCAATGTTATGGTAATAATCAGCAAGAGCTGGCGATTTTAAATATTTATAAATAGCTAGAGTCGCAGTTGTCGTATCCCAATCTAATCCATGTTCTTTATTTTTTTCTATAATTAAATCAACGTATTCTTGTAATCTCATAATGAATGCACCTTATTCAAATTCTTTTTATTTTTAATATTAAATTCTTTTTCTAATTCTGTTAACTTTTCTTGATCCAATTGATAATCTTGTTTGTTCGTATAAATAATTTTGTTAACGATTTTAGATAAGAACTCATCTACTGAATGGTAATCATCGTTTTTTGCGTGCTGCGTTCTTAATTCACCATTAATTTGAACAGTAAATCCTATCATGGATTGATTATCCTTTTCGTTTCTATTAAAATCATAAAGGAAGTATTGTTTAGAATCATTAGAGGTATAATCATTAAAATAGTAATCATTACGAGAAATACACCATGAAGGGCTTCCTAATGATTTAGATTGTTCGAAAGTTTTTACTTCAAAAACAATAACATTATTTTCATTGTATACAGGCTGTATACCATTTCCCTCTAACTTATTCATTAAGGCTTCTTCACTAAAACCACTAACATGTTCAATTACTTTTTCTAAATATTTTTCAAATTCTTCTGGTGTATGTATTGCAGCTAATTTTTTACCAACAAGGTTTTGGATGACAGACTTTGAAATTCCACTTTCCATTAATACTTTAAATTGCTCCAACGATGTATCATTTAATAGATGTTTATTTTTATTACTTAAAATGCTGGTAGCATATTGATTTAATTTATGTTTGTTAATTAATTCATTCATGTTATCATCGATAACTTCAAAACTGTTGTTTTCAAAAACACTAAAATCAAATTTCATATTTTTCAATATTTGCTCATTATTTAAAAATGTATCAATAACAATAAGAGCACTAGACAATTGCCCAACGTATGAGTTGTTATGATAAAGTTTTGAAATATAATTCGCCATTTTTGGCTTTTTGCGTAATTGATAGTCTATAATACTGTGCTCTAACTCACTAAAAACTTTCTTATAGTCATCTTTATCAGTCACTAATTTATATTCACCACCTGTTTTATAACATACACTGTCGTCTACAAAAACTACAAAATCTTGTATCTTTTGTGAAGGCGTTAATGTTAATTTATTAGCAATAAGATCCTCATACTTTTTATCCAACATGAAATTAGCTAAATCACCAGCATGGTTTCTGATGTCATTATAATAATATTCACTCATATTAAAGAAAGCATCTGGTTTTTTAGTTTTTATTTTGAATAACATTTCATCTCTAATCATCTCAAATTCTCTAATTTGTGGCCTTATGACCACAGTATGATCGATGTAAGCAGGATAATTTTCTATAATATTTTCGAAGCGTTCAACTAAACTGTCAATGTCATCTCTATATATTTCTAAATCTTCTGGACTGTATAATACTTCTTTAAGATAAGGTTCTAACTGCACATATTCTGACATCAAATCAGCAATTTTATCAAAAAATGAAAACTGTTCTTTACTGATTTTACATAGACTTTCTAAACGAGAAATTAAAGGTTGATAATCGACTCCTACTTCATCTGAAATAGTAGCAAATTGGGAGAAATTAAAAGCAAACTGATCTGCCCATTTAGAGCTGTATCGTTCACGTTTAATTGTGTCTACTTTTTCTTTTAAACCATAGGCGGCATGAGAGTAATCTTCTGATTGAATATTCTTAATAACATTTTTAATATCTTTCAATAGATCCCTTAAAGTTTCATGCAATTCATTAAGTAACTCATTGTATGCCACCTTACTACTATCAAATATATCCGATTTAAAGGGTAATGCTTTAAATTTCTCCATATCATACCCTTCAGTATTCATAATTAGATAGTTGTCTCTAATATTGCTATATTTTTCTCTCATTGAAGTGTTAACTGTTTTTAAACATTATAACACTAAATCATAAAAAAACTAGAAATCATCTCTTAATATTGAGACATTTCTATAACTTTTAAATCATCATCTGTTAAATCACTATATTCAATATGGTTTGTTATCATATAATTTTGAATAGTGCTAAAATGAAACATAGCATATTTATCAATATTAGTATGTTCATCAAGATATCGTTGACTCAGTTCTAAAATAGCAATAAATCGAGACTGTTGAACATCTTTTTCAACAAAATGAAATAATTTATCAATAGGTTTTGAACTATAATTAAATTGTTTACGAATATAATAGTCATCGGTCATGACACATCTTAAACTACCAAATAAACTATCATAATGAATGAATGTTTTACCTAATTGAACATGTTTAAAATATTTAAAGTAGTCAATCGTATTATAAGGTACACTAGAAAAAAGCGTAACCATAAACATATTATCTCTCCAATCACTTAAAAACTTTTCTGGATTTTTAATATATTTTACCAATGCAATAACATCATAAATTGTTAAACCTACATAAATGAGTGCAGCAGCAATGAAATAGTTTTCTGGGATATTATATCCAAAAGTAGATAAGACATAACCAGAAAGTATAACTAATGTGACAACATGAGTAAAACCATTATGTTCTAAATTAAATTTACTCCATAAGGATAAAATTACTAAAATAGAAAAATAAATAAACACACTCATTACTGTATAATTAAATAATCCTTGAGATATAGAAACCAAAAATACGAATCCAACCGCGACCCAAGAGATACATAAGTTATTTTTTAGGATCATCAAAAATTTTTCGTTCAAAGCATCCACAATAGAATAATTGAGGTCGTTCATTTTGCTAACTTTCTTAATAATACAATAAATAGGGACTAACATGATTATAGAAACAAGTGTAAAACGAATTAAGAATTCTTGCATATTATTAAATGGCGTGAATGCAAAAGTAACAATATAAGATGTTGTAACAAAATAAAAACCAAATTTATACAAAGGCCCAGTAGCAAAAAAAATATCATAAGCACTTTTATAAATAATAACTATAAATAGTACAGATACTATCAACATTAACAGCAACCAATTTTTTTCCATTAATAAGTCTTTGAAGAAGAAATCAAATTTAAATAAAATAACGGAAAGGATGGCACCAACAATAAGAGCTGATTTTAACATTGTAACTCCTTAAAATGTGCCCAATTATAACAAAATTTATCAACAATATCAATGATGATTACTTTTTATATCGGAATATAAAAGAAAAAAAACGCTCCTAAGAGCGTTTTATTAAATGTGACAGTCAACAAGTGTTAACATAGTATCAGGATCTAATGAATCCAACAATTTCCAGAATTGTTCATTCCATTCATCTTGATTCACTTCATTACTACTCATGCCCCACCAACCCATTTCACCTTTCTGATACCATTTACCATCAATCAAAACAGCATAGGTAACTGCAGTTCTGTTGATACATTTTGCTACATAGGCTTCACGTCCCATGCCATATTCTTCATTTAAATCACCCCAACAGTGGAAATTAGCCGCATGGAAGTCTTTAACGACTGGATGATTATTATACTCATTGCGAGCAGCTTGAATATCTTCACCATGTTTTTCACGAATAGCTGCCCAAGATGGAATTTCACGACCTTTAGTGATTTCTTCTACTTTGTCATATGTCTTGTTAGCTTCATCTTGTTCATGTTTTTTCATACCAGCAAAGTCAACATCACCATATTTAACCTGATCAACCCAACCAGACATAGGTTGATTATCAAAAGAACCCGAACGGCCTAATGTACCTGACGCACCCGCTTTGGGTTTGAAATATCCACTCCATCGACCACCAATAGTATACCAATCCCATTTAGCATTCGGATTTGTCCAATAACCATACAGACCTGTTCGCTCATCTGGAGCATCAAAGCCATGGTAGTCTTGTAAGTATTTTACATAGGTAGGATAAAATTCTTTTTTAGGAACTTCTTTCAAAGTGGCATTTTTAGGGTATCTGTAAACGTGAGAATAATCTTGTTTAACTCTAAATCTGTCATCATATTTAAGATAAAAATTACCATCGAGTTCAATTACTTCAATGGTGTCATTTTCATAGCTTTCTCTGTTTTCTTCTTCTTGATTATCAAAAACGCCATACTGTTCATCAAAGTCTTGTTCAGCATAAGGGGCTAGCTGAGTATCAATATCATTACCTATTACTAAAACTGTAAAATGACTCATAAATAAATACCTCTCTGATAGTCGATAGATTATACTTTAAAATTAATAAAATATCAACATTTTTTTTCATTAGTTTTCTCGATAAAAATTGAAAATGATGTCATAAAAAAATCAAAGTGCCATCTTTTTGTTCTTATGGTTTTGATTTTTATTTTTTATTTATTATTATATAAAAAAGACATTGAGAATTTTAAATGAAAAAAAGAACTTTAATAATCGCCTCACTCATAACAACAACATTATTAGCGGGTTGTGCCACAAAAGAAGAACCAGTAGTGCAAAACACGAAAACCAGAGATGAAGTTTTAAACCCTGTTAAATATTACACTCCAATGGGAATGGAAGTTGAAGCAAAACTACCATCAAAAAGTATGACAATCTTTGAAATAGTAGACTTTTTAAAAACGCGAACAGGTTATGAATTCCAAATATATGATAAGAACCAAGTCGGCCATTATCGTGTTACATTTGATGAAGATAACTTAAAAATGACACCATTAGAAGTGATGAAAAGACTTGATGCTCAATATGGAGATAAACTAGATACTCTAATTGACGAAGATGCAAAATACATTACAATCAAAACAAAACAATAAAAAGGAGAGCATCTGCTCTTCTTTTCTATAATTTAAAAATAATTTAGTAACAAATTTTTTTAACTATGGTATAATAATATTAGGACAAAAGAAAAGGATAACACAATGACTGCTCAACTGGTTAAAATTAATGAAAGGTATGTCTATTTCTTCACTACCCTAGAAGCTGCAGAAGAAGAAGCTAAAAATTTTGATGATTTTGAAGTCTACCAATATGATAACATGGAATGGTTTTTAATTGGTGAAAAGGACTCTCTTGTAAAAAGACGCCCTCATTTTTATGACTGGAATGGAGCACTTTATCCTTACAACCGATTAGACAGTGAAAGTCTTGTTGATTGGAGACTTTCGGTGTTCTCTAAATTGAAAGTATATGAACTTAAAAAAGAGGCTATTGCGGCTTAACTAGACATTTACAAAATTAAGCATATAATAGTTTTAATATAAACTTATACTCATACCATTATGAATAAATTATTTGCATTTATAGCTATTTATTTACTAACTACTACAGCCGTAGCTGAAAATAGCGAAAAGCTTGTTCGTGGAAAACCTATCGTTCAAGACTGGACTGAAACAGAAACGATTTCTTGTTCACCTTGGAGTCCTAACCCATCTCATTATGCCATTGGAACCACGTTCCAGCAAAAATCCAAATGTCTTGTTCGAGAAGAACGTTACACACAAGATGTCATGATTGGTGCTATCAGTCAAGAAGTTAAAGAAAAAGGCGAAAAAACAGTAGAAAGTATCACTGTTCAAAAAACAAAAACCAGAAATGAAAATGGTACATTCAATTCCGAATACGAATTAACTGTAGGCACTTATTATAAAGAAGGTAAACGTTACTTTGGTTACATTAACAGAGATGTCAGAAGAGCATATAAAATAGCAGATGAAGATGAATCGGCTGTAGAAAGTGAAGGATCTTTGAATAAAACTGATTACAAAGGTTATGAAATTGCGGCTCTATTCCAAAATGATACTAATTTTATTTTGGTATATGATAAAAAGGCAAAAGATGACATTAACCCAGTGATTAGAATTAATGATACTGTCTGTAATAGCACTGAACAATACCTCAACAATGGTGCATGGGATATTTTTTACTTTAAAGATTGTGTCAATCTATCAACAGACGAAAAATCTGTAATAAAATTAAATATTAATTGATATTAAAGTATTATTCTGCTATAATCTACCCATTAAAGGAGATGGATAGATGGCACTTGTACATAATCTAAAAGAAATTCTTTCTGAACACGATAATGCTCTATATGAGGATATATTGGATCGTGATGCAGAACATCATCTTGATTGGGAAGCTTTAGATATGAATGCTGATGCCATGACTTCTATGGTTTATCAAAATATTAATGAAAACTTTAAGAAAAGTTTTTTTGGTCAATTTATTAAATCTCATTATTTTGAGAAATCAATGAATGATAAGTCTCCATTGGAGCAAAGTGTTTTTGCACATGGTTTTTGTGTCGTTGTCCATTTAAACACAGATGACATTAACTTCAGTATTTCTAACAATCCATTTTCTGAGATTACAGAAATCTTTTCTGATTTATGTGACTTGAAAGAATTTTCAATTGTTTTAGAGTTTAACACTTGTAATAGTGATTTATCACGAATAGAAAATTATGAAGTTCGTGCAAGTGTGGAGAGAAGCCAATTCACCTATTCATCACCTGCCAATTATCTCATAGATTTTGCCAGTTCGTTGCATTTAAAAAATGGTCTTAATAGACAAAAATACCCTGAATTTTGTAATACCCGAAGAAAAAAAGTCATTTATTCTATTTTTGAATATGATTCTATTTGTCAAAAATATGATATTGATCTTGAATATCTTGTTAACCATTATGATGAAGCCCATTCCATTATTAATGATTACTCATTAGTTAATGCAATGGAAAAAGTTTAAAATTCAAGTCAAGGAATTAAAATATGAATGATGATAAAGTTAAAAGACTCCTTCACTATATAGGATTTCTCAATATTGAAGATCTTACGATCACCAAAAAAGAATTAAAATATAGTTCTGTTCAACTAAAAGTAATTAACAAAGAACAAAAAGTGGTTTTTATTTGCGATGTCTATAAATTTCCTAATCAACCCACACAATGGTACGTTAACATTCCAGTAATGTTAGAAAAAAATCATAAAATTATTCCATTAGCTAACATTGCAAGTCTATTAATTACTGAATACTGCTTAATCCAATCAAAATATTTAAAACTATTTGATAAATTACATAAAAATGCTATTTATCAATCTCCCTATATTGATCTGGATATGGTTATTATTGATGATTATGACGAAACCATGCCTGAACCGGAATTTAATATAATCGATTTAGAATTTAGATCAAAAGTTATCCATCATAAAATACACCAAGAATCGATCAGTGCAAATATTGAAGGTATTACTAAACGACAACTGTTTGAAAGTGGATTATTTGATTATTCTGAACATTTTATACTAACCGATGATGTATTTAATAAAGCCTTATTATTATCAGATATGTTGACCGTGTAGTCATTGAAAAAATAATATATAAAAATGATCATTAATATTATGATATGATTGATATTTAAAAAACAATCCCTTATAATCTCTGCAACGGATTGAGGTGCAGCATGTTAATTAAATATATTTTATATGAAAGTGAAAATTTAGAAATGGGTGCAAGCATTGTATACAAAAACAGGATTTATTCACCGGGTCGAGCGGGCATCAGAAAAAGAGTCATGAATCCAGAATTGTTGAGTGCTATTGTTGTAGCTTTTCACAATAATAAGCCTGTGGGGTGCATTACTTTAGATAAGCATCCTATAAAAAGGAAAAAAGAATATTATCAAGTTGTTAATACTTGGATCAAACCTAAATATAGAAGAAAAGGCATTGGTAAAAACCTACTGAGTGTAATTGATGATAAGGCTGATTTTTTAGTTGCAGGTTATGCGACACCTGATGGCCGATCTTTTTATAATAATATGAGCATCAAATGCATGGAGTTTTGAATGATTGAAATTGACCCTAGCTCAATATTACATTATATAAAAAATACTAATCTTGGTCTATCTTTAGAGTTTGAGCATTTTTCTGAATATGAAAAATTTATAAACGTTAGTTATTTGGGTAAAATTAAAAAAGATCAACGTTATTGGACGTATGTACTCTACAATAGTGCATCTGATATAGGTTCACCACCTGTCACTATTGCATCTATTTATTTTATTGATCGAGTAATAGAACATAGAGGCGTAATTGAAATTCCATTACGCTCATTTATTAACCAAAAATGCACAATGTTGTCAGATAGTTTAAAAGAAGAATATAATAATCAACTAAAAATAGTTAAATTAGCTGAAAGATATTATAAAGAAAAATTATCATCTGTTGAGGTTAGCATTAATTTTAAATGTGTGATTGAAAAAGACAAATTAATAAGTATACAAAAACCATCAAACTTGACGACAACTGCTTATCTTAATACACAAAGAATAAATATAGAAGAAAAGCTTAGAGATGATTTAAAAACTTATGGTCTTAATAACTTTAAATTAGACTGTCATAAAAGCATGACATTATTAAATATGATATTGGAGTAAAACATGTATTCTACGAGTAAAATTGAAGCTACAGAGCTAATGAAACAAATGGGTTTTTATATTAATCCCTACGAAATTAATCTAATAAATAAAAAAAACGAAAAGAAAACAAAAGTTCTTCAAACTTACATAGCAGTACACGGATACTCTAAATCTTATTTGACTTCAATCAATATTGATAAGTTTACAGAAGATATGTCTTCGGCTGATATTCGAGCCAGCTATTCTATTACTGTTGAAAAAGATAAGGCAAACTATACATATGGAATACACCCTGATAAAGACAGTAATCTTATTCAAGAGCTTAATAAAATAGAGGACTATATTACCTTATTAGTAGCTCTATCTAATAAGTCTTTTAAAATAGCAACCGTTGATATTAAAGCTAAGATTAGTTTCAAAAAAAAGATACCTATTATTAGTGATGTTGAATACTCCATTCGTTCTGAAATGTTTAGCCACGCGATCAAAGATAACATCAATAAACTAACCGCTATTGAATATGTAAATGAAAAACTCACGGAGCATAATTTAGTGTATACCAGAGAATCTGTCAAAGACATTGTAAAAGTTTTTGAAATGCTGTTCATTTAAAAAATATAATAAGGCAACCACACATATGTATTCTCAAGATAAAATAAATATTGAAAATTTTTTATATCAAATGGGCTTATCAGTAAAGCCTTATGATTTAAAAATTAAAACTCATAAAAAATATACAGTTCTGATATTTCTGATGTTAGTATTGAAATTTATGGGCCACGAAAATATCATATTGGGCATGCGAGTATTTTTATGTTTAAAGAAAATGGTGCCAAAGCAAAATTTAGCAAACTTTTTATTGTTGATATTCAAAATTCAGGTATAGAATATCCAACTGACTTAACAGTTATCAAAGAGAATAAAGAGATATCAGAACAATATACAAAAATAGAAGATTATATTAAATTGCTCTACATATTGTCAAATAAAAAAATTGATTATGCCTACATAGATGTAAGATGTGACATCGACTTTACAGAAAGTCATACTAAAATCGAAAATGTTAAGGCAGAAATTGATTCAAGAGCCATTATGGGATATTTCAAAGATAATCCTGAACAATTAGAACCTGCTGCTTATATAGATCGAAAACTATCTGAAAATAATATCATATATGACCACACACATATAAACAGTATTGTTACTGCTTTGGAAATGTTAAAGATTTAAAAATAAAAACGCTTCTTATATTTTTATCATGTTTAAAAATCTTCTCCATAATAGACACCTAAATTTTAATCATTTGTAACACAGCGATGTAATCTTCGTTATAGTCAGCATTTTTGATATTGAGATGCTTTTTTACTGCTGATTGATAACATTCAAAAAATTGTTTTTTAATTAAAGTATCGAAAGTTTCTGTATCAGCATATACATAATCATCATCTTTTTTAAATGAATAGTAAATTTTATGAATACCATTAATATTAATAAGACGGACACTTAATTTATCAGTTGATTTTATAGGGAAATGAATATCTATATGTTCTGAAATCGAGCCATCTGGATTAATCTTATATAGTTTATCGATACTGGTTGATCCAGTATTACCACTACCACGACCAGTAGATAATGCGGCTGAGACATCATAAGGAATTTTAATGTTGATAAATTCTACTACTTTTTTATCATTGAGCATGTTTTTAAGCATATGAAAATGATTAGAAGTGTTATATTTCTTATAAATCTTATAGTCATGAGCCATCTCATAAATATGAGTAAATAATTGTTTAACAATTTCAATATCAAGTAAGTGAAATGTTAGCGTATTATAAAAACTAAATAAGGAAGATTTTTCCAAAGGTGTTGTATCAATACGATGAACAAAGAATACTTCCGAATCTTTTTTATAGATATCGATCATATTGTCATCTCGATTTCCTTTAAAATAATTACCCCTAATGGAGTAAGTACGGTCAGTTTCCAGTAATTTTAAATCTGGATGTTCTTGAATCATTTTTAAAAGTATCGTTTTATTATCAAAAAAATCGTATTGACTCATATTATCTGTCATTGTTAGTTACCTTTATAATGTATGGTCAAAAAACCACTAAAATGGATCTAATTTTATCGTTTTATTAACATTTTTATCTGGTATGTTGTCTAATATTTTTTTATAGTTTGCATTTAATGATTCTGATTTAAATCCATTCTTTAATATTTCTTGATGTATTTGGCCTAATCGATGGGTTGGATTAGCAAAATCATTTATGTCATAATTAATAGATGTATCATCTTTTAAGTGTTGATACAAGTTTGCTCCATTCTTATCTAGGGTAATCCCTATCATAGCATCATTATCAATTTCCTTTTTTGAAAAATCATAAATAAAAAATTGACGCCTATCATCTCTAACATAATCATCAAAATAAACAGAATCTCTCACAATACACCAAGAACTACTTCCTAACTTCTTAGATTGGTCATAATTTTCAATCTCCAACACTAAGACATCATCTTTATAAGACACTTCGCGTGCTCCATATTGTTCAGCCATTGTCTTTTTAGCGTCATAGTTGAAACCACTTAGTGTGCCATACAATTGTTTAACGACAAAAGTAAAGTCTTCTTGTGTTTTAATAGCTGCAATTTTAGAACCAATACTTTTCTTTAAATTTTGGACTGGGAATTCTAAATCATAAAGTTCTCTAAAATAACCTAATGCTTCATCATTCATTAAATGTTTATATTTATTACTAAATAAACTGTTCGCATAAGCTTTCACTTTGTGCTCATGAACAATATGACTAATATAATCATCGATTGCTTCAAAATCTTTATCTGCAAACACCGTATAATTAACTTTATTGTTCTTCAAAATGTCTTCGTGCTTTATAAAATTTTTAATAGCATTTTCAACTTTATGAAAACTATGTCTATAATCAAATTTACTTTCATTATGCTTATCCACAAAAAACTTAGCAATAGTAGGTCTATTTTTTAACATTTCTTGAATACAACAATCCTCGACTTGTGAGACAACCAATGCAAGCTCTTCTTTGTTGCGAATACATCGATATTGGCCATTTTCTTTACATGAGATACTGTTGTCATTAAAATAAATAATTTCTGGGATTTTTCTATGTTCTGCTAATTCAATAGATACAATACAATTAGAACCTGATTTTAATTGATAAGACTCAACCGTTTGGCTTAACGTTCCTGATGTATTCATGAGGTGAGAATAACGATCTGCCATGGATGCAAGTTGAGTGTTCGGTTTTTGTTCAATAATGATTTCATGTAGTCTTTCAAACTGCCTAGTCAGTAGCCTTATTCTTTCAGGATAACTGTCTATCATAGCCAACATTTTTTCATCAAAGCCTTTTTGATAAAACGGGCTATTGTCCAGTGCATGTCTTAGTTCTGTTTGAAACTGTGAAAATTCTTCTTGATTGTCACTGCGAAACCCCGCCCTAGCAGTTTTTGTCATTAAATTCTGCATTTTTATCATTTCGACAGAATATTTATTTAATTCTAATACAAATTCTCTCATATGAGCAGAACTTTCTTCTATATCATTTACAATCAGAGGATCATTAATACTTTCATTTCTAGCATAATTAGACCAAAATTGACAAGCTGTCACCATTGGCATAATTTCTCTTTTTATATTTTCATTTAATGTTGAAATAACTTTACTGAACTCATTAAAACGTCGTCCAATAATATCTAAATCTGACAATTTAATGCCACCAGATTGTGGTCTATCAATGACCATATCCTTAATATGATCATCAAATAAATAACTAGAACTAATAGATACCATTTTCAAATGGCCTCTAAAATCAGCTTGGGCGATCAAAGGTGAATAAGGTAATTTTAAAAATTTATGAAGACTATAACCGTGAACATGGTTGTTCAGTACTCTAATATTATTATGAAATCTCATTTAATTAACAAATAGTTTATTTATACAGTATAGCACAATATTCATAACTATCCATATAATTAAATGACTAGTATTATTTTCCGCTTGTCGTTTTGAAATTGTAATATGAAGTAATTTAGGTATGATAACATTAAAAGGACTTTTGAAATGAAATTTAGGAAAATTTATGTAGCCCCATTACTTTTGTTAGCTGTAGCTACTATTTATGTAATGTTATTCAATACAACAAAATATTTAGAAGTTGTATTTATATTTTATACCTCAACCATTCTAATGAGGAATAAACTTTTACAATTCTTTGATAAAAATCGTTTTATTTTATTTATCGTTGCTGAATTATTACTATTGGTGTTAACGGGAACAACCTGTGTTGCTGTTTTACTGCTCGAAGATGGAAAATCACCTGTTATGTTTATAGCCAATATTATCGTATTATTAGCTGAAATGGGTTATTCCTTGAAAGAATTTCCATACAGATTTAAGATTAAATCAACGCAATAAATAGCGAGCACGAATTTTTGAAGAATTTTTCTGGTAAGTTAATGGACGATATCCACGTTTCATTAAAAAGTCATCCAATTTGTCATTGATAATGTCATCAATCATAATTGGAATACCTTTACTTTCAAGAATCGATAAAAGATTAGTAAAGATACCTTTTTGTTGAACGTCTTCATCGATACGAATATCACGAATAGATAAGAATGATAACTCAACCCTATCAATATCACGATTTAAACGCTGCACCATCATTTTTGAAATAGGAGTGGCATCTTTTACTACCATGAAAAAATCAAGGTAATTCTCTTTTGTGACATTGTTGAATGCTTCAATCACATCATTATATTGGGTCAAATACATATCATTTCCTCATCGAATTTTGTCATAAATGGTTTTATAAACAGCAGTTTCTTTTGTAACAGGCAGGGTTTTAACAACTTTAATAAATTCATGATATTCAAAAATACTAATATAATGATCTGTATCAATTTCTGCTAATTTTGTTTTTAATTCTGGAATATTACTGTGATTTGTAGTAATTCTAATCAAATCTGACATGTATTCATCAACAGATTTAATGTTGAAATAATTAATTTTAGCTTCATCGTATGCAAATGGATCAAGTGAATTCATTCCTTTTTTAAACTTCTTATAACTATCAAGATTAACCACAGCAGGATTAGCTTTCAAAAAATCATCATCGAGTTTTTTATATTTGTTAGCAAAATACATTTCACTCAAACCTGAATATTTAGCAAATGGATAAGCCACTAAAACATTAAGCAACAGAACACTCAAAAAAATTTTTAAAATAGTTTTTACTTTTAAGCGGGCTTGTTCAAGAATGGCCCAAAAGAATCCCAATATAATAAATGGAAACATGCCAGTAAACCATTTATTTGTTAAATCCAATGTTGGAAATAATGAATAATTTGTCACCACAAAACCTTGAAAGAATAAAGTGAAAATAACAATCGAAGTAATAACAAAAAGTTTATGTGCTAGCAACATGTAAGTATCTCCATTTAATGTGGCGATTATATCATCTCTTAGCATTAAAGTAAACAAAATAATTGACTACACTTCAAAAAAAAAGTATACTTAATCTTCTAAAACAGGTAGAATTCAATGACAATTAAATTAGAAAACTGTGGCAGATGCTGCACAGATGACTCAATTCATAAGCCAGATGACACAGTGACATGTAACTATTGTGGTTTTACTGAACCCTTAGAAATTTGGCAGCTTCGTGGTTGGCGTTCTCTTACAAAATATCCTCCAACTTATGGTGGAACTATTTTTGTGTATGGCAAATCAATTGGTCGAAAAGAAGCCAAATGGGATGTAGCGACCCAAATGTGCAATCTGCCAGAAGCAACACATTGGTTAAGGACGCCCGATCCTACTAAACAAATAGGAATGTAATCCATTGAAATTATATATTACCAAACCACGTCATACTCGTTATGGCCACATGCTTATTGAAAATCCTTATCAAAACATTGAGGAACTAGTCAATGCGTCATTGGTTTGGTTTATGCAGCCTTATTTTAATAAACCTAACATCTGCATGTTTGAAGGTACAATTGTCTGGAATGGTTATGATAGTCACGGGTATGGTTCCAGCCATGTTAAAGTCAGCGACTTACCAGAAGGGGATGTAAAAACATATATTAAAGCATTGATAAAAACTACCATTAACGCAGACTTTTCTGAATCCAGACCTTACCGTTATTACAAATGGATAGGCGAAGTAGATGTTACGTTTGTTGAAAAAACAACATCGGGTAATTTTAATCTCTATTTAACCAAAGGCAGTCCACATGATATCTCTTTTGCAGGTATCGACCGTTGTAAAGTTTGGTTAGAACAACCTAAATACAAAAAATTTGAAATTGATGTTGGTAACAAAATTTATTATAACTACGAAATGCGAGTTAATAATCAAAACTATATTTCAGGTAAAGTGTTTAGAAAAACCTCTGAAATAAAGTATATTTGTGATAAAATGTGGAAAAGTGTCATAGATAGCTTTAATGTAGAATTCGAGGACATATATGATTTTTATTTGAATATCAACACAAAAAATCATAAGAAAGGAATGACATCTAAAAAGTTTAGTCAAGTTTTCTTTTTTGACTTACTGTTAAATGATAAGGAAAAGAAATGAAAATATACTTGACAAAACCAGATCATACAAAATATGGTCTTATTCCTTTAAAAAAATATAAATCTATAGATGATTTAATAGATAATTCTTGTTTCTGGTTTGTTAAACCTACCTTTGATAAACCTTTTATCTGCTTTTTAACAGATGAATTTTGCTGGCAAGGATTTTCCTCAGACTATCAATGCTCTGGTCGAGTTAAAGACTTTCCCGAAGGTGAAGTAAAAGAATCGATTAAAACGATGATCAGAGAGTCTATTGATGACAATTTTTATGAAACCCTACCTAATCGCCATTACAAATGGGTAGGTGAACTGGATGTGGATATAGTCCCCAGTGAAACGTCAGGCAACTTCAATCTATATCTTACAAAGCCAGACGTATGGGATATTCAATTTGCTGGAATTGATAGAGCAATGGTATGGCTCTATCCGCCAAAGCTTACGAAACAAGAAAAGTTATATGAAACAGATAAGGATTATTATAAATTTGATGGTGTTGTAGGTATCAAAGGCAATTATTTCAGAAAATTTGCTAATGATACGTTATGCGTTCTGTTTTGGACAGATATTGTAAATTCCTTTGATGTCAGCTATGAAAACATAGATGATTTCTATAAAAATATTAATGATGAAAATCATAAGAAAGGTCAAAGCTCCACACAATTTATAAAAACATACTATTTTAATCTATTCCTGAGAGGTGCTAAATGAATGTAATAAGCAAAATAATGGTTGAAAAATTATATAACCCCAATGAAACTGGTGTATTGGTTATACCCGAAAAAGTCAGTGAACCTGATTTAATTGAATTAAGAAAATTCATCAAAGAAAAAGAAAATCTCTTTGAAATTAAAAGAGAGAAATACATTGCTAACAATCAACGAGTTTCTTTATTGTATCGTGGTCCTTTTGATTTAAGTTCTTTGGATAATACTGTTTTCTCAAAAGTTCTTGAAAATTATAAACAATTAAGAGAAGAATGTGCTCAATATTCTGATATTCCTTTTGAGCAAGGTAACTCAATTGAAGTTAAATTAATTCATTATCCTATTAGTGAACTTGGTGTAGGCATTCATAAAGATTTATCTTCCAACATCAATATGATTGTCTTTTACAATATAGAAGGTGAAGCGGAAGTTAACACATACAGCACCAAAGCTGGTGATAATCCTATAAAACACCCAGTAAAAGCAGGAGATATATCCATCATGAGAGGTCCACGCAGCAAAGATGAACCTGATATTCGTCCTTATCACGGTGTTGAAGAAGTTAAGATGTCTAGGATGGTCTTGGTTATCAGAGAAATTGATGAAGAGTTAGAAAAAGAAACCAACAAAGATAACTGGATGGGATTCTAAACACGAAAGCCCTCGAAGGGCTTTTTATTTCATTTTTTGATTGATAACTAATTTATGAAAGTCTTCTAATTCTTGAATTGTCACTACTTTATCTTTAACAATCTTATCAAAAGCTTTTTGCAAAACAGGATCTTGATTTCCATTCATGCTCATAAGGAAATTAGAAGTTGCTGTAATGCCAGCCACTGCCAATGAATCTCTATCTTTTATATATTTATTTAAGGCTTCAAAATCGTTTGCTTTTTTATCGTTGAGAAATTCTAATTGTCGATTAGTGTATGTAACATCATCACGAATATTCAATAATTTTTGAATCTCAATATAAGCTGTTTTTGTATGCTTATCAACGAACTTATCATTAAATACTGTAAAGAACACCTGCCCAATGACAACGCCAACTAAAAAGTAAGCAAGATAACCCAAGGCATTTTGATTCATCGTCATGTCTTCTACATCAATCAGCAATATAGACAAAATCATAGGAATAAAACACGTTAGCACCATTAAAAGTACATAATCACTTGATTTTGTCCCAATATCAACATTGCTGAAAAAGAACGCTGAGTTGATTAAATACAAAAAATTAAACCCAACACAGACACCAATCACTGATCGCCACACTTTTGCAAACATAGTAATATCTCTCTAAACAATGTTACACTATTATAATACACAAACGCTTTCACGTCAATTATAGATTGATTTAAACGTCTCGCTTTGGTATCATTAATCTCTACTATTTTAAATGTTGGAGAAAAAATGAAACTATCAAAAGATATAGTCGGAAAACATTCTGTTTTAATTAGCTACACATTTATAGTTTCCTTAATTACAGCTTGTATACATATGGCAAAGTCTAATGATTATTATTATTTTGTAACACCCTGTATGATTGGAATTTTTATGATTATCTCATGGAAATGGATGATATTAGATTTTAGAATCACCCAAAAAGAAATCAACAACCAGAATACTTACAATCCAAACATTCATATCATCACTATGATTGTGATTACATTATTAATGCCTGTTTTAAGTTTTGAACCTGTTATTGATAGCATCATTATTGTTGGTATTATATTTTACATTGTCAACAAAGTAATTTTTTTTCAAACCATCAATTCGGCTATCGTAAAACTGCCACGTACTACCAGAGATGGAATTTTTAAATCTAAATATTTCTTTTGGACGTTATATGAACAAGATGGTGGGTTAAGAGAATATATTGTATTGCCAGATGATTGCCATGACCTTATTTTATATACAAACTTGTTAGAAACGAAACTATTATTAAAAGATAAAGAAATTACAGATAATCACCTATTAACTTATGAAAAAGAATTTAATAAATCGATTTTCGATTTTAACTCTGATGAATTAGTGCTTGTTGACATGGCCGAAATTTAATAATCATGTCTTTACTGCTGAAAAAATAAATCTAAAAATGAAAAAGCCTCTGAAGAGGCTTTTGATGTGAATGTGTTGTTATTATTTATACCATGGGCGTGGTGGAAGATTTTTACAAATTGTTTTTAGTTCACCTAAATTCTTAAACGGAATGAGTTGTTCAAATCCATAAAACCCGGACTTAACACCGCGTGCTCTAAACTTTGCATTCAAAATAAGATTGTCATCAGCATACTTCAACATCGTCTGAACACTTGCTACACCACATACATAGACTTTGTTACCACGAAGAACTGTTACAATTTCAGCATTGTAAGGCTGTTTAAAAACTACTGGATAATTACCATAATGGGCACATTTAATTCCTACATTAATACCATTTGATTTTAAATCTGCATGGTTATAATTTTCAGACTTACCCAGTGATGTATCAAGAATACGAACACCTAACATTTTTTCAAGAGCTAATTCGGCTGAAAATCCTGTCATGTAACGTTTAATTTCTTGCTCATTGTCAATTTGATGAATATGCTCTGTTGATTTAGCTTTTTGAAATTGTAAAGCAAACTCTCTGATTAATTCTACATCTGCTGGTGTTAGTTCGATGACTGTGGCTTTATTAAGAAATGGAACAACATCATTTTGATAATTACGCTTTTCGGTCATATAGACTCTCCTGTTTAATGCCCAAATGATAACACATTATTATTAGACAGCCAAATAATATTTTATATTTTCAATAATTTTTCATTTCAAACACTTCAAAATCATCTCGACTGAATTCTTTAACTTTAATGTTCTCTTCTTTTATATGATGAATAATACTTAACAACGAATAGCTATTTTTTAATTCGAAGTTATCGGAAATCCGACAATAATCAGTATCGCCTTGTTCGTAGACTAAAAAATCAATACCAATATATAGATTAGATTTTCTAAAATATCCTTTATACAAATCTTTAAAGTTAGAAAAAAGATAACGAACAATAATTTGCTCTTCCATCATCATTTGATCCAAGATTAATAAGTCAGAAGATGAGTATTTTTCCAGAAATTTAGGTTCAATATAGTGCTGTAATACTGACCTTGTATTACCTGTAAACATCATAAAAATATTTATTGTTGTAAACGCCCCCAAAAAGATTGATAATATAAACATATAGTTATAAACGTCATCATGAATAAAAAAGCCAACATAAGAAAGAAGGGTAGACAATACCAATATCAATAACATCAATGGATATTCAATTTGACAAATCAGACGCCGCTTTAAACATAAAAAATAACCAATCAATGATGTAAACGCTAAAATGGCTAATACACTTATATAAAAGGGGTGTTTAAAAGCTAAAATAGGTAATAATAAAACTAAAAGAACAGATGGATATAAGAAAACATTTCGGAAAACGTTTTCTTTAATTGGAGTTGGAATTTCTGCTTCTATATTCAAAAGCACTTTTGATAGAAATGATTTCAACATTAAATATCCTTAAATTTTATACATTTTAAAAACTTCAAGACTATCTGCATTCATAGAGTCATACCCCATTCCAAAATCTTTAAAATACTTATAATATTCTTCTAGAGATGCAATGAAAGGTTTACTACGTTTTTTTACAAAAAAAGTATCACCGGCTGAAAATATTAAATGACCTATAATGTATAAATTTATACGAGCATCATAATGGTAAGACACTGTATTATTATAACCTATTATACGATAAGTGTTGGTTAAATAATCCGCTTCAATTTGTGGCTCTGATGTGCCATGTTCATTGTAATAATTAGCCATATTGGTAAAAAATAAATTACTTCCAACATAAGCAATGATAACAGCTAAAATAAAGAAGAATCCAAGAATAACCTCATTAGTAATACCTGAAAAACGTAAACTAGTTGCTGGAATAAATTGATCTACACAAAAAATAACCACAGATGGTAACAACATCCACTTATAAAAAGAATTAAAAATATTTTTCTTTATAATTGAAAAATACCACATAAGTCCCAGATAAATTAACACAGGTATAACCAATAAGTAAGAAATAATATTCGTTAAATGTAAAGAAACTAACAAAAGAAAGTAGCTTAGCGTAAGATAAACTAAATCATTTTTAAAAATAATTTCTTTGATAAAAATTTTTCTACTCATTTTTTACCTCATTTTTAGTTTGAAAATAGTATCATAATATGAAAACTAAGTAAAGTTCTTATTGATTTTTATGCATCAAAATGTTAACATAAGTCTCATTAATAGGAGAACTCTATGTACAAGAATTTAGATGCGGCTGCTCCAATGCTAAAAGCTTACAATATTTTAACAGGCTCCCCACGAATATTAACTGAGGGTGATTTATCTACATTTGGTAAAGAGTTTTTCAACACATTCCTGCATACAGATTATATGATAAAACATCGTAAAGGCATCAAGATGGTATCCTCTGATACACCATTATCCGATTTAGTTGGTCGCTGGGCTTATTTCCAAGATATCGCCATGCAAGCAGGTGCAGAAGTCGCCTTTGGTAAAATTATGGGTGTTCGTGACACAAAATCTTGGGAAGGTGTAAAATATTTCTTATCTAATAATGTTAGCCTATCCATGCAAGAGTTAACTAATACATCAGCCTATTTGATGCCCTTTGAAATGCCTTCACAATTCAATTTCACACCTAATGAACAGATAATTTGCTCTGAATACTTAAATACACATTGCACTTACTTAAAAAATGGTATGATAAAACGAGGTAAAGTAGTCTCTTTCAATGAAGAAGAAATTCATATCCAGTCAACTAATGGAGAAAAGGATACTATACTTTTTGAAAACAGACAAACTGAAATTTTAGAGCATTTTGATGAAATTAGTCATTTAACAATGGCTGTAAGTATAATTAAACAATCCCAATAAAAAAGGAAAACTATGGAAAAACATATACATCATGTTCAAATAGATAATTTTTTTGAAAAAATTTTTAATAATTACATCTCTGAACATTATTGTGAAAACGAGTTCTCTTGTAACTTTCTATTAGATACAAATAATATCATGTCTAAGGTTTGCTACCGCACTGATCCAAATACTGATGAATTGATAGATTTTTCCATAGAATTGAGTACCAATGATAATCTAGCTTATTTTTTGTCAAAAATTAATGAACCATACTATATTGATGTGGTTCATTCACTTAATAATTATTACAACAACATTTATGAAAAAATAGAAAGTGTATGTTTTACATTTTCAAATATGTTTATTTTAAAAAGTATTCTATTAATTGATAATAATATCGATATGGATAAAGAAATCTTATGCAATGATAAAGACCTCATAGTCAATGAATACAAACTTAACATGATTGATTATATTGATTTAATTATTGCTCAACATATCGACAAATCAGAGCTAATAGATGAAACTGTTGTTTTGCCAAACTATCATAGTAAGGAAGATATTGTTTCTTTCTTACAATATTTTAGAGACAATAATATAAAAAAATTGTATATGGATCGTATAGAGTTAATTAAAGGTTCGATTGAAGCGTTTTCACAAAAAATTAACACCTGTGGTATTCCACATTCTAGAAGTTCACAAAAATTTAAAGAGAGATTAATTTGTGACGCTTCTCATCATACTATTCCATTCTATATTGATGGAATTTATGATAAGAACACCAATAGTTTTAATATTGTATTTAAAACAAGATATACTGCAATAGAGCCTATTAATTCAATAAAAGATCTCTCTAAATTTGTATTAGATAAAATAGGTAAATCTAGTCTATTTAACCAAATCATGAAATTAAATGAGACAATTAATTTCATTTATCCTCTAGAATCTATAGAAATCTATTTTAACCACGATGCGTCATTAAGAGCCATCAATTTGAATGACACAAATACCGAAAAAAAGGTTTCAATTAATCATCAAGAGCTTGAATTTAATAAAGAATTACTTGATATAATGATAATCAAATATCTATATACTTATTGTAAAGAGTTAATAAATAGTCAACATCTTTTATATATGAATGAATTTGAATTGTCAAAAAAAGATCCTGATTGGGTATCTATCATTAATGAATACAATATCCAAAAAGAATCCTTACTAACCATAATTAAAATGCAAAAAATTTAAAAAATTTATCTTATTAAAGTGGAACTCGACAAATACCATAATAAAACCCTTTATAAGATACATTAGAATAGTTGTGTTGTAATCCTAATTTACCATCAGAAGTATAACGGTATCCACCGACATCAAAACTGAAGACTTTTGGTTGTCTTGTTCCTACACTATTAGATGTGACACGAACACCATTCCAGTATAAGATTGAGCCATAATAAGGATCACTAGATTCAGTATCCCCATAATTTTGGAAGAATGTATAATTGTTAGAATAATTAAAGTTAGCACATTCTGGAACTTTTGGTGGTTCTGGTGGTAACTCTGGCTCTGCTGGTGTGTTATCAACAAATTGAATGGATTCTTTCGGCAAACCATAACCAATCGTTACAGTATAGTCAGCCATCGCTGTGCTCATTGTCATCGCAGACAATAGCATAATTAATGATTTTTTCATATTTTTTATTTCTTGTTGTTATTCTTAGTATTATAATATACAAGAAGATATGGATTGTCAAAAGACAACAAGACTTAGAGTTTATCTTTTGAAAATAGTTTTTTGGGTTGTATTAACAATCTTCCAATTTGAATCTGCAGCTTTCAAATTAGCAAATACACCTTTAAAATGACTCGAACCATATAAAATATAGATGTTTTTATTAGTTGATGAGTTAATGGCATCACTGATTTTTTTATTTCTTCCATTCATCGTAACATCGACATCTAAACTTGGATTATTCATCATTTTTCTAATGCTTGGCATAATATAATCATCTACAAAATTGAAAAAGAAAAAATTACGAAGATTACTACTGATGATAAAGTATCTTTCGTCCTTTAATAGTTTTGCATAGGCTTCTGTATGGTCACCTAATGCATCACTGTAAGTCTCTTTGATAATAGCTTTTTCATTTTCGCTTCCTTTTTTCTTCGTGAGCGATTCATCAATAGAAGCCTTTAATTCATCTACTGTAAAATCTATATAGCTGTCATCATAAGAATAATAGAATGGCATAGCCTGATACTGCATTACATATTTAACTTTTTTTAAGGTTTCTGCAAAAACAACACGATCTTTTTCAACTAACTCAGCATATTTTTTAACAACTTTATCATAGTCAGGATCACCTTTTTTTAATTTTTTATCATCACTATGACCTATGCCTTCTAAGAATATAGCGTAACCTTTTGAGCGATAATGGGTAAGTTCTCCACCGACTTGCTGATAAAACGATGGCAGTCCAATATGAGTCATGCCTTGAAAAACAACTGTTTTATCACCATTAGTTAAGGTGTAAGTTGTCTGAAACGATTGATTAATACCACCATTTAGATAGATATGAATACTCATGGGTATGATATATAACATCGTCACTATAAAAAACATAGTGATATGATAAACAACTTTTTGAGCAAAAGTCTTTTGTTCTTTTGTAACGTCCTTTGTCATGATTCATTCCTTTATAACCTCTTTCAATTAAACATCAAATTTAGATTAAATCAAATAAAAAAAAACAGAAGCCGAAGCTTCTGTCTTTTGAGTATCAACTGTTTGGTTAGTAACCAATAACAGCCAACATAATGAAGGTAGCAAACAACACGAAATGTGTCATACCTTCAATTGCGTTACTCTTACCATCGTGCAAGTTCATCATTGCAACAAGGAAGGTAATAATCACCATACCTGTCTGCACTGGTGTCATTGCCATGTTAATAGGTTGATCTTTAATCAACGCAATGATTTCCATAATCGGTACAGTCAATACAACCGTAGACAATGTAGCACCAAGAGCAATGTTGATTACAGGCTGCATACGGTTAATCAAGGCAGCTTTAACAGCAGTCATAATCTCAGGGCTTGCAGAGATAGCAGCAACCAACAAACCAGCAAAGACAATTGGGATGCCCGTACCTTCAATACCCGTTTGCATAGTCTTAGACATAATTTCAGCCAAGAAACCAACCAACACGATACCAAAAACCAAGATAGAAGCCGACTTTTTAACATTGATTTCTTCTTCATGCACTTCTTCTTGCGGAATAACCTTACCAGCTTTTCTAGCTTTTTCAATATAACTGTAGTTAAAGAAATAACTATGAACACCCGTTTGCAAACGCAAGAACAGTACATAGAACATAATCATGACAAAAATACAGAACACAGAGTAGATTTTCCATTTATCAGCATCAATGAATTCTGGAATAATCATAGACACACCCACAGCAGTTGCAATCATTGCCAGATACGATTTACTGGAGTCATCGTTATATTCCTGAACACCATACTTCATACCACCAATAAAAGCAGCAAGACCAAGGATACCGTTAATATCAAGCATTATTGCAGAATAAATAGTATCTCGTGCCAAAGTAGGTGATCCACTATTACTCATCATAATGGCCAAAATAACCACCTCAACCAATACGGCACACAACGTTAAAATCATGGTACCATAAGGTTCACCAACCTTTTCTGCCAACAATTCAGCATGGTGAGCAATTCGAATAGAGGCCAAGATAACAACTGTTACCAAAACCATCGTCATAACCAATGAACCAGTTTGACCTAACGAAAAGATTGTATGCTCCATGAAATAAGCCACAACCGCAAACAACAATACAAACGTTAGCGATTTTTCATCTTTTATAAAGTTTTTCATAGCTGAAACCATTTAATTTCTTTCTCCTATCAATTTAGGGAGAGAATTATAGCAAAACAATACTTTAATATCAACATATTTTCTAATATTTTTGTATATATTTTTTGATTGACACCTATTTTAAATTTTAGTATCATCGTGCATATTTTTAGGAGTTTTCAATGATTATTAATGTACATGAGCTAATAAAAGAGTCATTCGTTGATCGCTTATCTTCATTATTTCCCAAAACTAAAGTGGAATACTTTGTAGAAAGTATAGAAATCGAAGGATCTGATAAACTAACTGATATGATTGAGAAATTCTACCCAGCCATTGCTAATGAAGAATTGTTTAAAAACTTACATTATACTAATCTGCTAGGAAAACGAGTAAAACATCAAACGTTCTTTGAAAACCTATCAGTTAAACTGCTATTTTATGTTGATAATGCATTGGTTACCTTTCATGTCACAGAAGATAAACAAAAATTGTATATCACTGACCAAAAACTGATGAAGTTAAAAATTGAACTTATGGATGGTGTTGTCAAAAACGAAAATAAAGAAATCATTAATTGTACCCCAACAGATGTTTTGACGTTGTTTGTATTTTCGTTTTATGGTGAACACATTGGGAAGTGGTTTAAATCTGTTGAAAAGAAAAAGCCTAAATCATTTGATCAAAAAGATGTTGATAACTTATTGATTTTTAAAAACGAGATAATAGATTATATACTGGTTCAAGAAATGGTTATTGCTTAAGCTTACGATGGCTTCTAATGAAGTCATTGATTTTAGTAATTTTAACAATGTTCATATTTTTTGAAATGGCTTTCAAATTGTAGTAAAGGTTGTTTTTATTAATAATTGGGAAGCTGTAATCATCCACAGATAAATTCTGTCTTATTTTAGTTAAAACTTTATAATAGGTATCCATCAATCCTTCAGCTTCTAGTATAAGAGCTGCTAATGATTTTTTTTCTTTTGGATAATTAGGCTGATTACTGATACTATAAGAAATAGCAACCATGTTAATTTGAGAGATATCAATAACTGGTTTCATTACACCAAAGAATAAGGTTTCATCTAAATCATATCGAGTGCAATACTTAATAACGTCTTTTAACAGATCGCTAGCAATTTTATTGATATGGTTTAAATTCTTTTTCATATCATGCACTTTAGAAAGATACAAGATATCTTCTCCAACCTTTCCTAAGTTTAAAATATTTACCTCTGTGAGATAATATTTCTTAATATCAATTGATGGGGCTTCCGTGACCAAACTCAAACTTCCATTTATAAGAATAACTGCGTCATTTAATATTGAAATATAATTATTCACCAGAGCTATATGCGTTTCTTGTGTTTTCATATACTTTAATCACTTCTTAATAAATATAGTACCTAATATAGATATTTTTCAAAATAAGTCAACAAATTTTTATAGGCAAGCACTCTTGTATTAACCAAAATTGATAAAAGCAGAGCGGCAAAAAAACCTCTACACTGAGACAGCATAAGGGTTTGATGCTATTTAGCCATCAGTGAAATTATTTTTTAATTCCATACTTAATTATTGATTTTCTTATCGGAACTACAATCTTTTCTTGGAAGTATACGCAAACGATAATTGTTAGTATTATGTATACTAAATAATAACGATAATCAGGAGGAACTGTAGCGGCAGCAACACATGCTCTAAAATCATCAAGACATAAAGATGGATTACCTGCTAATAATTTATGGACTCTTGAAAAGACAGAATAAATTGGAATATGTAAAGCAAATAATGGTAATGAAGCATTGCCTAAACGCTCACCCCAGTAATTAATGCGTTCATTTTTAATTTGTGGTAAATTGATAAAGAAATAAATGATAAGCATTTCCAATGTCAATATAAGACCATTGTGCAATAAGTGATAAGCAATATACCAGCTATCCCAATAGTTTGTCATTGCATACAAAAATGTTCTCATGGCTGTAAACATCACTAAGATTACAGTAAACAATTTAACCATCCCAAAAGTGGTAGGTAATTTATTGTTCAATTTATTTTGATGATAGATATAGCAAAGTAAAATACCTCCTAAAAATTCTGGTAGCCTGACCAATGGATTACGATGTAAGATCCCCGCTTCTGGATTCCCCATATCAGTAAAGATTAAACACAAAGCTACTGGTATAAGGGCTATCGCATTTAAGATAAATAAAAAGAAATAAGGTCTTTTTAATTGATGTATTTTAATAGCAGCATATGGAAACACCATATAGAAAAAGAATAAGGTAGATATTGACCATGTAGGAAAGTTAAACATCATATAGTAAGCATTCCACGCTTGCACCATAAAGATATTCATCAATACAGCCAATACCAGTTCGGTATCATTCATTACATGACGCAATTCACTGTATGGAACACCATTAGTGGCATCTAATGTAACAGCCCTTAATCCAACATTCGTATCACCCGGATTCACATTTGCATAAGGTATAGCAACTAATACAATCATAAACAATAGCATTGAAATAATATGAATAGGATAGAGATTGGCAAAACGTTTAATAAGAAAGTATTTAGGGGCTTCTCTCATAACAACTTGTGGTGTTCCTTTATTTTTTAAATAGACATGTGCCAAAATAAAACCAGACAATACAAAAAAACTACTGGTTGCGAAGAATCCGGTTTCAAATACTTCTCTGATCCATTTAGGAGCCGTTGAATAATTGAAGGTATGAAAAATAACTATATAAAGTGATAGTATAAATCTAAACCATTCTAAAGCTGTAAAGTGTTCCTTACTCATTGTGTTAGCTGACATATGTAATCCATTGACTAATTGATTTTCCATTATTTTAACTATATAATCATAATAATCCTTTTTAAAGAAATAAAAAGGGTTTATAAAAAATATAGGATAACTTTATGAATACTAAAGAAAAAAAAATCTTCTTTTTAATGTTTACTTTCAATCTTTTTATCTTAATTGGAATAGTAGCTATAGGATATTCATTTATCTCTGCAGTGATTCATTATGCAGGAGAAGGCTTACCAGATTATGCAAATTATTTTAGCCTTATTGAAAAAACGGCTGGTGTTATAATGGTATTTATACTGATTTATGAATTAAAGCCGCTTTATAACAACACGAAAAAAGCGACTCATAATTATTTAGAAAAAATGGCAGATCATTAAATTTTATTTTTCTGTTTTGGTTCAGCACTAATAAGCGTATTAACTTCATTTTTATTAGCCTTAAAGGTGTCGCCTAAAACAGATTGATTATGAATATCACCAATGTATGAAGGCTTATAAAATGCACTTAAATAGTTAGCATAAACATCTACATTCATATTTTTCATCATTTTGTGAGCTTCAACTGCATAAATAGCTTTTCCCTTGTCATCTTGGTTCATAAATTCTTGTAAAGCTTCCACCTTAATGCCTACAGCTTTTGTTATTTGACCACTGGCAATAGCGGCATTATAAACTTCATATTTTTCAGGATTACGAGTAAAGTAGACATCTTCTACCATATATGAGTAGAAAGGACCACCACCCATGTTTGGAGAATCAAGTATATATCCATTTTTACTTTGAACATCTTTCAACACGTTTCTATATTCTTCAAAACCATTCATAAAATCAGTGATGCTGGTAGGTATTGCTTCTTTTTCAAGGTGATTAAACAATTTTTGTGGATCTTGGTTATAAAATTCATGAACAAGATAGGCACTGAATGCGGATATTTTATCATTACTCATGTTTTTAAAAATATTAGGATTTTTATCCAAAGTATATAATAAATCGCTTAATACTACTGATGTATTATGCCCGAAGTCACGACCAGCCGCCGCATAAAATGAGCGAGTTTCTAAAATATCCTGAGTCAAACTTTTAAATTGTTTATAATCTAAACCATATTTATTAGCCACCATAAACAATGAAGAAATGTCAGAATGAGACTCCAATTTAATTTCAGTGCCTAAATATAATGCGGTATCATGATTAATTCTAGAATTTTCTTGTTCAAATGATCCATGTGCCATTTCATGATAAGTAATAAAATCTTCAAAGTAAGCTTGATTTTCAGGTTTTAGCCTTGACTTCATATCAGTCATTATTGGAGTGGATGTTTCATTTCTGAAATAATGTTTATAGTCACTTACATTATTGTAATATTCCTCTGCTGTTAAAGGTTTTTTGACTGATAAAAAGTGTCTTGCAAATTCAGACACATAAATTGAACTACTACTGTTATCATTCATTACAGCCATTTGCTCACGATATTTCACATCAGCAATTTCATCATTAATATCACCAATAATGAGTGTAGATACACTGCCTTTCCAGAATTCGTTTTTAAGTATAATGTCATCTTTGATAGAATTTTTATTTTCAAAGTAAGTCGGCAAATTTTCATTATAATTAGAGTTAGCCATTTTCATAGACTGATTAAAGGTTTCTTGAATCACCGTAAGTGGCGTTTGATCAGCCGCAGCTCCCATACTTAGTCCCATCATTGTTGCAATTGCCAACGCTTTTATATTAAATGCTGAGCTAAAATTAGTGAAAAGTGAGCGAGTGGTTTCAAACATGTTTGAAGCAACATCATCAAGATTAAAATCAAATGAATCTTTAATATTTTTTATTATTTTAAATTTATTGTTCATAAATACATATCAGTGTTTTTAGTATTATACCATATAACAAAAAACTATCCAAAATATTAGAATATATTATATTGTTTTATTTAATATATTTATAAAATCTATTTTTTTTAATTGAACATATTCCAATCCGTTTTCTTTACAATAAGCTTGAACAACAGAAAAATGAATATAGTTATCTTGAAAATAAACGCCCTTAAATGTATCTGTTAACCTAATTTCAATGTCATTTAAGTATAAATAATGTGATAATGTTAATTTATGGCCAGCAAATAAATAATCCTTCAAATCATTTTTAACAATGACAGTAAAATCAGGATTTAAATGATGTTGTTGAATATAGTGATTAAAGTGAAGTTTTGATATTTTTGTAAATAATAAAGATTTCAAAGAAATTGAGATAATCAAAAATAATGAGAACGTATAGGAATCAACATGATAATCGATAAACAATGGAATAAAACAACTAATTGCCATCATCACATCAAAATTACTAATCAAAAATATTTTATCTTTTAACATTTTTATTATTTTGATAATGTGGATAGCTGCAAAGCATAAGACTATGGGTTGATAATTTGAAATATTGGAAAAAAAACTAACTGTAATAAAAAGCAAGGCAATATAAATATTGCAATCCTTTAACACCCATTTTAGCCTATTCATCTTCTATTTTTCCTATTTTAAACCATTATATTAAAGCCATTTATTTTGTCAATTTGTATACATTATTACAAAATATATTGAAACATTTATATTTTGAAACCTTTTCATTATTATGCTATAATAAAAGAAATATTAGGAGTTTGTCATGGTCATTGAAACATATAGAATTGCAAAAGATGGAAAGCTTTCAGCACTTGTCTGGATGGAACATAACAGTGTATTTATAAAAGAAGAAAATAAACCAGAGCAAAAAGTAATAGAGAATGCTGATAAGGTGTCCGTCTTCGTGTATGTAAAAAATTATTGTGACATGCATAACTCAACAGAAATTGGAAAAATTAGTTTAGATAAAGAAGATTTGAAAGATTTTTTTGAACGTGTGAATTCAAAACCAAATTACAAAATAAAATATAAAATTTAAATGAAAAATATAAAAAGAAAAGCTACCTAAGTAGCTTTTTTTAGTTTTTAATGTCCACCACCTTCAACATGGTGTGTTGGTCGCTTGGCTAACATGACAAAAGGAATGAGAGCTAGCATAATAAGACCACTTAATAACATGATGTCATTAATCCCCATAACGGCTGCTTGTCCATTAATAATGTTATTAATATATGACATTTGCGTAGTTGTGTCTTGCATAGGTAACATATTGACATAGCTTTCATAATTAGGGTTCGCTGGATTAATACTAGCCGCTAAATATTCATGATGAGTCGCCATTCGTCTATCCCAGTAAGCAATAACCAATGATGTTCCAAAACTATTACCCATGTTTCGCATAAAACTCGAAATACCTGCAGCTCCTGCCATATCTTTTGGAGCAATATTGGAGAAAGTAATACTGGTTAGTGGAATGAAGAAACATGCTAACCCAATACCCAAGAACAAACGATTTAATGCAATATGACCTGCTGTGACATCATTATTCATTGTTGCTCCCCACCACGAAACAATAAAGAACCACACAAAACCAAATATTACAATTTTTCTAGGATCAACCTTTGACAACGCTGCCCCTAGTATTGGTGCTAAGAAAATTACAAATATACTAGTAGTTGATGTTGCTAGACCACTGTTAAATGCTGTGTATCCCATATAATTTTGTAACCATTGTGGAAAAACAACTACAGTAGAAAAGAATGCTGTTGAACCCGTACATAATACCATCACACCAATCACAAAGTTTCTATTTAAGAATAATCTTACATCAATTACTGGATCTTTTGCATAATATTCCCATATAATTAAACTAGCAATAAATATAAATGAAATAATTGCCAATGTCACAATATAATTGTCACTGAACCAATCCAACTCATTACCTTTATCAAGTAATAATTGTAATGAACCTACGCCAACGGCTAAGAATATTAACCCCATATAATCCATTGGAGATTTGACTTTAACTTCATTCTTCAATTGAACTTTAAACAATCTATAAACAATATAAGAAGAAAGAATACCAAATGGGATATTAATTAAGAAACTCCATCTCCAAGACCAGTTGTCAGTAATCCAACCACCCAGAATAGGACCAGCAACTGGAGCAATAACAATTGTCATTGACCAAATACCCATTGCTAATCCTTTCTTATTAGGTGGATAAATACTCATTAATAATGTTTGTGATAAAGGAATCATACAAGCTCCCACAACCCCTTGAAGTATTCTTGAAAATAGCAAGAATTCAAAGCTAGCACTTAATCCACATAACACACTAGCAAGAGTAAATAATAATGTTCCCCAAATATAAAGATTAACAGAACCAAATCGTTTACTTAACCATCCAGTTAATGGTAATAGTATCGCTTCTGATACGGCATATGAAGTAATAACCCATGTTCCCTGAGACGACGATACACCAAAATCACCAGCTATATGAGATAAAGATACGTTTACAATAGTGGAGTCCAATATATTCATAAAGGAACCAATAGACAAAGCAAACGTTGCGAGTAATAACGCTATTGGAATTTGCATTATACACCCTTATTTATCTAATTTAGCTAATGTTTCTTTTACAATGATATCAACATCATTTTCAATTTTTGAATAATCAGCTTTAAATATTTCAGTGGATTCAATTTTAACTGCTTTCATATCTTTCAGTGGCTGATGTATATGCGTATTGATATCTACTATTACAGAGCTACCCACAGGTAAAGGACCATTTTGTTGTAAGCTTTCTGGTAATATTTCTACTCTTACTGGAACTCTTTGAACGACTTTAATCCAGTTTCCCGTTGCATTTTGAGCTGGTAAAAGTGAAAATGCACTACCACTACCTGCTGATATCCCTTTTACAACTCCATCATAAGTAAATTTATTAACATCACTTACGATTTCAACATGTTGTCCAATTTTCAAATTTTTTAATTGATTTTCTTTTAAATTTGCATCGATCCATGCGTTATTTAAGTCAACAATACTGAATAAACTTTGATTTTGATTAATTTTTTGACCTAAATAGACTGAACGCTTAGCGACTTTACCATCAAACGTTGCATAAATATTGGTTCTTGCTAAATTGATAGCTGCTTTTTGATAATTAATAATACTTGCAGCCACATCAGGATGCTTTTTAATATTATCCGCAACTAATTGAATCTTATCATTCTTATAATTATTTTGAGCAATTGAATATTGAAGTTTACTTTGATTGTAGTTGTTTTTAATAACATCATAAGCTTCTTGACTAATAAGTCCTTTTTTGAATGATAGAGTATCACGTTTATAATCAGCTTCATTCTTTAAAAAGTCTATTTTTTTAGCAGTTACTGTATCAGATGATACATTTACATTATTGTTAAGTGAATAATATTTTCTAATAGATTGTTCTAATTGGATGCGAGCATCATCAAGAGCTAATAAATAATCAGTATTGTCAATTTGAGCAAGTAAATCTCCCTTTTTTACAAGTTGAGTGTCATCGACAAGCACTTTAACAATATTTCCTGATAACTGAGAAGTCACTACGTTTTGGTGACTATTCACATAAGCATCTTCTGTTTCTTCATGCCATTTCAAACTGGTATTCCACCAGAATCCATAAAGTCCCCCAATGATAGCAACAACTAACAATAATATGATAATTCTACTAATGGCTCTACTACTATTTCCTTTTACGACTTCTTCCTGTTGTTGCATTTCAAGCTCCTGCATTTGTATTGGTTATATTAATTCCACCTAATGCATTGATTAGGTCTATTTGTTGAGTAAATCTATTAAACATCTGTTCATTTTGTGTTCTTTCTTCGTTCAATAACTGATCACGCTCTTGAACATATTCATAACGTGAAATAGTGCCATAAGTATATCGGTCACTCATGTTACTAAAAATAGTCTTTTTGTTTTCATATTTAGCGGTTGTATTTCTCAGCACAGCTTCTTCGTTATTTAATTTATAAAGATTATCATTAATATCTTTTACAGATGATGTTAATGTTTGATTATAATTTTCAATAAACGTATTTAAGTCCAAGCCAGCTAATTTGTAATTTGAAGTAATACGTCCAGAATCAAAGATAGGTAACTTTAATGTAGGTGCAATAGTAGCAAACAATGAAGATTTAGAAAGTAACAAATTAGGTGTAATGCTTTCAAATCCTGCAGTACCATCTATAGTAATATTAGGATAGAAATCTGCCTTTAATGCTTTCAATTGTTCTTCTTGAGCTTGTATTGTATACAAATAATATTTAACATCTGGTCGCTCAGAAATGACGGATGCTGTATAGCTCCTAGGTAAATTTAATTGTGTTTTATACAAATCACTTGTAGGTTGATTTAATAATGTTTTAATAATTTCACTATTATTGCCTAACACGAGTAAAGAGTTCATAGCCAATTTTCTATCTTTATCATTATTTGACAATAAAATATTCATATCTTTTAAATTATTTTTAAGTTTCAATACATCATCTTGAATCCCTTTACCTATCGAAACCTTATATTCTTCCAAACTTAACAACTCTTCATAAACACCAACTTGTCGATTAAGCAATTGTTCTTGATTGTTCAAGAAAGTATATTGAGCATACAATTTGACTACTTGATTAGAAATATTGAGTTCTTGCCATTGCTTATTGATATCTTCTGCTGATTTCAAACTCATGTATTGATTACTTAAATGACCGACACGATTAAATAAATCCAAATCATAACTAGTATTTAAAGATAAACTTTGATTATCAATAATCTTTCCTGAATATTCTGCTGGATTAAAACTATTACCACTTAAACGTTGCTTTTTAGCGGTTGCATTAAAATCTACAGCAATATTTTTACCAGCATTGGCTAACTGATATTGTTCTTGTATCTTTGCTATTTTAATATCCAAGAGTTTTAAATCTTTGTTATTATTTAACACAACAGACATTAATTGATTCAATTGTTCGTTATGAAGTTCAACCCACCATGAATCATGTTTAATCTGATAAATTTCTTTACTATCTGTTTGTATATTTTGTATTTCCACAGAAGGCGATTCAAGTTTAGGAACAGCCACACACCCAGAAACAATAAGAGCTATAATAAAAGGCAGAGTCTTTTTAATCATACTTTCTCTCCATGTTATCTAAGGCTTTCCCCAAAACAGTAATGACGTTTTCAATATCACAGCCTTCCCAAATATCTTTTAAAATAGCATCATGAGATTCCATGTTGTCTATAATAAATTGTTTTCCTTCTTCTGTAATCGTAATGAAAACTTTTCGGCGGTCTTGATTATCATGTTCTCTATCGAGGAAACCTCTTTCTATCAAATCATCTACAACACGAGTAATTGTTGGTTTTGGATGTCTCATGATAGCAGCTAATTCTGATGGTAATATCTTACTACCTTCTGTATCATAGGTAATCATAAGCACCCCCCATGATGTACACGTTAATCCTCCACAACGACTCATTTTTTTATCCATAATGCGTTCAAATTGTTTAGTTGTTTTAAACAACAAACGAGTTAACAACACTTCATTCATTGAAAAAGTTGCACTAACATCTTTCAATTTCTCTAATCTATCTTTTATTTCTTGTATCTTATTCGACATACAATGTCTCCTTCAATTTAATTAGTTCCACATGAAACTATTTTATATGAAAATATTTTAAATTCAATCGTTATTATGCTAACTATTTTTGAGTTGGTTTAAAATATTCATAATATAATGGACTAAATAATATTAAAATATTTTATTAAATTATTTTTAATATCACGATAATGAAAAATAAAATTGTAAATAGTCTATAAAAGCACTTTTCTTTTTTCTATTCCGTTGTAGAATAATGATCGACAATTCGGAGGCGGTAAAATGGGAATATTAAATGCAGTAAATTTATCAAATAAAAAAAACAAATTACTTTATATGTTTGGTGGCATTGCAATTCTGGGCTATTTGCTAGGACTGTTTTCAAATATTGGTACTAACATATCGACATTGACAGTCACCTATCTTTTTCTAATTGTAATTTGTTGTGTGTATTACAAATTCAAAGAACTCTCAGAAAAAGTATGGAATGCCGCCATTATTGTAGCTATTTTTTCAACCTTGCTAGGCTCATTTACGCATGATGAAGTAAAAGCACAACTTATTACAATCCCAGCTATATCAATTTTGTTCTTCGGCTTAGTCGTAAGATTTAAACATTTCCTCAAAGAAAAAATAAAATTATTTAATAACTACGAAACAACTGATTACAGCCTTCATCATATTGTATTACCAGTAACAACTGTTATAGGATTTGTTTTATTAGGATTGACAGCAATCTTTATGATACAAACAAATAGTGTTTACACTTTATTTATGGGAATTTTGATGGGGATTAACTTAATATCTTTCAGCATTACATTGACAGGTAGTTTAATTAACCTTGCTCTTAATGAAAATTCAAGAATTATTTGCACATCTAGTTATGTCGCCATATTCTCTTTATTTGGTATGTTAGTATCACATAACTACTTTTTACAAATTTAAATGTAACCATAATAAAAAAGAGCCTGATGGCTCTTTTTATTTTATTACTATATTAGTATTTTTTCGTGTGTGTTCGATTTCAATTGTTTTATTAAATACTAGTCTTTCTAAGAAACCATTATAAACGACATCAGAAATAGATTTCGTTTCCAAGGACATATACAATTCCTGCACTTTTTTTGGTGTTATATTCACAGCATACTGAAAACCTACTAACGTTCTAAAATATAAAGAATTGCGAATGACTATTTCATTATCTGAATAAAGTTTTTCAATCATTTTGTCAGCCATTTCATCAAACTTTTCTTTGCGAAACTCCAAACTTTTATCACCATAATTAACTACTTCTGCTCCATAATAAGATAAGAGATAGAAAAATACCAAACTTTCATTAGAAGTATCTAACAAATAATACTTAAATTCATTTTTATCTATCGGTAGCAACATCTTATAACTATATAAATAATAAGAATCATCAACCATATCAGCGATATGGTAAGCAATATTGGTAATTTCAAGACAAGTCATGTCATGAATAAAACGAACACCTTCATCATTGATCATTCTAGACAATACCAATAATGCTGGTTGAGTAATATGATAGTGAATGGTGTCTTCTGTTGGACACTGTAATGACTTGTCCCATGTCGTTTTGAAATTAATACCACACCTAAAATTAACAACACCATTAATAACTTCAAAGGCTTCTTCAATATTCAGCTTTCTATCTTTGATTAAGTAAAGAATACTAGAAATATCTGCTTCAATTTCTTGTAACATTTTTGTCCGCTTAGGAATGTCAGTGCCCATTTTAACAGCATCTTTATATAATCTATAATTCTGGAAATGGCTATCATGAGCTAATTCATGGTAAATGGTATATTCTTTGATAATTGCATCTCGATTCTTCATATCATCTGGCAAACGCATTAACTCATTAATTTCAACAATATCTTTTTCATTGATAATAATAGTTGATGTGTCATTTTCACCAACAAACAAATATTTAGTAGAAAACCTTACACATTTATTTACATCATTATTGACTACTGACATTTCAATAGGTTGATTAGTAAAAGGATTAATATAAAAACCTGACTGAAGATTAGACAATAACTCAGCATTAAGAATGCCACCTACTTGCCTATTAAAAGGCGAACTTTTAAACAAATGTGCTAATGCTTGTCCTGAACTGTTCAGAAATGCATTTTTATTATTTTCTTCAAGAGCGACTAATGCATTAAAAATATCTCTCTTATTGATAATATATTGATGCTTATTGAATTTAAAGAATACTATATCAACCAATGTTTTAGGATGAAAAGAACGTTCTTTTAATAACAATTTCAAATATGAACTCAAATGTCTATCAGCATATTTTTGATAAGTCATGTAAGAGTTATCAAGCATTTGCTTAGCTAGTTTTTTTAAGTTCCTATTTAATATTGAAATCATAAACACCATCTCCTAATATTGAAAGTATTATAACAAAAAAGTTGACGACATTCAACAAAAAATGCTATAATTACGATACTAAACGGAGAAACCTATGACTATCGAATCAAAATCAAAAAAAGTAACAGTTCAACATATCTGTCGAGCAACTTGCGATAATTGTAAGGAAGAAATTGATAGCATAACACTTTATGATGAACGTAAAAAAACAGAACAACAACTAGTCACATCAAATATGGGACTAGATGGGATTAACTTAAAATTCAAAGCTGGTTATGGAACTACCTATGACATGTCTGATTTTGAATTAACCTTATGCACAAACTGTTTTGCTGAAATGGTTCGACAATTTGGCGGTGTAATCCGCCAGTAAATCTTTTTTTTATTCTAGAGTTATGTTACAATATATAAAAACCTATAATTTATAAGATGCCAAATATTAAAAAGATGATTTTTAAAGAATCTCAGAAAATTTCTGCCAAAACAGATCTAGATATCACACCAGAAGAACTCGCCAATTTAGCTTTATATAAGTTTTTAAATTTACCTTATTTCAATGATGTGCATAATTTCGTTAAAATGCACTATAATGTGTTTGATGAAATTACACTAGGATTACCGCCATTAAATAATGTAAAAGGTTATTCGAATGATACAATAAAAAGTTTTGTTATTCAAATGAATAAAGAAGACTTACAACCTGAAAAAATTGAATATAAAGACCAAATACTAAATAAACAAGAATATAAATTATTCAAATCATTCATGGATGATTTAAATAGTTCAAAAGATATAGATGAACTGATTAAAAAAATAGAAATACATGAAACAACTACCCCTTTTTATTTAAATATCATAATGAATATAACAAATACTGAATCTTATAAAGGAAACAAACTTATAAGAGCACTTGAAAGATATTCAGAATACAAATATGAAGACTCCGTTGAAGAATTTAAGTTTGAAAATTTATCTAAAACAACACAATACAGAAGCATCAGATCATTAGGTGATATTAATGATTTTGCGTATGATCATTATAGTTTAAAAGGATTTAGCAAGAAATCTTTTGAAGAAATTATGGAAGCTGTTAATCAAAGAGATATAGATGCTATTACAGGCATAGCCAACTTTTTTAAAGAGGGATTGGCAAGGTTCCATGAAACACATCCAGAACAATATGAGAAATCTATTTTTAAGATATTTAAAGAAATTTCAGATCCTAAATTAAGAGATAAAGCTGCTTTTAATTTAAATTATTTTGAGAGTGAAAGGAAAGTCTTAAATAATGATTATAAAAAACTTTTACAAAATGGAACTTGTGAAGAAATTTTAGAAAAATATAATAATCAAATTAATGATATTATAAATAAAATAAGTAAAAAATACCCACAAATTTTAGGTAATGTAGAAGATCAAGACTATACAATAAATAGATTTGTTTACATGAAAAACGAAGAAAAAGTATCATTTATTAAAAAAGAATCACCTCTCGAAATATTTCATGCCAACTATACAGAATTAGAATATCGATCTATACGAGGTATAAGATTTTTTAAAAATGAATATCGTGCAGATGAAGGTTTTTATATTGGAGCTAATAATGGATTGGAAGATATTGCTGCTGCTGACGGTTATTTTATGGATAACATTAGCTTCAACGGAAACCGTGGCGATTTAAAAAATATAAGACTCAGTAGAATAACAGAAGTTGGTAGAGATATTAATATTCAAGTGAAACAAGATTTAATTGAAAATGCTATAAAATTAGCTCAGGAATTAAAGTGTATATTTGTTTATGATATTATGGAAAGAGATCATAAAGCTCAAAACGATTTTAATAATCAAATGGCACAGTGCATAACAAATTTAAAGAAAAAATATCCTGACGTTATTTTCTTTAATGATTGTATAATGTTAGATGAAAAAAGTTATTTAGAAAGTACAATAAAATCCGAACTGCTCACGAGACTCTATAAAGAAAATATACCTTATGAGAAAATTATTTCTGCTAATAATGAATTAGAAAAGTATTTTAAAACAGAAGATTTTATTGAAAGTTCAAAATTAAATTATAGTGGGAGAATGGGATCTATAAAAAATCGAGAACAACTTGAAGTAATTATTAGTAACGTTAGTAAAAATAAAATAAAAAATAAATTAAGCATGTAAGAATAATTCACAACACTTATATAGTTGAAGTCTTTTTATATCTTATTTGTGTGTTATAATATATAAAAACATGAAAATTTAAAATGGCTATTAAAAATATAATTTACAAAGCAGCTAAGAAAATTTCTACGACAAACCAATTAGACATTACTCCTGAAGAATTGGCACATTTAGCTTTATACAAAGTTATGAATTTACCATATTTTGAAGGAGCTAATAATTTTTTGACATTGCATTATAATGTATTTAATGAAATATCACTAGGTCATGCAGCATTAACTGCTTTAAAAGGTTACACCAATGGCAACCATGCAAGTTTTGTTATTATTATGGATAAAAAAGATCATGTAGATTCAGAAGTAAATGCAGCAAACAAAATACTAAAACAATCCGACACCGAATTACTTAAAATATTTTTAAATATTATCAATAATTCAACCAGCATTGAAGAAATTTCTAGAAAAATATCAAAAATAGAAGATACTGATCCTGTATTTCTAAATAAAATTTTGGCAATTACTGAGACAGGTGATCATTATGGAAATCCTTTAATGCGAGGATTAATGAATAGCACTAAATATAAAGGTCAGGGAACTTATGCTGAACATATGTTAGAAACTCAAACAAAAGTTCAATACTACAGAAGTGTTCGTTCATTAAGAGACTTGAAAGAAATTACTTTTGATTCTTATGATATGAAATCATTAACAGATAAAAGTATAAAAGATATTGTTGAATCTATATCAGATCATACTTTGGAAAGTTTTACAGGTGTAAAAGGTATAAATAAAGATAATTTAAAAAACTTCCATAAAAGCCACCCAGAAGAATATTCAAAATCTTTATATAAAATATTTAAAGAAAACGAAAAAGAAGAAACAAGAATAAATCTAGCTTTTAATCTACTTAAATTAAAAGAGGGCCTTAGAAATATTAACAAAAAATCTCAAAAAATATTAAGTAATAAAACAGCAGAAGAACTTTTAAATAAATATGAAAATCAGATTTCAAGTATCTTAAAAATAGTCGAAAAAAAATATCCACAAATAAAGGCAAAATCTGTTGATGAAACTGATTACGAAATTAAAACTTTTATTTATAATACAGAAAATGAAAAAGACCATTTTATTGATAGAGAAGTCCCTCTTGAAATTTATCAAGATGAATACACTTCTACTAATTATACATCAATAAGAGGTAATAGTTTTTATAAAGACTTCTACAGAACACATAGTGGCATTTATATAGCTGCTGATAATGGATTAGAAGATATTATTGGTGGAGAAGGATATTTTCGTAGCGAACTTAGAACAGGTGGTTATTCAATTTCATTAGAAAATGTTAGATTAAATAGAATTTATGAATCTGGCCGAGATGTAAATGTTGCCATAAAAAGAGATGTTATTGAAGCCTATGTAAAAATGGCACAAGAAAAAAATGTTCCATTCGTTCATGATATACTTGAACGAAATCATGGTGGTGAAGCCAAATTTAACAATGATATGTATACTATCACGAATGAACTTAAAGAAAAATATCCAGATGTTATCTTTGTGAATGATGGTTTTAGTATGAATGATGGTGACAGATTAAAAACTGATATAAAAGCAGAACTATTAATGACCATGACTAATAATGATTATTCTTATAGTAAAATGATAACTGCCAACAAAAAAATAGAAGATTTCTTTAAAACAGATACTTTCCAAAAAATAATCAATATGGATTATTTTGAAAGAAAAAATAACGGAATTGTTGATAAAAAGATTGAATCTATACTTAATGAATTAAATAAAAACAAAATGAAGGTATCACCATGAAAGATTTTTCAAACTCATCCAAAGTGCTCTATCACTATTCAAAAAAACTGACAGGTGGTGATATTGAACATTTTAATAATGCTCCAAATAAAGGCTTTTTTGATTTCGAAACAAGCTTTAAAAAATTTATAGATAAATTTTTAGAACATTCTAGAAAAACTTCATTTGAAGACACTCTATATCTTGATAATGTTTCAAGTTTAACAACTATTTATAAAAATAAATTAAAATATGGAAATTATAAAGAAGAAATACAAGATGCAGAGTATCATATAAATGCTATTAATGACTACATTAATGAAATTAATGAATCAAAAGCAATATTTGAAGAATTAAAAGAATTAAATAAGGAATTAAAATCATTTCAAGATGTACTAACATCTCTAAAATCAGATGGCGACTATACCTACAAATATTCTGAAAAAAGAGAAAACGTCATTAATCAAAAAATTACTGATAAAAAACAAGAAATGAAAGCACTAAAAAGTGAAGTTACTCAAATTGCTAAAAAATATGAAACTATATCAGAATCAATTAATAAAGTAAAAGAAATTTTTAAATTAATGGATAATAATGCTGATCCTAAATTTAAATCTAATTTAGCTAAAAAATTTATAAAGACACAAGATCAAAAAGAAGGTTTAGCCAGTGCAATACAAGCTAAAATTGTTTCATTTTTACAAGATAAAATTACTGAAGATGATATATTAGACAGTTATCAGTTTACAAAAAATCAGAAAAATGAGGAAGTGCTTATTTTTAAAGATGGAAGTATTGCCACATTGAAAGATGGCAAATATTCAACACCTGAAATACAACAAGAAGCTTATAAAGCATTATCTGAAGAAATATCCCGAGATCTTGCTTCATTTTTACTCAGAAAAAAACCAACTTATATTCAACCATTTATTAAAAAGATGGAAGAAGAAAGTTATAATATTGAAGGCATGCACACTGCTGTTACATCATTCCTTCGATACGAGCAAATTTTGAAAAATTATAAATTTGATGTTTTAGAACAATTAAAAGATGCTAAAAATTTAGAATATTTTGATGATGCTATTGATAAAATAAAAAGAACACATGAAATAAACATTTTAACAAATGCTATATTTTCTGGAAAATATAAAGACTTTTATGATAAAAAAGCGGCTGAACATATGAAATCAATTTATGAACTTAAAGTCACAAAAGAAGAGTTGCAAGATAACATTGGTAAAAAAATGGCTGGATTCAAAACATCTGCTGATGTTAACGAAGCTTTGAGAAAATATATCAACTCTTTAACTGATTTTAATCCAAACGCAATTCTAGAAAAAGCTGCCAAATTTAATACAGAAATTTCGTATAAATCAGACGATATGGTAATTTTAAAAATAAATGATTTTGAAGCGAGTAAAGCTCTAGGTTCTGGGTCTTGGTGTATATCAAGACATGAATCTCACTTTAAAAGTTATGCGGGTGGTAAAGATTCATTGCAATTTTTCGTATATGACTATACAAAAGATTCTAATGATAAAAACTCTATGATTGGTGTGACACTTAATGTGTATGGTCAACACTCAGCGTCTCATGTAAAAAATGATGATCCATTATATGATAGCAGTAGCACATTTAAGGCTTTACAAAAAATCATTATTAAAAATAATATGCAATTATTTAATTTGAGTGATGATGTTAAGAAAAGAATGTTAGATCCAGATCCAAAAGAAACCAATACAAGAAAAGTAAAAAACGCCCTTTAACGGGCGATTTTTATTTCTTTTGTTGTCATATAACCATAAATCAAATCTTGATCAAAATAACCTCTACTGATCGTTTTAGTAGTGAGTTCAAATTCAATGTCAGTTTTCAATTGAATAAGATACTTACTAAATTGTATTTTATCATAATTAGTTTCAAAGTCGTCTCTGATACTGTTATAGATACGAGCCTGTAAACCTAATTTTTTGGCATCATAATGATGTAAGTTTTCTTTAATATTTTCAATGAACTCAAACTCATTAATTAATTTTACTGCAGTTTTTTCACCACATCCCACAACACCACGCACATTATCAACAGCATCACCCAATAATGTTAAATAGTCCACAACACTTGAATAATCAACTGGGAACAATTCTGTAATATTGATTCGTGTAATCAGTTCTTTATTTCTAAGACTAAATACACTAATTTTAGAATCAAGTATTTGAAGAATATCCTTATCTCCAGTATAGATAACAATATCACTAAAATGAGCATTTTTAGAAGCTCTTACAGCAATCGTAGCAATGACATCATCGCCTTCAAATCCAGCCATAGTGATAACAGGATAACCTGTTTGTTCTAGATATTCTTTAATAAAAGGTTCCTGAATTTTGAACTCAGGATCTTTTGGTGGCCTATTAGCTTTATATTCAGGATAAACATCATGACGGAAAGTTGGACCAGCCGGATCAAACACAAAGACAACATAATCAGCTTGCTGTTGAGCAATGGCAGCAGTCACATAGTAATGAAAGCCACGGAGCATGTAATTCGGTGTGCCATCTTTCATATAAGAAGCAGATTTCTTGTAACCATGAAAGACATGGTGCATTACAGCGTTAGTATCAAAAATAAGTAATTTTTTCATTTTAATTCCTTTGTATTTATATAATTATAACATAGTATTAACAAATAAGGAAGCTTTTTTGTATTTACAAAAGCTGAAAATAACCGTATAATACACAGAATTTAATGGAGATTCTGAATGAATATCATCTATCCTGCTGACTATTTTAATCGTAAAGAAGTAGACGAAATGTTTCAAATTGAAGCCAACGCTTTTAAAGAAGTGGGTGCCCATATCTTTGTAACTGGACAACCAGTGCCAAGTGGAGACTTCATCTATCGTGGATGGATGTTGATGGATTTTGAATATGTAGACTTGGTTAACCATTTAAATCGATATGGTGCTAAACTATTGACTTCAAAAGAGCAATATTATAAAGCCCATTACTTACCTAACTGGTATAATGAATTAAAAGACTTAACGCCTGAAACTGTGACTACAGATATATTTCATTTAAAAGAGTCTTTGGAGAACTTACAATGGAATGAGTTCTTTGTAAAAGACTATGTAAAATCTCTAACTACTCAGCGTGGCTCAATTGCAACTACAGCGGCAGATGTCATTGATATTGTGAATGAACTAGAAAATAAAAAAGGGTTGGTAGGCGGTGTTTGTTTGCGTAAAGTTCATGAATTTGATAAAGACAGTGAAATTCGTTACTTTGTGTATTCAGGAAAGGTAATTACTCCAACTGAAACTATTCCTGAAATTGTAAATATTGTTAAATCAAGAATTGATTTACCATTTTACAGTGTAGATGTTATCAAAGACGTGACAGGTAAAGATTGGGTGATTGAAATTGGTGATGGTCAAGTTTCAGATTTGAAATATCCATGGGATGCTGAAGTATTTGCTAGTTGTATTACAAACATTGACAAGAAAAATAAATTAAAATTAAAGCCATGAAAATGGCTTTTTTTAATTGTAATGTTGCATTGACTTAGATAAACGCGGTTCCGCTAGCCCTGTAGCAAATATCCACTCTAAACCATGCCATGATCTAATACCATAACTGCCCAATTCAATACCTGTTGTAGTTTCTATATCATATTGATTATGATCAGTTTCTATAATACGAACAGGTGTATAAGTTGAAAAGAACTTTTCTGCTAATTTAATAATGTGATGAAGTCTTCTAATAGAGGTATCATTGGTATCAAACAATTCCACTTTCATAAAATATTGTTGATGAATGTCATCAATTTCATCACCTCTAAAACAAGGTGTGCAAGCCACATAAGAACCTGATTTTAATTTGCCAATGTCTGTTAAATAGGCAAAAGACTGTTCAGAACTGCCCACTAGAAATCTATCTTCACCAATAGGGTTAAAATCTTGACCTCTGAATGTGATTTCTCGATGTTTCTTTGGAGTATCCCAAGGAACTTCAATGTAACTGAAACCAACTTTTTTATAATATTCAATTGCAGCCGCTATTTTGGCATAATCAATTAAGTTATTTTGAGATGCGGCTTCATAAGACGATAATAGATCTCTATCTGCGGCCATTTTCGAATGCTCGTTTGGTGACATCTTTCATTTTAATTAAATCTTCAAGGGTTGTGCCTGCATGATGTTTATTCAAATATAGTTCAACAGCACCAATCAAATCTGATAATTCAATTAATTCCATTAATTTGACGCCTTGTTCTTGTGCATCTTTAAGTTCATCAAGCTCTTCTTGAATTTTAGATATTTCGCCTAACTTGCCCTTTTCTATCTTATTTAAATGATATCCCGCTTCACTCATCTTAAGTTCTCCTTAATTCTTAAATTATACTTTAAAGTTTAATTAAATCAATAAGTATAAGCATCACATATTAATAAGTCGTTATGGTTTAAATCAAGTAATTTAAAACCACTTTCGTTTAAATATGTTACCAATTTTTTACTAATGTTATTAAGATTACTTATAAAATTATAAGGTCTTTCAGAATAAATACCATCACAGTAACTCATACTGAAATTATAGTCTCCAATACAAAAATAATCTAAACTTGTTAAATTAAATGATTGATCATAATTCGAAAATATTATAAGACTAGAATTATTAAATTTCTGATGCACTTCGCTCTCGTAAGGATTACCTTTGAGCATAAAATAACGAGACTCGGGTTCACTACGTCCTATATATTCGACACCAAATTCTTCAATAACATGACAATAATCATTAGATTTCATAAATAAATAAACTAATGAAACACTGGCTCCATATTGTACATGTTGTCTCATTTTTGCATTGTAATAAAAATCAACAATATAACTATAATCATACCTGAGTGTTAATTTAAGTTCTTGATAAACTTTTTTATATTTCGTAAATTTAAAGACACAATGATAAAATTTATGAAATTCGTCATGTTCAATATGACAAGAAAGAAACTTTAATACCTTTTTGAATTTGGAATATACATAATAAAGATCACGGTCATCAGCTATATAATTACGACCAGTAATAGGAGCAAGAAAGTAGGTATTGAATTTTTGTAAACATATTTCGATATTAAAATTTTTATCTTTTGGAATTTGATATCCAAAGATTTTGTTAAATAATATTAAAATGAATTCTGAACGCATTACCCCTCCTAACAAAAATGACTATTATAAATCTTTTTGATAAAAATGTAAAGGTATAATTCGATAGAAATAATAGCATAAAAAATTATATAATGTAATATTTCATTCTAATATCTGATAAAAAAATATTTATTTTATTATAGTATTAGTAAATAAAGACACCTTCAAAATACACTTATTTTGATCTTTAAATAAAATAAAAGAATGATTATAATAGGAAAATATAGGTATAAATTATGATAGTAAACAATTGCAATACTTTAAAAACATGATAATCTTAAAATAGGTAACAAGGTATTTAACGTGAAAAATATAAATGGATTGACTTTACTAGAAACAATGATAGCAATAATGCTTCTAACTTTAATGTTCTTAGGAACCTTATCTTACTTTACTCAACGTGCAGAAACAATGAGATCAAAGCAACTTGGTAATGATATGGCTCTTATAATGAATGCTATAGATAAAAAATTACAATTAGAGGCTTATTCTGATAAAAACTGGAAAAGTAACAATTGGGCAAACACTACGGATTTTATGCAAAAATTAATTGCAGAAGAACTCAGAACTTCAAACTCATCTTGTGGTAAACCAAATGGATGGGTTTCCTCATTGTCACCTGATCCTCTAACTCTCATACCTTGTGATAGACTCTCTGGTGATTTCTTACCTAACGGTGTTCAGGTTTCTGCTAGCTATACAACAGAACCTGCTGCCGATGGTGGACGTAATATATCCTTATTTACAATTGATTATAGTTTTAAAAATTTAAATAGCTTTAAAAATAATTTTCCAGTATTAATAAAAGCACAAAAAGCTCTAGACAAATTTGAAACTGCGAAAAATCTAACAGTACATAGCTATAATTATTATAATATAAATACAAAAGCTGCTGTAAATTTAGATCAATGTTTCAAATTGTCACAAGGTTGTGGGTTACGAACACAAATTGAATCTTTTGTTGGCTTATCTACTGATAAAGTGAGAATCGATGGTAAAAATGATTTAATGGGTGAAATCGATTTTGATAATGCTGATTCAAAATGTACTAAATGGGATTACAATAATGGCGTATGGAAATCATCAGCTATAAAATGTACAGTTGAAGGTGGTTTTGACAGTAAAGAAGACTCAGTAAATGCTTATATTAATAATACTACAATTGCAGATAGAATATCCTTAAAAGATAAATGTGAAATAACTAGTGTTTCACAAGATAGTAATTATAATGAATTGTGGCTAGATAGTAATTCTAAAAAAGAAAATGTCCCATGTGGTTTAACAAATAATGGGTCTATAGTAATTGCAGGATTTTCAAAGTCTAATGCTAAAATAACAGTAACAGAAAATACAATTACTAGATCAGCAAATATTGAAAATCTTAATGTTAAATATAATGCTAATTTATATGGTGGGTTAAATGCTAAAAAACTTACTGTTGAAAAGTCAACACAAGCAACAGATTTTAATATAACAGATGTATTGTATAGTTATCTAACAGATTTGAAAAATATAAATACACAAAATGTTTATCAAGTTACCGCTTCAAAGTTAATTTCTAATGGATTGACATCAAAAATTGCTACTTTAAATAATGCAACAGTAAATAAAACAATCTTTAATGTAATTGATAATATGGGATATATAGATCCATCAAAAGAAACAACAGTCGTAGCTGAGGATACCATTATTGAAACTAGAGATCCTAAATATGTTTCTACAAACGGTATGAAATATCAAAAGAGTATTTCTAAAGTTGAAGATAACATACAAGCAGGAGACTTCTATTCTGGATACTCTACGCTTAATGATACAAAAAAATTGGGTGATCAATCATGGAATACATTAAAAATAAATAATATAACTGGTAAAAATACTATTTCTATTTTAGGTTCAACGAAAGATGATGAAACAATAAAAAAAGAGATGAATAATCCTAATGCTAGTGCTCTTGATATAGCCATATATAAAGATTCAAAAACATTTTATTCTGACAAAAACTCATCATTATCAGCATCGAAGTTGGCATCTGCTGGTTTATTATTTACGGACACTAGTGCTCCATCTAAAATTGATGAAAGTTCATCTTCAATATATGCAGATGCTGGATTTGCAGATGAAAAAGCTGTTATTAAAGGTAAGCTTGAAGTTCAATATAAAGGTATTCCAAGAGTTATTGTAAGTAATGATGGTAGAATGACTATTTATGGAAAAAATATAAGTGGAAATAATACTACAGCTGATTTTATGGTAGGCTGGCCAGCACCAGCAGAAGGATCTATTTGGGAAAATGGTTTTAGAAATAAAGTATTAAGAAGTTCTTTGACTACAATAGTGAAAGGAAATGCAAAATTTTATGGTAATGTAATACAGTGGAAACCTTTACATGTTAACTCAATATATCAAGCCTATGACGTATGTGATAGACCGGGTGGAGTAACATTGGACTGCCTAACTACAGGCTGGAATGATTTAAATAGAATACAAGGTATTTTACAAAATGTAAAAGCTCAATACAATAAGCTTCAATCTAAATTTCCTATAAAGGTAGGTGACAAAGGAGATGTAGGTGAACAGGGTTTTAAAGGTTCAAAAGGTCAAGATGGCGATTTGGGTGCAATAGGAGAACGTGGACCTAGAGGACCAATGCAATATTTAAAGGTTAATATATAAAGGTTTAATATGAAAAAGATAAATAAAATAAAAGGATTTACATTAATAGAAGTAATGGTAGTCATGTCATTGCTTCTAGGTTTTTTATTAATATTTCTCAATATGGATATTGCAACCAATGAAAAACAAAATAGTAGAAAAGTAGGTACACAATTAAATATGATTGTATCCGCTATAGATAAAAGAATTTCTATAGAAGGTAAGTCTATTGATTACTGGAAAAATGGTAAAAGCTGGACAGGTCCTAGTTTCAGAAATTTTTTAACACAAGAACTTGTTGGAGCTAATAACTCTACATGTGGTGATACATCAAAAGGGTGGAAACCAACATTAAATATGAATGGTTTAGCTCAAGACACCCAAGAAGGAAAATCAGTAATAATCATGCATGACAATGCAATAAATGGAAAATTAATACCATGTACATTATGGACTTTGTATCCATATAATATAGTGCCTTCTGCAAAGTTAGTTAGTAATGCAGATAATAATATATCCAATATTATTTTATCATTTAAATTTGAAAACTTAACTGATTGGGAAAAAGGTTTCTCCAAATTTAACGAATCTTATATTTTTGCAAAAGAGCAAAAAAATACAAATTTACTTACAACAAAAACATTCTATTATTCAGATGCAGCTAATAATAAAATAAATTTAAATCAATGTATAAATTTAAAAAACGCATGTGTATTAAATCTAGATATATTGGTTGGTAGTTCTGGGACAGATGATAAAAAATTTAAAGTAGACTCATCTAATAGTTTTGAAACTAACCTAGGATTTTCTAAATCAATACAATCTAATGAACAAATTGACTGTAAAATATGGACAATGGACACAACTACTACCCCGCCTACATGGAATACTCGAATCACTTCATGTGGTGTTACTGGTGGGTCAAATGGAGAAAAAGAAGTTAGTCTTATAGGTAATAATATCGATGCACAAAACATTAAGATAACAGGTAAGTGTATATCTTATCAAAAAGATTTCCCTAATATGTCTACAAATTTCAACTCTGAATGTGGGTTGATTGATACAGGCACTATTGTTGAATTAAATACAACAACGATTAAATCGTCTAAATTAGTTGCTGATAATATTTATGTTAAAACACAAACAAAAATAAATGAGCTAGCTATAAATAAGAAAGAAGATAATAAAAATACAACAAATACTGTTGACTTCTTATCTTATGGAAAATCGCTTCTAGCTAGTAAAGAACCTATAAACGTTTTAACTAAAAGCGAATCTGAAGATATAGGAAATACAAAATTATTTAATGAAAGTTATAGATATACTCCAGCAGAAATATCATTTAAAACAGATTCTTTACAGGCTAAAAACTTAAGATCTGAAAAAGAGTCGATTATAAATGGTGATTTCAAAACTAACAACCTTTCTTTAACTAATAAATTATTAATGGTTAATAAATCAGATACTAATAGTTTTAATGGTATGTCAAATTCTAAATTTAATATTTTAATACCGCAATCTGTAGAAAATAGTACGGTCAAAAATTTAATCATAGCTGATCCTAATAATTCTTTAAATTTAACAAATGACTCAAGCTCTGAACATAAATTTAAAAATATACAATCAACAACAACAGGAGTTGTATTAGGTGATATTACAGCAAAAGATATAAAGGTCAGTGGTACAGCAACATCAGAACAATTAAACTTTAGATCTTCTTATAAATCTAAAAATAGTTCATCTAACGATCTGTTAAAAGTATCAAAAAGTATAAATTTTGATGGTTTACCAAATAGATATATATATCCTGATGGATATATGGAAGGTTGGGGATTTAAAGGCTATCTATCAAATTCTGGAATTTATGCAAAACAAATAAAACTCAACAATAATTTGACAGTTAAATCTACAGGAGAAGATACTGCCGCTCGTATGTATGATGAAAACTGGGGTTTTTATGAGAGATATGTAGGATACAGAAATGGTATAGAACTTGGACATGATGAATTCCCTGATACCCGTGGTATGTTTTATATGAATGATGTAGGTAAAGTGTTTGCATCTGGTTATTATGATACAGGTAGTTTGACAGGTGTTCGTATTGGTGGTGGTTTCAATGGCACAGGTAATGGTTCTGGATTTTTCTGGGGTCGTGATCCTAAAATACTAAAAAATGAATTTGGCGAAAGACCAATAATAGCTAATCTGCCAAGTAGTATTTATGGTTATAATCCCGGAGATAATATTACACAATTAAATAATGGTTATAAAATGATTGTTAATAATATGGATATACATACTAATATAGTCACTAATCTATATTCAGGTGCAAACTATCATAAAGGTCTTCCAAAAATATTATCTGGAAACACTATTACTTCTGTTGATGTTCCTATAAACTATATTAGTAATGGAATTGGTGATTATTGGGAGACAGCAGATGGTATTTATTTAAGAAGTCTAAATGCGAATATTGCTTATTATTTAAGTAGAATATCTTATATATATGGACAATATGTCAATTTGAATAAATTAGGAACAATCAAAGGAAGTAAAGGTGATAGGGGTTCCAGAGGTCAAACAGGTGCAGATGGAATAAAAGGAGCCACAGGCTCACAAGGTATACCGGGTGAAGTTGGAGAAAGAGGTTAATATGAAAAGGATAAAAATGAAAAAAAATATAATGGGTTTAACTTTAGGTGAAACATTAATTGTTGTAACAATAAGCTTGCTTGTTTCAACTGGCTTATTCTTATTCTTAAAAAATTTAAATGAAAAGATTTCTGATACTGAAACTGCAAATACTTTTATAAAAATAACCAGTGCAATGGATAATAGATTTGCGGTAGACGGCTATGCATCATCTAATTTTACTAAAACTACTTGGAATTCTAACTTAGAAACAAACGCTTTCCTAAATAGTTTTAATGGAAAGTCAAGCACATGTGCAACCCCTGACGCTTGGGTACCAAATGTTAAGGATACTGAACTTAAAAATAAAAATATGCGAGTAAAATTGATACCATGTGATATCTTTAAAGAAAAACCACCATTAAACTCTAAAATGAATGCAAAATTAATGGTGAATGCAATTAATAATCAGGTTATTGCTAGTTATGTAGCATTTTATTATGATAATGATAAAGCAATGCAAGAGTCTTTTTCAAGATGGAGAAATATTATAAATGAAGCTTATAATAAAGATACGTTAAATAATTCTTCAAAGCATATATATTCATTTATAGATAGAACAAAGAATACATTCATAACTGGACAACAATGTGCGTCAATCAGAAAAAACTGTGCTTTTGTAGTGGGTGTTGTATCAGATGAAGCATCGGGATTAATTCATTTAAGTACAGTAGGTGATAATAAACAAGTTGGTAAGTTGAGTTTTAGTAGAGGACTATTAAACCCACAAGTATGTCAAAAATGGAGCAACTCTTCTGGTCAATGGTTAATGGAAAGAACTATCTGTGGCATTGAAAATGACAACGAAAAAATTGGGTTTAAATTAGGAAATGTTAATTCAGAATTGATTTCTATGGATAAAATATGTCAATTAAAAGAATTATCGAATGATGGTTATTTAAATATAAAAGATAAAGATGGAAATCCTACACCTGTAAAAACATCTAACATTCCATGTGGATTAAACACACAATTGAGTGGTGGCTCTTTTGTAGTAACTGCAATTATAGATGATCTTCAAACGAAAGACTTATTTACTGAAGAGTTAGCATCCTATAAGTTTAATGCAAATAAACTAACAGTATCAACTCTTAGTGTAGACGAAAAAACTAATGTATATGGCTTAACAGATGTCACCGATACTGTTATATTAACAAACCATTTGTTAGGTTCATCGATTACATCCAAATATACTGATGGTGAATCATTAAGAACTAATAGTTTTAACATAGGGTCATCCTTAATTGCTACAGATAGTATAGATAATAATATTGTTAATGTCTTAAATAATTTTTATGCAGAAGATTTAAGAACATTTTCAATAAATGCTGACAATCTAGTTACTAACGTATTTAAATCAAATGGTGCTTTTGATATTGGTGGAAATATTATAGCTAATAATTTTAAAGAGACAGGTGTATTGTCTGCAGAAAATATTGATCTTAATTCCAGTTTCTTTGTTACTGGATCTGGATCTATGGGTGGTTATGCTGAAATAGGAGGTGTTTCAAATCCTGAAAAAATTGGTATATCAGCAAATGATGCAACATTTAAGACTAACTTTTTTACTAAACTAAATCAAAATCTAGTAGACAAATATATGCTTGAAGTAAGGGGTGCTCAAAATGGCCAACTTAACTTTGGTGTAAGTAGCCATGGTGGTATATATTTAAGAAATGGTATAAGTATTCCAAATCAATATGGTGGTAGCTCTTATTCAGTAGATGGTAATGGTAATTTAATTGCTTATGTGAATTATTATGAGTCTAATGGTTGCTGCACTGATGCTCCACAACAATTTTATGGAGATGTTGGTATATCAGGTACATTTACTATTCAAAGTAATCCTAGATTTGTTGATGTTGAAGATTTAAATGGTAGAAATTCTAATCTTATAGTTGATTCAAACTTTATTGTACCAAATAGTAATTATAAATTAAGTAATTATAAAATAAATAGCCTTGTATATAATAATCTAAGACTTAGTAGCTATGCCAACTTCATAGGCACGTATGAAGCTTCTTATAATTCTTTTGATAATGCTATACATACACCGGGATTAAAAGGTCCATCTGGTGACACAGGAGCAGCGGGTGTTCAAGGTGATCAAGGAAACAAAGGAAAACAAGGGCTACAAGGTTCAAAAGGTTTAACTGGTCCACTATATGATGCTGAAAGCTTAATATGGTTAAAGAAAGAAGTGGTATGTGGTAAAAAAGATTCAGATATGGATTCAAAATATGGAACAAAAAATAAAGGTGCTTGGACTTATAATGATGTTATTGAAGGTTTATGTGAAACAGGAAAAGGTTCTGTTAAATACTTTAAACGTCTAACCCCAATTGACAAAATTTGTTCAACTTCCGAATTTGAATACGATGTTTATGAGTGTAAAGAAGCTAAATATAGAATTGAACCTTATGCTTATAACTACCTAGTTCAAGGCAACTTCTGTCTAGGTGATTCTATCTCAAATAAAAATATTGTAGAAGAAGATCCATCGAAAGGAATTATAGACAAAACAACAAATACAATATGTTATACTGATACTAATAGGGTGCATTCTGATAGTGGCCGTGCTGCACAATTATTCGGTATCTATTATTCTATTGGCGGAAATGATTTGATTGGATCAAGAAATCAAGAAACTTCATTAAAATCAGTAATTGGAAAAAACAAATGGGAAAAAGTTGACTCATGTGGTGCTAAATCTACAAGAACACAAGAAGATTATCTTGGACTGTCAAGTGCAGATCTTATTGAAAACAAAGGCGACAATGCTAAATTCTCAGAGTTAGCTAATGCTGATATTAATACTGCATGTAGAGTAAATGGTGAAATGAAATATAGAAAAGTTAATTATACAGGGACTTTATATGGTAATCCTACTGATTTCGAAAACTATAAAGGAAATAACTATAATGATGTTAAAAAATATTTAAAAAATAATTCAAAAGCATGTTCAAGAGAACAAGTTTATGAAATTAGTAAATGTACTTCTGGTATTACAGATTTGAGTAATATAAATTATACAACACATCCTGTTGGATTTATAAAACCAAAAGAGGAAGACTCGAATGACAATGGAAATGGTGGATTGACTGGAAAATACATATGGCTAAAAGGTGATCAAGTTTGCTTAAACGGCTCAGCCCAAGAATCATATCCGGGTTCAACTGATTGGTATTCAAGTGACCGTATAGATTCCCCTTGCTCTGTAGAGAATTCATATCGTTCTGAATATTTAGGTGTTTGTGGAACAAATAATAATAGATCAAGTTATCAAATGTATGTATGTAGAGATGAGTATTATAAACCTACAAAACCTACACTTTCTTATAGACTTTCTGATATTAAATGTCTAAATAGTACAGGTCAAGCGGTTGATAATAATCAAAAACCACTACCAATTGAAAATATATCTACATATTATCCAAATGCTAAGTTATCGAATACTACTATAACTGCAGGTAAATCTTGTGATATAGAAAGAGAACAAGTTTATAATCAGGTTAATAACTCTTCTCAATGTAGTGCAGGATATACAAGATTCTCTGTATACGATTGTAGATAATGCAATAGCAAATAAAAAATAAGCACTTCGGTGCTTATTTTTTTCGATTTCCTGTTTTAATTGAATCAATAAATTCAGGATCTTTTTTCTGCAACCATTTCATATAATTCTGAATAACTTCAACTTCCAGTAATTTTTCAGGTGTGTTATAAATTTTACTCAATTCTGATTCAGTAAATTGAGCATGAATAAATCGATGACAAGTTTTATGTAAATATTGTTTTTCTTTACCACCCTTACATTTCGGTATAAAGTGATGTTCATCCACACTTGGACCTTTAATCATTGGTCGATTACACAATGGACAATCACCTAATATTTCTTTATTTGATTTCATAAACCCTCCAAAATAGCAAAGCTATTATATTACTTTTTTTTTATAAAATCAACTATCTTTTTGACCATTTCTGTATTATAATATAAACAAAACTAGGAGATAAATATGTATAAGAAAGCTAATAACAAACCATTTCAAGTAAAAGGCATTATCGAAAATATCACAAAAGGTGAAGAGCAAAAGGGAGCTTGGCTTGGTAATGATAGCTATAATGTGTACACCTTAACTGTTGATGGAAAATCCTACAACTGTAATGTATCTGTTAATGAAAAATTTGAATTTAAAGTGGGTGATGATGTGTTCTTTCGTGCTAAAAAGTTTGATAAAAACATACAAATTGAAAGACGTTCATTAGGTATTAATGTGCCACTTCCACAAGACCAACAAATTACACTCAGTGATGAGATGTTACGCAAATTAAAAGAACGCAGTGATAGCTTAAAAAGTGAAGAAAGCAAAGACATTGCTAAACCAGCGTCTCCTAAATTCAAACCATAATAAAAGAGCCTAAAAGGCTCTTTTTTTATCTTTTGGTTAATCATTTGCTACAAAGCCAGTCACCATATCAGACACTTCACTTAATAATTCACACAAATTTGATTCAAGCGAAGCTACATCAACAATATCGTCAAACAAGAATGATTCATTAAAAAGTGTGATTTCTATTTTTTGGTCTAGTATCTTGCTAAGAAAGTTCTCAGTTTGATATTCAAAATTACTACATTGAGAGATGAAGAGATTTTCAATGGCTTCTTCAATCGAATTGAGGGTTGGGAATTGAACTACTTTGTCTTTGAAACTTAAATTAATACCTTCTCTTAAGTTCCAACTTCGAGGGCCGTCCGACATATGATTTTTTATCCTTTAATTAATTTTCGTTATTCTATTTTAACACGCTTTCAAAAAGAATTCAATCATTATTGTTAATTTTCATTGTTTTTAATTTGAGATATTCTAAAAATAAGGTAAGGTGATTACATAATATAATTTGAGAAAACGATGAAAAATCATACAGTCAGTACCCAAAATCGTACTAAAAGTTATCATAAAATTGAAAAAGAAGATTTAAACGAAGTTCATAAAATCTATCATTTATACATGGCTGGATGGTTTACTCTGTATATTACTAATTTAATGGGATATAGATTAGCAAGGGTAAAAAGAAAAAATGTAGAAAATTCTATTATTGCCAATAGTCATTACAACTATCAAGTCAAAATTATGAATATTAACTTTTTACTTACATTACTGTCCATGTTTGGCTCAACAGCCTATATAACGTATATCATCAGTCAAATAGATTTCATGAATTTAGAGTCTATGGAAAAAACATTGGAAGATATCGCATCTGCGTCAACACTGATTGTTATTATTAATTTTATACCATCTATCATTACGACTTTACAATCTTTTATAGGAATGCAAAAAGCAAAAAAATATCAGCAAGTATGATAGTTTATTTATTTATTAATTTTTGCATGACGTTTTTATTCAATCTTGCATCATAAGCCACTCGATGAGCCAGTGAACTATCATTCAATTATTCTTTAAGTTCAAAGAATGCATAATCAAATATCCCAAAATCGGCTATTAACTTTTTCAAATCAGCCAATTTAAAGCTCGTTTCTGTATTAACATAAGAATACAAGACCCAAAGCCAATATTCGTCAAAAACATAGGAATCTGTATAAATAGTCTTACCTACCAAATGTTTATTTAATAATTGAACAACTGCTTCTGGTTCCAATCCATTAAATGCTAATTCTTCTCGACTAATATTATGATAGATTAACTCAGCTTCTTCATCCCATTAATTCCATTCAGCAGGTGGTTGTATAAGGTAAGAAAAATTTTGTTAACTAAAGTAAATCCCACCTCAATAGGTTAGGATTCGTCAGCTAGACCACTGGATTCAATGTCTAAGAATTCAAACATTAATTGTCTCAAATTTTTGATAAATCTCTTTTTTTGTTGCTTCTATTCTTGATAATTCTTCTTCATGATTGAATTGGTATTTATTTACATTACTTTCAAGAATTTTATCTTTAATTTTTAGAACAAATAAGCTTTTTACAAAAAACATTTTACTTTCAAACATGTCTAACTTTTCTCTAATAAGAAACACACTATTTTCAATGCTGTCTAAGAGTTCAAAATAAGTATACAATGTATTTTTATCCGTCATATTTGCAACATTAGAAATATGAAACTCCATTTCAGAACGTTTTTTAACATAATTAGAATAATGATTCTCTAACTCTTTATCCAAGACATACATTTCTTCTAGTGATTTTTTTGCCTTAGCTTTTAAAAGGAAAAACATAATAATTGCCACTGGTAACAACACAATAGTGGCCGCTAAAATAAGTATATACAGTGATGTTTTATCGTTATTATTCATATTCATTGACTTCCTGATTTTCAAAATTTTTATTAAAGTCTTCAATCACATTGACTTTCAACGCTTCCAATTCTTTTATTCTAATAGGAATATCATCAACAATTTTTTTCAAAACTTGGTAACAACCATGTAAAAGTTCTTGAATCTCTTTATTTTTGTGAGCAATAAAAGGTTTTACATCATCAATAGATAGATTGACTTCCTTTTCAAATGCTCCCATTTGATTAATACGCTCAATTAATGAAAAATAAGAAGTATACAGAACTGTTCGCTCAGTGCTAGTAAGTACAATATCACTAACATCCAATAGTTTTTTATATTTTTCTTTGATGATCGGTAAATCTTTTGGATTAAACATTTATCACCTCTCTAAACATAAGCCATTATAACAAGATTAAGTATTTTAATCAATACTTTTAAAACAAAAAAAGACCTAAAAGGTCTTTAATTTAATAGCAAATTATGCTTATAAAGAAACACTTGCACGAACATCGGCAATAATTCCATCAAATCGAACTCGTTTCTTAGTCAACAGTGAATTTAAGAAAGTTATTTCTTCTTTTTTCTTGGCACTTACTTTTTCAGCCATTTTAGAATTTAATGCGATTTGATCCTCTATTGTCTGAAGATTACTGGATAACACTAAAAATTCATCACTTAATAATAATAATTCATTAGTGATTTTGATATATTTTTTGTATTTAAATATGTGAAAAATAAATATACCAATAAGACCTAAGATGCCACCAATAATGCAACCACCAATAAAGACACCAAAATATTTCAAAAACACAACAGTCTCAGAATTGAAAGTATTAGCAACAAGTGCTCCACCTATTAGTGTACCAAATGTCGATTTTAAAAGACCTGTTAAATAATCATCTGGATTCTCAGTGCAAAAAATAAATTTACCGAATGACAAAATACCATACAATGTAAGAAGAATCCCAAAAACCCCAAAAATGCTTCCCATCATACCTTCCAAGTTAACTGTTGCATCTGCTAAACTACCACTCATACTAGACCTCCAAGTGTTTTCAATTCTGGCTGTGTTTCATGGATTTCTTTCACAGTATTGTTAAATACCTTTTTTTTATGTTCCAATATATTCAACATGCTGTCCAACAATGATTTCGTTTCATCCGAAGCGACTAATCGGTATTTCTTAATATCATTTAAATAGCTATCAATGGTTTCAATGTGAGCAGATAAGGTAATGAAATCATTATTCAAATCAACAACACCAGCGACTACTTTTTGATACTTTCTAATACGCAGTTTCTTTTTTAATTTCATTAGCACAACAACTGATAATACAATTGCAATTAATCCACCAAAAATAGACCCAAGCACAATACCTAAACGATGGTAATCAACAGGCTTCTCTGGAATTGGTTTATATTCAGACTTAGGAATAAGAGGTTGATAAGGTTTTACTGGTTTAACCACAACAGTTTTAACTTCTTTTTCAGGTGGAACGATTGTTTGTACAGAGATTGTATTTGTTTCTTTATCTTTTTGATTAATGCTATCAATAACAAACGGGACTGTAGTAATCAAAGAGCCAATAAGCAAATAAACAAACCCTTTTGAGATTGATTGACTGTTTGGATTAATGGCTCCACGATGGATTTCTATGAAACCACACCCTACGAGGATAGTGCCCGTCAATATAGATATGGCTGTCGCCATGAATGAAAACGTATTTTGAACCCCTGCTAAAAAATCTACAATCATTTTACGCTACCTCAATAATACATATAAAGATAGAATAAAATGACTGTTTGTCAACCCTTAGACAGACTTATTTTCTTGATTTGCTCGACATAATTTGACAAACCATTAATATCAAAAGTACGCATACTTTCAATAGAAGCATTATTTTTCATCAATGGAAGCATTTGATGAATAATGTTATCAAATTCTACAATCAAGTTATTATTCAAAGCCAAGATAACTTTTAATTGAACGATAGCTTGCTGATGATACAATTTACTCTTTTTCAGACTGACAATTTTATTTTTTAGTAAATCTACGTTTGCCTTTTTAGTGTTGTTTTTTTCAATTTCAAAAGTATCTGTACTAGTAATTGGTCTGAACCCTGATACAACCTTTTCAGCATTACTAATGATACGATCAAAATCTTTAAAAACATACTCATATTGTTGTATATTTTCTTCAATAATAATAACTTGTTGAACTAATCTATCCTTAGTATAGTTGGCTACAAAGTTATGCTTAATGAAATCTTCACGAGTAAAACGTTTACTCTTATTTTTAATAATATTTTGAATAGCAATTGAGGTTCTTTCTAACAAAGAATTTTCAGTCAATTGATACATAAAATTAGACAAATCACCAATGTTTTTCAATACATCATTACCATATTGTGTTACATTTAAACTATTGCTTAAATCAATAGGTTGATCAACAGATGATTTAACTTCACCTTTTGTAAATTTTTTAGCCCCCATCTCAGCGGCAAATTCTCGACTTTCTGCTTTCTGTATACGGAATAATTTTTTTATGCTACTCAACACATAAAAAATAACTCCCATACTAATAATTCCGACAAAGGCAAAAGCCATTAAAAATAGTATAATCCTCATATCAAATCCTCTTTAATTAAGCAGCCGCTTGCTGCATTTTTTTATCCTTATCACTTTTAATGCTCAAAAGATTGTTTTTAATGGCTTGCATCTGATCAATTGATACATTGATAGATGAATTATTTTTTAACACGGGAATTACAATGAAAATAATCTCATTCATTTGCTCATAAATCTTTTCACTAATCGAATGAATAACACTGATTTGAAGAAGACTTTGTGAATGATAAAGTTTATTAGTTTTCAATTTGAAAACTTTCTCTTTAAATCGATCAATATTACGTTTATTTTCTTCATCAAGATGATGCTGTAAAGGGTCGTTTGAAGTGCCAGTCAATTTAGACTCACAGATAGCAATAAAACGATTACCTGCTTCAATATAGCAATCATAATTATGAAAGTAACCAAGACCTTCATCTTTTTTCTCATTTAAAATTTTAATATACTTATAAATTTCGTCACGATAAAAGTGAGTAATGAGGTTAACTTCTTTAACTGAAAGCATATTAAAATTCTTACCATCCATCGAGGTCAACATTTCAAGAATTTCTTCAATTTTTTTAGTTGCGTTATCTATAATGGTGGATTGAATATTTACAATGTCATCACTAAATAGATTAGCAGTCTTCAAAAAGAGATCTTGTGCATAATTATTAATGTAAAAAAATTCAAGCTGGCTAGCCTGTACAATATTACTAATTGCGACTTCATCTTCTGCTGTAAAAACAATTGCCTTTTCTGTTGAAGTCACAGCCACAGAGGTTCCATTCGAATCTTCGTTATTTCCGACCAACATTTTTAATAGTTTTTTAAACATAAAAAATCCCTCGTTTGGAAGGATTTTATCATTATGTAGAGTAAAAAGCAACATTACATTTGGTTTTTTCTTTTCTTTTTTTGTTCTGGCGTCAAAATTATTTCTATCTCATTTTCAATATCATCTATGTTCTTATCTTTCAACATTGCAAATAAGGTTTCTTTAATAATGTCCAAGGGAACATTACTTGTTTTCAAGCTCGCCGCCACTGTCTCAGCACTCTTCAATACTTCTTGTCTAAGTTGATAATTAGTAATCACTTGTTTTAAAACTTGAAGCTTGTCCAACGTCCCAGCAACCACTTCATCATTAATAAGAATATGCTTTTCTTCAATCAAATGAATAAACTTATCTAAGTTAACTTTTGGGCTGGTATTGAAGCTCGTTAATGTTTTCAAATAAGCTTGTTCAGGTGTCAATTTTTTGTCTTCTATACCTTCAATAATTTGTCCAATAACATTTTTTTCGAATAAAGAAATATTATGCAAAACATCCATACTTTCAAATCCTTTACTTGCTCCATTATCATTTTTATAAAGCTTGATGACTTGATTAAGATTTTCATTTTGAATAAAGTTATTGATCAAAACCCCACCTATATCTCGCAATTTTTCATTAACTTTAATAAGGTCAACACAGTTTTGTCTTTGGTTTGTTGATGTGTTAAATCTGAACTTTAATTTTTCCAAAAAACGAATCGCACCTGTTGGTGTCAACTCAATACCATCAAATCCATCCATAGCACGACCTGCATAAGCTAAAATGTTAGCACCTGCTCGTATTTCTTCATCAGAAAAAGAAGAGCTGTAATCAAAACTTTTATTACGTTTACTGCTAACCTCACCAAAAAAATAGATGTCTACTTTGAAATCTGGATGGCTTTTTAATACATTAAATAGATTATCAACTTCTATATCATCTAATTTAAAAGAACACATATTATCTTTAAGCAAAGTAATCAATTCTTCATCATTATGTGAATATGCATCAATCATTGATTTTTGACCAACATTTCTGAACGCTTTAATAATTTTAGGTGACATTTCACTCTGTGCTATCAAATTCTTTATAATTAAATTAGGTCTTTTATTATAACTTTTAACATTGCGGCCAGACAAATTATCATAAGGCACATAAGTATTTCTTAAAGACTCTGTTCTGAAATTTATTTCATCGTCAAGTGCTGATTTTAATACTTCAATTGTCGCCTCTCTTCCAACAGGTTTTACATCACCATTTATTTTTTCAATTAAGTTATTGCATAGATATATAAGTGATAAAGGTTGAGTAAAAATATTATTCTTTTCTATCTTAGTATTTTTACTTTTTGTAGCCAAACAAATAGAGAAAGTTTTGTTTTCTGGGTTATACATAAAATGATCATATTCACTACCTGTTCTTCTATTGTAATAGATGTCATTATAGTGAGTTGTAAACGGATTTCCTGCAAGCGAAGTTTTGTTAATTTCATTTGCAATATACTTAACAAAATTAATATTATGACGCTGCCTGAAAGCGGCTCCATTTGCGAAATTATCATCATTCGGACGTGTCTCATCAAGAATGGACTGAACTTTACTTTTTGACCATTGTGTTGTTTCAATAAATGTATTTAAAACACCAATGCTTTCTTTCATATCACATGACTTATTAATCGCCATAAATTCATTAATATTTTTATGTAAATCAGTATCAGGTTTAATTTCACTCTCCATATACACAGGAGAATAAAGTTTATTAATATCCAAACCATTCTTATAGGCTTGTCTAATATGAAAAGATATACGATCTACAATATCTTCTGACATCTTTGATTGTTCGTTGATAATTTCAATAACAGCACTCATTGCTTTTTCTTTATCAACAGATATATCTTTCATGACTCCTAAATTTGAACAAAATTCAAAAAGTGCGTCTCTGTATTCATTAACAGAGAAATCAATACCAGAATTTTTTTTCAATTCGGTTAGACGTTGATTTAAATAATTTCTTAGACCAATGTAAGAATCATCATCAAGTTTATCTGCAGTTAATAACTTTTCAACGAAAAAGTCTTTTACAAACAGCTCTATTTGTTTATTCAGTAATAACGAGTTAATACTCATGGTAATTATAATTTCATCCGAGTTTTTTTTATATTATAGCATGAATTACGAAAAAAAAAAGAAAGAAATTAAAATTCATGAAGTCAATATTAATTATTATATGCTTTACTTTTTTAGATTCCCACGTTAAGATATAAAATAAATTATCATTTGAGTAAAATCATGACTATAGAACTTAAAGAAGGGGAATTAAAAGGAACAGTAAAGTGGTTTACCAAGTCAGGCAACTATGGTTTTATCACCACAGAAGACAATATTGACTACTACTTTAATGGCGACGATTTAAAAGGATTTTCTCTTGACAAAAAGGATGAAGTCTATTTTACGGCTGTTAATTCAAAAACTAAATTCAAAGCCAAAAACGTTCGTCTGATTCAAAAAGCTGTTGACGAAAGTTCACTGATTACTTGTGCTCAATGTCATAAAGAAATGATACCAGAACTTAATACCCAAGAGGTTCATCATCCTAAATTTAAATTTATAAAACACATTGAAAAAAGTTATGTTTGCCCTCATTGTGATTATGTGATTGGTAAATATGAAGAAGATAAAGGTTCGAACACCATTATCTACTGTTTAATAATCTCAGTTGTTTGTATTTATTTACTCTATAAATTAATGACTATCACTTTCTAAAAAAACACCTAGTATATAGGTGTTTTATTTACTTTATACACGTTAAATATAATCATCTTCTTTTTTAATTCCTTGATGAAGACTATGATAAATAGCATTTCGAATATGTTAGCTTCATCAGTTGTAATCGTTTTTGATAAATGCCTTAATACAATGCGAAGCAATACATTTTTTTGATGATCGAGAACCCATTTGTCAAGTCAGGCACTTCTAATGATGTTACTATTTTTGACATATCATTGTTTACGTTCATTTTTAAATCTCCTATGATTAAATTTTGGCAATAAAAAACCTCTTGAAAGAATCTCCCAAGAGGTTTGCCAGTTATTCTCGGAAGATAATTTTGTTTATCTTCCACATAGAAAATTAGAAGTTAAACAGTGAGCTTAACTCCAAAAAAGAAATTGTTAACATACATAGCTTTCATATAATTTTCCTCAAATAATATATATTTATAATACCATTTTATAAGATTAATTGTCAATCTTTTTATTTTTTATTAATCACTAAAGCTTCTAAAATTTCATTTCGGTTCGATTCCTTTGGCCCAACCTGATAGGTATGCGACTTCATTTTAACCTCAAAATTAGACCAGAACGTTTTAAAATAAGGGTTCTTACGATAATCATTACCATACCAAGTAGACAATATGAACATGCCTTCTTGAACAGATAAACCATTAAAGAGATCTTCTTCTTCTTTTTCACCCCAACCATTGAAATAATCAGAATGTCTTAACACATAAGGAGCATCAAGATAATAAATAACATTAGGATTAGTTTTATGTTGTTCTAAAATAGTTTTAAAATCTGCAATTACAAAGATCCAATTATTACTATGAATTTTCTTTTCCAACCATGCTACTTGATTTGCAATCTTTGTTACATAAGCTTGAGCAAAACGAGCTGGTTTCTTGCAGAATGGTACATTAAAACCACCTTTTTTATTAAATCTCATCATTCCATTAAAACAAGAACGAGTAACAAATAAGAAATCTAATGGGTTTCCATCTTTATTAAATCTATCTCTAACTTCATAATAGTAGTCAGCTCCTTTCAATAATAATAATTCACCTTCTCGTGTAAGGTATTCTTTCACAATTTTACTGGTTACACTTTTATTTTTGATGGCATTATAGAAATTAATCAAATGAGGGTTGATGTCTGCAAAGATTGCATTCTTGGGAGCAATGTTAAAACCAACCGCTCCTGTTCCGACGAATGGCTCAATATACAAATACTCATCATTGTGTTTTATATCTTGAAGCGTTTCATGAATCCATTCTACTAATTTAGTTTTTTTGCCTTGTGACTTAATTGGGGTAACACTTACTTTAAATTGTTCTTTTGTATCAGTCATTTCTTATTTTATCCTTTATATATGCTTAGAAGTCTATCATTAAAAAAAATATAATCAATCATTACTTTAATTTAATAGCTACTGTTTTATTTGTCTGGTCTATCTTTATTTCTGCCTGTTCTTTCAAATGATTGAATCCATGTTCTGGATAATTTTTATTCAAAAAAACCATTAAGCTTTTCCCTGTTAATGTGATTTCTACATGATTAATACTGGCTGAACTGTAAATGTCGCCTTGTTCAACTCCAAACGGAACACTGTAATCAGCTAAATCACCATTTAAATGATGTGAACGCCCATCAAAATAACTGTCCCCACGAATCCCAGCTCGTTTAAAATCAAAATCATCAGCAGCAACTGATAAAATACAAAGCTGCCCATGTTCTACTATTTGATCATAACTAACAGATCCAACATTTATTTTTAATTTTTTAGCAACTTTTGCTTTAATCCATGATGGGTCTTCTGAAAAAAATGCAATACCCTCTTGGTTTCGAATTTCTTCTGCTAAATCATCATCATCCGTTGCACCCGCTAAACATTCTTCCAACCATGCTCCAAATCCTGCTTCAACACCATATTTTAAATCAGCGTCTAAATCAGAAGTTCCAGAATGAAAGAGGATAAGATTGCCATCTTCTTTGATCTCTTGAAGAATAGCATCTGCTTTCAACACTTGAATCAATTCATTATCATTTAAATCTTGTTCGTTCATCGTCTATAATTAAGTTAATGTATTCAGTATAACATAGGATTTAAAATAATGTATAAGATAACATGGTATTTATTCATTTAACATGTTAAGATGATTAAGTAATGACATTGGTGATAATCATGAAAAAAATACAAAATATATACGACAAATCAATGGCAGAAAGCAAAGAAACTGTTGACTTTTTTAAAGAATTTGAGTCCTTCTCAAAATACAACAAATCAAAAAGTTATCCATTTGAAATAAAATACATTCATTCTAATAGTGAATTCTTATATAATTATAATATACCAAGATACACTGAATGTTTCTTTGTGAAAGATACTTTATTTGTTGTTAGTAATCATTTACAACGTAAAATCTATAAACTAGCAGACGCAACTCATTTTTTAATAAATGGGACTTTTAAAATTAAAGACTTAGATAATATATTTCATTATTTAAAAGAAATAAATCATCCAATATTGACGTATCACAGATTAAAAAATGCTGATTTTACAGTGAAAGAAATACAACATTATGCGGCTAAATATTATTTATTTTTGCAGAAGATTGAATACAGCCGTGAAGATTCTGCATTTTTTAAGATGATGCTAAAAAGTCGTCGTATTTTATCTAAAGTTCACAATAATGGTGAAATTGAAAAAGATATCGAATATCTTCTTAATAAAAACTTTTAGTTTTAAATTGATTGATTTTTATAATTTTGATGTTAAATTAAGTCATAATTTAATGGAGAAATGGAATGGAAAAATATACTTCTATTATATACGATAAATATGGCAAAGAAAAAATAAGATTCGAAGATTGTTATCTTAGACATCACAAAGAAGATCTCTTTTTCAGTTTCTTAAATGAATATGAATTCTCTTATAGATTAGATGTTGGCGAAAGTATCAAACTGACACTCCCCATAAATAAATTTAGGGGGTTCTACTTCTTATTATTAGCTTCTTCCATCAAGTTCTTTAAAACTTGATGGCTACTGACCAATAATTCATTAGATTTTTCGTGCGAATATCTCTTCTTTCGTCTTCGACGTAAGCTATGGTTGTCACTTCTGCTAGAAGTGACAGAGCATACTCGATATTTATTTTCATACGTTAATGCCGCACTTTTCAAGATTGTATCTAAACTTGACCATATTTTCTTAATATGATTCGCATTAACGCTTTTCTTCTCAAGGTCGTAGTGTTTTGCAAGTAGTGCAGAATAGAGATCTCTCTGCACTGTTATCTCACAACAAGTATGTGTGCGTTCTGATAGTGGTTTCTTTTTATATGTTTTGCACACATGACAATACTGAGATAACTTACTTGTCCAAGTATCAATTAGATCAACTCTACCGCCAGCACTTTCAGCCTTACGAGTTAGAGTTGATATAAATGTACTTGGAGCACGGAACGCGATGGTTTTACCAAACCATCCTTTTTGCCACGCTTTATAATTATTATTTTCAACTTTAATATATTTACCAAATGAAAGCATTTCATTTGCTAAAATATTATGAAGTGTTTTTCTTTGATCGGTTTGAACTCTATAAAGTTCTTTTATTTTACTTTGAGTCTTCAAATAACGATTAGATCTTTTCCAAATTTTAGAGCCTTTTACAATTTTTCCATTTTTATCATAATTATTAAGGTTGTTCATTTTTAATGAACGACTGTTCTTTCTTTGCAATGCTTTTAATTCTCGGTTTATTTTAACTAAACCATCACAAAATGGAACAAGCATTGCCTTATCATCACTAACAGCAGCAACTGTTGATACCCCTACATCTAATGCGAAAGAAGAATCGGAGACAAAATGCTTTTGTAGTGGAATACCTTCCACTACAATTTGAAGGTAATATTGGATTTTACCTTTAACAAATTTGCTGTTTATACGACAATATTTTATTTTTTGAGATAAAACATGAAATTGGATTCCATGCTTATCTTTTTTATCGTAAATAACATTGATAGATAGATCTTTCCATTTAACCTTTCCATCTTTAAAAGAAACACAAGCATTCTTTTTACCACAAATACTTTTTAAACCTTTATGAATAGATTTAAAACGTGGTTTACCACGTTTCTTAAACCTATATTCTTTAAAGGCATTAAATGCTCTATCACTTATCACTTGGACGGTATCACCATCCAAATGATCACGCATATAACTTGAATTTTTAGCACAAGTTGCAAAAGATTGAAGATGATTGTTTTTGAATTTATAATCTTCATCCAAAGCCTTAAATAATTCTTTGGCCTCTGCTTTTGTTTCATCTTTTTTATTTAAAAGAATGGCATGTTTGAAACGAGGATCTTTTCTCAAATTTCGATCTCTTCTAAAAACCTCTGCTAAAACCATGTTATAAAGTTCACGCAAGCAGCGGAACTTTATAGCAAGTTTTCTTTCAATATGCTTATTGGTTTTTAAAGGAAAATCATGAATAAAAGAAGGTGTTGTTTTTTTTGAATTCTTAGACATTTTTTTGATCCTCGATGTATTTTTTAACAACATCAAGGGTTACACCACCAACAGTTGAAACAAAATAACTATTCGTCCAAAGAGTAGGAACACGGGAACGAAGATCTCTATGCTTTTCTCGAAGGATTCGAGAAGAAGAACCTTTAATATGTTTTACAAATTTATGTAAACCAAATTGCGGATCTACTTCAACCAGCATGTGGATATGATCAGGCATAACTTCTAATTCAATAACTTCAACAGCCATTGTTTTTGATAAATCAAAAACAATAGATTTGAGGTCATTTTCAACATCATTTTTAAGTAAGTCTCTACGATATTTGGTACACCAAACAACGTGGTATTTACAGGAATAAATGACATTTTTATTGGATTTGTAAGAAGTTAATATATTCATGAAGAGAATTATACAGATTAAAATAAGATAATCAATAGTTAGAAGCAAAAAATTTCCTCCCCATAGATAAATCTAGGGGCTTCCATTTTTTAAAGGCTCGGTGATAAAAAAATAAAAAAGAGAGCAGTAGCTCTCTTTCTTATTATACAGACATTGCCGCTTGTTCAGCCTGAACGCTTTCAATATGCTTTCTGATGTAACGCATAAATATAATGGCTTTATCGCTGGCAAGGAAAATACCATCACCTGTGTCTTCTACAGGAACAGGGAATTCGAAACCACATTCTGTAACATAGATAAGTTCACCTTTTCTGTATCTTACGAAAGTGACTGTTTTTCCGCCTTTAACCATGTCTTTCAAATTGTAGTTCATTTTAAATTCTCCTGTTATTTTGAACATTTTTCTATTGCTATTATACCTAACCAGAAACCTATCTGATTGGAATTCGTGGGCGTGGTGAGAGTTGAACTCACGAAAGGATTTACCTGTCGGATTAAAAAGTCCGGTGCCATTGACCTACTAGGCGACACACCCATAATTGGTGGGATGGATGGGACTCGAACCCATAACAAACTGATTAAGAGTCAGCTACTCTACCATTGAGTTACCATCCCATATTATAAAATATGGTGGAAGCATAGGGACTTGAACCCTAAACCACCCGGTTAAAAGCCGGATGCTCTACCATTGAGCTATACTTCCATAATTGGTGGGTCAGGTGAGACTCGAACTCACAACCTTGGGATTAAAAGTCCCCTGCTCTGCCTTTAAGCTACTAACCCATATCAAGTTACATCTAATTGGTGGGACAGGTGGGAATCGAACCCACAACCTTCGGATTAAGAGTCCGTTGCTCTGCCGTTAAGCTACTATCCCATATCAAGTTATATTTATTTGGTGGGACAAGTGAGAATCGAACTCACAACCTTCGGATTAAAAGTCCGCTGCTCTACCTGATTGAGCTATTGTCCCGTAATTTCTTACAAATTGGTGGGAGCATAGGGACTCGAACCCTAAACCACCCGGTTAAAAGCCGGGTGCTCTACCATTGAGCTATACTCCCATTAATTGGTAGTCAGACTGTGATTCGAACACAGTTCTCTCGATTATCAGTCGAGGATTTTATCCTACATAAATTATCCGACTATTCATTTGGTGGAACCTCTGGGACTCGAACCCAGAACCTATCGCTTAAAAGGCGAGTGCTCTAACCATTGAGCTAAGATTCCATATTTATCTAACTTGGTGGGTTGAGTGGGCATCGAACCCACAACCTTCGGATTAAAAGTCCGCTGCTCTGCCAATTGAGCTATCAACCCTTAAATTTAAAAACAAAAAAACCCAAAATTTTACCAACCTTGGGTTCAATACATAAGCTGTGCTTATTTTGACCACAAGGTAACATTAGCTATTAATGTTACCCAATGGTTTCATTAATAGTTAAGTCTGTTTCTTTGGTTTTCGTTTAAGTGTATGTTTCATTTTATTTCTCCTATCTCTCGATTTCATGTTTAACATTCTAACAACTCCTTTCATCTTTGTCAACAACTTTTTTTCAATTATTTTTAAATATTTTCTTTTTAAATCAATAACTTACATTATTTTAAGTTGAATGAAACCCTATCCAAAAGGACATAAAAAAACCCCCAGAAGATTATCCTCTGGGGGTTCGCACCGATTACCAAGAGGACAAGCAAAAAAGCCGACCTCTTGTTCAAGAGTCAGCTTATGTCTGTTTCTTTTTAGTAATCATAGTTGAAGTGTGCATTTAATTTATTCCTCTAATTCTTTTCATTTTAACATGTATCCATTTAAAAATCAATATTTTTTTCAAAAAAAGCACTTAACTATAAGGATTATATAATAATACTTTATTATTGGAGAATAAAATGTTAAACTATAGATAGGAGAAGACTTATGTTTAATACGATTAAAAATACCCTTTCTAGCTATTTGAATGAGGCGGTTAGCAAGCTATCCGATGAAGATATTTCTACGCTGTCAAAAATTAAAGAAGGCGGTATCACAAGCATTTTAAAAGCTGTTATTCAAAACAAAAGTTTAAGTCCTGTAAACTTGATAAACCTTGCTTACGCCATTAACAATGATAATGAAATCATCAAAAATAAAATTAAAGAAGATAATATCAAACTTCTTGGAGAATTACTTAAAGTGGAAAATCCACTTATTTTTACTGACGTGCTTAATAAGTTTTATGAGCCTAAGAATGCCAAGTCTATTAGAGTAGCTACTAAATTAAGTGATATTAAAACATCGCTACTAAATGTTAAAACTTTACAAGAAACCCCTTTAATCACTTTTGCTAATGAGTATTATATTAATCCTTACAATAATGGTAAGTTCTTATTAAACACCAGAACTGAAGCGGGTGCCAATGTAGCAACTATCAAGAGTCCTGAAAATAGAAATATTACTTCTACCATCACAATGTCTTTGCTTTCACAAAATAATTGGTTAATTTATGGTGGAAAAGATAACGCAGGCTTGAATTACTCATTTAACCAAGAGCAAATAGCTAAAATGGGTGTAGAATTTGTTCTATTCCATGAACTTTCACATGCAACCGCTAGAAAATACATGTTAGCTGGTAAACAAGATGAAGCCTTTGCTGATATTTGTGGAATTATTCAAGTAGTAAAAAATAATGATCTATCTCAAGAAGATGCCATTAAATTTGTAAACAAAATAATATTATACCGTTCACAACCGAGTTCTATTGCTTATTATTCTATAGATTTTAGAAATGATCCTGATAACACACCTAATGATCGTTATCATTTTACTCAAGATTCCCTCATGACCCTTCGTGATTTGTTATCAAAGAATTTAGATACAATAAAAGAAATGTCAATTTCTGAGCAAGCTATATTTGCATCTAATGTCATTATAACACAAAGCACTCCTTCAAATACTGAAAATATAAGAGAAAGATTGTGCCTTTACAATAGGGAAATGGCCAATAATTTTCTTGAAGATTTGTTAGCCAATGATATTGAATATTTAGAGCAACTGGCTGAGGCTCATAACATATCAACTCCAACACTTATTAATAGAATAAAGAATAACATCATTGATGACCCCAGAAAAATATTAGACATTAATTTGCATATACTTTATAAACATGACGAAGATTTGCTGTATAAAATAGAAAGCTTTTCAGCCTATCCGGCTGGATTTATTATGAAATATCATAAAGAGTCATTGGAAAATTATAAAGAGGTACAAATAGACCGAAATTTCAGTTACAGTGATTTGGTTAAAGAACTAGATAAAAAAGAAATAAAAAGAAAGCCTAAGATCTAAACTTAGGCTTTTTGTTAAGCGGCAACTACTTTTAAGAATTTGTAAATTCTTTTCATTCTTGCAGAATCTTTTCTATTATATTTGGCTTCTAACCGATTACGAATACGTTTAAAACGCTCTGCTTTTCTTTCAACGCTATGTAATGTTGCTCGAATCTCATAGTAAACCAACTCATTACCAGAATAAGCCATTTCAGTATTCAACTTAGATTTAGCAACTTCAAAAAGTTTATCAGTCTTAGCAATGTGTTCATGCATTTTCTTCATTATGTGTCTCGATAGTTTGTTTTTATTAAGTATACATCATATTTTTCAAAAATCAAACAGGTGTTTGAATTTTTAAATATAACATTAAAATAATAAATGGAAATATCGTCAAATTATGATAAAATGTAAATATTAACAAAAAAATAAAAAATGACTACATTTAAAGAAGAAACATTAAGTATTGTAGAAAACTTGCAAAGTGAAGACATTAAATTTTTAAACTTATTGGATAGATTAAGCTTTGAAAAAGTGATGAGCTTCCTGCCATCCGAAATGTCAAAAGAAAAAGTTCAAAATTTTGTAAGAAATACTACCACTGAAGATGTATTAAACCAAAAAGATGATAATATTGACATTATCCAAAAACTAGCATTTTTAGAAAATCCATTTATGAAAGAAGCTGGTTTTAAAGAATTCTACAATAAAGCAATCAGTCGTAGTTATAAATCAGCCACATATAATAATGTTTATGAAAAAGATATCATTGATGGTTCTATTAACCTTAAAGATGGAACCTATAAAAATATTTTCAATGGCCTCAAAGTTAAACTAGAAAAAGGTGAAAGAAGTTTAGCGATTCTACCTAAAAAAACTGATAGAAATAAAAAACTCATCGAAGATAAAATTACATTAGGTGATATACTGTTCTTACCTGATGATCAATCTTTGTCATCTTTTTACAATCAAAATCAAATAAATGATATTAAAAAACAATTTACACTTTATCATGAAATGGCTCACTTAACAGGCTCACAATTGTTATCCCTTCAAGTCGAAGGTGCCTTTACAAGACTAAGCATTCTACATGAAACACACTCTGATATTTGTGGTGCCATTAAAACCATACAAGATAACAAAATGGATAAAGAACAAGCTGTTGCACTAATCAATGATGTTATCTATGCTAGAAGCAATTATGCTCATATTAGTGATTCTTTATGTCGTGATGATGGATCTGAATATACAGAACATTTAACACATGTTGGTCTATTTACACTACGTGATTTTGTAAACCATGATGTTAATTATTTACATACACTAAAAAATGAAGAGATATCTAAGTTTTCAACATTAATGACGGAACAAGCACATCAGCCATCTAATATTAATCGCTTAGAAAAATCAATGAGTTTATTTCCAAGTGACAAAGATGCTTTAAAAGATATGTTAAAAGCTGAAATGGCTGATGGTCATTCATTCTTGGCTAGAATGTTATCCCACAATCAGAAACTAAATAAAAATGTCGATGTTGTAGAATATACCGCTAATAAGATAGCCAATGATCCTTACATTCGATTAGATTTATCATTTAGAACATTAAGATTATTTAATCCTAAGAAATTGATGGAAGAGTCTTCTCCTTACAGTAGCGTAATAAATCTTACCTTGAAAGAAGACTTTGAATTCTTTAAAAAAGAATATAAAGAAAACAACGTACAGTTGTCTAAATGTTTTGATTATAAAGAATTACAAGAAAAGACTAAACAATTTAAAGTTAAAGCATGGGTTTAAATTTAATTATTATTATCAAGTTCTATAATAGTTGATGTAATAGCTTTCTTCATTTTATTTAAAGAATTTAAAACAGTTTCTTCGTCATGAAAAGACTGTTTTTCTTTCAATTCCATCACGACAATTTCATTTATTTTTAACAGTGCAGCAATTTCTTTTAATTCACTGTCATTTTCGCTGTCATCCATTTTTTCTGCAACTTTTGCATAAGCCTGTGCTAATAAAGAATTGTTTTCTTTTATCAAATTTTGTATTTTGTCAAACATATTAATTCCCCAATTTGTGCTTTATTTTGTTCAATAAAGATGTGTTTTTATGTGTATCTTTTTCTATATCATAAATACTTCTAATAATTTTATCAGAAAGTTTAGTAATGATTTCATTATTCTCAGTGAAACCTAATGTAAAACTTTTCATATGTTCACTTTTAGCTTGTAATGTATGCAAATACTCATTTTCTGGAATAATGCCAACTCTCCACAGATCCAATCTATCGGCATCCAAACACATACCTACTTCTAAAGAATCTGCTTGTTTCAAATAGTGATGGACACTGCAGGCTTCATAAATGATTTCTTTTTGTTCTGGTTTAATATTGATGATTTTGTCAAAGGTTCTAAAAAATTCCGCTCCACGTTGACCATGTTCAGGGTCATCACTGTCATTAAATCGTTTTGAGTCATGAAATATGCTAAAAAATGCAGCGTTTTCTTTATCCATTCCTGTTAAATCAGATAAGTAATGCCCATAATAGAAAACTCTTGCCCAATGTGGCGTTCCATGTATATATGATTGTTTAATGTAAAATTCATCAACAATTTTTTTTAAAACACTTTTAGGGACAATATCAAAAAAGTCATTAATCGCGTTATCTTCATCAAATTTAAATAGTTCTTTTTTTTCTGTCATGTTTAATTTATATAATTTATTATATCCTCAATTGTATCATCAATATTTGAATTTACAAATATTTTCACAGGGGTTCGAAGATTATCTTCTCTAAATCTCTGAACATAATTATCCCAATTCTCTATTTTCTGTTTATCTTCTGGTTTATTTCTTTTTGCAATCCTAGCCTTCAACTCTTCTTCGTCAACTTTTATATGTATAAAATAGATATCATAGTCACGTAATCGTGCTTGATCTTCAATTTCATCAAAATAATCAAAGCCTTCTTGAATTTCATTTGTAAATGGAGCTACGACTACGAATGAAAGGTTAAGTTCAAATTGTGACAACATTATATTCTTAACTGTCTTATATTCAAGATAGCGAACGTTATTTTTATAATCATCTCCATCTTTATCATGTTGTTTACCATATACATTTGACATAATATAAAAAGTAAAGTCATCACAAATTATATCTTTATCAAAAAAGGCAATATCTAAATATTCAGCAAAATGCTTCCCGATGGTAGTTTTACCAGTACCCGGTTGACCTGAAATAATAATTACCTGTTTTTTCATAAAATTTCTCCAGTTATGACTTCATTATCAGTCAAAAAGATGACTCTTTCAACCACCCACCCGACAAATATTATAATGTCATAGACAAAAACAGATTTTTATCATATTATAGCAATGACCTTGGGGAAGGTTGCTACATTTCTTTTTTTTAATTGGGGTTCATGATGAAAAGCAAACAATTTAACGCATTCTATGAAAGTTCATACAATGAGCTTTATCCGATTGTAAAACAAACGGATTATTTTAGCCACTTACTAAATCGTCTAAATATCTTCACTACACCAGAGAAGAGGCATCTGCTTGTCAAACAAAAAATAGAATATATTTTAAAAAACTTTGATATGCATTTCGTGAATGTCATTATTGATGAGAAAGCTAAAACACCTAAATATACAAAAAATAAAGAAATGGTTTTTCCTGCTCACTATGAAGAAAAAAACTGGTTTGATCTAATGTATCTAATCAGTGAGGTCATTATGATAGAATTTATTGGTATGAAAAAATCATATACTGATGTTTTTGCTAGTATCTATCAAGACGTTATCGGTCGTGTTTATAAAATACCTAAAAATCTTGTAAAAAATATGTTCAATAAATTAGGTGTACAACATATTGCTTCTTATGAAATGATTTATGACAGTTACATCAACAAAGATGCATGGACACTGATTTATAACGAATATAAATTTAGATTACATGACATGAATAAAGAACAAAATGAAATAATGGTAAAATACTTCTTCCAGAAAGAAGATGAAAAAGTCATTGTGTGTACATTAAAGAATAAAAAGGTGAAAGCTTTTGTAATATCTGCTTGATGTTAGGCAACAAAAGATAAATCTTCTGTTAACATAATGAAGTCTTCTATATATTTTATTTGTTTGATAATATCATGTTTATAAGCTGACAAATTATTTTGTTCAGCTAATTCTTTGGTAGTAACGATTACATTACAATAATGTAATGCAATAGCTAATAATTCTTGAATATTACTAGAATAGTCATCCTCATGATTCCTTAAATCTTGAAGATTTTCAACAATAACGACCAATTTATCAGCAACTTGATCTAATTTTTCAACAATGTGCATTTAAGGACTTCCTTACACTTTAAATTTATGCTTGCTTTTAACTTGAACACTGGATGGTTGTTCATTGGTGTCTATAATTTTTTGTAATGCTGTCAAACTTGCTTGGTCTATGCCCATGCCATCATCTTTACCTAAATGTCTAAATAAATTATCTTCAACACGATTCTTTAATCCACTAATTGCAGATTTAACTGAAAGGTCAGGAGATTTTATATCGAAATCTGAAAAAAACTTGTCAGCAAATTTTTGAAAAAAAGGAGAATCCTTTGCATGATCGAGATGCTGTTCAAAATTGTCACGAACCTTCTGTGTTAATTTATCTAAGTTCATAATAGCTTCATTGTTTTTATACACTATAACATAAATCTTTTTTTCTTCAACTTGATTTTTCTCAAAGTCTTTTGTTTATCTTTTTAAACTACTATGCTATAATTTAAGAAAATATTCATAAAGGTACCTATTATGTCTAATGAAAAAATACTTTATATCAATTACGTGCTCTGCAAATCAGCAGATGGCCTTTATACTGATTATAAGTTCAAAAATGAATTAAATTTAGATGATATTAAACAAAATAATGGATTAGTAACTACATTTTATGATGAAAAATATCCTTTTGTAAACGTCATAGGAACTGCTTCTGAGACAGGGAATATCATTACAGTAAAAGATGGTAAGTTCCAAGAAATCACAAAACAAGAAATTGAAAACAATGTTCATACCTATCTTCAAATAATGATTAATCAGTGTCATGCGGCTGACTATATTGATACCAAACGAGACAGTTATGATACATCTATTCTAGATAGTCTTAAAGTGATTGCCGAAAAACTTAAAATTACTTTGAATCCTGAAACTAATTTTGATAAAAATGTCTATTTCAACGCTTATAATGGCTTACTAGAAAATATTTCACTTAATACCTATACAGGCCCAGATGATTTGTCTAAAAAGTTTAGAGATATTAGATTGGCAGCAATAGGTCTAAATACTTTCCTTGTCTCGGAAGGTACTATTCAATTAACAGCAAATGATGTAGCCTACTCATCTAACTATATGATAGATTCTTACGAATATGAAGACGATAATGGAAAACTACAAACTCAACATAGCTTTGATTTAAGAGCATCAAAAAATCAGATTCAAGAAACGGCAAGGACTCTAAAAGACGAACGAACAAAGCCTTTGAAAAAATTTAAAATGTAATAAGAATAAAGCTTTTAAAGGCTTTTTTCTTTTATTTTTACTAATCTATGTTAAAATATGAATAAAATTAATCAATTTATTTTAAAATGACGGTATTAAAAAGAATTAAGAATAAAATCCTACATGGATTGGAAGATGCATTATTTGAATTAATAGATGAAGATTTAACTACTGTACTAGCTCTCAAAAAAAATGGTTTATCCTATGCCATTGAAAAAGTTAAAGATTCTAAACAATTTAAAGATCTCAATTTAATCGCTTATGCCATTATGTTACGTTCAGATAATGATGATATCAAAGAAAAAATTAAATCAAAAAATTTAGAAATATACAGAGAATGCTTCCGTCTAAGCAATACAGTGACTTTTCAAAATGTTATACAAAAATACTTTGAACCTGAACACAGTCAATCATTGAAAGAAATCAATTCCATTAATGATATTGATTATAATATTATAAAAATAGATGATGATGATCAAAATATTAAAGACTTTGAAGTTATTGAAGCCAAATTAAAAGCCTACCTAAATCCTTATACACAAACCGAGCTTATATTATCATCAAGTGGTCCTTATTCATATATTAAAAGTAAAGCAGACTTTGAAGAAAGATCCCTTATCTCAACTGTAAATGTAGCTATACTTGAACAGCCACAATTATTATATGGAACAGATAAGTCATATGCTGGATTAATTAATCATTTCAGTCTTAATGAAATTAATAAGTTTGAAGTAGAATTTACTCTATTTCATGAACTAGCACATGCCTCAACAACCATTAATTACAAATCAGGTAGAGTCGATGAATCGGTTTCGGACCTATGTGGAACCATGAAGGTAATTAAAAATAATAATATGTCACTTGATCAGGCTATTGATTATATTGACTACAGAATTAATTTTAGATGTCAAGAAGCAGCATTACAGTTCCATTCTCGTAAATATAGTGAAGAAGAGATTGAAAATGGTGACAACATTAGAATACATGCCACACAACTTAGCTTATTAACACTTAAAGATCTAGTGCAAAAAGATTATGATTTTGTTAAAAGTCTAACAACTAATGAAGAATTAATATTGGCTTCGAATTTAACAAGATTTTCTACAAACCAAAATACATTAGATAAAATAAGAGAAAGAGAATTTTACCATAAAATGGAGTATGCTGAAATTAGTATCGACTCTTGGACTAAAAGTGATACTTTTATTCAATATTTTGAAAAATTAGCTACCCAAAGAAAGACGACAAAAGAAGAGTTAATTGAAAATTTAAAAACAAATATTTCTGGTGATATTGATAAGATCTTTGATATCATGACTACTTATCAATTTTTGACAAATCCTAGTGAACTCAAAAATCTTGAAACGTATACATTAATGGCTGCTGAAGCTTCCAGAAACTTTTTGTTCCATGAAATAAGATCAGCAATCCCTGTTGATTTGAATACTAATTTTACTGAACAAGAATTAAAAAAGATAAGTGAAAGACAACGTAATAATCCTTCAAACTTATTCAGTTAACAAAAAAGCCTCCAAAGAGGCTTTTATTTGTTGGTGTCTCCTAGAAGAATTGAACTTCTATCTCTTGCAAGTCAGGCAAGCGTTCTACCATTGAACCAAGGAGACATATATGGCGACCGTTAAGGGACTCGAACCCTCGGCCTCTTGCGTGACAGGCAAGTGCTCTAACCAACTGAGCTAAACGGCCATATAATTTGGCGAATATGACGGGATTCGAACCCGCAACGTATGCATCGACAGTGCATTTTCCATTCCAAAGGAACTCATATCCATAATTTGGAGGTTGTGAAAGGACTTGAACCTTCGACCTGTTCATTATGAGTGAACCGCTCTAACCATCTGAGCTACACAACCATACATTTGGTTGGAAAGGTGAGACTTGAACTCACAACCATTCCCCTATCAAGAGAACGCTCTGCCGTTGAGCTACTTTCCAATTATTTGGCGATTATGAAGGGACTTGAACCCTCGGCTTCCTGCGTGACAGGCAGGTACTCTAACCAACTGAGTTACATAATCATAAAACTTTTACAACATATTACTAATATGGCGGAACTGACGGGACTCGAACCCGCGACCCCTTGCGTGACAGGCAAGTGCTCTAACCAACTGAGCTACAGCTCCATTTAAATCTTATAATCCCAGAAAGAATTGAACTTTCATCCTCTCGCTTATCAACGAATGCTCTACCATTGAGCTATGCGACTATAATTTGGTGGTTCCTGAAAGAATCGAACTTTCGTATTCTGCTTGTAAGGCAGATGTTCTCCCATTAAACTAAGGAACCATATTCTAAATCTGGTGGTTGCAGCGGGGGTCGAACCCGCGACCTGTTCGTTATGAGCGAACCACTCTGACCATCTGAGCTACACAACCATTATGTTATCTGGTTGGAAAGGTGAGACTTGAACTCACAACCGATCCCCTATCAAGAGATTGCTCTACCGTTGAGCTACTTTCCAATGTTTGTTACTAAATTTGGTGGTTGTGGGCAGACTTGAACTGCCACCTACTTCTTTATGAGAGAAGTTCTCTACCATTAAGTTACACAACCATATATATCTATCTACATCTAATCTGGCGAGTATGACGGGATTCGAACCCGCAGCGTATGCATCGACAGTGCATTTTCCATTCCAAAGGAACTCATACCCATATAATTTGGTGGTTCTTGAAAGAATCGAACTTTCGTATCTTGTGTGTAAGACAAGTGTTCTACCATTAAACTAAAGAACCATATTCTAAATCTGGTGGTGGTGAGAGGATTTGAACCTCCGGCCTTTCCCTTATCAGGGGAACGCTCTAACCATCTGAGCTACACAACCATAAATTACATCTACATCAATTTGGCGGAACTGACGGGACTCGAACCCGCGACCTCTTGCGTGACAGGCAAGTACTCTAACCATCTGAGTTACAGCTCCATATTTATTTGGTGGTAGTGAAAGGACTTGAACCTTTGACCTATCGCTTATCAAGCGATTGCTCTAACCAACTGAGCTACACAACCATTATTCTTTTATGTAGAGTTTCATTTTTTGTTTTCTTCTCAACTCTTCATGTTTACTATCTTACCAACTCTTTTCTTCTTTGTCAACAACTATTTTAAATTATTTTAAAATTATTTTACTTTAAAATCAACAACTTACATTCATTTAGGTTGAACTCTACCCTATCCGTTAGGACATAAAAAAACCCTTGAAACGTGAGCCTCAAGGGTTTAGATACTATCCCAGTGAGGCCATTTTAAGTTGACCTCACATTTTTTAGTGCGTGATCAACTCTGAATATCGATAATATCCATAATGTCCATCACAATCACAACAGTATATAAAGTGTTCATTTTATTTTTTCCTCAAAAAATTTTAAATATATTCCTAATTATAACAGTTCTTTTTCAATAAAGCAATATTTTTCTTTAATACTTTCTTGTTTTTTCATTTTGCCAATAGAATAAATTTATGGTAAAATTATTAGTATAACAAAGGCGTATTATAATGATATTTCACAAAGACTACAAAACTGCACTAGAAACAGCAATCAATTCTGATATTGAAAAAAATAAGAGAACAGAAGAGAATATAAAAGTCATTGAACACCCGATGAACATGGTTATCGATTTAAGAGACAGAATTGTTCCAACTGTTGGACTTAGAAAAACATACCCTAAAAGTGCTGCTGCCGAAATTGCTTGGTTTCTTCAAGGAACGCAAGATCCTACATTCATTCAAAAACATGCTCCATTCTGGGATAAGTTTGTAGAAACTGTACAAGTTGATGGACAAGATAAAGAAGTCATAAAGTCATCTTATGGTTATAGATGGAGAAGTCATTTTGGTCGTGATCAAATCACTGATGCGATTGATGCTCTTAAAGCTGATCCTACAAACAGAAGAATTTATATCAGTGCTTGGGATGCTGAAGAAGATGGATTACTCAGTAAAAACCAATTAAATGTTCCGTGCCCAGTAGGTTTTAATTTAAGTATTGTAAAAGGTCGTTTAAATTCATCTATCACATTAAGATCCTCTGACTTGTTTGTAGGGCTTCCTTATGATGTAATGGGGCATGCTTATCTGATGGATGCTATTGCAACTACTTTAAATGTTGAAGTTGGTTACATGGGTGTTGCCTTAAATCATCCACATCTTTATGAAGCTCACTGGGAACATACATTAGAAGCACTTAAACAAGATATAATTGTTCCTCAAATGAAATTACCCGGAAAATCTATAGAGCAAATTTTAGAAAACCCTGATAAATATGTAACTGACATACAAGCAGAGTCAAAATTGTATCAATGGCCGTCTTTTAATCCAAGACCTCATGTGGTTTCTATTAAACAAGATAATCAAGATGTTATTGATTTCTTAAAAAAGAAGTCTGATGATCCTAAATCAAAAATTAGAAAACTAAAACCATTATAATTTTCTTTTAATTGAGTTAAGTAAAATATTAAAATAATGTTTACTTTTTTAAGATATTGCTGTATAATAGAAAAATACTTAGGAGAAACACTCATGAACATGTTAGTTAAATCATTGCGAGAACGAGAAGAACGTCTATCATAGCACATTGGCTTTGAGGGGCCACTGTGCCTCTCAAAGTTAACACTGTTCATACAGAAGACCTTTGAGAATAATGACCTCAAAGGTCTTTTTTTATGCCTATTAGGTAGGTCATCATTCAACCTAAAATAATGTAAGTTATTGATTTTTAAGTAAAATATTTTAAAAATAAATTAAAATAGTTGTTGACAAAGGCAAAAATACTTGATAGAATGTTAAACATAGAAAGTTAAGAAACAAATGAAACAACGCAACACTTTATACGGATGTATCTGTGCGGTCTACGAAGCCGTGAACAGTAACTGGATTAAAATGTAGGTTCGAATCCTATCTTCCGTGCCAAATTATAGAAATATGTTCCGTTAGCTCAATTGGATAGAGTATCTGGCTACGAACTAGACGGTTGGGGGTTCGACTCCCTCACGGAACGCCATATTATTGCAAGACCAAACTACTTAATGAGGATTAAAAAATGAACAACGTATTTAACAACAATGAACGAGAGTGTGAAGAACAGTAACCTGTGATCCTGTAAATTTTATGGAGATCACAAGTCAAATCGTGATCTCCAAATAAGCTGATATTATGAAGCCTTTGGAGAGAAACCAAAGGCTTTTTTGTTGTTAAAAATTTATGTCCATGTCGTATAACGGTCAATACAGTAGGCTTTCAACCTACAAACGAGGGTTCGATTCCCTTCATGGACACCAAATAAAGATTTATCGTTCCTATCGTCTAATGTTAGGTGCTGCTTTTTATGGCGGCGATACAGGTTCAAACCCTGTTAGGAACGCTGATTATGCTCTATTCGTCTACATGGTTAGGACAGTTGGCTTTCAATCAACAAAAGCGAGTTCGATCCTCGCATAGAGCACCAAATTTAGTGATAATATGTCCCTATCGTCTAACGGTCAGGACGCTGGCCTTTCAAGCCAACAATACGGGTTCGAATCCCGTTAGGGACGCCAGATTATGCTGTCATCGTCTAATTGGTCTAGGACACCCGCCGCTTCTGGTAGGAAATAGAGGTTCGACTCCTTTTGACAGCACCAAACATATGTCCTGTTCGTCTAATGGCCTAGGATGCCTGACTTTCAATCAGGAAGATATCGGTTCGAATCCGATACAGGACACCAAGTTAATGCTCTATTCGTCTAGTGGTTAGGACGCGAACCTTTCAAGTTCGTAACACGAGTTCAATTCTCGTATAGAGTACCAAATAAAGTAGTAAACGTTAATGTTCTTGTCTTCTAGCGGTTAGGAAACTAGGCTCTCAACTTAGTAACGCGGGTTCGAATCCCGTCAAGAACACCAATTTAATATGGTTATAGTGTAATTGGACAACACAGCATCCTACGAAGTTGCGAATCAAGGTTCGAATCCTTGTAACCATGCCAAATTATGTTCCTATCGTCTAGAGGCTTAGGACACTGGCCTTTCACGTCAGTAACACGGGTTCGAATCCCGTTAGGAACGCCAAATTGTAGAAGTTTTAAATGTTCTTGTCGTCTAGTGGTAGGATCGTTGGCTGTCTTATGCCTCGGAACATGGGTTCGAATCCCATCAAGAACGTCAAATTATGTAAGGGTATCTGCCCGCACGCTCTTAGCGGATAGCAGTAAATGGATGAAAATGTAGGTTCAACTCCTGCTCCTTACACCAAATAAGTAATATATATGCTCTGTTCGTCTAACGGTTAGGACGCAAACCTTTCAAGTTTGTAATGCGAGTTCGATTCTCGTACAGAGTACCAACTTTATGCTGGCATAATTGCGGCGTCTTCGAAACGCTATGCGAATAATGGATGGAAATGTAGGTTCGACTCCTACTGTCAGCACCAGATTAATGCTCCAATCGTCTATCGGTCAGGATACGTGTTTCTCAGACATGTGAGGTGGGTTCGATTCCCACTTGGAGTGCCAAATAAGTTATAGCCTAGGAACTCTCGCTTTGAAACTCTTGGTGTTAACCAAGCTGCCATAAGTTAACCAAAAGATTAGCTTACTTTCGTTGACGTTTTCAAACAAGAACTGCCTAATTGGTATAGGTCTTATATTCTCTACATGTCCATTCGTTTTACTACGGAGTAGCACAACAAGAGGTCGTTTCATTCCTCTTCTTTTTTCTAGTTGACACTTTTCGAGATTTTGCTCGTGCAAACGTTTTCTCGACTATCATATTGATGCCAATTTCTTTAATATTATCTGCTGCATTAACATCTGCATGAACTTCCTCATTACAGTCCAAACAAATTAAAGTGTCTTGTTTAGGTCTTAACGTATTTTTACCTTTACATTTGAAATGTATCTGACTGGTATACATTGGTGGCACTTTTACCATTGCCTTGTCTTGATGGTTCAACTTATATAAAGTCAGTCTATAAAGACTACCTAATGCCACATTAAGCATGGCTTTATTAAGACCAGCTTTTCTTTTTGCTCCATTTTTAACATAGATACCATTTTCCATTTTAGATTTAGGCTTTTTAGTCATATTGGTTAACTTTAAATCTTCAACCACTAATATCTTAGGAGTAATGTTAGCAATATGTTTAGATGTGTGGTGTAAGAAATTATTTCGAATATTAGCGATCTTTCTGCTTAACTTAGCAATCTGATTTTGTTTTCTTTTTTGTCTGTTCGATTCACATTTCTGAGTAGCGTTATTATTCTTTGTTTTCTGTTTAGCAAGATAACGTTTTTTTCTATTAATTTTTTGATCAATAGCTTTCATACTCTCTTGTTCTTTCTGAGAGTAATAGAACATATCACCATTGTTTGAACAAGCTGATATCTTAACACCGCCATCAACACCTAATGTTAATGGATCTAACTCTTCTTTTGACAAATATGAATAATCATCCAGTATAGATTCATTAGAACGAACATCAATATTCGTTTCGTAACCAAAGCTTAATGTAAACTTAGTTCCTCTTCGACTGATTATTAATTGATTGCTTATATTTGTATGTGGAACCACAATGCTAAATAAAATGTCTTTCTGCTGGATGCTATTTTTGTGAAATATCATAACAATAGATTCTTTCTCATTTAACGTTTTAACACTGAACAACTCTTTTGTAACAATACACTTACGTTTATCAAATTTATTCTTCTTTTTTGGAAATGCTCTAACACCATTCTTAAAGGCTCTCAAATCATCAAACACATTACTTGATGCATTCCTTAACAATTGACAAGGTATATCATTTAGAAAACTAAAATTTTCATTTGATTTAATTTGAGAGTAAGCTTGATTTTCATTGTTAACAGATCTTTTGAATTCATCTATCTTCTGGTTTCTTACTACATTAGAATGCCCAATCCACTGAGCAAAGCATTTTGCTTGTTCAGGATTGAGTTTATGTGTAATGTCGATAGAGCAACCTAATATAGACAAAGTGTTTCTCCAAAATGTTCTTGAAATTTTAATATATAGATGAAATAAAGTCAATAATTTTTAAAATTGAATATATATTTCTTCATATGGCTATCATTTAAATATTTTAGTTGTTTTATTAACTAAAATCTGTTAAAATTAATAATCTAAAAAGGAAAAAAATATGAGTTATCTAACAGCAAATAATGAAGAAGAGTTAATTGACATTATACTATCTGTTAATGATAGCTTGCTTTTTTATAACATTGAAACAGTAAATAAGATGATGAAATCAATTTCTTTTATGAAAGATGAGAATTATTCAACTGAGCAATTTACTTGGATAAAGTATAAAGGAATTATTGATGGTCAAATTATCAAGCTCCACATCACACACGATCCAGCTAATACATCAGATAAAGCATTCTATTTAACTGAAAAAATTTTTTACAAGAATTTTGGTTTGTGTTCTTTACAGCATAGAGATAATGATTTACCCGCTCATATCCGTTACAACATTGAAAATGTTAGCGAAATATATCAACAATTATCTTATTATGTTTGTGGAGAAGAAAGCAGAAGTAATCCTAAAGATCCGACGATGATTTACAAGAGTAAGAATAAAACACAATACTTTTATAGGGTTCCAGAAGAATTAACAAATAATGATTTTTATGTAAGGAAATTAAATATTATTGATAAAACAAATAAGATAAAGGATGCTATTATTCATTACGGGGATTTTAAATGCAGTATGGAAACATTAACAACAACGTTGCCAGAAACAATCAATTTCACAATAGAAGACTTTGTTAACTTAAATGAACGGCTAAGTATAGAAGAAAAACAACTCATACAAATTGCAAACATATAAAAAGCCTCAGAAGAGGCTTCTATTTTCGTAAGGACTTTTACAGTTTTTACTTGGATCTTCTTTCAAACACTGAGTATCATCTTGTGATGTTGAAAATTGAAAATTATCGATTGAACAAGCAGAAAGCAAACACATTAAACAAAACACTGCAGTTAATTTCATGATGTTATCCTCTTGTAGTAAGAACACTATACGCTATCAGAAAATTTTTGGCAAGTATATTTAAATGCGAATCATATCAATAACTGTTAATTCGTTCTTAAAATCATGTTCAGACATAAAAATATCTAAATTTAAACAAGCATCAACATAATCTATTTTGCTTATCATATGTTCTTTAATTAAATTCATCTTTTCAAATAATTGTTTTTGCTCAACAATTACCATTTCTTTTTCAATTCGCTTGAAAAACACAACAAATCTATCAATATTTTTAGATAAAAGAACCTTGTTATCTGAATTACTGATAGGATACATTTCAATAATCAGTCTACAAGACATAGCTCTTGGCTTATTAAAATTAAAAAAGTAGTCGTCACCTTTCTCATCAAATTTGTCAAATGTAATATTAAGCTTGTAATAGAAGATAACTTCGTTTAGTGCTTTTTTAATGAGGCTTAAAAGATTCTTTATATAACTTTGAACTTTTTTATCAATAAGAATCAGTTCATCAACGATAAAAGGATATCCAGTGTTAAAATGAAGTTGTTTACCTTCGAGCAAACTGGTTGGAACTAACTCATGCTTAATAAAACCTTCCGTTCCATATTGATGATTAATATTACGTACAAAACAACCATTATCTTGATCATAGTCAGCAAGACACGCTGTCCCATCGAAAATAGTAGAAAGCGTTTTATTGATAATAGGTTTCATTGCCAGAATTTTAGTGTTTGTATTGTCCATAAAGACCTCAAAAAAGGATACCATATTATAATTATTCTGAGGTCTAATGTCAACAATTAAAGATTAAGATGGGAAGAACATGGAAAAGAAAATGCTATAAAGTATAAAATACATCAGATACAGCATACCACCACCATATTGCTGAGTTTTCATTGTAGATTGAATGGGTTGACCAACGACCTTTCCATTATTCGTATTTTTTACTGCATCTTGAAACGCATATTCATTTTCCATAAATTTATCTCCATTGTATATAGATTATATTAATTAGATAGATTATAGCAATCTAAAAACTATATTTTTTTTTAGTAAATCTTGCTAATTTCGTATCTAAATACTATAATATTAAAATATAACAATAAAAAAATAAGATATGAAAAAGTCACTATTAGCACTTGCCATTTTATTATGCTCGACAGCGTATGCCGACTATACAGTTGTCATTGGTAAAAATGATAACATTAAGTTTGTTACGGGAGAAATTACAGAACCTGAACCCCCTGTTGAACCTGAAGAGCCAGAAGAACCCGAAGAGCCTACAAAAAATAATGCTTCATGCAAAACTTTACTCGATCAAACTCCATCATTATCTAATGGTGTCTATCAGTTAAAAAGAGGCAGTGATGAAATTGCTGCTTATTGTGATATGGCGGGTGGTGGTTGGACATTAGTAGCTTCTGGTATACGCGGTAAGACTACTGGTTGGGCAACGGCGGGTGATTTAAACTTAACAGCCAATCCAAGTACAGCAGTAGGATTTAAATTTGCAGATAGTTTTATTAATAGTTTACCAAAATCTGTTTATAAAACAGTGACAACAGGTCGTTATAGCTATTCAAGATATTTCAGTCCTAGCTGTCAATACAGCCAAGTAACCCCAGCAAGTGGTCCATGCCTTATGAGCTATGGAGATGAATCCATGATGGGTGTAGGAAAAGGTGGTACTGTATATGGTGATGTAACTGGACTATCAGATTTCCATCAAGGATTGGGAACACTTTATGTAATTACAGGTTATACTGGATCGGTTACAGCTCATGGCTGGGGCATGGGTAATGGTGTTAACAGTGGTTATAATGGAACAGCTATTGCTGGCGATGGTGGTAATCTTCAAATTTGGATAAAATAACTTGAAATAATTGTAAAAATAAAATATAATCCTTCATTTCGTGAAGGATTTTTTTATGGAATTAACTAAAATACAACCTGATTTTATTCAAAAAATAAAACAACGATTTCCTTATATTAAAGAAATAGCACATAATAACGAAATCTTTAAAGATGGTTACACTGAAATTGCCTTATATCCATGTACAGATTCATCAGGAACCTATGTTTATTTTTATAATATGACAGATTATGAGTTCTTAAATATGATTGATTCCACTTTTGAAAAATGTTCTAGAAATATAAAAAGTTATTTTAATTTACTTAAATTTTATAATCATTTTTTTTATAACATTAACAATGACAAATTCAATGTTAGCATTAACTTGATTGATAATAATAGTGAAAATAATGAAATCATTTTTAAAATAAAAGCTATAATGCAAACCAATGCACAACAATTGTTTATGTTTAAAGATTCTTACAGCATAGATAACGATAAAAACATAAAAGATATTGAAGATGATTCTAAGTTTACCACTTATTCTCTTAGCTTAAAAAATGAAGCATTTGTTGAATACTACCAATATGCTGCCAAATCCTTAAGAGAAGATTTAGATAAATATATTAATACTGCTGATGTTCGAAGTTCTAATCTGCAAGAATACATTAATTTAATTCAAATGATAAAAATTTAATAAGATTACATCTTTAAAGGAACCGATTATGAAAGCAAGTTATACTGATAAATTAAACTGGTTAAATGATTATTTACCTTTTATTAAATTAAACCATGATTTAATAATTAGTCATATGAAATCAGCCAATAGTTGCATAACATTAGCCAACACCTTAGATGCTAATGCTAGCTTTTATGTTTCTAAAAAAATGGCAGATAATATCACAGGTGAAAACTGCACCTATAATATTATACTAAACATACATATATTTCAAGACCAAACCAATATAGATAATTTGATCTATTCGTTAACTATTACTTCTGCTAAACCTAATTTTATTTCTGAAATATATGCAAATATTAGTAAATATATTGAAAAAATTATTAATAAGGATGATATTATTCGTTTTTCAGACAAAGAATTTTTAATGATTAATAGTCAAGAAAGTAAACAAATTATTGAAGAGATATTAAATAAATTAATATTATTGTTTTGTTATCCCACTTATTATAAAGAATATGACAATTTTTTTAATGAAAACGCCAACGATGATATCACACTTATTGCTATGGCATCTATTTAAAAAATAAGTAAAAAAAAGAAGCTTTAAAGCTTCTTTTAATTATTAATGAATTCAATTTTGACAATACCATCAATTTCTTTTTTTAAGTATTTATAAATCACAGGATATTGAACAATAATTTCAGAGTTGTCAATAATAAACTGACGCATATAGTCTGCATCTTGCTGATACAAAGCTTTTTTCACCTTATTCATAATAGGCATATTCATACCGGGATATTCACGGTTCATTAACACACTTAATTCCTGTGCCATTTGTATAAAGTTTTTCAATTTGCTTCTCCTACAAAGCCAATATTGTTGATATCTCTATTTACAATAAGCGTATCACCATCATACTCAAACTCAACTCTAAGTTGAATAATAAATTTATCCTTAACAAATTTATAACTCAAGTTTAAAACAGTCCCAATATCACCAGTTCTACGATCAATTACTTTCTTACCTATAATAGACATGCATACTCCTTGATAGGAGAATAATAATAAAAGAAAATTGAATTGTCAATAAAAAAGAGCCTTTCGGCTCAAATTTATTTAAAACAACTTCATTTGACTAGTCTTGTCTGCCTTGATAGGTTTTATTTCTTCTCGAACCGCATCTTTTTTATCAGCAGCCACATCTAGTGGTTTACTCTGTATTCCGGCTGTTGCAACATTATCTTCTTCAATCTTCTTACGAAGCTGAGTAAGAACCGCAGAATCAGGAGCCTTTTGAATAACAGGTTCTGCAGCTTTCGCTGCTGCTTCTAAGGCTTGTTTTTCTTGAAGTTCTTTCAAGTATTGATCCATAATTGCTTTTCTAGTCGCTCTGAAGTTTTCTTCGTTTGGTTTGTTTGTTCCCAATACTGGTATGTTATCAAACATCTTAAAGTCAATTTCATCTCCAACCTTATAATCACTAGGTAGTGATTCTCTTATATTGCTCATTAATGAACCTTTTGCGTAATAAGTAGAAATTGTCATTTTACCATCACGAACATCATCAGTGTAATAAGAAAGTGGAGAACCATCAGATTTTAATTGTCTAAAATGAGCGATGCCTTTATTAGTTCTTTTTATAGAATCAAGTTGTTCAAGTGTATATGTGAAGTTTAATGGATTCGCATATTTTTCATTACCCTGTAAAATGAAATTATAAAGCTCTGATCTTCCAATATGTTTTGCATCACTTAGGACTTGTGGCATGTGTTGTTCAAAACGATCAGGTCTATTATTTTGACCACCTATATTGTTATACAAATCTTTAAAGGTATCTGTAAATGGAATAGCAAACGTTAATAAATCATTTTTATCTAATCTAGAATAAACATCATGGAAATCTAATTGCGATAAAACATTCACAAGCCCCGTTTTATGAATACGTCTAAATTCTCCCATGTATCTATCTTTCAAATATTGGCAACCAATGAATGCATTATGATGAGATTTAATTTTATCAATAGCTTCTTCTCCATCTGCATGCATCAAAGCAAGACCAAGTGCTGCATGTGAACTGCCTTGTGGTGTTCTACCAAACATATACATGTTTTTAATAAGTGATACTTGAATATCTTTATCATTAGTTTTAGCAACCCAATCATAAATAATTCTTGCAGTATCAAATTGAGCATCAAGATCAGCACTGCTAATACCTTTTTTACGTCTTGCAATCATATTAATATTTTCAGCAACCGCAAAGAAGAAATCATCAAATGGAATGATATTTTTTTCTAAATTGTAGTCTAAAGCCTTTTTAATTGAAGTTGGGTCTAATTTAACAAATGGGCTATCTTTATACTTATTTTCAGTTCTTTTAGCTTTTTTAGTTGCCTTTTGCTCATATTCAATTGGTTTACTGTAGATTGGCTTAAGATCATCATTGTTAACACCAAAGTAAGATTTGAAATACTCTTTAATTTCGAAAAGATCTTCTTTCTTCATGGTATCGAAGTTAAAGTATACATTACTTTTATTAAGGTATTCATTAATTGGTTTAGCAATGTTCAAGAAATCAGAATTGTATTCTTTTTCATTAAGTTTAACTTTTTCAATGAATTCTCTCATTGGTTCACCATTATAATCATTCTTGTTCAAAATATAGGATATTTCTCCTAATCTAGCAACGACTTCTAACGGATTAAGGAAGTAGCTAAGTTTAGTTTTTACATATAAATCATTTACATCAATGCGTTTACTAAATTTATTGACTAATTCTTCTCTTAATTTGTGATTAAACAATTCTGGATTTGAAATATCAGCCGCGTGTGTTAATTCGTGAATCAATGCAGATGGGTTAGAAATGTCTACTGCTGCAATATGCTGTCTTGGTAAATACATACCATTCGCATTATAGTTACCTAACTTTCTGCATTTCAAACAGAACTGTTCTGGAATATTCATTTTCAAATCTTCTGTTTTTAAAAGAATATCTAACACTGATTTAAGATTAGTATCAGGATCTAGCTCAATAGAACTAATGTAATTATTACCTTTTACAAATTCATAAAGTCTTTTAACATCAGCCATATTCTTTTTATGTGGAGAAGCTAATTGTTCAACATTTTCTTTTGTAATGTAAGTAGAGTTTTTCATTACACTGTCGATCATGGAACGTGTAAAAGTAATTTCATTATCAATAAGGTTTCTGTTATTTAAACCTAATGTTTCACGGTATTCAGAGAACTCACCAGCAATAGTTTTAATTTTATCAACGATAATATCATATTTTTCACGATATGCTAACGTAGAAAGATACTCAATAGCGTCTTCTTCTGTTTCAATACTATACTCATCTAATTTATAAATTTTGTCACAATTCTTGATGAAATCTTTAAATGTTTTGTAATCAATATCAAGTACAGCCTTACTGATAGCATCTCTTACTGAATCTTTTTCAAGATTATATTTTAAATTGAGTGTTACAGATGGAAGTTGAACTCTAAACAATGCTGGATCATATTTATCCAAAAATATTTCTCTTATATCTTTATTATTGTTATCTAATTGTTCAACAATGTGATCACCTCTTACAGTTGAGAGTAATTGATGAGATTTTTCAATTAAGTCAACAGTCTTATCAAAATCCTTCTGGAAAAGTTCAAGAGCTTCTTTTTGTGGTGTTCCTTCGTCTATCATGTAGACGTTATCTAGAAGCATTGGTTGTTCTGATTGAGCCATATAAGTCGCCATTTTTAACACTTTGTTGGTGTGCTTTGAGATAGCGATCAATGTATTATTTGTTAATGCTCTCATTGTCTCTCCTATTTATGTAATGTTTGGTATAATAATATTATAGCAAATATTTAAATAAATGCTATAATAAAAGAAAAGAGAATTTATTATGAATAGTACTTATTATGGCGAAGTGACAAGAGTAATTGATGGAGACACCTTTCAGGTAAAAGATAGATTTGGTAATACACAAACCATTCGTTTATTTGGAGTTGATACTCCTGAAAAAAAGCAAAGATTTGGTATGGAAGCTAAAGAATATACCAAAAATCTTATTGATAAGAAAACTGTTCATGTGCAGACAATTGAATTGGGTAAATATGGACGTGTTGTTGCAATTGTTCATATCAATAATGAATCATTGGCTGAGCTTCTTTTAAAAGATGGTATTGCATTTGCTTCTGGTGATAACCATAAGTTAGCTCATCGTTACTTTTCTTTGCAAGAAAGAGCACGAGTTAATAACCAAGGATTACATAAATTAGGTATTGAAAATCCATCTGTATTTCGTAAAAAACAACAAACTAAAAATCCAACATTCCGTAAGATAAGAGTGCCAGAACAACTACCTGTACCACGTTTTAAACCTGCAAAACCAAAGTCAAGATTCTTAGAGCAAGTAAAAAACTTTTTTACCAGTCTGTTTGAACAAAATGCAGAGCAAATTGCAAAAAGAGAAAAAATTAAAAAAGCTGAAAAAGAAAGAATCGAAAAACGTATAGCAGATAGAAAGTTAGCAAATGAAGAGAAAGAAAAAAACCAAAAAGAAGCTGAACAAAAAACGAGGCTCTTATCTGATGAAGAAATTGATAAAATCGTTGCTAAGACTGACATAAGTGGGGTTTTAAAACGTTTTAATGAAAGAAGTAAAAAAATGCCATAAAGCATGAAAATAAAAATGACCTTCAAGGTCATTTTGTTTTATTTAATTTAAGATAATTATCGATGTAAGGTAACAAAAACTCTTGTTTAAATGTAGGATAAGTATTTTGATATTTATCAATAGCATTAATCATTTGTTGAACTTCTGGTTGTTTGTACGTATTTAATGATAATCTAAAATAAGAACTCGCTTTCTCTAAATCAAGATCACCTTTAACCCCATATAAAAAATTTAAACCAACTGTTTGATAATAAGCTGCCATGTATTTAGTATTACCATCACTACTTATATCATTTTTATAAGCTTGTAGGCACCAGTTTAATAAATTAGTTTTTTCAGGATTAATGGGAGCTAAATTAATATCACTATACATATTCTTATTGTATAAGACTAAATCATCTGCATAACGGTTGAACACAATACATGCAGCAAAATTAGCCATTTTTTCTTTTTTATTAATACTATTTTTAACTGTTTTATAATGTTCTTGGAAATTATAATGAGTCAAATCACTAAGCGTATCATTAACTAATATACGCATTGAGTATTTACCAGAATCTTCAACATGCCTATTCTTGTAAAGACTTTTAACCATAAAGCCAATTGGTGCTGCGAGTATTATGGATAATATGATGAAAAAGTCTACTCTAATTTTTTTCATTATTCTTTAATTTTATGTTTTTTTATAGGTTAACATATCTTTTTAAATAGGTCAAAAAAACAAATCAAGCTCAAGGCTTGATTTTATTTCGTGGAGTATTTGTTTTTTCAGGATTCGGTGTATTATCTGCCATCTCAAATGTTGCATTTAATGCTGATGAATTCACTTCTAAACGAACCTTTGATTGACTGATAACAGCATCTAAAACATCCTGATTGTATTCATTAAGTCCTTTTGCTTCCAAATGTTTAAGCACTAGGTCTTTTAAAACCATTCCTGCCATTTTATTAACAATAGCGTTATTGAATGTCACAGGTGTTGTTTTAGCTCCTAAACTTAAAGAGTGTTTCCAGATCGACCAAGTTTCATCAGCCAAACCTAAAGAATGAACAACTGTTTCAATAGGTATTTTACGTTCTTTCACTACAGCAAGAAAGTCTTCTGAAAGTGCCTTATATTCATATTGTTTCATAGCTAAACCATTTTGTGCAATTTCATTTGCATATGTTTCACTAAGTTTAGCTAATGATTGTTCACTGTGAGCATGTGCTTTGTATACATTTTCATAAAAATTTCTAGAATCTTCTGCACTGATTCTAACTGTTGGTACTGTGCCTGACATAATTAATCTCATGTTTTTTATCCATTATAACATATTTTAATATTCTTTAAAGCTATCTTTTCATAATATAAAAAATGTGATAAGATGTAATTAAGAGAATAATTGAATGCTATCATGGACAACAAAAGTAAAGAACTAAGTGCAGTAGAACAAAAGTTACTTGAAAAAAAAGCAAAGCTTACATTGGATAGAATTATTGAAGGTGTTAAAGCAAGAGATAATAGAACTATTCACGTAGAATATGCTTTAGAAAAGTTTGAAAATTATGTAGTAAGTTTAGATTTAAATGTATCGGCAATTGAAGCAAATTATTTAAAAGAGATGAGAGTTAGAATGCATGACAATAATGGGTTAGCTCCTAAACACCTAATATCCAGTAAAGAAGTGGTAGAACCAAGTGTTACATTTGTTGATTTTAAAAGTAGAAAAGTTATAAAACCTCATTAATCTTAAAATATAAAATAAAATAAAGCCATCAGGCTTTATTTTTATTTGGTTAATTTTTTTAGCATATTGTTCAAATCTTCTTTCTTTTTCTCTTTTTCTTCCACCAATTCAAAATCTAATTTAATTACATCATATTTAATAAATTGTTTTAAATGTGCATCCATTTTTAAATTTCGCTCACTAATCCCATCATCCAACAATTGATCAATTGAACGAATATACTCTGCCGTGTTAACTTTTTTATTATAGTTTACAACATATTGAGCAATTGCCTTAAAGAGACTAACATAAGCAGGAATATCTCTTTCTAGATATTTTTTAGCAGTCACATAAAGAGAAATTTTATCATAAAAACCAAAATCATCATCTGGGAAATTGACCCCTTTAAATAAATTACTTCTCATGTGAGAATAACTTTCATTATATTTAGAGAGATCAATACGCTTACCTCTGTTAGCTAAAATAAAATTTTCCCAACCTTGTGGACGGAGAGCATTTATAAAATTCGTTTTCTTAGATAGTTCATCAATAACTTGTTCAGAAAATTCTCTTAAATCAAGAGTGACAACATCTTCATAACGATTTGCCATGTTTAGAAAAACATCATGGAAAAATTCTTGATTATTATTAGACAAGATAGTGTTTTGATAATGAGTGAGTACTTCAATGTCAAAAGCATATTGAGATTTTTTGTGAGCATAGTTAATGAATTTTTTCAAGACAGATGGAAAAGACTTCTGCGAAGTCTCTTTATCCACTAATAAACTTGTATTCTTCCAATCCTTCATTAAAAAAGGATATAAATCATTATATATGTTATCTACAGACATCAAAATTACCATTACTTTCTTATAGTTATATTATATATTAAATTGAAAAAATTCAATAATAATCAGAGCTTAAATTTTTTCTTCTTAGTCCTTCCACCTAAGTCATAAGTAACGTCTTCTTGCAATCCTTTAACATATTGTTTAATTTTTGATATATCTAATCCCATGTCACTCAACTCCATACCTACTTCTTGATTACGCTTAGGAGAAATAGTTAACAATGTAGCCATATCATTTTCAACCTTTTTATGGAGAATTTTCATTCTTTCAACAAAGTGTCTTAACTGAGCATTATAACCCTTAGTTAATAAATCGTTTGCAGCATAGTATCCTTGTTTGAATAAATCTACTTTTGTTTGAACGCTTACGTTAAATGCTGTTGTATCAATATCTAATACGTTAATAACACCATTACGAGTAATATCAAAGAAATCTAATGGTTTATTGTTATCCAATTTATTACCATGAATTTGTGTAATCATGTCACCCACATAGTTAGAAACAACCGCTACTGCACGTTTCAAGACATTATTTTGAGTAATCACTGATTTACGTTCTGGGTTCAATACTTTACCTGCATCTTCTGTTCTAGAATAATTCTCAGCAGGAGCTACGCAGAAACCTACAGTTTTATTTCTCACAAAACCTAAAACTTTATCAAAAATATGCATAGGGAAGTTGGCTCTTACACCACCATCGACATAATATTTATCCTTATATGCATAAGCAGAGAAAGCTCCCGGTAAATTCATACTGATTCGCACTGATGTTTTCAATGGCATTTCTGAATAACGTGGATCTGGGTTATTTGCATATACGTCAATTTGTTCATAGTTATCTTTATCAAATAGTTTTAATGGATTTGAACTTTTTCTCTCACAAATACAAATAAACAATTCTTTCAAATCCCAACGTGGATTACCGGCTATTGCCAATCTAATTTTATCAAATTCTTTATAATTAATGTTTCGCAATCTATCAGGCTGAGATAAACCTTCTGAAATATTTTCTAAGAATTCTGGACCTAAATGTCTTAAACGAGTTTCAATCAAATCACCGAAAAATTCTTCAATAATGTCTTCATCTTTCTTCAATCTCACAAACTCTACTAACAAATCTCCATATCTATTACTCTTTACAGTATTCATTCCATCTAATAATTCTTTAACAAAGACTTTATCTTTTTCAGAATCAAGTGAACGAGTATAACTTTCTAAGGCTACCTTTTTAGATTCTTTAATGACATTTTTCAAATCGTTATCAAATGTTAATAATCTAAGTTTACTTTTTAAATCAGGAACGTTTAAAAATATTTCATTGTAATGGTGTTCGATTAATAAATTATTTTCAAGTTCAGTTGTTACATTAGGGTCACTAACATAAGGCACACCTAACTTTTCGAAGAAAGCTGGGTTCTTGATAAGATAATCAAGGAATTTTTTATCAAACTGTTCTTTAAATTCACTGAGGTATGCTGTTTGGTGCATCATGTTTGTCATCATAGTGCTTTTAAGAATTGGCTTGTTGATATTACTCTCATACATGAATCGAGTAAAGTCATATTGAAGCACAACTTCTTCTAATTTCTTAGGTGTCAAACCTAACGCAAAAGCAAGAGCCGTGATTGCACCACCTGATGTCCCTGAAACACGTTTAAATTTAATTCCTTGTTCTGCAAAGCGTCTAAGTACACCCGGATAGCTTAAACATTTGGCACCACCACCTGCAAAAGCAATGTTTTCAAGATTTTCAGGATCAGCTCTGTAATATTCAGCATTTACTAACGTTTTAAATAGCTTCATATCAGTTTCTGAGTAATTTGGAATTTTGTGTGTCAAGAAAGACGCTATGTCTTGTCTACCTACACCATTCAAATATGAAATTGCTTGTGGAGAACGCATGTCCTCCATATTGAAAAGAACTTCTCTAACGTTTGTACTATTTTCAAACATAGCATTTAGTTCACTGGCTAACTTAACGGATTTCTCATATGTTTTGTAAGAAGCCATTGTATTAGCTAGCTCTTTCATTGTTGAGCGAATTCGTTTAACTGTTATCCATTTATCCCAAAGTATCATGTCTCGTCCATTTTATTTTATTTATTTACATTATATCATATTTTTTTCCTAATTAAAATATTAGAGACTATCATTTGATTTTTTTCTCAGGAATTGTAAGATATAACAACGAAATGGAGACAACCGTGAATATTACATTTAAAGACAGGATTATAGTAACAGATGGCAAAACTACGGTACTGGAAGTATTAGAAAAAAATAAAATGAAACCTTATTCAATGTGTCGAGAAGGCTATTGTGCTACCTGCAAGATGACATTGAAATCAGGTGAAGTAGAATACATTGATGAACCGCTTGCTATCCTTGAAGACAATGAGTTCTTACCTTGCATTAGTAAAGCAAAAACAGACATAGAGATAGAGTAAATTAAAAAAAAATAAAATGAAAAAAGTGATTAATAATTAACTATTTCGAGTTGACTACAGTTCCTTTTATTGTATAATTTGAGTAACAAAGTAAAAACGTATTGGACTTTTAATTTTGTTGATATATAATCATTTAGAGTTTAACTATTAGAGGGGTATTAAACATGGTAAATAGAGTAACGTTGTTAGGTAACATTGGTAAAGATGCAGAAAAAGTATCAGAAAACGTAACAAGATTTTCACTTGCTACAACAGAATACTGGAAAGATCAGCAATCTGGCGAGCGTAAATCAAAAACTGAATGGCACAGAGTTGTTGTTTTAGGTAAATTGGCTCCTGTTATGGCAGATTTATGTAAGATGGGTAAGAAGGCTTACGTTGAAGGTAAATTACAAACTAGTGAGTGGACAACTAAAGAAGGCGAAAAGAGATATTCAACTGAAGTTATTGTTGATTTTGGTGGTAGCATCGAAGTTCTTAACGTTGAAAAATCTGAAGGTTCTACTTATACGCCTCCTGCTAATTCATCTGGAAAATCTTCTAGCAAAAAAGAGACAACTGCTCCTGTTCGTGAAGAGCCAAGAGAGCAAGTATTGTCAAGAGACGATCATTCAGACAATGATTATGTTGATGCTGATAAAGACACTTCATCAGATGACGATATCCCGTTCTAATTGGGATAAAAGAAAAATAAATCAAGCAACCTCGAAGTTGCTTTTTTTATGCCTGATTATATGTTATTAATTTTAAGCTGACGTATAACATACAAAGATTTCATTAATTCTGGAATGAACGATTATAATTTAAAGTTGGTTAATTTAACAATAACAAAAGAAATAGATAAAAGTTTCTATGATTTATATTTAAGTAACAAATATATAAAAAAAGAACACTGAAGTGTTCTTTTTATTTGCAATATTAATTACATTTTTAATTTTTTAGCTTTAACTTCTGGCTTTTCAACAGCAGGTTCAGCGTCTGCGGTTACTTCATCTGCATCAAAGTCTACATCTCCTTGGTCAATTTTTGAAATGAAAGCCATTTCTGCTTCAACTTCTTTACTGTCAAATTGCTTACCAGCTTTAAGTTTACCTTCTACAATTGTTCTCAATTTATCTAAGAACTCCAAGTTAGCAATAGGGTCAGGAATAGAATCTTCTGTTACTCTTTGAACTTGTGTAATAAAAGTAGGGTAATTCTCTTTCATTGCTTTCAAATTCAAGCTACCATCTTCTGGAATTGGAGTGATGATAACCATATCACTATGAAGAGACAATGAAACAAATCTATTTTCATCTGGAATGCTTTGTGAGAATGTAATCGCATCCATTTTAACTTGACCAGCAATTTCAACGAATTGTTTAACTTCAGCTTGTGCAGGTTCTTCTTTTGATTTCAAGAAAGACTGTATGTCTTCATTCACTGTTGATTTTTCAGCAACAACAGGCTTATCCTCTTTCACTGATTGTTGTAATTTTTCCATCGTTTCAACTGTAAACCCCTTGCTAAGTCCACCATCAACCATCACTGTTGATTCAGTAATCGGTTTAATTTCTACTGCTGCAGGAGCAACTGGTGCTGCTTCAACTTTTGCTTCAACAGGAGCTTGTGCGAATAAATCTAATTGATTTTCGTCTACTTTCATTTTAGCCATTTTTATATTCCATATTGGTGTTATTAATACTATTATATCATAAAGAAAATAAAAACAAAACAGTGAATAATAAAAAAAGCCCTCGAAAGGGCTGTCTTTATACTTTACGACTGTTATACAGTTTTTTCATCCGTAGTAGTAACAGGCGTTGGTTCAGCTTCAGCTTCACTTTCACGCATTTCTTCTTCCAACAATTCATGCTCTTTTTTCACAACAGTTTCAATGTATTCTTCAAGATTGAAAGTGCCTTCCATAATTGCATCAACCACATCAGAATCAATGGTTTCAAGCTCCATTAAAGCATCATGCATGACTTCAAGTTTAGACTTGTTAGCAGTTAAGATTTTGGTGCCTTCTTCAAGACATTCATCCAATAATTTCTTCACACATGCTTGAATCTCATTGGCAGTCGTTTCAGAAATAATCTGCTCTCTACCATCAATATGTGATTCATGGCTAGCAAGGTAAATCGGCCCCATTTCACTCATACCCCATTTAGTTACATAGTTGTAAGCGTAATTGGTGGCACGATCAATATCATTGGAAGCACCTGTTGTAATCTTTTCCAATCCACCTGTCAACTCTTCGGCAATACGACCACCATACAATGAACTGATTTGTGCATGAATTTCTTCCTTACTCAAACTTACTCGATCCTTCTCTGGCTGATACACCGTAACACCTAATGCTCTACCACGCGGAATAATACTGACTTTATGCACTGGGTCATGCAAACCTTCTTTATATTTAACCCAACCAATAATGGCATGACCAGCTTCGTGATAAGCAGTGAAACTCTTATCTTTATCTTCCATTTGAATGCCTTGCTGTTTAACACCCATAAGGATTTTATCCATCGCTTCATCAAAGTGTTGTTTCTCTACAGAACGACTACCCTTACGACCTGCTGTCAATGCAGCTTCGTTACACAAGTTAGCCAAATCAGCACCTGAGAAACCTACCGTGGATTTAGCAATCTTTTCAAGCCTTACACCTTTCGAAATTTTAATCTTTTTAGCATGGATCTTTAAAATTTTCTCTCGTGAAATAATATCTGGCAATGGCACAGTTACGATTCGGTCAAAACGACCCGGACGAACAAGAGCTTTATCCAGAATATCAACACGGTTAGTTGCACCCATGATAATAATTGGAGCATCACTAGAAATTACACCATCCATTTCAACCAACAACTGGTTAAGGGCTTGTTCTCGTTCATCGTTACCACCCATACCACTATTACGGCTTTTACCTAATGCATCAATTTCGTCAATAAAAATGATACATGGAGCGTTTGCTTTTGCTTCTTCAAACATACCACGAATACGACCAGCACCCAAACCTGCAAACACTTCTACGAAATCAGAACCTGCTGCTGTAAAGAATGGGACTTTTGCTTCACCTGCGACTGCTTTTGCAAGCAAGGTTTTACCTGTACCCGGTGGGCCAATCATCAAGACACCTTTTGGAATATGACCACCCAATTCTTGATACTTTTCAGGCTTAGCTAAGAAATCTACAATTTCTTTGACTTCCATAATAGTTTCTTCATTACCCGCTACATCAGAGAACTTGACATTACTGCGGATCATTTGAGCTTTATGTTTGAACATTTTCATCAAGCCACCTTGACCATTTTTACTGCCTTTCATCATCCAGATGATGATCGCACAAATAATCAATAGCGGAATCAAACTAAATATAAAGGATGCAAACAATGAACCTTCTTCTTTATCTGTAAATTTGAAATCAACCCCTTCTTTATTCATAAGGGCAATGGTATCAGCAAAGATAGAATCTCGGTTTGGTAAGTTCGTCACAAACTGAATGTTTGGATTATTCTTAGAGTCTGCCAACATTTTCATCTGAGTGTTTATTTTCTCAATGATAGTAACTTCTTGGAACTCATTAGAGGCAATCTTATTTTGGAACTCACTATAAGCAATTGTTTTAATTTCTTTTGGATCTGTTAGATAGTAATAGCTGCTCATTAAAAAATTTAGACAAACGAAAACAATAATCGCTAGTAAAAAAAATTTTATAGGTTTCTTATTCATACTCACTCCTAGTTAATAATATGGCCTATTATACATAAAGACATTTAAAAATCAATGTTTTTTTTCATAGTATTTTTCTTTTTATATAATAGAAAAAAAATATCCACCTTAAAGTGGATACTGTAATTAATTTAAATCATTCGACGCATTACTTCTTTATCTTTTCCAAAATAGTGGATAAGAGCCATAATGATATGACCAGCAGCCAATACAAATAAACACCAGCCTAAGATACCATGTAGGCTACTTCCTAAATCTATCATCCACTGGTATTTAACATCAGAAGCTTTCAGTATACTGACACCAAAGACATCAAAAGGTTTACCAGAACCAAATTGTCTTAGAAAGCCAATTGCTGGAACAGCAATCATCACCAAATATAAAGCAATGTGTCCTAACTTAGCTGGTAGACTAATACTGGCTGGTCGATTCTTTAATGTGATAAACATCCATGCTGTTCTTAATGCTATCATAATTAATAATAGAAACCCTACTGATTTATGTGTAGACCAAAAGAACTTCTGGATATCCGTTTCATCAGCTACTAATTTTAAAATAACAGTTGTCGCCATCCATAAGAATCCAACAGCCATTGTCCAATGAAAAAATCTACTAATCGTGCCGTATCTTTGTTTGTTATCTTTCATTTTAGTTTACTCCCTATTTGTTAACTAATTATATTCGCACAAAATACTAAGTTAAGTCAATCCTTCGTTGATATTTTTTTTATTATTGTTATATTTAAGTAATCAATCATCAAAAATGCCATGCTTAATAATGAAAAAGATTTTGAAAAAAGCTTAGTAACAGTAAAAATAAAAAACATAGATAACAAATTTTACACTGAATTTGATTATATCCGTGATGTTGCTAACATTTCTAATATCCTTATTCTTCGTAAAAAAATATTATCTAAAATATTTCCTAAAAAATTTGAAATTTATAAGACAGCTATCAATAATAGAAAAAAAATCGAAATTAGTAAAACTATACAAGATTCTAATGTCTATAAAATTATCGTTCATCTGAATAATATCAAAAAAGTTGATTTTTTCAATATCGAGTATATACTGCAAGAGAAAAACTTTTTAACCTATGCAATGGAAGAAGGTTTTATTGATAAAAAATTGTTAGAAAATATACGAGAGTTTATTATAGACATTGATTTCAATAATGCAGACTATGATAATTATCAAATGTTGATAAAAACACAAAACTACTATAAACACAAAATTGATGATCTTTTAGGAAATTAAAATGGATATAATAATACCAGCACTTGTCTTATCTGCGTTTGGATATCATGTATTAGGCGATTCAGATAATAGCCCTAAAGCACCAGAACCTACTCAAGCGGTTATCGAAGAAAAAAGACCTGAAATTGCTGAAGACGCTTATGAACAATACCTCAGAAGAAATGCTGAGTCTCCTGTTATATTCACGCCAAAAACAAATGAACCTTATGCTAACACGACGATTGTTAATAATCCGGGTTTTAAACCCATCGTTGATAATTTGTATTTCTTTAAAAATTATTATCAGCTAAACATCAAGCAATACAAAATTGAAAACAAAACAGCCGAAACAGGTGCTAACATCAATTTAACCATTGACTCACCTAAGATGATTAATTTCCAAGATGGCTATCAATTTGACTATAAAAATGCCAAATATTTTGATGGTATTATAATACGGGCACAATTATTGCCGTTGAGCGATGATGAGCGTAAATTTAGATTAGTTTATGAAATAGAAGCAACTAATGCTTCTGTTAAGAAAACGGATGTTGCCACACAATCATCTTCTAATGTAATGAGTGAATTAGTCAATAAAGACCTTGAAGAAAAAGCAAAATATCAAGTAATTAAAAATGGATATAACGTATATACTGAAAGGGTTTATTCATTAGATGAAAAAATAATTGATGCGACCAAACCAACCTTTATAGATGTTGGTCCATATCGTTTAGAATTAAATCTAACGCGAGCTAAAAAATCAGATTTGTATTACAACGCTAAAAATATTAATTGCAAAAATAAAGTTTGTGAAGTCATGAGAAACAACACGCTTGATAAACAAAAATAAGCCGTAAGGTTTATTTTTTTATCTTTATCTGAATAATTTATAAAATTTAGACAATAAAAAACTCCACTTTCGTGGAGTTTATTTATTTTTAAGGTGTCTGACAGGTCTTCGCGGCATGTGCTCACTATCGGATCTCAGTTAACGTCTTCGCTTCGCTCGATTAACCTTGGTATTCAACATTATGGTCTTTGTTTGCCAAACTCGTATAATGTTGCTACATGATGTCTACTATCATCTGTGTATTATTAATATAGCACGATTATATTAGGTTGTCAATAGTGAATGTGATTTAATTTGTAGGGGAAGATTGCTCTCCCCTATGGTAAGGTTGGAAATACGCCTACTGAACGTATTTTTCGACTTTGTGAATGGTCTTTTTAAACAGTTCGTATATCATCATTGTAGCAATAGACGAAGGCGTTGTCAATCCACCAATTATATTATTTGCATCATCAAGATTTAGCCTGATGTCAATATAATCTTCACCTTCAGCCCAGCGTAAAGGCTGACCATTTTGAATCATTTCTGCAATTTGAGTTTTAGTTTTATCGCAATTTACATCATTTTGCAATTTTTCCATATGACGGACTTCTTCCTCTTTAACCAAATCAACAACATCTTCAATGGTTTTAGTTTGATAATGTGTTTCATAATCATAATCATCATCGTAGCCTTCATCTTCGTCTTCACCATATAGGTAGAATTCATTTTCGTCGCCACGCTCTGCTGAAACTTCAATAGATCCTCCTACATCAATACCATGACTAACAGGGAGGTTTACAAAATTAAGCTGAGTAGCCATGCTCAAAATACGCTTTGCAACGCAACGTTCTTGCTCAGTAGCAGAGTCATCAGACAACGCTACATCTAATTGTTTGGTAATTGCATTAATTTTGAAATTAACTGATACTGTCATGCCGTTACTCCTTCTTCTTTAACCAAATAAATATCTTCAAGAGAACCATTCTCTACACCAAGACAAGCGGAAACAATCAAAAATTTGTCATCCTCTTTAATCCCAAACTCTTCTGACTCGGACTGGCTAAATCGAGCTAAGAGCTTATCAGAAATTACCAATGGCCCTGTTTTGTTACCAAGATAAATCTTAACATCTTCTAGTGTAAGCTCTTCTGATGGCTCGTAACAATGAGCTACTGACACCACTTCACCTGTAAAATAAGCAGGCTGCAGTTCAAGATATTTATTGTTCAAAATATCATAGGATTCATTATAATTACGTTCTCTTGAAAAACCATCATTGAAATAATCAATAAGATCATCATTTTTAGTGAAGAAGAAATGGCTTTCCACGCCATCTTCCTCTATTTTGAAACACACAATACCATTTTTGAGAGCTTCATTAAGCTCACTTACCAACAATAATCTCTTAATCATTATTCGTCTCCTTTCTTAGTCTTACCAAAGAATACGCGACGGTGATCTGATTCTTGGCTTACTTTTGCATTACCTGAAATTTCGTTCTTCTGGAAATCAAAGGTTGTTTTGTTTAAGAATTTTTGAATTCTTTCATTCGATTGAACAGAACCACCAGTGTGTGAACACGCTTCCGTCAAAATGTTAAACAAATCGAATTGAGTTAAATCAGATGCGGCTGAACGTCCCATTTGACCTTTAAATACTTCATCACGATAAACATCTTTCAAACGAGCTTCAACATCAGTAGCTTTAATTAATTGTGTAAGCTGTTCAGAGTTCGCCACAGATTTAAGCTGGCTTCTGTCTAACAACATCGCACGAGCTTCTAGAGTGTGAGCAATAGATGCATGACTGTCTGCCATTTTAACAAAACGATCTTGTAATAAAGTGTTAATGTTTGGTTGGATTTGAAGTGATACAATTTCCAAGTGGCGTTCCCAATCGTTAATAACTGGCACTTTACGAGTGACCAATGGAGAAATACCCACCATACCATTTGTACAAATCAAACGTTCAACTTCAATAGTCGTAAAAATGTTTTGATCAAATGGATTCCATTTGTAAACAATTTTATTTTTAAAGCTACCACCTTCACCAAGAGATGCAATATCAAGATAGAATGGTTCACTTAAACCACCTAAGAAATTACCCTTTTCTTCACGGAATTGAGAAAAGACATCACCGACTGGACGGCGGAATCCATTACTGGCTGTATTAGAGACTTTACACCCAATTTTTTCTGATAGAGTCATAATAGCTTCATCAGAATGGATAAACCCTTTATAATCAGATGTACGGTAGTCTACCAATTGACCACTTTCTGCAAAGATGTAAGTGCCACCATTAAATTTCTTCTCTAAAACAGAAAGTTCCATTTCAGCAAGCAATCTTGATTCACGACTATTGGCATCAAAAGTGTGGATAAACTTGTCATCAACAATAATACGAAGCACTATGTTTTTCTTGCCATCTTCTACCATCTTTACTTCTACTTTTGCATTTGTTAGCTTTAAAATTTTATCCATTATTGTCTCCCATAAAAAATAATCTTAATTGTATCATTAGATCAAACAAAGTCAATTCGAAATAGGCTCTTTATTGTCTTTATTTAAATCTTTTTTTTCTTTTTCTTTCTTTAATTCGGCTTTATAATTATAATGTTTAATATTTGTCATTGATTGGCCTTCTTTAAATAGATCACCTGTCTTTTTCTTAGAAACAAAGCCACGAACCAATGTAAATTTAAACAATGCTACTAAATCCCTATACACATTTAAATTGTCTTCAATATGGCAATAACGCATTAAATACGAAAGACCGTCCCACACATTAATATCTACTGGATAAGTAGCACGAGAATGTTCGCTAATGTCAGATTTCAAATTAATAATATTTGTTTCCATAATAATTTTTGGAATATCTAAAAATTCAGTATCTTCAAATGAATAATGTTCACCAATAATACGAGTAGCTTTCAAAACAAAGTTTAAATTCAAAACAGTTGGATCAACTTTATCTTCAATTTTGTCTAAATTTCGAAGGAATGATCTTTTGTCTGTTTCGTCATTACGTCTGAAGGGTTTTTTCGCCTCACTTTTGGACTCTGATTTATACAAAGATTCTTCAGCCGAAAATACGGGTGAATAGACGACAATAGACTTATCTAATGGATCTAAGTCAATATTAGGGTTGTAAGCTAACACATACCCGTTTTTTAGAAGCACCGCTGAGTCATTTTCTTTAGCCTTTTCTTCTTTTTCAGGCTCTTTATTAGACGCACCATCCTTTTCTTTCAAAAGTTTTGAAATAGATTTCTTTACACCCATTTTTGATAGTTGAACATAACGAACAGGCTGAATCCAAAAATTTATATTTTGTTTAAACATTTTTGGTGGCATCATTTTATCAAGTAAAAAGATAGATTCCCCATCAATGTAAATATCCTCATGTACTTTCAACATTTCTTTAATATGGGCGAATACGCCTTCGTTAACAGATTTCCATTCTTCTTCCGTTTCAGGGCCAGTAAAATAACTTTTACGATAGACATCCAACGACAAAACTTTACCATCATAAAAAGCAATACATGCTTTTTTACCTAAGTTTTCATCAAAATGCAAGAGAGAGTTTGTCTTCAAATAAAGTGAGAATACTTTATAGTGAATAGGAATTCGAACAGCTTCATCTTTAAGACGTTTATATTCGACGGTTTCAGACTGGTAAATATTACGATCTTTATCACAGATGACTTCAACAAAATTTTTAAAAATTTTTCGAATGTACACATATTCAAATGTTAGCTTGTTTGGATCAAATTTAATCATGCGGCACTCCATAAAATAAGGTAAGAACTATAACAAAATAGACACGTTAAGTCAATCACTATTTGAAAAAAGACAACATTGCTGCTGTCTTTATTCTTATTCTATTTATTGTTCCAAGACTTCATCATCTTCATCAATTTCAAAGTCATTATTACGACAATGATCCAAATATTCATAGTCATAAATATCTTCATCTTTGTTTTCTTCTAAAATGCGTTCTAACCACACGCCACCTTGTTTATAGATAAGTCGATGAACACTAACAACAGGAAAAATATCTTTTGCCAGAATATTATTATGGATTGGGTTAACAAATTCCCATACACAGCATGGGCTATCTGGACGAATAGAACGACCAATATATTGTTCTTTTTCACCTTTACTGTTAAATTGACGTGCCAATAAAACATCCGTACAGTTTTTAATATCAGTACCTTCTCCAAGTTTCTTACAGTTAATTAAAAACTTAATTTCACCATTTGAGAACCGTTCAAGTACTTCATCCATTTCTTTATCATCTTTCAACAAATGAGCAGTGTGCCCAGCTTCCATACAATAATTATAGAAACCTTCACACTCTTTGTTTGTTTTGAAATAAACAATGGTATTATTCATTTGCTGATTATAGAGCTTTACAAGCTGAATAGCCATTTCCAACTTATTACTACCGCTGGTATCAATAATGCTATTAATTTTGGGAGTAGCAATAAATTTCCTTCGAATAGCTTCTTCTTTACTGATTGGGAAAATATAACGTTCAAATTTTAGCAATAGACCATCGCCCCTATCTGGTGTCGCAGTAAATCCAAAGACTGGACAATCTTTAACATGATCTAACAATTGTTGAATACTATACATCGCTTCATGGTGAGCTTCATCAATAAATACCATATCGAAGCCATCATCAATAACTTGCTGTGGAATATCCTTATAGGCACTGTGTGTATACAAATCAACATCGTGACATTCTGCAAATTCACGGCGAGCCTGACGCAATAAACGGTTAGAGTTTGCAATAAAGACTACTCGAATTTTAGGTTTTTTATCAATTCCTAAGACTTTACGGATATCCATATCTAACGCAGTGAGTTTTGACAAGAGAGTTTTACCAGTGCCAGTAGGCTGAATATAAAGTAAACGTCTAAAATTATTTTCCAAATACCCACAAGCAGCTCTAATAGCATTAACTTGATAGTAACGCGGATCTTTATCTACAGCATGAGCGAGATTTAGTTTTTTCGGGTTAGTATCAGAATAACTAATGAAAAAATCTTGTAGACTTTGTTTTTCTTTTGATACGAGAACAGATTTATATGTTTTTTCTTCTATCGCTTCAGTCATATAGCACTCCATAAAATTTGCAAAATCATAACAGACTGATGACGATAATGCAACTATTTTATTTGGAAATATTCTTTAATAAAATCAATATCTTCCTTATTTATATGACTTTTAGGCTTTTTATCTTTTAAACAAACAAATGAAATATAATCATTAATACATTGGCCAGAAAGATACCAATTCATGCCAGAAACACCGTGCTCATCATAACAAACATCAGCAGGTTGACCGTTGCTTCGACTAATTCTGCCACTTTCTATCCAAATCTTATGAATAATCATTCCCATTACTACAATAACAATAGAAGGCTCCCCATGAAGAGATTTCTTTTTATAAATCCTTTCTAACAATTTGTAAGTATGAGCTTCTTCTTGTATATCTTTATCACAAATGTAGTTCCATTTTAATAATTGATCTTCATCTACACAATTGACATCTAGGTTAGATAAATCCTTCAAACTCATTGCTTTCATTAAGCACTCCTTTGATATCATAATAGCAACTTTTTTAAATAATTTCAATAAATACAAAGGCTTCTTTTACTGCAAAAAAATAAAAACAAAATGCTTGACTAAATCACTCAAACCCAATAAAATAGAGGCCATAACAAGAACATATCCCCCAAATCCCCCACTGTAAACCCAAACCCGAGAGGGTTTTTTTTGCCTAAAATTTGGCAGTGTTTTAAGAATTTAGAATAATAAAAAGATGAAAAAGGAATGACTAGGATACCATCCTAGTTTTATTTAGAGAGAGTTTGAGTCGATTCATTATTAGACAAATATTTGTAAGCTGCGATAGCTTCTTGTGGGCTTGAATAGATTGCAAAATAAGTCGTATACATCAAAAACATAACAACAACAGAGAGTGACATCGCTTTCAGCATAAAAAATCTCCTTAAAAGATCGGAGATAATATATGATATAATATAAAAAGTCAATTAAAATTAAGGCTTTAAACGATTTTTCTTTGCCATTAGAAAAATATCATTAAATTGTTTGTTACTCTCTACTCCGTCTAAATACATCTTAAGGTTAGTGCGGGCAATAGATTCCATTGATTTAAATTCATCCGTAGTAAAAATTCTTTCTTGGCTTAATGTTTTTTGAATAAAAGCTTTAGTCCCAGCTAAAACAGCTTCTTTGCCAAAGAAGGCATACTCGCGTGCTGCTAAAATACGTTGACGCTCAAATTCCTTGTAGTCAGGGTCTGCTAAAGATGACATATCAATGTCAAGGACTAAGCCAGAAATAGATTGACTAGGAATATGACTGGCAGTATCGTTTATTATAATACTAACTTCTAGAGTAGAAATAATGGCATCATCACCATTATTTTTTATAGATTTAACAGCCAAATCTGCACTACGTGCTTCATTGTCTTTTCGTGTAGGATCATAGATGATATCGTGAAACAACCAAGCAATCACTTGCTCGGTTGTCCCAGTTTTTAATTGATTAAACATGTCTAATCCATATGCAATATGGTCCCAATTATGAAATATTCTATGTGGTTCATCATAATAAGGTTTAACTATCGAAATGTATTTCTCTATCATAACAAGTCCCTAGCCAGTTATTCAAACTGTCAATTTACTTCTTTTTACCAACTTAGGTGAATGAGTAGTAACAATTTCATCCATTTTTGTCTTTAATTCAGACGTATACTCTATCGGGGTAATTTCTAAACCGAGTCTTCTCAATTCGCCAACTTTTTCTACTTCATTATTGGTTGCAGCCATTTCCAAACGTTTCAAAACTGCTGGCAAGAATTTCTTCTCAACAAGGTGGTCAATTTCGTAAATATTCTTGGTTAATCCAGCCATATACAATACCGCACCTTCGGTTTTCTTGTTAAGATCACTCATATATTCAGTGTATGACATACATGCCTCCTGATAGTATTTTTTTCAATTATACTCTATTATAAAGGAAAATCAACAGAATGACTCATTTTTTTGTATTATTTTATTTATTATTTGACATTTTTGTTTTTTTTCATTAAAATAGCAAACAAAATAGGAGTTAAATTTAGATGAGTATGAAACCTGAATATCTTAAAATGCTGGCGGAAATTAAAGAGGACATTCAAAGAAGTCGAAAAACCTATATCGGTACTGTTGAAGGTATTGTTGGTTCACGTATTGGCTTCGTAAAAATCCCTGAAAATCGCCAAAGTTTTGTTATTGCACCACTTGAAATGGATAAAGTATTGCCGGGCGATAAAGTTAAAATTTTAGTTAAAACGGAAAATAACGAAGAAAAAGTTACTGTTGAAGAACTGCTTGAAACAACACTAACCCACTTTACAGGTGAGTTTACTGAAGATGAAACAGGTTCTTATGTGACGCCTGACGTTTATGGACTTAATAAAAAAATCCGTATTCCAAAATCTTACACATTGAAAGCCAAAAAAGGTGATTTCATTTATGTAGAAATTATTGACCATCCATTTAAGAATAAAAAGCCAAAAGCTAAAGTTCTTGAAATTATTGGTTCGATTTCTGATGATGCAATTGAAGTTAAATATACTTGCTTCAAAAATAAAATTACAGAAGCTTTTACAGAAGCAGCCTTAGAAGAAGTCAAAATTTTTGATGACTCCTTTATTGCTGAGAAAGCAAAAGACCGTCGAGATATGACTCATTTGAACTTTGTGACCATTGACAGTGAATCTACCACAGATATAGATGATGCTGTATGTGTAGAATATAACGACAATCAATGGAAACTGTATGTGGCTATTGCTGATGCAACTGAATTTGTTATTGAAGGTTCAAACCTAGATAAAGAAGCAAAGAAAAGAACATCTAGCATGTATTTCCTTGGGAAAAATATTCCAATGTTACCACCAGAGTTATCATCAGATATGTGTTCCTTGCAGGAAGGTAAAAATCGTTTAGCAATTATTTGCGAAATGGACTTTAATGAGAATGCAGACCTTGTGAAGTATTCTTTCTATGAAGCGGTCATTAACTCGAAAGCTAAACTAAGTTATAATGAAGTTGAAGATTATGTTCAAGGCGATAATTCATTTGCAGATAAGTATGGTGATTTGTCCAAAGTCATTAAAAACCTCTATATTCTTCATAACCTTTTAAAGAAAAACAGAGAAATTAATAACTTGCTTCAAGAATATGGTGATGATTTTAGAATTATCCTTGATCCACACAAAAAGATTAAAGATATTCAAAAACTTGAAATTAAGACTTCACAACGAATGATTGAAGAATGTATGGTAATTACTAACATTGCAGCCGCTAACTTCTTGACGAATAATTATGAAGAAGGTGTCTACCGTGTGCATGATGGTCTAAAAGATAACAAAGTATTAGAAGTTAAAGAACTCTTGGCTAAACATTATCCAGACTTTGATGCTTCGTTACTGTTCTCTTTGGATGGATTTAAAAAGATCATGGAAACATTAAGCAAAACTGAAAATGGTCAACGTATTAAAAAGATTATTCTTAACAACATGAAGAAAAGTCATTTCAACAAGAAACAGTTGGGGCACTTCTGTATGGGCTTTGAAGAATATACTTACTTTACATCCCCTATTAGACGTTATGTTGACGTAATTGTACATAGACTGATTAAAGCGGTATTGAAAGGCGAAAAATATGAGAATTTCTTTGATATTGATGAAGTGAATAAAAACATTTCAAACATATCCAGAAGCTCAAAAGAAGTCGAAGATTGGTTGAAAGCTCAATACATTGAAACCAATTTTAAAAATAAACGCTTCAAAGCTACTGTTATGTCTATTGAGGATTCAGCGATTAAGTTAAAATTGGTTGAAAATGGAATTGATGGCACTTACTTGTTGACGAAAACTATTCGTTCTGCAGAAGGTTTTAATTTAAACAAGCAAGAACAAATCTTGTTACTTAAAGAAAAAGAAATTAACATTCTTCAAACAATCGAAGTTGAATATGATAAATTTGACTTCATTAACAAAAGATTGCTGTTTAAAAACATCACAGCCTAATAAGAAACCAGCCTATGCTGGTTTTTTTAAGATTAAACTAGAAATAAAAAATTATTTGAAAAATGGAACATAAACTACTGTATTCACTGAAAGATTGTCATCTTTTGGTAGTTGACTGTTAATGTTACGAATTGTTTTTATCCTAAAATCCAATGATTCTCTTGTAATGTCAACACTCCCAAATGACTTTACAGCTATCATCGTCAATGTTTCATTTTGAAGTGTAACATGTTTCATCATTTTAATCTTATTACCATCAGGTAAATCGAAAGAAACCACTTCATCTTTATCCAACGTAGGTTCACCTATTAATGTTTGTTTCATCTCAATAAATTCTGATTGTTCATTGATGTGAGTGGTGGTTTTTTCAAGTTCTAACTTTAAATCAGCCACTTCTTGTTCATATTCATAAATTTTTTCTTCATTCTTACTGTAGGCTTCTTCATATTCTTTCTTTAAAGCCATCAAATCATCACGCATTTTTTCCCATTTTTTAATATCAGCACGTAATGTTTGTATTTCATTCTCTAAAATTTGTTGTGGTGTTAAATTAGCTTTACCTGTTAATATATTAATAACAGCTTTATTATCTTCTTTACTAATTTTATCTTCTTTCAAATTTTCTAGGTTTAGATTAGGTGTTGCTGCTAATGTAATAGAGCAAAATCCTAAAATTAAAGCAGCTTGCAAAACTTTAACAAACATATTGATTATCTCCTTTTTTTAGATGTTGCCTTATATCTATATACATATTACAGAAAGGATATTTAAAGTAAACATTGAAGATTTTATTTTTTATAATATAATGATTAAAAAATGAATGGAGCTAACATTGACTGTTGAAAATAACCCAGAAAAGAAAACTGGTTTGATTAAATGGTTTTCAGTCGAAAAAGGGTACGGATACATCACTAATCGTAACAACGAAGATTTATATTTTGGCGTTAAAGATATAATTGGTGCCAATTTACCAGAATACGGTGATAAAGTTGAATATGAAGAGTATATCGGTAGGGAAGAAAATACTGCTGCTCGTGATATCCTTATACTTGAAAGAAAAAACCCTAGCTTTAAAAAAATTCACTGTGATAGCTGTCAAATGGAAGTCAAGCCCAAATACTGGCACTTTGGTGGAACTGATTATACCAAGATGAAAACTGCTTATCTATGCCCTCATTGTGGTGGTACATTGTATGAAACGGGTGGTGGTTTTAACACTCTTGCCAAATTTATCTTGATTATTGTTTCAATAGCTATTGGTATTTCTGCGTTTCTTATCACTTAAAAAGGTATTTAATATTGTATTTCATAAATAGTTATGGTATAATCCATTAACTATTTAGGAGATATGTGAATGTCAAAAACTTTTTTATTTCACGACTATGAAACATTCGGGGCTGATCCCAAGCGAGATCGTCCATCACAATATGCATCAATCCGCACTGATGAAAACCTTAATGAAATTGGCACACCAACCATGATCTACACCAAGATGCAAGAAGACACTCTTCCATCACCTACCGCATGTATGATTACTAAAATTACACCAAGTGAAGTAGATGAAAAAGGTATGTCAGAATATGATTTCATTAAACTAATTAATGCCGAAATGAGTGAGCCTAACACTTGTGTATTAGGTTATAACACCATTAACTTTGACGATGAAGTCACACGAAATACTTTGTACCGTAATATGTTTGATCCTTATGAAAGAGAATGGAAGAACGGTTGCAGTCGTTGGGACATTATTAACGTCATCCGTATTGCCGTTGCTATCTATCCGGGCATTATCAAATTAGGTAATCGTGATGGTAAAGTCAGTTATAAACTTGAAGATTTGAGTAAAGAAAATGGTATTGTTCATGAAGCCGCTCACGATGCTCTATCTGACGTAAGAGCAACTATTGGTATTGCTAAAATTATTAGAGAAAAAGCACCTGAGCTATTTGAAAAGCTATTCTCACAAAGAACTAAAGCTCCATTAACAACAGAACTGATGTGTGGTAAGCCTATTCTTGAAGCCAATGCTCTATTTGGTGCGGATACTAAATATGTTGATTTCATTATGCCAATTATTGAAGATCCTGCAAACAAAAGTAAAGTCTACTGTGTTCGTTTAAGCCGTCCAGTAGAAGAACTTCAAAAAATTCTAGATGAAGATGCTGCTACTGTTAAATCAAAATTATATTCATCAAAAGCTGCTCTGGAAGAAATAGATGAAACTCGTCCAGCTCTCCACGCAGTAACTGTCAATAAGTGCCCTATTTTGGTTAACTCAGATTTTATTATTTCATTATATCCCGATCAAGCAGAACGTAATGAATTTTACAAACAAGCACACCTTGATATGAAAAATATTATTGATTGCTACAAATTCGTAAAAGCCAATAAAGAAGCTCTTGAAAAGAAAATTATTGAAATTTACTATGATGAAGAATTCTTAAAAGAATATGATGCTAAACAAAAAACATTAGATGTAGATATTCGTATCTATAATGGTTTTGCATCAAAAGAAGATAAGAAAAAAATGTTCTTCTTCCATAAAGATTTGGAAAAAGGGCAAATTAGAAGTCATTTGAATGGTGGATATGAAGATCCTCGCTATAATAAAATGATTTATCGCCTGATTGCAAGAAACTTTCCAGACTTATTTGATAAACTGCCTGATGTAGACAAAGAAAAATGGCATCAACATTGTCATGATCGCTTATTTAACAAGGTTGGTGATAGTGTTAATTACAATTTTGACGAATTTTTTGCCGAAATTGAAGCATTGAGAACAGATGAACGTTATCTTGATTCAAGTTATCAAGTCGTTCTTGATGAATTGGTTGACTACGGCAATAAATTAAAGAAAAAGTATGAATAACCTACTGCACTAGGCAACAAAAAAGAGGCTCCGGCCTCTTTTATCATTTTAATCAAGTAATTTCTTCATCAGATGCTATTTTAACATATTTTTTCAAGTCAAAATCATCCAAAAATCGGCCATCAGTAATATACAAATTAATATCTTTTGCTGTATCAAAACCAGCCTGATTTTCAAAAGATCCATAATAATTTAATATTTCTAAGTAATCTTTTGCAGTAAGAGCGTATGGGTTAACACTGTATAAATGATTGATGTTACATGCAATTAATCGTTGTAAATGAACTTTAAATTCATTAAGATCAGGAAGCGGACATATTTCATTCAGTTCTCCTGTTACATCGGGAACAATAATAGTGAAATCTGATTCAAAGTCATAGTCATCAACTAATGGGACAACATCCTTAGTATAATTATTGATATCATATTTTTTAAAAAATTCTTTTGGACTACCTACAATGATGTCATTTATATTAATATTTTCTAAATAAGGATTAATATTATATAATTCAACGGCTTCCACTGAATTCAATTTATTTAAGTTAGGAGCCACTTCTAATTTAAAGTTTTTTAAAGTATAATTATCTTTTAAAAAGTCAAAAAGAGTGTCTTTTCTAGGTATTTCAATAGTCTTTTTTAAATTTTTAAACTTAATATGACGAATAGTAACAAGATGATTTTTTCCAAATAATTTAAACATTTATATTTTCCTATATTGAATATATGATACAATAGATTATTAGAATATCAATAAAATGAAAGGAGTTGAGCGTGGATAGAAAAATATTAGTAAAACATTATGCTGGATCTATTTCATATGGGACCAATATCGCAAGTTCAGATACTGATTTTCGTGGGATTTTTTTAGGTTCGCGTTATGAAGTTTGCACACCATTTGATAACGTAACTGAATGGGTAGACCCTAATGAAGAAGACACTAAATTATTTGAATTAAATTTCTTTGCTTCTTTGGCCACTGGAAATAATCCTAATATTCTTGAAACTTTATATGTCGATCCACAAGATATTGTTATTAGCACTCCTGAATATGAACATCTTAGAAATAATCGAGATATCTTTTTGAGTAAAAAGATAGCAATGACAACCAGTTCTTATGCTTTACAAGAATTAATTAAGATGAAAAGTCATAATAAATATATCAATAAAGAAGAAATTCTTAAACCTAAACAAACTGATTTCTTAGAACTCATTAGAAACTTTACAGAAGAAAAAATCATGAAAAATGATTTACGCTTTGAAGAAAGATTTTCAGAAGGGTATAAGATGACTCACTATGGTTCTGGTATTTTTGGACTTATTCGTTCTGAGCGTTCAAAACCGTTCAATTTTGAACATAACATTAATAGACAAAAACCTGAAGTTGGTGAACAACCTTTAATGATTTTAAGATTTAAAGAAGATGCTTATGAAGCTGAGAAAGTAAAATTTAAATCCTACACAGCATGGAAAGAAAATAGAAAAAATACGATTAGAAACCTTATTGAAGAAAAATTTGGATATGATACAAAAAATGCTATGCACTTAGTAAGATTAATGAGAACAGGTTATGAATGTGTCACGCAAGGCATTTATATTGTAAAACGTCCAGATGCAAAAGAATTGCTATCTATTAGAGAAGGTGCTTGGTCTTATGATAGACTTAAAGAATATGCTGTGTCTATGGATGAAAAAATTAAAAATGCGATTACAACATCACCATTACCAGATGAAGTTGATATCGAAAAAGTAAAAAAATTAATTATTGAAGTTCAAGATAGCAGTTGGCATATAAAACCACTGCCTACACAAAAAATTAAAACAAAAAAAATAGCTCCTTGAGAGCTATTTCATTATTTAACAAAACAAGCTGGATTCGAACCAACATCCCAAATCTCCAACGACTTGTGTTTTACCGATTATAACTATTGTTTTATTATTTGGCGGGCATGTGCAGAATCGAACTGCAATCTCTTGGTTCAAAGCCAAGCGTCTTAACCTTTGGACGACACACCTATATACTGGTCGGAGTGGCAGGATTCGAACCTGCGACATCTTGCTCCCAAAGCAAGCGGTATAAGCCTGACTAACCTACACTCCGATATAAAATTGGCAGGGGTATGTGGAGTCGAACCACAGTCTCTTGGGTCAGAGCCAAGCATACTAACCGTTATACGATACCCCTATTTAAATTTTCAAATCAAATTTGGCAGCAGTGTGTGGAATCGAACCACAATCTCTTGGGTCAAAGCCAAGCGTACTAATCCATTATACGACACCGCTATTTTAAATTGGCAGAGGCGACTGGACTCGAACCAGTGTCTCGGACTTCAAAGGACCGCGTGCTGACCAACTGCACCACACCCCAACTAAAAATATTAAACTGGTCTAGCTGGTGGGATTCGAACCCACAACCTCTCCGTTCCAAACAGAGCCATCTGCCGTTGATATTACAGCTAGTTTAATTTGGTCAGTGTGGCGAGATTCGAACTCGCAGCCTCTCCGTTCCAAACAGAGCCGTCTACCGTTGACATTACACACTGATATATAATTAATAAATCTGGCAGGCTAGCTAGGACTCGAACCCAGATCGCACGGCTTTGGAGGCCGGCATGTTGCCATTACAAACACTAACCTATATTAAAACTGGCTTAGTACCGTGGATTCGAACCACGATTCCCATGTTCAAAGCATGGTGTCCTACCATTAGACGAGAACTAAATTAAATTACGACAAACTTGGTCAGTATGGTGAGATTCGAACTCACGACCTCTCCGTTCCGAGCAGAGCCATCTACCACTGATATTACATACTGATATAATCTGGCTTAGCTTCGTGGACTCGAACCACAATTCCCATGTTCAAAGCATGGTGTCCTACCATTAGACGAAAGCTAAATTAAACATCTATTACAAATTGGTCAGCGTGGCGAGATTCGAACTCGCAACCTCTCCGTTCCAAACAGAGCCGTCTACCGTTGACATTACACACTGTTAATACTGCTTATTACTAAATTTGGCAGGTTAGCTAGGACTCGAACCCAGATCTTACGGCTTTGGAGGCCGATATTTTGCCATTAAACTACTAACCTATATATTACTACTTTTAAACTGGTCTAGCTGGTGGGATTCGAACCCACAACCTCTCCGTTCCAAACAGAGCCATCTGCCGTTGATATTACAGCTAGTTTAAATTGGTCAGTGTGGTGAGATTCGAACTCACGGCCTCTCCGTTCCTAACAGAGCCATCTACCGCTGATATTACACACTGTTTATTTATCTTGTTGAAGTGTTTTTTATTTTTTGCTTCTCAACTCTTCATGTTTACTATCTTACCAACTCTTTTCTTGTTTGTCAACAACTTTTTTAAATTATTTTTAAATATTTTCCTTTTAAATCAACAACTTACATTATTTTAGGTTGAACTCTATCCTGCCACATATGGACATAAAAAAACCCCTGAAGTCTCCTTCAAGGGTCGTCTATATGACTGTATCCTCAAAGGCTGGATTGTGATTTCCAGCCATTGAGTAATCTCAATCTACCAGAAATCAGGCAATAGGCTGCCATCCCCATTGTTGCGGTTGGGGTTGAGGTTGCTGGTTGTTGATCATATACATATTCATTTGATTTTATCTCCTAGTTTCAACATTATACAGTATGAAATGTTTTTTTGCAATACATTGTTTAAATAAGATGAATTATTGACAGTCAAGATACAAACTGCCATCACTATATATAGGTGAGGTATTTTTCGAGAGTTGAATGGTCTTTTTATTATAGTAGTATAAAGTGATTTTTATATCCTTTTAAAGCCTTATAGTTATTGAGTAAGGTGAAAGTCAAGCCAAAATCACTACCGTTCGTCGGATTTTGATCGAATACTATATATAGTGTTTTTTTATAGAAATACCACTAAACCCCCGTGAATAAAGGGTCAAACCTAAATGGTCAGTTATTTTTTGCCTGTAAAGTAATGTTTTGCTTGACTTTTTAAAAAACTATTTATTGACAATAGACTTTTTATTCTTTATTATTGTAATCAATTAAAGGGCGTTGGGGAACGAACTTTAATTGTAAAAGGTTGTAAGAAGTAAATTATTTTGGGTAAGATGTAAAAATTTGGGATTTGGGGAAATCATCATGAAAAAATTAGTAAACGCTGTACTTGTATCTGTAATAGCAACATTAAGTGGTTGCAGTATATACACCGCTCCTTGGGATGACGCTTCATATCAGAAGGCTCCTGTATATAAAGAAGCTAGAGTGTATCAAAAAGCACCAGCAACTGTCAACAGTGCTGTAGTTAAAAAAGCACCTGTTCTCAATGCTGAGACTAACACAAACAAACGTGTTACGTCAAATGTAGCAGCAGCTCAGAAAGCTCCTGTGATGAAAGAGAAAGTGATTAACGTATCAAGAACTGAAAGTTCAGTTCCAAATGTAACAAGAGCTGTAACAGTAGTTGAAAAACCTATTGAGAAAAATGTAATGATTATACCTATTGAATAATTTAAGGAGATAAAGATGTTTTATGTAATGCTGGCAATCAACGCCCTCTATGTTTTGGCTGAATTCTTGTTTAACTTCATCTTGCTTAACACAGCAAGTGCTGATGTAAAACTAGATGACATTCATTCTGTTGAAATCATTGGTCGCTCACTGGCAGCATTTGGATTCACCTTTATCTTTTGGAAGCTTATCCAAAATAAAAACATAAAAACCTTGAAGAAGGTTTTTTTAATGCTTGCTGTAAGCTTCGTTGCCTACCCATCATTCTATTTTGGGCAAGAAAGATTGGTAAATAGCTTAGCTAATAATGCGTCTATTGAAACCAGAGAAAAATTACATGACTTGTTCTTGCTAAAACAAGGGTTAATCAGTGGTGCATTGCAGTTAGACAACATTCCTTATAATACAGAAATTAAAGATTTGCCAGAATCAAAGACTTTTGTGTCTAATATTTCATTGTTCTTGTTGGATAACAGTGCAGTGCATGCTTATATGCAAAAGAATAGATTAGCTGTGGCTACAAACATCTTTAAAAATGATGTGGTTGACCATACTGATAAATACCTTGATATTTATAACAATGCTACTTTACAAATAAGTGAAATGTATAAGGCATATCACAGTAACAACGAAATGAGAAGAATTGATATTAATAAAGCTGTTAACGGTGTCGATGATTTTTATCCTAAAATGGAAGAAGATTTGAAATGGTATTATAAGAAAGCTCGTAATACCAACCAACACAAGGGTAAAACTTACCAAGAGTTCACTAACACTGATTCTATTAAAGACATGGTTATACAGAAGATTAAAGAAAAGAAAGGCATCAGATTAGATAGAAACTTTGATCCATCCAATGTCAACAGTGTAAAGAATGCATTTGCTCGTTATGTTTATAACAAATACGAAGAAGGTAAAGTACAGTTCAAAAAAGAAAATGGCTTTATTTTGCCAGAAGGTTTAGATGATAGATATGACTTCTTCATGCATCCTACTGTTATTAAGAAAGCGAAAGAAGCCATGGGTGCCTTTTATGTTGAAGAAATATATAGACACTATGCTAGTTTCTTTGCAGGTGGTGATACAAATGTTTTGATTAGAAACAATGCTGATAAAGTTGCTAATGCTGTAGCACAAGATTTTGTTAAGCAAGATTTAATGTCTGAACAAGTAACATCTGTTGTAAAAGCAATGATTGTACCACCTATTGCATTGTTCTTATCATTATTGTTTGCTTTCATTAACATCTTTATCTTGATTAAGTCTATTATTAAGAAAGTGTTGGAACATAGAGTAAGCCCTGAAAATGTAAAAAGGTATTCAAATGTAATTGTAGGTATTTTGATTGTTGCCCTGTTTATGTTCCCAGCAACATTGACGAACACTTACACTGAATCACCTGCTTATCAAAAGGTTTACACTAACATGAAAGAAAATGGAACATTGGTAGCAATGTCAGTTAACTGGATTATGAAATTGGAACCTTATGTCTATGAATCTGGTTCAACATTCATTAACGATAACTTTGCTACTAAAAAGAAATAAACAATAGTTCCTTCATAAGCTCCTTCGGGAGCTTTTTTTTGTAAAGAACAATTGTAATTCAAAAAGAATCATGTTACGTTATGAAAATGCAATGGTGATTGCTGGCTTGACTGTCTCTGGCGAAATCTTTGAATATCACTGCTTTAAAAAACTAAATTTGTGTTGTTAACAATTTAAAACACCAAACCCATATAATTTAATCAGGTTGGTGAGCAGTCCATTAGCTTATATTAAACGACTATGGAGTCAATTATGAAAAATATTATCAATAACCCTGAGATGATTTCTATCATCGATCTAAAAAAACAAGCTAAGATATTAAGAAAAAACAATAAAAATATAAAAAATCATTCAGAATCATTACAATTGATTGCTAATTCTTATGGATATGAATCATGGGAAAGCCTGCTTGATTCTTCATACATGATCCAAAAGAAAGAAAAATTAACCTATTGTTCAGGTCAGAAAGAACAAGTTGACTGGAAAATTAATAATTTATTACCTTATTTATTTAAATTAAAAAATATGATAAATACTTTGCATGACGAATATGAATTTTTAAATAGCTCAAATGGTTTTAATACTTTATTTAATTTCTTTCAAATTAATGTATTGAGTACACATTCACCAGCATCACCAATATACCAAAAATTAAAATTACTTATAGAATTTATGGTTACAGCATTTATAGAATCAAACATTAAAAATAAAGAATTTAAAAACATTTTGGATTACGCTTTATTTAGAAAAGAAAATCCTTACTATAAAGAAATATTATCGAATAATGCTATTCAAAAATTAAAAAGATATATGAGACACAACGATTTAGCAATTTATGGATTTTCAGATAATGAAGAAGTTCAAATTTCTAATGTAATGAGCATTGAAAATTTAAATGCACATAATGATGTTACTCTAATTTTAAACAGCGTTAAAGATAAAATCAATATTATGTCAAAATCTTACAAAATTATTGAAAATAATAAAAAAGATAATGATTTTTTCGACAATTGGATGTCTAATTACGAAAATTTTGTAAGTTTAAGTACCTATGATGAATGGGTTGAAGATGATCTCAAAAAATATCAAAGAAAATTACACGAATATTATGGCTCATTCTTTAATATAAATATACATAAAGATCTCTTAAAGTATTTAAATTATTACAATGATAGATATGGAAAAATAGTTATTGCAGGGACAAAATCAGAAGTAACTGAAAAAATAGCTATTTCACCTGATACTTGTCAAGGGTTAATGCTTGATATTAGTAAAGCTGATAAAATTAGACTAGGAGAAATATCAACATATCCAGAAAGTCAATCATATGAATTTATTTTTTATTATATCGTGCATTAAAAAATATTGTAAATTCTGAATCCCTAGTTATAATAATTAGGGATTTTTATTAGAAGGAGTTTAAATAGATGGAATTACTTAATATCCAAAGCAACAAAGTTGCAGAAGCAATGTATATTGATAAACGTGGTATTTTTAAAAGACTCACAAAACTATTGGAAGAACAAGGTGAGCTATTTGAAGCTTACATGTTAAATGACATCACTAGTGTTATAGAAGAAAGCGTAGATAACCTCATAGTGCTCATATCGCTTGCCTATGAAATCAATCCAGAAAGCCTGCCAATGGTTCAAGAAGTGGCTAACGAAGGATTAGAGAAAGCTTTTGATGATATGTTGACTGTGACTAAGAATGATAGAAATTTTAAAATTATGAACTATTCAGTTGCGATTGGTTATGTGGCTGATTTTTTTCAAAAATATGAAAATGTAGCAAGCAGTATCTATAAAGGAAAATCAACTGCAGAAGAAACTCTATTATCTGTAAACACTGCGATTTTTAATTTAATGAATTTTGTTGGATTGTTATGTAAAGATGTTAATATTATGAATGAAATGATTATAAAGAAGACTAATAAATGGATAGAAAAAGTAAGCTAAGATAGCTTACTTTTTTCTTTTAATTATGGTTTATTTTTATTACGCTTTTTTGGAGTCGTATTTAAAAGAACTGCCTCATAAGCATTCACTTCATAACGTCCACTGTCCATTCTATACAAGTTAACCAATACTTTATTGGGATGATCTTCCACAAGAAGGTTAACCTTCTCATTTTTACCATAATCTACATGAGGCACTGGAAATTCTGTTGTTACTTTTAATCCATTAGATTCTAATTCCGTAATAATAGCTCCAATAGGATTGGTTTCATGATATTGAGTATTAAAACTCTTTAATGTATTCGTAATTGTTCTTGAAATGTCCATAAAGCTTTCCTTGTTGTTCTATACATAATAGCATAATTCTATGTAAACTCAACATAAATACTATTGAAATAGTTATTTACAAAAACATTATAATGGTGTACAATTAAGACCTGAAATTAAAAAATACATATAAGGAGTTGTAAAATGTCACAACTAATTCAAGGTTCAAAAGCTTACAATGAAGTTAAAGATGAAATTAGAAAAGTCTTAGGTGTTCGACCAACATCAACCATTGATCCTCTCGTAGAAATCCGCTCTCGAATTGATTATCTAAAAAATTATCTTAAACAAACTGGCATGCGTGGTTATGTGCTTGGGATCAGTGGTGGTGTCGATTCTACTACTGTTGGTCGTCTTTGCCAACTTGCTGTTGAAGAACTTCGTGCAGAAGGGTATGAAGCCAAATTTGTAGCAGTCCGTTTACCGGCTGGTATTCAAAAAGATGAAGAAGACGCTCAAAGTGCAATCAAATTTATTAATGCTGACCTATTAAATACTGTAAACGTAGGTGAAGCCGCAACTAATCTAAGTGTTCAAGGTGTTTCACAAATTACTCATCGTGAACTCACTCCATTTGAAGTAGATTTTGCAAAAGGCAATATTAAAGCTCGTCTTCGTATGGTAGCACAATACCAATTAGCTGCTCTACATGGCTGTCTTGTCATAGGTACTGATCATAACTCAGAAGCTGCAATGGGTTTCTACACTAAATTTGGTGATGGTGCTTGTGATCTCACTGTGTTAAATGGTTTGAATAAGCGTCAAGTTCGTTTACTTGCCAAAACCCTTGGTGCCCCTGAGTTTCTTTACGAAAAAGCCCCTACTGCAGATCTTGAAGAATTGAATGAAGGTAAACTAGATGATGAAGGTTTTGGTTTCCCTTACTATAAACTGGATGATTTCCTTGAAGGTCTTGAAGTAGATGCTGATACTGAATACACAATTGTGAAACAATATCACATTACGCAACACAAACGAAAATTGCCTGTAGCCTTTGAATAAGTGTTTATATCTCACAGGTTTAAAGAAAGAGCTTTAAAGCTCTTTTTTATTTCATACAACAATACAACCTTTTAAATTTTTATTACCGTGATAATATAAAAAAATAAATACTAATATAAAAAATCAATCTGAATATGCTTTTTTAATATTTTAACTTACTATTATTTATACTGCCAAAAATTTTTCGCAAATCACCTTTCAACAACTTACCTTTTTCTTGTTCTACTACCTTCAATTGAACAATTTTCTCAGCCAAAGAATGACGTTCTGTATTATAATCATACCCATCTTTAAATCGACGTTTAATGTATTCTCGAACAATTTCACCGTAGTGCTCTTTAATAATAGGTAATGTGCTCTCATACTTAGAACTCGACATATCTATCTTAGCTTCCATGTACATAGCCCCATCTCGTGATGCTCCTGAACGCTCATAAATATAATTCTTTTTTGAACAATAATTCATGATTTCATCTGATATTTTTAAGCCTACTGAATGTCCTCTATATGAGCTATTCACTGCAATAAAACTTAAATATTTAAAGTTATCACTATCTGGCAAGTCTTTTAAGAATGGATTAATAGTTAAACCACCAATTCCTACAATATCTTCATCATTATGCACAATGAAAAAGGAGTAATTTGATTGCTTTTCTAAATTTACAAAATTGATGCCACAAGAAAAATTTAGGTAACTATCTAACTCTTTATCATTAGTAATTTTTTGTTCTTTAATAAGGTTTGTAAAATCTTCAAGTTCAACACCTTTATCTAACACTTTAATTTTAAAATCTGCTTTACTTTTTAAAATCAATGCTTTTTTTATAGGATTGGTTTCAAATAATTTTTCATAAAAAGTATCTTGAACAAGTATCTTTTTAATAGCCTCAGCTTGTAATGTAATATTATCAGGAATATGTCTATTAAATTGACAATCTAACATATTGCAACGACTATTCACATCTTTAAAGAAAACACCATTTCTAATGTAATAAATATGTTTATTTTCTGGATCATGTCCAATACCTGTATTATCATTTTTAAATGGTGAAGATACATAGCTATATTGGTTTCCATTTGAATCTTTTATGTCCATTAATCTAAAAGAACCATATTTTTTTTCAAAATAATAAGACTGACAAATTTCTGCTAGTACTGAATTACATACCTGACTAGCGATACTTAATGATGCAATATTATGAGTATCCACTTTACCATACTGATTTTCATATATTGTTTGAATATCATTTTCAAATCTATTTAAAATACAACTTAACATCATTCTTCCAAAAGTGATTAATATATATTATAGCATATAATACTATTCTTTAAAGATTATCAAAACAATTAAAACTTTATTTTCAAATTAATTAATGTATAATTAAATCAATAACAAAAGGACACACAATGTTTGAAGTTTTAAGCTTTACTTTATTGAAACCTTTAAGAAAGGTTTTCAGTCTTATCCGATGTCGAAGTGATTTTAATATTCGTATTATTACGGAAGATAATACTCATTATATAGAAATTGAAAACCTAGGAAAAAAATCGATTTATCAATTATCCATTTCAGAAAAAAGGGATCGTTTATCTCTACTTTTTTGCCTTGACGATTTTAAAGACCTATTAACAATACAACAGACTTATAAAGATGCTGGCTCTCTATTATTTATAGAAGAACATCTTAAACTATTAGAAGAAAAGTTTAAAAATGATCTTAAGCATAATGAGGCTGTGGTTGCTTACTGTAATTTTTATAATGCTATTATCTATCAAATGTTGACTTATATTGAAACTACACTTGAAAACTCTATTAGACAATTCGAATTAAAACAGATGTTAGATATTGTAGGGGGAAAAACAGATGACAATATTCTTAAAGAAAATATCATTAAAATAAAGTCAAGTTACAAAGCCTTTCTGAGTATTTACAAAAACTTTCTTGAAAATGCTGAGAGTAAGCATCTCAAAACAAATAATCAGCTATCTAATAGTAATCTTAATTTAAGAAAACAAATACATCTCTTTATGCAGTCAAATGATCATACAGACTCTTCTGAATTTGTTAACCATTTACAATTCTTTAACAAGTACATAAAGAAATTGAAAGAAAATATGAATATCAGTGCATTGCCTTTTTTTGAATATAAAAATAAATGTTTTAGCAGTGGGCATACAGAAAGATTAAAACTTGACAATAAAATTGGTCGAGATATGGAAGCACCTGAAAGTTTTGATAATGAGTTTTTCAATTCTGCTCCTACATTAGATGTACACTTTAAAGAAAGACGTTTTAAAATTGAAATGAAAGAAAAAAGTATTTCATTAAAATGGTTGAAGTTTAGAAACAAGCGTTATCGTGATGATGAACTAACTTTTAAGAAACGTTTAAACTCTGTTTACATCACTGAGAATAGGATAGTAGAGCGTGTTATTGTTGGAGCTGATGAACTTTATGAAGATAATTACGATTGACTTTCCTTGTATTTTAATATACAATAGCTTCAATATCTAAGGGGTTAATATGTTCAATTATGCCAATTTAAGCGTGATGCAGGATAAAATACAATCATTAGAAAAAGAGATGTTTCTAATCAATAAAATTATTGATGACGTATCTGATAGTGAACAAGCCTACCTTCAAATTTGTTTGAAAACAGATCTCTATCTTGCCAATCTCTATATCGAATTGATGTTTGAAATACCTATTGTTACCAATTCAGTTCAAAAACCCCACATACTTAATCTCATGAGCTTTTCAAAGTTTGTGAGAGATACAAAATTTTTACTATAAGGAATCTATAAATGAGAAAATATCTAGGGCCAACCCCTGTTATAATCAGTGAGCATCCAGTTTATTCAAAATATACCCCCAGTGATTGGGCGATGTCATTTATTGAACGATATGGCCATATTGATGGAGCACATCATAAAATGTGGGTCATGGATCAAGTTGCTAGAATATTAAAAGGAACACCAGTTGTTGTTGAACAGGCTTCTTGGTCTGATGGCCTCACTGAAGATCGTATTCGGGTCAGTGAAATTACATCAATAGAATATAATATGTGGCGTGAAGACATGTTAGGTGAAATGGTTGATGGTGAATATGAATATGAATACGATGAAGGGATTGCTCCTTAATTTTATGAAAAAACAAGACCGCTTGATAGCGGTTTTTCTTTTAATTATTGATTTATTTACATTAAATGATTTAATATCACAAAATGGAGATTTAAATGCTAAATAAAAATATATTATATGTGTCAATTATATTGTTTGTTGAAGGATTTGTTAGCTTAGCATATCAAATGTTATACATTAAACAAATTACTCCCTATGTAGGAAACAGTGTAGAAGTCGTCAGTTGGATTGTTGGTGTTTTTTTAATCGCTCTTGCAATTGGTTACAAGGTCGGTGGTCGAACTGTCCCTGATGTTGCTAAATCATTATCAAGAAACTTTTTAATTGCAGCTACATTAGGAGGTATTTGTTTATCATTCTTATTTGTTGAAGCAATTTTCAATACATTCAGTAAAGTAATACCTCCATATTATCTCATGATTTTATATTGCTTCTTTATTGTCGCTCCCACTACTTTTGTATTAGGGCAAACTATTCCTTTGATGACAAATTACATAAAAGGCAGTACAGTTTCAGAAATCAGTGGTAATGTGTTATTTCTTAGTACAGTTGGCTCATTCTTAGGTGCAATTGTGACCACCAACGTTATTCTGAAATACTTTGGTGTATCTACAACAATTGTGGTCAGTGCATCATTACTCCTTATCTTAAATATTCTTATCAGTGACAGTAAAAAATTTGCAATATTCTTATTTTCTCTTGGAATATATTCGCTTTACATTATCAATAATAAATATGAAGACATATCTTATGTGGCTACTAATCAGTATGCATCTTATGAAGTGCTTCGTTTTCAAAAAGCTAATGTAAAAGTATTCAAAAGTAATCAATCATATAGTTCAGTGTTAGAAAATAATCAAAAATATGGTTACATAAAATTAATTGATAATGTGTTATTTAAAGACATGAATATTAAAGATAAAGATATTCTCGTTATTGGTGCTGGTGGTTTTGTTATTTCGAAAGATAATAAAGACAATCGTTTTACCTATGTAGATATTGATCCAGCCATTAAAAACATTGCTGAAAAATATTTCTTGCATGAAGATATCAATGGTGATTTTATCCCTGCTGATGGTCGAGCCTATGTAAATACTACAGATAAAAAATATGACATTATCATGTTAGATGCTTTTTCATCTGATAAATCGATACCTGAACATTTATCTAGTGTTGAGTTCTTCAAAAAATTAAAAGAAAGAATGGTTGATGAAGGCATGCTAGTGGTCAATGTAATTGGTCGTCGTAATATGAGTGATATGTATACACAAAGTACTTACAAGACTATAAACACAGTCTTTCCTTACTGCTTCGTCCAGAGTTCCGCCTATAAAGCAAAGGTGACAAATATACAGTTTATTTGTAACAACGTTAAAGATATAGGTAAAATCTATAATGATAATAGAAATAATTCAAACTCAGATTTTGGCAAATTATATGACTAACATTTGAAATTGTTTTTTTTAATGGTATAATTCTTATCATTAAATACTTGACTACATAGGAGATATTATGAAAGCAACAATTATAGGGACTACAACATGCCCATTTTGCGTAAATGCAAAAACCTTAGCCACTCAAAGAAATATTCCATTTGAATCATTTACTATTGTAAAAGATCCTGCTGAATATAATGAAACTAACATTTCAATGGAAAAAGCATTTGAAATGGTTGGACAGCCATTCAGAACTGTGCCTCAAATTTTAGTCGATGGAAAACATATTGGTGGTTTTGATGATTTTGCAAAATATGTTGCAAACAGAGTTGATACAAAAGACTTTGATGACATGGAACTTTAACAGTTACTATCAATTAAAAAAGACTGCATAACAATGTGGTCTTTTTTTTGATTAAATTTCTAAATATTGTATAATGATTTAAAACACTGCTGAATTAATTATGTCACCACTTATCAAATTTGAAGAAGATATAATCAAAGCTTACCAATTGGTTAATGGAAACTTTGAAAACATCAATGATAGCCTTTTTATAGAACTTAACAAAAAGCTTACCCCATTTTTGGTCGAAATGATGAATTCATACTATTTTGAAGGCGATTTTAAAGCAACTCTTGATGAAGATAAAGATGGAGAAACTTCAGTCATAAACTATCATATAGATGAAATCTGTCGTCCTTTTTTAGATTTAAATTATCTTAACTATGATGATAGAGATCCCATTGACTACAATATAAAAGTAGATAAGGCAAAACTAATTGAAGCCCTTCAATCAATCGATCCTATTTATAATCTTATATATGAAGATTCTGCAGTAAAAAGAAAGCTAAATCTTGTTAATAAAAAAGAATTAGATTTTATGATTATAAAGACAACAAGTGAAAATATTTATGAAACCTTTGCTCAACTACATCCTATTGGACATTATGAAAAAAATTGGAACAAACATCAAAAATATCAAATTGAAAGTACATTACAAGATAATTTAAAGAAGCTTAATAAATTATCATTTATAAATTTTGATGGAAACATTAATAGAACATTTATTATTGCTTACAATAAAAATCAAGTCGCTGGATTATCCTGTATTGCCACTTATAGCCGATTTGATGATTATGATAAAGAAGATAAAGACCAATATTTTGCTCGTGATAAAATGGCTTATTCCAGCTACATTGCAGTAGCTTCACAATTTAGAGGAAATGGCTTAGGTCTTGAATTAATGAAGAAAACAATTGAATATGCTCACAAACATAAAATGGTTTTGATTCGTTCGAGTTCAACCAGTGAAGGCCATTCATTCATGAAAGAAAACATCGATAATATTGTTTTAAAAACAAAAGATACTGCAATTGTGAATGCATCAGACGAAAGTATTTTTGGTGAATTTATGAAGATTATTAAAAATATTAAAAACGAAAAAGAATATAATGATTTCTATGAAAAATTAAAGCCAACCATGTTAAAAATATCAGAAATTTCTATTAACTATGATAAAATGTCTGAATTTTACGAAGATGACTATGAAAAGAAAATGGCACTTCGTTTAGAAGGTCTTGAAGTTGTTGCTGAGATTAGTAAAAATTTTCAAGATAGTTTTAACCTACCAACACACACTAGGAAGATAAAGAATCATGTATGAAAAATTAAAAAGTGAAATTATAGAAACCTATATTCGAGAAAATAATATCAACATGAAAAAAGGAAAATATAATGTGAGCGAATTAACTCATGATGTTAATGCCATTTTCTTTCAATGTCTTGAATCTTATTATTTTGAAAATCATACAAAGAATGAATTTGTTAAAAGTATTGATGATAATGAAAACGATTACTATTATATTGTCACATTACCTAACGCCAAAAATAGAAAAAACAAAATAAAACATAAAATACAAGACAATGAATTAGCATTTTTTGAAGAATATTTAATGGGTGGCTCTAAAAGTGGATTTGAAAAGTTATCAAATCAGCGATCCATGGAAACCCGAGTCATCACAATGGATATAAAGAACGCTTTAAAAGTATTAGAAACAATACCATTATCAGAATATCCAGTAATTTCAGATATATTCAGCAATGAATATTCAAGTTATAAAGAAGAACATTTAAAACATTTTCCTATTGAAAGCCCTTATTTTGGAAAACGTGAAATTGTTGAAATTGAAACTAATCAAAAAATGAAAAAGACTATTGATGCGTTAAATAAAGATCCTGTTTTTAATATGTTATTAACCAATGACCCTATTCAACAAATGCTAAATTTGAAAAATAAAAACAACATAGAATTCAAAAAAGTTGACGCAACTCGAAGCAATCATCGAGATATTACAAATCTTCTAAAATTTGAATGGAGTTATCATGTGATGTCAACATTAATGAACCATTATAGCCTTAATTATTTTTCACAAAATAATGATGAGAATTATACAGCAATTGTTGCTCATAATGATTTTGAAATAGCAGGGTTAACCAGTATTATTGACTCATCAACTTATCATAAATTTCCTAAAAATTTAGCAGCCTATGTATCTTATATCGAAGTATCTGAACAATATTATGGACGAAAATTAGGTATACAACTTATGATGGAAGCCATTAAACATGCACAAGAAAATGATTTAATTTTGTTTAGAACACCTTCTAGCCCTAATGGAGAAACCTATATTAAAGAAAAAATTAATCAAATTGCTAAAACATCTGATGTTATATTAGTTTCTGAATACGAACGTGAAATTGCGTTCAAAATTATAGAAAAAAATATAGACCAACCAAAAGAACTATTAAAAAGAGAGTTATCAGATGTATTAAACTTTGTTAGAAATAATTATGAAGAAACAAAGTTAAATGATTATAGAATTAGGACAGAAATCGCTAATTATATGACAAAAGGAAATAATGATAATAAAGTGACAAAGAAATTAAAAATATAAAACAATCAAGCCACTCAGTGGCTTTAAAAATTTGTCTTCTGACGACTTTTCATCGCCCTATCAACTTCACGTTTAGATTCACGTTCTTTAATGTCATTACGTTTATCATAACTTTTCTTACCCTTAACCACAGCAATCAAGCATTTAAGGTTACGTCCTTTCAAGTAACATTTTTTAGGAACAATGGTAAAGCCCTTTTCCGCTACCATACCTTTCATCTTAAAGATCTCTCTTTTATTAAGCAAAAGCTTTCGTGTGCGAACTGAATCAAAATTATCGCTGCCTGCTACTTGAACAGTCATCGGTATGTTACTGTTAACCAACCAAACTTCACCAGCCGGATCAATATGCACAAAACTTTGAGTGATATCCATTCCTCGTGCTTTAACACATTTAATTTCAGCACCTGTCAACATAATACCCGCTTCAACTTCTAATTCGATGAAATAGTCACCGATTTTTTTATTTACAATATTCATAATAATTCCTTAAATTTTATAGTAGGTCAGTGCCAAACACTCATTGCTAAAATCCAATCTTTTTCTTACAAAGAAATATAAGATGAACCCCATAATCGCACCACCTAAGTGAGCGTACCATCCTATCATTGGCATGAAGTTAATAATAGCACAAATTCCACCTTGAATCAATAAAAATCTTGCTAATTTCTTACTTGCATCAGTCCTTTTGTAATTTAATCTTAAATCATTAAGATATAAAAAATAAAACATTAACACACCATAAAGAATACCAGAAGATCCAATAAGAACACCTTCTTTTGGCATAAGTTCAATTGATAAGAAACTCGATCCAATCGCTGACATTACAATTAACGTTAACAAAATTTTATAGTTTGCAAAAAAGAACCGATTAAACAAAAAGATCATGGCAGTCATATTCATGAGAATATGCAACCAGTTAAAATGCATAAAATTAGCTAAAATAACGCCACTAAATGTCAATTGATTAGCTTTAATAGACACATCTGCAATGTCAATTACATTCAAATTTATGAGAACAATCCCACCAATCCACATAATTAGACAAATAGCTAAAAACAAATTTTTAATCAGAGTCGTATATTTAGCATTTTCAACTTGCTTGGAGAATGTTTCTAAATTGGCTTGCCTATGACTATTTTTTGTTTCTGGCGTGTCTTTTCGTGGCACTAAAAAATCTCTAATAAATGCACTCATTCATTAATACTCCATTTAATTTCGGCTATTATACATCAATACTTTTGTATTTACAAGAAATTTATTGTATAATATCATTATAATATATTAAACCAAGGCATGGCAATGAATATACAAAAAATGAGAGCAGGAAAAGATATCTATTATAGCTTAGATTTGTTAGATCATGGAGAAGGTATCAATGGATTCACTAATGTAAATACTATTGTTAAAGAATATGAAGAGTCCATAAAAAGAGTTTACCAATCAAATATAGGATTTAGTGAAAAACACAATGAATACTTTTTTGAAGAATTTAACAATACAAAAAATCCATCTGTTATCTTAGAAGAAGATATGTTTGGAAAAGAAAAAGTTTGGCTAAAATCAGGTGCCACAACAGATCGTCTATTAAATAAGTTAGAAAAAGACAGTGTGCTCAGTAAAAAATTAAAAAAAGAAATTGTAGAAAATGCAATATTGTCTACTTATAGAGAAAAAAATATTGAAAAAGAACTTATTAATAAATTATCTGATACCGATCAGTCACTTGTTTCTGAATATATAGCAAGTGGAAAACTAGCTAATAAGTTTGTAAGTATTGTTGAAAAAAATAATCCAACTTATCTTGTAGATGCAGGAAAATGTTTTATACATATCAATCAAAAAGAGTTAACTGAATTTAAAGATCTTTTAGAAAAAGATTTACAACGAGTAGTTACGACTAAAAACTTATTATTGAAAAAAACAGTTTCTGATAATAGTGAACCTGTTGAAAAGCCAAAATCATCACGTAAAAACATAAGGAAAATAGTTTAAATATTGAATAAAATGAAAATAATGTTAATATTGATTATTAACATTTTTTTTATTATGTATTCTGAAGAATCTTTTGACAAAACTTTATTCGACTTGATATCCTTTATTACTATCAAAGGTAATAAATATCAACAACGAATCAATCATGCACAACTAAACTGTGTGATCTATAAAACAGAGAATAAAACAACTGTTGAATTTCCTGTTCATAATTTTAATAATAAACAAGAAAATCTAGTTAAATTTAACAACTTTTTTATCAATTATATGCAATCTTTAATGATTGAACACTATACAGTTTTTTCACCCATTATTAACTCTATCAACTTCAAACTAATATTAGAATTAGATAACAATAAAAAAATCATTAATGTCTATTATAAAACTGCATTTTTCACAAAAATAAAAAACACAATTATTAGAATACTCCCACATGATGACATCACTCAAAAAATAAATGTGATACAATCTGTTCACAAAAAAAATGTTAACATAGAAAAATCCAAACATATAGTGGTCAATAATTTATTTGGAGCCAAACTTGACTCTGATTTTATTTTCGACAAAGCAGGGATTACGTTAATAGAAATGCTTTCAATATAACAATATTTCTTGATATTGTTTGTTATTTGTGTTATAATATCTGCCATCAATATATTAAGTAAATGGAGTGACTTACATGATAGATTTAAATGATTTTAGCATAAAAGACATAATCGTATTAGACTGCGAAGCAAGTGGACTAGAAGAAAAAAGCTATCCTATTGAAGTAGGGGTCGCTCTTCATGAAGATTCTTTTGGATTTTTAATAAAACCTGAAAAAAATTGGACTTATTGGTCAAAAACTGCTGAAAAATTACATAACATTAAACGCGAAGAACTTTTTGATGAGGGTATTTCTTGTTGCGATGCCGCTCAAAGACTTAACAGTCAACTAAGAGGCTTAACTGTTTTTTCTGATGCTACTGATTATGAAACCTTTTGGTTAAATCGTCTTTTTAAGGCCGCTGATTGTGAGCGTTTATTTGATATTGATTCTATCTATTCACTTCCTTTTAATGGTGAAATCTATATGTCTGAGAAAAAGAGATTAAGTAGCTTCATTATTATTCACAGAGCTGAAAATGATGCTCATATTATCCGAGAATCATTAGTTAAATCACTCGCCTAACAAACTTGAAACGACGCCACTCAGGTGGCATTTTCATTGACAATAATTGAATATAATTTATACTATTTTAATAATTCAACAATATTATATTCCATGTTAAATAAAATTACTCTTTCTATACTTTTATCGTTACCTCTAATTGGAATACCAGCCAGTTATGCAAACGAAACTTCAACACCCACTGCTGAAGCTAAAACGAGCGAAAATAATGGATTACGTTTTAATTCTCGTTATGTCAATAAAATAAAAACGCCTAATGTTGTTTTAAATGATACCTATAAAGCCTATATAAACGATTTTGAAACACGTTATAAAGAAGCAAGAAAAAATATAGACACATATAATAACACACAAGACTTAAAGCTTAAACCACTTAATCTTAAAGTCGATCAAATTATTAGAGAATTTGACGAAGAAGGATCTGATGCCTATTTAGTTAATTTAATCAACACGGAAGTTAATAATTTTAGTTCTACTATTAAAACGGTAACTAAAAACAAACTGAACAATCAAGAAACAGTAATAAACACAGCATTTTCAGACGAATCAAAAGTATTTTTAAAATATTTTCAGTCTTCATTAAAAGAATATGATGTCACACAAGAAGAAAAAGATTACCTTGAAAAAACAGTGAAAGAATTTGTGCAAGTAATGAAAAAAAATCCGGTTAATTCTACACCAGATCAATATAAAAGTTCACTAGACGCTATCAGTCAAGCACCAACCACTTACAAATATAGCGATATCTATCAAAAAGCCTTGCTTGACGCCCCCTTGGCAAAATATGATAAAGCCTTGTTTGATGTTATGTGGACAAAATCTCGATCAAATTCTGTTTATCCAAAATAATTATTCACCAAGCCTCAATGAAATGAGGCTTTTTTATAATAGAATTTAAAATCGCAGGGAAAAATATATTTAATTATATCGATTGTGTGATATAATAATATACAACAGTCAATTAATTGAGTTTAAGATGAAAATAAAAATCCCTGCTGAAAACTATGAATCATTGTCAAGAAAGATTACTGCTTTGAATAACAAAGCTGAAAAATTAGGTCTTGATGAAATTACGCTTGATATTGAATATGCTATTGGTATAGCAACACCTGACAAAAAAGTTTCGGGTAAATTTGACGAACAAGAATATTTTCAAATAGAGGTATTAGGTGAGCCACCTGTACTTGATGGTTGGAAATTCGTCGGAATTATCGAACCTACTGAATTAGGGAACCTTTTAATTGAAATCAAAAGAGATTACCCAATTCCAGATAAATATAGACATACTGATTTATGTGATTGTGAGCACTGTGGTGTGAAACGTGATCGAAATACAGCATTTGTTGTTATGAACGAAGAAACCAAAGAATTCTTACAGGTTGGTAGAGTATGCTTGAAAAGCTATACTTCTGATACAGACCCTAAAAATATTGCTCTCTATGAATCATTCTTCAAATTAAGAGAGTTTGAAACAATAGACCGTAGTGCAAGAGTAAAACCTGTTTACCATTCAGAACAGGTGTTAGCTTTCTTCATGAAAGGAATGGAAATTTATCCACAATATCGTTCTCACATGTTAAATCTTGCAACTGGTAACTATGGTTATGAATCAAGGGGACATGATTTTTATAATGAATTAGTTCAAATAAGAAGAGATATATCTTCTCAACTTGATGATGCAGCTTATAAGAAAGCTACTGACTTCAAAGCAGATATTCTTGCTCTTGATGATACTAACAATAACCGTTTATGGAACTATAAAGTTGTCTTACAAGAAAAATACACAGCCAATCCACAGATGGTCATAGAAGCTGTTGAATTTAAAGAAGCTTATGATAAACAAATGACATTAGAAGCTAAACGCTTAGCTGAACAAATGGAACGCATGAGAGCTAAAGAAGAATTACTTGAAAAGAAAAAGTTAAGAACTACTGTAGGGGTAGAAGGTGAAAAAGGTATTTTCCATGTTAGATTAGATAGAGAATCTAAGTTTATCCCTAATGATTTCAATGGTTCTATTCTTTATGTGTTTAGAGATAAAGACGATAATAATATTAGCTGTTTCCATGGTGGAAAAGATTTATTTACAGAAGAAGAAGAAAATCAAATGATTGAAAATAAAACGATGTTTTACTTGCAAGGCACCGTTAAAAGTTTTTCAAAATATGATGATGAGCCACAAACGATGTTAAAACTAATCAAGAACCTTGGATTAGAACCACCAGTAGATAAACCTAAAAAAGTTAAAAAGAACAAAGCTGAAATATAGTCATAAAAAAAGAACCTGAAAAGGTTCTTTTTACTTAGTAAAAAGTTTTAAGACTATCAACATCTTTAAAAATAGCTTTTCGCTCAGTAATGTCTTTATAGATATCCATTACTTTATCTGGTGGAATCTTTTGGATTAAAACAATAAACAATGCCGCGATAAAGTTTTCATCTTCAAAAGGATAAGTACTAATATCATTTACAAATGTTTTTACTGTTTGTCCATAACCAATATTATGAATTAATGCAAAGTTAATTCCCTTTTGAGAAGCATCACCTTTCAAATGGGGTTTATCAATGTAGGTTTCTTCTAATTCACCAAAATAGATCATTCTGGACCTAAATCTTCTTTCTGGATTTTCATTAAAGAACTTTTTATCATCTTCAACCCATGGAGCTTTATTATTTTTAAGTACTGATATCATGCGTTCATCAGTATTCTCATCTAAGACTGGCTCAGATTTCAATAAAATAGCTGCATAAATTTGAATGTTATCTAATAAATTTTGTTCAATTCGAAGTTTTTTATTGGTTTTCAATTTATCATCAAGCTTATTCAACATATTCAAACATTTCATGCATACTAAGTAATAATAAACTCCATGCTCATTTGTAAAAGAAGCCAATAAGCTTTGTGGCGTTATCCTTTTTTCACAACATGGACACAAACCACCATCTGCCAATAAGTTCTCTTTAATATCATCAGTATTGATTTCAGGATTTTCTAATACGTTATACATTAATCATCACTCCATATAGTGTTTGTTCCAGCCCCACAAGAGATAACACTCTTCATTGCTTTATCTATTTTAGCACTTTCTTTAACAATCGATGTCGTAGGAATATTAATAATAAATCCTGCGGTTGGGTTTGGCCCTGTTGGAATAAAGACTGAATAAAAGGTTTTCCCATTCAATATATATTCATCAGTCACAAAACCTGTTTCTAATACATTATTATTTAATCGATCTATCAAGACAACTTTTCTGAATGATTTTTTATCTCTAAAAAACTGATTTAGAATATCATTAATCATTGAATATCCCGGTATTTTAACCAATATTTTTTCAAATAAAGCATGTATATAAGTGCCTAATTGTGTTTTAACAATAATACCTAATGAGAAACAAATCCCTAAAAATGTAGCCAATGATAAGGCATGACATATGTAAATGTTAAGATGCAAATATTGCTCATAAAAGATACTTAAAGGACCGAATACATCTATTAAGAACTCGCCAATCCATATTACGAAGAATGAAAACAAAATAATGGGCAGTATTACAAAGAATCCACCCAAAATTGTCATTTTTATAAAATTTTTAAATTTCAAAATCATGTTTTAAGTACAACCTCTAATTCGATCCAATTTTTATCTTCTAGCAATGATTCATTATTTTCGAAAAGAAACATTAATGTCACATCATCTAGAATGTTCTTAAAGTTTGGTGTTTTGTTTTTATCTTTTAGTTTGGCAACAATCTTTGTTTTGACAAATCTGTCAGGAACATAGTTTTGTTTTTCATAGCCATCATATTTAAAAGAAGCGACTTCTATGATATCTTGTTTTCTAATTGCTTGTGGTTTTGTGCTCATATATTATGCCCTTATAATTGAGAAACACTACCAAAAAATAGGACTGTTTTTGATAATATTTATTTTCTTTCATCTTATTATAAAAAACCAAAAAATCAAATAGAGTTTATTCAAAAATTTGTGGAATCTATTGAAAATCAAGCGAATAAATCAGTTAACATCATCTCTATTCGTTAACTTAAACTCAACATATGCTAAAAAATCATTATAATTATTGTTAATAACAGTCTGATTTCGAGTAAGAACCCAGTGAATATTAGGTAAATTCAATAATTTCGTAAAGTTATTTTTATAAGCCATTTCTTTTTCAGCTTGAATTGTATCAATCACAATAGCACCAGAAGCATTGAAATACACTTCCAAGCGTTGAATATTACTAAATTCAAATTCAATATTTTGATGTTTCCATTCTGTAACATAGTATTCTAAATCCATTGCTTCTGGATCTTTATAGATGATTATTTTAGCTTCATGGTGTTTATACCGCATACTGATTTTCATATCAGATAACGGTTCTACATAGGAACCACTAAAATCTAAATCGAACCCTTCTGGATAATGAAATAGCATAGTAATCGTATTGAACAAAAGCTTATTTTTCCCTATTATCGAAGCTGCTGTTTCATGGTTGACAGGATAACTTAAATCACTAACATCACAAACGAATTTCTCTAGTTCTGTATGCTTTTGTTCAATTAAAAATTCAACCAAATCTAATAACTCTAAAGATTTAGGAAATATCGTTAATTTTAAAAATAATTCTAAAAATGTTTCTGCTTTTTTCACATGTTGCATTAACTCTGAAGATGATGTATTGATTTTTAGATTCGCTTTAATTAAAAAGAGTGATTGTTGATAACTATTAATAATTTCTGGAGTTATTACCTGTTTTTTCATAATTTTTAAAATGTTTTTAACAGCGTAGACTATATAAACTAATTGTCAAAATTTAAACAGCCTTATTTAATTTTAATGTTTTCTTATGTGCAATGATAATTCTTAGACAGCCATAAATAGAAAATAAAGCAGCAACAAGTTGTGTTACAGCAATTGGATAGTTACCAATATATAATAAATGAGCACAAAAAATGACACTTACTCCAAAGTTAAGAATAAAATATTTAATTTCATCTATTTTTTGTTGAGTAATTAAAAAAAATGTCATAGGGGCAGCAAGAACAGGAATCCAACCAATACTTTCATAAAACCAACCATTTGTATTATTATAAAGGTAAAATGTAGAAGCCAATATAAAAATAATTAAACTTAAGAGATACAACATATTTTCAGTAATATGTTTAATTCTTAAAACAATTCCAAATACACCAAGAACACTGGATATAAAATAGAACACATTAGATGCCATTCCTTGATAATTATCTATCATGTAACTGCTTATAAAGAAACAACTAGATGAACATACAACAGCAAGTGAAAATATAACATTTTCTTTTTTAATAAAGCCCAAAGAAAGTAACCCAAAGGATAACAATCCAAAAAATGTTCCAATCCACCCTATATACATGATACTTTCCTTTATAGTTGTTTTTGATATAATACTATTATACATTAGTCAAAATCAAACACAAAGGAATCTATTGAAATGGAAGCAAAAAATTTAGCTTTAATACTTATATCTTCTATCTTTTTTATAAGTGTTATTTATTTACTATTTTTCAAAAAACAAAGACATCATTATAAAATCAAACAAGGTGAAAAGATACTTGAAAAAATACGCTCTTTTGATGGAACTAATGTCAACGATAGAATAGTAAACTACCTTAGAAAAATTAATCCATTTACATTTGAAGAAATGTTGTTAAGTTTGTTTAATGAAAGTGGCTGCAAAATAAAAAGAAACAGAAAATATACAGGTGATGGTGGATTAGATGGTAAATTTAAATTTAAAGGTAAATGGCATTTTATACAGGCTAAACGCTATACTGGATATATTAGAAGTTCCGATGTAGAAGCTTTTGCAGCATTATGCAGAAAGAAAAAAGTAAAAGGACTTTTTATTCACACAGGTATTGCTGGGAAAGGATCACTTGCAATAGAAAAAGCAAACAATAATATCATGATCGTTACACCAGAAGATCTGGTGCAATTTATTAAAACTGGTAAGTTAAAGATTGATTTTGATTAATCTCTTATCAAGAAAGAGAAATAATCTTTAACTAACAATCCAGTATCCAGCATTTGAACTACAATCATTAAAACCATAAGGCTTATAATGTAAACATCAACAAATGTCATAAATTCACCTCTTTTATATCATTGTATCATATTTTTCATGTAATCAAGTAAGATAGGCATCAATTAATAATATAAAACTTTCACGATCCGTCATATACGTTTGATAATCACATAAAAGTTCTTCAATGTCTGTAATTTTACTCTTGTAATATTCATACTCTGCTTTATAGAAATCCTTATAAAAAGCTTTCAATGTTTTCTCTTCAGTCCCTTTGCTTGATAAAAATTTAATTTGATCTTCATTAATCATAAATGAATTTTCAAAAAACATAGCTTTCCTACTATCATAAGGCAAGCGTGGTTTCCCAGTTCCAGTAAAATGAGAATATTCAACATTTAACTTTATTTTATTTTTATCATACTTAATAATAGTAACATCACTATACACTGTTTTAGGCATATGAATAGGTGCGAATAAATCCACAAAAAGTTCTTTAATTTTTTTACTTTGAAACTTGATGATAGCGTAATCTGCAACATCTGCTAACTTAAGTGAAATCTTTTTATCTTGTTTTTTACTGCCTTCTTTTTTAGTGGTTAAACTTATAGAAACTTTTGACATATATGAATCCTTCTTAATACGAGAATTATATATTTTTTTAAGATAAAATCAAGTTAAAATGGAATTATTTTTTATAGATTGAAGTGAATATGGTGCTCATTATCAGAATCGAACTGATGTTACTGGATTACGAAACCAGTGTTCTGCCACTAAACTAAACGAGCAAAAAAACCATCTTTCGATGGTATTTTAATATGGCTGGTATGATAGGACTCGAACCTATGACCCGGTGATTAACAGTCACCTGCTCTACCAACTGAGCTACATACCAATTGAGACATTTTTAACCCAACAAGCTTTTCAGCTTCTGCTCATTGCGAGGGAACGTCACCTTACCCAGACTCGCTGACCAAAAGATTTTTTGGCGTGTGTGGACTTGTTTTGAAAACAATCGTTTAACCCACAAATTTGGTGCCAAAGATAGGACTCGAACCTACAACCTTTCGCTTACAAGGCGACTGCACTACCAATTGTGCTACTCAGGCATAAATAACTATTAACAAGATAGGAGTCGAACCTATGACGCAGTGAATTAAAAATTACCCGCTCTACCAACTGAGCTACTTGTTAATAAATTTGGTTGCGAAGACAGGATTTGAACCTGTGTTCTCCAGATTATGAGTCTGGTGAGATGGACCGGGCTTCTCTACTTCGCTTCAATTTGGCTCCGACATTAGGGATCGAACCTAAGACCTTTTGGTTAACAGCCAACTGCTCTACCTCTGAGCTATATCGGAATTATATTTTAAATCTGGTGCCATCTGTGAGATTCGAACCCACGACCTCTTCTTTACCAAAGAAGTGCTCTACCACTAAGCTAAAACGGCGTAATAATATGGCTGATAAGGTAGGACTCGAACCTACGGTGGGATTTCTCCTGACGATTAACAGTCGCCCGCCTGCTACCAACTCGGCTACTTACCAATTTAAGATTCCGATTTACGTGGAATCACTTCGATCCGTTTCCTAGGCGGATATAGGAATATTGCATATTTGGTGGAGTCATCGGACATTGAACCCGATCATGGCCTGAATACCAAAACCCCATTGAAATCTGGTGCCGAAAATAGGAGTCGAACCTACAACCTTTCGCTTACAAGGCGACTGCACTGCCAATTGTGCTATTTCGGCATAATTTGGCTCCGACAGTAGGACTCGAACCTACGACCAATTGATTAACAGTCAACTGCTCTACCAACTGAGCTATGTCGGAATTATACTTTTACATCTAAATTTGGATGCGAAGGCAGGATTCGAACCTGCGATTTCCACCTTATGAGGGTGGTGAGATGACCTCTTCTCCACTTCGCTATATCTGGCTCCGACATTAGGGATCGAACCTAAGACCTCTTGGTTAACAGCCAATTGCTCTACCGCTGAGCTATATCGGAATAATTTCTTGCTTTACTATTTTTCTTTCTTTCCTAACTCTTCATGTTTTACATTCTATCAAGTCTAACTCTATTTGTCAACAACTTTTTTAAATTATTTTTAAATATTTTTCTTTTAAATCAACATATTACATTATTTTAGGTCGAATAATACCCTGCCATCTATAGACATAAAAAAACCTCTAACGTTTGACCGCCAGAGGTTTACTGTGTAAACTTGGGGGTCATAACCAACCCCCTGAAGAATTGGTTAACAGGTATTATTATTTGTATTATTGGTTGTTGTCGTTGTCATAGGCAATAGAACACCTTCCAAGGTTTCTACCTCGGCACTCATAACGACTGTTGTAAGTAATGTGTTCATTGAATTTATTATCTCCTAATATTCTTTCATTATAAAGGAAAGCCTTGAATAAATCAAGGCTTTTTTTTCTTACTTCCCATCTTTCTTGTCTAATGCTTCTCTACGCTTACTCAACAACCAGATATAATGACTAACTTTACTTAACAATTCAGTCGTTGCAGCATCTTTCTCTTTACTTGGCACCAACATCACCAATTGCTCATGTAATTGAGAGAATTGTTCCATCACCAGACTGAATTTAGTCACATCACTGGTATCTTGAATTTTCGATGTTGCATTTTCTTTCAACATATCATTCATTATCACAAGTTGTTGAGCGATTTTTGACATGCCATCCATATCGCTATCACCACTGATTTTATTTCTCATGAAATCTTTTTTGATTTCATCATAACGAGCTTTTTCAGCATCAGTCATATAACCAAGGATTTCTTTCAACTTCAAAAGGTTTTCCTCAGTGCCTTGTGTTAAGGTTTGAGCTTCACCTAAATAGTGATCCATAATCATGGTTTCAATTTCACTGTCATTCATTGCTGATACTACTTTTTCTGCCATTTTGTTCATGTTACGATAAGAACCTTGTAACTTGAATGGTGGCTCTACACGATATTTATCAGCAGTACCTGCAGATGCAATATACTGTTGGTTCACTCGCAATACAACACCTTGAACTTTAATCATCTTTTTAATAATGTCCACAATTTCACCAGCTTCCGCCTGTGAATAATTGTAATCAAACTCATTCAAAGGATGATTTGAACCTTTTGCGTTCTCAATAAACTTGTAGAGATCATCAAGATTTCTGTTTGCTAATGGTGCAAGCACGCTGTTAGAAGTCAATGAGTTTTCAATATAACTCAATTCAAACACACCTTGTTGACCACTCAACATATCACCCAAGTTGTAAATGTCAGCACGGTTAGACAACATATCTGGTATTTTAAATACTTCACCTGATTCAGTATAAGGGTTACCCGCCATAACGATAGAAAACTTCTTACCTTTCAAATCATAAGTCTTAGGTTGACCAGCCCAAACACCGTCCACTTTTCGGCTACCATCACACAGTGAGATAAACTTCTGCAAGAATTCTGGATTAGTATGTTGAATGTCATCAAGATACAACATGACATTATTACCCATTTCAAATGCAAGGTTAATTTTCTCAATCTCTTTACGAGAAGTTGCATCAGTTGCTTCTGCTGGGTCAAGGCTAGTAATACTATGTCCAAGTGAAGGACAGTTAATTTTCATAAACACTAAACCTAGTTTTTGAGCAACATATTCAACAATCGTAGTCTTACCATAACCCGGTGGGGAAATAAGCAACAACATACCCATGAGGTCAGTTCGTTTAGCTTCACCCATTGTACCCATTTGTTTAGCTAAGTTATCACCAATCAAATGCAAGTAAGATTCAGAAATCAATTTGTTACGCACGAAAGATGACAATGGTTTTGCTTTAAAGTCATCAATACGATAGTTCTTTTTAGATTCAGAAATCATTTTGTATTTAATATCATTAACTTTTTGATAAGCTGGCATTACAATATCTTGATGATGCATTGCACGCTTCAATAAGTTGTCCAATTCAATTTTCATTTCACCATTTTCAATTTTAATATGCTGACCAATCAAACCTTTAATAGTGAATACAGTATTTACATCAACACCTTTTGATTTTAATTGTTTAACAATTGCATAATACACGATTTCTTCTGCTAATAGCACATAATCAACTTCATTAACTTTTTCACCATAAGACTTAATGATTGAAACAAAATCAAACGCATCGTCTACTTTGGTTAAGTCAAAAGCACTCACAATGTCAGCAAGACTTACTTTTAAGTTATCATAGTGATTACGAGCAGCATCAGGATAAACAAATGCATTCGCTTCGTTACTTTCAAAAATAACCAATGCTGTTTCACGATCTAGTTCACTATAATTACCAGCAGTCACCGATTTAATTACATCAATCATAGATTTAATTGCTTTTTCAAATTTAACATCATTACCAGTAGTTACTTTCACTTTCTTACCAAAAGAATATTCTTTGCAAGCAGCTTTGAATTCTTCTTTATCTTTTGATTTAGCGTATACAATACCTGCAACAATACGAGCATTCTTACTAAAACGAAGTGTATCTGCTTTAGTATAAGTGTTATACAACTGTTCCAAAATTAATGTAGCATCATGGTCATGCACACCTTTAATGTAACCTTCTTTGTAAAGCGTAGCTGAAAACTCAGATACCACATCATTGAGCTTTTGCTTTTCAATAGCTTCACGAAGCTTGTCTAATGTTAATGAAGTGCCTTTTACAGCTTCCATCAACACAGAATAGGCCAAGTATTCAGAGCGATAAATATCACGACTTTCAGAAAGAACATCATGCTCATAGTAATCACGTAATGCTTCTAACTCAGAATTGGTAATTTCTTCATAGAAATTGGTTGAAGTAATATGAAGATAGTTTTTACCATCACGGTTTACCATACTCAAATCGACAGGTGTTTTGTTAACGCTGAAACGGTGTTTACCCATTTTCATTACGTTACCATTATCTTCAAAGATATCTTGACTGTCACGCAATTGTCTCAATGACTGATCTTTGATATTTTTGAACTTGCCAAACAATTCGTCAGCCTTAGTGTTATCACCAAGTTTCTTAATGTTTTCAATGAATTGACCATATTTCAAGACAAGTGAATCTGCAGCAAAATAGCTGTTCAATTCTTCGATCTTGTGAATCTTAGTCACTTTGTTTTTAATACTACCCAATGTCAATTCAGCAGCATGAACAATACCTAAGATGCGTTTTTGCTTTTCATTGATCAACTGATCTTTATGGTTCTCAAAAACATCTCTAACTTCTTCACGCTTTTTATAAATTTCATTAACATATTCTTCAAAATCAGCAAACTTTGTTTCTAGACCTTCGATTTGGTTAAGCACACGAGTCATTTGTTCTTCACATTTCTCAGGTGTATCAGAAATAGTCAAAGAACTGGATACAGTTTGTGACAATAGGTTCATTTGTGCGGTGAATTCTAATTTAGATTCAGTAGACATTAAACCTTTTTTAACGTTTTTAATTTTTGCTTTAACTTGGTTAAGTTTAGCAAATACCGTTGAAATGCTGTCAAGGATAACAGAAACTACCGTTGCATCTTTAAATGAGATTTCGTTAATTTCATCATTGACAATGTTAATTTGAGAAATCAATTCTTCCAAAGTCGCTTCAGTCTTTTCAAGGTCAACCAATTTTTTAGCGGCTACAATATTCTTTTCAACAGCCGCAATTTCATTATGGTAATAATCAAAAGATGTTTTTTCTTGTAACAACTTAATCAATTTCTCATTGACATTGTTACGAGCTTCATTGACTTCTTCTTCCATTTCATTAACAACATCAACGTCAATATAACGCTGTGAACGAATAGTAATCAAATAACCAAGATGAGCTTTTAATTTCCCTAACATTTGAATGTATTTTGAAACATCTTTCTCGGTAATTACTTTCGAAGACGAAATCAGATTTTTCTGAGCTACTTTTGCAGCTTCAATAGTCTCTTTTGCTTGCTTTTGGATGGCAACGACTTTTTCAAATTCGTTAATAACCAATACTGACGTTTCAATCAAAGCGTTAATGGCTTCCTTGATATTGAACGCATCAGATTGACCCAACCAGTGATAATCATCTACCAATTTAGTTGAGAACTTGATAATACTAGTATACAAGTTCATTGTTACTTCTTTTTTATCAACAAGATTCAAAATAGTGTAAATATCAGATACACATCTAACTAATTCAGCGTTACCAATTTTAGTGTAGAAGTTATTAGCAGCTTCTTTACGCATTTTAGCATATTCAATATCTGACAAGAAACTGGTTCTCCACAACTGAATTGGGTGAACACAGCTAGCTTCTTCGTGTGACTTGATCACAAAAAGAGAACCATCTTGCAGCAAGCAATAACCATTGGTGAAAATTGGGTTAGAAATAGACTTTGTAACCAAATTATATGGATACAATACATAATCTCTTGAATTTGGGTTAAAGAACACATACATGTAGTCTTCACCATTCTGAGATTTGATTTGTGTCAAATAATTATAGTTAGGGTCAATATCAAAGATTTTATGTTCGCCACTTTTCAAGTAGTAACCGTTAGAGAAAATAAAACCATGATTTTCAGGTAACTGAATGCAAGACATACCAATACCATCACAACGAATAACTTTTTGAGTAATCGTGTTATAGATAAAGTATCTGTAGTCTTTTTCTTGGAACGGTTTGATACGCAAGACGATACTTTCCCCAGCATCAATATAGGAAATATCAGCATCTTCAAGGTTCTGGTGAGCGTTTTCAACTGGCTCAGTATAAATACCATGACCATTATCAGTGTTATTTTCAATCTTGATAGTGAGATCACCACCAATGGTTTCAACAAACAATTTATCAAGAATAGAAATATGTGGAAACTTACCAGCCACAAAGTTTGAACGATCAGTTTTCACCCAACCATTAAATTTGTTTTTAGTTTTTTCAAGAACTTCAAGAGTAGAGCCTTCACCTGTATATTGGTAATTACCTTCACGATCTTTTTCCCATTTGAAAACTTTAAGGTCTTCTAGTGTTTTACCAATTTGGAAAATGATATACAAGGCTTCGCGTTCGTTAATGAACTGATAAAGTTTTGTTTCTTTGTAATATCTGAACAATTTGTCAAAAGACTGTTTAAATTCTTCGTTATCCAACAAAGATCCTGTCAATGGAATATATTCTGAATGACATTCATCACCGTCTCGCTTCAATTGATAAAGAGAGAACACATCTTCAAGTTTAGTACTTGTTTTCATGCCCAAAGTAACGTTGTAACCAATCAATACACGACCGTTTACTGCAGCCATGTCTACTGGAATTGCATTGTTTTCAGAATGAATATTAAAGGTACTAAGCAATTGTTGCTTCAAGCTACCAAATTGCTCAATACGAGCATTGTTAAGATTTTCAGTTTTCGAAGAAAGGCTTTTAGCATTTTCGACCAAGCGACGTTTGATAACTTCATACGAACCACCTTGTTCAACAGCACTCTCAATTAGTTTTTCTTGATTCATGAATTGCTCCCTCGTAAATAATGCATAATTGTAACACCTTGCCGATTTAAAGTCAACAAAAAACCCGCATCTGCGGGTCTTTTATTTACACTTTACATCTTGTTTCTTACTGGCCTTTTGGTGCATTACCAATCAAACCTTTAAGCAAGTCAGCACCAGATGGGTTTGCTTGTAACCATTTTGCAATGGTGCTAGCCAACATCAAGTTACCAACATCACCAGTTGAAACATCAGAGGACTGCATAACATCTTTGATGTCTTGAACTAAGTCTTTTTCACCGCTGGTGTATTTACCAAAGATGCCTTTCAATACATCACTGTTTTCCATTCTTGCGTCAAGAGCTTCTGATGAAACAATGCTCTTACGAATAGTGTCAAACATGTCACCACCACCAATCATCTTAATGTCAGCCTTAGCCATTGCTGCTGCCATAACTTCTGCGTTCTTCGCTGCAATCTCACCATTGGTTTTGATAGCGGCAATCTGAACTTCTTTATCTTTGTCAATGTTAAGCTTATTAAGCTCATGTTGACGAACATCAGGGTCAATTGCAGCCATAGCTTTGTATTGTGCTTCTGAACTTTCGGCTTCTGCAAGACCCATCGCTTTAACACGAGTCGCATCTGCAAGACCCATTTTCTCAATAGCATCAGCATCTTTAACCTTAACTTCTACTTCTGCAAGACCAACCAATTTAACTTTTTCAGCAGCCGTATTAGCTTCTTTCATACCAACATCAGCCATACGTTCTCTTACATCAGCTTCGGCCAAACCACTTGCTGATTGCTCTTTACGAGAAGCTTCTGCCATACGTTCTTTTGCTTCTGAGTTCTTGTTTGCAATAACAAGTTGGTTATCAGCAATCAAGTTGTCTTTCTGAACGATATTTTTAGTTGCATTCAATTCAGCTTCGGATGCAGTTACTTTCTTCACAGCTTCCGCTTTTGCAGTCGCTTCGGATGCAGTTACCACGACCAACTTATCACGCTCAGCACCACTTTTTGCTTTAATATCTTTAGTCTGTTCTTCTTCAACTGCGATTTCACGCTCAGTTTTAGTTCTGTCAGCCACGATAGTTGCAATTTCTTTCTTCTGACCTTCAACGAACATTTCTTTGTTCATTTCTTTTTCAACAACTTCACGTTCAGTATTAACAGCTTCAACTTTCTTAGCACGTTCAACTTGCTCTTTCTGAATACCAACAACTTTGTCATTGTTAATTCTGGCAACTTCAACTTCACGAGTTTTGTTTTGCTCATTAATTTCAATTTCTTGTTCAGTTTTGATTCTGATATTTTCAACAGCCAATCGAGCTTCTTCTTCTTTCAAAGAAATATTAGTTTCTTCGGTGATCTTAATTTGCTTGATTTCACGGTTAGTCTTCTCAGTTTCTTCGGCCAATGTTCTATCCAATTGAAGACGGGCAGTATCACCATCAACATTACGTTTTTTAGTTTCAGTTTTCTCATTTTCACGCACTTGTGCAGTGTCAATGTTCTTTTCAGCAGTAATCTTAGTAATTTTGTTGATACCATTAACGTCAAGGATGTTATTTGGATCAAGAGCTTCAAGTGGAGTCTGCTCAATTTTATCAATTACTACGTCATATAGTTTGAAACCTTCCATATCGTTTTCAAGCAACATTTTAACCTGATTACGGAATTCTTTACGGCTTTCATAAAGCTCAATGAAGTCGAACTGTTTGATTGCGGTTTTCAAAGCTTCTGAGAATTTTGGAGTCAAATGTTTTTTCAAGACTTCAATATCACTTGCACCAGCACAGGTCAAGTTTTCAGCAAGCAAAAGAATGTCTTTTTCTTCTGGATTAACACCAATATAGAATGCTACACGAATGTCAGCACGAATGTCATCTTTACATGGAAGACCTTCATATTCTTCACCAGTCTTACCACGAACACCTTCACGAATAACGTGGATTGGTTTACGGGTTAAATCAATACGTTCATAAAAGTTAATCTTTGGCCATACAAACGCACCACTGAGGGACGCATTCTTTTCACTGGAACCAAATCTAGTGATTACCAAAGCTTCACCACTACCATTTACACGTTTATAGCAACTTGCTATAAAGCCTAGCACTACCAGTGCCACTACCAATATACCTGCAATAATCAATGCTGTTACCATGTCTTTCTCCTTTGATTTAAATTAAGCGTTTACTATACACGAATGTTTATATTTTATCAAGCATTTTTTTCATTAAAAATAACTAAATATCGATCAGTATCTGGAATTTTGCTGTGAATTATCACTTTTGTATCAGTGGCTAACACGGCATCATTATCAACTACTGCAGTCAACAAATACTCTCTATGACCTATAAATACTCGAATTTCACCATATTCTTTATCTAGTTTTACACTGGATACTGTCGCTTCTAATCCGATGAAGTTTACTTCAAACTTTGTTTGTTGTAAAGCTTTTTCTAATGGTTTGCAGAGATAACCAGCAATATAAAGAGATCCAATGAATAATGCAAATAATCCCATAATTGTTACTACATAGAAAATAATATCACCGAATAAACCTAGTGGGGTTAACAGTGCTTCAAATGGTCTTGTTAAATAATAATCTATAACAGAAGCTAAAATAGTCATTGGTAAGAATGTAAAAGACAATCCTACAAACAACGGAACTTTTGATAAGCCTGTTGTAACCAACGGGTTATCAAAACCAGCAACTTCTGTGGGCAATTCTAAATGAGTGTCAAATCCAATAGTGACCATTGATACAAATAGAATACCAACAGATATGATCAATCCAGCAAAAGGTACAACTGTAGGATATTCTAATAACAAGCCAATAATATCCATAAATTCATTCCACATATTTATCCTCCTTAGTTGATTTAAAAATGGTGAGACTCACGCCTCACCTGTTTTACTTAGATGCCACCTTTGTTTGAAGCATCTGTCAACGCTTTCTTAATATCATCTTCCATGATAGCAAGTTGTTTTTCAGCCTCTTTACGTTTTACTGCCGCATCTTTGTGAATGGTCAACGACTTCTGAATCGTCTCAATGGTAAGTTTGTTTACCTCTTGAAGACTAGCAATATCCAAGATACCACGGCTATATTCAGAGCTAATCATATCTACCAAACCATTTAATTTTTTCGCGTTATCAACATACTGTTTATTGGTGTAATCTTTAACAGTTTTGTTAATTTGAAGTGCTTTTTCACTATTCATAAGTGTAATAGCAATCAAGAACTGATTTTTCCACAATGGAATAGTGTTATGAATAATGTCATTAATATCTTCAATAATCATTTTGTCAGCTTCCTGAGCAATACGAATATGAGTACCTGAGTTTATTGAAGCAATTCGGCTGATTTTCAAGTTATTAATACGCTTTTCAAAACGATCAACAGCTTTAAATTTATCAGAAAACTTTTGAGCATCAAGTGGATCTTGAGTTGTCTCTGCTTCCACTCGCAGTCTTTCAACTTCTTGTTTTAATTCAACAAGTGAATCTTCACCAGCAAGAATATAAAGTTCCAGATTACGAATAAACTGAATAGTTTGTGCGTAGAAGCCATCAAACATCTGAATATCTTTGGTAAGTACAGCTTCTTGACTATTCATGGTTCTCAACAGTTCACCTAACTTTTCTTGCACATTACTGAAATCACCAATGAAACTTTGAACCCCACGCTTCATCCAATAACCAATTACTGGTAGCTTAGCCATGAATCCATCACTGGCTTTAATAGAATTGAAGTTAATGCTATTCATTTCACTAATCATAGCTTCAAGATCTTTACCAGCTTGACCTACATCTTTAGTCTTGACGTTTTGAAGAATAACGTCAGCGAATTGAGAAATTTGAGCCTGAGCTTCGGTACCAAATTTGATAATGGCACCTGTATCTTCGATATTGATATTTTTTCGAATAGATTCTACAATGGCAACTTCTTGTTCGTTTGGCTTGCGAAGAACAGTACTTGGCTCTTTAGCCATAGTATTCAAAGTGGTTTGCATTGCGACTGGATTAATAGTTGTCTGTGTCATTAAGTGTTTCTCCTGTTTAATTGCCGAGAATTATAACGCTATTTCTCGCAAAGATCAAGAGAAAATTCAAATTTTCTTTAATATTTTAAAGTTAAGCCAAGCGTAATGACAGATTGACTGATGGATTGTTGATTAATATCCTGTCCATCACTGTATGTGCGGTATATTTTTTTGTAATCACTTCTTATTTCAAAATTTTCATAGACATTGTATTGTAAGCCACCAGAAAAGACACGTTGCCCATTATTCCATTGATCCATTTCTTGTTGAAACTCAGTAAAAGGCTTTATCTTTGAAGATCCTATGTAAGATACATTCGTTTTCAGGACATTAATGCTTTTATCATCATTATAATAAGTCTTTTGTATAAATTCATTTGAATGCTTAAAATAATTGATAACGTAATTAAATTCAATAGATGAAATCATTCCTTTATTATGACCTTCTTCCATATCATCTTGTGGGCGACTGAAATTGGGTTGGATTAATGTGTGACCTATTCTAAACTTGTAATTTTCATTTTTCAATGAAACACTACCACCTACTACATTATCATAATAGCTTTCATCATCTTTAGTGGTTTTGAAACGGCCCATTATGTTATTAAGGTAAAGATCTCCAAAAGGTGTTGTTTCCTTATAACGAAGGTTCAGACCATCATAATTATTAATTTTATCATCAATTGCAATGGTTTTTATATCTTCCCCTAATTTTTGGTAATCCACATTATCAATAAGAGGAAGTCTACCTACTCGAACCTTCCAAGATTTATCAATATTTCGAACTACATAAGCACTGTCTAAGGAAGCCTTGAATGTATTTTCATAAGGCTTAACGCTACTTTTACTTACTACTTTTGTTTGTTGGTCATAATAGTAATTAAAATTACTACCAAAATCATTTCCTACTGAACCATAGGTATTGAAATCATAGAAATCATTTCCAAAAGTAAGTGCAAACGTTGGAGTAGAAGCCAGCATTCCTAGGAAAAATAGATTTATTGGTTTTATCATCAGTGAAGCCTTGTTATTAATTTTTTCTTCATATTCACCTTTTAACGATGTTTTTTAAAGAAATGATTAAAACAGCATTACACTTTTAGTCAATAAAGTCAACATAATTATTTTTCTAAATAGTTGTATTTTATAGATTTACATCTAAAATAAACATTAAGGATAACAATAAAAAGAGAAAACAAAAATGAAAAAAATATTATTTGCTTCAATATTAAGTTTCACAGCTCTACTTACAGGATGTCAATCCAACAAAGCAAATCTTGATCACCCTGTAACTGCTGACTTGTATATTGTTCATGGAAAATTGACAACATATGATACTTTTACTGATGATAAACGTAGAGAGTGGCCAGCAGATTACACTATTGACAAAGTATTAGAAGACTTAACAAAAGGTTCAAACCCAGAGATAATATACCAAAAAGAAATAACTACTGAATGGAATAAAACAGTCACATTTGAAGATATTAATTTTTTAGAAACTACAAATTGGCCTATCAAAAACAAAGAATGGATGAATAAAGTAGCTCAGCCTGATGGAACTGTTAATACTTCTCTTTTTAAATTTAAAATGACTCCAAGAAATACTGAGGATGGTCGTTTAGCCGCCCAAATGACATTTACAATGGAATTCTTACAAGGTATTGATAAAGTAGAAAACAAAGATGTTTACTATACTAACACCGACCGATTCAGTGATGCCAAAGATATATTCTTTGTGAAAGGACAATATTATGTGTTTAGTGCTATGGCACTTAAAAACAAAGAAAGTTTAATTTTTATCTACAAATTAAATAATGAATAAATTTTTAAAACTTATTATCTTTTCTGGGTTTATACTTACAACACCACTCTCCCTATGTGGTGTGACCTATACCCAAAAAGATTACCATTTTAAGATTAATGATGACACTATTGATTTAGAGTATTCTTGGCTAAATATGGCTAACGAACTTAACCATATAAAATTTAAATTAAATAAAGTAGATGTGGCTAGATCGTATATAGACTTTAAAAGACCAGAAATGGACGATGTTTTAAATTATATACATGCTAGGTTGCTTATGGATATAAATCTAGTCAATACTAGCCAAAATGATTACAAAATACAAATTATTAAAGCTAAAGATAATTCCGATTTTAGTTTCTTAATAACAGGTGATACAAAGAATCAATTGGATCGTATTCAAAAAGTATTAGATGATAAACAACAAGAATATTATGAAGACTATTTCCATGAACACTACTATGATTGGAATAAAGATGAAAAATTAATTTCTATCGACTATAACAAAATCACTGAAATTTACTTACCTAAAATGACACCTATTGCAAAAGCCTTTCAGGCTAAAAATAACAATCAAATCTACGATAGACGCAGTGTTATTAATGATATTCTTAATTTTTATCAAAGCCTTCCATACGATACCTTAACCAGTGATCGTGGTGCTGGATTCAGTACGCCATTTAAGTTGTTACATGAAAATAAAGGTGATTGTGACACCAAATTAGTAGCATCAGCAGCCACTATTAAATCATTGTATAAAAACTTAGATGTTATATCAGTAGTATTACCTGAGCATGTTATTATTGGTTTTGCTATACCCGTAACAGGTGATGATTTAAAAATTATGTATAAAGGTAGACAATATGTATTGGCTGAAACTGCTGGACCGGGTTTAATACCGTTGGGTGAATTATCTGAATTTTCATTAAATGCGTTAAAACGAGGTGATTACGCAATATCACCTCTCTAACTATTAAGGCTTCAGTAATTTTCTAATTTTGGCGAGTTCTTGTGTTGCTACAGGATTTTCTTTTCTCACAGGTTCATCAACTGGCTGAACATCTTCAACTTTCTTTTCCTCAAAATCAAATTTTTCCTGTATATTTCTATGATTCACAGTATCTTTTAACTCTTCAATAAAAGTTCTTATTTTTTTATGATTTTTGTTATCTTGTAGACCTTTTGCCATATCATAAAGAATGTTTGAATCTTTTTTCATTTATATCTCTTACTATTTATTTTTATATTATAACACGTTTTAATAGTTTACAAAATAATGTTCGCAACCATCAACAATAAGAATTAAAATCCATAAAGTTAAGAGAACCATATAAGTTTTCTTGGATATGGTTGAAAAAGGATTAAATGTTTTTTTTAAAGGTCGTTTGTTCATGTCAGAAAAATCATCGCATTGATTCAAAATTTAAAGCTCCACAAACATACATTCTTCTATAATTTTAGAGTGGTGTCAAGATAGATTATAGACTATTCATTGTATTATAAACTTGTTGAGAACAATAGACTTTTTTACAAATAATATTGTCAACATAGTCAATAGTTCCATCATCCTTGTAATAGCTAGCTTTAATAAACCCCCCGGCTAGAACTTCCCAGTAAGCAACTTTTAAAAAAGACATTGGAGCACAGGATGAATCCGAAAGCCAAATATAAGTTCGTGATTGATCTTTTACTTTATCTAATTTTTTCTTTCGTTTACAATAATTTTCAAAATTGACAATTTGCCCTCCAACAAAAAAATCAGTCATTACAAAATTAGTTCTATACATGATTTTTATTTCATTATCAATTACACAAACAGGAGAATGAATCCCATCATCTAACTCAGCAATACAGACAACAGGAGCTTGATAGAGAAGCCGACTTTCAGCTAAACGATAATTTTGAAATATTTTAACATCTTTACATTTTAATAAAGATATTACATTATGCTTATTGTTAAACAAGTTTATCACACTCATAAATGCAATCACCTATTAATATTAGTTGGTTTTAGCAAGTTCTAGACATTCTTTTTCGAATGAACCAGCCATTTTCCCCTTAATTACTAAATACTTTGACTCATCAACCCCACTCATATCAGCAATTGTTTGTAACATTTGATCTTTTTCAACTTCTGATAATTCTGACCAATAACCACTCTTAAATAATGTGCTCACTCTATCTTTCTCAGGCATTTGTTTTAAAGCGTCTAATACATCCAACATTTTTGAAGATCTAATCATGCATTCTTCAAAAAGTGATCCTTGTTTTTGAGCAGGAGTAACATTTTCAACTGATACAGTTGGTGATTTAACTTGTGTTACAGCATCATTCTTATAAATAGGTTTATAGTTAACATCAGGTGGAACATAACTATCAGCGTTTGAATTGTCAACATTAGGCGTAGTATAACCATTCGTCGGAACACTTGGTCTAACAGGAATCATTGTATTATTTGGTGTCAAATAATTTGTTTGATTAATAATGGTTGGTGGATTTTTTTGAACAGATGGAGTTTCTGTGCCCACTCCAATTGCAGGTCCAAATCCGACTTCATTTTGAGCATAACTGCCTATAGTTAATGTTGATATAAAGAGACTTAAAAAGATTTTTTTCATTTATTTTCTCTGTGTTTTTTATATATCATAATAGTTTTAAATTTTCTTTCAAGAAGAAAAGCCATACTGAGATGGCTTTTATTTACTTTTTTTAGTTGCTGGCTTATAAATTCCACGAGCTTTTGCTATATCTATATCATAATCACGTAACTTTTCTTTTTCTGCTGCAATTTGTTTATCTATGGAGTCAGAATTGAATTTGAATGGTGGAGCTTTATAAGTAGGATCAGTTTCTTTACGAGTCTTAACATCATTCTCATATTTCTTCTTAGCAGCTTCTATTTTTTTTGTTTTTGATTTATTTAAGTTGTTTATTTTATTGTTGCTTTGTTTTTTTCTACCTTCAATAGATTTTACAACCTTTGCAATTTTTTCGTCTTCCTTTTGCTTTATATCAGATGCCTCTTCTTGAAGATCTGCAATTTTATCCCTAATCTTTTGTGTTTTTGTATTTGAACTAGAACTTCCAGAACTACTGTAGTTAGATGAACTATTTCTATTACTTCTCTTTTTCTCTTGTTTGGCTAGTTTTTCATTTTGTTTTTCAATATCTCTATCAATTTTTTCTAATTTTTTTTCTACATTAGCACTGTAAGCAAATGTTGTGGTTGAAACAGAAACTCCACTTATTAATGTTGCACTTAGTAAAACTGTTGATAATATCGTTTTTAAAGATTTCATAGATAATCCCTTATTCGTTTATTTAGAATATACCGTATTTCTACGATATATCAATTTATTTAAATCATTTTTTTGTTGAAGATAACATTATTAAAAACATAATCAATAAATTCTTGGGTAGAAAATAGTTCTTTTAACAATTTATTCATTCTTGGTGTTAATGTCTTAGCACTAAATGAAATGTTTTTATCATCAATAGTTAAAAATAATAGATGTTCCTGTCTATTTTCTTTTAATATAAATGCAAACATATTTTCATGATTTGCTGTGAAAGCATTAAAATAAGTAATCATTTCATCCCAATATTGCAAGTTAGAATAACTTTTAGTCCCTTCCAGCACATAATGTTTAATGGCATTAAAAACAACAGCTTTTTCTGTTGGAATTAATGAAACTTTTTTCTCATCAACATGCGTAATAAAAGGCTTTGTTATTTTCTTGTTTGCTTTTCTATTGGCTACTAGCTCAACTAATGCTTTCTCAAATTCATTTACACTATTTGCAATGTATTCATCTATGTTTGTATAGTAATCTTTTTGAACATGACTCATTTTTAAAGCTTTCCTTATTTGGAAAATTTTCATAAATTTTGTTAATAATTCTGGATTATACAAGACAAGTTCTATATCGTGATGTTTAACAAATGTATTATTTTTATAAACCAATTCATTTAAAAATTTAATCTGCTGCAATGAAAGTTTTTCATTAACATTGAGATTAAACTTATTTAATATTTTAAAATATTTTTGTGGTGTTTTTATATACAAAAAATCATTATAAGAACAATTTTTTAAAGGTTCTAATTGTTCAGGTTTGACATCAAGAGCAATAGCAATGTTATCACTAATTGTATCATAATCACTCAAACAGGTGCTAAACACCGCTTTTTTCTGATCAGCAAAAAACATAGATAAGAAGTTATGCTCTTTCTTAAATTTAAAAAAATTATTTTTTACTGTTACATTTGCTTTTTTGATAAAGTTGTAAATTTGAGTGCCTTCATAATGCAAATGATATGAATATAACTCTTTAAATAAGTCTTTATCAACATAGTTAAATAATCTATTTTTAAAATAAGAAATAAAATATTTAGATTCATTTTTATACATATTCATGTATTTAAAGAATAAAAAAGGTTCTAGATTGTTAAGTACACGACTATTTGAAAAACGAATGTCAGAAAATAATTTGTTCGTAAGTTCTGTAATTTTAGTATTCATCGAGTAAGGTGACATTTCACTGAAGGATGTCTTTTTTACAGAGGTTTCTACCAATGTTCTCAAATGGCTAATGTCAATATCTAAATCTATTAGCTCGCCTGTCTCTGCATGAGTATTTATAAAAGATAAAGAAGTAGCCTGACCATAACTAAACACGCCATGTTTATCCACAACAAAATACAGTATTTTGTCCTTACCATTAAGTCCAAAAACATGTTGATATCCAGCTAAATCGACAAAATCTACGGAAAAAACTCGACTATTGATGTTATTTAAATGAGTTCTAAGCGGGATAATTAAATCTTCTTTACCAGCTTTTTTAATTGTTTCTAATACTTTTGGTGCTATTTCTTTTACATTAATTTTAAGATTTTCGTCCTTAACGATTGGAATATACATTAATTAATCTCCCTCAATAAAAAATAACTATCATTTGCTTCTAACATAAAAAAATACCTCAATAATCCGAGGTATTCTAGTATATATTTGCTATCTTGTCAATTTATTCTTCGTGATAAATTTCATCCACCAATTTACAACTTTTATGAATATTATTAAACTGTTTGGCCAAAAACTCTTTTGTAAATTTCTTTTCAGCATTTTCAAGAAGCTCTTGTTCTAATTCTTTAAGAAATACCACATAACCAATATGTGTTTCAATGGCTTGTCGAATATCTTCTTTTTCGGATCTCTGCTTGAACATTTCATTTAATTGTTCAAGTGATTTAATGAGTTCATCATGTAACTTTTGAATTTTTTCATTTATATTCATAACTTTTCCTGAATTTATTTTAATATTAAATCATAAAACTTCGATGCTTTCAAATCTAACAATTTTCCAGTTCTTGTCAGAGGCTTTCATCAATTGAAAAATACCATCGAAATGCTCAGCACCATAGTTGATTAAAATTTTATCACGAGGTTCTTGAGCAATAAAATCGGCAACTATTTTATTTCTTTTGTCAATAATAACTGCCTTCTCAATAGGATGGTCAGGATACACTATTTTTTGTATATCGATATTATACTTGTTTGCCAAATTTTCAAAATACCTTATTCTCATAATATTTTTGATAGTATACTGAACTAAATCAATGCCAGCATCATTCATAGCCTGTTCGTTTTTTATCATGGGTATGTCACTTAATGTTTGCTTAACATAGTCAGGATTAGAAACATTTTGGTTATTTTCTAAATTCATTTTAGATTCTATTTCATTAGATATATCTAACCAGTTTAAATCCAAATTGATATCATCTTTATGTAATCCACCTAAAAAAATAGGTTGCTCCATATAAGATTGATCGTAATCAATTTTTTCATTAACATACACTTCTCTACCACCTAAAAAGAAAATACCCTCATAGCCAAAAACATAACCTTGTTGTCTATAATAGCGAATATCTTTATCAATTCGTTTATAGAAATCACCAGTTCCTATATGACGCATCTCTTGAAATACAACAGTTTTAGTTCCATTGGTTAAAATGTATTTATTTACAGTAACTGGGTCAAATAATCCAGCAAAATAAGAAAAGATACCTAATAAAATAAAAAAAGCTAATAATGTTACTGTTATTTCGATAACTGACTTTTTAATCCTTTTTAAAACTTTCATTTTTTATCCATAATTTATATCCAGCATACACGATACTGAAACATCATCAAATTATTTTAATACTTATTAATTTTATCGTATTTCCTGAGTAACATATTTCTTTTCAACCCCTTCATTCTATCCACATAAACAATGCCATTTAAATGATCGATTTCATGTTGAATACAAGTAGCCAATAAACCAGTTGCATTAATTTCTTGATAATTACCTTTAATGTCTCGATAACGGATACTAATCGATTCAGGTCTACTGACATCTCCATTCACTTGTGGAACTGATAAACAACCTTCACGAGTTACTGCTAAATTTTCACTCACCGTCATTATTTCTGGATTAATAATAGTGTACTGATTATCATCAATTTCAATCACAATAATTCTTTTATGTATGTCTACTTGTGTTGCTGCTAAACCAATCCCTTTATAATGTGTCATTGTGGCAAACATCTTTTCCACAATTGACGCAAGTGAATTATCACCAAATTCAAATTCTTTAACTGGTAATGCTTTTACAAACAGTCGTTTATCAGGATATTTTAAGATTTCATATGTATCCATTATTCATTCTCCCTTATACATATCATTTGAATAATAACATTTAAATCAATTTTCGCAAGACTTACTTGACTTATGCTACTAAGATAGGTATAATTTAACCATATCTTTAGGAGAATCACCATGTATCAATCTGTAAAATATAATGATAGCCGTCCAAACGTAGGAGTTACTGTTGTTCCATTTATTTTTGAAGATGGAATTATCAAAACTTTGGTCTATAAACGTGCAAGCGATTCTGAAGTATTTGCTGGTCAATACTGCTTACCTAATGCTATTTTTGACATTAAAAAGTTTAAATCACTTGATGAAACAGCACAGTTCGCATTAATTGAAAAAACTAGTGTCAAATTGAACCACATTGAGCAGATTCATACCTACTCAGGACTTTACATCGATCCTGATCGTATCAATACTGTCAATGTTTGCTATTTTTCAATCTGCAGTAAGAAAGATATTCAAAATGTAGGTGAAATGAAATTCGAATGTGAATGGATGTCAGTTGAAACCGTTATGAAAAAAGATTTAGCATTTAATCACAATGAAGTTTTAGAAATGGCTTATTCACGCTTGAAATCAAAAGCAGAATATACAGCTCTTACAGCTCACTTGCTTGGTGATGAATTTACAATTTCTGAATTTAAAAGTTTGGTAGAATTATTAATTGATATTAAATTGGATAACTCTCGTTTCCGTGACAGACTTAAACAATCAGATATTCTAATTCCATTACCAGAACAATTTAAATTAGGTGCAAATAGACCAGCACAATTGTATAAACTGAATGAAGAGTATACTGACTATTTTTATCCAATTAGCTTGACTAAACCAAAAGCAAAAAATAAAGCCTCATAAGAGGCTTTTATTTCTATTATAATGTTTTCGATCCATACACCTCATTTCAAATGCAATTTCTAAAATGGTAGATCCTTTAAAATATTTAAATTTATTGTATTCAAAAAATAGGTCTTCTTTCCTTGCAACAACTGCTGGGTGCTCTATATTTGCAAAAATTAAATGCAATTCACCAGAATATGTAAATCGTTCCAGTTCGGATCTTACTTGGGTTTCTTTAAAAAATTTATAAAACAATCCACAAATTATTAAGAAAATACCAAGAGCAGCCATAAAAAAAATTAATTTCATCATAAAATTAATTTGAAAAGTATTGTATATATTTAGATATAACCAAAAGAAAACAAAAGATAATGTCAAACTCCATATACCAAAAAAGAAGAAACCTCCTTTTGCTTGATTGTTTTTTGATTTCTTATATCTTATCTTGTTATTTCGTATTAATGCAATACGTTTTTTAACTTTTTCTGCTGATAATTCTTGACAAAATATCATTAACTTTCTCCATTTTAATGAATTAAATCATAATTAGAGTAAAAAATGAATACTATAAATTTAAAAAGTATTATAATATGCTTGACTTAATTGCATTTATCAATTAAGATATATTTAACCAAGCAAAAAAGTGCTTTTTAAATTAAGCCACTTAATTGCAAAAATCAACTAAGGAGAAACATCATGAAAAAAATAGAACTTTTAGGTATCGATCCACAATATGACTTTTGTGATATTCCAGAACAATACAGAGCCAGAACCATTGATGTAGAAAGTGGGAAAGAAATTATTACAAACCCAGCCTTGCCTGTTGCTGGTGCATGGGAAGATTCTATTAGATTGGCAAGATTTATAAAAAATGCTGGCCATCTTATCTCTCAAATGACTATTACCCTTGATACTCATCAACAATATGATATTGCCCACTCACTTTTCTGGAAAGACAAAAGTGGTCAACACCCAGCTCCATTTACACCAATATCAAATGAACAAATCAGAAATGGTGATTGGACACCAGTAGATATATCAAAAAGAGATTATACTCTAGAATACACCAAAGCTCTTGAAGATGCTGGCATGTATCAACTATTCATTTGGCCATCTCACTGTTTAGTAGGCACTGTTGGTCATAATGTAATTGCTCCAATTATGACTGAATTAATGGAATGGGAAAGAAAGTATATTGGTCGTGTCAACTATGTAACCAAAGGTCATAATCCATATACTGAACACTATGGTGGTTTCCAAGCTGAATACCCATTACACCATGACAACACAACTCAATTAAATACAAAATTAATTGAAAGATTTGAAAAAGCAGACATTATTTTGCTTACAGGTCAAGCATTAAGTCACTGTGTTGCAAGCACTGTTCGTCAGCTAGCTAATAATTTTGGTGAAGAAAACGTAAGTAAATTAGTCTTGCTTTCAGATACTTCGTCACCTGTTGGTGGATTTGAACAAAATGCAAAAGACTTCATAAAAGAAATGGCTGCTCGTGGTATGAAAGTAGTTAAAACAACTGACATTCAAATAACCAAAAAAGAAATGATTATATAAGGAGAATCATTATGAATAACTTAATTAGAATTGATACAGATGAAAGTAATTTTCACTTCTCTGGTGAGTCTATTGATAATCTAGGTGCCAGTGAATACACTCTTGTCAACATTGTTGTGGATATGAGTGGTAGTGTTTCAAGATTTTCAAAAGAACTAACTGAATGTATTAAAACCATTGTAAGTTCTTGTAAATACAGTCAAAGAGCTGAAAACTTAATGATTCGATTAAACACATTCAATTACAATGTTTATGAAGAGCATGGTTTTACACTTTTAAATTCTATTGATGTTGATGCTTACAAAAATGTAATCAATCCAACAGGCTCTACTGCTCTCTACGATGCTACCGCCAATGCTTTAGAATCTGTAAAAAAATATGGTGCAGAATTGTATGATCAAGACTTTGATGTAAATGGCATTCTCTTTATTGTCACAGATGGTGATGATAATCATTCTAATACTAATCAAGCTGATATTAAGAGATTAATTGAAAAAGTGAGTGCAGAAGAAAAACTTGAGTCATTAAGAACAATTCTAATTGGTGTTAATACTACTATGGATAACCTTAAAGTCAAACTAGAAGATTATAAAAGATCATCAAATCTTGATCAATATGTTGATATTGAAAATGCTGATAAAAATAGCTTAGCAAAACTCGCTAACTTTATCTCAAAATCCATTAGTGCTCAAAGCCTAGCTCTTGGAACAGGCGGTCCATCACAAGCACTCGTCTTTTAAGGAGCTATCATTATGGAAACCAATGCTTATTTTCAAATAGGAAAAGATCATAAAGTCTGTGAAGATTATGCAATATGTGGAACAGAACCGTTCCCATATGCAATTTTATCAGATGGTTGTTCAAGTGTTAACCATTCTGACATCGGTTCAAGAATACTTGTGTCCATGGTTAAAAAGAATATCCATAACTTTAAACCAGAAACCTATAAAGAATTTATCAATAGTATTGTTTTCCAATCAAAAGTTATCTCTACATTGATGGGAATTGAAAAGGAATCTTTGTATGCCACTCTAAATATTATTATTCATTATAATAACAAAACATATGCTTTAATGATTGGTGATGGCTGTCTCATTTATAAAAACAATCAGGGTAATATTGATTTTATTATTCATGAATATAAAAATAATTATCCATTTTATCCGATGTATATCAACGAGAAATTGAATACAGAAGATAAAGGTTTACTTATAAAAACTACTGATTCTAATAATGAGTTTCCTTATGACACAATTAAACTATATGAGTTTGAAAATATAGAATGGGTTTTAGGATCTTCTGATGGTCTGTTTTCTTTTACTAATGGTTATTCTTTAATTCCTTTCAATGATCTACTTGCTCAATTATCTGATTTAAAATCCTTTAAAGGTGAATTTATTGAAAGAAAAATGAAAAGAATAATTAAAAATTACAATAAAGATGGCATTTGTAATAGTGATGATTGGTCTGTCACTGGACTTTATCTAGGAGAATAAAAATGAATGTATTTATGAAATATAACAATAAACAAGTGACACTCCCACAAAACTGTGTATCTGGTGGCGAAGGTGATGTCTACATAAAAGATAACTATGCCTATAAAATCTATCATGATAAAAACAAAACCATTTCTGAAACTAAGTTTAATGAACTTCGCACATTAGAAAAAGATAATATCATTAAACCAGAAGATCTCTTATTAGATAATAAGGGAAACATTATTGGCTATGTAATGAAAGCTGTTCCTAAATGTTATTCTCTTTCCAGACTAGTCACTAATGATTTTCGTAATCAACATAATATTGACGAAAAAACAATATTGTCTATTGTGCAACAAATGAGAGAAACATTTGAATACATACACAGCAAGAATTGTTTAATTGTAGACGGAAACGAAATGAATTACTTGGTCAGTGAAGACTTTAAAAATGTTTATTTTATTGATGTAGATAGCTATCAAACACCAACGTCACCTGCTAATGCTTATAGTGTATCAACACTAGATCCTGCAATAGCTAAAACCAATAAATTTTCACAAGCATCTGATTGGTTTATCTTTGGTGTTGTTTCCTGCACATTGTTATTGGGTATTCATCCATTTAAAGGTACTTATAAAGGATTAAGCCTTAATATAAAAAAAGGTGATGTAAAAACTAGAATGGAAAAAATGCGATCTATTTTTAATAAAACAGTCTCCGTCAATTCTGCCGTTCGAAACTTTAATATACTTCCTAATCATTATAGAGATTGGTTCACAAAATTATTTGAAACAACAGATCGCTCTTTACCACCATTAAACATTTTCGATGTTAAAACAGAAATTAATAAAACAATAAAAAATGTTATTTTCAATGAAACGGTTAAATCTTATAATTTGATTGAATACAAAAATGATATTACTGATTTTATTATGACAACTAACTTTACCCTGTTAAAAGCCAGCAATGAATTTTTCGACATTAAAAATAAAAATAGTTTTAAAGTAAAGAATGCAAATTCCTATTTTATTGAAATCAATAATAAAGGTTACCTAGTTAAGCTTGAAAACGAAATCATATTGTTTGATATCGACTCATCTAATATTATTAAAACAGGGATAGTTGCCGATACCCTTGTTGTTATTAATAATAGATTGTATTCTTTATTTAATAATAAGATTAATGAACTAAAATATAGCTTATCTAAATTGTTAATCAATAATAGCTGGGATATTACTTTAAATAATACTGAGTTATTCAACAATACCTTAGTTCAAAAGATAGCAAGAAGAAATGTTCTTTATATTCCTTTTGATACTAATGCTTGTGCTATTATTAACATGAAAGAACTTGAAGATAAAAAAATAGTTAATGCTTTTTACTGTAACAAGATGATAGAATTAGTATATTTTGAAAAAGGAACTTATTTTAGAATGATAGCTAAACTATCCAACACATTAAATAACTATGATATCATCTTTAAAGAAGAGACAGAAACAATGAATATCAATGCTATAACATTAGATAATGGAATTTTTATTTCGTTATTCAACGATAAAGAACTATTAATTACCAGTAATAATATGGAGAAAAAAGGTATTAATATAGTAAAAGATAACAACTTAGAAATCGATCATAAATTAGTCAGTTACAAAAACGATGTATATATGATTATTGACAATAAGATTAACAAAATATCATTAAAATAAAAACCGCACGAGCGGTTTTATTTTTTGTCAACAGAAGGTTTTACAAAGTCACCTTTTAATTTTACACTAACACTCATTAGAGAATTTAATTTATCTCCTGCTAATTTATCGACAATCCATATACCCGCTGCAGCGGCTGGGCCACCTGCCAGCAATGCAATCGCTGGTAATTTTTGTGAGATAGGTAAATCCACAATGATTCTATTATTAAATTTTTCATTTACAAAATCTATATCACCTTCAACTTTGGCGTTGAAACTTTTGCTAGTCATTGTTATAGGTTTATTAGTGGATATATTAAGAACACCATTAATAAACTTACCAGTACCAGTTAGTTTGTTATATTGAATACCTGTTTTCAAAATATCAAAATCTAACAAGAATAGTTGGTTTAGTGTATTAACTTCAAAAATTCTAAATACATTTAAAACTTTTTGACCCGCAGACGCTGCATTAATTCGACCATCATCTAACTCAATTCTTAAATCACCTGACAATGTTTTTAAATTAGGTGAGATACCTTCCCATGAAAGATTTCCATAGACTACCCCTTTTTTACTGGTCATTGTATTGGTATATCCATAATAAGACAGGATAGAGCCAATGTCTTCAAATTCAAGTAATTTATTATCTTTAATACTAATAAGATGTGTCTTAATCTTACCTTCTGGATTTTGAGTTAACTTGATAAAAAAGTTAGGTGCTAAACCATTGATTGAACCAACTAAATCATCTATAACGTAAGCATCACCTAAATGATTACCTTGGAATGATAAGGCTCCTTTGTATTCTTTAACTGTTAAATCTTGAAAATTAATAGACATATCTGGCAATTCTTTAATGTTAAAGTTTCCAATCGTTGTATTATCAACAATAGTTGCATTATCGGCTAAAATATAATTAAACTTATCAAAGTCACCACGCATAACATTGGCTTCAATATCATAATCAACATGACCTACAATATTTGCATCCTTAATGTCTATATTTAACACGTCTCCTGTATTTGTTAAGTAAACATAATCAGGTTCAAAACCTAAATATTTAGGCTTTTTACTTTCAATATTTAATTTATATTCAAAGGGTGCCTTATTTTTATTTGTGCTCTTAGATTGTTTAAAATCTAAACTTTTAACAAATGCCAAAACTTCATTAACATCAACATTATTAATAGCACCATCTACATAGATATTTTCTTTTCTAGGTGAATATTTAGCAGTATTATTATTCAAATAAACCTGTGTATTACTTGTTAACAAATCAACAAAAATAGTGGTATTAGAATTATTGACCTGCAGTACATTATTCGTTTTTGATAATGTTAAGTCTACATTTAATGGTGAAGGTGTTACAGCGTCTTTATTTGCGAATAGTAATTTATCGACTTTCATACCAACCAAGTCAGATTTTAAATTAAGCTTATCTGGTTTTCCATAAAGACTGCTATATTTACCAATTAAACGAGCATTCCCTGTAAAAGTTCCTGTTGTAAAAAATGGAGCATATTTATTTAAAGTCTTATCCGTTGCATAAACATCGAAATCTACAAAGACATCCATCATATCTTTATTCGAGAGGCTGAAACTACAAGTTTTTCCATTCATTTCACATGTCATATTATTAGCTTTTAAACCTGTATCACGATCATAAATTACATCGCCTTTGACATGCTCAAACACAAAATTTTCAGTAATCAATGAAACTTTGTTATCAGGTATGTTGGCAGTAATATGATAATTTACTTCATTTTTTTCATCACGATTTAGTTCAACTACTAAACGAATACGACCATCAATACTATAAACCTTGCCATACGCAGCAATATCAAGATATTTTTCACCACCCAAACTTTTAACAAGATCAATAATATCCTTCATATCAGCACGAATAACGGTTTTACTGGATTTATTATCTTTAGGAATATATTGGTAAATATTCACTGTCTTATAAACCAATTTAACGTATTCATTCCCATCTTGATAATCAAGTGTCAAATCTCTTAATTGATAAGTCTTATCTTTTGTTATGTAATCAAAATTAAAATTAGTAAAATTAAGATTATCAATACTTAACATATCTAAAATAGAGAGATTAAAAGTATTCTCAGCAGGTTTTTCGTTTTCTTTTGGGGATTGTTGATTATAGACTAAGAACACATCTTTAAGATTGATTTTCTTGAACTCTAATTTATTTTCGAAAAATAAACGAAGTAGATCAACTTCGACATTCACTTCACCTGATGTTATTTTATTGCCATTCGCATCATTCACGACTAAATTAGTAATTTTTACACTGGGTTTTAGATGTGTCCAAACTTCTTCAAGATTATCATATTTCAAATCAATATTGAATCGCTCTTTTACTTGACTAACAATGGTTGCTTCATTATTTTTAAGCAATGAGTAATGCTTATAGCCACCCAGTACATAGTAGGCTCCAAGACACGCAAATGATAAAATTAAAATAAATATAACTCTCGTTATATTTTTAGTGAAAGATATAAACATCAAAATCCCCTTATTATATAAAAACTTTAATGCATTATATCTTTTTGATCAAGTATTATCAAGAATTATTTCTTAATATTAACAACCTTTTTTGGTATTAATGTTCTTAACAATCCGAAAACTCCTTTATTCCATATTTTAGAATTACCAATAATATAAAAAGAATTTTTAGCACGAGTTGTTGCAACGTTTAAAATATTCGGCTCTTCACAAACCCAGATGATAGCTCCCGGTTTTGAGATATTACCACCCAATATTAAGAAAACTGTATCAGCTTCTTTACCTTGGAAGGCATGTATTGTTCCAATAGATCGATTAAGCCAAACAATTAAATCAGTTTCTTTTACTCCCGCTGGTGCCCATAATTTTCTATTCTTATTAAGTATCTTAAATGTTTCATGAGCCACACTTCTAAATGGTGATATAATATAAACACTAGGTAACTGTCCTTTTACAGTTTCTGCCTTACATATTTTATTAAGCATTTTCATCAAGAATTCAGCTTCTTTTCTTATAAAATGACTATCTTTTTGTGGTTCACTTTCAATATCAAACCATGTACTTTCACCAATGATTTTTTCAACTTGCCCCAATTCAGTTTTTTCTGATTTACCAAATATCATACGACTATCATAAGCAATCCTATTTGAAATGTTAAACATTGGATTTTCACAACGTCTATGAACCCTTAATGGTGCTCCGACCCATATACGATGTTCGCCAATTCCAAAATAGGTGCCAAAAATATTGTTACGGTCAGCAATTTGTTGGGCTGAAAATTTACAACTGTTCCATGCTTTTGATATGTAATTTTTTTCAAGTAATACTTCTGAGAGTTTTTCTTCAACTTGTATTACAGGCTCTACTTGTAATGGATCACCTACAAATATAGCTCTTTTTGAACGGAATAAACCACCAACTGGAGATTGTGGAGTTGCTTGTCCTGCTTCATCAATTAATAACCAACCAATACTTTCTTTATTCATAGACTGGAATATTTTTCCTAATGAGTGGAATGTAGTTGAAACCACTGGAACGATTAAGAACAATGTTTTCAATATAGCTTGTGAGTAAACATCTTTTTCTTGGAAATCTCCTTCAAGAACTTCTTTTAAAGAACGTAAGTTATTATAGATTTTATCACTATTTTCTACAATAAACGCTTTGTGTAATTCAAGTGAAGCCATAAACATTTCAATTCTAGCTTCTTGGAATTTTTTATTAATCCAAGGTGAAAGCTTCTGAATGACATTATCATCAGCCACCCAAAATTTTTCATTTGGAATACTTGGGTTGATTTTTCCACCATGTTGTTTGACAACTTCTTGAATTTTAATCATCATATCTTTATGGCCAAGATAAGCATTATAAATTTCTTTAGTTTGTTTTTCATGTTCTCTTAAATCAATAGTTTTGTCACTAATGTCATGTTTGACATCAATAATTTTATCTTTTAATACTTCAATTGCATCTTCCAAAGTTACAATATCTATATTTCCAACAGATATTTTATTGATTAAACCGCCTTTTTCAACTTTCTCTTTTTTACGAATTTCTTTTTCAAGTTCAAGTTGTAATTTATCCTGTTCCAGTTTTTTAGAAACAAGATCTTCTTTCATCTTTTTATACTTATCAACATAAGATGAATACTCTTTTTTAATCTCTTCGTGAAATTTAATATTATCTTTATAATTATGTAAGCATTCAAATAGTCCAGCTAATTGTTCTTTATAATATTCAACACGATCTTTTTTCATTTTAAAGTTAATACAAGCTTCTTTCCAAGACATAACTTTTTCGTTAAAATATCTTGGATTTTTCAAAAACTCAAAAATAGAACGTGAAGAGTCGCCTTCATCATCATAATTGTTAAGTAAAAATTGATTAACAAAGTTGTAATTATTCTTTTTATTACCTAATGTGGCTGATATCATACCCCAACTAGGAGTGCCATTAACATTGCTTGCAATTTCAGATAAATATTTGAAATTTTCATGATATTTTGCATCTATTTCGCTGAGTAATGGTAATTCATTAGTGATATTTTGAACTGCTCCATTATTAGCTGAAGCTACCACAATTTCATGACCTTCAATTAAAGAATGTAATCCATAAATAGGTTTTTCACCTTGAACACTAAACTTATAAGTAATGTTACCAATCGTTTTGAATGCATCCTGTGGGTTATCTCTGAATTCATAAATAGCACATGCTCTCAAATAAATAATGTTCGCAATAACATCTTTTAATAAAGTAGTCTTTCCTGTTCCCGGTGGACCATTTACACTAAATATGCCGTTTTCATGAGTTAAATTTTCAAATATTTTGTTTACTGCAAATTGTTGTGATAACACTAAACTATTTCCACCACTGATAGGCCATGCTGCATTCGGAAATAATGAAGGATCAAAAGATTGTGAAACCTTTTTCTTGTCTTTTACTACGTCAACTCGAAGATTTTCAGTATCATATACTTCATATCTATTATTCAAATAATACATAAGAGCACTATTGTTTTCTTTAAATTCAACTTCATGTGCTATATTAATCAAATCATCAGCAATCATACTATTACTGATTTCAGAATCAAAAGAGAGTTTTCTATTTTCTTTTACAGATAATGATTCAGTGTAAGCAAGCATGTCTGCTTTACCACTCTGATAATAAGATGTGAGCATATCCCAACTTAATTCTAATAATATCTGGTTAAGTAAATCTTTTAAATGATCCTTGTTAACGCTTTTTTTGTTTTTAATGACCATAAACGACCATTGAGAATGTATATCTAGTATTTTTTCTCTAAATGCTTTACTTAACGTTCTGTCATGGTTTTTGGCATAAGCAATAGATGTTAAATATTCAGGAATTATTACTGAATCTTTTACTGGCATACCACTAGAATCTAATATAAAGGATATTAAACAGGTTTTATGAGTGTTTTTAAGTTCATTAAGATCTTTGCTATCATTAGAGAATTCCTCGATAACTAATTCTGTTCCAAAGATACCTAAATAAACACGGTGTATCCAATCATCAGGTGATGATAGTTTAGCTTTGAGGGCTGGTTGCCATAATAAGTCATCACTACCTTCTTTGAAAAAGACAACTTGGTTCCATCTACTGTCATTTTTTGTAGTAGAATTATTGATCTTTATGAGTGGTGGTGCGGATAATTCAATATCTATCCAGTAATTTAGTATGTCCAGTGGCTTATCATTAATTAGATCCATTGTATTTATATTCTGATGTCCATTTCTTACTAGTTTAGCATTATTTTAGAAAGAATAAAGACCATTGAAACATTTATTTTTTCTAATTTTATAGATTATTTATTATATTTATTGTTAAAGTAGTTATATATATTTTTTTTGATTTTAAATAAATGTTTATTTTTTTTAATAATTGTATTTTATTATCAAAGATTAAAATTTAATCTTGACTAAAAAAATAATATAAATTAGAATGTACGACGAATAAAAATAGATATTTCATTAATTTAGAAGGATAATTAAATGAGCGTACAGGACAAATCAGTCGTTGATGTAAAGCAAAATATTGAATTAATAAACCATCTTCTGTCAATTAGGCAATCAAATCAATCAACAGCTATAATAACAGAATTTGAAAGAGAACTTGATTTAGATCAGAAAGATGGACTGGATTTCGACGTTGATTATGATGCAGAACAACAAGAAGAAGATAGCTACCTAAACTTAAAGATAGGTGAACATAGTTATATAGAATTTGATAATTTCGCTTTACTTGAAAAAGATTTTATTAATCCTCATGGTGTATTGAAATCATTTAACTTAGATAATACAACTATTAAATTGATTAATGAACATAAAGACTTTAACATTAGTCTTTACTTTGCAAGTCACAGTACAGTATATCAACAAATTGGGTATTATAAAACTATTCTCAATAACCTCAAAAGATTAAAATATACACTTAAAAAAGCAACTAATGCCCTCAAAAAAAATAATATACTGGAAACACCCACTATTGTGTTAGCCAATTCATATAATGATATATTTCCTTACTGGACAAATGAAAAAAGCCATTTAACTCCTGCTTGTTATTATTTGGATACTGTATATCTTTTTGTTAACTACAAATTAAAAAGAGGTTTAAAACGAGTAGAGACTAATCATTCAATGAACCATGAACTAGGGCATATGCTAGAGAATAGACTTTATAAAGAAAAATATGAATTTTATCCAGAGCCTAACGGTATGAGAAAAAATATTAAAAAGAATAAATATAGTTCGCTTATTAGACAAGATTTTAAATTGGCATTGAAGCCGAAAACAAAACAAGTTATCAGTCAAGAACCTTATTCTGGATATTATGATCATGTTGCCCCACCAACAATACTAAAAAAATTAAATCATAGAACCATTATGTCTACATCCTGCAAAAGTGAATTATTTGCTGAATCTTTTTCATATTATGTTGATTATCATGGCAAAAGTATTCGAAGAGGAATTAAAAAATATAATCACCCTATACTAAATGAAATGTTCCCAAATACCAATTATATTGTTAGCCAAACTATTAAAGGTAAATCAATCAATAAATATAAAGTATTAAAACAAAATAAAATATCAAAAATAATAAAAATTTAAACAAAAGACCTCGATGGTCTTTTTTTCAATTATTTCAAAAGTGCTTGTAAGGATTTTACTCTTTCAAATAGTTAATTATAAATTAATAATTAGATATTAAAATACTTTAAAAAAGATATAAATTGACAAAATAAGATTGCAATTTATTATATAAATTATTTAAGAGGTTTACAAAATGGATAAGAATATTAAAGGAGCAACATTGATAGAATTAATTTTTATGATGATGCTTATGATGGGAATAGTCTTTGTTGCTTTAACATCATTTTCAAAAATTAATGAAGCAGTTAATGGGCCGAGACAAGCTAATCATCAGCAACAAGTTAAAAATATTGAAAAACCTATTAAAAATAGTCCAATACCTGTAATAGAAACACCAGTAAAAAATAGTACGCCAGCACCTGTAATAGAAAAAGTTACTGAAAACCACTATCACTTTGAAGCATTAATAACAGTTATTAAATACGTTGGATTAACTTTCCTTGGTCTATTAGGTGTATTTGCTGTTGGCAAATTAATATTGATGACTAAAAATTACATCATAGTAAAAAGTGCTGTCAAAAAAAGCAATGAAATCATTAGTAATTTTGACAAAAATTTTGATGAGAGCAAAAACTATTTACCTTTCATCAGAGAGATGAGTGATCAAATTATTATAAATTCAGTCTTAATAGATAATAGAAAAAATAAAGATTCTGTTGTTCACTTGATTCTTGGAACACAAAACTTAAGAACACGATTAAGTCTTGTTGAAAATAATCTCGTTGGTAACCTAACAGTCAAATCTTGAAAAAAAGTCAAAAAAGTATATGATAATTAGATGAGTAACTAAAAAGACTTATGACAAATGAACATACATGGTTTTTAATAATGAATAAAGAAATACACCGCGTTTTTGATAAAAAATTAGATAAATGGGCTGTTAAAAGATCGGATCATCCAAGTTATTTAAATGTCTATAAACATGTCGAACATGCTGATAATTTTGGTGTTTGGTTTTCAGAATTTGATAAAGCAACCTTCATTAGATATGATAAAGACGGGAAAAAAGTTTAGTTTACAAAACAAAAAAGACCTATCAGGTCTTTTTTTATATGGTACAGGAACTCAGATTCGAACTGAGGATCTTCGCTGTGTAAGAACGACGCTTTAACCAACTAAGCTACTCCTGCATGAAAATTGGTGCGTAAGGTTGGAATCGAACCAACGACACAAGGATTTTCAGTCCTTTGCTACTACCTACTGAGCTACTTACGCATTTAATTTGGTGGTCTTGATAGGAGTCGAACCTATGACGCGATGCTCTTCAGGCACCCGCTCTACCAACTGAGCTACAAGACCATTAACAATAATTTGGTGTCCTCGACAAGAATTGAACTTGTGACGCGAAGCTTTTCAGGCTTCCGCTCTACCATCTGAGCTACGAGAACATATTTTGGTGCATAAGGTTGGAATCGAACCAACGACACATAGATTTTCAGTCTATTGCTACTACCTACTGAGCTACTTATGCATTTAATTTGGTGGTCTTGACAAGAATCGAACTTGTGACGCGGAGCTTTTCAGGCTCCCGCTCTACCAACTGAGCTACAAGACCATATTGAAGAAATTCTTTGTTGCCTCACTCTTCATATTTAAAATTCTATCAACTCTTTTTATATTTGTCAATATTTTTTTTAAATTATTTTATTTTTTTTTGCTTTTAAATCAATGCATTACATTATTTTAGGTCGAACTTTACCCTGCCACATATGGACATAAAAAAACCCCTCAAAGACAGTCTCCGAAGGGTTTGTTGTTTTTCCCAAACGAAGGCCGTCGTTCCTAGCCTTCGTGAGAGAGCTAGGAATTATCTAAAGAAAAACACCACAAAAAATGTAGAATGGTTCATTTTAAAACTCCTGATTTATTTATTTTTACATTTTAACATTTATATACACATTTCGTCAATATTATTTTTGACAAAATAAAAAAAAATGTTACCATTTAAAGCAAACATAGGGGAATAAGATGGATATTAATAATTTAAAGCAAACTTATAGAAAAGCATTGAAAGCCACAGTTGAAACCACAAAAAAAACTTTAGAGTCTATAGATGTTGATAAGCTCGCTAAACATGTCGATGAAGGCAAGAAAAAATTAGAAACAAAACTTGGAACCTTTCAATCAGATCTAGAAGAACTATTGAAAAAAAATCAAAATCAATCAAATTCAAATGAACCTAGAGATAATAGCCACTATCAGCATGATATCTTTGAACGTTCAATTGATGATTTAAATATTTCAAACTCTATTAAAGAGTCTTTAATTAATGCAGGTATCAATACCGTTAATGAATTAAATGCTATGAGAGATGAGGACTTGCTGGATATTAGAGGCATAGACAAAGAAGCACTTGAAGCAATAAAGAAAAGTTTAAATGAATAAAAAAAAGAAGGTTATCACCTTCTTTTTTTTATTATTTTTTTTTCAAAAACTTGACTTTTTTAAAATATAGACTATTATTAAAGATGAAAAAGATGTCTTCGGAGTCTTTATTCACATAATAAACTTGCTAAAAAAATATAGGAGATTATACCATGAAAGAGAATCTAATTCCAGAAAAATTTTTAAATGACCTTTTCAGAAATTTTATAGGTCTTGAAAATATAATAGACAATACAAGTCGAGCTATCACTTTCCCAAAATATGAAATATACAAGAATAAAGAAAATGGCAAACAGTTATTAAAAGTATTGCTTGCAGGTTACAAAAAGTCTGATATTTCTATACAAAAGGCAAAAGGTAGGCTTGTAATAAAACATGAAAAAAATCCAGAAGACACAGATACTGATAATGGATTTGAGCCTTTTGGTCAAACATACATTGCTAAAAGAGCATTTAATTTACAGTTCCAATTAAACCCCAATGTAAAAATTGAACAAGTAAAATTTGAAGATGGTATTCTTAGTATTCTATTCGACATCCTCGAAGATGAAGAAATCGTTGATGTTAAAATAGATTAAATTCAATACCAAGTTGAAATCTTAAAACAGCCTACGGGCTGTTTTTTTATATCATTATCTTTTATTTATATTTTTATATTGTAGTATAATAATAATTAACAAAAGAAAAATTATGTTTAATTACTATAAAAGATTACATTTATCAAGATTAAAGTTCGTTATATCAATGACTCTAATTTGTATTATAAACTTCCTTATTGTTCAACCAAATCTAATTAATACACATTCATTTGTATCATTTCCAATACATTTAATATTCTTATTGATAGCTACAATTTTAATGTGTGCTCGTTATCATGATTTAGGAAAATCAGGTTCATATTTGTTATTGCTTTTAATACCAATAGTAGGTCCAATCATTGTTGTTATTCAACTCACTTTCTTTAAAACTAAAAAATATGAAAATCGTTACATTATTGAACATGAATATATGAAGGTAAAATAATGAAAAACATAATAAAAGAAGTCACTGGTCTTCATCAAGAAAAAGTCTGGACAATTATTGAACCTTTAAATACACAGGATGTCGTTGAAACATTGAAAAGAACATCGGGCGATGTATCCATTGGTGGTGGACGTTTCAGCATGGGAGGTCAAATATTCAGTGCTAATAGCTTACATCTTGATATGAGATCCATGAATAAAGTATTAGAATTTAATCAAGACAAAAAACAAATTAAAGTTCAAGCAGGTGCTCGCTGGTGTGATATTCAAGAATTTATTGATCATTATGATTTATCCTTACAAATTATGCAGACCTATGCAAATTTTACAGTAGGTGGTTCCATTAGTGTAAACTGTCATGGACGTTATATTGGATTAGGTCCACTCATATTATCGGTTGAAAATATTACACTTGTCCTTGCTGATGGCTCTGTAATAACAGCATCAAAAGAGCATAATAAAGAATACTTTTTTGCATCAGTCGGCTGTTATGGGGCCATTGGTATTATAACAGAAGTTGTCTTAAATTTAACTGAAAATTGTAAAGTTGAACGTCTATCAGAAGTTATGCCTTTAAATGAATATGCTAATTATTTTAAAAATATAACAGCATCTGATAAGTCTGTTGTCTTTCACAATGCTGATATTTATCCACCACACTATACAAGAGTGCGAGCTACATCATGGATAAAAACTAACAAATCAGTCACAGAAAAACACCGTTTAAATGGGCACAAAAGATTTTATCTTGCAGAAAAGTACTTTTTTTGGGCTATATCTGAAACTTTTTCTGGTAAATGGCGTAGAGAAAATATTATTGATACTGTCTTATTTTCAGGTTCAAAAGTCCATTGGCGTAATTATGAAGCTGGGTATGATGTTAGAGAGCTTGAACCTATATCAAGAGAAAAGAGTACTTATGTATTACAAGAATATTTTATCCCTATAAGAAACATGGAAAAATTTGTTGATGATGCCAAATCAATTTTGAATAGATTTAACGTTAACGTTATCAATATATCAATTAGACATGCTCTCCCTGACACTGAATCTTTATTAACATGGGCACCAGAAGAAGTGTTTGCTTTTGTCTTATATTATAAACAAGGAACATCTAGAAATAAAAGAGATGAAGTCGCTGTTTGGACACGAGAATTAATTGATGCCAGCATTAAAAATGAAGGAAAATATTATCTTCCTTATCAAGCACATGCAACAGTTAAACAATTTCACGAATGCTATCCAAAAGCAAAAGAACTTTTTGAAATCAAAACAAAGCTCGATCCTAATTTTAGATTTAAAAACGTGCTTTGGAATCAATATTATTTAAAAGAGGATAAAGAAATGGATTTAAACGAAGTCTCAGAATTTAAAACAATAATGAATACAACACAAGGTCATGATGACATGTATCTATTCTTACAAAATGTATTCCATCTCTATCCTGAAGATAAATTCTTATCACTTATACAAGAAGGATGTGAAAAATATAATACTGATGAACAAATCTATCGTTATGTTCAAAATAACCTTAAACACATAAAAACACTGTTATCTGATTTTACTTACACTATTCCATCATTGAAAACACAAAAGAAAGAATTATGTGATCAAACATTAAAAATCTTATCTCAAAAACGTTCATTCAATGGTTATGTTGAAATAGGCTCAAAAGGTAGATATTTTAGTTCACTAAAACATGAATTAAATATTGATGGACCTATTTATATGATAGAAGAAAAAGAACCCAACTTTGGCCCAGCCGATATATTAGAACGTTCATCGATAGCAAAAGTTGGTGAATATATTGATTTGAATAACTACACTCCAATTGATACCAGTAAAATTGCTGATAACAGTGTTGATTTAGTAATTTGTTATATTGGATTACACCATATTGATCCATTAAATTTAGTACCGTTCATACAATCAATACAAAGAATACTTAGAAAAGGTGGCTGTTTCATATTAAGAGATCATGACGCTTCAACCCCTTATATGGTTAAGTTTGCATCACTTATTCACACTGTTTTTAACTTAGGTCTTAATGAAACTCTTGAAACAAACATCAATGAGCCAAGGCATTTCAATTCACTAATTCACTGGGAAAATCATTTATCAGCAGTTGGATTTACGCATGATGGAATAAAAATATACCAAAAAAATGATCCATCTAAAAATGCATTAATGTTATTTATTAAGGAGTAAAAATGAAAATAAAATCTATTTTTACAACTTTAAGTTTAGCATTATGGATCAGTAGTGCAAATGCTACTATCACTCCTGAAAATTTGGCTAGAACAGAAGATCAAACATATTTAACAATACCAGAATGGTATTTAGTCCATAGTCCTAATGAATATGCAGACTATCTAGGTGATGCCAAACAACCATCACAGTTTCCTTTTTCTAAACATATATTACAATTTTGGGATACCTACTATCAATCTCATATGATTACTAAGGATAAATATCCATTTAATTTAGAATACCACATCATGGTGTCCACTATTGGAGTGAGTACAACGGTTGAATATACTATGAAGGGGCTTTATGAATCATTCGTAGGTTCAGTCACTGAATACGATAGCTATACAACACCAGAAGATAAATATGCGAGCAAAATTAGTAAGGACTATGTAGAATTCATTAAAATAGATCCATGGTATAAATTTGATTTCATGGGAGCTGTAAAAGGATTATGGACTGAAACTGATATTTTTGGAGAACATTTTATTAGAAAAATGGAAAGAAAATATTCTTTAACTACTGAATATTTAGTAAAGGCAGGTTATGCTGCTTTAATAAAATATGCGACAGGTGCAGCCTTTACTCCACCTATACCATATAGTTCAGTTTTAATTAATGGAAAATTAGATAATTATACAGACAATATTGTATTATTAGAATCAAAAGAAGGAAATGATTTATTAAGGTTGCCACGTTATGGAGAGTTTACAACAAACCTAGTCGCCTTAGCAAAAGAAAATAAAAACTTCATGGAAATATGTGGCAATAAAACCAAAATAACTGTAGCCATATTACCACCTGTTGATTTTGATATAAATACTTATAAAAGTAAAGTCTTCATTAATCAACCAATTTATACAAATCCTCAAATAAAACGAGTTATTTATGAAGTTGACATTAAAGATTTGGGTAACATGTTAAGAGATTTAAATAACAAAAATATAAAAATTGAACATATTTATGATTTTTAATATAATTTAAAAAGCCTTGTAAAAGGCTTTTTATATTTAAAATTCAATATTATTTTACATAAGGACCAAAATTTTTTTAAGTTTTTTATTGAAAATATTTATCATTGTTTCTAATAGGGTTAATTACATATGCGATATCATTATGTTCAGAATACCCAAATTGTTCATATTCAAATATTTGTGAATCTTCTTTTATGATCTCTTGCATAACATACATCATTTTTAATTCTTTTTGTTTTTCAATCATTGCACTAACACTGTGTAAAAAATATCCATCATGATCTGTTCTATTAATATTCACCTTTAAAATATCCAATATTTTAATATCATCAAATTTTACAATATAATAAGAAAAAATATTTTCCTGTACAGTATTATAACTTAACATGTGAAAGGTATGTCCATAATTTAATATTTGTTTTTCATAATTATTTAATGAATTGATACTCAACTTTTTTTCTCTAACCTTTTTTATCTTATCTTCATTCACAAAGTTTCCTAAATTAAAGTCTTTTTCAACCATTCTAAAATAATTATACATACACTAATCTCCAAATTTTAATAATTAGCGTACAATCTACAACATTTTTCGTTAAATTCAATATTTTATTTGACTTTTTTTGAAAATATTATATCATTTTAAGAAGTTTTTTAAGGAGTTTTAGATGCAGAATATAGAATCAATGACACCCATGATCAAGCAATACTTTGAAGTAAAAAAGAAATATCCAGCAGAGTTAGTCTTCTACAGACTTGGTGACTTCTATGAGTTGTTCTTTGATGATGCTATAATAGCTTCAAAATTATTAGATATTACATTAACTAAACGAAACAAATCCAGTGATATTCACATGGCTGGTATTCCTCATCATGCCGCTGAAAGCTATATTGCTAAACTTGTTCAAAAAGGCTACTCTGTCGTTATTTGTGAACAAGTAGGTGAAGTAGAGAAAGCCAAATTAGTTGAACGAAAAGTGACTAGAATTATTACTCCGGGGACTGTTACTGATGAAACCATTGTTGACCCGAAATCAGACAATGAACTGATTGCTATTCATTTCGAAAAAGAACGTTTCGGTCTTTCTAAAATTAACGTATCTACTGGTGATTTTGTGATTTACTCTTTTGACACTATTGATTCACTTGTTCTTGAAGTTGAAAAAATAGAACCAGCAGAAATACTCTTACCAGAAAACTTTATAGTTGCTAGTTTGTTTGACCAAAAGAAGTCTGTAAAAAAATTACCAAACTCATATTTCAGTTACGAATCAGCATTAAAAAACTTAAAAAAACACAAAGTGCTTAATAAAGAACAAGAAACTGATAAAACCATCACTGCTGCCGTTGCTGCTGCATCTGCTATTGTTTCTTACGTGACAGAAACACAAGGTAGTTTTATTTCTTATATCAAAGAAATTGTTCTCAATGATGAAAAAGAATTTTTGAAAATAGATTGGGTTACTAAAAAAAATCTAGATTTGATGAAATCATCATATGATGATAACACAGATAGCTCATTATTTTCTGTTATTGATAACACTGAAACATCAATGGGAGCTAGACTACTAAAAAGAATCATTAAAAGTCCGTTAACCAATTTAACTAAGATTAACGCTCGCTTAGATGTTGTTGAAAAACTAACCCCAGAAAAAACCTTAAATAGAGAAATTAAAGATGGTTTAAATAACATATTTGATATAGAACGAATCATTAACAGAATTTCTATAAAAACAGCAAAGCCAAGAGATTTACATAACTTAAAAGAAAGCCTTAAAGCTATTAAAGTACTCAATAGCAATATTATGGCAAATGGTTTTCATGATTTAGATATTTTCATGCGATTAGAGAATTCTGATGACATTATCGAATTTATTGAAAATGCGATTATTGATGAGCCACCTGTTTTAGTTAAAGATGGTGGTGTTGTAAAAAAAGGATTTGATGCTGAACTTGATGATTTAAGAAATATGGCAGAACATTCTTCTGAGTTAGTTCTTGATTTAGAAAAAAGAGAACAAACTAAAAATTCAATGCCAAGTCTTCGTATTGATTTTAACAGAATTTCAGGATATTATATTGAATTACCAAAAGGTCAAGCTAAGAAAGCTCCTGAACATTTTATTAGAAAACAAACATTAAAAAGTACTGAACGTTACACTACTCCTGAGTTAACAGAATTTGAACATAAAGCGATTTCAGCCAAAGTAAAATCTATTGCAAAAGAAAAAATGATTTATGATCAAATTATAGAGACAATGAATCAATATGTATTAAGACTAAAAACGCTTTCTGATGTAGTCGCTGAACTTGATGTGATTGCTTGTTTTGTTGAGAACAATAATAAGTATAATCTCACCAAACCTCAGTTTACAGATAAACTTATTATTAAAGACGGTAGACACCTTGTTATTGAAGTATTAAATGATTTTAATTTTACACCTAATGACTTAGATTTAACATCTGACAAACTCTTGTTAATTACTGGACCAAATATGGGTGGTAAATCAACCTATATGCGTCAAAATGCATTAATATTAATTTTAGCTCATATAGGATCATTTGTTCCCGCTAGTCATTGTGAAATACCTAAAATTGATAGAATTTTTTCAAGAATAGGTGCAACTGATAACTTGGCTGAAGGTGTATCTACATTTATGATGGAAATGCAAGAAACTGCAAACATTCTTCAGAATGCAACAAAAGATAGTTTTGTAATCATTGATGAAATTGGTAGAGGAACTAGCACATATGACGGATTATCATTGGCTTGGGCTATTGCCGAAGAATTAGAAGAACTTGGTTGTATGACATTATTTTCAACCCATTACTTTGAGTTGGTTGAATTATCAAAATTGAAAGATAAAATTCATAATGTTCACATGACTTCTAAAATTGAAAATGGAGAAATCATATTTTTACATAAAGTTAAAGAAGGAAGTGTTGACCAAAGTTATGGTGTTCATGTTGCGAAACTTGCAGGAATCAGTGATAAAATCCTCAAAAAAGCAGAAAACAAGTTAACTGATTTGAAATTGAACAGTAATGATGATATAAAAGAAAGACTACGCATGAAACTTGCTTCGATAGGAAAAGATATTAACAATTTAACACCAATGGAAGCATTGAACTTTATAAATGAACTAATTAATTAGGAGACATAATGTCAAGTGAAGAAAGAACAACTAACAATAACCCACAAGTTATAATAAAAGATAGCAATATGGGTGGAACAGTTACAGCCATTGTGAGCCTTATAAAATTGGTTATATTAATTGCTGTCATACTGTTCGTTGCTGCTGCCGTTTTCGAAAAGCCATCAAAGATAGGAACATCCTATTCAACAAGCTTCGAGAACTATAATAAATATTTTGAAGACATGAAACAAATGCCAGTACCTGTGACTGATAAAAATAAAGTTATGACTTATTCTAAAACTGTCTTCTTACTGGACTTTAATGGTTCAGCCAGCGGTAAAGAAGTCGATAAATTAAAAAGAGATATTGATTTCATATTATTAAATTCCAATCCGGGTGATGAAGTGGCTCTAAGATTAAAATCTCCGGGTGGTAGTGTTAATACCTACGGTTTAGCTGCATCAGAATTGTCAAGATTTAAACCTGCCGGATTGACATTGACTGTTCTGGTTGATCAAGTTGCTGCTTCTGGTGGTTATATGATGGCAGTCATTGGTGATAAAATTATATCCGCACCCTTTGCTTTTGTAGGTTCTGTGGGTGTTGTGGCTCAATTACCTATTTATGAAGATTTCTTAAAAACTGTTGGTGTTGAGTATAAAGTATATACGGCTGGTGATCACAAACGTAGTGTTGTATCACAAATTAAGCCAACTATTGAAGACGAAGATAAATTAAAAGAAGATCTACAAAAAATACATACTCAATTTAAAAATCATGTTAAAAAATATCGTCCAAATCTAGATATAGAAAAAATTGCTAACGGCCAAGTATTTAGTGGACAAGAAGCTCTTGAATTAAAATTAGTAGATGAACTATCAACTAGCAGTGATTATCTTTTAAAACAATATAAAAAGAATGCTAAAATTCTTTATGTCTATACAGAAGAAAATGAGAATACCGATAGTTCTAGTCCTTTAAAAACAAGTATTGATACTGTTATTGATTCTATTTCTACAAAAATAGCTGAACAAATAAAAGGACAAGTTTATAATCGTTACGAGAATATTGAATTTAAATAGATATTTTAAACAATATAAAAGAAACTGGCTGATGCCAGTTTTCTTTTTTTTGTTTTAGAAACAAGTTGTAGTTGCATTACAGCTAGGTGAAGTACAAGACAATTCTTGTAACATTCCCCCTGTATATCCTCTAGACTGACAAAATCTTGCTCCACAAGAAAACCAATAATTAACAGTGTCTGAGCGACTTCCTGCTTGTTCAAAACAATTTTGCCCCGGCCCACCACCCGGCATATTATCAACAGCACCTTTTGTTGTTACTATATATACAGGTCCATATTGTAATTTCCACCGTCCACTTTGACAAGTTAATAATTGTCCCAATGAATTCCTTGCGACCAATCCAGTTGTCGAACAAGCTGTATTAACAACCACTGTTTTATTCATGGCTAAATATTCATTTATATTTAATCTACCTATGGCGTTTGTAGTTCCATTCATATTAGTTATATTATTTAGATTAGTAGTCCCTTGAAAATTAGCTGTACTATTAACAGTTAATGTTTGAGTTGTTAAGCTATTTGTTATATTTCCATTTTTTGCATTAACAGATCCTAATGGCGAATTCAGATCCCCATTAATAGAAGTAATTGATTGTCCTGCAATAATAGCTCCATTTGCAGAAATCCCACCTCCAAAACTGCCATTCCCATTTACATTAAGATTACTTTGAGAATTAATATTGCCTTTTACATTCAATGTATTATTGATATTAGCAATTGCATTTACAGTTAATGTATCATTAAGAAATGTTTTACCATTTACAGTTAAATCTTTCATAATATCAGCATATTGGGTATTTATTTTATTAGAGATGATATCTGAATTATACAATGTTTGAATATAACCATCTTTTGCTGATACTACATCTACTACTTGATAAATTTCATCACCTGAATCTGTTCTTAAAATGCCACAAGGGCTTGTGCTTTTTTCTTCGACAACATGTCCATTAAGTCCATATACATTACAGCTTTTATCTAATAATACTCTTTGTTGTGTTGTATTTGCTACAGCCACGTCAACTGATATTGGATGTCCGGTTTTTGCATATATTCCCATTCCACAATTTACTTGTGAATTAGACCATACACCTGCAGTGCTTTTAAACCATTTAAAACACTGTTTTTTTGGACTGTTTTTACTTTCTTTAAAAGTAATAGTTGCATTTAGTATAGAGTTCTCTCCATCGACTCTTAAATATTCATAACCACCCTCTCTGTCATAAATACCAACTAACACACAATCTGATTTTAATTGAACACATTTAGTCATAGGAATCCGATTATCAATATCAGCTAATGTAGCAAAATAAAAATGATGACCACCTGTAACATTCAGTGAATCTGTAGAATTCGCTGTCATTTTAGCTTTATTATAAAAACGAAAATTGTTTAAAAAATCTTCATTATTTTTTGCCTGAAACGTTACAAAAAATCTTTTAACATATCCCGTACTATCAGCTTCTATTTTTGCTCTTGCATTGAAACCATATGGAACTTTAGTCCAAAATTTACATGGAATTAATTGTGTATTTTTTTCTGTTTCTAAAATTGGATTCCAACTTTTTGTTGTTCCACAAGTGGAATTTTTTGCTATAAATTCATTGTTTAACATCTCAATAAATGTATTAGAGTTATTCCATTCTAATCCATTTTTAAAATTGCTAACATCCCATCCATCTACATGAATCCTTTTATCAAATGCTGTGATAATTGAAACAATATCTCTTCCAAAGATTATAGCTCTTTCTTCTCGTTGGTGTTCTAAATAAAAATAAATAAAACTTGAAAACAAGAGCATGCTTATCATTATTGAAAGTAAAGTTTCAAAAAGAGAAAGTCCACTTTCTCTATTTATTAGACGTATCATGTTTACCCCTATTATTATATGGTTAATAAGCAGATTTTCATTAAAAAAATAATAGTAATTGTGGGGAAACGTTCTTATTAATTATTTTAAAAGAATACATTTATAATAAAGTAATCTTTGTATCTACTCTATATAAGTTATAACAGATAATAATATAATTTTCAATAAAAAACCTCATTTTACAATGAGGTCATTATTTTTTCACGTCTTAAATCTATTATTCTACAAAATCTAGAATAACTTTTTTAGTTTCATGATTTATTTTTACAATTTTCACGTTAACTAAATCACCTAACTGATAACTTTTTTTACTCACCTTACCTTTAATCATAGACTTTTCAGGTATATGAACAAAGTATTCTGGTAAATCAGCATAATAGATAACACCTTCCATTAAGAAGCGTGATAATTCAATATAGAGTGCTGTCTTAGTTACAAATGAAATTCTACCCTCAAATGTTTCTGAGATATGATCTTTCAAGAAATGACATTTCAAAGCATCATAAACATCACGACTTGCATCATCAGCCCTTCTCTCAGCCATTGAACAATGTTCACCTAGCTCTAACATGTCAGCCATAGAATAAGGGTATGAAACACTCATCGGCACAGTAACATGACCTTTTGGTTGAATAATATGATCATGAGCTTCATTATCAAAAATTAAGGCTTTAATTGCTCTATGAACCAATAAATCAGGATAACGTCTAATTGGTGATGTAAAGTGTGTATAACTCTCATAAGCTAAACCAAAGTGTCCATTATTATCTGGTTGATATTTAGCTTGTGACATAGAACGGAGAATAGTCATTTGAATTAAATCAAAATCAGGACGGCCTGATGTAACTTCTAACAATCTCTTGTAATGATGTGGTGTCACTTTTGACTTGGCTTCTTTACCCCCTTTCAAAGTAAGCCCCAAACTATTCAAGAATTCTTTTAGTGCATTCAATTTCTCATTTTTTGGCTCTTCATGAACACGGAATAAAGATGGCACTTTTTTATCATCAAGTAATTTTGCTGCACAAACATTAGCTGCTAACATACATTCTTCAATAACCTTATGAGAAACGTTTCTTTCATAATAGTAAACATCTTTAATACTATTGTCTTCATTAAAGATAATTTTACTTTCTTTTTTATCGAAATCTAACGCACCACGATTTTCTCTATGTAATCTCAACGCAGAATATACATTAAAAAGGTTTAACAAATCTTGATGGATGTGTTTATATTTTTCAATCAAATCTTCTCGTTTATCTTCAAGAATACCACCAACAACGTTATAGGTCATTCTTTCTTTGGATTCAATAATGCTATTCATGAATTCATAAGATTTTAAACTACCTGTTTTTGAAATATGCATTTTAACGGTTAAAGCATAACGTGCTTCGTGTGGATTTAATGAGCAAAGCCCATTAGACAATACAAATGGAAGCATTGGAATCACAGCATTTGGGAAATAAACAGAAGTAGCACGACTCAAAGCTTCTTTGTTTAATTCAGTATCAGGTTGAACATAATGAGATACGTCAGCAATAGCAACATAGAGATCATACCCATTATTATTTTGTTCGCAATAAACAGCATCATCAAAATCTCGTGAGTCATCACCATCAATCGTAATAAAGTTTAGGTGTGTTAAATCTACACGAACAGCACGTTCTTTATCAGTTACTTGACGTTCGACACTTTCAAGTTCTTTGTCTACTGCTTTACTAAATTCATGTGGCAAATCATGATTTTTAATAGCAATAAGGGTTTCAAATTGTGGAATATTACCATCGCCTACAAATTCAATGACTTCACATTCATAAAAATTTGATTTTTCTTTACACAATTCTGGTAGTGGTTTAACTTTAACAACTGCACCTTCAAACAATTCTTGTTTCATAGTGTAATTATGAACATTAAATAAACGATTAATGCCAGAAACTTTTATCTGGAATTTTCCATCATGATTATATGCTTTACCATAATAGTCTCTGTTAAGATCAATAACCTTGGGTTCTCGTTGTGTTTGTTTCGATTCTTTTGAATTGTATCTCGATTTGTTACTGATTTTTTTATCTGAGGTGGTGTTTCTAGACACCATTTGATTAGTAGTCTCTTGACTATATAGGGATATAAATTCTTTTCTATTCATGAGAATCTTATTATCTGCTTTCAACTCTTTCAAATTCTTTTTGTACTCCGTCAATTTTAAACCATCGCCTTTTAACCTATCAAACAACCTATAAAAATGCAATGGTGTGTTGGTTTCTGATAGTATTTCTATAATTTTTTCTTTTAACATTAAAAACTCCTTTTTAATAAAATAACAGGCAGTTTATACTGCCTTTTTACAATTAACATATATATTTATAACCAAGTATATTGCGAATACTGGTATCATTAGTTCAGCCATCGACAACCCTAAGAATGACCAATCAACTTCTGAACAACTTCCTGTTGCTGTCAATAGTTTTGGTAATGCTTCCACAATGGGATTGTTTTCGAGCACATATTCAAAGCCCGGTCCACACGAGGCATATGGATCTGGAAATCTTTGCATATACATTTGTCTCAAGGCTGCACTTAATCCTATAAGTGAAGCAATAATGTATATTAAATTTCCTAAAATTCTGGTAATTAGTTTTTCTGGATTTATAAGCATTATTAATGAACCTATCCCAATAGACATCACTGCCATTCGTTGGATAATACATAGAAAACAAGGTTTTAAACCTACAACATGTTCGAAGTAGTAAGCTATACCTATCAAAAATACACTAGATAAAAACATTAAACTCCAAAATTTTCTATTATTTCTTAAACAATTCATCAAAACACTCCAAATTTACTTCTTCATATTCTAATACAATATTAGAAAAAAAGCAATAAAAAAATCACTCGAAAGTGATTTTTTATTTTACACTATTTAGAACTTATTCATCATCATCATCGCCACAGCAAACATAACCAATACCAGCAGCACCAGCTTCTAATGTCTTACATGAAGGGATATACTTTCTATATTCAGGTGTAGACTTGATATTTTTCCAATCGTCCACAAGTTCTGGATTACTTGGAATGCCAACAGCACCATTTACATAGTTTGCAATTGCACATGCTTTGACATCATCTTTTAAAGTTCTTCTTAATACTTTAGCATTATCAATATACCAACCTTCAACACCTTGTGGAATATCTGTTAAATATTCTTTTGTAACTAATGGTTCCAAACAATTATCAAATTTATTTTCCTCTGAGTTACACTCGACTGCATTAATTTCTATAGTTCCCTGTTCGATTTTATAAGCTGTGAAGGCTCCTTTAATTAATTCTGCTTGGTTAAGTATTTCTGCTGCTTTTGCTTTTGAGTTACCCTTATTGAAAGAATCACCACCATAATATATTGTTGCAGCAGCAAGCAATGCAACTAATATAATGGCTAATATAGCTATTATTAAACTAAACATTTTTTTATTCCTAATTATCATTAACTTCGTGAACATTAAAACTAATTAATAGATCACTACAGAAAATTAAAACATACTATAATATTTTTTCAATACCATTATGCTATTATTATATTAAAATACTTTATTTTTAAAGTTTAAGCACTATAAAACTTGATTATTAGTTTATTTTATATTATTTTGATAATAGTAATAATAAAAAAGAGGAAAGGATGAAAAATGGATTTTCAAGCCAGAGAGTGATCTTATATGTATCACTTTCTTTCTTTGCAGCATTTTCTTTTGCTGCTGAATACACACCAAATGCCTTCAAAACGCCACCATCGAAGCAAGACAGTCCTGTTCCTGCTGGTTACAATCAGTTAAACCAAAATCAAGCAAATGGACTAGGCGGAATCATAAATGGAATACCTGCTATTCCACAAAATGTAACTACTGATACTCCTGCTGGATTAAATAATGTTACAAGAGCCTTAACTGAAAAAGAAGCTCGCTCAGAAAAAATATTAGGCGAGATAAATAAGAAAATGGAAAAATCAAAAAACATTCCTGTTGATAATACTCGATACATAGGAATTATAAATGGTAAACGTGTTTACCAAGACAATACAACTCTTGAATATATCAAGGTTGAAATAGATAAATAATGTATAACAGGAATTTTAACATGTTCAAGAAAACAATAATAAGTACAATAATTGCATCAATGCTTGGATTATCTGGATGTACAGGATTATCAATTCCACAAGATAATGATCTTCGTGAAAAAGAGCTATTACAACCAGCAATTGATAAATTTGAAGCAGCAGAGCCTGCTATTATTAAAAGAAAAACTAAACCTATTAAAGTTGTTCAGCCTAATGATATTCCACAAGAAATACTTAATAAAAAAATTGAGTTAAGTCTATCAGGAGATGCAAAAATCTCAGATTTACCTAGCCTATTAGAAGAATATGGTATATATCTTGTTGCTTCTGAAGATGTTGATTTAGAAAAAACAATATATCTGAATAATTTCAAAGGAACCGTGGAAGATTTATTCCAGATCATTGGATCTATAAATAACATTTCATTCAACTATCAAAGAAATAACATCATTTCAATAGATTTGACTAGTGACTATGTAATTGATATTCCACAAAACGCAGATATTATCTCAGAAATGGAAACAGCCATTACACCATTAGGTGCCCAAGATATTCAGAGTTCACTTGTGGGTGGTACAATAATGTATAAAGCAACATACCTTGCAAACCAAAAAATTGAAAAGTATGTTACCCGTTTCTCAAAAAATGCTTCTGTAATCGGGTTGCAAGTAGCTGTAATGACAGTTCAACTTGATAAAGATAGTGAAAAGGGTTTTGATTGGAGTAAATTAAATGCATCAATTGGTAATAATAATATATTAAAAGCTGATGATTCTTCATCTAGTTCTTCCAGCTCAACAACATCTACAACTGGAACTACTGGAAGCACTACAACTGATGCCGCTGCAACTGCTGCTGCCGATGCATTAAAAGGTTCTACCTATGGAACAAGTTTAAAGAACTTACAAACTCTTGGCAATTTTACAGGAACAGCATCAACACTGAGAGCATTAAATGGAACGTTTGACATTACTGCTGTTATCAACTATCTAAGTACATATGGACAAACAAAGACAAATCAGTCAGTTTCTATGAAAACATTGTCTGGCAAAGAAGTAACCCTAAAATCTGTTCAAACAATACCTTATGTATCAGGTATTAACAATACCAGTGGTTATGGAAACAGTAGCAATAATAGTTACGGTGGTGTATCATCAGGAACGGAAACTGATGAAATAGAAATTGGTCTAACATTAGACATGACTCCATATTATGATTCTGACAGTGGAATTGTAACTGTTGAATTAGAACTAGAGTTGAGTTCATTGATTGCATTTATTGAGTTGTCGGCTGGTAACCAAATTGGTAAACTTACTCAACCACAAACGCAAGAACAAAATTTCACAAACTTCATGAAATTAAAAGCTGGTGAGTCAAGTATTATTGGTGGTGTAACATATGAACAAGTCTCTGATAATAGAAACAGTATTTCATATCTTGAAACTTCAAAAATTGCTTCACAAAATCAAAAAATAAGCAAAAACGCAGTATTCATTATGCTTCGCCCAACAGTAACTATGTTTGGTGATTTTGACAAAGAAATAGAAATCATTCAATAAGAGATGACATATGAAAATTATTAATAAAAAAGATAAAAAGGAAAATGAATACATATTAGTCAGTGACTTCAATATTGAATGTGAGCACCATTCTAATAAATACAATGAAAAAGAACATTTAAATGAAAATAGCTTAAATGAAGAAAATGATATTAATTATAAAAAAGATATTAAAGATTCATTATCTCATTTACAAGATAATAAAGAACAAATTATTAACGATTTACTGATTGATGCTAAAATTGATTTGTTACCATCTAACTTTGTAATAGGTTATTATGAAGGAATGACAATGAAAGGGCTAAAAGAATATATTAATGGATATGTTTTTAAATATTTTAATGCCCCAAACATTACTTCCTATAAAATACTTAAATACAATTCTGGGTTTATTTTTGAAATCCATGATGGTGATTACAAAAAAAGTTATTTGAATACAGTAATAAATGAATTTAATAATGGTCGCAATGTGGTGTATATAAAAACACAACATAGAATTGCTAAAGTTATAAAGAATTATAGCAAAATAGAAACTTACATGCTACCAGAAGCTGATAATAATAGCCACCCTGATGCTATTTTCCCAGAAAAAGCTACAATGAAGCCAATTGTAACTACAGCATTTGGAATGGTACCTTTTGGACTTTCTATTGCTTTTATGGGTGTAACATCATTATTTTTAAGCTATATATTTAAAACAATATTAGGAAAAGATGAAGAAATTGCATTGCCTACATACTCTATTGAATTGCCATCCAGCTATATAGAAAAATTACCATTAGCTACTGAAACAAAATATGTAGACAAAGTTTTATATAGTAAGAATGCATGGACAAAAGAATTTAAAGAAATAAAAACAGCAAAAATGATTGAGTTAGAAAAAATGAATGCAGCATTAAGCAAAATTTCAGCTTATCAAGCGTTTACTGATAAATGTTTTACGAAATCAAATGCTCTAGATCAATGTAGCGATAGTAATATATTTTTTGACAAAGCAGACTTCTCACAAGATACCTTTATAAAAAATGTTACTATGGAGAAAGGGTTAATTACTGTTTTAATGAAAGATAATGAAAGTATAAAATATATACCAGAAATATCAAATGGTAAATTGGTATGGAAAATAGAATGCTCATCAAAAGATCTTGCAGCTATCTGTATGTCTCCTAATGTTACAATAAAAAATAGTAACAATAAAAAACTAAAACAAGAAGAAACTTTAATAAAAATTGAAAACGAAACAATAAAAACAGAGGCAGTAACACCAGTTATCGTCTCAGGACCACAAACAGTAAAAGCAAATGATAAAACAGATGTTATAAAAAATAGTCAACCATCTACTAAAGAAGAAGTTGCTAAAAAGGATAAACAAGTCCATGAAATTATTAAAGATATAAAAACAAATGATATTATCAAAACACCTAAAATAGATGAAGTTAATAAAACATTAAAAAAGATAGAGGATAATGCATTGCCAGTAGGAGAGGTAAATAATGTAGAAAAATCTTTAAACTTCAATAATTTACCAGATAATGTCGTAGTGGAGAAAAAATAATGAATGCTAAAAAATATCATATAATCGTAGGCTTAATACTTATTTTATTTGGTTTTGTATGTACTGGGTTTTCTGTTATGCAATACATTAAACCAGAACATAAAATGGATAAAACAAAAATCATGAAAGATGAAGCTAATATGTGTAAAACAAAGGCAATAACTGCTGGCTTTAATGCTTCTTTTAATGGTGATGTTTTAACAATTACATCAAAAAGACAAAATATACTTGATAATCCAACACAAGAGATTTATAAATCTTCTATTTTAATATCTCAATGTGATAAGTTAGAAGTTAAAGAATTTTGTCTTGGTCAAGGATGTTTACCAATCTATCAGAAAGAGTTCATTTTAAATTTTAAATTGCATTCAAAAATGACAGACTCAGTAAAACAAACGTTAAACCATCCACCTACGCCACAACCTGAGAAAAAATAAAAAAGAGCTTAATGCTCTTTTTTCATATTTTTAATTTTTTTATTTTTTTCGTTTCTATTTTTTGAGCATCATCAATCATTAAATTTAGCTCTTTAAATTGTTTTTTAAATTCATTCTCGTTAAGATGTTCGTATTCTTGAAATTTTTTTAACAGTCTTGTAAGTGTATTATCAATTTCGCTACCATAATAAGCAGGCACTTGTGTGACTACATGAACAGGTCTAATTTCATTTTTGTTTTTTATATCATCTATAAAAATAATATCATCTATATGAATACCTAATTTACTTGCTATTTTATCCAATCTTTTAACTTTAAATTTTTTTAAACCTTCATATAAAGTATCAACTGTTTCAACATCTATATATTTAGAATGAAATAAATTCTCATTCTCCATTCCAAATTCTTTCAATATTGATAATGCATAATCCTTCGTTGCTCTTGTGTAAAAGAATATATTGTAATGCTCTCTAACATAATTTAAGAGTAAACCAGCATTTGGTCTTATGTAAGTAGAAAAATTCAATTTACCAGAATCAAGATCTACTATATTGAAGTCTGCATCAATATAAGGATTTTGATCTAATTTTATATCTATTGAGTGTATAAAAGTTTCATCAATATCAAAACCAACGTATATTTTCTTTTTCATTATTTCACCTATTTATTAATTATTTCTTATTATTATAACACATTTTAATTTTTTTTTAATATATTTTTAATTTTTTTTTTATCCTTTAAATAATGTTTTTTTAATAAAAATTTATAATTCATCTATTATAAATCAATAAAACTTAGAATTATAATACTTGACACTAAAAAACATTATAGTATCTTGTAAGTAGGCGAGCGATATATGGATATTGTAGCCTAAGTTAAATTTAATAAAGGAATAAAAAATATGTTTTCATTAATTATATCAATCATCTCTATCGCATTAGTAGCTGCTCTTGCTGCTGCAACTGTATACTTCGGTGGAGCTGCTTTCAACAAAGGATCTGCTGGTGCAGACGCTTCAACATTCATCAACGCTGGTCAGCAAGTTGCTGGTGCTTTTACTCTTGCTTCCGCTGATGGTAACAATGTAACAACAGTAGAAAAATTAGCTGGTGACGCAGTTGAAACTAAAGGTGAAGTTTATTTAGCTCAAATACCTAGCTATAAAGGAACTCCATTGACTTTAGACACTACTAACAAAGAGTATGTTACCATTGCTTCTGTTAGTGGTCAAATATGTGACGAAATAAACAAAAGATCACACGGAAATGACTATGACTTCGATGACGTAAAAACTGCTGGTGTTGATGGTTTGTATGGTTGTGTAAGCACTGGTGCTGACTCAACAGAAGCTGATTCTAAACCGGGTAAAGCTTTCTACAAAGTTAAATAATATTTAACTATTAGCAATAACTAAAACAAAAAGAACCTCATGGTTCTTTTTTGTTTCTTGTATTTTAATAATTTAATAGTAAAATGTAGAAAAAATAGGAGTCTTTCATAATGGAACAAAAAAATTTAGAAAAAATGAACAATTTAAAAAACTTTATGGTTAAACATTCTCATAAAGTTGACTTAATTATTGGATTATTTCTTATTAGCTATGCCATCTATGGTTATTTCTATGAAGTTAAATATTTTTGGATTGCAGGTATATGTGGTTTAATTAGCTTAGCATTAGCACTCTTTAAACCTGTCAAAAAAATGGACGATTTCATGAATCAAAAAATAATAGCTAAACAAAAAATAAAAGACCATTAAGGTCTTTTTTTCTAGTTATAGAAATATAAAATTGACTTTTTCTACTTAAATAATAAAATGTTTATAATAAATAAAACAAAAAACTATGTACTCTATCTTAATCGTAATAATGGCTCTTGGATTGTTCGCTGCACTATTATATGCAGGTTCTAGTAGTATAAATATTGACAACTACATAATAAAGTCAAATAAAGGCGTTATCGAATCATCAGCAATGACATTAGCTACACAATTTTCAGCTTATGAAAACATGAAAGGCTACACTTTAAAAGAAGCCAATTGGGAAAATGAGCTGTTTTCATTAAATAGATATTCTCCAAAAACAATTACTGGAACTCTTTGGTCATTTTACAATGGTGAAGATGGTGTCTATTTTTGTCTAAGCGGTTCTGTCAATAACGTTAATTATGCGTCAATGAAACTTGCTGAAAGTAGTTCTGATGGTATTGCATTCGCCAATACATCTTGTGGTTCAAAAACAACAGGTACACTAAACACCTTTCCGGCAGAATTTTCTGTTACGTACTGGTTAAGATAATAATAATTCAAGGTGCTTAAATGTTAGCTATAATAGTCTTAATGATAATTGCAATAATTTTGGGTGGATTAGCAGCCTATCAACTTTATGCCGTCACACAAACTCAAAACTTGTTAATACAATCACAAAAAAACATGTCATCCATTGCCATGTGGAAAACAATGTTAATTTCTAAAGCAAAAGCTGTAGGTTACAATAATGAAATCGTTCTTCCTTATGGTGATAATGGGTCAAATTATCAAACACCTCCAAAGTGGGTTTACTTTAATACAAAGAATCCATGGGGGAAAGATATTATCTACTGCCCGATGGCTCAAAACAATACAGGTGCTATGAACAATACAGTTTCGCTTGCTGGTGGTTCGTATGGTGTCGAAACTAAAAATAATTTTGCCACTATTTTTAATGGTGTTGCTCGTAATTATGTTATATCCTCAAACCAATCATTTAGCGTTAATACAACCAATGTATTAGCCTTCTTAATTTCACCTACTCCATCAACAGTTACACAAGTGCCATCTTGTGCTGATATCACATTTGATTCATCTGATAATATCTATAAAGTTTCAAATGGTCTTGTTGACGTTATTACAAAAGGAGATGTTGAAACTTTTGCAAACTTATCAATGCTTGCTGCTCAAAGTGAAGGCACATCTAGTTCATCATCAGCCTATTTAACAACAATTGATGGTGATTCTTCTGTTACTGGAAATACATTTAATGCTAATTTAAATTACATCGTTAATTCAGACATTAATTATGCACACCTTAAATTGCCATCAGGCACACATTCAATTGATAGCATCACCCTTGGAGATTTTTCATCTAATTACAATGCTGTAAAGAAAACACTAATTATTGAAGGTGCCGATGATGGTTCAACCTATGTCACATCATCTGGAAATACTACACTTGATATAAACAACTATAATATTGTTTTAATCAATATTAATATGTATCAAAACATTATGATGAAGTTAAATAATTCAACACTCAAAACAAATAAAGCAACGATAGGTAATCTGACATTAAAATTATCAGATTGGCTTGTTACTAAAGATTCATCAGTTAAATCGTCAAATATATCAACAGAAAGTGTTTATTTAAAAGGTAGTAAATTGGTTATCCTAAATGAAAATACATTAACAATCAATGAACAATCGGGCAATGAAGCATCAATTGTCGCCGCAACCAGTGAATTAATGCTTGATGATAGTTCAAAAATTGTCATTAATAAAGCAGGTAATATACATACTGTTGCATTAATTGATTCTAAAATGACAATGGACAGATCAATTCTAGAAACAACAGCATCTTCTAATTATAATAGTGATATTATTGTAGATGAGGCTTCAAATCTTAACATGTATAATAGCATTATACGCTCATCAGGAAGAAATTACTATTCAATTGATTTAACTGGCTCTGCAATCCTTCATGGATCAAGTGTGTTACCTAAAATAAATGCAGACGTTGGAATTAATATGTTTAACAGTGCAAAACTTATCATGAGAGGTGTTAATAATATTTCTGCTAGCATTGGTTCACCTGCAAATAGATATAATGTGCCAGTTAATGATGCTGGTGGTAGTTATGCTGGAGGATTACCTTCATCAAAAGGTGATGTGACTCTATATGCAGTAGGTGGAGAAAACAGTACTTGTGTAGCAGGAAATCTATTTGGTTATGCAAAATCAAATACTGGTTCTGGACAAACCAGTGAAAATGATTATGATTTAATAAATAATAGTACATTGTCCGCAATAATATCAAAACTAAATGCATCAAATTGGACTTGCAATAAATTATAATTAAAAAAGAGGATTAAGCAACATGGAAACAGGCATAAAGGATTTATCACATTACAAACCGACAGATGTTCAGTTATATACATTCTTAACTGATCACAAAAGAGTTCCGTTGGAAGCATTAAACGCTGCTTTAATGGAAACACAAGTAAATAACGAACCTTTAAGTAATATCATTGTAAGAAATGGATTTATTTCACAGAATGACATTATTGACGTAATGATAACATTAGAACCTGATTACCTTGTTGATGAACAAGTCATTGTTCCTACTATCGATCCTAAAGTTTTAAGAGAATTAAAAACAATGATTCATGCGATTACTGTTAATACAGTATATCTTGCTACACTTAACAGTGAAAACGAAGTTATTGACCACTTACAAAAATACTTCCCTGATCATGAATTATCATTTATTGCCTGTAGTGCTGAAAAACTAGACAGCTATTTAGAAAGAGCAAACTCTATTTTCCATGATGAAGGCTCAATGGTTGAAAAAATAATACGAAAAGCTATTCAAAATAACGTATCTGACATACATGTTATGCCTCACTATGATACATACAGTATTCTCTATCGTTATTTAGGTGTTCGTTATGTAGAAGCTGTCAGCCATAAAGAAGAATATCTATCACTTGTAGCCAGAATCAAAGATATGTCTAAAATTGACATGACCGAAAAACGTATACCACAAGACGGTGGTTTCGCTATTGACTATAACGGTCGAATGGTTGACCTTCGTGTAGCCACTATACCAAGTTCAGAAGGTGAAATTGTTGTAATTCGTATTCTTGACCCTGAAAAAGCTCAGTTTTCACTTGAAAAACTAGGGATCACTAATCTTATTGAATGGAGAAAAGGTGCCAGTCGTGCTGATGGTCTTTGCTTAATCTGTGGACCGACTGGTTCTGGTAAAACAACAACCCTTAACTCAACATTAAGAGAATTGGATAGATTTGGTAAATCCATTTATACAATTGAAGACCCAGTGGAATATCGAATTCCCTATATTGGACAGGTAACTATTAACACTGCTGTAGGTTTAGATTTCGCCCGTGCAGTAAAAGCGTTCATGCGAGCCGACCCAGACGTTATCGTAATTGGTGAGATTCGAGATCTTGAAACTGCTCGAAATGCTATTAAAGCTGCCGAAACAGGTCACTTAGTATTTGCTACACTTCACACAGCTTCTATTCCGGGTGCTGTTAACCGTCTACGTGATTTGGGTATTGAGCCTCACGAATTAAAATATGTTCTACGTTCAGTTATGGCTCAAAGACTCATGCGAACTGTTTGTAAAAATTGTGGTGGTGATGGCTGTGATATTTGTTTTGAAAAAGGCTACGCTGGACGTACTGTTGTATCTGAAATTAAATACTTCTCTACGATGAAAGATGTTGTAAATATTATTTCTGGTAAAGAGAAAGATGTTGAAATCAATTGGAAAACTATTCAAGATGATGCCTTCCAGAAAGTAAAAGATGGTGTTTCATCACCGGGAGAATTTATTCGTACTTTTGGTGCTGAGGCAGAAGAATTATTAGAAAATGATGGTTATGATTTAAAAAGAATTAACGAAAAAGGGATTTATAAATAATGGCTAACTATGCAGCTCAGGTAAAGACCAGAAGAGGAATTGAATCCATTGAAGTTGAAGCTAATAATTTAGACCAAGCTAAAATGATTGCTTCTCGTTATGGCACAGTAATGAACATCAAAAAAGGGCGAGGAAATAGTCTATTTGATGCTAAGCTAACCATTGTGGAACGTCAGATATTCCTACAGCGTTTTGCTACAATGCTCCGATCAAGAGTCGGTGCATCAGCCGCTCTTGATATAATCAGAACATCTTTCAGTGGTAATATTAGTCGAATTGCTGCAAAAATGTTAAAATTAATGGAATCGGGTGACGATGTAATGGTTGCACTTGAAAAAATTGGCCCACCTAATTTTCCAGAAAACGTATTAGCACTTATTAAAGCGGGTTCTCGATCTGGTGAAATATGGAGAGCTATTCTTGATGCTGTTGAATTCGAACGTGAAATGATTCGAGTTAAGAAAAGTTCAGGTAATGGTGTTTTTATGGGTGTCGTTGGTTTTCTATTTGCTGCCTTAGTAACATTAGGGACTAAATTCTATTTTGCCCCCCAAATGCTTAACTCCCAATTCTTTAAAGGTATGGGTGACAAAATGGACTTGACTATTATTGACTTATTAACCAACATTACAGGTTATTCCATGTTAGTCATGTTTGTTGTTTTTGTTATTTTAACATTTTTAAGTTCGATTGGTAAAAAAATAATGCCAAGCACGGCTGATAACATTATTATGAAGATACCCTTCTATAAAGACTTAATCTTAGCACGAAACAACTATACTATTTTATATGGATTAAGCTTGTTGGTTAAATCTGGTGTCTCCATGGAACATGCTCTGCAGTTATCAGCAAATTCAGCTCCAAGAGGATCTTTAAAAGATGACTTAGCCAGAGCTGTTGCTTCGGTTAAAAAAGGACAGCCTTGGTCTAATGGCATGACCACATTACACCCTACTGATAAAGCAGCTTTGGCTATTTCTGAAAGTAAAGAACAAATTGCCAACACACTCGATGCATTGGCATTCCAATATAGAGAAAACTATGCAAGGGTTGTTGCATCCTTTGGACCAACATTACAAGTTCTATCAGCATTGTTTCTTGTATTATCTGGTGGTATTCTTTTCGGATATACTATCTTGCCAATCCTACAAGTTGCTGCGGGTGGTATGGGTTAATTTTAAAGGAAATATTAAAAAGACACTTCGAGTGTCTTTTTTATTTTCTAATATATAATCGTTTTATAATTTTATTTCTATTCGTATTATTTTTAAATTTTCTTTTGAAAAATTCCACTTTAATGATATAATAATATTAACAACTTACAATAGTTTAATGGAAAACGCACTTAACAACTTTTTAAAGTCTAAAATAATCGAAGATGAAAACAAAGAATTCAAAGATATTATTCCAAGTTTTCTATTTGCTGACGATGCTATTATATCAGAACTAAAAAAAGTAGAACGTGCTGACGTGAATGAAATGTTTGACGGTGTTTACCTTGCATTAAATCAGTTAGGCGATAAATTATTCCAATCCAACACCAACGTTCCTGTAAACGAAGAATTCAAGCAAAAGATATTAAATTATAATGATAAAGCACAAGGTGCATTTACTAACATCAACGATTTAATATTTTCAGATCTTATGACAGCCATTGAAACAGAATACAAAAAGAATGGCCTTGTTCCTTTTTATAACGATAAATACGAAAACAAAACAAGAAAATTCAAACATAACCTTTCATAACTTGTATTATCTAAGTTTTATTGTTATACTGCTATCAACTAATCAATTAGGAGACATTATGGATAATTATATTTCGCGTGGTGTGTCATTAAATTTATCAAGTATCGCTGTTAACTTTATATCTAATTATCTTGATACGTTTAAAGGCATCGACCAATCAAAGAATGTAATAGAGAGCAATAAGAGTGCGAATGAAAAGGCTATGGATCTAACTATATCTGTCATGAAATATAATGATGAATATAAGAATGATTTTAAAGAAAATCAATGGATTTTTATAGAAAATAGCGTTAAAGAAAAACTATATGGAATGATCTCAAAAAATGAGTTAATATTTGATAGAGTCTTATGACTCTATTTTTTATGTTAAAAATATAGCTGCACCAATAATACAATCTATAATAATAGCCGTTGACAATAACAACTTATCAGAAACACGATCAGAAATCATATGGCCATTAAGCTGACGTTTAGCTTTGCCACTACTAATCAAAAATAAGTTTGCAACATTTTTTTCTTTCTTGCCAACGACAAGACGGTTCTCAAGCACTTTATGCTTTCTTGCATAAAGCAGAGCTATAGCTACTGTAAACATTTTAAATCTCCCCAAATCACAAATATTTTTAGCCCAAAACAAAAAATATTTATATAACAGAGTAAAACCGTTCCCCAACGTTTTTAATCTATAACAATAATAGTAAGCAATTATTATTTTGTCAAATAAAAAATAACAAATAAAAAAAAATAACTTCGAAAAGTTATTTTTATTTGATACATATCACATTTAATCTTATATTTTACTGTTTAAACTTATGATTTTCATATTGATGTCTTGCTGTTTGCTTAATTTCATTAATTTTTTGACCTTTTACCATATCATCAAAATGTTTAAATGAATTAGAATAATCAATTTCATCACCACTCATAAAGGCATCATATTGTGCATCTTTTTTAGAAACCAAATTTAATTCAATAATACGTTGAGCTTGTTCGTTAGCTTTTGCACAACAGTCTTTAATAAAATCAGTACGCGTAACATCAGATAATAAACGTTTAAATGCTTTTTCATCATAAGAACTAAAACTAAATAATTTTTGACTATTAACTTTCATATCATTAAATGCCATACCAATTTGTAAAGCTCCCACTTCTTGAATACTACGTTGAGTTAAACCTTCTATTTTTTCTGGGTTTTCCAGATTCTTAATACCTTTTACAAGTAATAATATAGCTGGATTTTCAAACTCTCTACTTTCAAGTATTCGTTGACTCTTAACAAGTTCATCAGTAATACATTTTTCAGATATTTCACTAACAATATTTAACTCTTCATTCTTTTTTCCTAAGTTTTTAAACAAAGACATAATGCCAGTTTTCTTTACACCATCTATTACAGCATTCATTGTGTCTGCTTTATAGTTTCTAACTTCATTTTGTAAGGCTTGTCTTGTAACAATAGTTGAAAATGGAGAATAAGCCTTTTTAACATTGCTGTCAAAATGTACTTCCAATTCTCCCATTCTATTATAATCTAAACCTTCTTTTGCGATAACTTCATAATGTTTAGCTTTATCACCGAAAGTGATTCCTAAGAGAGTTTCCATTGCTTTTGCTGATACTTTATCTATGACCATTTTTATTATTCTCGATTGATTACAAGTATTATAACACTAACCAAGACAAAATAAAAGCTTTTTTAAAACTTTAAACCACAATGTGAAACAATGACATTCATGTTATCAACTAACTTACTATTACTTCTAGCATTGAAATAAAACACTATATTTTTACCAAAGTCCAAAATCACTTTATTATTTTTCAAAAACTGATAAACAAATAATTGATTATCCCGAACATGTCCAGTACGTTTGGTTAAATAAAATTTATCATCTTTAATAATTGGAACAAATTGCTCTCTGTATGACTTCTTCTCAAATGATGTTGTTACATTATAAGCATTAGCTGTAAATTCTTTTCTATCTAAGTTTCCTATTAATATATCGAAATCATCACTTTCATTGTTACATCCTATAATTAAGTAAGGAGCGGTTGAATCTGGACGTTGTTTTATTTTTATTTCGCCTTTGTTAAGATTTTCATTGGTAATCATAAAACTCATTACATCATTAGCTGTAGATTTTGTGGCTGCAAAAGCACCAGTCATAAAAAATAAACTGACACAGATAACAGATGCTTTCCTTAATATACTCATTTAAATAATCTCCTAACGCTAGTACAGTCTTCATGTTAGCACTTTTATTTTTAATTTTCAACAAATCAGAGACTATTTACTATTAACTATAATGTGTTAAACTTTTTATATATAATAAAATTAAGGTATCTATGAAAAGAATATTTCCACTTTTTATTTTAGCATGTGCTATTCATACAGCGAATGCAGGCCCAATCAACTCCCTTGACTGCTCTGATGAAGAAATTGCTAAATATGTTGACCAATCTGGATTCCAGAAAAAAAGAGGATTTAATACAATTCCTAACACAACCGAATACATTCCAGCCTACTCTGAAAAAGTTGAAAAAGAAAACGGTCCAGAAGCTGCTGAACAATGTAACACTATCTTTTCAGATGGTATAGATATGTCTAGTGCCTCAGATGTGTTCGGCAGTATGCAAGATATACTTAATGATCCAGTGGGTGCAGCCACTAAAGCTGGTACTGCTGCTCAAGAACGTGTGATGGATGTTTATAATGGAATGAGTGAACAGTTGAAAAAAGGTGTTTGTGATCGTTTATCTACAAAATCTGTTTCTAACACAGTTGGTGATCAAATTGATACACTCTACAAAAGCCAAACTAAAGACACAACATTATCAGGAACTCGTATTAATACTTCTGATATTCTAACCAATGGTGGTGGTATTGGTGGTGGTTCTACTGCTACTGCTGATGTGAGTGACGTAGTGGGTAAAAACTTTACTTATAACATCATCAAAAACCAACTTGGAAATAGTTCATCAAGCATTGCAAAACTATTAGACTTTACAAACGATAAACAAGGTAGTGCTATTGTTGATTATGGTTCAGACATTGTGAACGACAATCTTGACTCAATAGTTGATTCTATATTTGGAAAATAAGGAGTTATAAATGAAACTTAAAAAAAATATTATTGCTATCACTTTGATGGCAATATTTTCTACATTAGCTATGGCTGATGATACTGTTAAAGTAAATGAACCTTTAAACAAGGATCAATTTAAAGAACAATTAAACAAAATTATAAATCAACCAAAAGTATTAGTGATTACCACACCAACAGAATACATCGCCAATATGAATACTACTGATTTTGTGAAAGGGTTAATGTATGAAACCATGCTTGTTATTAAATTTTTAGCTGAGAAAAGTGATGATGAAGTCACATTATCATCTTTTAACAGAGAATTTACTATCAATAGTAGCTGTTTTGCTGAGGTTATTGGTGCTAGTGGTAATCATTTCAATACGTTATTAAATCTAACGTTAAATACACCAGAATTGAAGAAGCAATATGAAAAAGGTTACAGCTTTATGGTTAACCAAGTAGAACGATACCCTATTGAACAAGAATATCATGATTTATGTAAGAGTGAAAAGTTAAAAGCAATCGAGTTTACTAAAAATTTAGAAAAACAAAAAAAGACTTGATAAAAGTTTTTTTATTTGTTACAGTGTAGATAACAACGCTCGTTACTGGTTAAACAGTCAACGGGCTTTTTTATTTGATAAATTCAATATCTAAGAGCACTTTAATTTCTGGTGTTATATAATTGCTTTCTCTAAACAAAAGAATATTATCGACATTGAGATTCGTTATTTCTGGAATCATCTCCTTTAACGTCTTCATTTGCAATGCTTGTTGTTTGTAACAAAAAACAGCATCAATTACTTTATTATTAGAATGTTTAATTGAATACAATGAAAAGTCAACACCAGAATAATCGTTCTCTTCATTATATCTGTTAAATATAATAACATCATCCTGTCTTCTATCAAATAAAATATGAATAGGTTGTGAATTAATACGATTGAGTTTACTGTCTATATAATAATCTAAATAAATAGTATTTCCGTCATCATTATACCCAATAATAGATGGGAAGTCTCCATCTCTATGTCGAGTTCCACTGATAAAATCTCCATCATCGCGTTTCATATAAAATTTAGTTGTTAATTTTAAAAATGGGTCGGCATTGTAACTAGCAAAGTTAAGATGAACAGAATGAGAATGTATCGTTCCTGTATAAATATAGCTTACTAATTGATTTTGAGGCATTAATGGAAGAGATCCAAATCGTAAATCTCTTTCAAAGTTAATAGATTTCATAACAGCATCTAAGACTTCAACTGAACTAAAATATAAGCATCCATCTATTGATTCAATAATTTCTACAACTTTTTTTGGACTTTTTTCGTTGGTATAAAACATTCAATATTTCCTTATGTATTTATTTTTACTTAATTTAAAATGAAACTATATAAATTCAAATCAATGCCATATCTAATAAACTTAAATCTTCTTTTGATAATAACGATTTTAATTTTCTTAATTTAGTTAAATCAAATGACTGGATAATTGGTAAGACTTCTGTTATTTTTGTGATATGAATTAATTCATTGTTATAACAAAAGTCAGCATCAACCACATCACCATTAAATATAGAAACATTATATAAAGTATAATTTCACGATTGTAGTCAAATGCTGGATAATATCGATAATACACTTTCTCTATATTATCTTCTTCTTCAATTGTAGTGGCTATATAAACTGGGCTATCATTATCACGAAATTCTTTCCCATTTTTATAGTAAACTTTCCTGCAGACTTCACCATTATCACTATACTCAATGACTGCTGGTAAATCATTTTCTCTATGTGTTTGTGTTCCTTGCACATGCATAGCACCATCATCTTTTATCTGAATATCTCTTTCTGGAGTACTATATATTTTATGAAGCAATTTTATTCCTTTATCAATTTCATAAAAATTTAAGCTAATGCTATAACCACCCATGGCACCAGAGCAATGATACTGAAATCCATCACCAAAAGTTCCTCGATCTAAGTCAAAATCAAGTAATGTTATCGCATTTCTAAATAGTTTAAATGAGCTAAACGATAACGTTTTCTCAATGGAGTTAATAACTGTAACGATATCACCTAAATTTGTTAAATCTTTTATAAGCATAGTCGCTCCTAAAAAAAAAAGCTAACATAAGTTAGCTTCTTATTCAGTTCTTTTTTCTTTTCGGTCATTATGTATCAATATACCTAAAACACCGATGAAAAGCAACAAAATTATGTGGTTTCTTAATATTTGATTCCACTCTAAAATTAAAGCTTCTTCATTATTATGTAAGACTTCTACAATTTGACCTTCATAATGTTTTAATTCAAATTTCGCTGGCATAGCATCACCAACTGGCTTTTTGTTTTCATCAATAATTCTAACATAGCCCTCATTATAAACTGCATTAGCATAAGTATTCTCTTTAAAAAGGGTGTAATATCGAAAAGCACTTGCAATAAGCAAAATAATAAAGAATATTACTCCAACATATTTTATACCACGATATATCTTTTCCATACAAACCCCTTAATTATTTTATTGTATACCCATAAGCTGTCTTGCATATTTCCAGCTCTCATTAGATATATTTTTACCACCTCCCAGCATTCTTGCAACCTCTTGCACACGATCATTATCAACGACTTCACTAATATTAGTTTGTGTAATTGAATTTTTAATCTGTTTTTTAACAAGAATATGGTTTTGACCTTTTGCTGCTACTTGTGGTAAGTGAGTAATTACAAATATTTGATTATTCTTACCAATATCCATCAATAATTGCCCCACTGCATCACCTGTTTCCCCACCAACACCAGAATCTACTTCATCAAAAATTAATGTAGGTATTGCATTCTTTCTAGAAGAAATTAATTCTAACACCAAGCTGATACGAGACAATTCACCACCGGATGCAGATTTTGATAACAGTTGTCGTTCTTGCCCCATATTAGGCTGAATATAAAAATCAATTCTATCAATACCATGATCTTCAAATTGATCTTCTGAATCAAATGGATAATCAGGTTTATTAGGTTCTAAATTAATTGTAAAAATATCTTCATTGAAATGAAGCTTAACCAATTCACTGTTAATTTCTTTTTCTAATTTTGGGATACCTTCAATTCTAGCATTTCTTAAATCTTTTGCTGCTTCAAGATATTCTTCAATTAAACCAGATATTTCTTTTTCAATCACTTCAAGATCCATATCACCACATTCCATTTTTTCCAAGCGTTCTTGTAAATCACGATAGAATACACTTATTTTTTCTGGTTGAATTTTATGTTTACCTGCAATTGTTAAAATTTTATCTAGACGATCACTGGCCTCAACCAATCGTTGTGGATCAATTTCATATTCATTGGCATAACTTTCAATCATTGGCACCGCTTCTTGAAGATTTATTAATGCACTTTCCAACGTGTCACGAAGTTCCGAGATAGCTTTTCCATCATCATCAATATTATCTAAATGTTTAATCACTTGACGAATTTGTGAAACAACATCGGCTTCATCATTATCCAGTATATACTTCGCACTGCTCAACTCTTGTAAGTAATCACTAGCTTTAGACAGCTTTTTAACCTCTTGTTCAAGTTCAGCACATTCATTAGGTTTCAAATCTAATTCAGTAATCTCATCAACTTGATAAGTTAATAATTGATATAAAGCATTGGTTTCTTCAAAGTTATTTCTTAAATTAAACAAACGTTCTCTGGCCTTTTTAAGTTTGCTATAAATATGCTTTACTCTAAAAATTTTAGATTCATTTCCACAATAATGATCAAGCATGGTCATTTGTCTTTTAGCTTTAACAAGATTTTGTTGTTGGTTCTGATCATGGAATGTTAAAAGCAGTTCTGATAATTTCTTTAAATCAGATACTTTGCAAATATGGCTATTAATAAAACATTTATTTTTACCATCAGCGGTAACAACTCGCCTTAAAACAACTTCATCACCATCATACCATTCAAAATCTTCTAAATGGTCTTTGACATTAGGCAAATCTTTAATATTGAAAACACTGGTTAGTTCTAATTTGTCAGCACCATTTTTCACAAGTGTTGCTGGGGTTGTCTCTCCTAGTGTTGAGGTTATTGCTCCAAGCAAAATAGACTTACCTGCACCAGTTTCACCTGTTATACATGTCATACCTTCTTTAAAACTTAATTCAAGATTTTCAACGGTTAAATAGTTCTTTATGTTTATATATGTCAGCACGTTACAGCTCCTTTAAGAATAAAATAATATTACAATTATAGAAATATAAATAAAAAAAGCAAGACTTAATCTTGATTTTTAAACAAATAAATAGTGCTTTAACTCAATGACATAATATAGTCATATGTGTTTTTTTGTCTTTTCGTCATATTTTCGACAACTTCTTCATATGAATTAAGTATTAACTTATGAATAATATTTAATGGTAATTCACGATCAAAGAAAATCATATTCCAATGAAATGAATTAATAGTATAGGATGGAAAGACAGTCTCTTTAAATTCTTTTCTGAATTGTTTGTTAAACCGTCCTTCGGCTTTTAGAATAATATGTGGGGTATTTCCTTTATATATAATGGCAAAAATTTTGCCATTAAGTGAGAACTTAATGTGATTTTTATAATAATCAATATCAGCTTTCACATGGTTTCTTATAAAGCTGATAGTTGATTCAACACTATTATAACTCAAATTATACTATCTCCTATGTTAATAAAATATTAATGATATTGATTCTTTTGCTGCCACAACCTTTACTGACACATCGTTAGACAATTTTAAATTAATGGGTTCCATAGACAAAATACTCAATCTAATTATATCTGGTGTATCATTGCCTGTCATGCTCTTAAATAGCTGATTAATAAATGGCATCATTTCTTTAACATTATCATACTTTTCACTTGGTTTCAAGAAATCCATCTTTAAAACAATAGAACTCGCATTAAAAATTTTACCAGCTACAACGTATTGAATGTTCCAACTTGAATCACTGGCTACCAGTGTTGGAGATTCGCAAGCAAAATCAAAATAGTGGCTTCTTGAATAACTAGTACCACTGAGTTGAAATTTATTTAAGAATCCACATACTTTGTTAGGTTCCATACTTTTAAAGTCATCATCATTATATACTGGTGGAATTTCTCTATAAAAGATTCTTGTTTCAATTAAATAAAATAAGTTATCACGAGCTTTTGAACTGTTGTATATAGTAAAAGCAAATATAAGAATAACAAGTATCAAAAACTTGAATAATATTTTCGTTTTGAAAAAGTTTGTAAATCCGTTTATAGTCATTATCTCACACTTCTTTTAATTTTATATCTAATAAGTTATTATATTATATACAAAAAGTCAATTTAATAGTAAAAAAAATAACGCCGAAGCGTTATTCATTCAGTTTTATATATAGCTTCAATTATAGATCGAAATCATCGAAATCTTCTTGGTTAATATTTGAGTCAACGGCACCAATCAAGTAAGACACTAACTCAGTCTCTTGTGGAGCAACCTGAACAGCATCACTGGACAGCCAAGAGTCAATCCAAGGAATTGGATTATATTCAACATTTGTATTAAACATAGAATCGAAACCAAGACTCTTCAATCTTACGTCAGTAATGTAATCAACATACTTAGAAAGAATATCTTCGTTCAAACCAATAACAGAACCTTGGCTGAATAGGTATTTTGCCCAATCTTTTTCTTGCTGTGCAACTTCTGCAAATATCTCAATAACTTCATCACGGCACATTTCAGCAATTTCTTTAAAATCAGTCCCTTCATGGCCACGTTGCATCAAGTTAATAATTTGTTGAGTTCCGTTTGCATGAAGAGCTTCATCACGAGCAATAAAACGAATAACTTTAGCATTACCTTCCATCATCTTTCTTTCAGCGAATGAGAAGGAACAAGCAAAGCTGACATAGAACCTAATCGCTTCAAGTGCATACACAGCTACAAGGTTCAAGTAAAGTAATCTTTTCAATTCTTTTAAATTAACATTAACGACTTTACGGTTACCATCACTATCTGTAATAGTAAAAGTACCTTCACCTAACAAATTGTAATAGTTTTGTAATTCAATGAATTCGTCATAATACTTGGTAACACTGGTGGCTCTCTTTAAGATTTCTTTATTATCCATAATGCTGTCGAACACTTCACTTGGATCAACAACAATATTACGAATAATATGTGTATAACTTCTGCTATGAATGGTTTCATAGAATGCCCATGTTTCTACCCATGTTTCCAATTCTGGGATTGAAATAACTGGTAAGAACGCAACGTTTGGTGAGCGACCCTGAACGCTGTCTAACAAGATTTGATACTTTAAGTTTGATAAGAAGATATGTTTTTCATGTGGGTGTAATGACCCGAAATCTTTTCTATCCATACTAAGGTCAATTTCTTCTGGACGCCAGAAAAAGCTTATTTGCTTTTCAATTAACTTTTCAAATATCGGATACTTCTGAATATCGTATCGTGCAATGTTTACGCTCTCACCAAAAAACATTGGTTCTTTTGTTGTATCATTTTTCTTTTTGCTAAAACTGGAATATTTCATCTTCTCTCCATTAAAATTCTATGTAATATATGTTATCTTATTATTTGTTAAAATCAAGTATATAAAGCAAAAATTGAGAGCAATTAGCTCTCAATAATTGTCTTTAAATATAAAGGTTTAAAGCTTACAGGACTCACAATCAGCATCTTCTGCAGTTGCACCTGAAGGTAATTGTACCAACGCTGCATCTTCGAATGCATCACCATCACCAGTTCTTGTGTTATGATAGTAGAGAGTTTTAACACCAAACTTATATGCATTAAGCAAATCTTTAAGCATGAGTGTTATTGGTGCTCCATTATCAAACTTAGCTGGATCATAGTAAGTGTTTGCTGAGATTGATTGGTCAACAAACTTTTGCATGATACCAATAAGTTGTAGATAACCCATATTACCATTCATTGACCAAGCAAGTTCATAGTAATTCTTAAGTTTTTCAAACTCTGGAACAACTTGTTTCATCTGACCACCAGTTTTGCTTCCTTTTACAGTAATGAAAGCACGAGCTGGTTCAATACCATTAGTGGAGTTACTGATTTGGCTAGAAGTTTCACAAGGCATTAAAGCAGTCACTGTACTGTTTCTCAATCCAAACTTCTTAATTGCTGCTCTCAATGCTTCCCAATCATAACGAAGTTCTTCATTACAGAATTTATCAACGTCTTTCTTGTAAGTATCGATAGGCAAGATACCTTTTGCATAACTTGTTTCGTTAAACCATTCGCAAGCACCTTGCTCTTCAGCTAACTTGTTAGAAGCTTTCAAGAGGTAATATTGCATTGCTTCAAATGTTCTGTGAACCAAGCCATTAGCTGAACCATCAGAATATTTAACATGGTTTTTAGCCAAGTAGTAAGCAAGGTTAGTTACACCAACACCTAATGTTCTTCTCTTCAAGCTTGCTCTTTCAGCTTCTTCAAGTGGATAATCTTGATAGCTTAACAATGAATCAAGTGCTCTAACAACGAGGTCTGACAATTCTTCAAGTTCATCAAGGTTATCAATAGCACCTAAGTTAAAGGCTGATAATGTACATAGAGCTACTTCACCGGCTGATCTATCTCTCAATTTAACTGGTTTTGTAGGTAATGTTATTTCCATACAAAGGTTACTTTGTCTAATAGGTGCAACGGCTGGATCGAATGCACTGTGAGTGTTACAGTGGTCAACGTTTTGTATATAGATACGACCAGTGTTACTTCTTTCAATCATTAATAAGCTAAACAATTCTTTTGCAGCAATTGTTTTCTTTCTGATTGCTGGATCTTTTTCATACTTAACATAGAGTTCTTCGAATTTAGCTTGGTCAGCAAAGAATGCTTCGTATAGGCCCGGAACTTCATTTGGTGAGAACAATGTAATATCACCACCAGTCAAGAATCTTTGATACATGGTTTTATTCAACTGAACACCATAATCCAAGTGACGAACACGGTTTTCTTCAACACCCTTGTTATTTTTCAACACAAGCATGCTTTCAACTTCCCAGTGCCAGAATGGATAGAACAATGTTGCTGCACCACCTCTTAAGCCACCTTGTGAACATGATTTAACGGCTGCTTGGAATAATTTATAGAAAGGAATAACACCAGTGTGTTCAGCTTCACCGTTTCTAATTTTACTTTTAATACCACGAATAGCACCAGCGTTAATGCCAATACCTGCACGCTTGGAGACATAATCAACAATAGATGCTGATGTTGCATTGATACTATCAAGTTCGTCTGCTGATTCAATAAGCACACAAGAAGAGAACTGTCTGGTTGGAGTTCTTACACCTGCCATGATAGGAGTTGGTAGAGAAATCTTGAATGTTGATACAGCATCATAGAAACCTTTAACATATTTCATTCTTGTTTCTTTGCTATATTGTGAGAACAATACCGCACCAATTAACAAGTTTGCAAATTGTGGGCTTTCAAATACTTCTTTTGTTACACGGTCTTGAACAAGATATTTACCTTCTAATTGTTTTACTGCTGCATAAGAAAAACTCATGTCTCTGAAGTGGTCTACAAATGAATCCATTTCATTAAATTCTTCTTCGGTGTAATATTGAAGTAACTCTTTATCATAGACTCCAAGATCAACTAATTTAGTAACGTGTTGATACAAGCTTGGTGGTGTAAAACCTTTGTAAGCTTTCTTTCTTAAATGGAAGATTGCTAATCTTGCTGCCATATACTGGTAGTCAGGAGATTTTTCGCTTATTAAGTCTGCTGTTGTTTTGATAAGGGTTTCGTGAATGTCTGAAGTTTTTATACCATCAAAGAAATGTAACTGTGACTTTAATTCTACTTCTGATACTGATACACCATGCAATCCTTCTGCGGCCCAATTTAAAACTTTATGTATCTTGTCTAAGTTGATTGCTTCTTGTCCGCCGTCTCTTTTATTTACTATTATATTCATATTTATTATCATCTCCAAAAATTATTTACTCTATATAGCAACATACGCTTAATCAAAAATGTATGTTTTATTAGTAAGAATAATTTTAGCATTTTTTAAATAATAGTCAACGAGGTTTTTTTTATAAAGCCTTGTAATACCTCTCAAGATAGCGTATAGACTAGGATTCTTTTTTTTAAAAAATACATTATATATTATAAATAAATAGAAAGAAATGTATAAAAACAATTAAAATATTATTTTAATACTGTTTTTAATTAAATCATTTCATCACTTTTTTACATTTTTCATAAAATTTTTCACAAAGCCATTTATATTCCTAATTTAACAGTTTAAATATGAATTTTATTCAATATGTAATGTAATTTTATTTCTATTAAAGTTATATACTATTTTCTATTTTATTCAGATATAAAGGAATATTACAGTTTGACATAGCATTATAATTATTATAGGATAAAAGTAAGAGAACATGGAATCTTACTATGAGCAGTATACTATCTTTTTTAAAACAGAAAGAAAAAGCTGAGTCAAATGGAGTTCAATCACAAGAATCTTCACACAATGTAGAGACTATCACAGCATTTGCTCAATCCAAAAATGTTTCAATGGCTAAAGCTGTTGAAAAATTAAATTCATTTCAAATGTTCAAAATTGATCAGTTACTAATACAGATGACCGATAAAATAAAAAATATAAACGAAGAAATTGCTCATAAATTTGAAGATGGTTCAATTCTCTTAAATCATGCAGGAAGATTGTCTGGTCTAAATCATAATGAAAGCTCATTATGGAAAGAAGGTTTATATATGAAGAATGACATTCAAGTATCACACACTGAAGCACTGTCAGAAATAATACAAATAGAGAACAGTCAGAAAGCACCATTACCAGAAAACAAACCATCTTCTGGCTTAAGAATTACATTATAAAATAAAATTTAAACAATAATATAAAAAAGCAATGAACTGTTGCTTTTTTTATTTTTATATTCTATTATTTTCAATAGCTTAGTCCCATAAGGAGTTATTATGACTGAAAATATCTACCACGTTGCACCTACTAATAATATGGCTTACCTTTCTCAAAGTGAAATCGCCTTACTCAAAAACAACAAAGACACTCCACTGTATAAACTATTTAGAGATTGCTCACTAGCGGTGCTATCTTGTGATGATCATAATGATGATCCAGAACATTTGTTAAATACCTTTAAAGGATTTGATATTGATATTATTCAAGTGAATAGTGGTATTAAATTAAAACTCATCAATCCACCAATGAAGGGGTTTGTTAATGGCAAACTTATCGCAGGTGTTAGTGATTCTCTTTTTGCTGTTTTAAGAGATATTCTTTATCTTCATACTAAGATAGATCATCAAAAACTTGGTTTTGCATCTAAAGAAGAAACAACTAACTCTATTTTTAAAATTTTGCGAAATGCTGATATTCTAAATTCTGATAAAACCAATCTCGTTGTATGTTGGGGTGGACATTCAATTCGCAGGCCAGAATACGAATATACTAAAAAAGTAGGTTATGAATTAGGTCTATTAGATTATGATATTGGTACAGGTTGTGGCCTTGGTGCTATGAAAGGGCCAATGAAGGGTGCAACCATTGCTCATGCTAAAACACGCAACAAAGATGCTCGTTATATTGGTATTTCTGAACCGGGAATTATTGCGTCTGAATCACCTAACCCTATTGTAAATAAATTAGTTATTTTGCCTGATATTGAAAAACGATTAGAAGCTTTCGTGCGTTTAGCTCATGGTATCATTATTTTTCCGGGTGGAGCAGGAACAGCAGAAGAAATTCTTTATCTGATTGCTGTGTTAATGCATCCTAAAAATAAAGATGTTAAGCTGCCAGTAATTTTAACAGGCCCAGTAGAAAGTAAAGCATATATTGAAAAAATAGATAAATTCATTGGAGCTGTATTAGGTGAAGAAGCACAACGTTTCTATAAAATATCCTATGATGAGGTTGAAGTTGCACAAATTATGCACAATGCCTTACAAGAGGTAAAAGCTGATAGAATTAAAAAAGAAGATGCGTTCTATTATAACTGGGGTGTTGAAATTCATAGAGAACTACAATTACCGTTCCCATTAGATCATGAGAAAGTAAAAAATATTCAATTATCTATGAACATGCCTAAATATGAATTAGCTTGCAACTTGCGTAGAGTATTCTCAACTATCGTTGCGGGTAATATTAAACCAGATGGTATAAAATTAGTTCGTGAAAAAGGACCGTTTGAGATTAATGGTGAACCTTTCATTATGAATCTTCTTGATGAATTGCTTAATGACTTTATTGAACAAGGTAGAATGAAGCTTCCGGGTGGAACCGCCTATTCTCCATGTTATAAAATAGTCTAAAAAGAAGCCATCGAAAGATGGCTTTTTTATTTGATATTTAAAATAGTAGATGCTTCATCCGCTGATTGAAAAACAACATCAAAATCGGCACTCACAAATTTAGATGCCTTACTGTATGTTTCAAATATTATTTTCAATTTTTGAATGATAGCTTCTTTATTATCATTTTCACTGTTACTAAAAACACCAATACAATATTTTAAGATGTCATCAATATCCACATCAGCAGGCTGTAATACCATAATATTATATGGATTGTTTTCTGATTTATTACTAGAACTTTCTATATGATTATAATAAGAATCTTTTCCTTGTAAATAAAATTTATGAATAAATACTCCTGTATTTAATTGCATGGTTACTACAAAATTAAGTCCTTTAAAATCTGAAATATGGTTAAAATAATAAATCTTATCATCAATCAATAACTTTTGAGGTGTTTCATTTATTAAACGAGTAAAGTCATCCTTTATTGCATTTAAAATTGAAGCTCGTCCTGTACCACTAAATGCCACACCAGATACTAGGCGTATCTTGGTAATATCTTTTAGAAAACTATTATTAATTAAAATGGTGAATAGATTAGACTGTTTTCTATCTGCAGCTAATATTGAATATTTACCTATCATACCTGAAACAATTAAAGTCACGTTTTTATCTCCTTTATTTCAATTAATGCTATAACAAAAAAGAAACTCGAAAGCTTCTTTTTTATTTATTTTATTATTAAGATTTGTTACCTAAGAAGTCTTTCATGTTTTTAGCTTTTTTAGCAGCTTCCATTTCTTCAACTTCTCTATTATTAACTAATGTTCTTAATGACTGATCCATTGTAATCATTCCATCTTTTGACCCTGTTTGAATAGTAGAGTGCATCTGAGCAATCTTGTCTTCACGTATCAAGTTTTTAATAGCATCAGTACCAAACATAATTTCATGAGCGGCCACTCTACCACCACCAATTTTTTTCAAAAGTGTTTGAGATACTACGGCTTGTAAAGATTCTGATAACATCGAACGAATCATTGGTTTCTCATCGCCGGGAAATACGTCAATAATACGGTCAATAGTTTTGGATGCTGAGTTGGTATGGAGCGTTCCAAATACAACGTGACCTGTTTCTGCCGCTGTTAACGCCAATCTAATAGTTTCCAGATCTCGTAATTCACCCACTAAAACAACATCAGGATCTTCACGAAGGGCTGAACGCAAAGCGGCATTGAATGATTTAGTATCACGGTGAACCTCTCGTTGATTGATAATACTTTTTTTACCATCATGGACAAATTCAATTGGGTCTTCAATTGTAATAATATGGTCTTCTCTTGTTTTATTGATATGATCAATAATGGCAGCAAGTGTAGTAGACTTACCTGATCCAGTAGGTCCAGTTACCAATACCAAACCTCTTGGGAATTCACTAATTTTTTTAAATGTAGGTGTATCAATATTTAAATCAGCTAATGTTAAAATCTTGCTAGGAATAAGACGTAAGACAGATGCCATACCTCTATTCTGATTAAAAATATTTATACGGAAACGGCCTTTATCTTCAAACGCATAAGAAAAGTCATATTCCCAATTTTTCTCGTATTCTGCTTTCTGCTCATCTGTCATAACACCATATAACATTTCTTTCATAGTGCTTTCAGTAAGTTCGTCCGCATCAATTCTTACAATAGAACCATCTATTCTAAATGATGGTGGTTCCCCTACTGTTAAATGTATATCTGAAGCTCTAACTTCAATTGCTTTACTAAAAAGCTTATACATTAAATCTAATCCGCTCATAATTTAATTTTCTCCTTATTTAACTGCTGAACCCATTTTAAATACAGGTAAATACATAGCAATAATCAATCCTCCCACCAATACGCCTAATACAGACATAATAAGTGGTTCAGTCATACTGGTCATCGCATCTACCGCATCGTCAACTTCCTCTTCATAAAGTGATGCTGATTTTGCTAACATTTCTTCTAAGTTACCTGATTCTTCACCAATAGCGACCATCTGAGTGATCATGGGTGGGAATAAGCCAGATGCTGCCATAGCAAAGTTTAATTGTTGACCTGTCATAACATCATCTTTAATTTTTAAAATAGCATCACTGTATACGACATTTCCTGATGCTCCTGCGGCTGAGTCAAGTCCACTAATTAGTGGCACACCGGCTTTAAATGTTGTCGCTAATGTTCTTGAAAATCTTGCAATAGCTGATTTTCTAACAACATGTTTAAAAACAGGTATTTTTAATGACCATATTTGTAACTTATTTCTAAATTTTAATGATTTTTGATGAAACCTTTTAAGTGCCCATAAGACTGCAAATAATCCACCAATAATTAAATGCCATGTCCCCTTTACAAAGTCAGACATATTGACGACCAACTGAGTAAAATATGGTAACTTTCCACCAAAACTTTCAAACATCATCTGAAATTGTGGAACTACTTTTACTAATAAGAGTATCGTTACAAAAAATGATATAACTAAAACAGTTAACGGATACGCCATTGCTTTTTTAATTTTAGCTTTAATTTGTTCACTCTTTTCTTTATAAACAGCTAACGATTCAAAAATTTCTTCTAAAGAACCTGATTGTTCCCCCGCATCAACTAAACTGCAGAACAAGTCATCAAAATAACGGCTATGCTTTCTTAATGATAATGAGAATGGAGTACCACTGGATACTTCGTTTTTTATATCTGTGATTAATTCTTTAAGCTTATGCTTTTCAGTGCTATCAATAAGAATTGATAAGGCTTTAACTAATGGAACACCTGATTTGATAAGGGTAGCAAGTTGTCTAGTAAAAAGTGTTACGTCTTTATTTTTAACACCACCTTTTGATTTGGAGAAAAATCCGTCTTTTTTTTCTTTAACTTTTAAGACAGTTAACCCTTGCTCTTTTAAAATAAGTTTAACACCAGCTAAGTTATTGGCTCTGGTTTCACCAGTGGATTTTAATCCATTTTTTTTTCTAGCTTCCCAAACAAAAACTTTAGTCAGCTCAACCTTTTTTATTTCTCTCTTTGCCATTTAATTATTATTTTAATGTTTAATTTATAACATAGTAGCATTGAAAAGCTTTTAATCAATTCGGTAGATACAAAAAACCTGCCGAAGCAAGTTTTTGAGTTGAAATTTGAGTTATTAAGCTATCAAATTATGGAGCTGTCGTGGCTTCTGTACAAGACTCAACATAAGAAAGATCTGCATCATCGGCTGGAGTTTCATAATCAGAACAGGCAACTGTCCAATTAATAGTTCCATTTGACACTTCTGGAGTAATTGTTACGCCAATAGGAGCACCAGCTCTGTCTTTTGCTTCAAGAGTAGCAGTAATTACACCACCATCTACATCAACAGCAGACAAGTAGTTAATTGTACCAGCAGCAGTTACTGCTGATGGGATACCTTTTGTTCCTGCATCACATTCAGCCAAATCACCTTCTTTTTGGAAGCACATTGCAACTGTTGTTTTAAATGAAGACAATCCAGCAATACCAGCAGATGCTTTAGTTGTTTGAGTGTAATCATTATAAGCTGGGATAGCCACTGCAGCTAAGATACCAATAATCGCAACCACGATCATCAATTCAATAAGTGTAAATCCCTTTGACTTTTTCAAGCTTCTTAAAATATTCATATATTCTCCTTTATTTTTTTTATTGAACTTTTTTAGTTAGTTTAGTTCGGATAAAACATTATAGTCATAAAAAAAATAAGATTTCAAGTCTTGATAGATTTTTTTTATATAGTTTTATTCTTTTTATATATCATTTTTAATTATTCTAAATTCAACATAATTGACTTTTTTATGGGGAAATATAGAATAATATAAACTATTCAAACTATTAAAAAAAATGAAAACAAAAAAAATAATATATAACAATGGATTTTCTTTATACGAAATCTTAATAACACTGCTTATATTATCAGTTCTATTAAGTGTTGCTATACCAAACCTAACTCGCATGATTTCCGACCAACGGAAGGAAAGAGCGTTCGACATTCTTAACTCAACTATCTATATGGGTAAAAATTATGCCATCAATAACAGAAAGACGGTGACTCTGAGTGTAGGCAGCTTAGGCACTCCTACTGAATGGAACAGTTTTAGATTATATAATGAAGATGAAGATATTTTAGAAATCACAGATTTAGCAGGATTCTCTATTAAAACTAAAAATGCCATCAAGTTTAACATGAATGGTCAAGTTTTTACATCTGATAATCAACCTGTTACCACTCAATTCTTTTGCATAGGAAATGATGTAAAAGAAAATACAAAATATATACTTACTGTAAACTACTTAGGGAAAACATCTTTTGAGGAAAGCGATGATTGCGAATAAATTTAAAAGAATACAGGGTGTCTCTATTGTAGAGGTATTAATCGCAACAATAATATTCTCTGTAACGTTTCTAGCATTCACTGCTATTCAAATTAGTTCTTTGGACTCTGTTAGAGATGGTTTTGTCAAAAAAATTATAACAGATAGTGGAAATAGTTTCGTTACACAATTTAATACAGACATTACTGCTCAAAAAAGTAATCCAAAGAAAGTCGAGATATTAGGTTTTTATAATGACAGCGACTGGAATATCACAAGTGTTGACTGTCCTACAAGCAGTGATCTCGTAGATGTTTGTTACTCAAAAGAGAATCTTGATGATCCTTCTATTTGTACAAAAGAAGAAAGAATAAAATTAAATATCAGCAATTTTCAATGTGAACTTTTACAAAATATACCCTCAGCACAAAGTAATTTTGGAAAGTGCAACGATTCATCTTCATTATATTGCTTAACCGTATCATGGAATGGAGATAAAAGTGATTACTCATCATGTAAAGAACTTTCCAGTAACTGTTTAATATTTGAGGTGTTGCCATGATCAATAAAAATACTAGTAATGGCTTTACACTGATTGAACTCTTAATTGTGGTATTATTGGGTAGTATTATTCTTTTAGGTATACTCCAAGTATTTACTTTAAACCAAAACACATCCATGTTGCAAAAATCCATGATAGATACACAAAACTCAGGATTTTTTGTATCTACAATGTTAACAAGTGATTTACAGAAAACTGGTATATCTGATGAAAGTATTTCTAAATACGATGTATATCCCTTTAACTTTGATAAAACTAGTGAAAATAATGATGGGAATTCTCAAATCAGTATTTCATACATGAATACCTTTAATGAATATGATTGCAGTGGTCAAGCAGGATTATCGACTATTATTAATACTTACAAAGTTAAAGATAAAGTATTGTATTGTAATGATCTTGAGTTAATGCAAAATGTTGAACGTTTCAAAGTTAACTATGGCATGGATTTGGATGGTGATAATTTTGTAGATCGTTATGTCAATAGAAATACTGCACTAGAAATGACAAATACTGATAAATATAAAATTATTTCAGTTCAATTTTCCTTATTAATATCATCAGATAAAGAGTATGAAGAAGTATCTTCAAAGCAATATCAAATACTCAATAACGAAGTATTAAAATACAATGATGGTAAATACTACCGTTTATTCTCAAAAAATGTTATTTTAAAAAATATGCTATGAGGTTAGTATGTTGAAAAAAAATGATGGATATGTGCTATTAACTACTTTATTACTAGTCTTTATTATATCACTAGCAATTATTACTGTTTATTCAACTGGTATTATTGAGTATCGTTCTAGCAATAATAACGTAGCAAATAGTTTAGCATTCCAAGCCGCTGAAAATGGAATAGAAAAATCTATCAGTAATATACAAATTTCAAAAGTTGAAATGACAAAAATATTAAATTTAGATTCAAATGATGGAAAACTTGCTTGTATTGATAATGATGGTACATTACAATCTTCTGGTTGTTCACAAATTTTTATGAATGAAGAAAAGACAATTAAGTCAAGTAATAAAATAACAAGACGCACTGGTGAATGTGTTTCATTTGGTAATTCAGACCAAGCCTCTGGTTGTTTTATTATTGAAGGTATAGGTGAGATACCCGGAATTGATTTGAAAATCATCAATAAACAAGAAATAAAAATAAACACTTTAAACTTAAATACTAATGGTGTTTACGAGTACTAATGAGGCTTACATGAAAAAAACAGTTTTTGCAACATCATTTTTATACACACTTTTAGTAGGTCAAGTTATTGCTGATGATACTGAAATTTATGTAGGTACCAATGAAGATACATCTAACCAAGCTAACGTTCTTCTTATGGTGGATACATCTGGAAGTATGGATACAAAGGTTTCTGGCTCTACTCAAACTCGTTTACAACAAACTAAAAGTGCGATAAAGCAAATTCTCAATAACTTACCTGATAATACAAGAGTTGGTTTAGGTATTTATAACTCTCCGGGTGGTTCTATTATTTATCCTGTCACTAAGTTAAGTGATCAAGTGCTTGTTCCTATAAAGAAAACAATTACAAGCAGCTCAGATGATGCGTATCAAAAGGCATCAGGAGTTATGTATGTTACAGATTCTTATCTGAAGTTTACAGGTGATGTTCTTAATCTTACTGCAAAAGTATCTAACAAATCTGATGATGCCACTCAATGTTACAACGGCAACTCATTCAGTGCAACTTTAACACATCCAAACATAAACTATGATAGTTCATGCTTACAATATCTGAATGGATTTATATTTAGAGACTTTGGACTACCAAGATATGCTAAGATTGTATCTGCTGACTTCAATTTAAATACTTATTCTACAACCTTCTTTACAAACTCAGTTGATTCATCTATCACTGCTGAGGATTCTTCAAACCCACTTATTTTTTCAAACTCAAAAAAAATATTAGATCGAGCCTACTATACAGGAGATACGATAAATTGGACCATCAACCAAACATTTTTAAATTATGATTATAAATCACCAGATATATCATCTATTATACAAAGACTTGTGAATAGAAGTGATTGGTCAAAATCTTCTGCTATAAGTTTAATGACTAAAAGACCTAGCACAAGTAATAATTTAAATAATTTTACTATTAACACTCTTGATTACAATACTGCTAATGCTCCATTTTTGAATGTTTCCTACTATGATTCAGTGAATGGTAAGAGTTTTGTAGGATTAAGGTTTACTGATATTCAAATTCCAAGTGGAGCATCTATTAAAAAGGCAACTCTTAAATTAAAAGCTGGAGCTAATAATAATAGCGGTTCAGTAAAAATAAGTACAGAATCATCTAGTACGGTAGCGGAATATACCTCTGCGACTAATAATATATCAAATAGAGCACTTAACACTAACCCTATTACTGCTAATTACACAAACTGGGATACTGATACTACACAATCCTTTGATGTAACAACATTAGTTCAAAGTAAGATTAATGGAACTTGGTGTGGTGGAGATACTATTGGTTTTGTATTACAATCCGATGATGCATTCCAAGCATATTCTTTTGATTCAGGTAGTGATAATGCTCCTTCCATTGAAATTGAATTAAATTCTGGTATTTTAACTAATGCTTGTACTCGGTCTACTGTTGTAAAACAAATTGCTACAAGTGCTGATGATGGCAACCAATCAAGCAATGGTAATAACTATCTTTCTAACCAAGAAATAACTTTATCCAGTTCTTATCCTTATGCTGGTCTTCGGTTTACAGGTATTCCTTTCGATTATAAAAGTATTAACAACTTTGCTATTGAAGAAGCCTATATTGAAATGACTAGCTCATCGAATGGTGGAGGATATTCTGGATCAATGAGAATTTATGGTGAAAATGTGGATAATGCTCCAGCATTAAGTAACTCAAAAAATGCATTGTCTTCAAAATCGTTAACAACAAACTCCACATTATGGTCATATACAACATCATTTACATCAGGTGTCACTTACCGTTCTCCTGATATCAGTCCTATTATTAAAGAATTGATGACTCGATCTGGCTGGACTGCTGGTAATGCTATGACTTTTGTTATCAACCGCACAGCAGGTACTCGTAATTTTTATGCTAATGACAACAGCCCTGCTAAGTCCGCTAAATTAATTGTTAAGTATAAAGGTAACAGTACATTTTATGGAACAACGACAAGAGAACATTTATCAAATCTTGTAGACGGATTGTCAGCATATGATAGCACACCACTTGAAGGTTCTCTATACGAATCGGCCCAGTATTTCTTAGGAAGAGATGTTCATTATGGTAAAAGTAGAAATCCTAATTATGATAATCCACGTTATAAACAACTGAGTGCTGACACTACAATGACAGGTGGGACTCATAGTTATCCTAGTGGTTGTAGTACTGATAATCCTACATCTAGCAACTGTTCCAATGAAAAGATAACAGGAAGTCCAAAATATATTTCACCTATGAATCAATCTTCTTGCGAGGTAAATTCTTTAATTTTATTAACTGATGGACTTCCAACTTGGGAAAATGCTAGTAACTATGCTTCTGGACTTCGTGATTCTGATGGAGTTTCGCTTACAAATCGAATTCGAGAACTTACTGGAAAGTCTTGCTATGATTCTTGGTCTTGTGCAGGAGTAGTTGTTAAATATCTTTATGATAATGACTTTAATTCTGAGCGTGGTGGTAAACAGAACGTTTTTTCTCACATGATTGGATTTGAATTAGAAGGTGCAACAGCTAAACTAACTGCTCTTGCTAATAAAGGTGGTGGTATGTATTTACCTGTAAATAACAATGATCAATTGGTAGATGCATTAACTCGAATTTTCAACAATATTTTAGATGTTAACACCACATTAGCTTCACCGGGTATTGCGGTTAACCAAAACAACAGATTAGAACACCTTAATGATATTTATTATTCTGTTTTCAAACCATCGCTAAGAATGAGTTGGAAAGGAAACCTTAAAAAATATAAAATTGATCCTAAAACTGTACAAATAGTTGATGCTAATGGTGATGAAGCTGTTGATTCTGAAACAGGATTCTTTAAAACATCATCTACCAGTTTCTGGTCTACTGATGTAGATGGTGATGAAGCTACTGTTGGTGGTGCGGCAGGTATGTTAGAATTACCTAGAACAATATTTACTTATACAGGTTCTACTGCTCCTAATAATACACCATTAAATACGACATCAAATGTATTTAGCACAACAAATCCATCATTAACAAAATCTATTTTTGGTTTAGATTCAACAGTGACGGATACTCAATTCCAAACTTTCTTAAAATGGGGAACAGGTATGGATGTAAATGATGAAGATCAGGATTCTTTAACAACTGATGTTAGACCTTTCCTTGGCGACCCCTTGCATAGCCGTCCTATTTTGATTAACTATACTGATGATATAAATATTGTCTATTATAGCACAAACGATGGCTATTTACATGCTGTTGATGCTGAAACAGGTAAAGAAGTATTCTCATTTATACCAAAAGAACTCTTACCTAATCTCTACAATCATTATTTAGACAACTCAGGCCAAAAAATATATGGTCTTGATAGTTCATGGATTGCTTTAAGACATGATGAAGACGAAGATGGTTTAATTTCCTCAACAGGTGATTATATTTACTTATATGGTGGGATGAGAATGGGTGGTAATAACTATTATGCACTTGATGTGACAAATGTATCTACAACCAGTGCAAGTCCAAAACTTAAATGGGTTATTAACTCAAGCTCTAATTCTGCTTTTACTGATTTAGGACAATCTTGGTCAGAACCTGTTGTAACCAGAATAAAGGTTAATGGTGTAGCTAAACTTGTATTAGTCTTTGCAGGTGGTTATGATCCAGCTTATGAGAGCACAACTTATGATTCAGCCGCTGATAGCCTTGGTAAGCAACTTTATATTGTTGATGCTGAAACAGGCCAACTTATTTGGTGGGCTTCAAATACCAGTAGTTCAGCGAATACAAAGGTTAATGGTATGAATTACAGTATTCCATCTAAACCAACTGTTGTAGACTTAGATAACGATACATTAGCTGACATTATTTATGTGGGTGATCTTGGAGGTCAAGTACTTAAATTCAATATTAATAACGAAAACACAGGTGCTGGAAACCTTGCAACAGGCAAGATAATTGCAAAACTTGGTCGTTCAGATGCAACAGTATCCGGCGTTGCTAATAGAAGAAAGATTTATGAACCTATCACTGTTACACGAGTGAAAAGAAATAACGAAAAATATATGGCTGTAATTACTGGAACAGGTTCTAGAAGTCGTCCTTTAAATAAAGAAATTAATGATGCTCTTGTTGTTTTCAAAGATAAAGAAGATTATTTCACTGGGGTATCTAAACCTATTACGACTCCTATTAAAATGTCTGATTTGTATGATGTAACCACTGTCTTTAATAAAGATACTTTAAGTACTAATATTACTAAAAGCCTTGGTTTTAAGTTAATGATGAAAGAATCAAATGGTGTATTTGTTGGAGAGAAGATATTAAGTGAACAAGTTGTTTATGACAATAAAATTCTATTTAGTTCTTATGTGCCTGATGCCTATTCTACTAGATGTTTCCCAATTGAAGGATATTCAAGAACTTATCAGATCAGTTTATTTGATGGATTACCTACCGATAGTGATAATATCGGAGATTCTACAAACTTAAAACAAGAAGATAGATATTCGACAAATACACTTCCGGGAATTGCTGCTGGATCTAAAATTATATATACCGAAGATAAAGTTATTGAACTGGTTAACACCAAAGTAAAAGAACTTGGTTCTGGCGGTAGTTTAGGTCTTAAACGATTAAAATGGTATAGGGAGTCTGGCGATGAAAAATAATAAAGGTTTTACCTTAATTGAATTAATGTTAGCAGTTGCCTTAATAGGCGTGCTATCAGCGATTGCCTATCCAAGTTATATTGAATTTATTAAAAACACTCATCGATCCATTGCTGAAAATGAGATGTTGGATATCTCATATAAACTCGAAAAAGTTAAAACTAAAAATTTTTCTTATACTGCTGCACTTGATGATGATGGAAAACTTCAAAATTTTATACATATTGGGTACACACCAAGAAACGGGGATTTACGCTATACTTTTAATGTTGAAGCTGAGGATAATGAATATCAAATTATTGGTATACCTAGCGAAAAACAGGGAACAAATAATGGTAAATTATTGTTAAAATTTGATGGCAAAAAATATGAAAAAAAATGGGATATTAATAATAACAATAAATATGAAGAGAACTGGTAAGTTGAATAATTATTTTTATTAGTTAGAATATCAATAATATGTTTTATTAAAGGAGAATTTAATGACTATAAAACAAACGTTTCAAAATGTTGGTGATTTTGTAAAAGCAGCAAATGATGTTATACCGCATTTAAAAAAGATGATTAAATCAATGGGAGATGATAAACTTAGAGAAGCTTTATCAACTGAAGAAAATATGAAAGTATTTGCTAATGATTTATATCAAAAAATGCCAACTCATGTAAAAATGAAATGTAGCTATGAAACTTTCTTAAATGTTATTATAGCTAACAGAGCCAAGATGATGAAAAAGAAATCAAACCAAAAGAAGGTTTATGGCAAAGTACTTCCAAAAGAAAAGCAAGGCGAGTAAATCACACATAAACAAAAAAGCAACTTGGTTGCTTTTTTTGTGTCATTTATAATTATATTAATCTATAACTACTTTATCTCTACCTGTATTTTTAGCTTTATAGAGTAGAATATCAATTTGTTTTAAGAGATCTTCAATATTGCTACCTTTTTCATAAGCTTTCATACCAATGGAAACAGTAATTTTTAAATCAGGATAACCATCAAATTTTAAATTTCTAATTCTTTGCATAATTCTCGCTATTACATCTTTAGCAGTATCTATATTGATATGAGAAATAATCAATACAAATTCTTCTCCACCAATCCTAGCAAAACAGTCACCATTTCGAATTAATCTATTAATTTCATTAGAGAAGGTTCTTAAAACCATATCACCTACATCGTGACCATAAGTATCATTAATTTTCTTAAAATAGTCTATATCCATTATACAAGCAATAAACTCATCAACACCTTTATCTACTTTCAATTTCTTTGTTGCCATAAAATCCATCATATAACGACGATTATAAACACCCGTTAACTCATCAGTAATCGACAACTTATGAATGTCAGAGAACGCTGACATAAGCGACAATTTTTGCTCTTTAAGTTTCTTTCTTAAATTACTTACGTTATTACAGACAAGAGCAAAAGAAATAGCAGTAACTGAGAAAATAATCCAGAGCAATAATTCATTAAAAAGATGAATTGTCGTTGGATTTTTTTTCATGTAAAAGACAATAACAAATCCTAACGTTGATACAGCAAACCCTGTTAATGTGATGAATTGTTTTAAATTAAGTTTAAACACACCGAAAATAACAACTACAAAATAGTTCATTACAAAGATAGAACGCATAGCCCCTGACATAAAATAAGTTGGTGCAATGACGCAGAATATTGACCATATCATCATGGGCATAAATAAATCTGGTTCTTTTAATTTTAAATTAAGGTTTGTTTTAACAACAAGGTAATATAATAAATTACCAGCCCATATAAAGGTTAATAATGCTAAGAATTCATTTATTTCCATACTTAACATTTCTAAGGAATACGATAATACTAAAAAAATAGTAAAAACTATGTAGCCTAATGAGAGGTCTTTAATCAGATTTAATCGACTTTTTTGCAAATCCTTCATTTTTTTACTTCTTGTTTAATATTATTATGTTAACAATAAATATTAAAATATCAAGATTATAAACATTTAAATAAATAAGTCTGGTTTCAATTTTGTGAAATCGTCCATTTTTATTTTTGTTTTGAGGGTGTTTTTTAGATTAATAATTTCTTTTTTGTCAATACTCACAGAGTATTTATCAGAAAAGTAACTAATATTTTTTAGAACATATTCTATTGGGACACATTCTCGTTCTGCAATAGTTTTGATGATGTCAAAAAGGACTTCTACGTTTCTCATATGCTATAATATCACTTATCTTTGTAATATTATAGCATAGATTTAACGTTATTCAAAATCGTCGTTTTTTTGAGCTAATACGATGTTTGAACTATCATTTTTTTGAGCTAACATGATATTTTTTTCAGCTTGTGCAAAAGTTGCACCTTTAATCATATTCATATTCATTGCTACAGTCTTAACTTCATTTTTGAATTGAACCATTTGAGTCTTGTTCAATGGCTGTGCAGTTGGTAAATCAACAGTCAAAGAATTTTGTGCAATTCCATTGATTTTGAATTCATAATGAAGATGTGGTCCAGTAGCATAACCAGTAGAACCAACAAATCCAATAATATCACCTTGATTTACTTTTGAACCAACCTTAACTCCCTGTTTGAATTTACTCATGTGAGCATATACGGTACTGTATCCTCTACCATGATCAATCATGACAACATTACCATATCCATTTTGTTTACCTACAAATGTAACTACACCATCACCTGTATTTTTGATAGGTGTTCCAGTAGTAGCAGCATAATCAGTTCCTTTATGAGCTTTTATCTTTTTGAAGACTGGGTGTAATCTTGTACCATTAAACTTTGAGCTAATTCTTGCAAAATCAATTGGGTTTCTCAAGAAAGCTTTTTGAAGACTTTGGCCATCTTCTGTATAATATTTCTTTTGACCACCAACTTCATGTAAATAAGCAGTATACTTTTTACCACTTAAATTGAACTCTGCAGCAACCATATCGCCAGTTCCTACAATTTTATCATCCACTACTTTTTGTTCGAATACGGCTGCGAATGTGTCACCTTGCTTTAAATCATATTTAAAGTCGATGTCCCATGCGAATATATTTGTCAATTGGTTCACTTGCGAACTACTTAATCCTACTTTTTTAGCTGACTGACTTAAAGATGAATTTATTTTACCAGCAACATAACGTTTTACTAACTTGTAGTCTTTTTCAGTTTCATTAATATGGAAAATACCCTTAGTGTCTCTTTTAACTTGTAACGTTTTATAGTTATCATTATCAACTAAAACTCTCAATAATTGGTTGTTCTGAGTACGTTCAATAGTAATCTCTTGCCCAACCTTTAAATCAAAGAACTTTTTGGCATTTTTAGTTTTATACACGAATTGATTGATATCATTAGCATCAATCTGAGATTTTCTTAACAAACCTTTGATTGTATCGCCTGATTCTACTATGTAATTATCAGAATATTTTCTATTAAAAGTGTTTTTTTGTCCAGTAACTTGCTCTTTATTCTGTTGAAGTTGATCGTTATTTACAATCCAGTTAACATTTTTTGTTGAGTTAAGTGTGCTTGCATAAGTTTGCGTATCTAGCATAGTGGTCAAAAACATGGTAAATGAAAATGCTCCAACAAATATAATTCCCTTTTTTATCATTGTTTATCCATCTTAAGTTAAATTGTTTTTTTAAAATATTTTAACACTATACATTGATTAATATATAATTTCAACCTTAAAAATGAATTATTTCAAAAAAACAGACAAATAACGTTGATTGACATATAAAAATATAGATATTTATTCGCTGATTACTGACTGCACCCTTGTAATACTTTCACTAGTATCTAATCCATTTTTTTGAGCTAGTTGATAATAGTCTAAGGCTGTATTCAGTTCAACTTTAACACCATTGCCATTTTCATACATTCTACCAAGAGTATTTGCTGCTTCTGCATGACCTGATTTAGCTGCGATTCTTAAAAACTCTACTGATTTCTTATTATCATTTTTTGCATACTCAACTAAACCAGCTTCATAAAACAAATCAATATCTTCTTTACTGTTTGGAGTCTTACCTATAGATTTAATGTATTGTTCATAATACCTTGCTGCTTGATCGTTATCAATAGGAACTATATAACCCCGAGTATAATAGTCAGCTATTGTTCTAATTGCTGTTAAATCTCCATTTTTGGCGGCACATGAAGTATATATTATGTGTTTCTTTGGGTCTATCTCAACAAAAACATTTTTAGTAATATATAATTTGGCTAAAGTATTACATGCCTGTAAGTTCTGATTCTTAGCAGCATAATTTAAATACTCTAAACCTTTACTATAACCGCTATGGTCGCCAGATGAAAGCAGTTTTTCAGCAATAAAAAAAGATGCATCAGTTGAACCTAATTTTGCAGCTAAATGATAATATTCGAGAGCAAAATATTCATCTTTTGCAACATATTTACCATCGTTATACAATTGTGCAATATATAGTGCTGCCAACGACTCTTCGCCATCAGCAGATTTTAATAACCATGACAATCCTTCTTTGAATTTATTTAAGTCTTCTATATAGTATTTACCCAACAAATACATACCAAGTGTTGAACCTTCATTAGCTGATCTTTTATACATATTAAAAGCAGTGGCCTTATCAGGCGGGATACCAATTCCATTATAATAAAGATAACCAATGAATGGCAGTTGTTTTTCACTTTTACCAATTTTTTTTAAAACAGTATCAAAGTATTGTTTTTGCATATCTTCTGAATAACGCTTAACATCATTCGTCATTTTTAAAAATTTATCGCCTTCACTACTTGCAAATACAGCATTAGATATTAATAATGCAGTTAATCCAACAGCCGTCAGTAATTTTTTTGTGGTTTTCATTATAATATTTCACTTTATTATCATATTTAGTATATTTTAATCATAATTAACATTTTTTTCAAGTTTTTTTAAAGTAAATTAAAAGTAAGCGAATTAAATAAAAAAAAACCATTTAAATTCATTAAATGATTTTTATTATTTAAAATGTTTTTGTATATATTTAGATAGTATGTTACTGAAAGATATCCTTAACTTGATTGTCAGTTGCCTTACTAGTGGACGTTGTTGGCTGACTCTCTATCTTTTGAATTTCTTCTAACATAACAATAGCAACTGGATTACCTGATTGTGCTGCTAACATTAAATATTCTTTTGACTTTTCAAAACTTTGTTTGACACCTTTACCCGTAAAATATAAATATCCAAGAATAAAACTCGGGATACCTTCATTATTTTTAGATTGTAATTCATACATAGGTAATAATTTACCGATAGCTTTATAGTCGGAATCATTTAAAAGAATCAAAGCTTTCAATGCTTCTGCAACTTCACTTGAATTGCCGATTGCTTTATAAATCCAATAGTTTGCATATTCTTGATTCATAAACTCTGCGTTAAAGAAATACATACCTGTTAAAATAAGTTGAGCTTCTAGTAATCCACGATTACCTGCTCGACTATAAAAGCTTAACGCCTTTCCTGTATTTTTTGCAAATCCTTGACCTTGATAATACATAGCCGCCAACATCATGTCCGCTTTCGCATTATTTTCTTCTTTTGATGAATTAGAAAACCAATAGATAGCTTTATCATAATCAACAGATAAACCATTTGTTCCTGTATAATAACGAATACCCATTTCAAATTGTGGATAAGGAACTTTCTTATTATAGATGTCAGATATGTTGGCTTTTTCAATATCGGAAAGCGTATCTGCTACATTTTGAACAACCGCTGCCGGTTTAGGAGCCGTAGCGTCACTTTGGTTTGGTTGCACTTTTACATCTTGGACAGGTAATGGTTCAGGTTCTGCGGCATAAGAAAAGCTGGTCGCAACCAGCATCGCCAATAAAAGCTTTTTCATCAAATTATTCCTCAATTTTTATATTCTTAAATTTATCTGGTATTTTAAGCTCAGGTGATGTGTAATTTTCAGTCACTTTCAAAAGGTAATCAACTTCTTCTTTTGTATACTTTAATCGTATATCATCTAAACTCATTTTTGTGGCGTCTACTAAAATTGTTTCTTTTCTAATCATGGCATCATAATCTTCTTTTGATAATGTTTCCTTCATGTTAGGGTAAGCATCATTTGCAAAAGAACTAAATGATAAAACTAATATAAATAAACTTAAAAATAATTTCATAGTCGCCTCGTTTTATGATATATTACAACTTATTGCTTTGTTGTCAATTTTATAGTTAGTGGTCTTTCTAGCCATCTAAAACTACCATTGGGAATAATTTCTATCATTTCAATCGTATCCAAACTAATCGAAATAATTTTACCATTATTTTTTCCCATATAACTACCTACATGAACAATCTTAAAGTCACCAGCTCCATGATCAATGATTGCTTCTAATGCACCATCACCTTTCTTTATTGTTCCAACCATTTTAATTCTATCAATATCCACTTCTTCTAGAGCTTCTCTAACACGAGTCTCATCAGGTTTAACATCAGTAAATACTTTATCATCTTGTTTTTTCTGTTCCATCATAGAATAATCAAAAGGACTGCGTAAATTAATGTTTTGATAATAATAGTTATCACCTTCTTTAAACTGTGGAATAGGATCAACCTGACCAACAACTGAACCTTTTCTTTTTTCAACTTTTTCTTTTAGGTCCGTAATTGGTGTCTTTCCATTACATCCAACAAGTGTTAGTGACAATAATGATAAAACCAAAATGCTATTATATTTTTTCATAATTCACTCACTTATTTTTAGTTTCTTTTGTTTTTTTCTGTTTCTTTTTATCTTTTTTATTACTTTCTTCTTTTTTCAAATTATCCTGAGCGGCGGGGTTATATTTATATGTTTTAACTAAAACAGTCATTTCTAACAAATCAGGATTTTTTTGAGATGGAGTAATCACAAAATCATGTATCGTAATAATACGACTTAATTGTGTTAAATCATTCAAGAACTGACCAAAAGAGTGATAAGTTCCTCTAACTGTTATTTCAATAGGTAATTCAATATAAAATGAACTTGCTCTTTCATCAACTAATACAATCTTATCAAATTCTAAACCATATTTTAAACCACTTGTAGAAATATCTTTGACCAAACCACTCATTTCAATTTCTAATGGAAGCTTGGCAGTATCGTCTACAAATTTTTCATTCATCTGAGCAATTTGCTTCTTGTAAGCTTCTAAATGAGATGCTTCATAAATTTTCTTTTCAACACTAGTATATAATGTGCTTTCTTTTCTAATCTCATTATTTAATTGTTGATCCATTTTTTTAAATTGAATAAAATAACCAGCCGCACAGATACCTGCAATAAACATAATAGCAAAAATAATGCGAACACTTTTAGGCCACTCACCAGCTTCTCTGAAATCAAGTTGTTTGAAATCAAATTGTGATAAATCTTGATAACCATCCTTTATTTTCTTTAACAAATCCTTATTCATACTGCACCTTATTGTTCTTTTTGTGTTGCAGTGATAAAGAACTTATTCTTATCAGGGTTTTGATTGCTAATCAACAACTCTTTAACACTTTTCTTTGTATTTTCTGCAATTATGTTAATTTTCCCAAGCTTTGGATCAGTGAAAAATTCGGCTGATTGTAAATTTGCTAAAAACTCTGATATATTATTATTCTCACCTGTTACGCCTTCAAACTTAAATTTATTCTCGGTTCTACTGAGTAACGTTAATGTAATTCCTTTCGGGGTCAATACATTAAGATTATCTAATACTTTTACAGTGATCTTTCTGTCTCCTTGCAATGAATTAATAATTGTCATTCGATTCAAGATGTCAGTTTTTTGCTTTTTTAACTCTTCAATTTCAGCTATCTTGGAATTCATTTCTTTTTCAACACTAAGCAAATAATTGTTTCTAGCTTGCTGTGACTGAATAGAACTTTTATAATACTGTAAGACACAACCCATTAGGATAATCGCTCCCAATCCAAGAACAACTAGCTGTTGTGTATATTCTTTTTTGATTTTTGCTCTTTTAATACGTCTCCACGGACGCAAGTTAATATTAACCTCAGTCATATTCGTTCTCTCTCATAGCAAGGCCACACGCAACCACTAACATTGGTGCTTTTGTCATCAAATCTATCATGTTAATTTTATCCGATATTTCCATCCCACTTAATGGGTTAGCTATCAAACAGTTTATTTGTAACTTATCTTGCACATAGTCTTTAATATCATCAATGTATTTTTCTTGACCCATGAAAACAATACATGAAATAATATTGCTTCTTTCAACGCTGGCTGAGACAAGATTTATAACTTTATTAATAGCTGCATGAACACCTATTTTGTAATGTACTTTCGAATTGTTTGAAAGTGGGTCGCCATCGGCTGTCAATGATATTGTTTTTACTGAACGTCTTTCCATTTCAATAGTTTGTTCTTCATTATAAACAGTTTTGCCATTATTAATAAGTACTGTTTTAATTTTCTTTTCAAATAGTTCAACCATTAAGATACTATTAACAACGGTTTCAGTTAAAGCCAATTCATGTTTTATTTGACTTACAATACGTGGGAACATTCTTTCATACACATAAGCTTCACTATCAACAATCTTAGGCTCTAAACCCGCAATAATGATTGCATCATCTCTTGATGTAATGTTTTTTTGTTTGCAAGCTACCAATAATATAGTTTTGTTTGCACCATCTTGACTTTCAGAAAGAACTTTGAAATCAAATTCAACTTCATCAATATCGGTGTGAATGTATTTCTTACCACTGTTTTCAATTTCAGATTCGATTTCACGTTCATTATCACCTGATACTATTACTTGTTGTGTAATAACGGTGTTTTGTGGCACAGAGATGGCAACATCTCGTGTAATCATTTTGTTTTCTTCTACAAGATCTTTAATAATTTGACCTACTTGTTGAGAGTCAACAACAATATCTTCACTAACTAACCCGCCGGGAAGTTCTCTATACGCAAATTTATCAAGTCTAAAATTACCATCACCCAGTTTGCTCAACTCAACAATCTTGATGTCATGTGTTGTTAAATCAATACCAATAAGACTGTTTTTCTTCTTTTTGAAAAATAACTCTAAATACTTTTTCATGGTTCCTCTGTTTATTCTGGATTAGTGAGTTGATAACCTTTCTTGATAGGTGCTTTTGCTCTAACAATTAAGCCATAACTGAGATTATCATAAACCTTATACAACATTACCAATCCAATGCTTTGGCTTGGCAAAACAAGATTGTCATCTTTTTTAGTTGGATTTTCAACAACAGCATCTTTATCTTTCACTGCAAGTATATTACCAACTTCCAAATTTGAATTGTAACCTCTATTTATTAATACAACATCATAAATACCAGCATTATTCAAGTTGTCACCTACAGATATTATACTGCCATCTACTTCATCGATTGGTTTACTTGGGAATAGATTCGAGCTATCTTCCTTATGTTTCTCCATAATCTTATATTTAGCTCTAATGCCAGATTGAGTAGAAAGTATTTTCATTAACCCCACATTTTTATCTGACACTGCTGTTACTAGCCCTTCACCAATTTTAACAATTTCATAGCCAAGCACTAAATCATTATCTTTATATTCTTTCATCTGGCTGTAAATATCAAAAATTTGTCCCGGTCTAATGTTATCGTAAACAACATATACTTCATCGCCTTGACCTGAAATTAAAGCCCCATTTGATGTTTTTAATATATAGCCACTCTTACCAGCATCATTCACTGATGTAATGATATTATTAGAATAATAATTTTTAATTTTATCTCTGCTAACTAATGGTATAGAATCAGGTAAGACCTCAATACGGTCACTATCATTGACTTTAACAGTTGTCATCGTATCATCTAATTGATATTCATTTAAACTACTATTTCTGCTTACAGTTAAATAGTCTTTACCATCTATCTTCTCTACCGTGATAACGTCATTAGGATAAATAAGATCAGGATTAGAAATATTCGGATTTTCTTTCCAAATTTCTTTCCAATACCAAGGCTTTGCTAAAAATCTGTTAGACAAATCCCATAAAGTGTCACCCTCTTTTACAACATATTGATGCCTGTTCTTAATAACAACGTCAGCACTGTAACTAACACTGGAAAACATCATACTGAATAGTAACGTAGAAATAATTGTTTTTTTAAACATCGAAATGCTCCTATATTAAGCAATATTATTATTAAATCAGTATACAAATTTATTTAGAAAATACAAGATGAAGTATTATTTCCTATATTTTAAATAAATTTATGTATTATTATTATGTTCTCCTAAAATTGACTTTTTATTTTTTTTTGTTAACTTTTATAAATCTAGAGAGGCATTTATGGAAACACATTTTTCACCAATACGGGGCGTAATCAGAAAAATTTTGATTGAAAAGGGAACTACCGAAGCACAAGTTCAAAAATATATTCAAGATGCAGAAGTCAGTAGACAAGAGTTAGTTCAATACTTTATCGAAAAAGGTTATATAGAAAGTTCTGAATTTGTAAATTTTATAAGCTCTACATTTGATATCTCTAAATATATTATTGACATGAAAGAAATCGCATCATTACCTAGAACACCTATGCCTGAAATGTTATTAAGGGCTTATCATTTCTTACCTATCAATGATGCTCCGAAAGAAATTACTATTGTGGCTGCAAACCCATATAGTGAAAAAATGTTAGAAGCTGTAAAGTTCAATATGAATAAAAAAGTTGTAGTAGTTGTAGGTGATTACCATAGAATAAACTCGGCTATTGAAAAATATTACGCATCTGATTATGGTATGGCTGATAATAATTTTGATGACTCAGAATTAGATAACGTCATATTAGAAAGCACGAATGATCCAAATGGAAAAGATGACACGCCTAATTCTGCTGATGATGCTCCTATTGTAAAATTTGTAAATAAAATATTATTGGAAGCCATTAAAGTAAGAGCTTCTGACATTCATTTTGAACCTTATGAAAAATTTTATAGAATTCGATTGCGTATTGACGGAATATTAAGAGAAATCCCCTCTCAACCTAACATCGCGTTATCTGGAAGATTATCAGCTCGTCTGAAAGTAATGTCTAACATGGACATTGCAGAAAAAAGAAGGCCACAAGATGGACGTATTAAAATTAGAGTATCCAGAAACCAAACAATTGACTTTCGTGTGAACACGTTACCAACACTTTATGGTGAAAAAATAGTGTTGCGTATTCTCGATCCAAGCAGTGCTCAATTAGGTATTGATGCTCTAGGTTACGAAAAAACACAAAAAGAGCTGTATATGGAAGCTCTTTATAAACCACAAGGTATGATTTTAGTGACAGGACCAACAGGTTCTGGTAAAACCGTATCTCTTTACACCGGGATCAATATCTTAAACACTCCTGAAATCAATATATCAACAGCGGAAGATCCGGTAGAAATTAACTTACCGGGTATTAACCAAGTTAACATTAATATTAAATCTGGCATGAACTTTTCAAATGCATTACGTGCCTTTCTTCGTCAAGACCCTGATGTCATCATGGTAGGTGAAATTCGAGATTTAGAAACTGCTGAAATTGCTATCAAAGCGGCTCAAACAGGACACATGGTTATGTCTACGTTACACACCAACAGTGCATCTGAAACGTTAACTCGACTTAGAAATATGGGGGTTCCCTCTTTTAACATTGCGACATCTATTAACTTGATTATTGCCCAACGTCTTGCACGAAAGCTCTGTCCACATTGTAAAGTAGCCTATGAAATTCCTGATCAAGCTCTATTAGGGATGGGTTTTAAAGAAGAAGATTTAGGTTTCACACTCTATAAACCACACGAAATTGGTTGTGAAGATTGTACCAGAGGATATAGAGGTCGAGTAGGTGTTTATGAAGTGGTAAAAATAACACCTAAGCTATCTAATCTTATCATGAATGATGCTAACGCAATTGATATATCCAAAGCTTGTAGAGAAGAAGGGTTCAATGATCTAAGAAGATCAGCATTAATTAAAGTAAAAGATGGTATCACTTCACTTGATGAAGTAAATCGAATAACAATTGAATAATATTTGATTTTTATATTAAAGTTGAATATATTCTATATAACAAGAATTAAAAAAAAGGTTTATAATGAAAATAATAAGTAACATGTTTAAAATATCATTGCTTGTTGGAGCCATGTCATCTATTCAAGCGGCTGAATTAAATACGCTTCAAAATATTTCCTACAGTGAAAAAGAAGGCCAATTTAGATTAGTTCTTGATTTTGCCAACCAACAAGCTACTAAAGATTTTCATTTAAATCCCCAAGGTAAAGAATTATTAATTGATATTGATAATGTCTCTTACAATATGTTAAGTGACACATTTAACACAGATTCATCAATTGTGAAAAATATCAAACTTCATGAAAAAAACGAAAACTTACAAATGATCGTATCTATGAACGAGATGCAACCCTACAACATTAGTAAAAGTGGTAACAAAATAGAATTAGTAATTACACCTGCTAATAAAATAAAAAACACTAAGTCTGTTGATAAACTTGTTCAAGAATTGACTAATGATACCATTATTAATGCTGTTGATTTTGAACGTATCGACAACCATCAAGGAAAAATTAAAATAGGTTATACCAGCAAGAACGCTGTTTATGAAACCATTGAAAAAGAAGATCATATTGAGATTTCTTTCCCCAAAGCTAAATTAATTTCTGACTTATTCAGAAAATTAGATGTTAAAGATTTAGGTACACCTATTGATTATATTATTTCAAAAATAGATCCTGATACTAATATGGTTGTTGTAAAAGTCTATTATAAAAATAAATTGAAAGTTAAACCAACTGTGAGTCAGCTCAACCGTTCTATTGAATTAACTATTCAAGACGAAGTTAGTGTTAAGGAAAAAGAAAATATAGGATTTACTGGTGAAAAAATAAGCTTTAACTTCCAAGATATTCCTGTTAGAAATGTATTGCAAATGATTGCTCAAAAAATGGGTGTTAACCTCGTAATTGGTGATAACGTTCAAGGTAATATTACACTCCAACTAAATGATGTTCCTTATGACCAAGCTCTTGATATTATTTTAAAAACAAAAGACTTGGATAAACGTGTAAATGGTAACGTAATGTTAGTTTCAACTTTCCAAGATTTAATTGATAGAGAAACAAAGGAATTAAAATCAAGAGAAGATTTAAGAACTTTGGCAACGATTGAACAGAAGACATTCCAGATTAAATATGCAAAAGCAAAAACTTTGACAGAAGTATTACAGAAGTTCTCAACACCTCGTGGTTCTATCGTCTTTGATGAAAGAACTAACAAATTGATTATTTCTGATACCTCTGAACGTTTAATTGATATTCAGAAAAAGATTGAGTCATTAGATATTCCAGTTAGACAAGTGGTCATTGAATCAAGAATTGTATTTGCAAAAGATAATGCTCAAAAAGATCTTGGTGTTGCTTGGGGTATGAGTGGCGTAAGACAATCAGGTAGTGGTAATATTATAGCAAGCGGAACAAAAGATGGATTAACAGGTATTGGATCTAATCTCGCAGGTGGTGGCACTGGTTCACTTACTACCTCTCCGGTTGTTAATATGGGTGTAACTAACGCAACATCAGGTATAGCGGTTGGTTTCCTAAGCGATACATTCTCACTTGATGTAGCATTATCTGCTCTTGAATCTACTGGCGAAGTTGAAATTGTGGCAAGACCGAAAGTAATCACTGCTGACCAAAAAACAGCTAACATTGAATCGGGTAAAGAGTATCCATACATGGAGTTATCAGATAATGGTAACTCAGGTGTAAGCTTCAAAAAGATTTTATTATCACTTGGTGTTACTCCACAGATTACTCCAAATGACAAAATTATGCTTGATTTAAAGATTGTTCAAGACTCTGTTGCTGAATTAACTGATTCAGGTCCAGCAATTGATTCTACAAAGATAGATACTCAAGTATTGGCTAATAATGGTGAGACAATTGTATTAGGTGGTATCTTTAAATCAGACTTAGTGAAATCTGAAGATAAAACTCCATTATTAGGAGATATACCAGTATTGGGTAGATTATTTAAGAAGACATCAACATCTAATGAGAAATCTGAACTTATTATTTTCATCACGCCAAAAATAGTAAACTCAGAAATCATACCATCAGAAGAATAAGTTAGAGATAGCGTGAATCGAACCCACGTATTGAAATAAAAAAGAAACCTTGATTGGTTTCTTTTTATTTGTCTTTATTTCGTTTCTTCGTTTACAATTAATTTGATTAATTCATCATACTCATTAACAGAAATTCGCTTATCCTCTAAAACTTTGTTATAAAGTTTAGTGACCTTCGTATTGTCAAGCACTCTTACATTAACAATAAGCTGAGCAAAACGTTCATTACTAATAATTTTGACATCATTTATTTTTTTTTCAAATTCAACTAGTTTTGAAATATCTTTATACTCATAAGCTAAGTAAATGTCATCAATATCTTTATTGCTGTGTAATGTTTCCGTCTTATCAGTACTCAGCCCCATTTTTTTCATAAGAGAAGAATAAGCACCATCAGATATATCATGAGTAAACGTTGTTTTAAATGGAATCATATATGAAAAACATAAGATAACACCAAGCAACATACTTATACCTACAAAGCTCCAAGCTTTAATTCCATTATCAAAAAGAACAAATGAACATAGAAATGCAATAAGTGGATAACAAATAAGGCCCATAATAGACAAGGCGGTTAAATCACTATCAAAATAAGGATAAAGATAAGAAACACCAGCTAAATAGTAAGCCAAGTAAAAGGTGCAATACGTGCCTAGAATATGCAAAATATAGCTTTTTATTTTCTTCACTTTAAAAATATTTTTAAACATGTTAATAAAGTCTCCTTAAATAGTCATCATTTCAAAAACTTCAAAATCTTTGGCCGTTAGCTTAGTAATATTAACGCCAGACTCTTTGCAATAGTGTGCTATATCCATCAAATCATAAACTTTTTTATTATCCATAGAAATTAATTCGTTATTTTCTATTTTTAAGTTTAATTTTTCATCAAAAAATGAACTATGTTTTTCTTGAAACTGATAATCTTCATTATAAATTCGTCTACGAATAATCTCGTATACTTTAAGCTTGTAGACTGCCATCAATTCAAATTTATTAAGTTTTTCAAGATCTACATTTTTATAATCCTTTGGTAAGTCATCATGTTTTTCACAACGAATTAAATTTTTGATATTATTAATGTTTAAACCTAAGATAGCAATCCACAACATTGTCATAAAGATACTGGTTATGTCATTGCTTTGATGTTGTAAAGCACTAAGAGCTACAACTAGGGAACTGAGACAAATCAGTCCTGATATGACTGTATTCAAATTTAAGACCACTTTAAATTTAAACGAGATTAGCAATGCTGCTATTGAAACCAACGCAGTTAATGAAAGCACAATAGTAGAGAATAAACTTTCATAATTATAGAAGGCGATAAAATGCACACTACTGATGAGCATGGCTAGGCTTAATATGTTAATATCATTTTTCAACAAACAGTTGTAAATATAGTATTTAGACATAGGATCTCCGTTATAAAATCATTCCTCTCGAAAGAAACCTGATTATACCATAAGCATAGAGTTAAAGCTACACATTTTAGCATTTTAATACTATTTAATTTCTATCCTGTTAAACAGAGATCAAAAGAAAAAAGCCCGAAGGCTTTTCTTATGCACGTATTTTTTGTTTTTGAGGTATTTTAGGTAAGTTTTTGTAAGCTGCTTTAAGTTCATCTAGATTTTTAAAAGGCACTAACTGGTCAAAACCATAGAACCCTGTTTTAACTCCACGAGCTTTAAACTTTGCATTCAAGATAAGGTTATCATCAGAATATTTCATCATGTTTTGAACGCTAGCCAATCCACAAACAAATACTCGGGTTCCATGTAAAACAGTTATAATTTCTGCATTATGAGGTGTTTTGAAAACAACTGGGTAATTTCCTAAAAGTGAACACTTTACACCAATATTTAACCCAGCAGATTTCAAATCAGCATGATTGTAATTATCTGAATGACCAAATGATGTATCCAATATGCGAACGCCTAACAATCGTTCTACAGCAAGTTCTGCTGCAAAACCAGTCATGTATCGTTTTATTTCTTGATCATTATCAATTTGGTGAATAACTTCGTTAGCTTTAGCCGCTTGAAACTTCTTAGCAAAGTCATATAGAAACTGTGCATCCCGTGCATTAAGCTCTATATAAGGTGATCGAATCAAAACTTTAAGGGCATCTTCCTGATAATCTCGTGATATGGGCATAAAACTCTCCTTGTTTATATATTTATTTTACCATACAAAACATAGAAATAAAAATATAAATAAAAACTAACCATTAGATTTACAATATTTATTTTTTTTATTTTAGATAATTGACATTATATAGCTGCAGTGTAAATTGATTAAATATTTTAGGAGTTATATAGATTGAAATACCTTTCGGCCATCTTATTAGGGATTATTCTTTTGTTTTGTACCGTTGCTGTTCTTCAATATGGCAATGAAGACGTTCACCCTAAAGCAGTTCTTGTGGAAAACCCAGTTATAATGGGGAACACATTAAAATTTAAAACAAAAAATCTAGAAGATACTTATACCATTATATTGCCAAAAGATATTACTATCTCACAAAAAGATGAAATTAGACTCTCTTACGAGCTACATAATAAAAAAATAATTGAAATAGAAGAAATCATTATTAACAACAAACCAGTATGGGATGTCAGTAATCAAAATATGATAGATATTATTGTAGATAGAGATCAAAAAAATAGTGACTTGATCACTAGATAATTAAAAATCAACAACTTATGGAGTTTTTATGCTTATATTTTCATTGTCATGCTTTGCAATCATTGTAGTTTTAAGTCTAGCGTTCATGTCTTTTAAATATAGAAATCAATCTTTTTCTAAAAAAGTAACCATTACTAGAAGCAAGTTAGATTTTTCAGTTAGAAAATAAAAGGAAATCAAAATGTCAGCAGCGATACCATTATTAATAAGCAGTCAAAATAATGCAACACAAATATCACCAACGTTTGCATTGATTATTGCTTTAATCGCAACCACATTTGTTTGCTACCTAAGTTTTGCTACTATTTATTATAGTTTTAAAAACAAAAAAGAAAAAATGTTGAAATAAAGCTTGACTTTAAGTGAAATTAGCAGTATTATATCATCATTAAGTAAGCAGCAATGCTCACTTGGTAAATATGACTGTATGATTCAAGGTCAAAAATTTTCAAGACAGGGGTTCGACTCCCCTCATCTCCACCATATTATGCTATAAATGTTGTATTTTAAACTTATGGGGATGTTCTGGCTTTCGATTGGGAATGAGTAGGTTGCGAGGACAGTTTAAGTGGAAATAACACTTACAAATAAAGTTAAACTAAAATTAAATGCAAATGACGAAAGTTACGCATTGGCTGCCTAATCCTTAACTGGAATTAGCTGTCGGAGTTAAACCACTTGGCAACAGAACGGTTAGAGAAACCACCTTCGGGTGGTTTTTTATTTTTTTTTAAAAATTTGAATAAATTTATCTTAACTTTATTAATGATAAAATAAAAACCAATATAATCTAATAATATTTTTTATATAAAAAACATGTTGACATAACACTTAAAACTTCTAATATGATAAATATAGATTCTATATAAGGAGATTATTATGAAAAAAACAAAAGCAATTGTTTATAATGAAAAAGATGGTGTCGTAGCCTTTGGGCTTTATGTGATATTACCAATGGCATTAGCTTGTTCATTTATGTCTTCTAATGTCAAAGCTCCTTTTGATAGTCAACATGCACCGATAGATCACTTCCAAATAAAAGATAAAAAAATCTCATTAATTGTGCCTGTACTTGGAAACAAAAAATTTGAAATTAAAACCCAAGAACAAATTAAACCAGATAGCAAACTATTTGCAGCTTATCAAATAGATAACGGTCGATTAACGGATTTAAAAACAGTATCATATAATGGAAAAATTATTTGGATTAATGTTAAATAATTAAATCAAATAAAAACCACCTAATGGTGGTTTTTATTGAGTTCGACAAATCTCATAGTAATCAATAGGTGAGGTAAATGAAATACCACTGTAGTTATCACTATAACTATAACCATTTTCAATAGAATAAATATACTTTCCTTTATAATACTTATATCCATTATATATAATTTGCGAATTACTATTCACTTTTATTCCATAATTATACAATGTTCCAAAATTCAAGAAGTTGATATTAGTATTACCATAATTAACAAAACCAGATGCACCAACGGCAGCATTTTGAAAAGCTTTTTCTCCTTGATAATTTCCGTTATTAACCTCAGTCCAATATCTTTGTGGTGCTTCTCCCAAGGTGTTATACTTGCATTCGCCATTCATCCATGTTTCAACTGGTTCTATATACGCTTGTGGATCTTCTCCATTCATACATAATTCATAAAGAGGAATACCGTATTGTTCTTCGGATTTATCTACCAATTTACCTTGTGAACCATTTAAAATTCGACTTCCATTAAAGTATCTATAAACTAAAGATTCTCCCGCTGCCCTTTCTATCATATAATAAGTTCCTACAGAAACATCAATCAAACAATTAGACTGTGGTTCTTCTGGCTCTGTTGGATTAATTGGGCTAGTATCGCTTTTATCTTTAAAGAGAATACTACCATCTGGAAGAGTTCCATTATTTTTTACTTCTAATGGCACCCTTAAATTAAAAGACGCATTTGCCGCTATTGAAACGAAACATATTGTTAATAAAGCAATCTTTTTCATATAAACACCTATCGTTTTTTATTATTTTATCATATGTTTTATATATAGTAAATATAAAGGATTATATAATAACAATTAATCAACAATCTTTTTATATATAAAAAACCACCCGATGGTGGTTTTTTAGTTTACAATTTAGTTCGACAAATTTCATAATAATAAACATCACGAACATCAGAGTTATAACTTTCTTCTTTATTGTTTTTTAATGCTCCACGAGAATACTGGTAACCATTATAAACAAGGCTATTATTTGAACTCATTTCTAATTCATTATTACCATTAATACTCCAATCATTAGGGAATCCCACACCTGCAACACCATTAATCAATCTTGCACTTCCTTCATAGGAACCAAGAGCTGCTGCTACAAACACATTAATAGAACTATTTGTCTGAGATTTTGCTTGTGACCAATAACGTGGTGCATCTAGCCCTAATCCAGAATCATACTTACAAGTGCCATTTTCCCATTCAGGCTCAGGAACATAAGGAATTGGAGCCTGACCATTAAGACAAATTTCATAATATGAAGCAGTACCTTGGCTTAACATAAGCTGACCTTTTACACCATTGATAATTCTCTGTCCGTGATAGAAAGGTATCTCAGCCGTGTCACCATACTGTGATATTACAGCAAACAATGTTGAACTAGCTATGTCATAAGAACAGGAACCACTGCTAGGTTCTTCGGGTTCTGGTGTAACAGAGCCATTTCCAGCAACAAAAACAACACTACCATCAGGCAAACTTCCATTATTCTTTATTTCTAATGGAACATATATTCTATAAGCTGCTTGAGATGATACTGTTAGTAAACTAAAAATAAAAAATGTTGTGACTTTAAATTTATCCATAAAAAAAACCTATCGTTATTTTTATATATTAACATTTTTAAAAATATAGTAAATAAATGATAATGTAATTTTTTGTAACAATTGAAAAAAAATCATGTCAAAAGCCCTGTTTTAATTGACTTTTCAATTATTTTTATATATGATGGTAGACCTAAATTAGCTTAAATTAATTGTTTTATCAATATAAAAGAGAGGTTTTTAATGGATCATAATTTATTTATACCTAGCAAATTAAAAGTTGGTTTTGTAAAAGATGAAAGCACATTTACTGGGAAACTAGCTTATGTTATTTATTATGATGAAAAAGGAAAAATTCGTAAAGAAGCCTCATGGGAAAACTGGCGTGATAAAAAAATTGAAGCATTAGAACTTGATAATACACCTATGTTGGGTTATATGCTAAATCGTGGTGTTGAACGTTATGGTTATCATGGTTCTGGTCGCTCAATGATTCGTGTTCATGATCCAAGAGATTTTGAATTTGAAATCAGTATTGATAATTTAGTTGGTATCTTAATGAATAATGACGTGTCTAAACGTGACATTCAAGGAGAGTGTGTTTTTGCATGGGCTGGTCCAGAATTAATATTGCTACCTACTAATTCAGAAGAATATAAATCATCTCAACGTTATACAGAAAAACAATCATTAAAAGTTTCCACCAAAGATTTGATTAAAGGTGCAACTTATGTGAAGAAAAAAGATACAGAAAAAGCTGAGTATCGCTACTTAGGCTACTTCGAATGGTTTGATTACACCGAAAACACATCATTAAGACAAACTGTAAAAAAAGGTAAAAAACACCTATTTTATAAACAAGAGCAAAGACGCAATAATCATTATCAATTAGTTAATGAATATCATACGGTTATTGCACCAATGAACACTTCACTATTATCTGAATGTGTGTCATCTGATATTGATGAAAACTACCCAATGGTCAGAAAACAATTTGAAGATAGTGTTCACAGTGCTGAATTCACTGATTTTAGAGAAGAATTGATTACAGCAGATGATTTGAAAAAATCAACAGATAGATATAATCATTCATCATCAAAATCATTCTGTTTAAAATTTGGTGAAGATGTTATGTATCAATTAGATTTCAGCATGTATTATCATAATAAAAATTATTTTGAAAATACCTATGAACATTACTTTGCTGTTTATCCGATGATAAAAAATGGTAATAATTATAAAAATAAAATGGTAAAAGAAAACTATGGAAAAGAAAAGTATTTAACTGAAAGTCGTTATATTTACAAATTATTTGGGAATAAAAGGCAATTATCACCAGAAGAATTTGCTGCGACATTAAATGAAAATGGGTTCCGTAAAATAATCAGAACTCGTTCTGATGGTGTTATTGATACCCTATATACTGGCTAAATATTATCAAACTATAAACTCGGTCAACACCGAGTTTTTCATTATATAAAATAAAATATATAAAATTATCATCCAATGTTGACATAAATAAAACATATAGTATTATAATATAAAAACATGGAGTATTATATGAAAGATTTAATTATTAAGACTGTTGATTTTATGGTATTGGCTTTTGTTGTTCTTGTAACTTTAGCCGTTTTCATTGGAGCATGGTCGAGTGCAGGTTTCTTTATGGCTTTAGTAGCAGGTGTATTAGCCTTTGCATGCTCATCAATGGTAGCAGGAACATGGATTGTCCTTACAAGAATATTGGAACGTTTAAAATCGATTGACGAAACATTGAAAAAACAAGTCAAATAAATAAAAGACCGCCTAAGCGGTCTTATTTATTCCTCTTCACCATATTCTTCATCATCTTCTCTATCTCCATGGTAATCGTCACTTTCATCACAAAAAAGATCATGTAAACCATAACCAAAGCCCAGATTAAAGCTGTTATTCCAAAAACCATTGAAAGTTTCTAATTTAGCAACCTCTGAAGTTGACATGTCTGCAAATTCGTATTCCATCGTAGGTAAAGATTTTTTAATAAAATCCATCAATAAATAAGCAAAGTTTTCAATGTCAGAAAATCTTATAGTTCCATACCACTCTGTTCTTTCATAACGCTCATCATTTAAGTCAATACCAAAAGATCTAAACCTATCTTCTGCTTCTTTTGATAACACTCCATCTTCATAATCAGTACAAACAATGACATAATCAGCACCTTTAATGTCACCTTCTTTTGTATCATGAAATTTAATTCTTGATTCCTGACAAGATTTAAAATAGGCAGCTCTAATATTTTCTACTGTTTCATTTGTTTTTATTGCATACTGTCTATATAGACTATGGCCATCACATGACCAGTCACCAATAGTTAAAGCATAAAGATTTTTGTTCATATATTTAGGTTCCTTTTTAGTGTTAAAAAATAATAACATAAATAGTAAAAGAACACAATTTCTTTTACCTGCTTTATCAATAAAAACAAGTCCAAAAACAGCTTAAAGCATTGACTTTTTAGACAAAATATTGTATAATTTAATTAATAAATAGGAGATAAAAAATGACGACAAATACACTAGATAAACAAATTGAAACCGCAAAAGCCGTTATTGAAAAACAACGCAAAGAAGTTCTTGCTACCGAAAAAATTCTTACCCGTGGCTGGACCACTAACTGCAGCTATCCAATTGCTGATAACAAAACCATTAATTTACAAACTTGTAATGAAACACAGGTAGTCAATGTCATGCGTCATCTTCTTCTAAACGAATCCTTCCATAAATCAGCTTTGAAAGAATTAAACTTAAAAAGTACACCATTTGAAGTCGAAGGACAACCAGTGTCAGCATGGAAAGCGGACTTAGAGTTAAGGCTTGCGAAAATCACTATTAAAACTAAAAAAGAAAAATTGGATATTCTTGAAAGAAAACTTAAAGGTATCATGTCTGAAGATCAAAAACGTGCGGCTGCTTATTCTGAAATCATGGATGAACTCAATGAATTAAACACACCAACTGAAATCGAAGAATAAAGAAGTAATCATTTAAAAGCTCTGTTCATACAGGGCTTTTTTGCCAAATTATAGAGGATAAATAATGAAAACAAACTTGTATATTCCTAAAAAAATCAAAATTGGTTTTGTAAATAGAAACGATACCTTTACACAAAAACTAGCCTATTTAATCTATTATGATGAAAAAAATGTTTTAAGAAAACAAACATCTTGGGATAACTGGCGAGATCATGAAATCCCAGCCATTGAAATTGACAACAAACCGCTCAGTGGGTTCGTTTTCAACAAGGGTGTTCAACGTTTTGGCTATCATTCTAACTCGGGACGTGCTGTTGCTCGTGTTCATGATCCTAGAAATTTTGAATTCGAAATTTCAATAGAAAACATGTTTGGTATTATGATGAACAATGATATTTTAAAACGTGATATACAAGGTGAATTTGTCTATGCTTGGTCTGGCAAAGATTTGATTCTTTTACCTACATCATCTGTGGAATATAAAGAATCACAAGCCTTTACTGAAAAACAGTATAAAAGTCTTACTGCTAAAGATTTATTGAAAGGTCGTACATACACTAGAAAGAAAACACCACATGAATATGTATATATAGGTTATTTTGATTGGTATGAAGTTAATGGGCATGCGATAAACACCCATTCAGAACATAAAGGAAAAAAACATGTTTTTTATTGTAACAATTATTTCTATACGTTGGGTGTTGCTACGCTAGCTGAATCACTATCAGATGACATTTCAGATGAGTATCCTGAATTATTAGAACAATTTCAGAAATCATCGCATGCAAGACCACTTAATGGATTTATAGAAAAAGAAATTACAAAAAAAATATATAATGCATATACTCAAAACTATTACTATAAAAACTATGGTTCTAATAAGTGTGAAGCTGTTATAGTAAACTCAAATTATGGATTAACTAAACTATCAAGCTCTGATTCACTTCCAACATGGCAATGTACTAAACATTCTGGAACAAATACATATTACGAGACTTATGGACCACGCATAACTGCACAACAGATTATAGAAAAGTATCCAGAATTGCAAAAAACGATGAATAATCATAAAGTTATTTTTGCTGAAGATATTAGAAAATATTTAATTGATGAAGGCTTTAAAGCTGTTTTCTTAACTGCGGACAATGGATACGAAACAAGTATTTGACTAAAATAAAAAGCCAGTAAAAACTGGCTTTTTTTTAAAATAGATTAATAATTAAAAATATTAAAAATAAAATAAATACAAAAACAATGATATAGATTGAAACCTTTCCTGACAAGTCTCTATTTTGTTGAAATTTTTCTTCTTCAATAATAAACATAATATTGATCTGATCATTAATTGACGTTCCATCTGGCTTACTGATAGTTGTTTCACCATTAGTTACCACAACTCCCCCACCCTCCCGCTTGTAAAACTTCTAAGTCACTCCTTGAAAAAACCATAATGGCATCCTAATATTTAATCTTATTATAATATCTAATTTCAAACAAGCAAATAAAAAACCCAGCCTAAGCTGAGTTTAATATTATCCTTAAACCTCTAACAATTATTTACTCTCAAAATATTTTACCATGTCTTCATATCCCCCAATCAAGACACCTTCAATCAACAACTGTGGATATGTTTTTCTACCTGTTAAACCTCTAAGTGCTCTCGCATCTATACCTGATTCCTTCTTTATCTCACTATAACAAATGTTCTTATCAAGCAACAACTGTTTTGCCTTCGCACAGAATTGACAACCTTCACGAGTAATGAGGCTATATGCTTCTGGTAGTTGACACTGTGGGTTGACAAACTTCAACATAGTATCAGCATCAGACACCTTGAATGGATCACCTGCTTCTACTGGCTCAATAAACATTTTTTCAATTTTCTTATTGACCACCAACATTGAATATCTCCAAGAACGCATTCCAAACCCTAAATCAGTTTTATCTACAAGCATTCCCATTTTTTGAGTGAACTCACCATTACCATCTGGAATCATTCTAACATTTTTTACACCCAAATCTTTTTTCCATGAATTCATAACAAAAGTATCATTAACAGAAATACAGACAACTTCATCTACACCATTTTGTTGGAAAGTTGCTGTTAATTCATCATATCTTGGTAAGTGAGCGGTACTGCAAGTTGGTGTGGCTGCTCCCGGTAAACTATGAACTACAACTGTTTTACCTGCAAATATGTCATCAGTTGATACATCTTTCCATTCGCCATTTTCAATCACTTTAAATACTACATTTGGAACTATTTCACCTGTTTTATCTTTTAACACGATAGTTGTCATTACATTAATCTCCTGTATGTTTGTTTTGATAGGTTAATCATAACATATAAAACATTATTAATAAAATTTATATTTTTTATAATAGCAATAGTCTTTTTATATCATATTTATAAATCACTGTATAATTTGGATATTTTTATAGAAGATATTCGACTATTTAAAGATCTCGAATTGACACGATATTATTTTATTGCTATTGTTTATCTAATTAAAGAGGTGCCACCTATGCTTCAAAGGACAATAAATACAAGCATCAGCTTAAAAGGAGTTGGCTTACATTCTGGTGTGGAATCAAAACTAACACTTAGCCCGGCTCCTGTGAATACAGGAATTGTGTTCATTAGAACAGATGTCGAACCTGAAAAAATGATTGAAGGTCTATACTACAATGTGCAAAACACTATGCTCACGACTGCTCTTATCAAAGATAATATTGAAATTAAAACAATTGAACATTTATATTCAGCTCTTGCAGGATTAGCTATTGATAATTTAATCATTGCAATTGAAGGCCCAGAAATCCCTATTATGGATGGTAGCTCCCGTCCATTTATTTTTGCTATACAAGCTGCGGGAATAAAAGGACAATCAGAAAAAAGAAAATTAGTTCGTGTAAAAAAAGAAATTTCAGTATCTGAAGGTGATAAAGTGGCTATATTAAAACCTTACAATGGTTCAAAAGCTACCTTTGAAATTCAATACAACAATAAAATGATTGATGCTACCCCTCAAATTGCAACATTTGATGCTCAAGTTGATTCATACACCCATGTTATCAGTAGAGCAAGAACATTTGGTTTTGAAAAAGATGTTGAAGCATTAAAAAAACAAAATTGTATATTAGGTGGTTCACTTGATAATGCAATTTTAGTCAATGATGATGAAATTTTAAATTCTGATGGATTGCGAATTAATGATGAGTTTGTAAAACATAAATTACTTGATGCTATTGGAGATCTCTATTTATTAGGTCATCAAATAGTAGGTGAGTATTATGGATTTAAATCAGGACACACTTTAAATAATAGATTAATAAGAGCTTTAATGGCGGATAAAGATGCTTGGGAATATACTGAATAATTTAGATAGTTATTATCGTAAAGTTGGATCATTCTTCGGAATAATATTATTTTTAATCTTTTTATGTGTATTTCATAAAGCTTATTTTTCACTAACCCTGCTAATACCAGCAGTTTTATTAATTACAAACAAATACAAAGATAACAAATATTTTAAAGAAACAGATTTGATTGTAGCAGTAACTGCAATTACATTAGCTTTTGTTATGGAGTTTATTATTTCATACTTTGAAGAATTTAGTGTTGTTATTTGTATCCTAATTGCGATTTCAATTACAGCATTTTTAACATCAATCATTGCATCGTTATCTTTTTTCTTTGCTTTTATGACTAGACCTTTCTTTCATTATTTAAAATTAGATTAATTTGTGTTATAATGAAAGAAATAACATCAAAAAAGCCTCATGAATTATTTAGAAGACATCAATAATTGGATAGAAGACTTTGTTAAAACCGTTTGTGATAGAGAAGAAATCTCTATTGACGAAGCTGAACGACTAAAAGACTTCTATGTTAACCTTAGAACAAGTTATACAAAAGAAATTATCGATCAAATTACAACTGACGGTTTAAAATCGAACAAAGCTATTATTGGTTATTTTAAATCAAAAGAAATTGCACAAGCAGAAGTTGACGATTTATTTAATTTTTACAATGAAGTTGCAAAAGTAGTCAGTTCCAAAGAATTCAAAGAAACACTGTCAGATTCATTCGAGATGAATGATGCCAATAAAATAAAAGATTTTAAAGCACAAAAAGTGAATGAAACAGGTGTGCTTAGCTTTGTCGAATTCAAAAATTATTTTAAACATGATGTTGCTTTTTGTGAAGTCAAAGAAGCACTTGGATGGTGTATGGCGTATGTTGAAAGTGGTGATTACAAGATCAGTGAAATTATCGCTAAAGATGAAAATGGTGAAGTTAACAAAGAAAAAACTTTTGAAAATATCTTGAACGATATTAATAAAAAAGCATTAACAAACGTGCCACCATTTCAGATGGAAGATGGTAAAGTTAAATTTATTGCTGCGGGTTCGTCTGAAATAGATGTCAAACTATGGAATGAAAGCGAACAAAAAATAATAGGTGTTTCAGCAACACGAGACAGAACTAACGTTATTGAAGGCAATCAATTCATTCGCCATAACATGCAAATAAATGCATGGGCTGCTATTTACTCTAAATATAAAAAACAAAATAGATTACCACAAGAATATAAATTATCTCCTGATGAAGTTAAAAAAATTAACCATGATTTTGGTCAACAAAATAAATTAAGAGATAAAAGTATTCTCAGAATACGTGGTTTAAGTGATGACGTTAGAAATGTTATTGAAAAACATCATATGGAATTTGCTAGACATCTTTCTTATATTCGAGAATTTATATTTGACACCACTGGACAATCATTTCATGAAAATGGATTAACAATTACACCAGAAGAAGTTAAAGCTATTACAACAGCTTTTGAACCTCTTTCTAAATTCTATTATTTTGGCGAAACACTGGGAAAAGCTCAAGTTCCAGAAATTCATGCAGGCTTAAATAAAAGAGCTTATCTTGGAAACTTTGAAAATATCATGGATTTTAATATGGGTCATGAAGCTTCAAAAATCTTTTTAGACAGCCTTGAAGTCAGATTTAACAATGTTAAACCGGATGCTAAAATAGACAGTTATGCTGAATTTACTATGTATAATATGTTAGTCAAAGATCATAGTGATTTTGGCCGACTAGCGGATCTCTTCTCTGAAGGCAGTGTGTATAAAGAAGAAAGAGGTATGCTATTTAAATCAGTGTCTCTCTTTTTAGAAGACATTAACAAAATTAACTCTGTTTCTGATAATGATATTAAACATGTTGTTCAACTTCACTTTCCAACTCTTAACGAAGGTCAAAAACTTGAAATTATTGAAAAAATAACATCATGTGAGCTTTTCACTACACTAGAAAGCAATTATAAATCCATTGGTAAAGCACCATCAGAAGTCAATCAGTTTGCAGATATTATGATGTCTTATTCAACAGCTTGTAATAATAAAATACAATTACTAACTGAAAAAGAAAAAAATGATACGATGATGAGCTTCCTTCGTTCACAAGGTATCAGTATTGATATGGATGCACTACAAAAGTTTGCTGAAAAACAAAAAGAGGAAAAACAAGAAAATAAAGGCGGTTTGTCAGGTGGAAACTTTAAAATGAATTAAGTAGATGCAAATAAAAACTCGCAAAAGCGAGTTTTTTATTGTGTTCAATTTAAAAAATGTTAAGGCTTAAAGCGAGTTTTCTTGGTAGATTTTAAAACGTTATCATTACCTAAAACAAGTTCCAAGTGTTGAGGAACATCTGCTAAACTCTGTAATCTAGTAACACCAGATTCAACTTCATATGATCTATTCCAAGGTTGATCCATTAAGAAATAGTTTTTAATACCAGCACCACAAACTTCTCTAGTTTCTTTGATGTGTCTAGCATTATCATCAATGTAACCTACAATTTCAAATCCTTCAATGGTTGAAATATAGTCAGATTTCTTTTCATGATGTTGAACGACATGAATTTCATCAATCCCAATTTTATTTTCTTCAAAAAAGGCTGATGTAATTGCGTCAGCTTCTGGGTGCCATCCACGAGCAGTCACTGCTTTAGTTTTAATATTATTCTTTTTCATGTAATCCATTACTGAGAAAATATCATTGTTTAGCTGACCTGTTCTCAAAATGTCATGTTTATGGAAACTTTCAAATATATCCTTAATATCTACACCATATACTTCATTAAGGTTAAAAGAATGCCATAAGTCTGGGTGAATATCTTTACCTGTTACATCGAGCAATGCTGCTCTGATGGTATGCTTCAATTCATAAATCACATCATCAACATCATAAATAAATAGTTTTTGCATTAATTAAATCCTCTTGTCTGTTTATTCTATTATTATATCACAACGGTTCTAATAAATAAACATTTTTACCATGCCAAATTTGTAAAATTTATACAATAATGCTAAAATCTATAAAAACAATAGAAAAAAAATGAACGGCCTTTCACTTTTCGCCAATGTTGGCATTGGAGAAACTTATCTTCATAAAAATAATATCAACATAAAAGTTGCAAATGAACTTTTAGAAAAAAGATGTAAGATTTATAAATTTAATCATAAAAAGACAAATATTATTACTGGCGATATTCGTGATGAGATCATTTTTGAGCAAACAATCGAATCAGCTATCAAACACAAATGTGAATTCATTATTGCTACTCCACCCTGTCAAGGAATGAGTGTGGCTGGACAACGTAAATTAAATGATAACAGAAATGACTTAATTACTTATGTTGTAAAAGCTATCCACCGCTTAAAACCTAAATATGTATTAATAGAAAATGTGCCACAAATTGAAAAAACAAAAATTCATGTAGATGAGCATAAAATTCTTATCACTGATTATTTGAAAATTTCATTAAATAATTATAAAATAAATTATAAGGTGTTAAATAGTGCTGATTATGGAACTGCCCAATCTCGAAAAAGAATGTTTATCTTATTATCCAGAAAAGATGTGACAGAATGGGAATTTAGTTTAATAAAAAAAGAGAAATTAACACTTAAAGATAAAATAAGTCATTTACCTTCGTTGAATGCAGGTGAATCCTCTGAAATTAAGTATCATTATGCCATTGAGCATAACCCTGATCATATTCGTTGGATGACACATACACCATCAGGAAAAACGGCTATTGATAACAAAGAACATTACCCAGAAAAGGATGGAAGACGCATCAAATCGTATCGTTCAACATATAGAAGATTAAGATGGGATAAACCAGCATCTACGATTACAATGAAAAGTCATTTTATATCTTCACAAAACAATGTGCATCCGGGTAGAAAATTAGATGATGGTACTTACAGTGATGCAAGAGCATTAACACCGCTAGAACTTATATTGCTTACTGGATTACCTAAAACATGGTCAGTTCCTGAATGGGTCAGTGACTTACTATTAAGAGAAGTAATTGGTGAAGCTGTACCTCCATTGCTCATTTACGAACTAACAAAGGTTATTAAGAATGCTACTTGAAAAGATAAGTGACCATTATGAAGAAGTTCTTTTACAATATTACGATGACTATGTAATTACTAAAACTAAAAAAGGACTACAAGTTGACTCAGAAATTGAAGGTCTAGTTAAACTACACAGCATTTGTAAGAATATACCAGAAGATTTATTGCTCAATCATGTTGAAACCATTGTTCTTTATGCAAAAGCTATAAGAACCCCTTATAGCTTATTAATGCTAATTGATGAATACCAAGATAAATTTAAAGAAACTTATTTTATTGATGTAAAAAAAGAGTACCAATATTTTAGATTTGATATTTATCATAAAAAATATGATTATAAAGTGTTTACATTTATTGATAACTACGACAATGAGGACACTATTAGAGGAAAACTTGATGAGTTTTTATTCAAAGATGTTAAGCTTCCCGACATGGTTGTAAAAAAAATATTTGAAGATATTGAGCATTCATTTTTAGATGGATACGATATTGATCTTTCAAATTATGTTAAAGAGATTATTTTAGCTTCCAGTGAGAAAACAGATTTAATGGTCATATATACCAATAAATTATCAGGAAAACAAATATCCATCCACCCCCTTCAAATCAACGAACAAACAGGCGATGTCTTCTTTGCAGGTAAATTTGATAATTTGTTGAGACTTTAACAAATTTTGATGACTTTATATTTTTTTTATGTTATAATAATAAAAACAATGTGAGGTTATTATGAAGATTTATAAATCTGAATTAGCCGAAAGAATATTATTAGCAGGTGATGAGTTCAACGATCAAACAAAAGATTCATTCCACATAGGTGGAAAGATTTTATTTGATGACCTAAGTTCAATTCGTTCAATATATAATTTAAATTTTCTAGAAAAACAGATACCAAAAGGTATTATGGACCATGACTATATTGAAATAAATGTGTTGAAAAAAACTGACAATACTGATATTATAGTAACAAATATAAACAATAGAGTTGATGGATTTAAGATAACCGCATTAAAAATAAGACCTCCTTTTCAAGATCAAGCTGAATTTGACTATAAGAGCATTATTTTTTTTCACAATGGTGATTCAGCCGTTGAAGAAATGGACGGAAGTTATCGTTCTTATGATAAAACCGCAACCAATTCATTTTACGCTAGCTATAATCTTGATCCTCATCTTATTACAAAAAAATTGATAAAAGATCAAGAATTGAAAAATGAATTAAAAAAACCAACTAAATTAAAAATGTAAATAGGGAAGAAAATAGAATGAAAAAATATATTGTCGGCGGAGCCGTGAGAGATAAATTGTTAGGTAAAACACCTAATGACATTGACTATGTGGTAGTTGGATCAACTCCTGAAGAAATGCTAGCCCAAGGTTTCGAACAAGTGGGTGCAGACTTCCCTGTATACCTACATCCTGTAACCAGAGATGAATATGCTCTTGCAAGAACTGAACGTAAGAATGGTCTTGGCTATAATGATTTTACTACAAAGTTTGATAAAACAGTTACGCTACGAGACGATCTTGAAAGAAGAGATTTTACAATCAATGCGATGGCTGAAGATGAACATGGTAATATATATGATCCATTCAATGGAAAAAAGGATATTGAAGATAAAAAACTACGACATGTTTCTCCTGCATTTGGTGATGACCCATTGAGAATTCTTCGTCTTGCTAGATTCTATGCAAAGCTTGATGGCTACACCATTGCTCCAGAAACAAAGGATCTAGCTATAAAGATGGTTGAAAATGGAGAGATTGATAATTTAACACCAGAACGTATTTGGAAAGAATTTGAAAAAGTTATGGTTTCTGATAATCCAGCACGTTTCTTAGAAGCATTAGATGAAATAGGTGCTTTGAAAATTATCTTGCCAGAAATTCACAAAATGAAAGGTATTCCACAAAGAAGAGATTACCATGCCGAAGGTGATGTTTACATTCACGTTTTAATGGTTTTAAAGGAAGCTAGTGAACTTTCAAAAGATTTACCTGATAGAGATAAAATGCTTGTAAGAATGTCAGCCTTGCTTCATGATATTGGTAAAGCTTATACACCACATCATTTACTTTACGATGAAAATGGTGCAGAGAAAGGTAGTCATTTTGGACATGATGATGAAAAACTTGTTACGTCTAAAATCAAAAAAATCTCTGAAAGAATGAGAATGCCAAAAGATATTGAAACATTTTGTATCGATGTCGCTATGATGCATCAAAGGATTCATACTATTTCAAAAATGTCTCCTAAAGGGATTACTAAGATGTTTAATGAACTTAACATTAGACAAAAAGCAGGACCGGGTAATGAAGATCGTTATATCAACAATTTCCTTATGTCTTGCTATGCAGATTCACTTGGTCGAAAAGTATTGGAGAATGGTAGAGTAGCAAATCCACCAGTAGAGTATCCTCAACAAGATTTGTTTAGAAAGTATTTTAAAGAATACTCTAACTGTTCTAATGAGTTACAAAGCTGGATAAAAGCATATACTGAAAGAAATGAAAAAGCTCCTGCAGGAGAACTTATCAAAGACAATCTTCACAGTATTCGCGTATCAAAAATAGGTAAAGTCAAGCCTTAAACAAATAGCCCGAGAGGGCTTTTTTGTTACCTTGAATTATCAAAATCACTATGGTATCATGTTTAAATATTAAATTAAGGAGTTTTTCAATGTTAAAAAAACTAGGACTAGCTATGGCAATTGGTGCATTATCACTTAGTTCATATGCAGCAAATGACGTACCAGCAAAACCGGGGACAAAGGCAGAAGCCATACAACAAAAAGATATGGCTAATCTTAGCACTGTTTCCAAACAAATGAAAGAATATTTTGGTGGAGACATTACCAACTATGTTTCAGAAACAAATATTCCTAATGCCTATTTAGTAACTTTAAATGATGGTACAAACATGATTTATTTCAAAGATACAAAATTTGCTGTCGTTGGTGATATGTATGACTTGAAAGAAAAGAAAAATATGACTCGTTCACTTCTTTCTGATTACAATGCAGAAATATTAAAAACCTTTGCTGAAAAAGGCATTCACTATCAGGCAACTAACACTGATAAAGGTGTAGAAACTGTTTATGTATTCACTGATCCAACATGCGGATACTGCAGAAAGCTTCATCATGAAAGAGCAGACTATAATGCAAACGGCATTAACTTAGTATACTTACCTTATTCAAGAAGTGGTCCGGGGACATTCTCTTACAATGAACTTGTCGATGTATTCTGCTCAGGAGATCGAGTAGCTGCTATGGATCTTGCTAAATCTGATAAAGGTGATCAAATCAAATCAATGCCTAATTACAAAGTTGAAGAATCTTGTAAACAAGAAGTTGCAGAAGCACAAGCTGCTGGCCAACGCTTAGGTGTTACAGGAACACCAGCTCTCTTTACAGCAGATGGTCATTTCTTCCCCGGCTATGTTGAAGCAGCTAAGTTAAGAAATTACATAGAAGAAGCTAAAAAATAAATTCCAACAAAAAAATAAAAGCCTGAGAAGGCTTTTTTTATTTTTAAGTTTTTGCTAATTTTACTGTTTGAATATAAGCAATTTTTTTAGCCATGTATTCATACATTATTTTATCCTTTGAATTTATTTGAGCTAGTTTATAAAATGTCAATGCATCTTCATAATGCTTTTGTTCAAAAGCAATATCACCTAAATGTAAGTTTTTTACGAAGAAAAAGCTTTCATCTTTAATACTGTTCAAAAGATCAGAAGCTTCTTTATATTTACCATTTTGAATAAGAACAGTTGCATTATTGATCACTTGAACATTATCAAATACATTTTTTACATCATCCCCTGCAAAAGTTTTAGGAACTATAGTAAAGCCAACTATTGCTGCAAATAAAGAATAAATAAATAATTTTCTATTATTTAATATTGTTTTTTTCATATATATCTCCTTAATTTATTAGATTATATGCATTTTAAGTTTATTTTCAATGTTTATTTTATTTTTTTTTAAGTTACAATATGAATATGTACAAAGGAGGTGTGTATGAATCAGAAAATGGATATAGTATTTGCCCCAGAATTAAAAGAGGCTCCAAAACTTTTGATAACAATAAAAAGATTTAATCATGTGTATTTTGGTCTTTACCGTGGATTTGATAAAGATACCCAGCAAGAAGTTGTTCGTTATTTCTGGGCTGAACATAATAACAGTGATGCATTTTTTAGATGTTTAGTTACAAAAGATCACCAATTAACCAACTGGTCATTAGATGCGATAGGTAACAAACTAATTCCTCCAATGAAAGTAACTGACATTCAAAAAGAAGTTTTAGTAGAATTACAAGACCATATGGAAAATCTTACAACACACGAAGGTGTCCTCATTGAAAAGTTTAATAATGCAATTGAAGATTTTGGCTCACCTTTATTGATTGTAAAAGATAATGATGATGAAGGTTTTTCAATAGCTGAAAAACATATTTTATCAACATTAAACTCTACATGGCGACTTGATTCTAGTATTGAATTTGAATATGTTTGAGATCTAAAAACAAAAAAGAGTCACAAGACTCTTTTTTTATATGTATGATATCATTACTTTGGTTGCTGTAAATCATTATACTTTTTAAACTTATATTGTTTTTTCAATCCATCATACATAGATAACAACATAAATTGTTTATACATATTATTTTGAGACGTTCTAAAATAATCTAATTGTTCTTTAGTTAAATTGATAGGTTGAACATCTTTAATATGAATCAATGTATATTCATTTCTATCTTTATTGAAATACATTGAATATTTACCTATTTCAGTTCCAAACACCGTATTGTAGAACTCTTCGGTTTCAGTATCATTTAATGGATTAATTGTTTCTTCTTTATATCTGCCAAAATACTTATTAGTTATTTTAGAAAAATCTTTATTACCTTCCTTATCCATTGATGCCAAAGCCAACTTCAATTTGGTATTCAGTTTATATTCACCTTCAACCTGTGGGCGTGCTTCTTTATAATCCATCACAGATCCCTTAGTTACATCTGTCACTTCATAGACTGTAATAACGCCTTTACTTACACCTTCTGAATCTATCAAGAATGTTCCTTTTGTAATATTACTACTGTTATTGGTACCAACAATTTTAGCAAAGTCATTAGCTGATAATGTCATGGTTGATGTAGAGATATTATCATCAACCAACTTGTTAGATAATTCTTTTGAACGTAACCCAGAAATTTCATCATAAAAGAATTTAGTGTCAGACTGGACTATTTTTATATCTGCTTCTTTATCACTCTGATTCAACGGATGAACATAGGTATGTTTAGAAAACACAATTTGATCCTGCTTGGTATAATGAGATTTATTTTCTTCATATTGTTTTTTCAATGCTTCTTCATTAATCTCTACAGGTATTTCATTTAAATTAATAGTTAACTGCTCAATAACACGTTGCTGAGCCAATGTTTCTTTGATAATATCAAAATAATAATCATTAATATTAGACAAACTGTCCATTTTATCCATCACATCAACTACATACAAATCCTTTCTGACTTCATTTTCAAAAACAGTGGGTTTCACACCAAGATTCGCAATAAAAGCATCATATTTTTTCTTTGAAAATTTACCATTTTCTTGGAAGATAGGTGATTTATTGATGTAATCAAATACTTGATTGTCATTTACAGTCATTCCTAAATCTTTTGAAAACTCAGATAACAGTAGGCTTCTTATATAATTATCTACAGCATAATTTTTTGTTTCCAAATCATTCAAAGAATTTATTTTCATATAGTAATCAACATAGGGTTTTACTTCTGCTTCATAAATTTTCTTTCCATTGTATTCAAAAACAACATTATCATTACCATTACTTTCTTGAAAATACGATACAACAGGTAATACTGCTGCCGCCAACAAAGCAACAGTAATCCCGACAGCTATTGATTTCTTCTTCATTACATACTCCCTCTTTTAATAAGTTTAGTGTCAAACACACAAGACTACTGAAAATAATAAACTATTGCCAAGTATTTTTAGTAGACGTTTTTCTTTCAATTTATCAATTATATATGTATTTTTTTAATATTCAATCTTGATTGTATCTTTAAAAGTGTTAATATTTTCAATATTTAAAGTATTTCTTGGGAGGAATCATGACAACTGGAACTGAATTTTCTGTTTTTTCACTTATTGCTGGAGCTTCATTCGGAGTTCAATTTGTAATATTCATATTATTTGTAGCCTCATTATACTCATGGGCTATTATTTTCAAGAAAGTGAAACTAATGAAATCGTTAACAAATGGATTAAACACATTTGAAAAAGATTTTTGGGCAGGAACAAGTATTGGTCAAATTTATGCAAAAATGGCAAAAAAGAAAGAGCGTTATGGTATTGATAAAGTCTTTACTAACGGCTTCAAACGTTTCTTGAAAATTAAAACAAAACTAAACAACTCTACAGATTCAAATAAAAACAAAAGAATGATCCATTTAATCAAAACAACATTTGATGGAGAGATTGCATTAGAAGAACAAATTATGACCAAAGATTTGGCAATTTTAGCAACTATTAGCTCTACTGCACCTTACATTGGATTGTTTGGTACAGTATGGGGTATCCTTGTTGCATTCTGGGGATTTGCTAGTGAAGCTAACGTGACTATTGCGGTTATTGCACCCCATATATCGGAAGCTCTTATTGCTACTGGTATGGGATTATTAGTTGCTATTCCAGCTCAAATAGCATATAATAAATTCAACATTATAAGCAGTGAGATTTCTGATAGCTACAAGAACATTACACATGAAACAATTATTATTTTAAGTCAAGAAATCTTGGTAAACGAAATAGACACAGAAGAAGGAGATGAATAATGGCATCTAATTTTAAAAGTGGTCAAGTCGTCTCTGAAATGAACTTTGTTCCATTTATTGACGTAATGTTAGTATTATTAATTGTATTCATGATAACAACACCTGTTATCAATGAAAGCGTTAAAGTTGATTTACCAAAAGCTGCTGCTGAAAAGATTGTAGTGACATCAGATACTCCAATTTTAATTATCTCTGTTAATGCTGAAGAAAAAGTATTCTTAAGTCTTAATGGGGCACCCATCAAGATTAATGAAATTGATGATTTAAAAGTTAAGTTAGCTGCAGAAATAAAAAACAAACCTGATGCTCAACTGTTTCTAAGGGGTGATAAAGGTGTTTCTTACGGAACTATTATGAATGTAATGACTTCATTAAAAAATTCTGGTATTAAAGACATTGGATTAATGACTGAAAGTTCAAACTAGGAGAACTTATGAATATTACTCTTTTTGTAGATGCTGATAATATTTCTTACCTAAACTTCACAAGAATAGTAGATAAGATAAAAGAACAACAAAATAGTCCATGTAATATCCATACCAAAATATTTGGCAATTTCTCACCTAAACTACTCAACAGATGGAAAAAATTCACACAAGAATCCACCACTGTTGAGTTTATTAATATCCCTATTATGAAAAAGAAGAACATTACTGACCATGTGATTATTGTCCATGCCATGAAATGTCTCTATACTACCGAAATGAATATTTTCGCTATGGCCTCCGATGATGTTGATTTCTTTCCACTCTACGAAGTCTTGCGTGAAAATAAAAAAACCATTTGGCAAATTTCTCAAAACATAGAAGGCACAAAATACCTCGATTCTTACGTTGATCTTAGAATTGATGTGTCAAACTATTCACAAGATGAAACAACCATCTTGTCAGATGAAAAACTAAACGAATTAATAGAACAAGCTTTTGATGCCAAGGCAATAAATGGTGTTGCTTTATTAGGAGATGTTAAATATTGGTTAGATACCAATGTAGATGGCTTCTCAATGACAGCTACTAAATTCAAGAAATTTTCAAAACTAATCATTTATTTAAATAAATATGATATGTTTAATGATGAATCAGAATTTAAAATAAAAAGAAAAGCCTAATTACTTAGGCTTTCTTTCATGATTATCTAACTCTTCATAATATTTTTCAAAATCTTCTTTTGAAACTAACTTTGAATTTTCCATTTTAAGATATTCTTCCATATCATCTTGAGCTTGCTGTCTTTCTTTATCTGAAATATCCATGTGGAACTCCTATATTTTATATTACTTAATCTTACTATATTATAAAAAATTAAGATTTTCAATGTTTATATTTAACACACCAATGTAATACAAGCTAAATATCAAGAAAGCAATAACAATTGGTGGTTCAAATTTACCACTTTTCCATAGTTTAAGTGAAAACCTTCTATTTGGTGTTAATATTGGTATTCCCATTGGATTGGGTATATCTACTAATAGATGTAGTAAACCACCAATACCAAAACCCCAGAAAAATGCTAGAATATGCATATTTACTTTGAAATCATAATATTGATACAACATCTCATTTTTAGTTATTAGTCCAAAGAAGAAGAAAAACACTAATAACCAAATTGGTAACCAATGTGTAATTGTTCTATGTTTAATAACAGTACCACCATTTTGTTTTCTTATTTCCATCCAATCTGGTGCAGTACCACCCAAAATTGTACCTACACTTACTAAAAATGGTTCGGCTCCTGTCATACCTAACTGAAGTCCCATTTTATAAGTAGCGATTGAAAACGCTAAACTAACCCAAGTATGGCCTTTGCCCGTCATATTTTATCCTTATCAGTAACTTCTATGCTTATATTTTCGTTTTTTGATTTTTCTTTATGTACATCTATTTTATTTTTTGATAGCTTTCTTTTTTTATAGTCTTTGTAACTTACCACTCCATAACTTATAAAACAAATCAATCCTAATGCAATTAAACCTAAAATCAACATAACACTATTATCAGAACTCATTTTAGCAGAAAACTCTTGTTTAATGTTCTCCTTAGTTTTTACAATAGTTAATGAAGGTTTTCCAGTTTCTACTGGCTTCATTTCTTTTAATGCAGTGGCTGCTACTGGTTTATTTTCAATCTTCTCAGGTTCAGCTATTTTATTATTTACTTCAATCTTCGATTTATTATCAGGAACACTTACAACTACTTGTGATTCTGGTAGTTTATCAATCGGTAATACAACCTGTTCTTCTTTTACATCATTTTTGATTGCTTTATTAATATTGTAACTTAAAGCTGGAAACTCTTGCTCTATATTATTTAATGTTTTGACTGTTGCCGAACGATAATCAATGACATCTCCGACGACTGGTAGTGATTCTTCGGCCACTTGTGGAACTGTTTGAACATCATCAAAATTAGGTATACCTGATTCATCTGTTGTAATGTCACCATAAATAAGTTGTTGTTCATAAATACCAGCGTATTGACTTTTAGCGACATTTTCTTCTTCTGGTGATAAATCATCTTTACCTGTTACTGCTTTAATTTCTATTTTTCTTTTTAAATAGTCATTTTGAGTTTCTAATGCTGCAATTTTATCTTGTAAAGCAATAACCGTTGATTGCTCTACTTTTAATTTCTCTAGTTTTTCTGAAAGTTCTTTAACTTTATCTGCAGTTTCTTTGTCATTAGACTTAGTATCAGTTTTGGTTTCAACAATAAGCGGTGGTGGTGTTTCAACAACACTGACAACAGGTGTTGTTAACTTTTTGCTTTTTGAATTACCAATAAGAAGATCCTGAACAGTACTCACTTTTGGTGTTGTTTTCTTTTCAACTATTTTCTTTTCTTCTCCTTTCCATAGAGATAAATCTACGGGTTCATTATAACTATCTTGTAATGATTTAATTTTATCTCTATTCCTAGAATAAAATTCATTATAAATTTGTTTAGTTGTTACATCACCATCTTCTTTTACATAATCTAAAGAGTTCTTGTTACTTCTATCTTTATAAAATGGGTTTACACCATTATCTAACATAAAAATAATAGAATTATATTTCTTATTTTTAATTGCATATACTAAGGGCGTGTCACCTGTTCTATTATTTATTTGTGTATTGATTACACGTTTATATTTCATAAATGTTTGCAATGAAGAATTTTTATTTTCTAAAATTGCTTTATGTATGGGTGTATTACCACTATCATCAAATTCTTGTAACATTGTGGGTGATTTGGTTAACAGTCTTTCAATTTCTTTACTATTATTATCATCTACTGCTTTATGCATATCATTATAAGCTGCAAAGGATTGAACACTAAATAAAGTAACAAGTGTTATCAAAACACCATTTTTAACATTTTTAAATTTGTTCATATTTTAATATCCATTTTCATTTTTAAATTTATAATTTTATAACAATTTACCACGTATTATCAATTGTTCAAGCAAAAAAAATAGACACTGTTGTGTCTATTTTATTTACTTCAAAGTAGTTACTTATTCTAAGTCGTAACCTTTTACTTTACCTTTGTCACCACCAAACAATGTTTCTTCCATTGTATCACTAGTTGCAACAACGCTGAAGACGATAACACCAGCTAAGATATAAATCATTGGCTTAGCGATACCGTTTTGTTGTGGGTTATCAGCATATTTCTTTAACTGAATACCACCAGCAATCATTAACGCAATACCGATAAGTGCAGAAACAACGAATACTAATTCAACACCAGCACCAGCACCATCATTTAAGCCTTTCAAGCTAGCTGCAAGGTCTTGTGCATAAACAGGAACTGATAATGCTGTACCTACAACTGCGTAAACCGCAACTTTTAACATCTCCTTCATTTTTTTAATCATACAATCTCCGTATATTTTTTGTTCTGTTAATATTAAAATACCATACGAAAAATACATTTCAAGATATTTTAATATTTTTTTTATATTTTAATGTGTTTTTTTTAAAAATATAAGAATAAGTAAACGAAATTAAAAAAACCACCTTTAAAGTGGCTTTCATCTTATAGTTGATATATCTAGTAATTTACTGATATTGTCTAATATACTTTTTTAATGTATCTTGTTCAGCTTTATTAAATTTGTATGGATACTTATTAATAATTAATTTTGCATCTTTATTTAATTTATTTGCATTGACTAACAAAGCATATCCTTTAATAAAGTTATCACTGCCTCTTGGTTCATTTTTTAAATAATATTCTCCTAGAAACATTTTACCATAAGGGTTACCTTTTTTCACTGATTTTTCATAAAACCTTAATGCAGTATCTTTTTTACCACTATCTGCTAATATTTTACCCAAGTAAGCTTCTGACAAACTCTCACCTTGCTCAGCTCCAAATTTAAAATACTCAATAGCTTTTTTAGTATTAGAGCGATCATAATTAATAACCCCTAAACGAGCGGCGGCTCTAGGTTCACCATTTGCATAAGCAATTTCATAATAACGGATGGATTTATTAATGTTAGGTTTAACTTGATCTTTTAGACCAAATTCATACATGATACCAAGCTTAAAAGCAGAATCAGGATTACCCGATTCCGCTAGTCTTTCATAATCTTTTAATGTTTTAGCGTGAATTGAAAATGATAACAAAACACAGATGATGGTTACTAAAATCTTTTTCATAGTGTATCTATTAATAGTTCTTTATAACCATCGTAACAGAATAATAGTATTTTTCAAATAATCATACGACTAACTTATTCAATACATCTACTCTGTCAGCAAGCTCTGCATTAGTGATGGTATACTCACGACTAACTGTAGTTCTAAACTGTTTAAATGCTAAACATTTTAAAAGCCATCTTGATTTGTTTTCAACAATACTTTTCTTGAGTTCTTCAAAATTGCTGATAATTTTTAAGTCTAATTCTGTTTGATTATTTGTAGTAACACTTAAATCTTTTAATGTGAAATCTACATCTCTTTTAATAAATTTAGTAATCCTCTTCACTAAATTCACTTCAATCTTCTTAAACTGAAAATAAATATCAACTGGATGTTTACTCAACGATAGATATTCTTGCTCTGCACAAATAATACTCATAATATCATCTTGTTTTTGAAACGCTTCTATAAATGAATGACCTTCTAATAAAAGATCGATTACAGAATTTAAAGGTAGCTTAACTGCTAAGCTATAGAAATTTTCTCCCACTTCCATGTTCTTTTCTATTTCTTCCATGAGTCTTATGTTTTTATTCATAATATAACTCCGAAATAAAGTGGACTTATTTCCAAGCTAACATAAATTATTTAAATTGCAAGTAGTAATTACAAGTAATAAATCCTGTCATATCAATTAGATATCATATATAAAGTATGTCATAACTAAAAAACAGTTTTCTCGTTGACTTGTAAAGATATTTTGCTACAATTTCATATATTTGATAAAATAAGGGGCTTATATGTCGAAAAATATTGTTCAAAATGGATCACGTATTCAAATATCATTTTGCTTAAAAAATGAAAATAATGAAGTTATTTATGGCTCAGAAAAAGGTAAAAAAGAAACATTAAATTTAAATGCTGATGAGCCATTGTTTGACTTATTTAGATGTCTTATTGGTAAAGAAGAAGGTTTTAATGGTAAATTCAAAGTTAATCAACAACCCGTAAAAGATGAAATTGAAAATTTTTCAACTGAACACTTGCCAAAAACATTGGAGTTTAAAAAAAATACTATTTTAAAAATAGGTAGCAACAATGAAAAGATAGGCTTTATAAAGGAAGTTAAAGAAAATGAATTAATCCTTGAAGTTTCCAAACCTTTTAGACATATACAATCTATTTTATCAGTAAATATTATAAAGGTAGATTAAAATGACATTCTTAAACATCGTACAAGTAATGTTGGCATTTCTCGTTATCTTATTAGTAACGTTGCAAGTAAAAAAAGATGCATCAGGACTAGCTGGATTAATGGGTAATTCAACAAATAGTAAAAACGTTCCAAGTAAATTAGATAAACCAACTAAATACATGCTTATATTAGTATTGGCGTATATTTTTATTTCATTTGGTGTTTCTTATCAACAAAGTCTTTCTGCACAAAGCGTTGTTACTGAAAAACGTATTGAAAGTTCAAAATCAAAGGAATAAATTAACATGTTAAATAAAGAAATACTAAAAAAAATACTCTTTGTACTATTTGGTATAGCCATATTCAGGTTAGGTTCTCACGTACCTGTTCCCGGTGTAGATCCTTATGCATTAGAGTTGTTATTCAATAACTATAAAGGAACCATGTTAGATGTATTCAATACATTTTCTGGTGGTTCATTAAAAAGACTATCTATCTTTGCTGTGGGTATTATGCCATATATTACAGCATCTATTATTCTCTATATTTTTGGTTTTTTTGTAGCTCATTTAAAAAATCTTAAAGAATCCGGTCCTAGCGGTCAATTGGTTATTAACCGATATACTCGTTATCTCACATTAGTTATTTCATTCTTCCAAGCTTTTGGATTGACATCTACTATTATGAGAGAAACTGTAAATGGTGGGCTTCCGGTTGTTCCCGTTGCAGGGTTTGCCTTCCAGTTCGGTGCAATTGTAACATTGATGGCAGGTACAATGTCAATTGTATGGTTATCTGACAAAATTACAGAATTAGGTATTGGCAATGGTACTTCTATTATTATTTATACAGGTATTATTTCTGGTTTACCCCAAGCACTAACTGGCACTTTTGAATTAGCAACAAATGAGCAAATACAAAAACATACTTTAGCCTTTATTGTTTTAATTGTGTTTGCAGCTATCTTGTTGGTAACCTTAGTTGAAAAAGGTCAAAAGCGAGTTAAAATTGTAAACAGTAGAAATAAAAACCAATCCCTTCATAAAGTTCATGACTATTTGCCATTCAAAATAAATATGGCGGGTGTTATGCCATCTGTTTTAGCAACTTCTGTAATGTCTATTCCATTAACTATTACACAAATGTTGTCGTTTTCAGATTTAGAAATATTGGCTAACCTTAACAAATTTTTAGCACATGGAACATTAGGTTACTTTATTTTATTTGCATTTTTGATATTTGGATTTGCATTCTTTTTAAATAGCTTGCAAAATAGTCCAAAAGATGTTGCAAAAAAATTAAAAGATAGTGGTGTGTTTATTGAAGGATTTAGACCCGGTGACCAAACACAAAAAGTATTATCAAAAATAATGACTAGAATTACAATATTAGGTTCAACCTATTTATTATTAGTATGCTTATTACCAGAATTCTTAGTCTATTATTGGAGTGTTCCTTTCTATTTTGGTGGCACATCCTTATTGATTTTAGTAAGCGTGGGTTTGGAATGGCAAAACCAAATATCATCACAAATGAAAAATGTCCATTACAATAAAATTGAAGATGACATTAAAGGAGTTTTTAAATAATGTATCCACATGAGCAAGACGAAAGTAAAAGTAAATATTTCATCATCGCAATATGTTTTCATATTGCTTTGATGCTTGCTTTTTTTACCTTTAAAAGTTTCTCTTCTGATTCCGAAGTTACTCAAACTGAAGAGCCGCCTGAATCGTCTACTCAAGATACTGCTGAAATGTCTGACACCAACCTTCAATCCATTGAAGATATTCAGAAAGAAGAAGAAGTTAATAAATTAAAAAAAGAATCAATGGTGGCCAATTCAATTCCAGCAAGAGATGTTGAAGAAGCACTTGCTGAACATAAAAATAGATTAGAAAGTGAACAACGAGCTATCGAAGAAGCTAGACAAGAAAAACTTAGAAAAATTGAAGAAGCTAAGGAATTAAAGAGACAACAAGAACTAGCTATCAAGAAAAAAGCAGAAGATGATAAAAAAGCTGCTGAAGAAGCAAAACAAGAAAAAATTAGACAAGATAAAGAAAAAGCAGATGAAAAGAAACGTTTAGAAAAAGAAAAAGCTGAAAAGGCTGAAAAACTCAAAGAAGAACAAGAAAAATTAGAAAAAGCTAAGAAAATAGAAGAAGCTAAAAAACTTGAAGAAGAAAGAAAACGTAAATCTGCTGAAGCTATCAAAAAAGCAGAAGACGAAAAAAGAGCACAACAATTGAAACAAGCTTTAATGAAAAAGAAAGCTGATGCTGCTGCTCGATCTTCTGCCAATAATAGAGGTTATAATAATGATAAGCCATCATTATCAAATAATGAAAGATTGGCCTTCTTACGTGCATATAGAGATGATGTTTATAATACAGTTTATTCTAATTGGATTAGACCTAGCTATTCAAAACGTGGTTGGGAATGTAAGGTTCATGTTACTCAAACAAATACAGGCAAAGTTGTTAATGTGAAAATTATTAGTTGCCAAGGGGATGCTGAATTCCAAGAGTCTGTGAGAAAAGCTATTTTTAAATCTTCTCCATTACCGTTACCAAAACATCCATCATTATTTAATGACACTGTAGAGATTAAATTTAAAGTGACTTAATTAAAAGAAATAAATCAAACAAAGCTCGGGAGAGCTTTTTTTGTTTCTTTTACTATCAACCTAACATTTTTATATTCAAATATTATAAAACTCCTTGAGTTTTTTTATTTTGTTGTTAATTTAAATATATTAGGATAATATTAAAGGGATTAATAATGAAAATAAAAATGCTATCTATTGCAGCCGTTACAACATTGGCTCTAGCAGTTTCATCAGCTTATGCAGCCACTAAAAAAAATGACGACATGCAAGAAGCAAATGCCTTCTTGAAAAATCTTTCAAGTGAAAACATTGATGCCGACTCAGATTCTGGATCTCTTGATGACTTAGAAAGAGAACTTAATAGTTTAGAAAACTCTATAACAGATTCCCCTAAATCAAATGTTATAGTAAATAAAGTTAAAGATGGTGGAAAAATAACAATACAACAAATAGATGAAGGCGATAATAAAGCAGCCGTAATTGATGCAAATGATCAAGAAGCTCAAGATTTAGTTTTCCTCAGAAACATACCAGAAGGCACCCGTTTAACAGTAACAAAAGATTTTATTATATTACCACAAAATAAATCGGTTATCTTCTATAAAGGCGAAAGAGTTATTCAAAGCCCTATTTATCAAAATCAGGCATCAACTTTTTGCTACATAGAATTAAAACCTTCTGGTAAGGCTCGTGTCTTGAAAGAAAACAAACAATTTGTTGTAACTAAAAATGATACAAAATCTTTCATTAAAACTTTAGAAACTGGCGAGAATTTAAAGATTTATTATTCAAAAATATTTGTTGATAATAAAAGTGTTAACTTCATAAGCTGCTATTCAGGTGAAAAGGGAACAACTACTATTCCTCAAAAACCATTAACAGTGAAAGATTTAAGAGAACAAACAGGTGGTGCTTTCAAACTTGAATTCCCTGCCTATGAAGAAATCTAACGAGAATTCTATATGCTGAAAAAAAATGATATTACTGGTTTTGAAAAAGAATACTTATGGGTAGACATCAAAAACGATAGAGTATTTCAATTCCATATAGATGGTACAGGCATGATGATGTACTACTCTGATAACATCGAAAAAGATATAAGATGGGAATATTTAGGTGAAAACGAAACACCAAAGAATACTTTAAAAATAGGTGTTGATGGTGGCATCTTTTACTTTGTAATTAAAGAAATTATTGGCGAAGATTTTAAAGTTTTACATAAGAGTAAAACAAAATCTGAAACTATTGTATTAAATAGAGTTGTAAAAGAAGTCATTAAGCCAGAAAAGTTAAACCAAGTAAATAATGAAGAAGAAATAAAACCCGAAAAAGTTAAATTCGATTTAAAAGCAATGGAAAGTAGTGATAAAGTCTTTTTTGGGTTCATGTATACTGTTTCTATGCTATTGATTTTAGTCATGTTGAAATCAACATCAATCATTGGTAACATGTCTTTCTTTATGGTATTCTTTATTGCATTAGTGGCTACTACGCTTATCTTTATACAATTAAGAGACATTTTATTTTTCGTCTCTAAAAAGTATAAAAAAGAAATTGAAGACATTATTTTCAAAAAATAATAAGCTTATACATAGTTGTAAATATATAGTCAATCCCAAAAATATATAAACCTAAAAACAAAGCTAAAACAAGAACTATAGCATAAGATATATATAGTTCTTCTTTTTTAGGCCAATGAATAGTTTTTATGTCATTCTTCAACAAACCAAAATAATTAAATATTTTTTTCATTACAATTCTCCTTGTTAAGATATTCTATTTTATTCTCTAAAAAAATCAAGTTTTCCTCTTTTAATTTTATTTTTTTAAGTTATGATTAAATTAGGCTACCAAGCTGTGCCAATAAGGAGAATTCAATATGGCTAAAAAGAGAAGTGGTGTAGATAAGGAACTTGAAACTTTTGACAAAAAAAGAAATAGTGAAGAAAATGCTGTACCTAAAATAGTGTTTACTGCACATGATTTAGTCAAGATTCACCCTAAAACAGAAAACCAAGGCATATATTGCAACCTATACGATCAAAAAATTGTGTCGGCAAATGGTGATAAAAGAGATACCAACTTGATGTGTATCGGATCACCCGGCACAGGTAAAACATTTTTAGCTATCTACAAAGCTCTTGAAGAAGTTATTGCTTTACAACAAAAAGAAAAAATAGTAATCATCAGAAGTGTTGTTGAAACTCGTCAACGTGGTTTCTTACCCGGAACCGAAGAAGAAAAAGAAGCTCCATTTGAATTACCATATGTAGGTATTTGTGATGAACTCATTAAGTATCAGTGGAGAAACTACGAAAGATTGAAAAAATCTGGAATAATTCACTTTGAATCAACCAGTAACCTTCGTGGTATTACTTTAAATGACGCCGTTGTTATCGTTGATGAATGTCAAAACTTAAATCTTCATGAGTTAGATACTACAATTACAAGACTTGGCCATAATAGTCGTATAATTTTCTGTGGTGATTATGCTCAAAGTGATTTACTTTACAACAAGAACGATCAATCAGGACTTCCTGAATTCTTGAAAATTATTGAAAGAATGTCATCTTTCAAAACTATCAAGTTTGGTGCAGACGATATCGTTCGTTCAGGTATTGTTCGTGAATATATCCTTGCTAAAAATGCTCTTGAAGTTGAAGAGTTCAACAGAAAGAAAGCAAAAGAACAAGATAAAAATTAATTCACTTATAACAAATAAAAAATGGCTCAGGCCATTTTTTTTTCGTTTCAATATTTATAAAAAATCATAAATTGCAGATGTAAAAAAAAGCGACCTAAGCCGCTTTTATCTTTTTATTACTTAGTGAAACCAATGCTCTCTTGCTTCCAAAATCATTTCTTCTGCTTCTTTTTTACTGATTTTTAGAATATCTAACAATTCATCAGTGGCTAATTCAGCTAAATCATCACGATTTGAAACACCAGATTTTACAAGCACATCTTTATGCTTAGCCTTAACAGTTTTTAAAGCATCTAAACTATTAAGTAATTCGTCGCCAACTGTTCTTGCTTCTAATATCATTTCTTGAGCTTCTTTTGTAGTAATACTCAAAACATCTAACAATTCATCAGTAGCTAAATCAGCAAGTGCTGCACGAGTAGTTATTCCTGCCTCAACCAAAGTTTTCAAGTAACCCACTTTCATCGTTTTTAATGAGTTTAAATCACTCTCAGCATATTGCTTAATAGATGTATAAGCAGCTTCTCTCAAAGCAAGACCTAACTCTTCATCAAAACCTTCAATTTCTAAGAATATATCCATTGGTGCATAAGCAACAGCTTCAATTGTATCAAAACCTTCTTCCACAAGTATAGCAGCCAAATCTTCATCAACATTTAACTCATCCATAAACAATTGGATAGCATTAGAGTCTTTGATTGATTGAATTTGTTCATAATTGCCTTCGGTTTCAATAATTACTTTTTTAGAAAGCAACTGTTTAGCAAGCTCTTCATTATTTTTAATCATATTGCCATATTTTTCTACAATTTCATCTTTTACAATCACATGAACACTATTGTCAGCTTCATCTATAACAATGCGACTAATTTTAACAGGCTCCATGATATTAGAAATATAAACACCAAGATCTGAATCATAGACAACAAAATCAATTTGCTCACCATTCATTGAGCTAACAACTTCTTTTACTCTCGTTCCTTTTGGTCCAATACATTCTCTCATTTCATCAATATGAGCAATACGTCCTTTAACAACTACTTTACTTCTTTTACCTTTAATTCGAGCAATTGATATGATATCAATGTTTTCATCACCAATAGCTGGAATTTCTTTAGTTAATACAGCCTTTAGATAAAGATCAGAAGAACGACTGAAAATAAGTTGATGACTTTTTTGAGCCTCAATACGTTCCAATACCACTTTCACTTTACCACCCGGTTTTAAATGGTACCCATTCGTTTCACTTAATGGTAACAAACCCTCAACATCTTCATCAATAACAATTAAAGCATCGTTTTTCATAATTTTCTTAACAGTTGCGTAATAAATTTTTCCAATTAAATCTTTATAGTGCTCTTCTGCACCTTTACGCTCTGCTTGTTTAAAGTTTTGTTTCATAACTTGCTTAAATACTTGTGCATTGACACGGCTTAAGTCTTTTGATGGAAGCTGAGTTACGATAACGTCACCAATTGCAGCGTCTGCTTTTAGAGCCTTAGCTTCACTAAATTTAATTTGTGAATCATCAACGTAATCAACATCAGCCACTACGACTTGGTGCAGTTCAACTGTCATGTTACCATTTGTACGATCCAATTTTACCTTGAGTGATGTCTTTCCATAATCTTTTCTCAAAGAAACAGCTAATGAACTTTCAAGAGATTCAAAAACAAGTTCTTTGTTAATCTGTTTCTCATTAGCGATCAAATTCACCACTGATACGATTTCTTTACCATTTATACTCATATTAACTTCCTCCAAATAAAAAAGAACCCACTACGAGTAGTGGGAAAGTGTGTTCATTATATACGAATAATTTCTTTTTATCAATAGACTATTAAAATTTTTATGCTATAATTTTAAAAAAACAGGAAAGAAAATAAATGAGCAAATTTGAAGATCAAAGGATTAATGACTTACTCAAAGATTCGGAAGCTTATAAATCTTTAACAGATCGCACTGACCCTCATGATAAAATGGTTAGAGCTTTCTTAGTCAATAAAGAAAATTTAGATATTCTTAAAAAGCATCCTAATTCACAAGTTAAGTTAACCACTGGTAGCATGATAACATTAGAATTAGGTTCATTTGTTACAAGTAATGGTAGAGTCTTAGCAGAAGAAACATTTAATAAACACTATAAACCAGCCAGTGCTTTTGTAAAAAATTTCCTAAAACAAAAAATAAGTCTTGCAGATTCAATTCCTGATATTATGGAAAGAATTCAAAAGAATAAAATTCAAAAACCTAATAGACACAATCCCAAAGCATAAAACCCATTCCGGGTTTTTTTGTTATATATATCTTCAATATTCCCATAACATCCTAACTAACTTAATGCATTTGCTATTTCACAATAGAAGAGTATAATAGTAGGAAATAATTTGCGAGTGATAAATGAAAAGTTTAGAAAAAATCATTAACACTGAATATAGCAAGGGATTTCTAACAAATATTCAATCCGATACATTTTTACCGGGACTCAACGAAAATGTTATTAAACTAATATCTGCCAAAAAGAATGAGCCAGACTGGCTTCTCGCATGGCGATTAAAAGCTTATGACCATTGGAAAAAAATTAAAGAACCTGCATGGGCTAATATTAAGTATCCTGATATAGATTATCAAGCAATATCATTCTATTCCGCCCCTAAATTAGAGCCTATTACATCACTTGATGAACTAGACCCAGAAATTAAATATACTTACGAAAAACTAGGCATTCCTATTGAAGAACAAAAGATGTTAGAAGGTATTCCATTAAATGGGGTTGCTCTTGATGCAGTTTTTGATAGTGTCTCTATTTATACAACATTTAAAGAAGAACTAAAAAAACTCGGTATCATATTTTGTTCCATATCAGAGGCTGTAAGAGACTATCCTGATTTAGTTAGAAAATATCTTGGCCATGTTGTATCACCTTATGATAATTTTTTTGCAACATTAAATTCAGCAGTTTTTACTGATGGATCATTTGTTTATATACCTAAAGGAGTAAGATGTCCTATGGAATTATCTACTTATTTTCGTATCAACCAAGAAAACACAGGACAATTTGAAAGAACATTAATTATTGCTGACGAAGAATCTTATGTTGAATATAATGAAGGATGTTCATCAGTGCAGCGTTCTGCCAGTCAATTACATGCTGCTGTTGTTGAAATTGTGGCACTTAAAGGAGCCGAGGTTAAATATGCAACTGTACAAAATTGGTATACAGGTGATAAAAACGGAAAAGGTGGGATTTATAATTTCGTAACTAAGCGAGCTTTATGTGCTGGTGATTACTCAAAAGTATCTTGGACACAGGTAGAAACAGGTAGCTTAATTACGTGGAAGTATCCAAGTTGTATATTAAAAGGTAATAATTCAGTAGGTGAGTTTTTCTCTGTGGCATTAACTAAGAACAGACAACAAGCTGATACAGGTTCAAAAATGATTCATGTAGGCAAAAACACACGAAGTACTATTATTTCAAAAGGCATCGCATCTGGCGAAAGTACAAATACATTTCGTGGATTGATAAAAGTTAATAAATCAGCCACTAATGCTAGAGTATCATCAAAATGTGATACATTAATACTAGGTAGCAAGGCTATCTCAGATACCTTTCCTTATATTGAAAAGAATAATATGTTTTCGACAATAGAACATGAAGCTACAACTTCTAAAATAAATGAAGAACAACTTTTTTATTGTCAACAAAGAGGTTTTAACGAAGACGAAACTGTTGGAATAATTGTAAATGGATTCTGTAAAAATGTTCTGCAGAGATTACCTAAAGAGTTTTCAGCCGAAGCTAGAAAATTATTAGAAATTAAATTAGAAGGGTCTATTGGATAAAGGAGCTGATATGTTAAATATTAAAAATCTTACTTTAAGTTATGGAGACAATTCTCCAATTATACAAGAATTAGGACTCACCATTAAGAAAGGTGAGATTCACGTTTTAATGGGGAAAAACGGTTCTGGTAAATCTACCTTGCTCCGTTCTCTTGCTGGTGATCCTGCAATCACAGCTCAAGGTAAAGTCACTTTTAAAGATAAAAATCTTAATGATTTGTCAGTAGACGAAAGAGCAAACGAAGGTTTATTATTATCTTTTCAAAATCCATTAAGTATAGATGGTGTCAATAACGTTCAATTTATAAAACAAGCAGTCAATAGTAAGCGACATTACAATCAACTAGAAGATATAGAAATCTCAGACTTTATGAATGAAATTCGTCATAACATGTCTATTGTTGGTTTTGACAATTCATTCTTAACCAGAAATCTAAATGAAGGTTTTTCAGGCGGTGAACGTAAACGAAATGAACTTCTTCAAATTCTAATGCTCAAACCTGACTTATTACTTCTTGACGAAATAGACAGTGGTGTAGATATAGATGGTATTAAAATAATATCTAATACAATTAATAATTATATGGAAAATGGTGAACGTTCAATACTAATGGTTTCTCACTATGAAAAAATATTTGAATACATCAAACCTACTAAAATACACATGTTAGGTGATAAAAAAATTAAAGTATCTGGGGATCTTGACTTAATGAGAGAGATACAGGAGAAAGGTTATGACAATGTTAGTTAAAGATCTATTCATAGACATCCCTACCAGTAAAAATGAATACTGGAAATATACTAATTTAAATTTTTTAAATTTAGAATTCGATAACTATTCTAAATCTACTATTGTTGGCAATTTAGAAGAAATAACAGAACATGATCATTATCATAAGCTTAATTCATTCCTTACTTTAAATTGTATTTTTGATAACTTTTCATATAAAACTAGAAATCATTCCTATATAACGCTTACCACTTTTGATGGTTTAATCGCTAAAAGAATCAATTTTATAACACCCGTGAATCAGAAACATGAATTAATCATTAATATTCAATCTGTCAATGATTTTCAAGCTTTGATTTTATTCTTAAAAATGAATTTTATTGTTTTTGGTGAACTGAATATAACTATTTTATCGAATATGAAAAATGATTATTCTTTTGATGACATAAATATAATATTAATGGATAAAGGTATAGTTAACCTCACCTACATCACGAATACATCTCTAAATAAAAAAATTTATATTAATAGTGAGCAACATAAAAATTCAAAATTTGATTTTAAATTTCGTTCTCTTGTTACCAATAATGATAATATTGATCTTACACTCTCATCTAATATCAAAGAAGAAAACTGTTATTTAAATCATGATATAAAATGTGTTTTAAATAAAAAATCGATTTTTTCATGCTTAGGAGAAATTAATATTTTACCCAAAGCAGATAATGCAGAAGCGTATCACTATAACTCAACACTTGCACTATCAGAAGATATTAGAGTTAATGCTAGACCTGTTTTAAAAATAAGTAATGGAAATGTACAGTGTTCACATGGTTCACCATCATCTTATATTAAAGATGAAGATAGATTTTATATGAACTCACGCGGAATTTCTAAACAAAATGCGGATAAGATTTATGTCACATCGTTTTTAAATATCAAAAATGATATTATAGAAAAATTAATAGAATCGGAGGTATAGCATGAAAGAATTATTCCCTTATTTTGAAAACAATAAAAAATCAGTTTTCTTGGATTCTGCAGCCTCATCTCAAATTCACAAAGATGCTCTTCAAAAAATAAATGAAGTTTATACTCACAATTATAGCAATATACACCGTGGATTATATAAACAATCAGAACTCACTAATACACAATATGAAGAAACAAAAAAACAATTAGCTAAAATGATGAAATGTTTACCTAAAGAACTCATTTGGACAAAGGGAACAACAGAATCGTTAAATTTATTAGCCAATCATTATTATAAAACTTTAAAATTAGGTGATAAAATACTTTTATCTCAAATGGAGCATCATGCGAATTTAGTTCCTTGGCAAAGGCTGCGAGAAAAAGGTATAATAATTGAATATATTAACGTTAACAATGGTATTCTAGATATGGATGATTTCACTAAAAAAATGGATATCCATGTTAAAGTTGTATCCATTTGTCATGCATCTAATGTTACAGGTGTCATTAATCCTATTAAAGAAATTATTAAAATTTGTAAACAAAATGGAACAGCTACTATCATTGATGCTGCTCAAACTTTTTCACATATGCCAATTGATGTAAAAGATTTAGATTGCAATTTCCTAGTATTCTCAGCCCATAAATCTTACGGGCCAAACAGTTTAGGTGTATTATATGGAAAATATAAAAATTTGCAAAATTTATCACTTTATCAGGTAGGTGGTGATACCATAGATGTTGTTACTTATAAAGATACTATTTTTCAAGAACCACCTCACTGTTTCGAAGCTGGAACACCAAACATTATCGGTGTCATTGCTTTTAATGAATCTTTAAAATTCTTAGAAACGCATCGTTTTAATAATGTTAGCTTACTTGATCCCTTAAAAATGTTCTTGTCTGAAAATAATTTTACTATTATTGCTAAAGATGCTAATCGTGTACCTATATTGTCATTCTATCACAACGATATAAATCTATTAGATCTCTCTTATTACCTCTCACTTAAAAATCTTTGCTTTAGGGTAGGCGATCATTGTGCTATGCCTTTCATAAAAGAAAACTTGGGCATTAATGGAACTATTAGATTTTCATTGGGTGCTTATAATAATGAAGACGATATTAATAAAACAATTCAAGTTATCAAAAAATATTTAGACAGGAGTAAATAATGGACACTTTTATAAAAATAGTTCCAACTGATGAAATAAACGAAAAAATGATTAAAATTTTCGACAAAGAGAAAAAGATTAAAGATATTTTAAAAAATAGACACAGTTATGATAATGAAACTGTCAATATAGCTATGGCTGAATTTGATATCCTTACTTCACTCAAAGGTGTGATTGATCCAGAATTAGGTGTAAATATATTTGATTTAGGATTAATCTATAATTTTGAAATTAAAAATAACATTGTTTATATTGAGTACACATTAACAACAATGGGTTGTCCAATGGGAAATTATATAGAAATGACCATTTTAGAAAATGTAAATAGACATAATGAATATGATGAAGTGAGATTAACATTAACATTTTCGCCTCAGTGGAATATCAATGCATTACCCTATGAGACGAAGTTGTTATTAAACATGCTTTAGTTATTTTGAAAGTTTAGACAATTTTAGAAGGTATTCTTTTGCAACAATAGGTGCAATGCTTTCAAAATCTGAAAAATGATCATTGACTGCCGTTGTAATATAGTAATCTTCGATTATTTTAGCAACCTCAGTTACATTGGTTTTACCTTCAATCAACTCAATAATTTCATTTGCTTCACCTTCATAGTCATCTTTATGAGATTTACCTGAAAAAATATTTGCAAATAATACACTTGACAGCAATTCAACCTTTTTTCTTTGATTCTTAATAATTACCATAAAACCTCCTTATAAGCCAAAAATGTTTTTTATACTTTATCCTGTTTTCTATGATTGTCAAATGTATATTTCTGCTATATGATTATAAATGCCTACAATTCAAGGAGGGTTTAAATTATGGAAAACACAACAAATTCAAATGACTACTGCGGTTTCTGTGGAGGCCACATAGATACGTTAATGAAACTTGATGGTGCAACATCATTTAAGGCGATAAACGATAAAGACACTATTTGTTCTAATTGCATTAATACATTTGCTGATAAATTAGAAGATGATGAGTCTACTGTTGATGAAAATGGTGAAGTAAACATTGATTTTTCGAAGACACCAAAAGAATTGGTAGAAGAATTAAATAAAATAATTATTGGACAAGATGCAGCTAAAAGAAGCCTAGCTCTTGCTGCGTATCAACACTATCAGCGTGTTAATAGTGGTCAAACTTTAGATAAAAATAATATTTTACTTGTTGGCCCAACGGGTTCAGGTAAAACATTACTTGCTAAAACTCTTGCGAAAACATTAAATGTGCCATGTCACATTGTAAGAGCAAACTCGATTACTGAAACAGGTTATGTTGGTGATGACGTAGAAAGTATTATTGAAGGTTTACTTGAAAAAGCAGGTGGAAATCCGGCTCTTGCCGAAGTTGGTATCGTTTTTATAGATGAAGTAGACAAAATTGCAAAAGCTCCAAGCGGACCAGTAAAAGACGTTTCTGGTTTAGGTACTCAAACATCATTACTTACTATTCTTGAAGATGATGATGTAGTTGCGTATAAAAAAAATGAATTTAGAAAAAGTGTAACAGTGAATACTAAGAATATTCTATTCATTGCATCAGGTGCTTTTTCTGGAATAAGTGATATTGCAAACAAACGTGAAAAGAAAGCTTCAAATAATATTGGTTTTACAGCTAATCACACTAAAGCAGATTCTGATCAAGAATTCTTAATGTCAAAACTACAAAATCAAGATTTTGTTGATTTCGGACTTATACCAGAATTCGTAGGTCGTTTCCCTATTATTAGTTCTTTAAAAGGATTAAATTTAGCTGATATTGAAAAAATAATAACAGAGCCTGAAAATTGCATTTATTCTCAATATAAGCAATTATTTGCAAATGAAAAAACTGAACTCAAAATTGAGCCAGAAGCATTTACTGAAATTGCTAAACTTGTGATTAAAAATAAAACAGGTGCAAGAGGATTACGTGGAGTATTTAATACATTCTTCTCAGATTCTTTATTTGATTGTGCTGGTAACAGAAGTAAGAAAATATGTATACTTACTGCTGATGATGTTAGAAACCATCGACCATCACAGTTATCATCAGGCCGAGCAAATGCAAAACAAAAGAAAGCCAATGGCTAGAAAAGCTATAATAAAAAAAAGACCGCAAGGTCTTTTTTTATTACATCTATAAATTTAAACAGCTTTTAACCTAAAATCGCTCTTTTGTAGAGGTTTGCTAAAATAGTACCCTTGAACAAAATCACAACCGTTTTTCTTTAAAATATTAAATTGCTCTTCTGTTTCAACACCTTCTGCAACTACATCACATCCTAAACTATGAGCTAAGTGAATAATCGTTGAAACAATTGCAACATCTTTTGAACTATTCTCTATATTGTTAACAAATGATTTATCTACTTTTATAACATTGGTTGGTATTAATTTTAAATATGACAATGAAGAATAACCTGTTCCAAAATCATCTATAGATATTCTTATTCCAAGATCCCTTAATTCTTGTAAAATTTGAACACTATTAATAACATCATCCATTAATAAACTTTCAGTAATTTCAAGTTCAATATTTTTATGAGGTATATCATAGCATTCAATAATGCTTTTAATACTATCAACTAAATCAACTTCTTTAAATTGTTTGGTAGATAAGTTAACAGAAATATTAATATCTTTTCCTATCTTTTTCCAATATTCAATTTCTTCACAAGCATCTTTTAAGACAAATTTACCTATTTCACCAATGATACCAATATCTTCTGCTATTTTAATAAACTGTAGTGGTGGTACTAATTTTTGCTTTCTAGGATCATACCATCTAACCAATGCTTCGGCCCCTACAATCTCACCTGAAATTGAAGAATATTTAGGTTGATAATGAACGACCAATTCGTTATTGGTAATAGCATCACGTAATTCATTCTCTAATTGTAGGTCAGCTATATTTTTAGATTCCATATTATTCGTATATATACTAAATTGTCCACCACCTTGTTTTTTAGAATAAATCATAGCGATTTGAGCTTTTTTCAATAAACTATCACTAGTTTCAGCATCGTCATTTAATTTATCAAGATAAGAACCACCCACACTAACAGATAATGTAACTGGTGGAATTCCATGTGATGTTAATTCTTTTATTTCATATTTATCACTTAAAATATTCTTTAATAGATTCAGTTTAAAATTAATATCTTCATCTTTAATAACAGAGATGACAGCAAATTCATCACCATTTAATCTTGATATAATATCATCATCATTATCGAGTATTTTTTTAATTCTTTTTGCAAAATCAACTAATACCATGTCACCAACATGATACCCTAGACTCTGATTAATATCTTTAAATCTATCAATGCCAATAACAACACACAATAGTCGCTCATCATCAGCAATTTTTTTGCCATTCAATATATGCTTAAGTTTTCTTCTGAATGCATTATTACTAATAAGACCTGTCAAAGTATCTTTATGAGATGCTTCTTCTATCATTTCTTCTATAATTTTTCTGTTAGCTCTTTCATATATAAGCCATTTTAAAACAAAATAGCTCACACTAAACAAAATGCCAGCACCACCAATTAATAGCCCAGTGCCGAATCCTTCTGCCCCTTGTGATATGCTGAATATACCTGAAATTATTAATACGATCATAAAAATCATAAAAAAAACGCCAAACACAATAACATCCTTTGATAACTTCCCATTCTTGAAAAATATTTTTAAATTGTCCATAATTTTTTTAAAGTTTACATTACTATAATACCACTTTTTAAATTTTTACAATACATAATATTCAATTTAAATCAAATTTATTAAAATAAATATAAAAAAAATGGACCTATAAGTAAGTCCATTTCCCTTTTTTTAACTATGTAAAAGCCTTTTATTATCAAACCGCTCTAGTTACATGCTTAAAGCCAATATTGACAGGAGTTTCACGACCAAAGATCATAATTGACAATTCAATTTCTTCTTTAATGTAATCAACCCCTTTTACAACACCTGTAAAACTTTCAAAAGGACCAGCAGTAATAACAAGACTATCACCAATATTAAACTCTGTTTTATGACTTGGGGCTACTTCTGAGTCTATATCTAACTGATTAAGCACTTCATTAATATCTTTTGGTTTCATAGCATTTGGTAACTTATCAGCATTACCTTCAACGAAAGATAACACTTTACTAGATTCACGAATGGACATCATAACATTCTCATTCATATCAGCTAGAACAAAAATATAACCCGGATAGTTTTTCTTTTTAGTAATTTTCTTTTCGCCATTCTTCATTTCAACGACTTTTTTCTCTGGAACCAAAATCATTCCAAGTCTGTCTTCTGATTGTCGAACTCTTAGCTGCTCCATAATATTTCGCTTAGCAGCATCTTCACTTTTAGAAGCTGTCTGAACAATGTACCATCTTTTTTCTGGATGTTTTTCAATTGCCTCAATGACATCTTTCTTTGTATCTACTGTAACTTCTTTTGCCATTATGAATTCTCCTGTTATTTAATTACTTTGTAAGTATAAAGTCTTTTTTACAAAAGTCAATTTTTTTATTGATTTAAGTGCAAAAAAGTAATAAAATGTAAAAATAAACAGGAGCTTTTTATGTATCTATATGTGATAGAAGCAAAAGAAAATAATCGAGTGGTACACAAAATTGGAATAACTAATGATCTTGAAAAGAGGATCACCAATATAAGAACTGGCAACCCATACCCAGTTGAATATGTATTTTATCAAGAAATGGATAATGCTTCTAAACTTGAAAGATGGTTACATATCCAGTTCAAGAAGTACAGACTGGAAGGTGAATGGTTTCATACTATAACCCTTTTAGACATAAGAAAGAAAATATTCAGCTTTAATGACTTTGAAATATAATTAAACACTGAAGTTTAACAGAAATACACAGAACTAAATTCAAAAAATACAACAATAAGCTTTTCGCTTTTATACCCAGAATACAAGATCTATAATGTTTCGAAGATCTTCAATTCAACAAAAATTTTTTATGATTCGCAGATCTTAAGGTTAAAAGAATAGGTTATAATATAGGTTAAATAATAGGTTATACTTTTCTGGAAGCCACGCCCCACAAGGCTTAGAAGCATGCAAGTGCGTGTGGATCGTAACAAAAGTGCGTGCGGATCGTAGGAAAAGTGAAAGTGGATCGTAACTTTAGTGAAAGTGGATCGTAAAACTCCTTATACCATGCGGCTTGTAGAGCGTAGACAAAGATCGACAAATGTATACATTTAAAAACAAGGTTTTTTTAATATTTAGTTTAAATATCTGCTTTATAGCTTTGGAGCCTGATATTTCAATATATAAAGACTATTTTTAGACAACCGAAAGCGAATCGTAAACTGAAAAAAGATGTTATTATTGACAATCAGCTAGAACCCTTGATTTTACTGGACTTCTTCAAATTTGAGTGCTTAGGCTTGACAAATTTGTATTCAAATGTATACTTTTGATGACAAATGTATACAGGAGATTTTATATGAATAAAACAAGACAATCAAACAACAACGAAAAAGTAGGTAATCCAGTTTTAAGTTCCAGAATTGATCCCGAGATTCATTCCTCATTTGAAGCTATATGTGACAAACTTAAAATAAAAAAATCAGTAGTCATCCAAGAACTTGTTAAAGATTTTATTGTTAGAAATATAGATAAAGCTGACCACGAAAACGCCGAAATTGTAGCACCAAAGATAAAAGAGTCTTTTGAAGATTGATCATTTTTTGATCAAAATCACTTGTTATTTTATTTAGATGTGTTATTTTTTGAAAACTTTCGGAGGAAAAATGAGTTTATTTGACAAAATTAAAAATAAGGATGAAGAGAAAAAACCAAGTCTCTTTGCAAAATTGACTGAAGAAAAAAAGGGTGCTCAACCGTCTGTTTTCGACAAATTGAAACAAACAGAAACAATTATTCAGCCAAAAGATGAGAATACAGGTTCAATCTCAGGGAAGGTTCTTGCCAAAAATAATGTTGCAATCCCTTACTACTTATCACAAACGGCCATATATGCTCCACGTTCAGCATCTGGTCGTGAAGATAGAAATATATCTATTCCAATTTGGTCACAAGGTAAAACATCTGTATCTTATCAAGGACCGGAATTAGATACCAAAATTGATTATAAATTAATGTCAATTGTATTAAAAGCCCGCGATCAGCTTCCGGCTGAAAAGCATCTTGTCCGTTTAAGATATAAGGAAACAATGAAAGCACTAGGGTTAAATCCACATCATCCAGATTCTAGAAAAAAATTTCATTCATCTATTGAAAGACATTTATCTGGAAAGTTCTTCTTTTCTATGGATAACGAGAAAGAAGGTTTTTGGAAACCTCTTTTTGATGCTGAAAAAACAATATTCAGTTATACAAGAAACACATTGATTATTCAATTAAATGATATTGTTCCTAAATTATTCAATTATGGGAGAAAGGAAACTTTCTCTATTGAAGATATGTTAATAAGTTTCTCCATTAAAGATTCTTATGCAGCAAAATTGTATTCTTACTATGAGAGCAACAAGGTTCCTTTTGGTATTAAAGTAAGTACCATATTGAGAATATGTGACCATCCACTTGAAGATAATGAAAAACCTAGTAATAACCAGAGAGCTACTGTAAAGAAAGCGTTAACAGAACTTGTTAAAATTGGTTTTTTGAAAAGTTGGACATTTCAAGAAGATAAGGATAAACGTGATCCACTTGTGATTATTGAGAAGATAGAAAGGGAATCTAGAAATATTTGTAATTCAATCGAATTTAAAGACAACTTTCTTGATAATTGATAAAAAATTGTTAACATGTATTTATAATTTACGGAGATAAAATGAAAAAATTGCTACTAGCATTGTCAATTAGTTTGGCATTCTCAAGCGTTAGCTTTGCAGAAATATCGAATACAGCAGCTAACAATAGATTAGAACACTGGAAACAGTTTGATGAAAAATATGCTAATCAAGTTATCAAAATGAATATCGATGAAGCGATTGCGATTGAAAAAGAAAGATTTTCTACCAAAGAAGAATTTTTCATTGCGGGCCTTTTCTATTTAGGAGATGAGCGTTATCAGAATAAAGCCAAAGCATTAGATTTATTTATGGTAGCTTCTGATGCAGGTTTTGTTCCTGCTCAATATATGGCAGGTAAACTTTTAGTATCTGGCGAGGCAGGAAAATCGAATCTATACATGGGTAAGGAATTACTACAAGCGGTAGGTTCTAGTAATTACGATGAATATTATAAAACAAAAGCAAATGAAAGATTAGCTCAGCTTGCTCTTGATAATAAAAATTTTGATGAAGCGGTAACCTATTTAAGTAAACTCAAAACAAAAGAATCACTGTATCGAATAGCCAAGTTATATGAATATCGTGGTGACGTAGACACAGCCAGAATAATTTATGAGAAAGCTATTGACGCTGGTTATATTGATGCTAAGATTGAAATCGCAACAATTTACTTGGAAAAAGGTTCATTAGATACAAAAAAAGCAATTTCTATGTTGACTGAAATTGCAGATCATGGAACCAATCCTGAAATTGTAGGTAAAGCTCAAACATTATTGGGTGACATTTACTTCTATGGTAACCAGCAAATGTATGCTGACCATGAAGAAGGTGTTAAATGGTATAAGCGAGCATCTGATAATGGATACTATGAAGGTATGATAAAACTTCACAAGGTCTATTTGGAAAATGAAGGAAGTAACAAATACCGCTTAGGCAGTAATAAATATTATATACATGACTTAGGTGAAAAAATTCGTAAAACTATTGATGATGAGGATAAATTATGAAGAAAATGTTTAAATCTATTTTTATAGCTAGCAGTTTATTGTTAGCTTCTATTGCACATGCTGATACCGCTCCAAAAGGTTCCGAATTAATTGATAACCCACAAGCTGATTATAAAAGTGTTGATGGAAAAGTAACAATACAACAGTTCCTTTGGAATAAATGTATTCACTGTTACAAATTAGAGCCGTATGTTGACAAATGGTCAGAAGGTAAAGCCGATTATGTTACATTCGAACAAATACCAGTAGCTTGGAGTGAAAGTCATCTAGTAGATGGTTCTTTTTACAATTATGCTAAGGTCTTGAAAAGAACTGGAAAAATAAATGATAAACAGTTGTCTGAAATCAATTATGCTCTCTTTAAATTAGCCCTTGAAGATAGAAAAGAATTGTCTGCAGAAAATGCTTTCCCTATATTTGAACCTTATGGAGTTAAAACTGCTGCTGATTTAAACGCTCAGTTAAATTCATTTGTTGTAGCAAGTGAAAAGAATAAAAGTAAGAATTTAACAAAAGCTTACAATATTTCTGGTGTCCCAGTCTTCGTAGTTTCTGGTAAATATCTTGTTTCCTTCTCTACCATTGAAGAAGCAACTCCTGATAATTTATTCTCAACACTTGATAGAATTGCTAAGGAAGAACATGATTCAACGGCTCCAAAAGCTGCTGATATTAAAGTTGATTCAGCTATTACAAAGCAAGTAACTGATAAAGAAGCTAGTCCAGCAGTTACTAAATAATTCTTGAACTATAGATTATATGTTATACAATAAAAAGACCTCGTTGAAGGTCTTTTTTATTTAGGAGTTTTTATGGTTTCATTCAAATACATAGGAAAGTATACGGTCTTATCTTTATTAGTTGGATTCTGTTCAGCATCAACAACAATGAAAAAAGAAGTGGTTCACTTTGCGATTAATAATGAAAACACAAAAATTTTCATTGATGACTTTGCTCAAGAAGGCTTATATACAAAAACTGAACTTACTAAAATTTTTTCGATGACCACTTTAAAAGAAAAGAAAATAACAAAGAGCCAAAATAATCAAGCTGAAAAGAAAATGACATGGAAAACTTATCGTAATAGAATTGTCACTTTATTAAGAGTTAATGGTGGGAGAATGTTTATTTACGATAATAGAGATATATTAGAAAAAGTTGAAAAAGAATATGGTGTGGATAAAGAAGTCATTGTAGCTATATTAGGTGTTGAAACAAATTATGGGTTAAGTAAAGGTAAGTATAGAGCAATAGATGCGTTATCTACTTTATCTTTTGAATATTATCCTAGAAATGATTTCTTCAAAAATGAATTGAAATCTTATTTACGTTACACTTATAAAAATCATTTATCTCCTTTTGAAATAAAAAGTTCATGGGCTGGTGCGATTGGGTACTCTCAATTTATTCCAAGTAGTATTATTTCATATGGTGTTGATTATGATGGTGATGGTAAAGTTGATCTAATCAACAGCTCTGCTGATGCTATTGCGAGTGTAGCAAACTATCTTAAAAGCCATGGGTTTAAAAGTAATAAATATTATTTTGATAAAGTTGCTGTTAATCATAAATTAGCCGTTCAAGGATTAAAATTAACACAAACTTGTGAAAGCATTGGTGTTAAACTTAATGCCCATTATTGCAATGATAAATTTAAATTATTTAAATTAGATGATGCTGTTTATATTGGTAGCAATAATTTTTATTCAATTACTATGTATAACAGAAGTAATCTATATGCGGCAGCAGTCTTAGAAATAGCAACAAGCCTTAAAAATTAAGGCTTGTTTGTTATTGGTTTATTTTTTTTTACTAGGTTTAAATTGGGAACAAGTTTTTTTACATAATTTTCAACTATGACCAAACCTTCTTCAACTTTACCAGCATCTTTCAACTTATGATATGTTTTTAACAAATCGTTAACGTCTACTTTTGGATCTTTAGGACTTTCTCCTTTGATAACATCTGGATACATATCAACCGCTCGTAAACTTAATGCATCACCTAAATGACTTAATGTATCCCTAAATTTTAATCCAGCTAAGTCATTGTCTAAACCAAACATTAATGTCGTTGTTTTGAAATGTTTCATTAATAGACCATGCACATTATTTTTAACTTCTTGATTAATTTTTTGTGGTTCTTCTTTTTCAATAAGCATCAGTGCTCTATATTTATTGATTTCATTATCATATTCAAAAACAATTTTATTTACTTCAAAAAATTGATCGAAAGAAGTTTCATCCATAAACACAACTTTATTTCTATCATAACTGTTTAGATCAATATAATCATCTCTTTTCTTTTTATTGATAATTTTTATATCTTTTCCTAATATTTTACTAGCAACAGGAATTTTATTAGCAATTTCATTACACTTTTCATTACCAGTATGAATAAAGAAATAATCAAATTTATTAAAGTTGTTATTGTATGATTCAATTTTAGCAGGAGCTAGCTTTTCCTTAGTTATTTTTGTTTTAATACCAAAGAACTCACCATTAATACGGTTTCTTTCATCTAACTCAAAACCAAAGCCAGCATTAGTATTTAAGAAACCATTGAGGTTACTACAACTTTGCATTGAAAGATAGTTAAAATTATCGGCATCTAAACCAGCAATGCTGAATAACTCATAAGCGGATAAAACGTCAATAACGGCTTCACCAATAAAAGTGCCTTCTGGATTATTATTTTTAGAAAGTAATCTAAATGCATTACCTCTTACTGGGTGTGTATTTCTTTTTGCAATTTTTTTATACGTGTTACCTGTAGCAAAATCTTTTTTCATATCAAATGATAAACGCTCACTTCCAGAGACAACACCATCTTTATCTGTTAAATGGAAGAAATGCTGATCTTTATAGAATTGAACTTTACTATTAGTATCGAGCGTGTTAGATACAAAGTGCCCAGAATAAAGTAATCCTTCTTCTACTAATTTATTTACAAGTTTTGATGAAAGTTTTCTTTCTTCCACAAGGTATTTTTTGATTTCATCAATTTTTGTATTTTGTTTAAATGGTAGACGTGGGTAGTTCATCACTTTAATACCTGTATCACCTTTAAAGTGGTTAGCTTTTTCTTCATCATTTGCTAATAATTGAACATCTACTTTTGGATAGATTTCTTTTAAGATGTAAGCCATACTACGATTTGTTCTTTCATCTTTATTATCATGTCCTAGAGCATGATCAAATAAACCATTATCACCTAAGAAGTTGATAAGGCCAATAGAACCTTTACCATAACCCTTCGATGATACTTTCACATCGTTAAAGATTTCGTTTACTGGATTGTATAAGTTATCAGCATCTGTGTATAAATGATTCTTTGTTTTGACAGATGTTTTAAATAATTTAGTTGGGTTGTTAGCAATTCTATAGTTCCAGAATTCTTCACCAGTAGTGTTGTAACTGGTGCCATCGACAATAATTTCGCCCATGGATTTCAATATTTCTAAAACAATAACAGGTTTTATATGACCACATTTTTTATAACTACTAATTTGTGCAGGAGCGTTACCTTTACCGGCTTTGTATGCTTGTGGAGGTGGAGCAACATAAGTAAATGCAGGATTAAACCAGTTAATATCAATATTCATTTTTTCTTTAGCTGCTTCAACAAGTTGATTTTCTATTTTTCTTTTATCTTGTATGTTTACAGAAAAAGTTTTCAATAGTGAAGCAAAACTACTTTTTAAATTTAAGTAATCAGATTTGCTTTTTGTTTCAAATTGCATTAACAATGGAGAATCCTTTTTAATTTCTTGCCCTTCATCTACTCTGTGGATAAATGTAAAGAAAGAATTTTTGTCAAAAAATGTGCTGTAGACAAAGTTTGCTTTCTCTATTGTAAATGGAATTATTTCGTTTGCTTTTTTAATTATTCTTTCTTCTTTCATCTTTTTCACCTTATTTCTCTTATTATATCATATTTTTTTTATTTTGAATATAGACTTGTTAAAAGTTCTGTTGTATTCTGTCTCTTACATTTGTAAAAAAAATAAAATAAGGGAAGTTTATGTTTAGAATAAAGAATTTTTTAATGGCAGGTATTATGGCAATAACGCTTAACGCTATTGCTGACGATAGTTTTTCAAAAATAAACTCAAAATCATTTATACTTATTGATCAAGAAACAGGGCAAGTTTTGGCCTCACAAGACAGTCAACAAAAATTACCACCAGCAAGTTTAACAAAAGTTATGACTGCTTATGTCGTTTTTGATAAATTAAAAAAAAATCAATTAAAGTTAGATGATGAGGTGCTTGTTAGTCAAAAAGCATGGAAAACAGGTGGTTCAAAGACATTTATTGAAGTCGGTAAAAAAGTAAAAGTAGAAGATTTAATACAAGGCATGATTATACAGTCAGGTAATGATGCTGCAACAGCATTGGCAGAACATATTGGCGGGACAGAAGATGGTTTTGCTGAAATGATGAATGATTATGCAAAAGAACTAGGTATGGAAAATAGTCACTTCATGAACGTAACAGGTCTACCAATGGACAACCATTATACCACTGCTGAAGATTTGAGTATTTTGGCTAGAAGAATGATTACAGATTTTCCAGAATATTATAAGTATTACAGTATGAAAAACTTTACCTATAATAATATAACACAAAATTCAAGAAATAGATTACTATTCCAAGATCCTTCGGTGGACGGAATGAAAACAGGATTTACTAACAAAGCTGGCTATTGCTATATTTCTTCTGCTGCGAAAAATGGTAGAAGATTAGTTACAGTTGTCTTGGGTGCTGACAAACCTCAAAAAAGATTCGATGATGCCAAAATACTTTTTGCTCATGGATTTAATAATTATGAAACTCATCGTGTTATCGTTAAAAATCAAGTTATTGAACAGTTAAATACAAGTGTATTGAAAGGCGAAAAGGATGTTGTGAGAGTCGGAGCTGCAAATGATGTTTTATTTGTTGCTGAGAAAAATAAAAAAGAAGACGTTTCTGTTGAAGTAAATTTAAACGAAATGTTAGTTGCACCTGTAAAAGAAGGTGATATTGTTGGTACAATGACAATAAAAAGAAATGAACAAATTATAGGTGAAGTTGAAGTTATTGCATTAGAAAATATCAATGCAGGTGATTTCTTTAAAATTCTAAGCGATTCTATAAAGCTTTACATAGACAAAATATAAGAGAGGAAAAAAAATGTTCAACAAACTATTTGCCATGTGGAAAATATTAAATAACGATCTTGCTATTGATATGGGAAGTGCTAATACTCTTATGTCTATAAAAGGAAAAGAGGGTGTGCAATTAAATGAACCTTCTATAGTAGCTATACAAAATGATGAAGGGAAGAAAACTGTAGTAGCGGTAGGTGAAGATGCTAAAAAATTAATGGGAAGGACATCGGCTGATATATCCGCTGATTCACCATTAAGTGCTGGTATCATTATAAAAGACTCAATTGCTGAAATCATGATGAAGAATTTTATCAATAAAGTGTCTGATACTGATATTTTACGTCCTAGCCCTAGAATTTTCTTGTCTGTTCCATCAAGTGCTACCGAAGTAGAAAGAAGAATTTTTAAGGAAGTTTTGGCAGATGCAGGTGCTCGAAATGTATTTTTAATTGAGTCGCCTATGGCTGCTGCACTTGGTGCTGGACTACCTATTGAATCTGAAAAAGCTTCAATGATTGTAAACATAGGTGCCGGTATTACTGAAATAGGTGTCATTTCCTTAAAAAAAATTATTAAAGCAAAAACATTGAAAGTGGGCGGAAACGACTTAGACGAAGCAATTATGAGTCATATCAGAAGAGTGGATGCCATTAAAATTGGTGTAGAAACGGCTGAAAAAATCAAAAAGACATTAGCGGTAGCTCTTGAAAGTGAAGCTCTTGAAGAAAACTCAATGAATGTTCGTGGACAATTGGTTCAAAGTGGTCTTCCAGTTAAATTTGAAATTAATCAAAAAGAAGTTTTGATTGCTCTTGCTGAAACTTATGAACAAATCCTTACAGGAATTATCAGTTTAATTGAAAGCTTACCAACTCAAGTTGCAACAGATTTATATGAAACTGGTATTCATTTGTGTGGTGGTACATCCAATATTAATGGTATCGATAAATTAATAGAAACTTTTACAGGTCTTAAAGTTACTCTAGTTCCTGAACCAACATTATGTGTTATTCGTGGATTAAAAGTAGCAATGGATATGTATAATACAAAAGGTGCTCAATGAGACAAAAGAAAGAAAATTTACTAGAATATAATTTGAAGAAGGCTATGTTTACAACGTCATTAGACATAATATATCCAGAAATTATTCAAAAAAGTAAGAAAGTAAATCAGAAGTCTCCTTTATTTATTGTTTACGCCGATCTAATCAATGCAATAAAGAAATTTAAAACAACTGATGAATTAGAATATTCAATAGGATTTTATTTTTGTTTATTGCTTGGTGAGGATTATCAAAAGATTGTAAAAAATGAGATTTTGCTTGAATCAACATTAATAGCGATGAGAAACGAAAAAAATTGGGATACAGGTAATTTACCTTATGACGTTTGTATCTTTTTCTCATATACATTTTTGAATGAATTGTTTAAAGATATTGCAATAGATATACACTTATTAAATAAAGCACCGAATACAATAGAATACCTAAAAAATTTAAGAAATGAGATAATTTAAGTATTTTTATTTAGTGTTTTCTGTGGTATAATAGTATTATCAACAATGAATACTAAAGGATCACTCAATGAAAAATCTTGATAAGTTTAAAAAATCGCTTGAAAAATCACTTATTCTTGACCACAAAGAAAAAGAACTCTTCGCCCTCATTCCTGATAGCCATTGGGAAAAAATCTTTTCAAGAAACTTTAATAGTGATATTAAATTAGCTAACAGAATTTTATTCAACGAATTTGACCAAGTTGAAGAAGTTGATATTCCTAAATTAGAAGAAGAAAAACTAAAAATTGCTAACTTGAAAGAATCAACAAAAATGTTTATTGATTTTATCGAAAGTGGTAAAAAAATTGTATTCATTACAGACAATGACAACGATGGTTCTTTGTCACAGGCTGGTATTATTGAATTCTTGAAAGCTCTTGGTACAGAAGAAAAAGAAAATATTCATGTTGAATATGCTCAAGCTATCAAAGGCAACAAAAACCGTGGTTTCACCGTTGATTTAGTGGATATGTTTGCAAAAGAAAAAAATGTAGACTTGAAAGAAGAATTCTTGATCGTTACGGCTGACAACGGTATTAACTCTGTTGAAGAACAAATAAAAATTCAACAAAAATATCCTAATGCTCATATCATTATTACTGACCACCACATGCCTAATCCTGATGAAGTCATTAAAGAAAATGATAAGACATTAATCTTTAACCCAAAATATAAACCAACACCATTCTTTAGCAAAAAGAACATATCAGGTGCCAATACAGCTATTGTATTGTTACAAAATATTGTAAGAGAATTGTATCCTGATTTTGATGCAGCAAATTCTATCGAATTCAAAAACATGAATGAAATTGGTAAAATTGCTAACATGCTTGACTATGTTGATACTGATATTGGTGACAAACCATTAAGAAATTATATTATCGAAAAAGCAGGTAAAATTGGTACATTGCTTAACGTAAACAACTCACTTAACAAAATTATTACAGGAGAATTACCATCATCTGTAGTTGATACATTAACTTCAAATATTACAGATTTAGATATAAAGAAAGTTAAAGAACAGATTGATAACATTAAACGCCAAAACATTATGGCTGCTAAATTATTGAATGTTTTCAAAAAATATGACCACAAATCAGATGAAATTGGTGAAGCTGGTTTCTATGATTTCCTTGCAATTGAACTTGAATCTGCTGATGAAGATTACAGTGGTATTAACCCTAACTATATTGAGCAGTTAAGACCATTAATCTATAACTTCTCATTTATTGATAACAAGAATGCTTTCCAAAACAAGTTTAATGAAACTATGTTAAAAGTATTTGAAGAAATCCGTTCATCAGAAAGAGCTTTATTTGAAGAAGTTCGTAAAGGTAAAGTAATGCATTCTGAAAAATTAGATAACAGCACAATTCTATATCCTGTTGATCCTGATATTACAAAAGTTTTTAACAGAAAATTCTTAGGTAAAGCATATAATGAAGAAAACAATGGATTACTCATGATTTTTGATAACATTGAAAAACAACGAGTTTCCGGTTCTTTCCGCTCATTATATAGAATTCAAGACATTCTTGCAAAGAAAAGTGTAATTGAAAAAGCTTTGAAAATTGAAATCGACTTCCAAGGTCACGATCATGCTGCTGGTTTCTTTATTACAAGAAAAGATGGCGAAGAAATCACACCTAAAATTATTAGTGAAGTGAATAAATTCATCGATGGTAGAATTGCTGAATTAAGAAAAGAAGAACAAACTGCTGAAGTAGAGTATGTAGTTTCTGACTTAGACAGCTTAGCAATCATTGATAAGATTAATAGAAAAGTAAAAGGTAACTTATCTAATATGGCATCCATCAGCCCTATTGTTAAGTTTAACAATAATACTTACTTAACCGATTCACGTAACTCTGTTCAATATAGCTTGCAACAGTTAGTAAAAGAAAAACAATATGGTTATGTTAGTGTAAAAATGAACTTTGATGATGATACTATCATTCTTCCAACTGAATTATTGAGAAAAGTGGTAGACAATAATTTTAAAGATTATATTAAAATAAGTTATATGGATGATGGTGTCTTTATGGCAACAAACTTCATTGATAATGAAAAAGTGAAGAAAACAATTAAAGTTACCCGTGGTAATGAAGAAAGAGAAGATTTGCTTAATTATTTCAAAGAAAGATTTATGAATAACAATCATGAAGTTGATTTGACTTATGACATGATTAGAGATATTCCTTACTTCAAAAATAACGCTTTCGGTGATATGGAATTCTCACGTTTCGAAAACTTAGTTATCAGAATCATTGAATCTATGTCGGCTGATGTATTGGCAGTTGTTGATACTGAGGGTACTGGATTAGGTAAAGCTCCTAAATGTTTAAACTTAGGTGCATTAAACTTAGAAGTGGATAAAGAAAGTGGAACTAAAATTAAACTTGACGAATTCCAAGATGCTTACTTTAAAACTTTACATGGCATGAGATATTTGCTTGACAAAAAAGAGCAAAGTGAACTTATTGAAATCTCTAAGGAGCAAGCAGAAGCATTATCATTTGAAGATAGAAAATTACTTTTAGAAAAAGACGTTAATGATACGTTCTATATTCATAATCCAAAAAATGCGAAAAACAAGAATAAGTTTAAACAAGTGCTTAATAACTATAAAAAACTTGGTGACGAAGTTCATGTAAACAGAAAAATTAAAGGTAATGTCGTTTCTTACCTTATTAATGATACTGACTTTAAACTTCCACAAGAAATCATAGCATTAACAGGTATCAGTAATAGAATGTTGAATGCCGCTGGTATGAGAACTCATGCAGTTGATGACGCTTTTACTAAGAAATATGAAGGTAAAAAAGTTATTTTCCAAGCACACAATTTGCCATATGACTTAGGTGTGATTGAAGCAAACATGCCAAAACTATTTAGTAAAATGGAAGACTCTATCCTTTCAGACTCTGCTATATTTTCAAGAAGAATGAAGCTTGCGTATGACAAGACCAAAGTTGCAAGTTTACCAGAAAGGAAAGATGTTCACTTCTATTGCAGTGATTATTCTGATATGTCATTTATCAAGTTTATCGAGAAGTATGAACAAGATCCAACATTCTCAGGAATATTCCCTGACAGAACTGGTAAAAACTTGTTAAAGATATCTAATGGTGATGTTTCTATTATTGATAAAGAATCTAACAACGAATATAAACTTGAAATTGAAGCAAAAGATATTCGTGAAAAAATGATTGTAGGTGAATTACCTAATAATGGTATTAAATATTCTGTTGAACAGTTATCATTACACGAAACAGTAAGAAATATTCTTCTTTCAAAAGAAGCTTTCAAAATCAAGAAAGTTGATGTACCAGATGAATTAGAACATCTTGCTAAAGAAATGAACTATTTCATGGAAAACTACCATTTTGATAGTACACCAAATGAAAACTTTGGACACTTTATTGAATATATTGGCTTTGAAAATGAAGCAATTTATAAAGCAGAAAATGAAATTGTTACACTTGCTGAACGTTTCTTAGAAAAGAACAAAGAAATTCAAACAAAATTTGCGGATGCATGGGTGTACAAAAAAGTATTAACTTTACATGATCCAGAAAAAGGTAAAATTACTGAGGATTTAGTAGATTTACTTGCTTATCAAACTGATTTGCCTGCTGAAAAAGTTAAGGTAGTATTGAAAGATGCTGTTGATTATAAAACTAAATTTGGATTGAGTCATGCTCTTGTTCATGAAGTGCATAATAACATTGTCTACGACAAGGAAGGTCTTGGTGACGTAATGGTTGAATCTGTGTTAACCTTAAAACGTTTGGCAGATACTAATTATAACTCATATAAACATGATTCTGAATATGCTGTTAAATTGTTTACTTTCAATGCATTGAAAACAACAACACAACATATTCAAAGAAAAATGAAAGACTTAGCTCTTGACTCATACAGTGCTAAACAAGCTCGTGGATATAAGAGAAAGGTTAAATCTGACTTTGTTGATCAAGTGAATACAACAGCATTGGATTTGGTTAAGTTTAAACTTCAAATTGACATTCTTCCACAGGATTCTTCTGTTTATGGCGTGCCTAAAAAAGAATTAACTGTCAAAGAGATTGATGATTTGTCAGAAAAATTAAGCTTTATTATAAAGAATGAACAATTGTTAAACTCATTGAAAAAAGCAAAAATTAGTTTAAAAGCTGCTGAAGCAATCAAAGATATGTTACAAAGAAACATACCAAAATGTAAAGAGTTTAAAGAAGAAATTACTCAATCATTAGAAACTGTTTATTTTGATAAAAAAGATGCTGAAATGAAAAATATTACATCCATGTTGTATGATGTTGCTATTGGTGAGGAAGTTAAAATTCCTAAGTTTACACTTGAAGAAAATGATAAAGCTGTATTTATTGGTGTTCTAGATAAATATGAAAAGGCTTTTGAAAGAATGAATATTCCATTCAATAGACTTGCATGTGAAGCGTATGTAATGGCATTAAATTATGCGGAACCGTTCACACCAGAAGAACTTGAAGCTAAAAAACTTATAAATATTGATGATAATGGGTTACGTGATGACAAATTCTTGAGCGAAGTTAACATTATGAGAAGAAATATTATGGATTGGGCATTCAAAAACGCTCCTGAAGTTATCTATCATACACTTGATAAAGGAAAAGAAGTTAATTTAGAGCTTGATAAGAAATCAAAGAGAAAATTTGATAACTATGTGTTAAAATTGTAATAAAAATAAAAGGAGCCGTGAGGCTCTTTTTTATTGATTTTTTGTTTTTTTTGTAATATAATTCTGTGAAAAGGAGATATATATGGGACAGTTTAATGATGATTTTTCTAATATAATTAATGAATCCGCTAGCTTGATGCTAAGCCAAAAGCAAAGACGTTTAACACTTTTTCATATTTGCTATGGATTCTTCAATAACGAAGAAGTAAAAAAAATAGCCGTTAATCATATTCTTAATTTCCCTAAACTTATTGAAGACATAGTTGAAAATACCAAGAATGGTCTAATGGATAACAGTGAAGTTGATTTAGATGATGGAGCAAAAGATGTCCTTAGAAAACTAGACCCAGATAACCTTGATAAAAAATTATCACCATTTGATTTCATGGAAGTTGCCAGTGAAGAATCACCTATTAAAGAATTTTTTAAAGATCATGGTATTACCAGAGATGTTTTGGCTAGAATAAAACTTAACTATAAACGTGAATCTATAAAAAAAGCAGTAAAACCACCATTGAAAAGTAAATCTAAATTAGATCCTATTAAAGATGAAAAAGCTGTGACCGATAAGCATGGAGTTGAAAACTTTATTACTGACATTACTGCTAAAGTAAGAATGAATAGACCTCTTATTCTAGATTATGATAATAAAGTTGAAGAAATAATGAATACTTTACTTCGAAAAGAAAAGAGTAACCCATTATTAGTTGGCAAACCCGGAGTAGGGAAAACTTCATTAGTTGAAGGCTTGGCTCTTGCATTACTTGATGGTAAAGCTCCTGCTAGTTTGGCTAAGAAAAAAATTATTGAACTTAATCTCAACTCAATGATTGCAGGCACTAATTATCGTGGCGACTTTGAAAAACGTTTTGAAAATGTGATTAATTTTCTAAGAAAAGAAGGTAATGTTATTCTTTTTATTGATGAAATTCATTGCATGAAAGGATTAGGAGCAACGTCAGCATCTAAAACTGAGATGGATTTATCCAATATGTTAAAACCTTATCTTTCATCTGGTGAGATTTCATGTATAGGTGCTACAACACACGATGAATACAAAAACTCTATTGAAAAAGATAAAGCTCTTGATAGAAGATTCAGAGTTGTTCAACTCAGAGAGCCTTCAGTAGATGAAACAAAAGTAATTGTTAATTATAAGAAAAGCTCTTATGAAACATTCCATAAAATAAAAATGTCCGATGCAATAGCTGATAAAGTTGTTGAATTGAGTAATCGTTTTATTTCAAAAGGTGCGTTTCCTGATAAAGCTTTTGATGTAATCGATATGTGTGCTGCTCTGGCTATCATGAAAAGAAAGAAAACTGTTGACGAAAAAATTGTAATTGAAGTTATTAGTAATATAACAAATGTTAAAAAAGAACAGATTGAGGGTATTGCAACAGCCACATTTACATTAGAAAGTGAACTTAAAAATAAGATTTTTGGACAAGATAAAGCAATTAAAGAGATTGCTGATAAAATTATGGTAGCAAAATCAGGTTTAACTAATCCATTAAAACCGTTGGCATCATTTTTAATGATCGGAACAACAGGAGTTGGTAAAACAGAAGTTGTCAATGAAATTTCTAAGCAAATGAATATGCAATTACTCAGACTTGATATGTCGGAGTATTCAGAAAGAGGCTCTGCATCTAAACTTATTGGAACTAGTGCAGGCTATATTGGTTACGAGGATGGTGGTAAACTAACTGATTATGTAAGTAACAATCCTCACTGTGTTATTCTTTTTGATGAAATTGAGAAAGCAGATAAGAGTATTTATAATTTATTCTTGCAAATTCTTGATTATGGAAAACTAACTGATGGCTCAGGGCGTGAAATTGATTTTAGAAATACTTTAATTTTCATGACAAGCAATGCTGGTGTAGAAGCTTTTGATACAAATACAATAGGGTTTGTTTCATCAAGTGGTGCAGATACTGCAAGATTTGAAAAGGAAGTTAATAAAATATTCCCACCTGAATTTAGAAATAGACTTTCAAAGATTATTACGTTTGAAAAACTTAAACCAGAAACTATGATTTCACTTGTTGATAAGAATTTGAAAATATTGCAAGATAAAATGAAAGAAAAAGAAATTGAGTTTACTTATACACAAGCTGTAAAAGATCTTATTATTAAAAATGGTTTCAATGATAAAATGGGAGCTAGACCATTAGAGCGTTATATTGAAGATCACTTATTATTGAGTGTAGTTAAAAACATGTCAAATAAAAAGATTAAAGAAAAAAATAATTACTTAGTTGATTATCAAGATGGAGAATTTCTTTTTTCGAGTAAATAATCTTAGTTAAACTAAAAAAGAATCTTCGGATTCTTTTTTTTATTTAAATCTGTTTACTAATATTTGATATTAATAGTTATTAAAGATAACGAAAAATATTAAATAAATAAAAAAGAGCTGCTAAGCTCTTTTATTAGGGACATTAAAAAGGAGCTTTTCAGCTCCTATTTAATTACTTGTTAACGTTTTCTTTAAGTGTCTTACCGGCACGGAAGGCTGGTGATTTCAAAGCAGCAATTTTCATTGGCTCGCCAGTCTGTGGGTTACGACCTTGACGCTCTTTACGGTGTTGAACATGGAAAGTACCAAAGCCAACTAGACCAACTTCGTGACCTTTTTCAAGGTTATTTGAGATAGTCTCAAGAACTGCGTCAACAAAGCTTTCAGCTTCCACTTTAGAGCAATTCATTTTTTCTGCAACGCTGTTTATAATATCTTGCTTTTTAACTTTCATAATATTCTCCTATTTTAGTTTAAAAAGGTTGTTTTTTTAACAACTTAAATTTGAGTATATAAACTTTTTTTACAAAGTCAACAAAATAACCATGATTTTTGCATTTATTTTGGAAAAAACATTATTTTTCCTATTTTCTTATATATTTTCTTGACATTTAGAATTTAATCAATATCATTTTTAATTAATTGGTATTTAATATCAAACATTTTTTTGTTAAAGGAGTGAAGAAATGACAGAAAATTTTGCACAGCTACTAAACGAGTATTCTTTTAATATTGAAGAAGGTCAATTGATCGAAGCCGTTATAACAGAGATTAAAAGAGACATTGTTAATGTAGATATAGGTTTTAAAGGCGAGAGTACAATCGCTAAGTCTGAATTCGTAGATATTAATGGTAAATTTAACTTTGAAGTTAATGAAACTATTACTGTATACGTTGACAAGCTTGATAATGGTAAAGGTGAGATTGTTCTATCTTTTGCTAAATGTAAAGAGATGAATAAGTGGAATGAACTTCAAAAAGCATTCAAAGAGAACACTCCAGTTAAAGCAAGATGTGAAAAAGCTATAAGAGGCGGAATTATCGTTTCTCTTGAAGGTGTGCAAGGTTTCCTACCAAATTCATTAGTTGACGTAAAAAACGTTAGAGATCTAGAACAATTCGTTGGTCAAGTACTTGATGTTAAAGTCATTAAGATGGACGAAGAAGAAAAAACTATACTTGTTTCAAGAAAAGCAATGTTTACAGAGAACCTTGAAAGCCCACAAGAAATTCTATCCAGAATTAAAGAAGGTGCGGTAGTCAAAGGTAATGTAAAAAACATTACAGAATACGGTGTTTTCGTAGACTTGGGTGGTGTAGATGGTCTATTACATATTACTGATATATCTTGGGCTAGAATTGACAATCCATTCGAAATGTTCCAAATTGGGCAAGAAGTTAGCTTATTGGTAAGTAAGTTCGACACACAAACTAAGAAAATTTCTTTATCTAAGAAAGCTCTTGATACCACTCCATGGACTAGCTTCATTGCTGACCATAAAGTAGGTGACATCGTAAATTGTGAAGTTGTAAAACTTACCGATTATGGTGTGTTTGTTAAACTCAATAATAACTTAGATGGTTTAATTCATAATACTGAAATCTCTTGGAATGATAAGAATGCTGTTCCTTCTAATCATTTGAAAGAAGGTCAATCTGCCAAAGTTCAAATTATTGAAATCGATCATGATAAATGTCGTGTTTCATTAAGCTTGAAAAGAGTGAATAATAACCCTTGGGAAGATTTCGCAAAAAGCAACCAAATTGGTGATAGCGTAAGAGCTACCGTTAAAAGCTTGAATGATTTCGGTGTAGTTGTAGAGCTTGAGAATGGTTGTGATGCCACTATTCCTGCTGAACTTATTTCTTGGAATCCAAGAGAGCGTTTTAATGCTCCAAACTTGAAAATAGGTGATAAGGTAACTGCTATTTTGAAAGAGTGCAATCCTATTAAAGAGCGTATTCAATTGAGTATCAGAGAGCTTACTAAAGATCCACTTCAAGAATATCAGAAATCTAACCCAGTTGGCACTAACGTAGTCGGTAAAATTGTTGAAGTTTCCAACAAGAACATTACTGTTCAAGTTGCTGATAACATCTTCGGTTTAGTTAAAAACGTTGATGCTGGTATTGCTGCTGGTGAATCATTAAAGGCTCTTTTCAAAGTTGGTGATGAAGTAAAAGCTAAAATCACTGGACTTAACGGTCGCTTTGTTAATCTTTCCATCAAGTAATTGATCAACGATTAAAAATAAGGTAAAATAAAAGAAGAGCTTAGGCTCTTTTTTTTATTACATAAATACGAAATAAAGTTCTTGCTTTTGTCTTTTTTTATCGTATAATCCATGTAATATTTAAGCGGGGAAAAAATGACAACAATTAAAGTTACTATTAAAAAAATAAGATTTTATAATGAAGAGAATGGTTTCTCTATTTTCCAAGTGCATAATGAACAATTTAACACCTTTGCTCTTACAGGTGTTATTTTTCCACTAGAAGAAAATGAATTAATTGAATGTACAGGTGATTGGATTGTTGATAAAAAATTCGGCAAACAATTTAAAGCAGATACAATTAAAGTAGCCAAACCAGATACTCTCGAAGGTATGAAACAATACTTATCATCAGGCATTCTACCCGGTATTGGACCTTCTTCAGCAGAAAAAATTGTTCAATATTTCAAAGAGAAAGTCTTCGAAATTCTTGATAACAACCCATCTAGACTTCTAGATGTTCCCGGTATTGGGCGTAAAACATTAAACAAGATTATTGACGTGTGGGCTGAAAAACGAACTTCACCAAGAATTATTGATGAATTGCATGGTTTTGGGCTTGATTTTGCTCATTCATTGAAACTATATAAGATGTTTGGTGAAGATGCTGTTAAATATATGAAATCATCGCCTTATGAATTATTAAAATCTGTCAATACATTATCATTTGAAGATATTGATAAGATTGCTTTAAGAAACGGTCATTCTAAACAAGATGGCACTCGAATTTTAATGGGCATCTTGCATGTCTTTAAAAACGAAGAAGATGGGCTAGGTAACTGTGCTATTGATTTTAATTCGTTAACAGAAAAATCAGTTAAACTTTTAAAAATTGAAGTAGAGCTTATTCATAAAGTTTTAGAATTAGGTTTAGGATCTAGTTTCTTTGATAAAACAATTATTAATGATATCGAATATTGGCAGAGTTTTAAAATCAGCAAACTGGAAAACGATATTGCTTTCTTCCTAAGACAGTTAACTAAATCAAAAGCTTATTACAATGAAAGCAATGAAGAAGACTTGAATAATAAAATTGAAAAAGAAGAAAAGAAAACATTTAAGTTGAATGATCAACAAAAGAATGCTGTAAAAAAATCATTAATGAATAAAGTTAATATCATTAATGGTGGTCCGGGTGTTGGTAAAACTACGGTATTAAAACAAATGATATCTATTGCAAGGCGTGATGGTTATAGTGTCCTTCTTTGTGCTCCTACGGGGCGTGCTGCTCAGCGTATGTCAGAATCAACACAAATGCCAGCTTTTACAATTCACCGTGCATTAGAATTTAACCCATTAGAAGGTGGTTTTGTTAAAAATATTACTAACCCACTTGACTATGATTTCATTGTTGTCGATGAATTCTCAATGGTAGACATTTATTTAATACACAGTTTATTGGCAGCAACTAACAAGAACTCACATATTGTTTTTATTGGTGATACCAACCAACTTTCCAGTATTGGTCCCGGTTGTATATTAAAAGACCTTATTGAAAGTGGATGTATCAGTGTTGCTAAAATTACACAAATTTATCGTCAGGCTGCTGAATCGAAGATCATTGTAAACGCTCACAGAATTAATGAAGGAAAAATGGTTGAGACAGAAATTGAGAAAGGAGTTAAGTCAGACTTCTATTTCTTGTCAACTAAGAGTGATGAATCAACAATCGATAAGATTAGAGATTTAGTAACTACACGTATTAAGGAAGCATTTGGAATAGATCCTAAGACGGGTATTCAATTGTTAACACCTATGCATGATGATACATTAGGTACAAAAAACCTTAATAATGAAATTCAAGCACTTTTGAATGCTCATGAACAAGAAGGCTTAAAAAGGGGTGTTTACACCTTTAAGAAAAACGATAACATCATGCAAGTTAAAAATAACTATGACAAAATGGTCTTTAATGGTGACGTTGGGGTTATTGATAGAGTTTCAAAAGATGGAGTATTAGCTATCTTTGCTGATCAAGAAGTTTTCTATACGAAAAAAGAAATGGAAGAGATTACTTTATCTTATGCTATCACTATCCATAAATCACAAGGTTCAGAATACCCAGCCGTAGTAATACCAGTGTCACATAAATTCTCTTCTATGCTAGACAGAAGTTTATTGTATACAGCCGTTACTCGTGGTAAACATTTAGTTATTATTGTAGGCAGTAGAAATTTATTTGAACGAGCATTACAGAACGAAATTTCAAGAAAAAGAAATACTTGCTTGAAGGAAAAAATCTTTCACACTTTCAATTCTTGATAAAAATGATAAAATAATAAAAAAGGTGGAGTGAATTATGCAATTAGTGTTATCTGGTTTTGCTGGTGTAGGTAAGAGTAGTATTGTAGAATTAACGCAGAAAAACTATAAAAATGTTTTTATTTGTCCTGAGAGTGCAAGAGAAGTTAATTATACAAAGAATTTTTATCAATTGAAAAATGACAGTAATCATGAATTTTTTCAAAAATCCGTCATGGATAATGAAATTATGAAAGTTATGATGACCCATATGAATAAAATTAATTATGTATTGTATGACAGATGTATTCTTGACAATTTTGCCTTTGCAGAAATCTTTTATGGTTCTGACCGTGTTAACTATAAAGAATTTAAAAACTTCGTAAAAGACACTTGTGAACGATTTGAAATAGAAAGTATTTATGATTCTATCTTCTTTATACATTCAACAGAAAATGAAGATTTTGTATTAAATAACATTCTAAATGATCCTTTCAGAAAAGCTACAACATCACATGATGTGAAAGAATTTATGAAAAAGGCAAAAGAATGGGAAAAAATTTATTTCGATTTATATGATAAAATTGATGGAGTATCAAAAGAAATAAAAATGGTTAATCATTTTTCGGAAAATTCGAATTATGATAACGAAGTTAACAAATTATTAGAATTGGCATTTAAAATATCTTAAAAAAACCTGTTTTTTTAAGTAAATTTTGATAGAAATACTTGATTTTTATTTTAAATGTTATATCTTTATAGTAAATATTTTAGAGAGGTTAAATTATGGCAAAGGTATCTAGTGAGATAAAACCTGTAATTAGGTCGATAGACGTAGGATTTGGGTATACTAAATACTCAACAGAAGAAGATGGTGAACTCTTTTATAAAAGCTTTCCATCCATTGCACCACGTTCATCAAAAATAGAGAATTCTGATTTATCGATGATAAATGAAAGAGATACAATTATTGTAACAGTTGACGGCACTACTTATGAAGTAGGACCAGATAGCTTATTACTTGAAACATCTGATACAACAAGAACTTTAAATGATCAATACATTCATACTGCTCAGTATAAAGCATTGACTTATGGTGCTTTGGCTTATATGGATGAAAAAGTTATTGATTTACTTGTTGTTGGTCTACCAGTATCCAATTATGAAAGCCATCATGAAGCATTGAAAAGACATCTTGTTGGCGAACATAAAATTAATGAAAGATTGACCTGCAATATTAAAAATGTGCTTGTTGTTTATCAACCACTTGGTGGTTTGAAACATTGTATGTCTTTAGCTAAAACAACCCTTGCTAATCATGATATTGATTCTTCAATGAATTTGATTATTGATCCGGGCTTTTTAACTGTTGACTTCTTACTTGCAAATGGTAACAAAATTATAGAGAACAAATCAGGTGCTCATAACGGTGGTGTATCTCGTATATTAAACGCTATTGCTGATTCCATATCCAAAAAAATTGGAAAAAAATATGAAAACTATAACGCCATTGATAAAGCATTGAAAAGAAGAAAATTAAAGATAGCAGGCAAAGAAGAAGATTTGCTTGAACACATCAAGAATACAAAATCAGTTATTGAAAGCCCTATTACTTATATGAAAAACATGATTGGTGATGGCAGCGATATCGATAATATTATTTTGCTTGGTGGTGGAGCTAATATTTTTGAAAAAACTTTGAAAGAGAACTTTAAAGAACGTGATATTATTGTGATTGAAGATCCTTCATTTGCAAACGTTAAAGGTTATCAAATTATAGGCGAAGAAAACTATAAAAAACTCTTAAAGAGCATTCAAGAATCTGTCGAATCCAAAGAGGTTCAAGAATAATATTTTATGCTTCATTTTAAGAAGAAAAAAGACTCTACCCAGAGTCTTTTTCTTTTTCCCTTGAAATGACATCCATTTGTTGATAAAATAATATTAATCAATAAATTAAAATAACATGATAATTAAAAAAGGTATATTTATACTCTTTGCTTTCTTATTTGGATTTTTAACATTAAATTCAGCCCCGGTTGAAGCAAGTGATAATTATTTCTCTAATTCAATTGAAGCGGAAGGTAGTGATTGTGGAGTTTCTAGTGGTGACATGGTTGCACCAGTCAGCTTCTCTATTTGTAAGGAAGATTTAGCCTATAATATTATTTATATGGCATTCTCAAAAGTCTTTAACCAGTTTGATGTTTTAAAAGCATTCGTATTTGAAGATGCTGGTTCTCTTGATCAAGAAGGTTATGCAAGCAATATGGGTGGTGCTATATTAGCCATCATTTTAGGTATTACGCAAGTCGTATTCATTGTTGGTGCAATTGTTCTTGGTTTGGCAACGGTAAAAGTTATTTATGCATCGATGACATCAGGCGAATTCCTTGGTAAAGGTGTAAACAAAGTATGGGTAATATTACGTTCATTACTTGTTATTTTTATGATCTTCCCACTGGGGACAGTTTCTCTTGCACAATTATGTATTTTGATGGTAGCTCTTTTTGCTGTAATGGGGGGTAACTTCTTCTACGGTATTTTCTTAAGTACGGTTCAAAAAGAAGCTATGATTGCAGAAAGTGGTCCAAGTGAAGAAAACCAAATGGAAGCTATTTCTCAATCTACTGCATTAATTAATGCGTCACTTTGTCAAAATAGAACTATTAAAGCTATTCGTGATAAAAACTTTGCAAAAAGAGAGGAAAAATGGTTCGGTCTTGACTTTGATGATCAAATGAAACGCTTATCAAATTGTATTGCACCTGAAGCTTATTATTCTTATCCATTAACAACATTCGGTGCTAACCCAGTTAAGCAAGGTAACGTAGAATCTATTAATATTGGTAAAAAAACCAGTTGTGAAGGACTTGGTGGCACAACAGTAATGAGTGAATATAACCCGGAATATCATGGTTATGCATTTACTTGTGGTAGTTTATCATTTGCTAACCCAAGAATAGCTGATGAAGTTTCTACTGCCAATGGTGAATCTGATGCCAGTGCAACATTCATGTCAACTACAAGAGATGCTATATCAACCTATGTCGAAGCACAATACAGTGCTTATGGTTTAGAAGGAAAACTTTCTTCTTATTATGGTAGGGCTGCTGGAGTTATTAAAGGTGGGAATGAATTTGATTATGCAACATTAGATGCTGATATCACATCATTTGCATCTAAATTAACATCAGGTGGTAAAGCTCTATATACAACTGTAAAAACTGAAACAGATCATAACACGGCTGTAAAATCTTTATATGTTGCAAACTCTATACTTTTCAACAACTTATTGGGTGGTAAAAAAGCAGAATCTGAAAGTGTAATTGGTGCTTTAAATGTATCTAGTTTACCAGCTCTTGCTGTAACAGGTGTTGTGGAGTTAGGTAAAACTCTTAATGATAGATATGCTTTAAAAGCAGGAGATGGTTTTGCAGCTCTTGAAAAATATAGTGTCAACGCAGCAAGTGCTCTTGATCAAGTCCATTGTCTACAGAATTTCACAAGTGTAGCAGAAACTATCTATAAAACTCAACAATCATTAACAAGTAATACAGAGACTGATTTTGAAGATTACTTGAAATTACCGGGTGCAGGCTATGCAGGTGAATGCTTATGGTTTAATGCAACTAATGAAATCAATAAAAGATATCAAGTGCCGGGTTATGCAAGTCCATCATTCGGAATAAAAGGAGCTACTGTAAAGATTACAATGGGTCCGGCTGGTAGTTTAGTAACTTCTAAAATTAATAATTCTGCAGTTGCTGCTAAACAAAATACTGACATTATTGGTATGACACTTGAAGCCCAAGCTAACAAGATGGCTCTTGCTTCACACTTCTATGTAGTAAGACAAGCGATCAAACAATCCATGGTTGATGTTTTAGAAGAATCTACGGATAAAGAATTACCTAAGAAAATGAGAAAACAAGGTTTCGCAGCTTTTGGTGGCTATATCTTGCAAGTCTCTAGTGATCAAACAAATTTAAATAAATACATTAAGAAAATCAATACAGGTGTCAAATGGTCTTCTTACTCAGAAGAGAAAGGTGAAGGAATGTATGTTGATCTTGATGCTTTTGGTCAAGTTGATATGAGCGTTGAAAAAAACCAAGTTAAGTTTATTCCAATGGTTCTTTCAGATTTCTTTGGTGGCGGTTCAAGCACTTCTCGTATTGCAGCAGGTGCAGCAACAGGTGGTAACTCAGGCACATCTGGAGATTTTGAGTTTATTGATTCCACAATGAAAATTATTGAAGACGGTTTAACTGGTCCAATGATCTATTTGAAAAAAATGGGTGGCACCGATTTAAATTTACCATTAAGAGCGGGTGTGGAAAAATGTTTTAAAGAAGGTAACTGCTATCCGGGTGATATACATCCAGTTAATGCTTTATCTTATATGGGTATTGATTTAATGGATACAGCTATTAAATTCTATTTATTGAAAATTGTAATTAATATGTTGGCAAAAATTGTAAATGCTGACTTAGGTGGTGACGGTTCTGTAAGCAAAAACCTCTCACTTGCTAAACTTGCAAACATGGTTATGACTGCATTACCTGTTGGTAAATTAGTAAAATATGCTGTAATTGCTGCAGATGCAATTGTAAACTTTTTAGCTCCAATATTTGCATTGTTATTCTTAGCGGGTGTGTTCTTTGGATATATGTTGCCAATATTACCATATGTAGCATTCTTAATTATGTTCTTAGGTTGGGTTGTTTATATCTTTGAATTAATGATTACTGTGCCTATTTGGTTAATTATGATGGCAATACCGGGTCCAACTGGTCAACCTCGTGGTAACTTAACTTTACTATGGCAATATACTGGATTATTATTACTTAAACCTTCATTAATGGTAATAGGATTAATATTTGGTTGGTATTTCTCAGTATTGTCAGTATTCTTTATTAACATGACATTCTTTGGAGTAATGGGAACCGTATTTGATTCACATAGCTCTGTATCTGTCATGGGTATGATTGACGTAATTATGTTCTATTTTGTTTATCTAGTTATTGTGTTTGTTGCATTGAAACATTCATTCTCAATAATATCTTCATTCCCACAAACTGTGGCTGAGGCAATTGAATTGAGAGGCTATGCTGATAGACAAGCAATATCTTCTGTTGGTGCTGAACAACTTCTTGGACTTGCTATTGTTGGTAAGGTAAAAGGAGCATTGTCTGAATCGGTTCAAAACGCAGGTAGAAAATTTGATGAAATTATTGGTTCAGGTCGTGGATTGGAACAGAGACAGCTTAATGCTGCTCGTCAGGAAGCTGCTGATCGTGTTGATAAACACTTCAAAGAATTCAAATCAGGGCCAGAATCACAAGGACAACAAAATAATAGTCAGCAAGAAAAAGGAAGTGGATTCAATGGTTCAAGTGGTGGTTCCACACCTTCAAGTGCTGAAACTAAGAGTCCTGACGGTGATAAAGGAAGTAAAAAGGGAAAAGATGAATAACAGTAATAATTTCCTATATAATAATAAAAGACAACACATTAGTGTTGTTTTTTATTTGACTTTTTTGTATTTTTAATATATGATCCTTCTACTAATGAGGTTAATTATTTATGTTTGAAAAGGAAACTAACAACTACAAATTATCTGATATAATGAATCAAATAGTAAAGTCTGTTAATAATACATTTCCATTACCTATTTGGGTAGAAGCCGAAATCGTCTCTATTAACAAACAAAATTCTAGCGGTCATTATTATCTTGAATTAATTGAAACTGATGATAAAGGGAGTGAAATTTGTAAGAACAAAGCTTCTATTTGGTCATCTAAAGCATCAACTATTTTAGATAAGTTTAAAAAAAATACTGGTTCTGAATTAAAAGCGGGTATTAAAGTTCTTTTAAAATGCCGTGTCTCTTTCCATGCTAAATATCAACTGTCTATCTCAATTGAAGATATTAACCCTGAATTTACACTTGGAGGCATTGAATTAAAAGTTAAACAAATACTTGCACGCCTTGATAAAGAAGGTCTAACAAATAAAAACAAATTAATAAACACTCCCTTTGATTTTTCAAAGATCGCAGTTGTATCACCATCAGGTGCGGCTGGTTTAGGTGACTTTAAAAAAGATGCTGATATTTTAGAAAAATATGATATTTGTCATTTTGATTATTATGAAGCTTTATTCCAAGGTTCAGATACAAATAAAAGTGTTACTGCCGCCATACAAAAAGCAGCAGCAAAATATAAAGAATATGATGCCCTTATTGTTATTCGTGGTGGTGGTGCTAAAACTGATTTACACTATCTGAATGAATACGAAATTGCCGCCGCTATCTCAGCAACACAAATACCTGTTTTTGTTGGTGTTGGACATGAACGAGATAAAGGCGTTTTAGATTATGTAGCACATACATCATTTGATACTCCAAGTAAAGTTATTGGACATATTTTTGCTGTTATAGTGAATAATGCTACAATCATTAAGAACTCTGTGAAAACCATTGACAATGGTGCAAAAACATTAGTAACAAAATACAAGAGTGAAACCATCCAGCAATTTGAAATGATACAAGTTCATTCTAAAAAAAATCTACAACTTTTTATGACTCGAATAGAAAGTCTTTATGACAATATCAAAAAAGACAGTAAGAATAATCTATCTAATTTAAAAATACAAGCAATTACTAATCATGAAACCATATTAATGGTTGCTAAAAATAATGTCAAAAATATAAAAACAGAAGTTGTTCAAAAGTATAGCTATATCTTACAGCAAAGTAAGGGTATGGTAACAATGACAGTAAAAGATATTGAAAACCTTGATAAAATAATTTCAGGATATAACCCTGAATACATACTTCAAATTGGATTCTTACTTGCTAAGAAACAAGGTAAACTAATAAGTAATATGAAAGATTTAAAAGTTGATGATGAAATAGACTTAACATTTAAAGACGGCACTGTAACAGTTAAAATAATAGGAGATAAACATGACTAACGAAACTTTAGACTTACAAAAATCAAAAGAAAGATTGGAAGAAATTGCAGATTTATTTAAAACAAACCGAGTAAGTATTAATGACATACTTCCATTAATTGAAGAATCAGCTAAACATAAATCAAATATTATGGAAAGAATTGAGTTGATATCCAAAGCTTTGGATGAAAAGATAGAGCAAGAAGCAAAGGATTAACCTTTGCTTTTTTTGTTTTCGTAAATAGTATAAAAACTTATTGGTTGAATATGGAATGGTGGGAAACCTGAATAATGTACTATATTTTCTACTTCCTGCCTGAGATAAGGGAATATAATACTTGGCAGATTAACATTTAGCACTTCTTCCAACTCTGATTCAGGAACATCAGTAATATTAAATAAACCACCTTTTTCTACTTGTATCACACTGACAACATTGTCATTTTGATCAGTAGTTGTTACTTTTGAAGTCATAACAATTTCATACATGTTTTCAATTTTATCACCCAATATATTGATATTAAAATTCAATTCCAAATTTGGTTTCAAACTGAGTTGTTGATAAAATACTTGTGGAGTATTTGTACCTTCTGATAACATTTTCTTTGTATACACATTTTTTAATATAATAGCCATGTAGCCTCCTTAAATTTACATTTCATTATGTAACATATTCATTAAAAGTCAATTATTTACTTTAAAATATGTTTTTTATGTTGACTTTTTATCTTCTATTCAATACAATTTATTTATTTTATTAATTAACGGAGAAAACTATGAATACACTGACATTTGTTGGAAAAATAGAATATATGCAATTAATACCGGAAGGTAACTATCAAATAGCACAAGTAATTTTTATAGAAAAACATGATAATGTGGTTAACTATATTCCTTGTCTTATCCCACATAGAGTGCTAGAAGAATTTGAAGATCACATTGATATTGGCACTATTTTAGAAGTCAGTGCTCATCTTGATTATAAAACTACCATGAAAGACGGTTCATTATCAATCTCTCAAAAAATAATAATAGATAAAATGGCTTATTTTGAATTAAATGAAGATATTGTTAGCTTAGATGTTAAAGCTCTAGGGGATAGATTCTTCGATAATAAAATTATTTTTGATGTTCCATTTTAATAAAAAGTAGTGTAGTATAAATTTTTACTGTAAAATAAAAGAATTTAATGGAGTAGATAATGATTAGGAACAAAAAACAAGAAACAAGAGTAGTTGATAAACGACTACTTATCTTAATTATATTCTTTGGTTTATTCTCAGTTATCTTGTTTAGTAGACTTGTATATATACAAATGATACAACATGACAACTTTGCTGAATTGAGCCGTAAGAACATATTGAAAGAAAACTATTTAATCCCAAAACGTGGTGAGATTGTAGATAGAAAAGATAGAGTTATTGCTGATAATAGACCTATGTACTATGCTGTTGTCGTACCCGAAGAAATTGAAGGGTTTAAGAAAAATAAACAAGAGTCTGCTGAAGCTTTCGTTAATAGAGTTTCTGAATTTATTAATCTTGAAGACAAACAAAAGAATAAATTGGTTACTGAAATTCTTAGAACTCCCATGTTTAAAGAAGTTGTTGTTAAAACCGACTTGGATGAAAAAGAATTATCAGAAGCAACATCTAATATCAAATATTTGAAAGGCTTAAACATCAGTTCTGCTTTTGTTAGGCAGTACCCATATAAAGATATGTTCCTATCTGTTCTAGGTTATGTAGGTAAAGCTACACAGAAAGACTTTGATAACTATGATGGCACATTAACTAACTTAGATTATATTGGTAAAACAGGACTTGAATATGTTTATCAAAAACAAATTCATGGTATTCATGGTCAAGAAATCATTGCAATTAACGCAGGTGGTCGTATTATTAACCGTGAAGTTAAGTATCCACCAGTACAAGGCCAGAAATTGGTAACAACACTTGATTTGGATCTTCAACAAATTGCATCTGATATGTTGAAAGGTGAAAAAGGAGCTGTCGTTGCAATGGACCCAAATAATGGTAATATTCTTGCTTTTGTAAGTACGCCTTCTTATGATGCTAACCAATTTATTAAAGGCATCACAACAAAAGAATATAATGAGTTCTTTAAAGTTGACTCACCATTGTTTAACCGTGTTTTAATGGGTCAATATCCGCCAGCTTCCACATTCAAACCATTTGTTGGTATGGCAGCATTAGAAGGTGAATATATCTCTCCATATGAGCAAGTATTCTGTGGTCCATATTATTCACTACCGGGTTCTAGAAGAAAATTCCTTGACTGGAAAAGACAAGGACATGGTAATTTGGATATGATTCAAGCAATTGCAGTATCAGCGGACGTATACTTCTATAAACTGGGAACAGCAATGGGTATTGATTATCTTCATGATGTTATCAAACATTTTGGTTACGGTGAAAAAACAGGTATTGTTTTACAAGGTGAGAAAGCTGGATTATTACCATCTACTGCTTGGAAAAAACAAGTAAAAAAAGAACAATGGTGGAAAGGTGAATCTGTTATTGCTGCTATTGGGCAAGGTTATACTGTAACTACACCTCTACAAATGGCTGTTGCAACCTCTATGTTGGTTAACGGTGGAACAAAATACAGACCAAGACTTACCAATTTAGAAGATGTCCAAATTCTTGACAAAGTTAACTTTAAGAAAGAGAATGTGAATCTTATTAAAGCAGGTATGAGAGAAGTAGTTCATGGTAAACGTGGTACCGCTCGTGGTGCTATTAGTGGTAAAAACAAAATTGATTTTGAAATGGGTGGTAAAACAGGTACTGCACAGGTTTATTCAACACATGGTGTTAAAGATGCCAAGGCAATGGCTGAAAAACCAAAATATTTAAAAGACCATGCTTTGTTTATAGGATTCGCCCCATATGAACATCCCGAAATCGTGGTGGCAGTAATTGTAGAAAATGGTGAGCATGGTAGTACAACATCAACACCTATTGCAGTTGCATTAATGAGAAAATATCTTGAGAAAGATAAGCCAGTTGAAGCAACTCCTACTACACCAACCAATGGGAACCCTGCTGTCACGACACCAGCCCCACAAACTGCTGCTCCTAGAGCAGCCAGTATAAACAATAATACAAACAATGTTGCAATATCCGATGATTTAGCTGATGTGAGGAAACACTTATGATTATTCAAGGAACAAATAATAAAAAAGGAGCCTCTTGGCTCATAGATAAAGTATCAAAACTGCATATGGACTTTTGGTTACTATTGGGTATTACAGTAACTTGTTTATTTGGATTTATTGTTTTATACTCTGCATCTAACCAAAACGCAATTGTAGTTGAAAAACAGATTTTTAGATTGATGCTTGGTTTTTGTGTAATGATATTTGTAGCACAAATTAACCCAATTATTATTAAAGTTTGGTCACCAAGATTATTCTTAATAGCATTCTTGCTATTGGCCGCTGTTCCAATTTTTGGAGAAATTAGTCTTGGTGCTCGACGCTGGCTTGATATTGGTATCATTAGATTCCAACCATCAGAGTTCTTTAAAATATTATTACCTTTAATGTTGGCATGGTTAGCGACGGAATACGGAATGCCAAATACATTTAAAAGATTATTTGTAAGTTTAATGTTCTTAGCAATTCCAGTTTTACTAATCATGAAGCAACCAGACTTAGGAACTTCTATATTGGTATTAGCATCTTCATTTGCGGTAATTTTCTTGGCAGGTATTAGCTGGATTGTTTTAACTGGTGCTTTAACTGCCTTTTTAATTGCTGCTCCGGTTCTTTGGTATATACTTCATGATTATCAAAGACAGCGTATTTTAACCTTGTTTAATCCAGAAAGTGATCCATCAGGTGCTGGCTTCCACATTATTCAATCAAAAATCGCAATAGGTTCAGGTGGTTTCTCAGGTTCAGGTTGGTTAAACGGTACACAAGCTCATTTAAACTTCATACCAGAACAGAAAACAGACTTTATTTTTGCAGTATTAGCAGAAGAATTTGGTTTTATTGGTTTTGCATTCTTAATGATTTGCTACAGTTGCATTATTTTAAGGATGGCATATATGACTTATAAGATGAATGATGTTTTTGAAAAATTAGTAAGTGGTTCCATCATCATGATGCTTATTTCATATGTTTTTGTTAACATTGGAATGGTAACAGGCATTCTACCCGTAGTAGGAGTTCCATTACCACTTATGAGCTATGGTGGTACATCATTAATTACAATGATGGTTGGTTTCGGACTGATTTGTTCATTTTACAATAGAAGAAATACTAAATAACGGCTTAGGCCGTTTTTTTTTATTTAAAAATATGGTATAATATAAGTAACAAATAAATAATGGTCTTAATAATGGCGACTTTAAAGGAAAAAATTAATTATATCACTAATCAATTTAGTGCAGGTAAGCCAGCAATTACTGGTGAGCCTAGTAACGAATTTCTCATAGGTGTTATCAGTGAATTATCTGCTGATGAAACAAATTATGCTGAATTTAAAGACAGTATTCCAGCAATACACAAAGCGGCAATGGAAGAACTTAGTGTTAGCACACAAGATTCAAAACATTTGTTGGTTTCTAGCATGTTAAAAAACTCAGGCATTACATCTACGTTAAAAGAGGAAAACATTACTCAGAAACCTATATTCGTTGAATTTTTACTTGAAAAAGCTAATAAATTAAGTACAGAAGAAGGCAATGATTTAATTAACAAAGAGCTTAGTGAATTAATGTCTCATGCCTTTGATGAAAAAAATAAAAGAATTGAAATTTCTAGTCTTTTGGCAGTGACTCATAAATGTCTTACACAAGCTACATTAGCTGAAGATGATATTGTTAATAGATATATGGCTAGTGAGAATTTCTCAGGTGATGAATATGCAAAATTATGTGGAGCAACCCTTGCTTTCAATGATTTAAAAGACTTATTCGATTATGATTTAACTGAAAATCAAACTAACACATTAGCAACATCTCTTAAATTAATTGACAAAATGCAAAATGAAGCTATGTCTGATCCAACATCAAATGTTGACGATCTTATTTTGGAAGCTAAACTAAAATATGCAAAATCATTCTTCTCAAATGATTTAGACGTTGAAGCTCAACTACATAAAGTTAGATCGGAAGCAAGTCTAGAAGAAAGTGCTGGTATGATTTCTGGTTATGATATAGGAACGCCAGTAAAACAAACTTTAAAAGCTCAAGAAGAAAATAAATCTGATCAATCTAAGTTTGATTTGATGATGTCATGGGAAGAAAAATATAATGACTATCTTAAACAATTAGTTAATGTTCGCGTCATGACATCAGGCGATAAGTTTAATAAAAGATTTGCAACACATGGATTTGCTCCTGCAACGGCGAACGTATTTGGTGACAGTATTGTAAGCTGTGATAAATTTGGTTCACCAACAGCAACTCTTTGGAATATTTCTCCACTTACTGGTACAATGAAACTATCAAGAGATATTCGTTATGATGATGCCGCTGGATGTCAAAGAGCTTTCACATTGGCAGCTCTAAATGCAAGAAGACAAGGTTGGGATGAAATATTCCTTAATCATCCGGGTCCAGACAGAGAAGCAAAAGAATTTATTGAACAAAGTTTCAATGCTATGATTACTGTTGGTGATTACAGCTTTGACGCAATTAGTGTTCCAAGACGTTACCAGTATGTTCTTGATAAATTAATTTTAGATGCACAAGCAGGAACGCTTGAAAATAACCTTAATGTAAAAGAAGAAGTTCGTAACGGCCCAGCATTAAAACCAGAGCCTGTTGTGGAGTTGAACGATGATGAAGCACCAACACCAGAAAAAAAAGATCAACCAGAACAAACAGCATCAAAAGTTACTGCTGATAGTCAAAGTGAATCACCAAGTGAAAAAACTGTGGAAGCATCAAGTCCAGATACAGTAATACCAAGTGCTTTCGAACAAACAGACGAATTGGCATTTGATATTCCTAAAGATGACTCAACCAAAACTACAGTTCCTATGGATGATTTTGAAGCTTCTAGACATGAAGAGATGGTTGCGGAAAGGGAGCACGATCATTTATTTGATGACTCTCATTTAAGAGATGATAGACCTGAACCACAATATGATTCACCACACTTCGATTATGATGAAGAACACAGACATATGGCAGATAACTATGTTCCAGAAGAAGCAGGACATTTTGATTATCCTGATGGTGAAGGAATAGATTATACTATACCAGATGAGCTTAAAAATGATCATAAAGCAAGTGTTGAAAAATTAGAAGAAGGTTCAACACCTAAAAATGATGATAATAAAAACAAAGGTAGAATAAGATTCAATCCTTAATTATCTATAAAATAAAAGAAAAAGGTCACTGTGAAGTGGCTTTTTTTATTGATTGTTTTAATTTTTATGATAATATTTCTAGTATTATTAAAATTTTGAGGATTCATTTAATGTATAATATTTTTCAAAAATATGAAATTGCAAAAAAAACAAACCAGTATAATTCAATGGTAAAAAAAATTAATAAGATTAATTTGGAAAAATTAAATCTTGAAGAATTGAAAGATCAAGCTCTAAAAGATGTATCTAATAATGAAGCTGATGTGATTACTACATTTGCAACTATTAAAGAAATGATTAATCGCCATTTTGGATTTAAAGTGCATGATGAACAATTGTTAGGAGCACTGTCTCTTTATTACAATAATATTATAGACATGAAAACAGGTGAAGGTAAAACAGTTGTTGCTATTTTTCCAGCAATTATGAATGCTAAATTAAATAATAAAGTTCACATTGTTACGGCTAACGATTACCTTGCTATTAGAGACTATAACACAACCAAACCTATATATGAATTTTTTAATTTAACAACATCTACTATTCAAGAGAATGATAAAAGAGCAATAAAACGTGAAAAATATAAAGATCATATTATTTATACGAGTGCGAAAGTCCTTTGTTTTGATTATTTGAATGATAACTTAGTAAAAGATATAAATGCTAAAATTCAACAAGGGTTACATGTTGCTATTATCGATGAAATTGACTTTGTATTAATTGAAGAAGCCCGTGCTCCTATTTCAATTTCTGGAGGCACTACAGATACGCTACATTCAGCATTACTTTTCCAAGAAAATATTGCAAGATTTAATCCTGATGTTGAGTTTACTATTGATGATAAATCAAAAAATATTGAATTTAATGAAGCGGGATTCAAAGTTCTTGAAGAATTACTCCTTTCTAATGATTTAATTAAAGAAAAAGAAGATTTATATACTCATGAGAACACTAAATTTTTACAAACAGTATACCAAACAGTAAGAGCTAACTATACACTTCAAGTAGATGTTGATTATATTGTTAGAAATGATGAAATTGTAATTATTGATGAAAATACTGGACGCCTTAGTGAAGGTAAAAAATGGATAGGCGGTTTACACCAAGCTGTTGAGATTAAAGAAGGCGTTTCTATACATAAAGAGGCCAATACATTAGCAGCATCATCTTTACAAGGTTTCTTTATTAAATATAATTCTTTTGTTGGAATGAGTGGTACTGCTAAAAATGATGGTATAGAATTTAAAGAAATTTATGGTTTAGATGTTATAGAAATTCCAACCCATAGAAAAGTAATCAGGAAAGATTATGATGATCTACTTTACTATAAACAAGATAAAATTATAGAAAATATCCTTGATGATGTTAAAAACACATTAGAACAAGGTCGTCCAATCCTATTGGGAACAACCAGTGTAAAAGATTCTGAACTCATTTTTAAAGTATTACAAGAAAATGGTATTCAATGTGATATATTGAACGCTAAAAATCATGAAAGAGAAGCTTCTATTATTGAAAATGCAGGAAAGGCTAAACACGTTACCATTTCAACAAATATGGCTGGTCGTGGTACTGATATTATGTTAGGCGGAAATAAAGACACTGAAGTCTTAGCGTTTATCGAGTCTGGACTCAGCAAAGAAGATGCTATTGAAAAATGGAAAACAGAAAATAAACGCATTAATGATTTAGGTGGATTGCATGTCATAGGATTCTCAAGAAGCACATCTAGAAAGATAGATAATCAATTAATTGGCCGTTCAGGTCGTCAAGGGGATAATGGATCTTCACGCTTTTATCTATCTATTGAAGATGATTTGTTGAGTGTATATGGAAAACCTTTAATATTACTATTCAATACGTTAACTATGGGCGTTAAAACAGCAGGTATCTCTGACAAGAGATTATCTAAACATATATTAGAAGCACAATCAAAAAATGAAAACTTCTTGTTTAATGCCCGCAAGAGCTTAATAAAGTATAGTGAAATCACTGAAAAGCAAGCAGATATTATTGTTGATATGCGTAATAGTGTTCTAAAACAAACTAACTTTAAAAATACTATTGAAAATATATTTAAAAAAGCTGTTGGGTATATTGTTTCCGACTTAGATGATATTGAGTTTATTGATGAAAAGGTGATTGCTTTACATAGTGAATTGAAAGCATATTTTAATTTTGATGATGATTTTATTGAAACCCTTAAAGATAAAAATATAGAATTTGTTGTTGATGAAACTTTAAAACATTTAATGTCTATTTATGAAAGTAAACGTTCATTATTTGAAGAAAGTTCGCTTTTTGAAAAAGATCTAATATTGGATGTGATTGATAATGCATGGACTGAACATCTAACAGCGTTAGAGAACATGAAGAAAGGAACATCATTCAGAACATTTGCTCAGAAAAATCCACTTGATGAATTCAAGAATGAATCATTTAAACTATTTAATTTTTTAATTAGACAAATATTCATTGATACTGCAAGCATTATTATTGAGTTCAATCCGATTGACTTTATTGAGAAAATAGAGGATAATGGATCGAATATTTTACCTACGAATAAGACACAAGGAACCAACAATTTCTTGATTGCAAACAAACACGGATTCTAAGGAGAGCAAATGAGTAAAAATATATTAGCTGGATTAAATGATAGACAAGCAGAAGCTGTTACTTCAAAAAATAAACGAGTATTAGTAATTGCTGGTGCTGGTAGTGGTAAGACTAGCGTATTAACTAAAAGAGTTGCTTATTTATTGGATAATGATTTTCCAAGCGATTCTATTTTTGCAGTAACCTTTACCAATAAGGCAGCAAAAGAAATGAAAGAAAGGGTTGAATTATTACTAGGTGATCAAAACGTATCAGCCATGTGGTTAGGTACTTTTCATAGCCTATTTAATAAAATACTTAGAAAACACTCACATTTGGTAAGTGTTGAATCCAATTATGAAATTATCAGTGATGATGATCAAAAGAAAATATTAAAATTAGTAGCTATGGAAGATTTAAAACTTTTCCAAGAATATGATGGTCGTGAACGCACTACTATGATTAAAGAAGCTGTTAATGAAGCGATTATGTATATATCATCTTGCAAGGATAAAGGAAAACGTCCAGAAGATTGTGAATGGACTAATTTTGAAAATAATAAACACTGTACTAACTTGTTGGCTATTTATTTTAGATATGAAGAACGAATGAGAGAATTAAATGTTGTAGATTTTGGAGATTTAATTCTTTATCCATATATTATTTTCCGTGATAATCCTAGTGTTTTGAATATTTATAAGAAAGCATTTAAACATGTCTTGGTAGACGAATTCCAAGATACTAACTTTACTCAATATGAATTAGTGAAAATGTTAGCTGGTACTGATTACTTGTTTGTCGTAGGTGATGATGATCAATCAATTTATGAATGGCGTGGTGCTAATGTTGAAAATATTTTAGATTACGACCAATTATTTAAAGATGCTCATATCATTAAATTAGAACAAAACTATCGTTCAACTGAGCATATTTTGAATGGTGCAAATGGTTTAATTGGGATGAACCAAAAAAGACGCGGTAAAAATCTTTGGTCTACTAATGGTGAAGGGGATAAGATTCAAGTTCATACTTTTAACGCTCCTTATGAGGAAGCTGAATTTGTAGCGACTACTATATACAATAGGATGAGAGAAGGTAAAGAAGCAAAAGATTTTGCTATTCTTTATAGAATTAACGCCTTGTCACGAAACATGGAAATGAAATTAAATGATTTCAAAATTCCTTACAAGATTATTGGTGGCCTAGCTTTCTGGGCACGTTCTGAGATTAAAGATATGCTCGCTTACTTGTCTGTGATTGAGAACCCAAGTAACTCATTAGCTTTTGAACGTATTGTTAACGTTCCTACTCGTGGAATTGGTGAAAAATCATTCATTAAAATTAGAACTTTTGCTGAAGACAATAAATTAAACATTAAAGAAGCAATGGATCAGATGATTGAAGAAAAAGCATTCCCTAAAAAAGCTGCTGCCAACATTTCAGAGTTTAAAGATTTGATTGCTGAATTACATCAAATGAAAGAAAATGGTGCATCCATTAAAGATTATATTGAATACATTTTAGAAAATACAACTTTGATTGATTTTTATAAAGAAGATGGCTCAGAGAAAGGTGATGAACGTATAGCTAACTTAATGGAACTTATATCAGCAAGTGAATCATTTGAAACATCAAATCAAGAAAACTCAATTCAAGATTTTGTTAACTTTGCTATGTTGCAAACCACTTATGATAAAGATCCAAATAGTAACTCTGTTCAATTGATGACAGTACATACTGCAAAAGGTTTAGAATTTGACACTGTTTTTGTAATTGGAATGGAAGATGATATTTTCCCAAGTGCAAGAAGCTTGAAAGAAAAGAAAATCGAAGAAGAACGTCGATTAGCCTATGTTGCTTTAACAAGAGCTAAAAAACATCTATTCTTATCATCAGCGGCTGCACGTTTCCCTAATGCATCGTATAATACATCAATGTTCATTAATGAAATACCAGAAGAACATTATGAAGTGTTTGACCATAAAAAATTATTCGGTCAAAATCAGTATAATGGATTTAAAGAAAACGTAGATAAAGCAAGACAAGCTAAATCTATGGCTTATGACAATATTAAGGTAGGTAAAGACATTAATCATAACAAATTCGGTAAAGGAAAAATCCTTTCTTATACTAATGAAGGCAGTTATTATCTTATTACTGTCAACTTTGATAAGCATGGTAAAAAAACCATTATGTACACGAAATAATATGAAAAAATAATATATAAAAGTATTGACTTTTCCTCCCATTAGCAATATAATACTCACACAATTTAAAACTAATGGAGGAAACACCCAATGACTAAAATTAAATCAATTGATGACCGTAGCAACAGCGTTCGTATCCAATACAGCACTGAGGATAAAATCCCAAGTAGTATTACTATTGACCCTACGATCTTTAAGCTGTTAAACGCTCAATTTGGTAATGGTAAAGAATGGCTACAGAACAAAGCGAAAGAAAAGCGTGCTGAACTTTTGAGAGAAGCTACCAAGCTTTCTGAAGAAAAGCAATTGTTCAAACGTGATAGCAAAGGTAAATCTATTGCGATTACTCCTGAAGAGTTTATCCGTGGTAAGATTTCTGCTGCTGTTCGAGATGAAGCCTTAACTGAAATTGCAAAACCAGAACTTGTTGCTAAGAGCAACATTTAAAGAAAGGAAAAACCGGCTCATGCCGGTTTTTTACACATAAAATAAATTAAAATAAATTTACTTCATACACACCATCTAATTCTCCATCATTTTCATCTACCTCTATGATTAAGAATTTCTTCAATAAATCAATTCTATCTAAGGTTGCGGTATTATCACAATCGATATTTAACAAATTACCACTAGGATACATAACCTCTAACCCTGTATCAGTAGGAGAGTAAGTCACACCTTCAATTTCACTTTCATATTGATTAAAAACGAATAGTATTACTGGATCTTTAATATTATCAGGGACTAAAAAATCGCCTGTATTCAAAACTTTTCTCATGTTCTTCCATTGACTTGTTTTTCTTTTATTTTATCATTACTAAATAATTATTCAAATGCAAGAAAAACAAAATTAGGAGTTAATAATGTATAGTGAAAATTTTGAGATGAAAAGCGGGTTTTTATCAGTTAAGTCTATTAGTGTAAGAAATGATAACTTAAAAGAATTTGAAATCCATATTAAGCGTTCTGTTAAACAAGCACCATTTTTGTTTAAGTATGCTCCATTCTTTGTTGACGTTAGTGAAATCAAAAATCTTAATTTTGAAGAAGTATTTAGTATTTATAATAAAGCTGCTGAAATTTATAAAGAAAATGGAATGTTTGTGTTAGGTGTAAAGGACTGTAAAAAATCACATAAGGAATTATTTCAAGAAAAAGGTGTTCTTGTCTTTCTTGACATTCATGGAGCGTCTGCAAATATACCCTTATCTAAATCAAATGAAACTGAACAGAAAGAAAATACTCCTTTAGAAAAAATAGTTGAAGTTGAGAAAGTTGTAGAAAAAGTGGTTGAAAAAATTATTTATCAAAGTGATATTCCCCCAATGATTTATGAAGGTGTTGTTCGTGGTGGACAGCAAATATATGCAGAAGGTCGTGATCTAATTATATTTGGTCATGTTAATACAGGTGCAGAAGTAGCTGCTGGTAGAAATTTGATAGTTATGGGAGCAGCAGATGGACGTTTAATTGCTGGGGTAGACAATAAGGACTCTATTATTATTGCAAATAATTTCCAGCCATCACTTGTTTCAATACATGGAAACTTTTTAATTATTGACGAAGATCATGAATATTTTGGTAAAACAGTAAAAATTAAGTTAATTGATGGACAGCTTATTTATCAGGAAATGGATTCATAATTAAAAAACGTTATTTTAATCTGAAAATATATACAAATAAAGTTTAATTTTTTAATATAAACTATTGATTTTTGTTTTATTTTCAATACCATATAGAATACAATATAAAAAAACGGGACAAATTTTATGATAGAAGACATCAAATCAAGCAGAGTAAGAAAAGTAAATAATGCATTAAATCATGGCAACATTCAAGAGAACGAATTAAATTTGATGGCTGAGTTCGAGGATGAAGAACTTGCTGAATTCCTTTATTTAATTGAGCAGGGGATTATATCACATAATATCCTTGCTTACTATTTTGTTGTGTATAACAAAAACAGAATAAAGACTATTGAAAAAAAATATAAATACGATTTTATTAATAGTTTACTTGCTTCTGCATGGGTGGATAGCTATCAAGATCAAGATGCTGATACTATTGTAGATATGTTGTTAGGATTAAGTTTTATAAATACAGACCTACTTTCACGTATTCGTTCAGGACTCAAATTAAATTCTAAAAAATTAAATGCTTTTGATTTAAAAGTTGAACAAATTATTAAAGTCCTTATGGAAAGAGCGGCTGCTGGAAATCTTTATAAGACTTTAACTAGTGTTGATCAACCTGATTATGAAGTTCTTACTGATGATGACAATGTTCTATTCTTGACTATTAAAGAAGATCTAGAAAATATTTCCAACGTCCTTGAAATCTATGAAATAAATCATGGAAATTTCCAAAATAAAGAATATTTGAGTAAAGATCCTAAAAAGCTGGCTAAGTATGAAGAAGAATTAAGAAATGAAATAAAAACCTATTTTAAGTTAGACGACATGACTCGATTTAATTATCTCCCAGATCATTATAAAGAAGTTATTTTAGGTGCGTTAACAGGTGATAATAACGTTAAGAAGACAGAAGAAAAAGTATTTGCTAAATCTCAAAAAAATCAGAAAAATTTTAAATCGAAAGAGAAAGTTGATCTTTTAGATTCTTTATCAACAGTTGAAAGAGATGAGGTTGAACTTGAACCTGTTTTAAATACCAGTGAAGATAAAGTATTTGGTGCGTTTGATAAAGTTGTTAATTCACGTAAAAAAGAGAAAGTTAAAGAAAAAGTTGATACTGCTCTTGGCGTTCATGATATTTTAATTGGTATTGAAGAGAAAAGAACATCATCACATTTCTCAGTATTGTTTAAAATTGTTATAGCATTGCTTGCTATCATGGCATTGATTGGATGGGGACTTAGTGTTCGTTCTAATAACACCGATGGTAGCGACCATGTAAAAGATTTAACTTACCAAGAAATATTGTCTTATAAAATTTCATCAGGTGGTGATGCTAAGTACGACATGAAAATAAACAGATCAAATACAGGTGATATTGGAAATGGATCAGTTAAAGAATCTATTCCAAATGTTGAGTAATATTCTCATCGGAGAGAATATTACCTATTCATTTGTTGTTTCTATTATCATTATAATAACAGCTATCTCATTATCGGTAGCTGTTTTTAAATTTATATTCTTAGCAAAAGAACATTATCATTCATTAAAATTTTTGAAAATTTTCAATAATTCTAATGATTTAGAAGATGTGTTAGAAAATGCATCTGAAATGAAGTCTAAATCAATATTAGCCACTGCATATTTCTATGGTTTCAAAGAGTTTTATAGTGTATATAAACTTAACCCTCATTATCAATCAGGGTCAAGCATTGCTTTAAGCACAAGAACAATGGAGCTTGCGATATCAAGAAAAATAGAAAGAGCCAATGGATATTCATTCATGCTTTATTTATCTTTTATTTTACCGGGCTTGGCTATTTGTGCAATTATATTTAATTATTCAAATTATATTGAAATTTATAAGTCATTTGATAATATAGATCCAAAAATACTTGTTGATTCTTTAAGATTGTTCTTTTTAGCTATCGCAAGTTCATTGTTAATTTCATCATTATTCATTTTTATAGATAAATATCTTGAAGCAAGACTTTTAAAATTTAAAAAATTTGTTGATGAATATACTTTGATAATACATAAAAGATTTTATTCAAAAGAGTATGATATAGAGAATTAAGGAGATCGCATGTTATACAAAAAGAAAAAACCAGTAATATTTGTCATTTTTACTTATGTGTTTTATTTATTTGCAACCATATTTATTGTGTTAGGTTTATTTAACCTATCTAATTTTGCTTATAAAGAATACAATAAAGATAAAGTGAATGAACCAACACCTGTTGCTGAGTTGGCGTTACAGCCTATTGAAATGGAAGTTCCTGAAAGTAACAACGTAATTGAAGAAGTAAAAGAAGAAGATATACCATTGGCTAAAGATCCAAAAGTAGAAGCTGCAATGAAACAAGTATCTGATTACTATATTAGTAATATAGCACGATTTATTAAGCCGCATTTTGCAGCTAAAAAAGAAAATATGTGCAGTTTAGGTTACAGTGTAAGTAAACTAGAATTAACCATTATATCTTGTGACGATTATGCTTTTGGAAGACAGATTGAACTTGCTACAGCAAAATTCAAACCATACAACGGAAAAGTCGTAAATGGTGTTGACCTTAGCAAAGAAATAGTTTATTTTAATTACTTAGCAAAATGATATACATACTATAAATGAGAGGTTCTTACATATGTTAAAAAAAGCTTTAGTTGGAATTTTTCCACTTGTATTTACTTATACAGCACATGCGGATGTTTTAAGTATTGATATTGAAGTAGAAGAAAAGAAAATACCTGTTATTTTCTATAATGAGAATGGGAATTCCAGTTTCAATAATGAAATGGTATTAAAAACTCAAACAAATATATTTAAAACTAAAAAAGCTGATATTATAAAAGGCAATGGTGACTCATGTGTAAACAATGCAAAGATTAAGAAATTATCTTTATATTGTGTCCATATGAAAACTGATAATTCGGGTTATTCTAGCAATACTACAACGGTTACCATTGAAAGTGTAGGTTTCTCAAATCAGAATACTTTTAAACAAAACTTTACTTTTGATACATCAAAAGATGCTTTCTATAATGCTAGTAATCAAGTCAGTGATTTTGTTTACAAAACAATTTTTAACCAAAATAGTTATTTCAATTCAAAATTAGCTTATGTGAAAACGGCTAAAACGGAATCAGGCAATGTTTATAATTTGGCAACAAGTAATATTGATGGCAGTAATGAGAAAGTATACTTTACTTCAAAAGCACCTATTATGTCAATTGATTGGTCACCAGATAATACAAAATTAGCTTATGTATCTTATGAACGAGTTCGTTCAGGTATTTATATACATGATCTTGTTACTGGACATAGAACGCAGCTTACTCACTTTAAAGGTATTAATGGATTCCCTTCTTGGAACCCTAATGGGAAAAGTATTGTGATGTCACTTTCAAAAGATGGTACTTCTGACCTTTATATTTATGAGTTCTCTTCACGTAGATTGTTCAAATTGACTAATGACAATAAAGCAGATGAAACAGAACCAACTTGGTTAAATAGTGAAGAAATTATTTATACTTCTAATCGTTCAGGTTCACCAACTATTTATAAATTTAATATCGTTTCAAAGAAAAACACATTGCTTCAATCACAATATAAGTATGTAACGACACCTAAAGTATCTAAAGATGGAACTTTTGTTGTTGCGACCTTTAAAAATGGAAAAAGCTATGGTTTAATAAAAATTACAGAAAAAGGCAAGACTTCTCTAATAACTAGAGATTATTTTGGTGAGTCACCTACTGTATCAGCAAATAACAAATTAATTATGTATTCGACCAAAGCAAAAAACGGTTTAACTGTCTTAAAAGCAGTTGATTTGGAAGGCACAGAGTTGTTTACAGTAGGTTCTAATGTATCCAGTATAAAAGAACCGGCATTGTCTAATTAAATAGGAGAAAAATAAAATGAAACAGTTTAAACTAGCAACAACATTGACATTGCTATCTTTCGCATTGTTAGCAGGATGTTCAAAAGACAAAACATCAGACACAACTACAACTGATGGTATAATTAAAGACGAAGTAAGTGTATATAGCGTATCTGATGATAAACTATCATCAGAACTTGGAAGTATACTTAGTGAAGATGGTTACACAGGTTCTATTAGCAATGTTCCACTTGAAGAAAAAAGTGATATTCTTTCACATGATACTGTATACTTTGCATTTAACAGTAGCGAAATTACACCTGACATGAAATTTATTATTGACAAACATACTAATTTCTTGAAAAAGCACAACAATATTAAAGTTGTCTTAGAGGGACATACTGATGAACGTGGTTCTAATGCTTACAACATTGTTCTTGGTGAAAAAAGAGCACAATCCATCAAAGATGTCATCCTACAAGAAGGTATCCCTGATACTCAAGTAGAAATAATTAGCTACGGTGAATCTAGACCCAATACCACAGGTGGTAATGAAGCAAATTGGTCTAAAGATCGTAGAGCCGTGTTTACATATCAGTAATTGGAGAAATAGTATATGTCAAAAGTAATCGTAATTACATCGGGTAAAGGTGGAGTTGGTAAAACAACAACAAGTTCAAATATTTCAATGGGCCTCGCTATGCGTGGCTTTAAAGTAGCAGTTATAGATTTCGATATTGGTTTAAGAAATCTAGATCTAGTAATGGGTTGTGAACGTAGAGTTGTTTTCGACTTTGTTAACGTTATTAATGGTGACGCTAAATTAAAACAAGCATTAATTCAAGATAAAAGAGAACCAAATCTTTATATTCTTGCAGCATCACAAACAAAAGAAAAAGAAGCATTAACAAAAGAAGGTGTTGGACAAGTTATTGCTCAGTTAAAAGCTGACGGTTTTGATTTTATCATTTGTGATTCGCCTGCTGGTATTGAACATGGGGCGATGATGGCTATGTATTATGCAGATGAAGCGATATTGGTAACAAACCCTGAAGTTTCATCTGTTAGAGACAGTGACCGAATGATTGGTATGTTAAAAAGCAAATCAAAACGTGCAGAAGATGGTAAAGAACCTATTAAAGAACACCTATTAATCACTCGTTACGACCCGAACAGAGTAGAGAAAGGTGAAATGTTAAATAAAGGAGACATTGTTGATTTATTGTCTATAAAACTCATTGGTATTATACCTGAGTCCGAAGAAATCATTAAAGCTTCTAACAATGGTGAACCTGCAATTAGAGAAGTTGGAACGACAGCTTCGACTGCTTATCGTGATGCGGTATCAAGATTATTAGGTGAAGATGTCGCTCTTAAATATGCCGAACAAGAAAAAGGCGGTATATTAAATAAAATACTTAAAATGTTAGGAGCATAAGAACATGAAAAAATTATTTAGCTTTTTTATGGGTGATGATAGTAAAGATAAGAATTCATCTGCAAAGGTAGCAAAAGAGAGATTACAAATTTTGATTGCAAAAGATGGAGCAAATGGAATTATTAGTGATGATGTATTAAGAAAGATAGAATATGAAATCTTAGAAATCGTAAAAAAATATATCACAGTTAGTGAAGATAATATTGATATAAAAGTTGAACATGAAAATGGATTAGATATTTTAGGACTGAACATCACATTAAATGATGATAACACTAAAAAATAATAAACTGTTTTTTAATTAAAAGGCCATTGAAAAATGGCTTTTTTTTGTTATTATATCCTTTATATTTAGGAGATAAGAATGGCTAAGGTCAAAATAAAGTATATATGTACAGAATGTTCTGCACAATTTGCCAAAGCATTAGGTAAATGCACAGAATGTGGTCAATTTGGAACAGTTGTTGAGTTTGAAGATGATGAAGGTTCAAAAGTTAATTTACACCAAGGCTATGCAGGTAAATCGACATCTGAGATTACTCGCCTTAGTGATGTCCAGACAAAAGATAATCTCAGAATAGAAACAGGCTTTTCAGAAATGGATAGGGTTTTAGGTGGTGGTCTTGTTGTAGGATCTATTAACTTAATCGGTGGTGATCCGGGTATAGGTAAATCAACCCTGCTATTACAAATTGCATCAAAATTAGCAGATAAAGGTCTAAAAGTTCTTTATATATCAGGTGAGGAATCTGATTCTCAAATCAAAATGCGTGGTGAGCGACTTGGAGCAAATATTCATAATATTTATGTAAAATGTGAAACCGATGTTGAAGCTATTATTGGTGATTTTAATAAATTCGAGCCAGATGTGGTAATCATTGACTCGATTCAAACAATGTATATTCCTACTGTTAAATCCTCACCGGGTTCTGTCTCACAAGTAAAAGATTCAGCTCAAGAGATTGCTCGATATTGTAAAAGCCGAAGTGTCTCATGCTTCTTAGTTGGTCATATTACAAAAGATGGTACTATTGCTGGTCCAAAAGTGTTAGAACACATTGTTGATGCTGTTTTCTATTTTGAAGGTGAGCAAGGAAGCAAATATAGAATGCTTCGTTCTAATAAAAACCGTTTTGGTGAAGTGAATGAAATGGGTGTATTTGCTATGTCAGAGTCTGGATTAAAAGAAATAAAAAACCCATCAGCCATATTCTTATCTAAATATGAAAAAGAAGTATGTGGTAGTTCACTTATGGTTACTAAAGAAGGGAGTAGACCATTAATTATTGAAATTCAAGTATTGGTATCTGAATCCAATTCAGAACATGTTCGTCGTGTTTGCATAGGATTGGATAAAGATAGGTTAACATTACTTATGGCTATTTTACAAAAAACTGCAAAATCTAAGTTTTATAAAAGTGATGTTTATGTAACTGTGGTAGGTGGTGTAAAGGTTGCTGAAACGGCATCTGATGTGGCATTAGTGATGGCATTGTTATCCTCTGAACATGAACGTTCACTTCCTAAAGAAGCTTGTTATTTTGGTGAAATTGGCTTAACTGGTGAAGTTCGACCTGTCCCTAATGGTGAAGAACGTATTAAAGAAGCTATTAAGCATGGTATAACCACTATTGTTGTCCCTAAACAAAATGCTCCTAAAAAAGCAGATTGGTGGGTTGGTAAAGCTAATATTATTCCTGTAACTGATGTAATTGAACTAATCAAAGTGTTTAATGAAGTTAGTAAAAAAATGGGATAATAAAGCCCTTCGGGGCTTTTTTAATCGAATAAAAAAAAGAGCCTAAGCTCTTTTTTATTATATGACATATTACGCATCATCATATTCTTCTGCTCGACGTTTTCTTTCTTCGGCAGCTTTTTTAGCTTTTTCGGCTTCTGCAGCTCGTTCTTTTGCCGCTTCTGCTTCTCGATCAGCTTTTCCTGTTAAATGAACAATTTTATCTCTCAATTGTTCAGAAATGCCAATAACTTTTCCACTCAATGTTGGATTGTGAGCCATAAATAAACATCCCAAGAAAAATACGACGATATATTTTACAATTTGAATCATTTCAATGCTCCTATTAAGAAGTAAGCGATTACTCGCTTACTGAACCTTCTTCATCTATAACTGTTTCACCATCTGTGGATATTTCAGTATCCTCAGCAACCTCATCGAACTCTTCGTGCTCAACAACAAATACTGAAACAAGTTGATCATCATCTTCTAATTTAACTAAGCTGACACCCGTAGTATTTCGGCTAGTTACGTTAATATTAGCAAGTGATATTCTATTGTTCATGCCGCTTCTAGTTGTTGTAATCAAATCAACATCAAGTTCTTGCGTGAACAGTGCAGCAAAGAGTTTACCACTTCTTTCGTTTGCTTTCATTGCTCTCAAACCTTTACCACCACGATTTTGGATACGGTATTGATTCATTTCAGTTACTTTAACAAGACCGTTATCACTGATACATACCATATAGCCATCATCACCACTAACAATTGCACCACCAATAATTGTTTCTTTATCATCAAGATTCATACCAGTAACACCGAGGCTATTACGGCTTAATTTTCTCAAATCAGAAACAGGGAAACGAATTGACTTGTTACTGCTATTTAACATTAAAACTTGATCAGTATCTTTACATACGCCAGCGAAAACAATGCTATCTTTTTCTTGTAATTTAATACCAATAACACCACCTTTACGCTTAGAACTCTGATATTCTGAAACTTCGGTCATTTTTACTTTACCTTGTTTAGTCATCATTACAAGTGATTCGTTTTCTGACTCAATATCAACAGCAAGCATTCTAATAATGGTTTCTTTGTCTTCAAGAGAATCTAGAACGTTATTAATGTGTCTACCTTTATCACCACTTGGAATATCATAAGCCATTACGCTGTATGTTTTACCTTTGTTGGTAATGAACATCAAATTACTGTGTGAATGGCAATTGATAGATTCAGTGATTGAATCTTCTTTTTTCAATTTCATTCTCTTCTTGCCACGAGTTCCACGGTTCTGAGATTCAAACTCTTCAAGTGATACACGGGTAATATAACCACTTGCACTATACATGATAGTACATTCTTCTTCTTTGGTGAGTGCAGCCATGTCATTTTTAATAATTTCATAACGGTGCTCAGTCAAACGTTGTCTATATGGATGAGGAACACCATAGAAAGAGTCTTTTTCTTTTATAGCAATAAAACGAGTAATTTGCTCATCTGCTTCTTCCACAATAATAGAGTATCTTCTAATTTCATTGTTTAAAATATCATTGTAATCTTCAACTGCTGCCTTAATTGCAGTATGCTCTTCTAACATATCATCTAGCTGCATACCTGTTAAACGTTGTAGTTTCAAATCCAAAATTGCGGCTGATTGGTCTTCATCAATACTTAAGAATGATATAAGATTTTGTTTAGCTTCTGCAGGAGTTTTAGCTTGTCTAATCAATTCAATTACACGTTCAATATTTTTTGGATCAATAGCTTTCATTAAACCATCTAACAAATGTAAACGCTCAGATGCTTTTTTATTTTTAGTTTCAGTTCTTCTGATAATAACTTCAAGTCTATGGTTAATGAAATGAGTAAACATGTCCAACAATCCAATAACTCTTGGTTTATTATCAACAAGTACTGTTGAGTTATAGTTAATACTTTCTTCGAGTTGAGAATATTTCAACAACTGATTGAAAACAATTTCTGCATCTGCATCTGGTTTTAAGTAAATAGCAATACGAATACCATCTTTATCAGATTCATCAAGAGCCTCTACAACACCATCTACAAGAGATTTACCAAAATTAGGGCTATTTTTATCATTGTTAGGTTCAGTAATTTCAACTAATCTGACTACAAGTTTGTTTTTGTTAACTTGATAAGGAATTTGGTCAATAATAATTGCACTTTTACCATTAGTTTCTTCTTCATGCCATTTAGCTCTCAATTTCATACTAGCTCTACCAACTGTCCATGCACCAATCATATTTTTAGCACCATGCACAATACCACCTGTTGGGAAGTCAGGAGCAGGCATAATCTTCATTAGTTCTTCAAGATCATGTTCTTTACCATTTACAATGTTTTCAACCATTTTTTTAACACAATCAAGAGCTTCAATAGGATTGTGTGGTGGAATGTTTGAAGCCATACCTACTGCAATACCTTGAACGCCGTTAATTACAAGGTTAGGGAATCTTAATGGCAATACTACTGGTTCCTGTTCTGAACCATCATAGTTTGCTCGGTAATCTACTGTATTGAATTCGATATCTTGGAACATCGATTTACCATTTTTATGCATACGAGTTTCAGTATAACGCATGGCTGCTGGGTTATCACCATCAATAGACCCATAGTTACCTTGACCATCTATCAACATAGTTCTCATAGAGAATGGTTGTGCTAAACGAACCATTGCATCGTAAACTGATGTATCACCATGTGGGTGATACTTACCAATTACTTCACCAATTACACGAGCAGATTTTTTATAAGACTCTTCTGGGAATATTTTTAATTCATTCATTGCATGAAGAATACGTCTGTGAACAGGCTTAAGCCCGTCACGAACGTCTGGTAATGCACGGTCTACAATGACAGACATAGCATAGTCAAGGTATTTTTGTTTAACTAAATCACGAATATCTTCATGAAGAATTTTTTCTTTATTTTCATCATGAAGCATGGCTTCATTTTCATGTTCGTTGTCGTTCTCATTATCATTGTTGTCAATTATATCGTTGCTCATAAATTCTCCTAAAATTCTATTTTTCTTAAATGTCGATGTTTGCGTTCATTGCGTTTTCAGTGATGAAAGTACGTCTTCTATCGACATCTTGCCCCATGAGGTCTTCAATCACACTAAGAATATCTTCTTTATATTCTTCTTTATAGTCTACTTTTAAAAGTGATCTTGTTTCTGGATTCATTGTAGTTTCCCACAATTGATCTGGATTCATTTCACCGAGTCCTTTAAATCGCTGTTTTTCATAACCCGGATGCCCATTAGGGAACTTGGCTGCTAAGTCAGCATCGTTAAGAACATATTGGTATTTACCATTTTTCTTTTTCAATACATACAAAGGTGGCATAGCTAGATAAACGTTACCTTGTTTAATAAGTTCTGGCATCTTGTTCATAAAGAAGGTCAATAATAACACTGCAATGTGTGATCCGTCAACATCCGCGTCCGTCATTATGATAATTTTTTTATACCTTAGTCGTTCATAATTGAAATTCTCGCCAGCATCAGTTCTTAATACAGCAATCAATGCTTTAACTTCATCAGAACGGTCAATCTTTTCATCATCACTTTTAGACGTATTTAAAATTTTACCTTTCAATGGCAAGATTGCTTGTGTAACACGATTTCGACCTTGTTTAGCAGAACCACCCGCTGAGTCACCCTCAACCAAGAAAAGTTCTGAGAGTTCTGGATCTCTTGATTGGCAATCCGCTAACTTACCCGGCAAACCGCCATAACGACTGACGTTTAATTCTTTACGAACTTTGTTACGTTCTTTCTCAAGCTTTTCTCTTAATTTTTTAGAGTTGTAAGTTTTGTTAACTAAGGCTTGTGCAAAATCAGGATTTTTTTCAAAATAAGTATCAAGTTCTTCTTTAATAAGAGCATAAACAATCTTTTGACCAACACCTGCTGATAATTTCTTTTTAGTCTGGTCAGAGAATTTAGGGAACTTGGTTTTAAATGAAATTACAACGTTAGCACCTTCAAGAATGTCTTCCTTAGTGAATGGTTGATCCATTTTTTCTGTTAAAATTTTAGCGGCATAGTCATTGACAATTTTTGTTATAGCTCGCTCGAAACCTTGAACGTGTGTGCCGCCATCCTCAGTGAAGATGTTGTTAGCAAAAGATGCCATTTTATATTTATAAGACTTGTTAACGTACCCCATAGCAATTTCAGCTTCTGATTCATTGTCACCACCCGAGAAGTAAAGAATCTCACCATTAAACTTAGGCTCACCTTCTTCATAAGTAATTTCTTCGTCGGCAATAATAGCATCAGTGGTGTCTGAAACTAAGTCAATGATACCATTCTCTGAATAGAATTCAGTAGTATGACCTTCGGTATCAGTAACACTTAATCTTAATTGTTTAGTAAGGTATGAAGTTCTTTTTACTCGTTCCATGATATAAGCTGGATCAAGATTGGTACTACCATCTTCTTCTATGGCTTCTGGGAACATTTCATCATCAGGAGAGAAACGTACAGTTGTTCCGTTATGCTCATCTTCTGTCATTGGACGAATTTTTTTCAAAATATCAACTGGAATACCTTTTTCGAAACGCTGGAAATAAACAAAACCATCTTTATAAACAGTTAGTTCTAAATAACGAGACAGTGCGTTTGTTACAGAAGCACCTACACCGTGTAAACCACCAGATACTTTATAGGAATCTTCTTCACCATCAAATTTACCACCAGCATGAAGCGTTGTAAAAACCAATGTTGCTGCAGAGATGCCTTCATCTTCATGAATATCAACAGGAACACCACGGCCATTATCGCGTATTTCAATAGAATTATCTTCTTTATGGAATATAATTTTGATGTCATTACAGAATTTTGCTAGTGCTTCGTCAACTGAGTTATCAAGGATTTCGTAGATTAAATGGTGCAGACCTTTTTTGTTCGTATCTCCGATATACATACCCGGACGTTTTCTTACAGCCTCAAGACCTTTTAAAACCTTGATTTTACTTGAATTATAGTTGTTTGGAACATTCATTAAAACACCTCTCTTTTTTAATATTTTAAACGTTTATAAAATTATACTATACATGAAAAAAAAAGCAATGAAAAATCAACTAATTATTGAAATATATTTGATATTTTTTTTATTTGTTTTATAGTGTTTTTTAACCAAATAGGAGAACCAAAAAATGATCGATTTATTGATAGGAAAAGTATACCGAAAAAACGCAGGAAGCACCACTGTTTTAATCGGCGGAATTGGATATGAAGTTTTTATCCCATATTGCTATTTTAATGCTTACAAAGAAAATGATGAAATCACTGTAGATATTGTCCACATACAAAAAGAGGATGGCCGTGAAACTTTATATGGATTTTTTGACTACCGTTCTAAACTCTTTTTCAAATCATTATTAACGGTTGATGGCATAGGTGATCGAAAAGCTTTTTCAATGCTTATGAATAAAACGCCACAAGAATTAATGGAAATGGTCAATAACAAGGACTTAAATGCTTTCAAAAACGTTAAGGGTGTCGGACCTAAAACTGCTCAAAAAATCATTGAAACCTTAGAAGGCAAAATTGAAGTAAAAGAAGTTGATACTGTATTGAGTGATGCAAGATCTGGATTAGAACACATGGGCTTCTCTCCAAAAGAAATTGATAATTTCATTGATAGTCTAGATAAGACAAAAACCTATAAGCTGGATGAATTGATGGCTATGGCACTAACTCGTTGAGTTAGTTTTTATAATTTAGACAATAAAAAAGGTGCCGAAGCACCTTTTTTTATTACTTAGTGAATTATTTAGTTCCACCAGTTTTTGGTTTTGTTGGAGTTTTCTTTGCTGCTGGCTTTTTAACAGGAGCTTTTGCTGCTGCTGGTTTAGCCTTACTTGCAATTTTAGATTCAGGTTTTACTGGCACATCACGAATAATCACACGAGAGCGAGTAGTCACAATCTCAGGTGTCAATGAATGAATAACAGGACGGCGTTTACGACCAGTTTCATCAACAGGTTGTTCAAATACAGAATCAATCAAACCAAATTCTTGTGCTTCAACTGCTGTCATGAAATTATCACGTTCAGTAGCGTTTTTGATTTCTTCCATAGAGCGACCACTGTTAGCTGCAAGAACTTCATTCAACACAAGCTTAATACGCAACATTTCTTCCATGTGAATTTCCATGTCAGTAGCTTGACCTTGATAACCGCCAAGTGGTTGGTGAATCATGATACGGGATCGAGCCATTGCTGAACGAACATCACCTGCTGATAATAAGAAAGCACCCATGCTGCATGCTTGACCTAAGCAAATGGTATGAATACGTGGGTTAACATGACGCATAGTATCGTAAATTGAAAGACCTGCTGTTACACTACCACCCGGAGAGTTAATATACATGTAAATGTCTTTATCTTTATCTTCTGCTTCAAGGAAAAGCAATTGTGCGACAATACTGTTGGCCATGGTATCGTTAACTTCACCGAGAACGAAGACAACACGTTCTTTTAATAGACGGGAGTAAATATCATAGTGACGTTCTTGGTTTCCGACTTTTTCAACAACAGTAGGGTGAATCGCGTGACCAGTAGGTTGAATTGCTTGGCTAGTTAATTGCATATTTTGTATCTCCTTTTTCTTGAACACAATAGTATCAAACATATTTTTAAAAAGCAAGAGGGAATTGAATTTTTTTTTCGATGATCTATAATAAATTTATACTTAAATGGGGAAATAAATGAATTTTATAAAAACTGTATTCAGCTTCCATGCTGATGTCCTGAAAAAAATAAGTCTTAACAAAGTCTTTTTCTTATTTGCAGCACTAATGTATCTAACATCTGACTTTGTGGTATACCTCCAACCCATCCTATCTCAGTATTTTGCAAATTCTGATGAAACCAATGGTAGTATTATTTCTATATTAATACAAGCTATACTATTTGTGGTGCTTTGGCTTTCTTACCTTGTATCAGCCAGCTTATTTTCAGTTTACTTTGTAAGGAAAGATAAGTCAGTATCAAAGTTAAAATATTACTTAAAGCCACTTGTAATGATGAGAGTTTATTTTGCTTATTTCTTTATGGTGTTCGGTTTGCTATTTTCTTTCTTTATCGCAACCAAGTTCTTACCAGCAGTTACAGATTTCATATCAGAAGGTTTTAGAATTTTAGTCAATAAAGAAATTGTTAGTGAAGATAAATTAGGTGTATGGTTAAGTTCGCCAACTATGACTTATGCTATTGAGAACACAGCAGCATGGCAAGTGATATTAGCCATTCTTTCCTTTATAGGTGTTTTACTGATTGTTTCTATGAGCTTTGTCTTTGCATTACCTCTTGTTGTTAAAAGCAAGAAAAATACTTTATTTGCGTCCTTTAAAAAATCGTTCAATGGAAATAAAGATAACTTTGGTTTATTTGTCTTCACTATTCTTGGGATGGTCATATTGAAATATTTTGTGCCTTCTGCATTAAGTTTGACATTGCCACCAAGTTTTATGGAAATGATTTATGAAAATGGCCTTCACTATGCTTCCCGTCCAATTATATCTCTCTATGATGCTTGGTTATTCTTTTATGTTATTATCGGTTTAGAAAAATTTGTACTGACAAATCCAAAAAATAATGTATAATATAAATATAACGAATTTATATGGAATAACATGATAGAATTAAAGAACTACTCAACCCATTCTAAAGAGTTTGGGTTTCTCTCAATTAACGAAATACTTGACAGCGAATCTGTAAAATTACACGGAGTCGCTTGTCTTGTTGAAGACTCAACACTTTATTCAAGCATTTCTTTTATAGATGAATGTAAGAAAAGAGAAATTAAACCAGTAATAGGACTTACTGTTCACATAGGTCATGATAATAAAGACTTAGGAACAGTTACTTTATATGCTAAAAATGAAAATGGGTTTAAATCTCTTGTAAACATTTGTAATGCTATAAAAACTAATTCTGATGAAGATAAATTTGTTGATATTAAAGATGTGATGGAGAATAACAAAGACACCTTCATCCTTATGGGATCTCATGGATCACTTATTTATGATGCCATTATAAAAAAAGATGGTGACTTTATCGAAAACATTATACCAAATATTAAGAAATCTTTTGGTAGTAATTTTTATGTTGAGGTTTTAAGTTCTGAACACGCAGGTCATAAAGATTATAATGACATCATTAAACAGATATCCGATTTGTATGATGTTAATATGGTGGCGACTAATAATAACAGATTTAATAAGAAAGGTCATCAAAAACTATTTTTCCAAAAAGCAAAATCAACTAGAAAGAAGCAAAGTAAGTTTAATCCTACTCAGCATGCCTCTATTTTTGATTATGTTAAAACCGTAGCACAAAATGAATCTGTATACTTTAAAGAGTTTCCAGAAGCCCGAAATAACACCCAAAAAATAGTTAATCAAATTGAAGAGTTTTCTTTAAAGAAAGAAAATCACTACATTCCAACTTTTGAAAAAAGTTTAAGAGATGTACTCAGAGAACGTTATCCTTCATTCATGCGTTCAAAAGATCGTGAAAAAACAGAAGAGTATAAAAAAAGAATTCAACAAGAACTTGAAGTTATTGAAAAACTAGGATTTGAGAACTATTTCTTAATTTTTGATGACATTATAAAAAACTGTCCAGATCAAACTTTTGCTCTTCGTGGATCATCTATTAGTTCACTAGTCACTCATATGATGGGACTAAGCCCAATTGATCCAGTTGAAAATGATTTATTATTTGAACGTTTTCTAAACTTAGGTCGAGGACAAAGACAAGAGCTTCCAGATATTGACTTAGAAACAGATGATGATAAATCAGTTGTTAAATATTTACTTTCTAAATATGGTGAAGATAGAATAGCTACATTATCAACCTTACCTAAGTTGAAAGCAAAGAGTCAAATAAACATTGCCTATAATACAATTAAGGATGATATATTAGAAAAACCTACAGATGCTAATGGAAATGCTAGAATGTTGCCTGAAAAAGAATTTGCAATGATTCAGGACCATTTAAAGTTTAGTAAAAATGTGCAAATGAGAACATTAGGAGAAGAATTACAGGTAAATAATAATTTATCTAGATATATTTCTAAAAATAATGAAGCTTCTAAACTTGTACAGATGGGATTATTATTCGAAGGGCAAATCATGTCTTGTGAACGAAGTGCTGCAAGTTATGTCATTACACCTTATGATTATAAAAATATTTATTCTAGTTTTAAAGCAAAAGATTCATCTGGTAAATTAGAAGATTCTTATAATGTTCTCGAAGTTGGTAAAGAAAACATTGAAAAAATTGGTTTAGTAAAATTAGATATACTTTCAAATAAATATCTATCTAAGATTGTGAGCACTTTTAAACGATTAAACATTAATCTTAACAATGATAATAAATATGAGAGCAAAGAAGTCTATGATTTATTGAATAATGGTTATACTGCTACACTTAATCAAATCAAAAGTCCATTGCAGGCTCAATTATGTAAAGATGTTGGTGTATCAAGTTTTAACGATATTGTTAACATTCTTGCTTTACTAAGACCGGGTATTACTAAGGACGATAGAGAGAAATTTATTGCCAGTAAGAAAAGCGGCTATAAAGGTCTTAAAATACTAGAACCTATATTGAAAGATACTTATGGTATTGTTATTTTTGATGAACAAATTATGAAAATTGGTAAAGATATTGGTGGGCTATCTCCTGAAGATGCAGATAGATTAAGAAGTGCAATGAAATCAGGTAAAGTAAAACCAGAAGTAATTGCAGAATTAAAAGTTACCTTTATGGAAGGTGCTGATAAAAAAGGTATTAGCAGTGAAGATGCTAAACAAGTTTATGACTTGATAGAAGGTATTGCTGGTAAATATACATTCTCAAAATCACACTCATTGGCCTATGCTCATTTGATTTATCAACAATGCTGGTTAAAAGCTACATATCCTGCTGAATATTTTGAATATTTCTTAGATAAAGATACTAGTAAAAATGAGAGAATAGAGTATGTAAATGAATTAAGACAACGTGGATTAGTTTTACTTCCTATTGATGTAAATAGAAGTTTATCTACTTACAAAACTAGAATGTCCAGAAATGGTTCTGATTGTGGTATTGATTATCCAATGAGTGCTCTATTCATGGATAATAATGATGATTTTGCTAAATTAATTGTTAACGAAAGATTAGCAAACGGTGCTTATAAACATATTTATGATTTTGTTGAAAGATTATTACCAAAATATGCAGGAATTTCAGTATATTCATCTCAGTGGGTTCAAGAACCAAAGATAAAAGCTAATTTCTCTGCAAAAGTAGAAGCGTTAATTAAAATTGGTGGTTTTGATAAATTAATGCCACAGGGAAACTTTAATGTCGTTGAAGGCCGTGATATGTTAAAAAATTCATTACCTAATGCAATAGAGTTGGTGTTAAAGCCATTTGTTCAAGGGGATTTTGAATATCCACCAGTTAACCATAATGTTAAGCCAGAAAGTTACATCAATGAAGAGAAAAGTTTTTATGGTGGTGTTTCTTTTGCAGAACATAAGTTGTTAACCAATACAATAAAAGAAGAAAAAAAAAATAGACCTCCACAAATGAAAAGCCTCTGATGAGGCTTTTTTACATTACATATCTTTTTTATCGGCTAGATTTTGCCAATTAATACCATCATCTTCATCGTCATCATTATTAATAAGTTCTTGAATTTGTTTCTGTTTAAATTCGACATTTTTATTTTGTAGATATTCATCAACTTTACCTTTATTAATAGATACAGCATCAATAAGCTCTCTACTCTTATCCATGTATCCATCAGCAACGAATATTAAAAATGGTAAAATATTAGTAGAAAGAGCATTAGAAGCTGTTTTTGGAACACTGGCAGCTATGTTAGGGACACAGTAATGATAGATGTCATTGTGTAAATAGGTTGGTTTTCCAAGATCCGTCATACGAGTACTTTCAGAAATACCACCACAGGGTGCTGTTAAATCGATAAATACACTTCTTGGTTCCATCATCTTTAACATTTCATTTGATATCATCTTTTTTACTTTCTTTTTATGAGCAGCCGTAGCTCCAAGTACTAGATCTGCATTTTTTAACTGACTAATAAGTAAATTATGATAAGGATAAAATGTTTCAATAGATGGAAACTCATGGTTCACATTGTTTAATTTAGTGATGTCAGTATCAAAGACAGATACTCGACTACCTGTCTGAATACCTAGCTTAATAAGTTCCTTACCGGCTGTTCCAGCACCAATTATCACAATTTTACTACGACTAGCACTAGGTGACCCACCTAACAAGACACCTTTACCAGAATTAGGTTTTGATAATAATTCTGAACCAATACTAAAACTCAATTTTCCAGCGATACGACTCATTGAATCAACAACAGGGAACAGTCCATCTTTACTAATTAATTCATAAGAAATTGCAGTTATTTTCTTTTTACTTAAAGTCTCTACGAGATTAGGATTCGTAATAAAATTGAAGAAAGCCATTATAATGTGACCTTCTTTCAAATAATTTAGTTCTTGAGATTCAGGTGGATTAACTTTGACAATTAATTCTGAGTTAGTATATAAATCAAAATTTGATTGAACAATAGTTGCCCCATTCTTTTTGTATTCATCATTACTAAATCCACTTTTTAAGCCAGCATCAACAGTTACAAAGACTTGATGATTTTGTCTTCTAAGTACATTGACCGCATATGGGGTAATTGAAACTCTATTTTCATATACGTTATCTTCATACGGAATTCCTATTTTCATATATTACTCCATTGGTTTAATGTTTAATTCTTTCATTATATCCCTTAAATATGTACTATCAAAAATTTTCTTAGACTTTTGGAATAATTTTTTTGCTTTTGTTTTTTGATTTAGCTTCCACAGTACTTGCCCATAGTCTGCAAGAAACACATAATTACCTGACAATTCTAATAATTCATAAATTTCTTTTGCTTTTTCATATTTACCATTTTCATAATTATAGCGAGCATAAATATAAGTTGGTAATAGCTCATAATCTTTAATAGTAAACTCTGATTTTGGTGTATGTTTAAAAATTGCTTTAATTTCTACTAATCCATCTTTTAAATCTTTTTTGTTTACTAACTTGGTGTATAAAAGAGCTATTCTTGTCTCTACATCATTATGTTTCTCAGCATATATTTCCGCTTCATTTTGTGCAATATTTTTATTAATATCGGCTAATAAAAATATCTTTTCTAATTGAACTTTATGTTCTGAAACATTTAATTCCTCTGCTTTATCTAAATAAAGCATAGCTTCTTTATTTCTTTCTAAATGAGAATAAGCTCTTGATACACCAATATAACGATCTACATTTTTTACAATACCCTTATATTGTGTTAAATAGTCATCAGTATAAACGTTGTTAGATATCATTTCTAAAACAGTAAAAGTAAAGTATTTCTTTTTATCTTCATAATCACTTAACTGATTGATATATTGAGCTACATCATATTGTTTTAAATCTATTACATATCGATGTATTATTTCACCTAACATAATATTACGCTCTTTAAGTGTTTCATCAGTCTTAGGTATAACCTCATAGGATTTTTTTACATATTCAATAGACTTATTATTCTCGTTAGATTCTAATCGACTCATGAAATACCAAAAATTATAATTATGTTCATAAACTTTTGTTTTCATCTCTTTAATTGCATTATACATGGTCTTATCAGAATTATAAAGTTTCTCCAAACCATTAACATCTAAATTATAACTATTAATAGAGGACATTACTGTAAATAATGAATTCTTATAGATAGAAATATCATAATTATCTAAATAAGCTGTTTTCACCATTAAATAATTTTGAATTAAACTGTTATTATCTAAATTATTTTTTAAATATGAAACAGCTTCATTCGGGTCTACACCAGCATCGTTAGATTTATCATGTAAATAGAAAAATTTTACAATTACAAAATCTGCTGGATTAATTTTATCTTCTAGTGAATCAATATCTATTTTTGAAAAATACAATAAATCTGCAATATCTTTTTGTCCTTGTAATGTAATCTCATATTGTTGAAGTATGTCTTCATTATTTGGGCTACTGTTTAATACACTATTTATAGTCTCAACAGATTTGTTTAATTCACCATTTAAAAGGTTAGTTAATAAATTTTCAACAAGACTATTTGTTTTTATTGAATTATCTTTAATAATTCCTGCAATCCTTTTTGCATTTTTATAATCATTATCTTTATAATAAAGGACAAGTAATGTGTAAGCGACAGTATTCTTTTTTAATGCTAAAGACTTCTCATAATTAGCAATTGAACGTTTTGTATTTCCTTCATTATATTCTAATTGTCCAAGCATAACATCATACATATATTCTTTATCAGCAGCAACATCACTTTTTTTATTCTTATATTCAATTACATTTTCGAATAAAGGAATATTAAAACTTTCTTGCTTAGAACTACAACCAGATAATGCCATAATAATAGATAAATAAAGTATTTTTTGTTTCATCATACACTCCAAATAATAGATTACTTCACTATATCATCATTTTATTAAAAAGCTATGATTTCATAATTTTTTTTGAAAAAATTTGACTTTTAAATATTAAGGGGTAGTTTATTTAGTAAATTGTTACCAAAACTAAAATAAGATAATGAATTAAGGAGTTTGTTGATGGACAAGAAGTTTTTAATGACCCAAGCAGGTTACAGTAAATTATATAATGAGTTAAATAGACTCATAAATGAAGAGAGGCCAAGTGTTATTGATGCTCTCAAAGAATCGAGAACATATGGTGGCGAACTTTCCGAGAATGCTGAGTACTTGGAAGCCAAAGATAGACAAGACGTTGTTGAAAAGAAAATTGCTGAATTGAAATTGAAAATAGAAAGCTCTAAAATAGTAGACATTACAGAAATTGCAGATGATGGCGTTGCCCGTTTTGGAACCATTGTAACAATGGTTGACTTTGAAGACGATAAAGAAGTTATATATCAATTAGTAGGTGAAGAAGAATCATCTATTAAAGAAGGTAAAATATCATACCGTTCCCCACTTGGTGCTGCTGTTATTAATAAGAGATTAGGTGACAGTGTTTATTTCAGAACACCAAATGGTGAAAGAGAACTTGAAATTATCAAGATTACTATTCCTCGTTAATAAATTACTAAATTAAATAATAAAAAAAACCAACATCAAGTTGGTTTTTTATTAACTAAATTTAATTAGTCCATTTTCATCATTTCTTTTGCTTGACGATCAGTTTCTTTCAAGATAACATTAGCTCTGTTTTTGTCTTGTGTTGCATCAAAAACGTTAATTAATTTACCAGTGCTACCAAAACCAGCTTTTAAACCATCATTAATGAAACCATTTAGATCTGGATCAGTAATATCTCCTGTATCATAGCCAGTAGAATTTTTAAGTGCGTCATCACTATAATCAATAACAGTTTTCTTAACGTTCTCTGTGCTTAGACGTTTACAAACACCCTTTTTAATTTCATCGGTCATTCCTTCTGCTACTTCAACAATACGTTCTTTGGATGCATTAACAATCGCAGTAACATCACCAGATAATATGGCGTCTAAAAGTCCAGAATCATCTTTTCTTTCATATTTGATATCTTCTAAATCACCCCAGAAATAATTACATTCTTCTTTTGGAGTACCATCAGCATTGGTTTCAGCAGCAGCAGCACCACCAGCATTAGCTGAAGATGTCCTTGCAACATTCCCTTTTTGATAGTTATCAAATGTAGCTATAGCCGTTTCACGCTGGGTTAAACTTTCAGTCTTTTTCCCCATATATGCTTTTAGCTCATCTATTGTACAGTCGTAGTCGTTAGCAATTTTAGAACTGTTATCTGTAGCAGCATAGGCTGAACATGATAAAACAATTAAAGTGCTCAACAAGGTTTTCTTAAACATAATTGCCTCATATTTTATTAATTTCGTTTTCTAATGCTTTAAGTCTTTCAACCGAAAAAATCTTTGGTATTACCATAAGTCTGTATATTACATGCAATCTTTTTGCAAGCAACATACTAAATACAGGCATTTCTTTAGCATTTGTTTCATTTAAGGTTTCAATGAGCTTTTTATAAAAATCAGGATCAATCTTTTCAAGGCTCCCTAAAAAGTCTATCATTGCTCCAGTGGATAAGTAACTGAGTAATTTTAAAAGAGCTTTTTTATCAACTGGTTTTTGTTCATTAATCTCATCCCAATTAAGGAATAAGTGATCTATTTTCTCTTCGACAAGAGAACTATCTACTGTCCAGTCTTCATTGCTTTCTAAAAGTCTAATTACTTCTTTTGATTGTTCTGATGTGGACGCTTTGGCACTTTTGGCAAAATCAATAATATCTTGTGTTACTTTTATGCTCATTTTTGATTAAAAGGTTGTATAAGTTTATTTTAACTTATATTATATTTTTTTCAAGCATTTTGATCTTCTTCATTATTATGGTATAATTGATTGTAAGAAAAACATAAGAATATAGAAAATGAGTGAGAATGAAAATGCTATATCAAGAAATAGTTATAAATTATTTCCGACATATACATCAGCAATAAATATAATGGATGTGAGTTTAGACCCACGTTTAGCCCTTGGTATTATCCAAGGTAATAATGATCTTAAAAATCTTAGTAATTACAGTTATGAGCATAGATTAAGAGTCTTGACATCAATGGATTCCATACTAAAAAGCGAAGTTGAACATATTAATTTTGATCAAGCTGCTTTTTATTTTAGCGAAAAAACAAAAAATAATCCTGAATTAAATACTGAGTTAGGTATCTTATCTAATCAATATTCAGCACACATGACTTCAAAAACAGAGAAGATCAAAAACAAGGCAAAACCAATGCCTACACCTTCTGATGGTTCATTAAGCCCTAAAAAGAAAGAGGAATTAGAAAATGCACAGAAGCATGAAATAGCTCATAAAAATTCATTGAAAAATATGACACCATTTAAGATACCTAATCCAATGAAATAAAGAAATAAAAAAAGATGCTTAGGCATCTTTTTTATTATTACTTATCAGTCTTCTAACATATCAATAACTTCTTCAATAATTGATTCATACAATTTAGAAATATCATCTGTTGTGTAATCTTTAGCATATATTTTTTCAATAATCTCTCTTTTACGTTCACAGATATTCCAAATATGTTCTTCAATCGTATCTTTTGCTATAATATACCAAGCGTTAACTGAGGAATGTTGGCCAATACGGTGGCAACGATCTTCTGCTTGATTGTTAATAGCAGGACACCAATCCATTTCAGTAAGAATAACATTAGAAGCGGCTGTTAAATCAACACCCATGTTTGCAATTCTAAATGAGCAAATAATGATTCGCTTATTATCATCATCTTGGAATGATTTCTTGTTTAAATCTTGTAATGCTGAGTCTTCTGAAATAATTTTGCAAGCATCAGGATACATCTCAATTAATTTATTTTGAATATTTTTATGATAAGCAAATACAACTATTTTCTGATTGTTGGTAAGAAAATCGTCAATAATTTCTTTAATCATTGCCAATTTAAATTCAGCAACTGATTGTCTAAATTCTTCAATTTTCTTAATTTTACATTTCTTATCTAAACTTAAGAAGTCTTTTAATGTGCGTTTATATTCTGTTAAATTAGGAATATCAACCATAACTTTGGTTCTAATTTTTTCAGGTAACTCACTTAATACTTCTTTTTTGGTTCTTCGTATAAAACAACTTTCTCTTAGTTCTAATGAAAGTTCATTTAAATTACTTGCACCAGAGTAATCCGTTCCAAATGTTGTTTTTGAGGGTTTACAATATTTTTCTAAGAATTTATCTTTACCACCAAATGATTCTATTCTATTGAGCACGGTTAATTGGCTAACTAAATCTATTGGTGTCTTCAAAACAGCCGTACCAGAAAGCTCAATACGATACTCTATGTTTTTTACAACATTTAAACAATTTTTTGTTCTTTTTGCATCACCATTTTTAAGGTAGTGACTTTCATCAAATATAATAGATTTAAGACCTAATTCCTTTAAGAACGGCATATATTTATGTAATGATTCATAATTTATAATATAAAAATGTTTATCTGTTGGATTAATGCTCGATAAAAAATGAACACACTTTTCAGTAGCCTTAGCAATTTCATCTTGCCAATTATATTTTAATGAAGATGGACAAACGATTAAACATGGATAGGCATCGGCTATATCAACGGTTGTAATAGCTTGTAAGCTTTTACCTAATCCCATTTCATCACCCAATAAGACCTTCTTATTCATCAACATAAATAAGGTGCCTACTTCTTGGAATGGTTTTAATTTTTGTTTAAACTCATAACCCAGCCCACAGAACATATCATCTTCTTTTAAATCATTAAGATAAATATTGATTTTTTTTAAGCATTCTTTATCAAGTGCAATGACTCCTGAAACAATTGACCCTACAATTTTATATAGGTTACTTAAATTTAAATCTAAAATTAAATCATTTTCTGAACAAGATATATTGAATTGCTCTCTTACACATTCTGAAATGTTTTTTATAATGATTTTATTGTCTTCATAAAACATTACATTTGAGCCTGTTCTGTTACAGACAGTCGTTTCAAAATCTGGCTTTTCAATACAATCAACAGTGTAACCATTGTCTACTAGGATTTCTTGATATTTAACTATCAATTCCCAACCAGAATATAAAATTTTTGAATTCCATTTAGCATCTGGTATTGATATAGCCGCTTTGATCTTGGAGCAATCACATCTCTCCAAAAGTTGCTCGTCTTCCATTTCTATGTAAGAATTATGCAATTCATGCAAAAATTTCAATGCGTTTTGAATTGGATATTTCTTCATCTCTCCCTCACTCTTAATTATAACTCTTAGTATTATATATTTTAAAATATTATTTTCAAGTTTTTATAGCATATTATATGAAAAAAAGGGGCAAGCCCCTAATTTATTCTGAAAATGCTTTAACTAAATCTTGAACTATTTCAGCAAAATCTCCAACCATGATTTCAGCTTCTGCTCGCATTAGAGCGTATTTATCTTCTGATTCACCTAGTTCTTCTTTAATTTGTTCTTGAACAATATCAAGGAATTTCACACCTGTTACACGGAATGCAGAGTTTACAGCAAAGGAAATACGTTTCTGCCAGATAATAGCCATTTTGTCAACAATCTTATCGTTTTCTAAGTGATGAACAATTTCTTCTGCAGTTAAATCATGGTTAGATACGTTAATTTTACCTGAGTTGCCACTACGCTCTTTAAATAAGCAATTTTCACCTATTTCAAAAGGACGTGGACATTTTTTATCTTTCAACCATGCACCCATTGTTTCAGACACATCATTTTCTGGGTTAATAAGATCGAGATCCAAGCTACCTAGGGTATCTCTAAGGAATGAGTTAAATTTATCAGCTTTTGCTGGAGATGAAGCATCGACAACAAGTAATTTATTTGTGAAGTCAATGTATCCACTAATAGATGATGGTTTTACAAATGCACGATTAAGAAGGTCATGCTTAATTTCTTCTTTCATTACTTTTTTAGCTTTTTTATTTGGATATTCTTCACCATTCGCAACCATTTCTTTAACACGCTTTTTCAATTCTTCACCAATTACAGATGCAGGAACTGATTTTTCTTCGGTTTTGAGGTTTAAGATGTAAGCAGCTTTACCTACTTTGAATACTAGATTATCTTCTTCTTCAAGAACATCAGTCCAACCCATTGATTTTTCTTCAAACTTGCCAATTGGCTGAATGCGGAATTTTTCTAGTTTTTCGGTAATTGTTTTTTCGGATAGTTCATTTTCATTAAGTGTAAAGGCATAAATATTTTTAAACAACATATAGTGATCTCCTTATTTAAAGTGATCACATAATAATCTATTCTCAAAAAAAATCAAGCGTTTATGTTGTTTTTATTTATTTTTTTACAAAAATTTTGTGTGGTGTAGTAGACAGTAAATTCTGAGCATTAATGTAATCAGTCTCTGTAAAATCTTCAAAAGAAGAACGAGCTGTCTGCCAATAAAAATCAATGGTATCTTTAAATATATTTAAGTTATGTGTTGATATTGCAAACTCAAACTTAACTTCTTCACAACATAAGATATCATTAATTTCTTGATTGAAATTAGATATGAGGTTCTTTGTTGTTTTCATAAATAAATCATTTGATGCATCCTTATCTCTTAATCCATCTAGCGTTTGTGAAAAATCTTGCATTACTAATTTAATTAAACTAAATGCTCTTTTTTTCTGATGGTTATCAACTACTATTGTAGACTTAATCATACAACTCCATGTATTATTTTATTATTATCTTTAATTTTCAATATATCGACTTTTTTTAAAAGATCAAATATTTAAAAGAAAAAACAACAATTTATTGACGAATTGTTGTTTTATGTAGATTTATTTAATTATTTGGAGCAAAAAATATAATTAACAGGATATTATTTTGCTTTTGAATCTTTTTCAAGCGATATTACTATACTGTTATTTGCCTTCACTAAATGTTTCTTACCATTCACTGAGACATTGTAATCTTGTTTTCCATTATTTTTTAAAGTGAATTCTTTAATAGATAAGAAAACTGATTTTGTTTTATTATAATTGTTAACTTGCATTTCTTTTGTCACCTCTTTAAAGAAAACAATATTTGATATTTTTAGATCTTTGTTTTCACTTTTAAAGATTTCTAAATCTTTATGTTCAGTTTGAGGAATGCTTGTAGAAACAATTAATTTTTCAACATTATTAAGATTGTCATAAACTTGTAAATCACCAGAAGGAATAATATCATCCTTATCTAATTTAATAAGTATTATATTTTTAAATTCTTGACCGTTAACTAAATTATTTGTCACATCAATTTTTGATTTTTCTAACCATCTTGCATAAGCTTTTGCTTCATCAGTCTCAGAATTTGACTCCGTATTAAAATAAAGTTTATATTCTGGTTCAAAGTTCATTTGAGTATATTGCTCATAAGCATAATCCTTCTCAGTATGTTTTATTTTATTGGTATTTGGATAAATAGTAACTGGAGTTTTTAAAGAAATTGCTTTCAATTCACCTATATCTACATTAGAAAATTCAGGTTTCGCTGTATCCATTTCCATTGAAGCAGCCATCATAACAGCTCCTTTTGCTCTATATAAAGGCATAGGTCTATTATTTTTAATATTAGCTTCACTTAAAAAGAAATTCAGATTTACATTGTCGTAAACTTTATCACTTCCATTAAATACATTAACATAATGAACGAGTTTAAATTCTTTATCATTTTTTAAGACGCCCTGATATTCATTGTTATAATTTAAGTTGCCTTCTTGTTGAGAGTAGTAAACAATATCATCAGTTTTGATATCATTATCAAATAATGCTTTCAAACCTTTTGAGCTAGTAACAAACCAACTTTTAGGTAAAGTTAAGTGTTGGTCTATTTTTACAAATTTATAAGCAGTATCATTTGCACTTGTTACAGATTCTAATACCAACATGTCATTCATAATATCAATGAGTTTGAATTTTTCTGTAGTTGATATATTAGGCAATGTTAATTCTTTACCTTTATTACTTTTTAAAATTGAATAGAGATCAGAATCATTACTCACGTAACCTATATAGTTAGGAGACTGATTATTTAATCTTATGTAGGCATTGTTATCAATGTTTTCTACAAAAAGTAATTTTCCATCTGCCTTTACTTCGGGTAATTCAGAAATTTTACCAAACACTGTATACCTGTTAGCATTAGAGTTACCAGAATAGAAATCAAGATTTTTAGTAAGAGCGAATGATTGCACAGATATAGCTGATAATACTGCTAGGGTTATTAGTTTAAGTTTCATGATATCTCCTAAATTTTATTGTATACAAATTAACACAATAATTATGCAAGTCAAACTTGATATTTAGATAAAAAAAAAGAACTATAGCTAGTTCTTTTATTATTTAATATTATTTTATAAAGCATCGTGAATGTTATTAATTTTTTGAAATAAGAATCTTATTTGGTTACTACATTCTAATATTTCCATAAGAGATAGTGAAACACTACCAATACTTTTTTCAAACTCTTCAACAACTTTTACTTTCACAAACAATTCTTCAATTTCTTTGGTTATTTCAACAATTTCAATTATTTTTTGTTCAGCAAGTTCACAATCAGCTTCGAACAATACACCATAATCAGCATCATCAATGATATTGTCTATGTTCCACACAATATCAATTAAAGAATCGTCAAAATTTTTAAGTAGAATAACTATTTTTTCTTGATTAGGTATGGATATTTTTTTAGCTGTGTAGCAGTTTTCTAAAACACAAATTAACTGCACCAAAGATGTTTCGGTGACAGCCATAGATTCAGTAATGTTCTTTAATCTTCTTTTCAACTTTTTTAAGTTTACTTTTTGATTGATAACACTAATATTTAGGTATTCATCAGTTGTAACACCATATTCACTGAAATCTAAATCTTCAACGTTGATTTCTTCCTCAACTTCTTTCTTTTTTGTTCTAGCCATATTTGATCAACCATTAACCATTATATTATATTATTTTATACTATTTTTTTATTATATCAAGAAACTTACTTTTATTTAAATAACCTATATAAGTTTCTTCTTTTCTTTTTCCGTCCTTATCATATAAAACATAAAAAGGAGCGATTTGCAAATCATACTTTTTTAAGATTTCTTTCTTATTTTGGTCCATGTTTGTAATATCCACGTAATAAACAGTATAACCTTTTAATGCTTCAATCACTTCGGAATCCGCATAAGTTGTTAACTCCATTTCTTTGCAGCTTACACACCAATCAGCTCCTACATATACCATTGTATAGGGTTCTTCTTTGATATCATTCAATGAATTAGCAGGTAAAAATGCTGTCTTAGCATTTAATACCACATTATTAGATTGAGTAGGTTCTTTAAAATTAAAAGAAAACATCATTATAAAGGTTATTAAGAATAATATAACTTTATTTTTAATATTGAAATCTAAGAATTTAATAAGATATCCAATAATAACAGAGAAGCAAGCTGTTTTAAAAAGAATACTAATTAATGAAGATCCATCAAATGGAATGATTTTAGCTAATAAATACAACCCAACTATTAAAAGCATAAGACCAATGAAGTCTTTAACTTCATACATCCAGTTACCCGCTTTTGGCATAATTTTTCTAAATGATGTTCCCCAAAGAATAAGTGGTATACCACTACCTAGACCTAATGTAAGCAATAATAATGTTGAGTAAACTAAACTGTCATATTGACTAGCAAACAACAATGTCCCAGCTAATGGGGCAACTGCACAAGGACTTAATATTAAAGCCGATAAATAACCACTTAAAACCAAGCTTAAAGGGTTTTTGCTTTTATCTAATGAATTTGTTTTATCATTTATTTTTCCTTGAATAAAACTGGGCATTCTAAAATTGATAAAACCAAACATGGATAAAGCTAATACAAACATTACAATAGATGTAGCTATTAGTAAATAAATGTTTTGCAACAATATTTGTATATTAAAATTAAACAACTTTAAAACTAAACCAATACTTGCATAGCATAGGGAAATACCTACAACATATAAACTAGACAAAACTAATGGATTCTTTCCTTCGTGTTTCATAATGATACTAGACAAAATAGGAATCATAGGGAAAGTGCAAGGTGTAAAAGCCATTAATATTCCAAAAATTAAAAATAGCCCTAGTGTTACAGTATAGTTTTCTTGCTTAATAAATTTTGCAATAAACCCAGCATCATTGGAGTTTTCAAAAAATGATGAATTTTTATCTTCTTTTTTTGTAACTTCTTTTTTATTTAAAGGACTAACATTAGTTGTAGGTAAATTATTTTCTTCTACAAAATTGTTTTTGTAAATATTTGTTAAACTTGTGTTATAAGTTTCCATAGGATAACAAATCTTAAATTCATCAGAACAACCTTGATATTTTAACTGAATATCTAATTTGTCTTGTTTTGAATTAATAGCTGAATTAAACTCAGTATAGCCTTCATAAGTATAAACGTTTCCAAATACTGGATCATTTTTCATAACAGCTTCTGGCATATCTAGCGTGTAATCTTTACCATTAACTTTTAAATTAACTTTATCTTTATAAATATAATAACGGTCCTGAATATTAAAAGTAACTTTAAACTTACTATTATCTAATATAAAGTCTGGTTGAAAAGCTTGCTCTACATCCAATGGGCCTTTTTGTGAATCATTATAGCCATTTGATTGGAAAACTGTTTCTTTTTCTATAAGTGAACTCTTCGAATTGGAGAATAATCCATTTTCTAACGCCATTGCATTTGAGCTTGCAATAAGAGCTGATATTAATAATACTTTTTTTAGCATAAAAAAAAATCCTTTACTTTTGAAGTAAAGGATAGCATTTCTCAAATTTAAGTCAATTAAAAAGAATTTTACAATTTTATTTCTTCTTCATCTGGTTTGCCGTTTTTTTGTGGGCTGGTCTTCCCTTTAGTCGTTTTATTACGAATAGATACCAAACATTTCTTAATTGCTTTTAATGCATCTTCTTCTTTCATCATATCAAATGACTTCAAGTTTAATGAAGCTAATAAAGCTCTTTGTTCTATGCCGGATTCTTTTATAAGATCTTTTACATGATTTACAAGATTTTCATCCGCCTTAGCAATTAAGCCAGTTTTTACAGATAATTCATTAATACTTGCAAATTCACCACCCGATAATCCGAGGTTCGACAATGCACGACCAATCGCTGATGTCTCAGCATTTTCCACAGCAGCTTTTTTATTAATTTCACTTGAAGTTCTGCTTTCTTCTGCATGACCAGTAGCGATTTCATGCCAAACACCTTTTTTGAGAATAGATATAGTGCATTTAAAAATTACTTTATCATTATCAATATTCAAATGTTCAGTATTGACTTTAACTTTAAAACCTAAATGCTTTCTAAGAATTTCATTTCTTTTAGCAACAGTTGTGTAAGCTTTATTATCAATAATCACTTTATCAGTGGTCGCATTAATTTCTTTAATCATTTTTTCAATAACAGTAAGCTCTGTAGCTGGTGCTGGCTCTACTTTTGGATCAACAACAACTGGTGATGTTGCAACTTCTGATTCTGTCCCTGCAGTTTTTTTCGTTTTATCTGACATAATATTATCCTCTATAAAAAATTACTCTAATCATACTATATAAAAATAGAAAGTAAACAACTTAATCTATTTTTTTCTTTGTTTTTACAGCAAATAACTAAAGTCACCTAAGTGACTTTAATTTATTTTTATTACTCGGATGAATCATCATCCATATCTACTGGACCAAAATCTGCTCCACCTGTAGTGATTTGACTTCTAATTTTAGATTCAATTTCAGCAGCTATTTTTGGATTTTCAGTTAGATAAGCTCTTGTTTTTTCTTTACCTTGACCAATTTTTTCACCATTGTAACTATACCAAGCACCTGATTTTTCAAGAATACCTAGTTTCGCTCCAATTTCAATAATTTCACCTTGTTTATTAATACCTTGACCATAAAGAATGTCAAATGTAGCAACTCGGAATGGTGGTGCAACTTTGTTCTTAACGACTTTAACGTTGGTTGTGTTACCAATAACATTTTCACCATCTTTCAAAGCAGTTGATTTTCTTACATCTAAACGAACAGAAGCATAGAACTTCAATGCGTTACCACCAGTTGTTGTTTCAGGGTTACCAAACATAACACCAATTTTCATACGAATCTGGTTAATGAAAATTACAGTACAATCCATTTTCTTAACGTTACCAGTAATTTTACGAAGAGCTTGTGACATCATACGAGCTTGTAGACCAACATGAGAGTCGCCCATTTCACCTTCGATTTCTGCTTTTGGAACCAATGCAGCAACGGAGTCAAGAACAATGAAATTTACAGCACCAGATGAAACTAAACGGTCTAAGATTTCAAGACCTTGTTCACCAGTATCAGGCTGAGAGATATAGAGTTCATCAGTGTTAACGCCTAATTTTTTAGCATATGCTGGATCAAGAGCGTGCTCAGCGTCAATGAATGCACAAACTAAACCTTTTTTCTGGGCTTCTGCGATAGCATGGAGAGTAAGAGTTGTTTTACCAGAAGATTCTGGACCATAAATTTCAATGATACGACCTTTTGGTATACCGCCTATACCAAGTGCTACGTCCAACTGGATTGAACCCGTGCTGATTGCTTCAATTTCGTTATTATTTCTTTCACCCAATTTCATAATTGAGCCTTTACCAAAATCTTTTTCTATTTGTGCCATCACCGCCGCTAAGGCTGATTTCTTTTTATCATCTAAACTCATACATCCTCCATTTAATTTTAAGTCTTATTATCTTATCAATTTTTTAATTGATGTCAATTGCATTTATTTATTTTTTATTTATTTTTAAGCTTTTCCGAAAACTTCGTTAAGTTGTTCAGCCACTTCAATAAATACCACATTTTTACCTAATTCTTTCATTGTTCTAGCTCCAACATAAGTGCAAGTAGAACGTATTCCACCTAACAAATCTAGAACAGTTGTATTCAAATCACCCTTAAATGGAAGTAAAACTCGCTTACCTTCTGACGAACGATATTCAGCAACTCCACCAGAATGTTTATTCATAGCAGCTTCTGAACTCATCCCATAAAATTCTACGAATTCTTGCCCATCAATTGTCAATCGTTGACCACCAGATTGAGAATGACCAGCAAACATACCACCTAACATTACAAAATCTGCGTTTCCACCAAATGCTTTTGCAACATCACCCGGAATAGTGCAGCCACCATCGGCACATATACCACCACCTGTTCGGTGAGCCTTTGAAGAACATTCAAGAACAGCACTCATTTGGGGATAACCTACACCTGTTTGTTTTCTTGTTGTACATACAGAACCGGGACCAATACCCACTTTAACAATATCAGCACCATCGATTAGCAATTGATGTGTCATTTCTTCAGTTACAACATTACCAGCAAAAATAATAGGATCTGGATTTTTAGCACGGAAATTTTTTACAAACTCTGAAAAGTGTTGGCTGTATCCATTAGCAACATCAATACAAACAAATTTAAACGGATATTTGTTTAAGAGAGCAACTGTTTTATTATAGTCAGATTCTGATGTGCCAGTGCTAATCATGGTATATTCAAAAAATTCTTTTTTATCTGCATCGGAAAGGGTTGCGATTAAATTATCCCAATCTTCTATAGAATAATGTTTATGTGTTGCTGTTAGCATTCTATGTTTCATTAGTGTAAGTGCAATTTCAAATGTACCTACTGTATCCATATTAGCCGCTACTATTGGAACGCCCGCCCATTTATGTGGTGAATGCTTAAATTTAAACTCTCTAACTAAATCGACTTCTGAACGACTTTTCAAATCACTTCGTTGTGGAACAATTAATAGATCTTTAAAACCATATTTTTTTCCACTAATTACCTTATCACTCATACGCTCTCCTTAAATTGTTTCTTTATAGTATACTATCTTGGGTAAATCTAGCTGATCAATAAGTGAATCAATAACATCAGTCGGAATAAGTCCTTCTTGAATGGCAATTGATTCAATTCCTCGTTCTTTATAGATTCCTGAAATTTTTAGAAAACCTTGATACACATAATCATGATCATAAGCGGTTTTCCAACCAGCCTGAATAGGCATTGTTAAGACGTTAAAACTTTCATTTACACGGTTAAGTAATAGACGACCGGCATCAAAATTACCTGCAGTTGTATTTTTTCTAATGCTCTCGTATAAGGCGGGATACATTGACTTCATTGCTTTAAATACTGACATCAATGACACACCATCAGCAGATATCATATTTAATATAGTTGTTTCCTTGCTTCCTAAAATGGGAAACATTTCAATTAGTTGTTCTTTTTCTATTAATGAGTACATTTCTTGTCCTTTAAATTCATGTGTATTATAGGTAAATATATTAAATTGTCAATTACAATTTCCAGTTAATTTCTGTAAGTCCATTCTTTCTTAACAATGTATTTATTTTAGAGAATGGTTTACTTCCATAAAATCCACGATAACAAGAAAGTGGTGATGGATGTGGTGCTTCAATAATGTGATTGCTTTCAGAAATATACTTTTTAAATTTCTTAGCCTCTCCACCCCATAATAGGAAAATAACATTTTCTTTTTTATTGATTTCTTTAATAGCATCAATAACAAATTCTTGCCATCCTATTTTAGTATGAGACATTGGTTTATTTTTCTCTACTGTTAATGCTGTATTAATTAAAAACACACCTTGTTTAGCCCAAGGCGTTAGATCACCTGTTGTATTTTGAATATTTAAATCACTAAGTAATTCAGTATATATATTTTTTAATGAAGGTGGCAAAGGGAATCCTGTTGGAACTGAAAATGCTAACCCTTGTGCTTGCCCTTCATTATGATAAGGATCTTGACCAATTACAACCACTTTTATGTCTTTATAAGAACATAGGTTGAAAGAATTAAAAATGTCTTCCGATTTAGGGTAGACAATTTGATTAAAATCTATTTTATTGAAAATACTTTCTAACTCTTGATTATGTGATTGGAAGAACTCTTTCCAATCATTGTGTATAATAGGTATCATATAAGTCTTACTCCATAATAATAATTGTCATCCAATGCACCCTTATAATCATTGTCTTCACGCTGTCTAATTGTTTGTCGATTTATGTCCGGTTTATTTAATTTTTGAAGCGTGAAGGCTGGCACCTTATAATCTATGATTTCAATTGGATAACTTAAAAAATCTATATTTTTGTTATTGATTGTTTGAATGTGGTTTTTATGTAAATCATGCATTTTTTTGATCATGATTTTTAAACATTCTTGAATGTTAACATGTAACTGACTTTGGGTAAAGTCAGCATGTCTTTTTTTAAATATTTCAATAATATGAAGTTTTTCATCAGCTATATGATAACCCAAAGTTGGAAATTGCCAAATCCCATTGTGCTTTCTACATATTACTAAAATATTATTCTTTATTTTATTGTTTGTGATTAAACTTAAATTCTCAAAGTTCCTTTGTTTCTCTTTAATATAAAGATAGACAGTAGGTGTATAGGTTTTCATTCTGATATTTTTATTGACTAACTCATAGGATTCAATATCAGATTCAACTACAAAAGAATCTGGAAATGCAAAAGCGTTTAAATTGTTACGTGGATATTCATAATCTTCTATGTGTTGAGGAATGTAATAAAAATTAGGATCTTTCAATAAACCTAACAATTCTTTGATAATATTGTATTCAAGACTTGTTAGATTGTTTTTTTTATTAGGATCTTCAATTTCATGCCAACTTCTTAAAAGATCTAAAAAATATCCTTTAACTTCAATCATAAGCACCTATTATATTTTTCATTCTTTTAAAGACAGCTCTTGTTAATATAACGTCATCTTTTTGATATTGAATGATTTCATCAATTTTACCTTCTTTAAATTTAGGATAAACCATACTGCCATCCATGCCTTTTTTGCCTTGAATACCAATTGTATTTGCAACTGTATCAAGTGAAACATAGTTTTGAGTATCAGCACCACCCCATACTTCCATTATATCATAACTTTTTCCATTATTGAATCTCAATCTAGCAGGGTGAACTAATTCACCAAGTAATGGTAGGTTATATTTAATGGATTTAACAAATAAGATTTGTAAGTCAAACTTTTTAATATTGTGACCAACAAAAACTAAATCATTAAAAGTATAGCGATCTTCATTGACACCTTCTGTAATTTTGGTTTCACGTTCATTTTTTAAGAAAGCCTCAAATTCAGTTAATATCGTTAATTCATCATAAGATGCCAAGTCAACAAATACTTTTGGTGCATCTTCATTGACAGCAACCCCAATTGTTAAAAATTTAGCTCTGTTAGTGTCAACTGCTTGTTTTAAATATTGTTCTTCTTTTTGCTCTTCCATCCACGCTTTAATTTTATCTGGATCTTTATAATTTTTAGGTGGTTCTTTATACAATTCAAAATCTTCAATATCACCATCTGGTATTGTTTCTGCATCTAAATAAATAAACTTTTTAGCCATAATATTAATCCTCTAATTTAAAAACTTACACTAATCCCACACCCACAAGCTGATTTTACATTTGGGTTATTGAAAACAAATTTACTCTCAAATTGGTTAACTTCATAATCAATAATAGTTCCATCAAACTTGTCTACAAATTCTTTATCAAAACCTACAACAAGCCCTGAATACTCTACAATAATTAAATCATTTGTAGCTGTTTCAAGAGCCACTGAATATTCAAAACCTGAACATCCAGTTTTCTTCATAGAGAAAATGATTATTTTCTCTGGATTTTGATTATACATACCTTTAATATGTTTAATCGCTTTTTGATTGATTGTAATATTCATATTCTTAATCCATAATTCTACGGTTGTTTGCTTGTTCTGTTCGCCATACATCGATTTCAGTTCTAAACATTTCTAATTCCCAGTAGGCTTTTGTTTCTTCTTCAGTAGCAATCTGAATAGCTTCAACAACTCTTTCATAATCTTGGTGACTATATGCTTCTCTTTCTTGAGCTTGAACAGAGTTATGTCCACCAACCATTGCTTTTTTCATCAATCTTGCTTTTAATACCTTACGGTAGTTTTCATAAGATATACGTTGACCTTTGAATTTTGAAAGCCTTTCAATTAAGCCATGTAATTCTTTCTTTTTGTCATCATTAAAAAAATCTTCATACGTTTTTTCACTCATAAAAATGCTCCATATATTCATTCCATAGTTTTTATACAATGATCTTATATTATAAATGCTCATTGTCAATTAAAAGACAAAAAAAAAGTCAAATTGATTTGACTTTTTTTATTATTTATACAGGATTATTTATCTTGTTCATCTAAATATTTGAAGTAATTGGCATAAGCAATAAACTTAGGTAGATACTCTCTTGATTCTTGTTTGAAAGATTCCTTGTCTTTGATTAATACCCATACATCTGCTGATTGATTTTTTAGAATTGCCCTTTTAACTTTACCTACACCAGCGTTGTAAGCCAAGATAGCTAATTCATAATCACCATAGAAGTTTTCTTCGGCTAAATACTTAATATATTGAACAGCGGCAACTGTTGATTTTTCCCAGTTTGTTCTATTATCAAAACCACCACCACGCAATCCAAGATCACCCGCAGTACCTTTCATAAATTGCCACATACCTTTTGCACCAGCAGAACTGGTAGCATGAGTCTTGTATGAAGACTCAACGGCAGCTAAAACATAAAATTCTTTTGGAACTCCATTTTGTGCGGCAATTGTTTCGATATACTCTCTGTAAGGTTTTCCATTCTCATAAGCGAATGAAGCCCACTTTACAATAGATTCCTTGTTGCCTTTGACATAGTTTAATAACTCTGGTTGGTCATCGGCCCACTCATATTCGAAACTGTAAGAATGACTGGAAAAAATTAAACAGGCTGTAACTGCAATTACTTTAAAAAATCCATTTTTTAATTTTTTCATTATAATCATTAAATGTTACTATAATGCTAGTGTAACATTTTAATTTTCAAAATCAAGGAAACTACAAAACAGAATTAGACAGGTTCACCATGCCTTATCATAATTTGTATATTACGTTTTCCTTGGAACCATTGGTCCTTTATTTCAACCACCATTCGATAATATTCTTGCGTCCTAAATGTTCTAAACATAGGGCTTAATGCATACTTAAACCAAACTGCTTTATACTGATAACCATTTATTTCTAGCATAAATATACCAGTGTCTTCGTTAGCACCCTTGACATCTTCTGAAATGACTTTTGCAGTCACAGTGAAAGAAGGGTAATCAAACTGTCTTCCATAAGGTTCAAGTTTACCAATCTCATCTACGAGAGGAAGACCTATTCTGGTGCCAGATGGAAGCTCACCGTCCGTCAGGATTTTTGGGAAAACATCTTCTCGTCTTACTTTTTCTCTTACTGCTTCTTCAATACCTTCTCGAAGCAATCCAATATTTTCATAAGCTAATGCCATACCTGCTGCCATACAGTGGCCACCAAAACCAAAAAATAGTTTATATTTATCTTGAACGTCAATCATACATTCTAGAATACTTAACATATCTTTTTGATCATCACCTAATCCATCAATACTACGTGCCGATCCTGAAACAACAGTGATGGTGTTCAATTTATAGATAACTGTTTTTTTGTCTTTTTCTGCACTGATATACTTATTGTTAGGCAAATCATAGAACTCTTGGAACTTAGTTATTTTCATATTAAGTAATTTTTCAGCATGCTCTTTGGTAATAACAAGTTCTTCTGTTTCTTTTGGACTAAGCATAATTGTGGGCCTACCAAAACGTTCAACAAGACGGCTTGCTGCAATACCATGAATACCGTGATGTCCATTTTTATTGAAGATTACTAAACTGAGATAACCTGATTTTACTAAATCTTTTGCTACTTCTGTTGCTTCGGATACTAAACGTTTTTCGATTTCTTTACGGATATCATTATCTACGTTGAGATAAGCAAGGTAACGTTCTGCATCAAAATCATTATCAGCCAAATAATATTTAACAGCGTTCAAACCATCACCGCCAGTACGGGAACAGGCATTCACTCGTGGGCCTAAACCGAAAGCAATAGATTCAGCTTTAATAACTTCTTGTTCATCTTTAACAAATTGTCTCATTTGTTTCCATGCTGGTAAACTTTGAGCATTAATTTCTCGTAAACCTTGAGTCACAATAGCTCTGTTTGTTTCACTTGCCATAGATACACAGTCTGCAATAGTAGCTGCAGTAGAGAAGGCAACTAATTCACGGATACCACGACCATCATCTTCGATTGTTCCATTTTTGATAAGTTTATGTCTTGTTGCAGCCATTAAAAATAGGGCTACCGTACATCCACAAATAGTTCTATCAGGAAACTTACTATCATGTCTTTGTGGGTTAACAAATGCATAGGCATCTTTCGGGCCACCACTTTTTGGAATTTCATGGTGGTCACTGACAATTACATCAGCTTTTAATTTACGTTTAGCCATTTCCTCTAAATATTTAGTAACTCGCTCACCATCGGCTGATCCTTGGTCGGCTGTAATTAATAATGTAGGAATTGGATCATTGTCTAAAATACGATCAAGCACTTTAAATGAAAAACCATAACCTTCTTTCATTCTGTTTGAAATAAATACCCTAATTGTAGTAGGATCAGCTTTAAACAAGTCAACTAATGCTTTATACATAACAGCAGCAGAGGATATTCCATCTACGTCAAAGTCGCAAACAAGACCTATCACTTCTTGATTTGCAATGGCTTCGGCAATGCGTTCACCCGCTTTATGTATGTCAGCTAGTAATCCTAAGTTGGGTATGTGTGCAAAATCAGGCTTCATGAAACCTTTAAAGTTTGTGCCCTCTGGGAGTTCTCGGTTTGCTACTATCATTGCTTGTAAATGAGTATAACCACTCTGTTTTGCTTCATCGTATAATTTTTTATTTAATATTCTCTGTCTAATTATTGGTTTTGGTAAACTCATTCTTGGCTCTCTCCTTTTCGCCATATTTTAAATGAATTTAGTCTTTTTGTCAAATTAAAAAAACATATTCAACTTTTTAAAATAGTGTGTTATAATATTATTAATAACTATTTTAACTAAAAGGATCGCAAATGAAACTAAGTACAAACTTTTTTTATGTCGCTGGTTATGCTGGTCATGGTAAAGATACAGCAAAAAATATAGCAAAAGAAAATTACGAAAATACATTTTTTGAGATAAGTATGGCTGAAACATTAAAAGCTAATTCTTGCTCCATTGTAACAGATGAATTCAGAGAGATTATCAAATCTGACAAAGATATAGATGTTCTTAACGGATTAAAAGATAATTATCCTGATTTAGAATTTTATGCTGGTATGAATACTCGCACGTTTTTACAGAAAATAGGAACAGAATTTTACCGTTCGTTGAATGACTCTATTCATACAACATTTGTCGCATCTAAAATACTTGATGGGTTGCTAGCAAATAAAGATAATAGTGTAGTATTCACTTCATGTGATATTAGATTCCCAAACGAATTAGACTTCATGCTTAAAATGTCACAATTAAAAGATGATGATCTTGTGGATTATTTGAAATACTTACAAAAAACAGTAGCTAACACATTGCCAGATAACGAAAAAATTGCTGCTCATTTTGAGAGCGTGTTTAATGTAGATCGTCATGATAAAAGAGCAAAAATTATGATTGAATCTATTCTTAATTCTACTGATAAGTTAAAAAGTGTTGGAGACTATAATAAAGAATGGGATCTTAAAACACCGGATACCAGCAAAATGACAAAAGAACAAGCCATTGAATATGGTCTTATTCATATATTCAGACCTATTTTAAATCCTAAATTTGTTTATGAAAAAGATTTGAAACCACAACAGATTGTAGAAGAAATAAAAAAATATACAGGTTTAGAATATGGACGCATTGCTGATGTTATGAAGTATTATAAAGTTTCAACTATTGACTTTACTGTTGAAAACGTATTAAAATATGGCTTCTTAAGAGCTGATATAAGACATCCTTCTGAAAATGCAATCAATCATATGAAGCCTGAAGCTATCTTATCAACGCCTTTGAAAGACAGTAAATTTAGTGAAGAATTATTAACCCTTTTATCACACATCACGGTAAAAGATGATCTTAAACAAGAAGCAAAAAAAAAGAATTTAAATAATAGAGGTATAAAATGAGTGATAAAAAACCAGAAGTTTTAACTATCGGCTTTTCTGCCGGTTCTCTTTTCGACATTCAGGCTGTTGAAAAAATATATGAAGAACAAGGACTGAAAGCCTATATTAATAAACTAGCAACTATGGATGAAAAAGATGAAACATTTGGTCCGGGTCCAGCACTAGGTTTGTATCTTGCACTTAGAAACTTGAAAGAACAAATACCCGCAGATGTCTTAGACATTCGTTTTGGTATGGTGTCACGCCATAGTCCTAATCATGAGTCTGCCCCTATTTTTAGATCTTACAGAAAACTAATTGCTGATGCCTCTGCCGATATCGAAATTTCAAATGAACTTGACTACCTTAGCTTTACAGATGGTCGTTCACCATTGAAGTATCATAAGGCACAAGGTGCTGATTTAGTCTTTAGTACATCAGAAGCTACTGCAAAAGAATATTATGAAAATGGAATTGCGGCTATTTATATACCAAATACAAGTCCAGAAAGAAACTTAGAAATGTATCAAAGAAAAGATCAAAAAATTGTCTTGGTTTCTGACTTTGATGGTGTAATCGGTGATGTATTGTCAGAATACAATTATCAGAACGCTAAACTTGTTAAAGGTGTGAATCCATTAGAAGTGTTTAGACGTAATGAAAGAATTAACCGTGACAGCCCAATGGAATTAGGCCCACTTGGAAATGTTGTTAAAAAATTAGGTGCTATAGTCGAATATTATTCAGAATTAAAAATAGAAAAGAAAATTAAAGCTGAAGACATTCCTTATGAAACAATTGTGGTAACTGCTCGTGGTGGTTCTGCCTTTGAACGTTTTAACATGACACAAAAAATGCATGGAATTAAAGTGTCACAGGCTCACCTTATGGATGGCAGAAACAAAAACTTAGTTCTCAATATTATTGCTGATGAAAATAAAACTGCGAACATTTTGTTTATTGACGATGGTAAAGTTCACTTTGATAGAGCATTAGATTTAAAAGATATCTTAGCAGGATTTGTACATAACGATTTAACTGTTGGTAAAATTGTTCCTGATGGTAAGTTGAGTGAAGCTCTTATTGGATTAAAACAAAAAGATGCTGCTAGCCTAACTACTGAAAAACCAACATCTAAACCAACTAGAAAGGCATAATATAAAGATTGACAATCTTTGTGTTATATCTTATAATTAAGCGAAATAGGAGAATACAAATGTTAGTATTTCAATTAGTATCATCAAGTAGCTCTAGTCATTCCAGTCATATGGAAGGTTAGTTCCTGCTTGTTATTTCGGAAGCAGAGACTAATCTCCCGGCTTCCGAACTCTCCTTTATCAATAAGATAATAAAGAACTCGGTAGCCGAAAGCACCGAGTTTTTTTATGCCTAACGGTAGGGTATAGTTCAATCTAAAATAATGTAAGATATTGATTTAAAAGGAAAATAATTTAAAATAATTTAAAAAATGTTGTTGACAAACAAGAAAAGAGTTGGTAAGATAGTAAACATGAAGAGTTGAGAAAGAAATCAAAACTTCACAATACGGAAGAATGGTAGAGATGGATTATTGCGTCAGTCTTGAAAACTGAAGAGTGTAAAAGCTCCGTGGGTTCGAATCCCACTTCTTCCTCCAAATTATATAGTATGATGGCTGAGATGGATTAAGGCACCCGACTGGAAATTGGGAGCTGTCGAAAGATGGCCGTGAGTTCGAATCTCACTCATACTGCCAAATTAAAGTTTTATGGTGGCACTAGCTTAATGGTAGAGCACTTAGCTGTGAACTAAGTAGGTATGGGTTCAAGTCCCATGTGTCACCCCAATATTATGGTGCGTTGGTAGAGTGGTTGAATACACCTTCCTGCTAAGAAGGTAGGTCTGAAAATGGCCTCGTGAGTTCGAATCTCACACGCACCTCCAAATTTAATGTTTTTATGGTGTATTGGTAGAGCGGTTGAATACGTCTCCCTGCTAAGGAGATAGGTCTGAAAATGGCCTCGTGAGTTCGAATCTCACATACACCTCCAATTTTAAGATTTATGTGGGGCTAGCTTAATGGCAAAGCTTTCGGATGTGGCCCGAATGATGAGAGTTCGATTCTCTCGCCTTACTCCAGATATGTGGGATTAATTCAATGGTAGAATATTAAGTTGTGTCCTTAATTACGTTAGTTCGATTCTGACATCTCACCCCAATTTGGAATGTTGGCCGAGTGGTAAGGCAGCGGATTGCTAATCCGTAGGGTTTAATCGCCCCATAGGTTCGAATCCTATACATTCCGCCAAATTATTTTAAGTTTTAATGGTGATGTTAGCTCAATGGTAGAGTACTTCGTTGTGACCGAAGAGGTTGTGGGTTCGAGTCCCATACGTCACCCCAGCACATGGCGTATTGGCAGAGTGGTCGAATGCGGCTGTCTCGAAAACAGTTAAACCAGAAATGGTTTCGTAAGTTCAAATCTTACATACGCCGCCAATTAAATAAAAAAAAGCCTTCGCGGCTTTTTTCTTTTTTGTTTTAATCTTAATCGATTTTAAACTCATCTTGCAAATCAACTACTTTAAACTGTTTTTTAGCAGTTGCTGTTTTTTTCTTAACGTGTTCAAAAATTTTCTCAACGATTTCATCTTGAACTTCACCTCTGTGTTTAATACCTAAATCACCAAGTATGCTTAATTCTCTTAAAACTTTGTTTACTTGCTGTTCTAGAGCCTTCTTAGCTTTTTCAGAGATGTTTATTCCTTGTTCATTATTTTGATTATCCTGACTCATTTTACATCCTTATTGTTAATTCATTATTTTTATTATAATATGTATTTTTTACAAAATCAACATTATTAATTTGATTTTTTTTAGATTGAGTTTAATATTTTAATATCAACAATATATTTATAAATGAATACATATCATTTTGTAGGACTTATTATTACTATACTTGCCAGCACTTTTGCGATAATGATTGTAATATATCATCAGAATAGATCTTTAAAGAACAGTCATGGTTTGCTTACTTACATCACAAAATCATTGAAAATAAAACAAGATTTAGAAAAATTAAAAAATGAAACAGTTGAAGTTAGTGAAGAAGTGAGACTAAGTAGTGCGATCTTTTATGCTACACAAGAGTCAGTTGCTATTTTAAATGAAAATTTTAAATATGTTTCAGTCAACCCTGCTTTTGAACAAAGAACAGGTTATTCAACACAAGATATAAAAGATAAAGACTTTAATGTTTTAAACGCAGGTAACCAAGAACCTGAATTTTATGACGAATTGTATAAGAAATTAATTTCATCTACATCTGTTTCTGCTGATATATGGAGCCGTAATAGTGAAGGTATGTCATATATGGAAAGCGTAACATTCAGTAAAATTGTAGACAGTGAAGGTCAAGTAAAAAATTATCTCGTTGTAGCATCAGATATAACAGATGCTAAAAACAATGAAATGAAAATTATGAAAATTGCTAAACAAGATGCTTTAACCAAGTTACCCAATCGTTCTTTATTTTTAGACCGATTACAATTTTCTATTGCGGCTTCTAAACGTTATAAGACAATAGGAGCTGTTATGTTCCTTGACTTAGATCATTTTAAATCTCTCAATGATACATTAGGGCATCATATTGGTGACTTATTACTTATTGAAATTGGTAAAAGATTGCAAAAATGTGTAAGGGAAACTGATACAGTAGCTCGTTTAGGGGGTGATGAATTTACAGTGTTGTTAGATACAATTACTCGAAGTGAAGATGCGGCTATTGTTGCTGAAAACATTATTAATGCTATTATTCAAGAATATAATCTTAATGGTAACAAGATTAAAGTAACCTGTTCAGTAGGTATTGCTATTTTCCCTAACGATGGAATGACTGTTGATTCATTAATACACTGTGCTGACCAAGCGATGTATAATGTGAAAAAAGAAGGTAGAAACCAATATAAGTTTTATTCATCTTCTCTGGATACAGAAGCACATAGAAAAAAATCAGTTGAAAGAGAGTTGTTAAGTGCAATAAAAAATGATCAATTTTATTTACAATATCTTCCTGCTTATAATAAAGACCAAAAACTTGCTTATTTTGATGTCTTAATAAGATGGAATCATCCAACATTAGGTGACGTTAAACCGAATGAATTCATACCATTAGCTGAGGAAAGTGGTTTGATTATGAAAATTACTGATTGGGTTATGGCTACAGCGATGAAAGAATTAAAAAATAATATTGAGCTATTTAAAAAAGAACATATTAAACTTTCATTTAAGTTATCTAGTGTACATTTTAAACAAAATGATATTGTAAATAATATTTTAGAAATAGTTGGAAAAGAAAATGTTAATTTAATTCAAATCAAAATAGATGAGCCAATAATTTCAAAAAACCTTGTAGAAGCAAAAGAAAAGATAGCTAGCTTCATGGAAACTGGCTTCTATGTTTGTATTGATGATTTTGGAACAGGTAAAATTTCTTTCCTTGATATTCTGGATTTAGATTTTACATCTGTTAAAATACCTAGAGAACTAATAAAAAATGTAAACGAAAACAAGTCGTATGCTGCTGCTGTTAAGTCTTTAATATCATTAGCGAAAAACTTAGATTCGTATATCACAATAGAAGGTATAGAGTCAAAAGAACAAGTTGACGCTTTGTCAAACTATATAGATGACAAAATGTTTTTACAAGGACATTATTTTTCAAAACCATTAAATGCTAATGAAATAAAAAAAATAATGTAATTTTTGATTTTTACTATTGATTTTATTTTTTTCTATAATATCATTAAATAGAATTTTAATAATTATTCCAATTATTGAATGTTTGAGTATAAATTTATGGAGGATTCATATGAGTATTTTTGCACAATATAAAGAGCAACACCCTGAAATCGCTAAAAGCGAAAAAACAGAAGGCACATCAACACCAGCCCTTAACTTACCAGTAAAATGTAGTGGTTATGAAGGTGACGTTCTCGTAGGTATCAGACTTGACACCGAAGAAGAAGTTCGAATCAAATTAAAAACAATCGATCAAAACCCTAACTCCAAATTCAAGAGAATTGAAATCAAAGAATTTGCAGACCCAAAAAACAAGAAGCATCACGCTGCACCCGGCAAAGCTGTGTTTGTAGCTGAAAACTGCTATCTTGACAAAGATGGAACATATAGCAGCCGTTGGTTAAAAGTGATTTCTGCTGATCCACAGCAAACTGCTGTGCATGTTATGAATGCCAGTCTTCTTTTCATCAAGAAAAAAGATAAAGATGATAACATAAATGAAATCATTTTTGCAAAAACAGCTTTCCCTGAAAGGGCTAAAATAGTTAACTCTGTTAATGAACTTACTAACGCATTATCAGCAATGCTAAATCCTAAGCATATTGGTTCTAACCCACTTTGCTATGTAAGAATTAAAGATACTGATTCAGGTGAAGTTGAATTTGTTGAAGTTAGTCCTTTGAGAACAGATAGAGCCGATGGTAATGGTAGACAGTGTGTAGAAGGTGCTGTTTCTGCAGAAAAATTCATGTCATCCACCGAAAGCCAAATGATCAGAGATTTGCTTGAAACCGCTTCTGAAAAAGTTAGCGTTGATGTAATTCCTGCATCTATTATTTATCCGGGTTCTTCTACTAAGGAAAATATGGTTGGTGCTCACCCTAATGCTAAAAAGATATTGGAAGAATCTTTCTATATCAAAAATAGTGAAGAAGATACAACAGGAGCACGTCCAGAAGTTGGTTACTTGAAGTGTATTATAGCAACAAGAAAACATGCTGATGGAACTTCCTACTTTACCTTCATTAAGCCTGTGCAACAATTCTTAAAGCCAAGTAGCGTTAAGTCCATATAAAGAAGGCCCGTAAGGGCTTTTTTTTATTGCTTTTCTCTTATATTCATGATACAATCCGATTAGGAGACTTACATATGGATTTTACACAAGAACAAAACGAAATTTTCAAATCAAATGAAAATATTATACTTATCAAAGCTTTTGCTGGTTCTGGTAAAACTACAACTCTTGTAGAATTTGCTAGAAGAAGGCCATCTAGTAAATTTATTTATCTGGCCTTTAACAATTCAGTTGTTGAATCAGCAAAATATAAATTTCCTAAAAATGTCAAAGTATCAACTTTACATGGAATCGCGTATAAAGAATTCGGTTCTATCTATTCAGAAAAATTAGAAAAACCATTTAAAGCACTCGCTGTTTTAAATTATTTAGGATTCAGTAGAAATTCTAAATCACAAATTGAAATGTCTAGGTTAATAGTAGAAATTATTAACAACTATACTAATTCATCTTATGAAAAAATTGAAGATGCTATCCCATATCATGACAAATTTACCAGACAAGAACTTTTAGACCATGTTGAAATGATTTGGTTTGCGATGTTAGACAACACTAATGATTTTCCATGTACCCATGATACATATTTAAAATTATACCAATTATCAGAACCAGATTTTCACTACGATTATATCTTATTTGACGAAGCTCAAGATGCGAACCCAGTCATTGTTGATTTAATTATGAAACAAATGAGTAAAGGAAAATCTAAATTAGTAGTTGTAGGTGATTCACATCAAGCTATTTATGGTTTTAGAAATGCCATAAATTCTTTGGATAAATTTAGTCATAGAGATGAATTCCATTTAAGTAAATCATTTAGATTTGGTAGCAATATTGCGTATGCAGCTAATGCTATATTGAAAGCACTTAAAGGAGAAAAAATTACATTAACAGGATCATCTGTTCAAGATATGATTATTGATAAATTTGACAAGGATGAAAAATTTACAATTATTTCAAGAACAAATTCAGCTTTATTCCTAAAAGCTATTCAAGCAGTAGATAGTAAAAAGAAAATTCATTTTATTACTGGATTTAATAAATATAATTTTTACAAAATTTTAGATATTGACCACTTATATTATGGTCGATTGAATAAAATTAAAGATTTACATATAAAAGAGTATGAAACCTATCAGAATTTTACTATGTTAGCTGAACATACACAAGATAAAGAAATGATGTTCTTAAAAGAGATTGTTAATAAACATCATGGAAAGATAGAAAGTTTATTTGAAAGAATAAAAGAGAGTACTGTTGATGATATGAGAATGGCTGATATCGTACTAACAACTGCCCATAAAGCAAAAGGATTAGAATTTGATAATGTATTCCTTTGTAATGATTTTGCTGTTTTCATTAATGATAAAGGTGAAATCAATTTAAGAAGTTGGAAAGAAGAAGAAATCAATATTCTATATGTAGCAGCTACGAGGGCTATCCATAAGTTAAAAGCCAATACTTCTCTTAAATACATATTAAAATACTATAAAGAAAACAACATTGGTATTCAAAATGGTAAAGCTATTATAAATATTGCTTCAAATGGAAATAACAATAAATTAAATAAGATTCACAATAATTTAAAATCAATAAAATAAAAAAGACTACCTAGGTAGTCTTTTTTTTATTTCTAGTTAAAAAATAACGCCACTCTCACTTGCTGATTTTAAACGTTCACCATAAGGACTTTTGTTAAACTGTGTGACCTTTTTATAAGTATACAATTTATTTTGATTTTTGTAATCATAAACACTGTTAAATGCTTGGAAGGTATCTTTATCAATCACTCTTATATGTAACTGCAACTCGGGTGAATTTTCAGCATATAGCTCAACAAAACCATCAATTTCACTTTTACGAGCAATCATAACAGTTTCTTTACTTAATTGATCATAAGTATAGAATTTTGCTTTTACCATAATAGCATCGCCAAGTGAAGTATCAGATCTACCAAAATACTTGTTGTCATAAGCTTCAAAAACAACACCACCGTTCATTTCTGCTGACTGTCCAAGCCATTTGTAGCCTTCAATAACTTTCTCAACAGCTTTAATCGGACCAGCATACTCAACACTGGTTCTATCGCTGTTAAGTGAAGATTTTTTAAACGTATCAGCATTGACAGCAATTGATGAAGTTGCTAAGATAGCCGCAACAAACAAACCGATAATTTTTCTCATAAATTCTTTCTCCTATTTGTGTTTGTATTATATAGAACAATAAACAAAAAGTCAAGCATTAAAATACTTTTTTTATAATATATTTAACTCATTGAATTTAAAAATAAAAATTAATTTGTAAACGCATAAAACTCTTTCTGTTTACCCATATTTTATAATTGTTTTTGAAAAAAAGTGTGTTAAAATATTTTTAATAACTATAATTTTACCCATGCGTACAAAAAGAAATCTTTTTTTATCAATTCTTTTGTTCTTTACTTTCGCTTGTAACTCAGCTTTTGCAATAAACGAAGAAGAATTCAAAAATGCCAGCGATTGTGGCGTAGAAAACAGTGTTGTAAAATTCTTTTCTTGGGATATTTGTGAACAAGATTTCGCATTCAGAATATTTTATAAACTCTTTCCAGATGTCATGGAAGAGCAAGTATTACCTATTGTTAATTCAAAATACCTAGAAAAAGTAAAAGATTTAGAAGCCAATAATCTTGAAATGAATAGAGCTTATCAGCATTCAATGCTTAAGATTACAGAAATTATATTCAATTTATCTATGGTTTTTGGTGCATGGTTATTTTTATGGCATTCAAGTTTAGCTTTACTAAGAACAGCAACTGAAGGTTCTTTCTTAGGTAAAGAATATAATGGAACAAAAACAGGAGTAAAATATGGAGTCATCATATTTTTAATGCTTCCAGCCGGTAATGGGTTAATTATAGGACATTGGATTGTTTTCTTACTGATATTGTTCTCTATTGCATTTGGTAACTTATTCTATGGAATATTTTTAAACTTTATTGATGCAGGATCTGATACAGCAAATTTAAATGCAGGTCAAAATTCAATTGGTACATTTAAGGACACATCAGAAGACAGATTAGAGGCATTCAAAGAATATAGTGCAAAAAACTCTATGGACCATAATTTCTTCTATGGCACTGAAATGGCCAAGAAATTAACAAAAGCCAGTATTTGTAAATTAAGAACTGAACAGTTTATACTAGAAAATAGTATTTCAAAAATGAATTCTGGAAATGCTGGGACATACTATACATGCACAGCAGAATCTTTAATGAAGTCACAAATATTGAACAAATCAATATCAGGTGCTGATTTCGTAAATACTGGAAGTGCATTTACAAGTTACAGAACAACAGAAACTAATATCAAAAATGGTTCCACAGATGTTGCATTTACTAGTGGAGTAAGATTTGGTAAAAATATTCAAAGTTCTTCATGTCAAAATATAGATGGCATTTATTCTTATAGTTGTGGTGAATTAACAGTCAACGTTCCTAATATAACAGATGCAGAAACAATTGATTTAATGAATGATGTTGGTTTTTATTCAACTTATGCAAATGTTTCAAGTTCTATAACATCCAGCTATAAAGAATCATCTACCGCTGTCTCAGAAAAAGCAACTGCTGGCTGGGAAGCAATATCTTCAAAGTTAGTTGAAAAATTGGCTAAAGATATAAATGGTAGAAAGCAGTTGTCACCATCTGATGAAGTTATTATTAAGAATATTGCTTATATTTATCATCAATTATTATTAAATGATGCTATGGTTGGTGTTGCAGCAATTGCTGGGAATGGAATTATTGCACCATCTACAAATAAAAGTTTAACTAATAATTTAGTAAAAGCCACAAATGCTGCAGGATATATATTAGATGCTTACTGTATAAAAAACCAAGAAATGATAAAAAGTTCAAAAAATTTATTGAAATACATAAATGATTTTAACGCAGATGATGCAAAAACAATATCTACATCTTGTTTAAAATTAATAGGACAAAAACCAACATCTGTTTGGGGAATAGAATTTGGACAAGATAAAGCAGGAGTGGATGCTGCGGTTGTCGAAATTAATAATAAAACTACATTAGCAAAAGAATTATTACTTGACGTTGTTCTTGATGTTCAATATAAAAGAGAAGGTCTTGAATTATCATTATTTAAATCTTTGAAAAGTGTCTCTAAGTTATCATTAACTGCTCAAATGCGTAAAGTAGGTTTTGCATCTGCGGGTGGATTTATGTTAAAAATTATTAAAGACAAAGATATAGATAATAAATTTATGCGTTCACTACAAAACTCAATTGGTTTCAGTGATTCAAATGTGGATACTAAATTTATAGGTTCAGAGACATCATCATCTAAAAGTAACTTACCATCTTCATTAAACAATTCTAACTTTGCAGACATATCCTTTATGTATGGAGCTGTTGTTAACGACTTCTCTAGTGCAAGAAAAGATCTAAGAATGACAGATATATCTCCAGTCGTTTCAGGTGTTTATGACGATTCATTAACACAAGCAGGTCGTGATGATAGTTATGTAGACAGTATTTTAACATTGGTTACCGATCCATTCTCAAGCTTCAAAACTGCAATCGGTATTAAAGCAGGTGCAGATAGTTACAAAGATGTAGTAAAAAACTGTATGGCTGATCTTAAACTATGTCCTATTCCATTAGAAAACCCAATTAAAGGATTGTCTGATTATGGACATACTTTAATTGCAGCTTCTACTAATTTAATGGCTACATCTATTGTTTTATCATTTACCAAGTATGCTAGTATCAATTACAAAACTAAAAAATTAGAAAGAGAAAAAGGCGGTTCAGTTGATAAACTAAACAAGCTTGAAAATAAAGTTACTCAAGGTTTAGGTGGTAAAATAGGATCAGGAGCTATTGCATTTGTTGCCAAAAGTTTAAGCTTAGCTGAATCATTATTAAACGCATTAATGGGTATATTGCTCTTATTATTATCAGTAGGTGTATTCTTAGCTTATATTATTCCATTGGTTCCATTTATGATGTTTACGTTTGCATTCTTGTCATGGGTTACTATTTGCCTATTAACTTTATTTATTGCTCCAATGTGGACTATTTTCAACTTGAAGATGACAGAAGAGCGTAATGGAAACTCAGAAATGTATCGTTCTGGTTATAACATAGCAATGCAAATATTGTTTAGACCATCATTGTTGGTTATTGCCTTGGTTATGGGTTGGGGCATATTTATACTTGCATTCATGATACTTAACTTAACAATAACCCCATTCATTTATGGTGTGCTTATGAGTGAAGGTGGTTCATTCTCATTGGTTTCAATGTTAAATGGACTTATGATTGTTTTAACTTATGGTATACTAATATATGTAATCATTAAATTTGTATTCAATTTGATGTATGAAATAACGAACAAGCTTTTCCAAGCTATGAACGTTGTACCAATTGATGATAAAGCTAATATTGCAGATGAAGTTACAAAGAGTGCTGTTCTTGCTTCTGTTATTAACTTTAAAGTTCTACAAAGTATTAATAGTAATGTGAAGAGATCCATGACTCAAGCCAATGAGAAAAATAAACGAACAATGGCTGAGGCTGAACGTGGTGATGAAGTTGATTTCATCATTAAAGACAAAGTGGAAGGAATGACTGGCGATAAAAAAGGCGATCACAAGGAATAATTATAAGGTTAACTATGAAGAAATATATTTTAAGTTTTTTACTTCTGCTTTTACCATTGTTTGCACATGCAAACGTAGCTGAGGTAAATATTAAAGATGATCCTGCACTGTATCAAGTTGATACAATGGAAGATGTTGAAAAAGATTTAACAAAACGTTTTATTCTAGGAACATTAGGTAAAGACGCTCTTATTTATTTCCTACCTAATGACGCACCAGATTCATTAAAAACTCAGATTAAAAATATGTCTGAAGCAGATGTGTATCGTGTGTCAAAACCTTTTAACTCTTCTATTATTTCAGGTACATTGATTATTATTGCTGCTTTCTTCTTAGTGGCATTGGTAACAATGCTTTTCTATATCATCTGGGTATATGTTGAATCCTTATTAAGAACACAAGACTCTGGTGAATTCTTAGGTAGTCGATGGAGCAAGGTGTTTACTCCATTAAAAATTGTAGTGGGATTCTTATTGATATTCCCAATGTTTGGTCAGTCACATGCTCCATTTACAAATGTTAATGCAAGCTTGGCTCAAGGTTCTCAAACATGGAACATGGGAGCATTTTCTCTCGCTCAATTAGCTATTTTATCTTCTGCTGGTGCGTCTAGCCAACAAGCCAATATTGTATTTGGTGAATTTGTTCGTGCAATGCCAAGACATTACCCAGTAATTGGTATGCCTAACCTTGTTTCAAAAGCTGGTTTTATGAATGATCTTATTGATTTTATGGTATGTACAAAATCTAGCTACAATCAATCAATAAGCACTAATTTTAATAGATATGACAGTGATGACAAATCAATTTATAAACTAAAAATAGCGGCTGGTAAATGTGAATTAAGTGGTCAAATTGGTTATGATGAAGCAACTGAAACTGAATTAAAAAACAATGCTCAATTACAAGATTTAGTTGGACAAGTTAACTACACAAATATTCAAAAAACAGCAATCACTAATGCATTGAATAATGCTTTTGCTACTGCAAGCACAGTTGCAGACAGAATCATTAAAGCTGAAAGTAGTAATGCTATTTTTAAAACGCCAATGACAGTCGAACCTAGTAAATGGAGAGACACCTGTGCGTCGATAGGGACATTATTACCAGAGTCAGCAAATGGAGATGATGTCATTTTATATACCTTGTATGCATCTAATTGCATGTCTAAGAAATTTATAGAAGACTTATCAAAAACGACTTATGATTCTTCTTACTTATATGGTGAAACTAATTATCTAAAAGGTAGTGCTTTTGAACTTTGTGTACATGAAGCTGGATATAGTGGTAAAACAAAGGCTCTTACTTTTGCGAAATTTAAAGATGATGAATTTATTTATGGTCCAAAATATAAATTAGTAAAAGAATGTGTATCACAAGCTTGTTCAGGCGATAAAGCTTTTGAATGTGCGTCAGCTATACATTTTGCAAAGTCGGTTTCAGATAAAGAAGAATTAGCCAGAATGGGATGGATTACTGGTGGTGCTAACGTGTATAAAATATTCTCAGGATATGAAAATATGGCAGCACGTTCTATCATCAACAAGTCTAATTTCTCAGTAGATTATTATAGTTTTACTAAAAAATATGCGAATCTTTATGAAAATTCTGCACCTATTTTAGACAGTATCCCTGTAACAATTAATGCTGTAACGCCTGTTTCAAATTTTGGATATACTGATTTTGATGAATATAAAACTAGAAAAGCACAAGATATTCAAACATTACAAATAGATAAATTTAGATACAAGTCGTTTATGGATGGTGGTGCTGATGGTTGGTTTGGTATTCCAAAATTACAATCTTGTGTTGAACACCCTATGCAAATATATAATGGTTATGTTTGTGGTAACGTAACAGAAGAAGTTCATTTATTTGGTACAAAATTATTAGCAGTAGGCTTACAAGTTAAATTAGCTTCACTATTTTTAACGCAGGGTGCTAAACAAAAACCAGACAAAGGTAGCGGCTCTATTTCCAAAAATAGTAATGCTACTATTAAGGGTCTAGGTACAGTATTAGGTGGAACAGCCCCTCTTGCTATTTTTGCATTGACAAGTTCAACAATGTGGGGGACTGATAGTTTCTCTGATATTGATCAAGAAATATGGCAACAATATCCAGAGATAGTTGGTTTTATTGGTGCCGCTGCCGCTGCTCAGGCATCTGGATCTGAATTGATAAGCTCATCAGTTAGTCAATTACTTAGTGTATTTACAGGTCTTTGCTTATTACTTGGTGTTATCTTTGGTTTCTTAATGCCATTGCTACCATTTGGTTTATGGATTATTGCAGTTGGTGGATGGATCATTGCTCTATTTGAAGCGTTAGTGCTATGTCAAATATGGGGTGTTGTATTAATTTCACCATCCTCTGACCATACGTCTGATGCGGCAAGAAAATCAACGATTATTGTTGTGTCAATATTGTTGAAAGCACCATTATTGGTAACAGGATTAATAGTAGCATGGTTACTAAACAATATTCTACTCAGTGAAATGCTAATGTTCTCTGATGTATCAACAGCATTGGCTCTTGATTCAACAGCTATGATAAAAGGTTTAATTGACCAACTTATTGTTTTAGTAATTTATTTTGTTATATTATATGGTATGTATAACATAATATTTTCATTGATAGAAAGCTTTGAAAAAATAACAATTGATGTTCTATTTAGCGGACAGTCTATGTCACCGTTCGCACAAAAACAACGTAACTCTGGATGGAGTGGCTCTATTAAATCCGCTTCCAGCACATTAATAAAAACATGAGATAAGTATGATTAAATTTTTCAAAGCACTTTTATTAACATGTAGTTTGTTTATTCTAGGTAATGGAATAGCAAATGCTTCTGAACTTGATTATGTATATCAAGATATGAATTGTAGCCAATTAAAATCAGATTTATTATCTACATCAGAAGCAAAAACAATGGCAGGTATGAGTTTTTCATACACAGGTGCTTTAAACTGTAATATATCCATACTACATAAAAACCTTGCAGTAAAAATGTTTTATATGATGTTTGGTGAGTTTGCTCTTAAATCTATGGATATAGTTATTGGACTTACTTCTTTTGTGACAGGTGAAAACTTTTCATTCTATGATAAAGCAAAAGCGGAAACTTCTCAGGTAGAGCCTTTCGAAAATGTTATAGCTATCATGAAAGGTTTAGCTCATCTTGGTTGTTTCTTCGTATTGTTATTTGTTTCTATATTTTATCTCTACTACCTTACAAATTCTGCTCATGATGGTTCTGTATTAGGTCGATCTACAAACGTTTTCTGGACGACAACTCGACTGTTAGCAACTATTTTTTTATGCATTCCATTATCAGGATTTGACGACTTTACAGGTGTTCAAGTTGTTGTAATGATATTTGCTACTATTGGGATGTTATTAGCCAACGTTGTTTGGTTTATTATGCCAGTATTTGAATACCTATACAGTGATGATGTCCAAGAAATTAAAGAAAAGAATATGGTTCCTAACAAATTAGCAGTTTCAGCTATTGTAGATAGTTCTATTCAAATGCATATTTGTGATATACAGGCTCGTAAAGGTATTTATCTTTATGGGTTAGACCTTGAAGATATGACTAAAGAAAATATTGAAGATTCATCATTTGGACAATGTATAAGATCAAATGAAAGTACACCTTTAAGTTCAAGTAATGGGGATACTATATCAATAGTACCACAATCTGTATATGCGACTAAACTTTGTGCAGCAAAAACAGATAAAAAAATATCAGTATCTTGTGGTAATATCAGTGTGCCAATTACTGCTGAAAACTCTTCCCTTATGAATTCTTTCACAGGTCAGCAACAAACACAATTAAGAAAAATTGCTTATGATATTATTGGTAGATATTGTGTTGACAAAAATAAAGTTGCAAATAATGCTGACGAAGTTGCATATGCAAAAGAATGTTCACTTGTATTGAATGCAAGTTCATTCTCTTATGTTCCACGTTATGGCAAGCAAGTTATTGCTACCTATGAATCAGCTCCTTCATCTGATTCTATTGTTACCACTATAAATTCTATTAAAGACAGTGTTTATGAAACATTGTCATCAGCAGCCGCTGATAAAGTTCGTTACTCTGTTACATCACAAGTAATATCAGATAAAATTGCAATGTCTCTTATTCGTGGATGGATGTCATCTTCTTCATTTATGCTTGATCTAGGGAGTGAATATGATGAAAGAGCAAAAAGCTACAATGAAGTTTTCTCTACTGTGAAAGTAACAACAAATCCACAAATAGCTGGCATTGCAAGTGCTGGCAGTATCAACGGTTATGGTAGAAGCACAATGACTGATGAACTACTTAATAATGTGTATGATGTTAAAGATTTTAGTAATCAGATTGCAACATCTACAAATTATGTTCAAAACGTGAGAGAGAATGAATCTATTATCATGAACTTCTTGTTTCCAGCGATTACAATGGTAAAAGATTTTAATGGAACAAGAGATCCGGTCAGTTCAAGATTAGACAAAAATAGCTGTATTGAAGATTTTAACCAATGTACAAGAACTTCATTGAACCCACTCATCAATATCATGAAGGTAGGTAGTGATATGACAAGTAGCTCAATGATTATGGCTGTTGTTGCAAACGTAGTTGAAGCCTTCTCTTCTAAATATAATAAAGAAACGGGCATGTATGGTTTAGCCTTCTTAGCAAATTTAAGTGGATTAATTGCTGGCTTCTTTACTGTTCATGCACTATTTGGAATTATGATTACTTATTTACCAGCCGTTATTATTTTTGCTTTCTTTGTAGGTAACGCACTTGGTTGGTTCTTATTAGTATGTAAGAAAGTCATTATTGCCCAATTGTGGATGATTACACACATGGTCCCTAACCAGAATGAAGGTTTTGCTGGTAAAGGTGGTGGTGGTTATAAACTACTTATTGACATATTATTAAGACCATCATTTATTGTATTTGGTGTATTTGTATCCTTTATCATGATGTCTGTTCTTGTGTCCATTCTAAACGTTCTCTTTGGAATTGTCTTGAATACTTTCGTATTCTTCAGCAGTCCGGGGGGTATTGTAGAGTTTATTACTAACTATATTTTACATATTGTTTATATTATCTTGTTAGTAATGGTTCTCTTCCGAGCTGGTAAAGCCATGTATAAGGTGCCAAACGCTTTAGCAGAATGGTTTGAAATGAGAGGGGATGATTCAGGTGGTATGTGGTCTGAGTTAACCAACAAAGTTCAAAGTTTCGTAATGCAAGACTTGAAGAAAATTATGTATATTGCGGGATAATAAATATAAAAAAATTAAAAAGCCAAAGTTTATACTTTGGTTTTTTATTATTTTGAAACAATTTAGTTTCTCTTAAATTTAAAAAGAATTGAATTTTTAGGGATTTATGATATTATTAAAGTAACAAATATTAGGAGGAATAATGAATACGAGAAGTGTTTATGCCGTTAATGATACAAATAAAGTATTAAAGAACACTTATGGGCTATTAGCAATAACTACAGCATTTAGTGCTTTAATGGCCTATATGAACATGTTCTTAATGATAACTATAACACCATTTATAACACTGGCTTTATATATTGGTTTAATGTTTATCACATACAAGATGAAAGATAGTGGATGGGGGATTGTTTGTGTCTTTGCAATTACAGGCTTATTAGGCTTTACAATTGGACCTATTATTCAAGGTTATATGGCTAATGGCTCTGAACTTGTAGCTCAAGCATTTCTTGGAACAGCAATTACATTTGTAGGTGTTAATATGTATGTAGCAAAAGCTAAACCAAAACTTAATGAAAGTTGGTTACCAATTATGTTCTGGACAATGGCTGTGGCTGTAGTTGTAAGCCTTGTAAACTATTACTTCTTACAGATGTCCATATTATCAGTTGTTATTTCTGCTGTTATTCTATTGATTTCCGTTATGTATTTAGTATATCAGACAAATGCCATTATTAATGGTGGTGAAACGAATTATGTGTTAGCAACTGTGGGTATATTTGTTTCACTCTATAACATCTTCATGAGCTTATTAAATGTTCTTGGATTTGTTAATAAAGACTAATAAGTAGGAAATAAAAAATAAAGGCTTTCGGGCCTTTATTTTTTTAGTTTAAGAAATGTATAATCATATAGATTTTTATCATCTTTTTTATTTGGTATCATATTGGCTATATGCCAAACCGATTTATCATAATGGAAATAAGCATCACCATCTCCAAAATCATGTTCTATAATAGTGACATATAATTCATCAATTAAATTTTGAGCTAATGCATATTTATAAATTTGTGCTCCACCAATAATAAAGCTATCTGGATTTTTTTCTAACGCTTCTTCGAGTGTTGAGTAAGTATCAACTCGTTCATCTTGAATTTTTGTTTTACTGATAACAATATTTTTTCTATTTGGTAAAGGTCTTCCTAAACTTTCAAATGTTTTTCTACCCATTACAACAGTTTTTCCACTAGTAACTTCTTTAAAATATTTTAAGTCAGATGGCAAATGCCAAGGTAAAGTGTTACCTTTACCTATTAGACCATTAACATCAGTTGCTACTATTGCTGATATAGTCATTGACATTACTCCTTATTTAGCAATTGGTGCTTTGATATGTGGATGTGATACATAATCAACCAATTCAAAATCTTCAAATTTAAAATCAAAAATACTTTTCACATCTTTATTAATTATCATTTTAGGGAAAGGATAAGGCGTTCTTTCTAACTGTGTAGCAACTTGCTCAAAGTGGTTATTATACAAATGAGCATCACCTAATGTATGAACAAATTCATGGGGTTCTAAATCACAAACTTGTGCAACCATCATTAATAATAATGCGTAGGATGCAATATTGAATGGAACACCTAAGAAAATATCAGCACTTCTTTGATAGAGTTGGCAAGATAATTTTCCATCATGAACATAAAATTGGAACAAGCAATGACATGGTGGTAAAGCTTGTAAACCATTTTCTGCGTTTACTTCTGGTGCTACTTTTGGATCTGGCAATAAAGCTGGGTTCCATGCAGACACAATTAAACGTCTTGAATTAGGATTTGTTTTAATTTCTTCAATAAGGTTAGCAATTTGGTTAATGGTTTCACCATTCGCTCCTTTCCAACTTACCCACTGTTCGCCATATACTGGGCCTAGTTCACCTTCGGCTGTTGCCCATTCATTCCAGATAGAAACACCATTGTCTACTAAATACTTAATATTGGTTTCTCCTTTCAAGAACCAAAGTAATTCATGTAAAATGGATCTTAGGTGTAACTTCTTTGTTGTTAATAATGGGAACCCTTCTTGGAGGTTAAATCTCATTTGATAACCAAAAACGCTTTGAATTCCTGTACCTGTTCTATCGCCTTTCATGTTGCCAGTGGCTCTAACATGACGCATTAAATCTAAATATTGATACTCACTATGTTGTTTATTACTAATTGTCATATACTCTCCTTATTGTAAAATCTTTATCTATATGTTACACTTTTTAATTCAAATATCAAATCAAAAACACTATTTTTTCTTGGTGTTTTTTGTATTTTGTGATACAATAATATTAAAATAAAGAGGATTGAGATGGAATATAAAGTTTACCCTGAAAATAAAACACTATGCCTTACCCCAGAATCAAAATTAAAAGAATGGGCAGACTTAATTCACAAGATGGCTTCCGAAGGAAATATTGTTAAATTATATGCTGACACTGAAACAACAGGTTTTGATCATAATAATCGTGGTCGTGCTTCTTATGATCCAGTTTTAGAAAAGAAAACATTGATGAGAGATTCAATGGCTTTTGGTCTTGATATTAAAGATTTAGAAAAGGAAGCTAGAGATTTATCTGGTAAAGTTGATAGAATGATTGAACTTGCTTTCGTGGCTTGCTATACCAACCGTAATGGTGAAACTTATCCTTTATTGGATAAAGATGGTAATCAAGTTTATTTCCATGAAATGATTCATCCTAACACAGACAAATTATTACCTGATAATAAAACAATTACGTCTATGCCACTAGTGCCGCACCACATACACCAGACCAGCTTTGATTTTTTAGAAGGCAATGAAAGTCATCCATTCTTAAAAATAAAGCTACCTAGAAGAGCACCATCCACTACTGAAGTGTTCACACATTTGAGAGACTTCTTTGAATATGATGATGACAAGATTTACGATAATATTATTATGTTGTTACACAATGGTAACGAATTTGACGTACCATTTCTTAATTCTGAGATGAATAGAGTTCCCGAGATGAATGGATTAAGTATAAGAGATATGGTTCAAACCTATGATACTATTCCACTTATTAAAGAGTTAATGCCTAACCCAGTCCAAAAGTTAATAACCTTTGCACAAACAGAAGAAATCTATGGTGGCGATCCAGAAATCAAAAAAGATGCTGACATTGCAATTAAAGGAACATCAAAAAGTTTAGACAACTTAATTAAGATTGCCCGTTTTATGCCAAGTTTCGATTTACCTAAAATATTAGAATCTCATGTTAAGAAACAAGATGATTTTGCAAAATCATTTAGACAAGCAAGTTTATCTTCTGGTATTAAAATATGGCCCTCTTTACTCACCTATATGGAAAAGCCATCAGTGAATATTGATCTGCTTGAAGATATGGATAAAGATTTTGTAAAAAATAATAAAGTATTAGTTGATGATTATAAAAAGTTTAAAAGTGCATTAACTGCTTTTGATAAACATTTAGATGAAGTTAAATCTTATGGTCAAATTTATCATAATCTTATGAACTTACAAAAGAACATTCAGGAAAACGAAGATTTGAAATTTAATATACAATGCATTCAAAACATGGGTCGTGATGCTCACGGGGCGATGGTAGACTCATTACTATTCATGTATGCATTTACTATTATTGAGAATTCACTTTACAAAAACCAAAAAGTAGTGAATAATTACACATTCCATAATGAAATCAAACTTGATGAAAGTATCATTGAAAAGGCAAAAAAAAAGTCTGTGAATAATTCGGATGCGACAAAAGAAGCGGTTAACAAGTTTGTTGAAAAATACGACACCGCAGCACCCACAGACAAAAAAGACAACAAGCTAAAACCAAAATTTTAACGGAGTAATTAATGAGTATATTTGCACATATTTTTTCTACTGAGTATTCTAACGAAGAGGCTTACGGTAAATTAGATAAAGAAAACAAACAAATGATTAAAGCATGGGCGGAACATGCAAAGGTATCTGGTGATCCAGAGCCTACCTTAATTCTTGCTGATAAATTTTCTGCAACTGCACAAATTCCTTTCTTTAAAGCTTGCTTAGAATATGGAGTGAAACCTGTATTTGGTGTGAAAGCTGTTATTCAAGGTAAAGATGGTGCTGATAGCCATGAAGTTATTCTTGTTGCCAAAAACGAAACAGGCAGACAAAACATTAACCGTATTATTACAGAAGGTCATAAAGTTACACCAACAAAAGGCTATAAGTTAATCACTACCCAAGATCTTGAAACTTATAAAGATGGCTTAATCTGTATTTCAGGAGGTCCAGAAGGTCTTGTTGAAAAAACTATCTTGAAAGGCAACTACAATGGAGCTAAGAACATAGCGAACCATTTCAATAAGATATTTAAAGATAACTTTTATATTCAAGTTCGTAAAACTAGTAATGATATTGCAGGACAGCAAGACGAATTAAAAATTATTGAAGCGGCTAAAAAAATATCACTTGAAACGGGTATTAAACTTGTTGCGAACAATGATGTTCGTTTTGTTAATAAAGAAGACTATAAATATCATATTACTAAAAAAGCTATTATTAATTCTAGACTATCCTATGACCCAGCACGTAAAGTAATAGAAACTGAAAACCAGTACCTTCTTCCAATAGCTCATATGCTAGAATTATTCAAAGATATGCCAGAAGCTGTATTTAATATGGGTGATTTAGTTGACTCAACTGATATTATGGACTTCAAAAACCGTCTTGGTAAATCTGCACTTCCAAAATTCCCTATTCCTGAAGAGTTCAATGACGATCCAGTATTATATCTTTCTCACATTACTGATATTGGGTTTGAAGAAAGATGGTTGAAGATTGAAAAAGTCTTAACATCTCAAATGGGACAAAAAAATAGAAATGGTGGAATTATTACACCTGAATTTATTGAACAAGAAAAGAAATTTTATCGTGATAGAATTAATTTTGAACTAGATGTTATTGCAAAGACCGGATTTGCTGGTTATTTCTTAATTGTACATGAATTGGTTAACTGGTGCAAAGATAACGATATTCCAGTAGGTCCGGGTCGTGGATCAGGTGCTGGCTCATTAGTTTTATTCTCTCTGAATATTACTAACGTTGACCCAATTCCATATGATTTACTATTCGAACGTTTCTTAAACCCAGAACGTATGTCTGAACCCGATATCGATATTGACTTCTCACCAATCAACAGAGAGCGTGTAATTCAACACATGAAAGATATGTATGGTGAAGAAAACACAGCTCAAATTTTGACAGAAGGTACAATGGCTGCACGATCTGTTATTGATAGCATTGGTCGTGTTCGTGGTATGAAACCAGAAGAACGTGATAAAATTAAAAATCTTATTTCTGATGACTTAGGTACAACTATTAGCAAAGAATTAACAACAAACGAAAAACTGATTGAACTTTGCAAAAATTCACGCCAAGTAAGACGTATTATTGAAGAAGCCTTACAACTTGAAAAATCTGTTGTTTCTTACGGTAAACACGCAGGTGGCGTTGTAATTTCATTGGGTGATATGGCTCAATATGCACCACTATATCGTGAAGATGGTGAAAATTCACCAGTTGTCCAATTCAACAAAGATATTTGTGAAATGATTGGCTTAATTAAGTTTGATATCTTGGGATTAAAAAACTTAGACATTATTCAAGAGTGTGTTAAAGCAATTAACGCTGGCCGTCCAGCTAACGATAAACTTGATATGGATGACATACCTCAAGATGATGCTATGACAATCAATCTATTTAAGCAAGCAGATACCTATGGTATATTCCAGTTTGAATCCATTGGTATGAGACGATTGATGAAAGACCTTAGCCCTGACAACTTTGAAGAGCTTGTTGCTTTGGTAGCTCTATTCCGTCCGGGTCCATTGCAGTCTAAGATGGATAAAGACTTCATTGAGCGTAAATTTAATCCAAGTAAAATCTTGTATCCACATCCAAGATTAAAAGAAACACTCGGCCCAACTTATGGTACTATTATTTATCAAGAGCAGGTAATGAGTATTGCACGAGAACTTGCAGGTTATTCACTTGGTCAAGCGGATATTCTTCGTAAAGCGATGGGTAAAAAAGACATGGTAATCATGGCAAAACAACGTGAAATGTTCCTAAATGGATGTATGGACTCATTTAGAGCGGAAACTTTGACAAATACGGCTGATAAGTTGAAGTCACCACTTGATCCAGAAAAAACAATTGCTGTTGATTTAAGTTTTGGTGAAACAAAATCTACAAGTATTAAAGAAATATTGGGTGAAGGTAATACTAAATTTACAACAATTGATCAAGTTCTTAAAGTGTTAAAAAACTATGCAAATGTGCCAGAAAACGAACTAAACATGTTTAAATTAGAAGTTGATGGAATGGATGATAAGCAGTATTACAGACAGTTCCATAATTCTATTATGAAACATGGCACTCAAAAATTAATGAGTGAAGGCTTGAGTCAAGAAGATGCTATAAAAGAAATGGCAGCAGTTTCTGTTGCAACTTCAATGTTTGTAAGATTCAACAAAATATTCTCTTTAATGCACAAGTTTGCTGCTTATGGTTTTAACAAGTCTCACTCAGTAGCCTATGCTTTGGTATCATTCCAAACAGCTTACTTGAAAGCTCACTACCCAGCACAATATATGGCTGCGATGTTAACCAATGAATCAAATATTGAAAGTGTCTCTGAAACATTGATTGAATCAAGAAGAATGGGATTAAAGGTAATGACACCTGATATTAACCTTAGTGATGTTAAATTCAAAGCATTAAGCAGTAACTCTAATGAGAAGAATATTGTGTATGGTTTAGCTCAAATTAAAGGTATTAACAAAGCGGTTGAGCATTTAGTTCATATTAGAAAAGAAAAAGGTCAATTTACTGATATTTTTGATTTCTATGATAAGTGTGGGAACTATAAAATTATAGATGTTACTGAAAAGCTGGATGGAACAACTAAGACTACTAAAAAGACATTAATTGGTAAATCAGTTTTAAATAACCTATTAAATGCTGGTGTTCTAGATTCTATTTGCCCAAATGGAAATCCTAAGTATAGAGCAACATTGCAAGCAACATATCATTTCCTTGACGAAGTACTTAGTGATATGACTAAAAGACTTAACAGTAACAGTAGAGAAATCATGAAAGCCTTGAAAACGGTTATGACTCCTGCTGAAACAAAAGAATTCTTAGACAGTTTGGCAAACACTAAATTCAATGGAATTACAGTAGAAGAGATGTTAACACCTGAAAATTTGTCAAACTTTAATTTTGAAAATCTAAACATGGTTTATAAAGAAATTGCTGATAAAGTTTTGGAAAAGGGAGCTAAAAAAGCACTTACTTTAAAAGAAGTTAATGATTATCACCAAGAAATTGAAACTTTTAAACCAGAAGTGAAGAAAACTACTATTGTTGATGAAAATGGTAAAAAAGCTATTTATATAGAACCAACTTCTGCCAACTATGCTGATGTGCCAGAATACAATACAAAACAAACTTCATTTAAAGAATATGAATTAACAGGTATGTATCAATCTGTTAACCCAATTGATTTAGATGACATTAAAAACATCTTGCTAAGTAAAGATCTTGTTTGTGCAAATTCAAAAGACTTGGCTCAACAGGTTGATACATTTGGGAAGTTAAGTGAAAAAACAGGTAAGAAATATTATCAAACTGCTTTTGCTGGCACTATTGTTGAATTGAAAGACTTCAAGAGAACTAACAATGAAACAGGTGAAACTTACATTGATGTTACGGCTGCTGTTGATGATGGTAATGGTATTGTCACTGTTAAATTTACGGCTGAAAAAACATTCTTAGCTGGTAAAGAACAACGTGGTATTGATATGCTAAAAGACATGATGAAAAAAGAAGTTCTAGTCTTTGAAGGTTCCGCATCAAATGCTTCTTATGCGAGTGCTGGTGTAACTATCTTTGCAAAAAGAATTGGCTCAACCAATCCAGAGTTCTACTTGCCATTGGAAGATCCATCATTAAACTTTGTTCAAAATGAAAAAGAACAATATAAAGCAAAGAAAGTTCAGTCAGAAGAAGGTGCAACAGACGCTCAAATCAATAAAGTAGCCTCATTATTGAGACGTAACAATATTGCTTTTACTGAGATTTACAAAGAGTTTAATATTGAAGAGTTAAAAGATCTTAAAAAAGCAGAAGCTTCTAAGATTATTCAGAAATACATTGATAACAAACCAACTCCTTGATGGAGTTGTCTTTGTAAATATCTAAATATAAAAAAACCAGCTTTTAGCTGGTCTTTTTTATTTCATCTTCTATCTTTTTAGTGAGAGCTTTTATTTCTTTTGTTTTAAATGAAATTAAGGTTTCTATGTCAACTTCTTGTTTTAAAACTAGTTTTGATTCCATTTCTATTTGTTCTATTTTAACTACGTTTTTATTTTTCATCTTTTACTAAGCCCCATAATTTTTAATGTATTAATAGCTTCATATAAGTAGTAATCTTTTTCTGGATCAACATTTAATCCTTCATTGATGACTTTAATTGGTTTTTTATCATCTTGTTGTTTAGTATCATTTGAAATATGACCACTTAAATCTTTTTCTGAGATACGTTTAGCGTTTGCTTTATTTTTAACTGAAACGTCATTAATAACAACATCAGGTAATATGCCAGTAGCTTGGATACTTCTGCCACTTGGAGTATAATATCTTGCTGTTGTTAGTTTCACTGCTGTTCCATCTGCAAAATCAATGATATTTTGAACAGAACCTTTACCAAAGGTACGTGAACCAATTAATATAGCTCGCTTATGGTCTTGGAGAGCACCTGCCACGATTTCAGATGCTGATGCACTACCACCATCAACTAAGATGACTAATGGCACATTACGAATAATTTGACCATATTTTGCTTTATAATAACGCTTGTCACCTGCTCTATCTTTAGTGTAAGTTACAACAGCATCATCAAGGAATAAATCACTCACGTTGACAGCTTCATCCAACAAACCACCCGGATTGCCTCTTAAATCGATAATAAGACCCTCAATAGCTTTTGTTTTGGTCATATTAGCAATAACTGATGATAGTTCAACTGCAGTATCTTTTTGGAAAATATTTACTTTAACATAACCATATTTACCTTCAATTAAATTAGATTTAGTTGTTTTAACTTTAATGATTTCTTTTTTCATTTCAAAACTTAATTCTTTTTTATCACGAATAACGCCTACAGTAACCTTTTCACCCGGATTACCTTTTAGGTATTTCAAACCCTCGTTAGGAGTTGTTAATGTAGATAATAGAATGTCATTAATTTTATAAATAACATCACCAGATTTTATACCAGCTTTTTGAGCAGGAGTTGAATCAATGGGTGCAATTACTTTAAGACCTTTATCAACTACTTGAATTTCGATACCAATACCAGCAAATTCGCCACTAATACCAGTCATCAAGTCTTCTCGTTCTTGCTTGTCTAAAAATTGAGAGTGTGGATCTAAATTGGCTACCATACCTTTCATGGCATTATACATTAGCTTTTCTGAATCTACAGGATCGACATAATTTGTTTTCACAACGTGATAGACATCAATGAAATTTTTCAATACCTCAACTGGAACTTCTTCGTTGATATTTTCTTCAACGTTGCTCGCAATGGAATACTGACTTATAAGACTGATGATAATAACACTTAATAATTTCAATTTCATTTTATGCCCTTAATTTCCTTATTTTTTTAATTTCTCTTATTTTCACATGAATAAAACCTTTGTAAATGCTTTTAAATAAATATTTTTTTATGGCCTGATTGCTTCTTTTACAGGAGCATAACTAAAACGATGAATTTCACAAGGTCCAAGCGTTTTCAAGGCTTCCATATGAACTTTTGTTCCATACCCTTTATGTTTTTCAAAACCATAGCCGGGATATATTTTTGATTGTTCATCCATTTGGCGATCTCTTGTGACTTTTGCTAATATAGATGCTGCTCCAATACCTTCTATTTTAGCATCACCTTTAATCACATAATCAGCATCAATTGATAAGCCTTGTGGAATTTTATTACCATCAATGACCGCATAGTCAACTCGTTTCAATCCCTCAATAGCCATTTTCATACCTAACATTCGTGCTTGAAAGATATTTATTTCATCAATTTGTTTTGGAGTTATATGGATGATACAATAATCCAAAGCTTTTTCGATAATTTGTGGATACAACAGTTCACGTTTTTTTTCTGTCAATTTTTTAGAGTCATTAAGACCGACGATAGGATTATTAGGATCTAAAATAACAGCCGCTACAACCAAATCACCGCATAAAGGACCAGCACCACATTCGTCAACCATAGCTGTATACAATGTTTCAGCAATCTTAATTTTAATTTCGTCTTCTGTTCTCAATTAACAACTCCTATTTATTCTTTTTTTATATTACAAATATACTTAAAGTTTGATTATTATATAATAAAAGCATAAAATTTGCAAGTTTATTTTTCAAAAAGCCTTATTAAAATATAAATAAGCTTGATTAATTTTGCATTTAATATACAATTTTAGCTTAATGAAATAGATTAGGAGATTTTATGAGTGAACTAAATCAAAGATTATTTAATTACAGTATGTATTTATTAGGAAGACGTGACTACTCTGTTAAAGAAATGGTTAAAAAATTTAAAGAAAAAGAATATAAACAAGAAGATATTGATGCTGTAATGACACACATAAAAGAAAGAGGTTATCAGTCAGACGAAAGATTTGCTCGTTCGTATATTAATTCTAAATTAAATTCTAAAATAGGTATTTCAAAAATTAAAAGCACATTAACTTTTGAAAAAGGAGTAGATAAAGATATTATTGAAAATATTCTTGCGGACATGGAATTAGATGAAGTTTCAGTTATTGTAAAAATTATTAACCAGAAGTATAGGAACAAAGATTTAAAAGATCCAAAAGAAAAAAACAAAGCTTTTAGATTTTTAGTTTCAAAAGGGTTTTCATTTGATGATATTAAAAGAGCATTATCCATTGAAAATGAATATGAATAATTAAATCATTAAAGAAAAAAGAACTAATTGCTTAGTTCTTTTTTTCTGCCTGTTGTTTTCTATCTCTCATCATTAAAAATTCAGTGCTAAAAATGGCATTGCCTGCACCTTTTGCTATACTTGGTGATGTTAAATAGACTTGATTACTTTTTGTAATTAAAACAATAGATGGTGTTCCCATAACTTCTAGATTATCAGTAATTTTAGTATACTGTTGAAGTTTTAATTCAGTGTCTAAACTGTTATATAAACTATTGAAAACACTAGTATCAACACTGTATTCTTCACTCATGAAATCTCTAAGATCTTCCATAGTATTAATTTTATAACCTTTTCTATTAATACGATCATAAATTGTTTTTTCAAAATTATTTAATTTTAATTGTTCTGCAATAATGTGTCCTTTTGCAGTAATATCCCATTTGTCATTAAAACTTACTGGAATAGCATGAAATGAAACATCTTCTTTTTTTTGTTTCATCCATTCATTTTTATAATCTTTAAATTCATAACAATGTGGACAAGAGTATGAGAAGAAATAAAGTACTTCATAATTAGTTGTATCTTTTTCATCAAATAAAAATGGACTATCTTTCTTTTGTTCATAATCTATGTTGATACTTTGAGCAAAAGCTCGAATTCTTTCTTCTTTATCTTTATCTACGACAGGAGCAACTGTCTCCGCAAATGCTCCTGATGTTATCACAAATGACATTCCTATCATCAAAATTTTTTTTAACATTATTTAGATCCCCATTTCGGCTGCTTGTATTAATTGTGTCGTTAAATCTTTTTTCTTTTGAAATGTAGCATTTTGTCTTATTTTGTCAACAAAACTAGTAATTTTTTCTTGTTGTTGAGCTTCTGTAAAATAGAATTCTGCTCCTATAATGATTTGATTATCATCATTTTTACTCACAAATTTTACTTTAATGACAACTGGACTGTATTCTCCTTCATATTCTATAATAATAGGAAAGTTTTGATTCAAACTGTTTTTTAATGTATTATAAAACTCAAAATCAAAGTAACATTCATCAAATTTTAGACCAATACCTACAGTGGATATATCATTAATACTACCAATGAATTCTGATGATATTTCATTCCAATAAATACCTACTGGTATAGTGACAGCCGTTTTTACACGGTAACTACCACGCCTCTTTAATACTTTAATCATATCAGGAACAACACATAAAATCTCTTTTTCAGTACCTGCTGATTTTATTTTCCTCAATATAAATGAGTAATCAATGCCATCTTCTTCAAAGTTAGCATGAACTTCATCAGGAAAAGCACCTTCTGCAAACAATACAAATGGATTAGTAATTTGAACTACATCTCCTTTAACAGCAATAAATCTATTATTATTCAGATATTTTCCATCTTCTGTTTTTATGCGAAATAATGTTTTTTCACGAATACTTTTTCTAATAATTTTAGCGACTTCTTCACGACCTTGAATAATATCTTCTTTTGATGCTGTTGCTTCATCAACTTCAATAACATCTGTTCCAAATTCGGTTTGTTGGGAAAATATTTTTTCATATTCTGTTTTTCTTTCTTCGTTCATCTTTAATTTTCTTGATGTGTATTCCTTTCTATTAAAACATTAGAGAGCATAAAATCAATACCGCATTTGATTTCCATCAAAAATATAATACAATATTTTTATTTACAATAATGGAGTTTATATGAAAAAAATACTGTTAACACTTGCCGTATTTAGTCCTCTTGTTTTTGCTGATACTGCCAATGAATTGAACATTATTGCTGAAAAGGTTAAAGCTATACAACCAGAAACATTTAAAGACATTCGTGTACAGCCTTCATTAATGGAAGGATATTATCAAGTAGTGTCAAATAAAGGCTCTAAATTTTATGTGAATAAAGATGTTACATCTATGGTTCATGGAGATTTAATAAAAGTGGAAAATAATGTTCTCTATAATGTAAGTCGTGAAGAAGCTCGTATTAGAAATATCAAAATTATTAATAAACTTAAAGAAGAGCACAAAGGATCAATTGTACACTTTCCTTCCACTGCTGAAAAAACGTTAACAAAAATTTATGTATTTTCAGACTTTACATGCCCTTATTGTAAAAAATTACATAGTGCTCTTCCTGATTTAACAAGATTGGGTGTTGATGTTTATTATATACCTTTCCCAAGAAACTCTATGAACGATATGCCTGCTGTAAAAGGATTGCAACGTATTATCTGCACACCAAGTCAAACAACTGCTTTTAATGAAGCTTTTGAAAATCCTAAAAAATATGCACTAGATAGCTTGAATAATCAATCCAAGAATTTGACATGTCCAGAAGCTATTGATATATTAAGTTTCCACAACTATGCAGACGTATTAGGAGTTAAAGGAACTCCAACTGTATTTACAGAAGGTGGTTCACGTATTGTAGGATACAATAATTCAACTCAGTTCGCACTTGAATTAAAACAAGCTCTAGATGAAGAAGCTGTTTGGAAAAATAAGGATGTAAAAAAATAAAATGATGAAACTTAACAGAAAAGATTTATTGAAATTGGCTGCTGATGCGGGTCACCAGATAGAAACAAAAAAGAAGACTCGATCTTCTTTTGATCGATTAAATGACGCCACTGCAATCATGAATGAAAAAGGTATCAATGATAAAATTTACTTTAATACAGATTCTACTGTTTGTATTATTGAATTTAGAAATATTGCATTCTTATCCAATAATGATTTACTCAGAATAGATAACCGTGATATTTATAAATTTAAAATGGCTTGGCATGAAAGAGTCCATGCACTGATCAAACAAGTCGATCTGACTGCATGGGAAGAAACTAAAAAAAATCCATTGTTGATAGAGTTTATGTATAAGACTAAAAACGCACAAGAATATGATCCAGATGCAATTGTTTCTGCATTTAAGTCAACACTAGATGGTTTGGTGAATTCAGGTATATTGGTTGATGACAAAGTAGCTAACGTGCCTTTAATCATACCTAGACAAGAAAAAACAAAAAAAGAAAACTCACTTTTTATCGTATTATCAAAAATTGATAATGTTGAAAGATTTTATTCAGAAACTTTCAATAAGGTAATTAAAAACTTCTCAAATGTATAAATAATTTGATTTTTTTTATTATCGTATAAAATAGAGTAAATAAGGATAAAATTAAACAGGGAATAGAAATGATCGAATTTTACAAAAAAACTTTTGATTTCGGGGATACTTATAACAAATTTATAAGTGTCGTTGATTTTTTAGCCGCTCACAAGAATCAACTAGAAATTGAAAGTTTAAATAAGTTTAGGTCACCAACTGATCTAAGCGAAATAGTCCCATTGATAAAAGATCTCTATAAAGATCATTATGCTGTTGCTGAAGCAATTGCGTATTCATTCAATATAGATAATTTCACAAACAATAAAATAGATGAGCTTACTGATATTATTGTTGAAAAAGATTATGCTATTTGTAATAGAACTATTTTCTTTTTAAATCCTCTTAGCATAGAAGCTCAAGCTATTGCTCTATCTATGAATGATTATGATAAAAATGAAATCTTATTTGATCGTGTTGGCATCATTCTTGAAAACCAATTAAAAGAACTTAGCCATAAATTAAATAAACATTTATTATCTAAAAAAGTGTCATTAAAAGATTTATCAATAGAAAAGAAATTTCAAGATCTCATAAAATATGCAATTGAAAATGATGCAACCAAGTTAAAAATTTATACAGATAATAATGCTGTAAAAGCTATTATTTTCACAGAGGGTGTCTATTTAAAGAAAAAAGAAGTGACTTTAACTGAAATTCATAACTTTAATGACTTTAAAAATATTCTTAAATCTAAATTTAAGAATACTGTTAATGAATCTCTTGAATGGAAATATTACACCTCATTCTATAAGATAATTTTTAATAAAGAAAGTGACGATCAAAACATCTATCTTGATATCTATAATCTTACAGAAGAGATCCGTCCATTTAGTGATATCGCTCTTAAAGATAAAGATGCCATTTTATTAAGTAATGCACTCAAATCACCAAGTGGATTAATTATTATTTCTGGTAATGCTAGTTCTGGAAAACGTTCAGTCATGTATAGTTTAATCAATGAAATAAAAAATATTAGACAAGGGATTAATATTATTACCTTTGAAAATGAAGTAAAAGTTAATATAGATGATGTCACACAAGTTAATAGTAACGAAATAGAATTAAGTAAATTAGCAAGTCATAATATAGTCGCAGTTGACAACCAAACCAGTAATGAAGATATTGCTAGTTTAATCAATCTTACGATGAAAGGTAAACTTGTTATTGCTATTGTAGAATCATCAAGTATTTTTAATACATTGAACTATTTATATGAATCTGTGTCTAATAAGGAGACATTGGTTGAGAATTTGTTATCTATCGTTCATGTAGGCTTAGTTAATACTGTATGTAATAGCTGTAGTTTTACTATTCCTTTCAATAAAAATAAATATTCTCATTTCTTTGTTTCATTAGAAAACGCACCTAAAACAAGCGATATGATTAAGGAAGAAAATAAAGAAGGCTGTGAGGAATGTAATTACGGCTTTAAAGGTAGAATTCAAATATGTGAAATACTTGATAATGACTCTATTCTTAAAGATCTTTTCTTAAAGAATTACAATATAGCAAACTATAAAACTGAAAAAAGAAGTAAATCTTGGGTCAGTATGTTTGAAACCTCAATGAAACTTGTAAGTGAAGGCAAAATATCATTGAACTCTGTAATTCATTCTATTGGTTATTATAAAAAATAATTAAAAAAATATTTTTTTAACTGCTTGACAAGATGTTGTTTATGATGTATTTTTCAAAAACTTTTTAACTTGGGAGCTAACAAAATATGCCAAATAATATATTTGATGAAAACGATGATTTTGATATAGAAACAGATATTGATTTAAAAACCTCTGCAATAAATCCAAACGTAATGGATGAAAATGATATTGAAATTGATCCTTCTGGACTCAAAGTTAAGGTTGATGCTGATGGTTTTGATGTAGATGTTGAAGAAGATGAAATTGGTTATGATACCGACTCTCTTAAGACTTATATGCGTGAAATGGGTTCTATTCCACTCTTAAAACGTCAAGAAGAATTAGAAATTGCTAAAAAAATAGAAGAAGGTCGCAATGAAGTACTTGAGGCTATTCTCCAATGGCCTAAAATTTATAATCTTATTATTGAAAAATTTGAAGAGGAATCACAAAAAGAAGAGCCAGAAGTTGGATTTGGTATTGTGAACGATAATATATATGAAGACTTTAATGAAGAAACTATGATTGCTAAAGAAATGACTGAAGATGATATTTCTATCAAAAAAGATGACATTAATAAAAAGACAGTTGAACTTATCGATTCTATTCAAGAAGAGCTTCGTACTAATACCTCTATCGCTGATGGTAAGAAAACCTTTAGACCTAATAAAGAGCTAAATAAATATATATTAGAGATTGGCTTAAATAGTGATTTTGTACGCGATGTTGTTGAAAAGATAAACTCTACAATGTCTGAAATTAAATCTATTGAATCTGAGTGTGTTAAATTACTTAAAATTGTTAATGTTCCTCAAAAGGTTTATTCAATTGCATTCAAGAAAAACTATACTAATAAAATTTGGATTACTGAATATACTTCGGATACTACTATTATTAATAAATTTCATGTGCAACAAAATGAACTATTATTTATTGAAAATAGAGAAAATATCCAAATTGAAAATATCCGAAAATTAAATCGTTTTATATTTGTTGGTGAAAAGAAAGCTCATAATGCTAAAAAAGAAATGACTATGGCAAATTTGCGTCTAGTAGTTTCTATTGCTAAAAAATATTCAACACCGGGTAATTCTTTACATTTCTTAGATATTATTCAAGAAGGAAACCTTGGATTAATGAAAGCTGTGGATAAATTTGAATATAGAAGAGGTTATAAATTCTCTACTTACGCTACATGGTGGATACGTCAATCTATTACTCGTTCTATTGCGGATCAATCAAGAACTATTCGTATACCTGTTCACATGGTTGAAAATATGCAGAAAGTTGAAAGAGTTAAAAAGAAATTAAAACAAGTTTTAGGTAGAAACCCAACAGAAGCTGAAATATCAAAGGAATCTGATTTGCCTCTTGATAAAGTAAATAAAGCTCTTAAAGTTACCAAAGAACCTATTTCAATGGAAAGTCCAATTGGTGGTGAAGATGAAGAATCTACAATTAGTGACTTTATTGAAGACGAATCCAGAAATAAACCATTTGATATTATTTCAGATACTGCGTTGAAAAAGATTCTCGAAGATGCTGTAATGCAATTGCCTGAAAGAGAGTCTAAAATTCTTCAAATGCGATTCGGTTTCAATATTGAAAAAGGATTATCTTTAAAAGAAGATTCTACACTTGAAGAAGTTGGTAAAGAATTTAATGTAACACGAGAAAGAATTAGACAAATTGAAGCAAAAGCCTTACGTCTTATCAGAGACAGTAATTATGGCGATGTCCTAAAAGCTTTCTTAGAAGACTTAGATCATTAATGATTAGACTTTTTGTTTTTATTGTGTAAAGTATTAAAATAAAGAATAAAAAATAAGGATTGTTTAGATGAACCAAGAATTTGAAGAATTAAGAGAAAAAGCTAAAGAGGGTGATAGCACTGCTCAATTTAAAATTGGCTATCGTCTCATAGAAGGCAAAACTGTTCAAAAAGATGTCAAAGAAGGGGTTAAATGGTTAGAGGCTTCTGCTAAACTTGCAAACCCTAACGCTCAACTTTTCTTAGGTGATCTTTATGGACGTGGTGAAGGTGTTCAAAAAAGTTACGAAATTGGTATAAGTTGGTATCAAAAAGCGGCGAAAGCAGGTCATCCAGAAGCTCTTTACAAAATGGGTTTATTGATGATCACTACTCGAAAAGATAATGATACAGTAACCAAAGGAGAAGAATTCATTAGGACATCAGCTACAAAAGGAAATGTTAATGCTCAATACGAACTTGGTTTAATCTATGCAAGAGGTTCAGAAGAATTTCATGTTGATGGAGAAGAATCTATAAGATGGTTTAAAAAAGCTGCTGAAAAAGGACATCTACCATCCTTAAATTTACTGGGATACTTATATGCAAATGGAACACCTGATAAAAAAGTAAAAGTGAACGAAGATGAAGCTATTAAATATTGGAAAGAGGCGGCTGACAAAGAATATCCAGAAGCTCAATATAACTTAGCTAACTTATACTTAAAAAGAGCGAATGATTTATGGGAAAGTTCAGCATTGAAAGGATTTCAAAAATCTAAGTATATGCTTAATATGTTAAAAAACCATGATTTAAGAAAGAAATAGCGTTAGAAATCCAAAGTTAAAAAGTGAAAGATAAAAAAAAGGTGCCTCGCACCTTTTTTCTTTTGTTTATATTATTTCTTGTCTTTAAACAAGTTCTTTAAATGTTTACCAAGAACAAATTTTACAACAATTCTTGAAGCAAGTGGAAACGTTTTTCCTGTTTGTGGGTTAGTAGCAATTCTGTCAGGTCTTTTAACTGCTCTAAATGCTCCGAATCCAACTATATTGACATCCTCACCATTTTTTATTTTTGTTTCTATTTCAACAAACAAATCAGTAATAATATCAAGAGTCTTTTGTTGAGTTAGATCATGTTTGTCTGACAATGTTCTTGCCAAATCGTTTTTATTTATTGTCATTTTTTATCCATTTTTAGTTTCCTTAATATAAATACTATAATACTATTACACAAATGTCCATAGGGAGTCAAATATTTTTAAGCATTATAGTATTAAATATTAGAAAAATTAAACTATAATGGTTTCATTCGATGACAAAATACTATTATGTTTTATTTATATAATTATTAAATTAATTAATTATTTAATGATTTTTTTTAATGTGTATTTTTTTATCAATATAATATTATTATTTTAAATGAAATTTTACAAGATAATTCTTATTATTTAATCAATGCTTTAAATATATTTAAATTCTTCTAAAAATTTAGAAGTTCTGATGATTGCTCTGTTGTTTATAGTATGTATAATAGAACCAATGCGATAAAAAATATCGTAATTTATGATAATTAAGGAGCTTACATATGTTTAATGAGTTACTGGATAATCTAAATCAGATTTATGATGTTTATCCTTTTGTTTTATACCTAATTGTTTTACTTTTTGGAGCCGCCGTTGGTAGTTTTTTAAATGTTGTTATCTATCGAATACCTATGATGATTAATTTTGAATATGCCGAAATTATTAAAGAGAATTCAGACAGTGTGTATCAACATGTTGAAGACGCCTATAATCAAGGAAATGGAATGAGTTTGTCACTTCCACGTTCTAGATGCTCTTCCTGCAACAAAACTATTCCTTGGTATCATAATATCCCTATTCTAAGTTATTTCATATTACGTGGAAAATGTTTTAATTGTAAATCCCCCTATTCAGCCAGATATGCAGTCATTGAAATTGTGAATGCATTGGCATGGGTTGGACTCTTTCATATTTTTGGATTAACAGTTACCTTTGTAGTCCTTGCGATTTTAATAAGTTTACTAATATCGCTTTCAATGATAGATTTTGATCATAAGATATTACCTGATAACTTGGTTTTTTTTACAGGTGTTTTAGGCTTATTATTCAGCACAACGAGTTTGGGGTTATTAACACCTACTGAAGCTATTTATCAATCTATAAGCGTTTATTTTGGAACTAATATATTTATCAGTTTATATTCCAAGCTGCGTGGAAGAACAATGATGGGCTTTGGTGATATAAAACTCATTGGAGTCTTAACTGTATTTGCAGGATGGTCATTGGCAGTCAATGCCTTGTTCATGGCAAGTTTGTTGGGTATTGCATATTTCCTTGTGTTAAAATTAATTAAAAAATTAGATGAAGATAAAACCTTTGCATTTGGTCCTTTTATCTGTTTTGGATATTTTACAATGCTTGTTTATCATTTGATGATTTTACATAGTTAATTAATATTATTTAAAAAAGAAAAAACTCGCTTATATAGCGAGTCTTTTTTTAAGTTTGACAGCATTTTGAATTTCGTCTTTATTCTCAATAATAAATGAGTTTCTATATGCCGCTCTTAAGTCTTTGTAACTTTGTTGACTTTTAATTGTAGACAATAACTCACTATTAGGTTTAGCTTTCATTATCTTTTCATGTTCCTTATCAGATGCGGCAGCTAAATACATAGTTAAGAATGATAATTCTAAGGTACGTTCTTTTCGCTTAACTTCAAATTGTTCTAATGTATTAACAACATCAGGATGTTTCAATTCTTTGTTCAACATTTCATTGTTTTCAATTATTTTCAAAACAATATTAGTTGGTTCATCTTCTTGATATTTGTTAGAAAACTTTTTCAATAAATTGTCTAAATCTGAATCAAACTTAATTCTATCAAATTGACCATCTTTTAAATAACGATCCAATAAATATATTTGAGATTTTTCTAAATCAGCCATAATTTTTTTATTTTCTACTTCAAATTGTTCTAAGTATCTACCCAAAAAAGTATCATCACTAAATAAACAATAAAGTGTTCGTCTTAAATACATAAGTGTTTCTACAGATTGTCTTTTCTTCTGTAAATTCTTATAATATTCCTTTTCTTTCTCTTCTGCGGCTAATGCAAACATCTTGATAGGGCTAAGCTTCGTCGTGTTTGGTATAAATCTCAATGACATATCATCTACTAAAATTGTTTTCTAGTATTATTATACCATACTTTTCGTTGATTTAAAACTATATACTTAACATATCCATTAATTCAAGAGTTCTTTTAATATCTTCGAATTTACTGTCTTTATCAACAACAGTATCCTGCTTTTCAAATAAGAAACTATTGCAAAATAAAAAATACTTCATATAGTCTTTTTCATCTAAGTTGTGAATTGCTTCATTTACATATTGAGAAGCAACTCCAACAGATAAATGGATGATACCATCACCTGTTGAACTTACAATGAAATCTTGTTTAAATCCTTTATGATTATTTAAAGAAATATGAATAAGATATGTAACAATTCGTTCAGTAAGCAATATTTCATGACTTAATTCAATACTTGTATAAAAAGAATTTTTTAGTATATCTATCTTTTGATAAGGTGTTATGTTTTCTAATGATTCTAAAATATCAAATTTAACGTCATTTGCAAAATAGTTGATATAATTATTGATGAATGTCTTTGCAGAGTTAAATTGCTCTTTTTTGATAGGATTAAATTTAGGACAAATATAGGAGACTTTATCTAATGAATCTATAAAACATTCTGGTTCTAAATGGATAATGTTTTTAGAGACACCAATGAGTATTTTAATGTCTTCGTTATTTTTTCGTAGCATAACTTCGGTAGAAGGTGTAATATCATCTTCAATATCCTTTACAACAATATCTGTTGATAGATACTTTCTAAGTTCTAACAAGATTTCTAATTTACGCCTTTCTTTGTTGTGCATTAGCTGTCATCCTATTTTAACCGATTATACTTTATGTAAAATAAAAAATCAAATGAAAAACAGGCCGAAGCCTGTTTGTTTTTAAATCAATTCCATATTAGATTCTATTTTCTTACCTCGTAAACCACGTTTACTCATAAATTCAGCGAGTTTTTCAGCGGTTATTAAATAAGTCTTATTTTTAACCTTTAATTCAAATCCTTCAATTGAAGTGACGACAATTTTCTTAATTTTATGACCATCTGCTAATTTAATAAGTTGGAAACCCTTACCTTTATCTAGATCTTTCAATTCATTAAGATTAAATGTCAATATTCTTAAATCAGTTGTTTGAATGCTGACTAACGCACTTGTTTCATTTAACAAGATTGGTTGGAATACAACACTGTCCTGTTCAGGCAATGACATAAAGTTTTTACCTGCCTTGTTTTTTGAAACTAAGTTCATTGAACTGGTGAGATATCCATAACCATCATTATTGGAAACAAGTAATTTTTTATTATCATTTGCAAACATCATGTTAATTAATGAAACATCTTGTGGAACAGTAATCAAAGTGTTTATGTGAACGAAACCAACCTTGCCAGAAGGCACCTCACTTGGTTTTATACTATATCCACGACCATCACTTCCTAAGAACGCGACCATTTCAACACTGCGACCTTCTTCTACATACAAGATTTCATCATCAGTTTTCAATTGAATTGATTCCAATTCTACACCGTGACCTTTTCGTGAAGTTACCCAACCTTGCTTAGTGAAGATAATGGTAACGGCTTCATCTTGAACAATATCATTAGAAGATTTAAAGGCTACTTTATCTTCTTTGATTAATGTTCTTCTGTTATCTTCAAATATAGCCGTAGTTTCTTGAATTTCTTTTTCCATTAAGTTAAACATTTTAACACTACTACCTAACAATATTTGTAAAGATTTTTCTTCTTTCTTTAAAGCATCAATTTCTTTTTCAATTTTAACTTTTTCTAAGTTAGCCAATTGTCTTAATTTAATTTCAAGAATGTCTTCTGCTTGTATTTCACTTACAGCTAATTTACCCATTAATTCGACTTTTGGATCATCAGCCTCTCTAATAATTCTAATGACTTCATCAATATTCAAGTAAGCAATAACACGACCTTCTAAGATATGAATTCTAGCTTGAACTTTATTCAATCTCCATTGACATCTTCTTGTCATTACATTAAAACGATAATCGATCCATTCTTGAATAATTTCTTTAATGTTTTTAGTCTTTGGTAGGCCATTAAGACCTACAGTCGTTAAATTAATCTTAACACTTTCCTCTAAACCAATCATACCAATGATAGAATTCATGAAATCATCAGGAGATTGTTTAAAGTTTTTAGGCGTTAATACTAAACGAACAGCTTCTGATTTATCAGATTCATCAAGGAAATCCCCCAATACACTGCTTAAGAAGTTCTTTTCAGCAATAACTTTTGGAGATAATGCTTTTGGTTTACCTTTAGCATCATTCTTAGTCTTAGGGCTAATAACTCGATCAATATTTTCTAATATTTTCTTAGCATTCATCCCCGGAGAGAATTCCGTGATTACAACTTGCCATTGGTTTTTTGCTAGTTCTTCAATTTTCCATCTTGCTCTTACACGAATAACACCACGACCAAGACTGTATATTTTTTTAATCTCTTCATCACTTGCAATAATTTGACCACCAGTCGCAAAGTCTGGACCTTTTAAAATATCCATGATTTCATCACTAGTAATGTTCTTATTTCTGATAGTTGCTAATGTAGCGTCAGTTAACTCTCTAATATTATGAGCCGGAATATCTGTTGATAAACCAACCGCAATACCAGAAGTGCCATTTAATAACAATAAGTTTAATTTAGATGGAAAATTTGCTGGCTCTTGTAAAGTGTTATCATAGTTACTGACAAAATCACTGGTACCCATATCGAGTTCATCCAATAACAATTTTTCAGCAAAAGCTGTTAAACGGGCCTCTGTATATCGCATAGCAGCAGGTCCATCACCATCGCGTGAACCAAAGTTACCCTGACCATCAACCAATGGATAACGCATATTCCAAGGCTGGCTAAGACGGCTCATAGCGTCATAAACAGATGTATCACCATGTGGGTGATATTTACCAATAACATCACCAACAAGACGTGCAGACTTCTTGTAAGGTTGATTAGAATAGTTGCTCATTTCATTCATTGCATACAATATTCTTCTGTGAACTGGTTTTAAACCATCACTGAGGTATGGAATTGCACGGTCTTTTGCAACTGCCACTGAATACTCTAAATATCTCGCATTTAAGTATTCTCTAAGATCTAAATAATCACCGTTTCCTATTTCTTTATCATCACTACTCATTATATTCTCCAATTATTCCGCTTCATTATTTGTAAAGTTACCATACTCCATCAACCATTCTCGACGATCATCTGAACGACCTTTTGACAGTAACATATCAATAGATTGAATAGTTACGAAAGGATTTTCATCTGCCACTTTTAACGGAATTAATCTACGAGTATCTGGATCAAGGGTTGTTTCCCATAATTGTATAGGGTTCATTTCACCTAGACCTTTAAATCGACCTAACTTTATATTTTCTTTCCTTACTTTTTCTTTTTCTAACTTTTTCATGGTTTCTTCTAATTCAATGGCATCCAATAAATAGAAGGTTTCATCTTTTTTATTTTTGCTACCATATTTAACATCTAACCTATACAATGGTGGCTGTGCAATATAAACATGACCCATTTCAACAAGTTTAGGGAAATGCCTTAAGAACAATGCACCTAATAATACTTGAATATGGAATCCGTCTTTATCCGCATCCGCTAAAATGCATATTTTATGGTAACGCAGTTTACTTAAATCGACATCTTCACCAAATTTGTGAGCTTTAATACCTATAGATAATTCTAAGGCTTCAACTTCTTGGTTGGAAATGATTTCTTCTGTTGGCATTTCCCATGTATTGACTGGCTTACCTTTCAATGGAAGTATAGCTTGATATTCTTTGTCTCGCCCCTGTTTAGCAGAACCACCAGCAGAATCACCTTCTACAATAAACAATTCGCCTTTTTCTGGATTGCTTGTCTGGCAATCTGTCAACTTACCCGGCAATACGTTCATTCCATTAGACTTTCTTGTTTTAATGTTAGTATCTTTTTTGTTTCTTAAGTTTGCTTGTTTGATTACTAATTCAACTAATTTTTTACCATTTTCTACATTAGTATTCAACCAATGCTCAAATCTGTCTCTTATTAATGTTGTTAACAATCTAACAGCACCACGACTGGTTAATTTCTCTTTGGTTTGTCCATGGAATTGTGGATCAAGAATTTTTGCTGAAAGCACAAACCATAATTTTCCCCAAACATCATCAGCGTTAATTTTTAAGCCGCGTGGCACTAATGAATGTTGTTCAGAGAAATTTTTTACAGCTTCAAATAGACCATTCTTAAAACCAGCTTCATGAGTACCACCAGATCGAGTTGGAATTAAGTTTACAAAACTTTGTTTGTGACTTGCACCACCATCTTCAATCCACGCCATAGCCCATTCAGCACCTTCACCTTCATAGAATGTATCATGTTCTTCATCAATATACTTTTTATCATAAAGAACTGGAAGTAAGCATTCATTGTCGTCAATAATTTCAGTAAGGTAACTTTCTAAACCATTGGTATACTGCCATTCAATTACTTTTGTTTCTTGACCTGTTCTTTCAATGATTAATTTGACTTCAATACCATTAAGCAATACAGCTTTTGCTCGTAATGCATTTTCTAATTGTTGCAAGTCAAAGTCTGGTGAATCAAAGTATTTAGGGTTAGGCGTAACGGTTACTCTCGTTCCATGTACTTTTTTTGCTATTGTTTTGACTTCACGTAATGGTTCGACAACTTCACCATTAGAGAAAACGATTTGCTTAATAAATCCATCACGCATACTTTCTACAACCAAACGGTCTGACAATGCGTTTGTTACAGAGACGCCAACACCGTGCAAACCACCCGCAAAGTTATAAGCACCACCTGCTTCTTTTTCAAACTTACCACCAGAGTGAAGTCTGGTGAAAATTACTTCTACAGCAGATACACCTTCACCTTCGTGCATATCTGTTGGTATGCCTCGACCATTATCTTCAACTGTGATAGAGAAGTCTGGGTTACAAGTTACAATGATTTTACTAGAAAAACCAGCAAGAGCTTCGTCCGCTGCGTTGTCGATAACTTCTTCTAATATGTGATTGGGATTGTTTGTGTTGGTATACATGCCGGGTCTTAACTGAACTGGTTCAAGTCCTTTTAAAACCTTAATTTTACTAGCACCATAATTTAATTCTTGTTCGCTCATTCTCGCTATTACTCCCTAATATATTATTCTCTATAAATTTGCGTTTATAGATAATATTATCTCATATTTTCTTGACTAACGCAAATTATTCGCATATTATATACCGAAAATATTTAAAAATCAAGCGTCAAAAAATGGGAGAATTTAATGGAAGGGTTTAATCAATTTAATAAAGATGCTAAAAAAACAGACATCGTTGCACAAGATAAAATAAGACCACTTAGTTTTAGTGATTATATTGGTCAAGAAGAATTAAAATCACACTTATCAGTTCTCATAGAGTCAGCAAAGATAAGAAATAAATCATTAGCACACAGTTTATTATATGGTCAGCCGGGTCTAGGTAAAACAACACTTGCTACTATTATAGCTAACGAACTTGGTAAGAATATTGTATATACGTCAGCTCCTGCAATTGAAAAGAATGCAGATTTGGCAAGGTTATTATTAACATTAAATGACGGAGATATTATATTCATAGACGAAATCCATGGATTAAGACCACAAACCGAAGAAATGTTATATCCTGCTATGGAAGATAAACAAATTGACATTACAATCCCATCTGCGAATGGCCGAGAAAATAGTGTTGTTAGACTTCCATTAAAAAATTTCACACTGATTGGAGCGACAACTCGTCCGGGTAGACTTTCTGCTCCATTACGAGACAGATTCAGTATTCAGTTACAATTAAAATATTATGATACAGAAGAATTAAAGAGAATTATTACAAGAACGGCTGGTATTGTAAATCTTACTATTGATGAAATTGCCGCTTATGAAATCGCTCAACGATCAAGAGGCACTGCACGTATTGCAAATAATTTTTTAGAAGTTGCAGGTGATTATGCTATTGTCAAAAATAATTGTCATATTACACTAGATATTGTTGAAACTGCAATGCAATTCTTAAAAATCGACTCTCTTGGTTTAACTCAATTGGATAGAAAATTAATATTTGCTATGTACAAAATTTATAAGAATAAACCAACTGGCGTTAAGTCTCTTTCGACTTCTATACAAGAAGAAGTGGATACAATTGAAAACATGGTTGAGCCTTACTTATTACAAAAAAACTTAATTATGAAAACCGAACGCGGAAGAGCTTTAACGGAATTAGGGGCCGAATATGCTGAAAAACTTGTTGTTGATGGCTTCTGTCTGGATTAGTAGTCCAGCTTTTGCTCAGTTAGATACTGAATTTTTAAGTGATGAATTATTTAGAATCACAAATCATGGATTAAAAGAAAACGTTTATGTTTTGCACTTAGCTGCAAAGGATTTTGGCTTGATGAAACCTAGCGAATTAGATATAAATTTAAAAAACATTGATAAAATGTTAAATAATAAGAATATTGTTGATAATTTAAGCGAAGATGATGTAGATGCTGTTGAAACAAACTTTTCTAGTTTGCTTCAAGCTATCTATATGGACAAAGATCCAGAAATAAATCAAGCTGTCACCTATAATGTTAAAATGAAAGATTATGCCTTTGCTCTTATTGCGGTTCCTAATATATATTATGAAGACTATAATGATTGTGCTGGTGCCTTTATTCTTTTCCAGTCTTACACTTGTTTCCAATTAGATTATAATACTAAATCTTTTTTAACAAAGTATATCAAAAGAAATCATGTTCCAACATTAGATAGTGATTATTTAGGAAACTTTATTGTTGTTCATGAATTTGCACATACATTGCCAGAGCAACTAAAATTAGATTTACCAACATTCTATAATAAAATAACTAACCCAGATGTAAAAAAAGAATCCGCATTAGTAGCTCACTACAATGAAGTGTATTCTGATCTTTATGCAGGCATTCGATTATTACAAAAAGGATATTCACCTGAAAACTTAGATCAAATCATCTTTATGAGAAATGTTTCTTTATTCTTATCAAAAGATGTCTTGCACTACTCCACGCCTTATATACAAGCACTAAAAAGCTTAGATAAGAAAGATTACATGCTAGCCTCTTCTTTTGAAGATATTGATAAAATGATTAATAAAATATTTTTTCAGGTGATTAATGAACTTAATGTTATGGACGAAAAAAATTTCTTTGTAGAAAAATTAGAAATTTATAAAGATTTATCGGATATTGCGGCTTTTGCATTTAGTGTGAACAAAGACATTAATAAAAATACATTCCAGAAGAAAACGCCTGAACAAGCTATGTTCGTAAGTAAATTATTTACAACGTTTACAAATTCTATCTATCTAGCAAAAAGGAGGTTCTTACTAGATTACAAAGATAAAATTACTGAAGAAGAAATCAAGTTGTAAAGTAGATAAGCACAAAGATCATTAATGCAAGAATAAAGGAATCCTTAAAATTCATTAAATTGATCTTATCGTAATAATAAGTGTATACATAGTTGACAAGAATTAACCCAACGTTTCTAATAATGCTGTATTGTTCTGCTGGTATATTACTTATTATAATTGTGTTGATGTAAAGTGTTACACAATAAGATAAGATCATAAAAATATAATCTTTCTTATACGATTTACTGGAAAAACCTTCTGTGACTGATACCAAACGTACTGACTCTTTCTTTTCTTTCATAAATGATAATATTGCAAAAACAATAACGTTAAATACAGTTGCTACAACCATGTAATTAACAGGATCATATTCTTGCATCATCTTACTGGCTAGAACACCAGAAACAGCACCAAATAAGAAAACAAGACCCAATTGTTTCACATTATTGACTGACTTACTTTTTAGTTTGTCTATATAAAAGAATATTGCTAACACAAATAATGAGAGAGATAAATAATAGATATCGCTAGGGGAATCATATTTAACTTCAATTGTGTTCTTAAACTCAAATAAGAACATTAAAGCAATGGATACAAATGGAACAATTGCTAAACTTAAAAAGTTTACAAAATAACAAATTGTTAAATTATGTTCATTATTTTTTCTTGCTTTAAACTGTAGTATCATAAAAAATACAGAAATAAATTGACTTAAATAAAACTTAAAGTCTAATAAAAATCTAAAATTGTGAAAGTCTATTTTATTAATGTTAGTTAAGAGTAAAAAACATGATCCTACAAAAGCTAATACTGCAGCATTGAAGTATTTGTATTTGTAAAATTCTATTTGTAATTTTTGAATGTGAACCGTTATTACGAGTAATATTGGAAATAGCCAGTAGCTGAGTATAGTCATTTATTTTTAATTTTCCTTGCTTTTTATTTTTTTTATTTACAGTTTTCATTGATTACCCTTATTTTTATAAGTATTGGTTTGCCTTTAAATATTTCATTAAGATGACAATGCAACCTGTTTTATTCAACTATTATAGCACTATTTTAGAGCAATGACAAATGTTATAGATTATTAAAATGAAAGATATAAAATACTAAAAATAAAGTAAAATAATGTTGACTATAATCATTTTAAACTATATAATTTTGGAAAAATTAGGGGGTTATTTTATGTATGGAGAATCACAATCAAAAATTAAGAATGGAAAGCTTGAATTATTAGTTTTTGAATTATTTAAAGGCCAAAAATTTGGTATCAATGTGTTTAAAGTGAAAGAAATTTTACAATGCCCACAAATACATGCAGTCCCTCGATCACATGCTTCCGTTAAAGGTTTAATTACTGTGCGTGGTACTAATCTTGTTGTTGTTGATTTAAGTAAAGCAATGGGTGGAGAACCTGTTACTGATACTCAAGAAAAGTATGTTGTTGTTACTGAATATAATAAAAATACAATGGCTTTCCTTGTTGATAAAGTTGATAAAATTATTCCAGTAGAATGGGAAAACATAAAAGAACCATCGGCTGGTTTAAAGTCTACTTATTTAACTGCAGTTGCTAAAACATCAAATGAAATGATTCAGATATTAGATGTTGAAAAAGTATTAAATGAAATTACACCTCCTAAATATGATATTGATCCTAGTCTTATGGAAATGGTTCCTAAACTGAAAAGTAATCAATATGTATTAGTTGTTGATGATTCACGAGTAGCAAGAAAGCAAGTAACTATTTGTTTAGATGCCATGAAAATACCGTTTAAACTTTTTGAAAATGGTAGATTAGCTTATGAGTTTTTAGAATCAAAAGATCCAGTAGAATTGCATAAAGATGTTGCACTGATTATCTCCGATATTGAAATGCCAGAAATGGATGGCTATACATTAGCTAGAAAAGTAAAAGAAAATATTAGCTATCAAAATCTTAAAATTGTTTTACATACTTCGATATCAGGTGTTTTCAATAAAGAACTGGTTGCAAGTGTGGGAGCTGATGATTTTATTTGTAAGTTTAATGCTAATGAATTGTCTGAATCTATTATTCGTAATTTAACTGTATGAACTACTCCGCCCTGAAGGACGAAGTTTCTTGGGGTTTCGAAAACAATCCCAATCCCAATCGCTGACGTTCATTGTCAGCTTCAAATAAAGCTGTCAGCTTTATCTGCACGTTTTCTCTTTTCATTTTTGATGGACTGTACTGTCCATCTTTCAATTGGTGAAAAGTGAACCGAAGAACTTCTTCGATTATTCTGTTTCTTATGTTTTTTGCTGCATTCTGATCTGCATCTTCATTATGACCACAGAAATTACAATGAAAACTTCTTCCTTGTCTAACTGTGTGTTCCACACAGTGACAGTTTGAACAGGTTTTCGATGTATAGCTTGGTGTGGTCAAATGAACTCGAATACCTTTATTATTCGCTTGTTCTTGGAACCAATCTTTAATACTTGATAATCTTAACAAGCGAATAAGCTTTGAATACTTTATATTTAATGTTTCATCTTTGATGAAAGACGCTTTACATTGAGAAAGATTAAGATTTTCTAATACAATATCGGTTATTCCATAGTCTATTAAGCTTTTTAATGTCTTTGATATAAGTTCTTTAAAGTGAAACTCAACCCCACCTAATAGTTTATTAAATTTTTCTTGTTCATGTTGAGTTAATTGTTTATAACCTTTGGTTTCAAAAGATTGTAGAGACTCTACAACCTTTTGAATATAATCACGGTTATAATCAATTGCCACTGTTTTATCATGAAACGCAATGGTGCAGAAGTTTGAAGCAACATTTATATCAATGCCACATACTGCTTTTTTATCAATAGTACTGTCTTTTTCTAATGGTTTGAAATATTCTTTTTCATCTTCATACGTTAATCCAATTTCAATTCGATTCTTTTTATTAAGACGAACAGTATGAACAGCATCAAGATTAAAATTATTAATGTCGTTATGATATTTAGGATTGAAAGCCAAAGGAACATGAATATGTTCCTTTCCAATCCTAAAATTATACCAATATTTATAGACATTCGAATCATCAACATGAATGTGAGAATGTTTAGTTTGACCAATTTTAGGTATTTTCATGTAAGATCCCGTTGAAAACTCAATCGGAGTTTTCATGGACTTTAACATTCTCGTTTGTTTTCGAAGTAACAGAGCTTTTATTCTCTCCCAAAGGAAAACTTCAACACCTTCTTTGGTGAAGTGTTTTTTTGTTCTTAACTCGTTAAGACTTGCGTTGAAATTTTCAATATCTTGTATCTTTTTAGGATTAGTTTCATTTTCTTTATGAGCTTTTAAAACAGAATCAAGCATTGAATAATCAACATAGATTAACCAATTTGATAAATTGGTTAATGGTGTGTTTTTATGAATTACTTCTGTTTTTTTAATATCGCCTTTTGAAGCAAGCACTTGTCCAATTTTATTTTTAACTGTTCTTTTGTATTTTGTGATTTTAAATTCTTTTTGAAGAACAAACTTTTGATTGTCGGTAAGTTTATCGGCCCAATTAGAGTAAAAATCTACAACTTGTTGATATATCTTTTGGACTTCCCACGAATATAATTCGGAACAATTAAATTGTTTAGCATGGGAAATGAGTGTATTTTTAGAAGATGAAGAAAGAAGAGACATTTTATTGTCAAAGATATATTGAGAGATTTGATTTTTAAGAGACTTAACAAAAGCAAAATGTTGAACAAAACGCTCAGTCTTCTTCGAATTGACAATCGAAGAAGCGGAAATGCGTTTAGTTTTAATCTTTTGTTTTTGAGAACTGCCGTAAGCCATTAGTTTTCCTATAAAAAGTCTTGCTAAATTATACAATGAAATCTAAAATAAAGCAAGCAAAAAGTTAAGAAAACAAAAAACCATAAAATTCTTATCCTCAACATAAAGGAAGAGGTGTTGAATTTTATATAAAGATTTCAAATCTGATAAAAAACATGTAGTCATAAAAAAAGCAGCTTTAAGCTGCTTTCTTTTCTTCTTTAATTTCTTTATCAATTTGTGATATTACCGCATCAATAATGTCTCCTGAGTTAAGTTGTGCATCCATCTCATCTCCGAATCCACCATCCAACATCGCACTGATAACGCTACTCTTGGTCGAAATCATATTCCATAAGGCTCCATCTAAGGTTCCATTTGCAATAGCATAATAACAGGTCACTACATCTTGTTGACCATTACGGTGTGCTCGACATTCAGCCTGTTGTGCTAATGCTGGTGTCCATGGAATTTCACCCATTAATACATGTGATGCTTTTGTTAATGTTAAACCAACAGAAGCGGCGTTAATTGACAATAATGCAACTTTAATAGAATCATCAGTTTGGAACTCTTCGGTATATTTAAAACGTTTTTCTTTGGAAACAGCACCATCAATTTTAATATACTTTACTTTTTCTTTGATTAATGATTCTTCAATACCATTTAAGAAATCTTTATGGTGACCAAAGATAATCAATTTGCCAATACCTGATTCTAATTTATCAATAACCCAGTCTTTAATCATTTCAACTTTTGCCATACCCGCTAAACGATAGGCTTCAAACACATCTTCTTCAACAGATGCTGATAGCTGTCTAAACATTAAAGATTTAATTTCTTTTAAGTTACCATTTGTTTGTTGGTGGAATTCTCTAATAGCTGTTGTTAAACTTGATACCAGTCTATTTAAGTTTTCCATGTACTTTTCATCAGTTTCAAAGTATTGAGTAACACGAACTTTGTCAGGCAACTGATCCAAAACACCTTCATCTGTCTTTAATCGTCTTACCATAACTTCTTCACGTATCAAATCATGGAATTCTTCAATAGCTGAAGCACCGCCCATATCAAATACCCTACGTTTTCTGTTAGTGCCCGGTATAGGGAACTCAACCATTTTTGCAGCACAATATTTAGTGGCAAAAGCACTAATATCTACCCATTCAGGATGATGTGGTCTAATAGCTTTCAACAGCGTCCATATTTCAATTGGTCTACTTAAGAAAGGTGTACCACTGATCATAATGGCTCTTTTAGAAAAGTTAGCAATGTCTATAATCGCTTTCGTTCTTTTAGATTCATGGTTTTTCATGTTATGAGCTTCGTCAACAAGCAAAACACCTCGAACCCCTAAGTATGTTCTAATACTGTCTGTTCTTTTAGTCGCATAATCATAGCTTGCAATAGTAATTTTTCCGCGTGGGCTTTGTTTGCTCTTTTTAATAACTGTAATATCACTTTCCTGTAAATTCATCCACTGCATAAACTCTTTTTTCCAGTTAAACAGTAGTGATGCAGGAGCTAATACTAATACAGGCCAATCTTGTCTATAGTGAGCTGCAAGTGCAATACCTTGTGGTGTTTTACCTAATCCCATGTCATCCCCTAATAAGAAACGACCATTTTTTGATATACCATAAGCTACACCCGCTTTTTGATACTCATAAAGATTAAGTTTTAAGTTAAGATAACTTTGATCAAAGTTTGGGTCACTGATCGCATAAGATGGATGATTTTTTTTCATCTCTTGTTGCTTTTCGACTTCTTCTTTTGTTTTTCCTTGAGCATTGAGTCCAAATTCCTTTTGTATGTCTTCACTTATTTTGAGTAGAATACGTTCTTCTTTCAAGACTTGTAATGCTTTACCAGTTCTATCTATATTAATAGCCCAACATTTAAACTCCCCTTTAAAACGAGCCGTACCGACTCGTGATTTTAGGAGTTCATTTATCTTCTGGTTAAACCCATACTCTAACAATGTTTCATTAGAGTCTGAAGGGTTATATCTCATTTTTACTAATTCCATAATTTAAAAGCCCTCTGGTTTTCCGCCATCATCTTTCTTTGTTGTCTTACATGTCGGGAACGCTGAGCAGCCCCAAAACTTTTTACCTTCTTTACCACGTTCAACTAAATAACCTTTTTTACAAACTGGACACTGATAGTCTTTTGCAATGACTTTTTTAACTATTTCAACAGGCGTCATGTTTTCATCTTTATAATTCTGTTTGCATTTTTCGTTAGGACACTGCCAGTAGAAACCATATTGACCTTTTTTTCTTATAAGAGGTTCTGATGAACATTTTGTGCATTTATGAGCTACAGTGCCTTGATCAACAACTTCTCTTTCAATGACTTCACCCGGCTTACCTCTATTGTCAGGATAAATTGATTTACAATTTTCTTTATCCATACAAACCCAATAGAATTTACCATTCTTCAAGCTCTTCACTCGTTTTAAGCCTGAATTACACTTAGGACATTGATAGGTCATACCTACGGCTGATTCAATTCTATATTTACCTTCTTTCATTTCTTCAATGATTTCAATAACTATTTTCTTTTGCATTTCAAAGAAAGTTTCTGGTGTATTCTCACCTTTTGAAATCTCTTCTAATACGCTTTCCCAATAAGCCGATGTCTCAACACTCTTAATCATTTCTGGAAGAGCTTTAATTAAAGATCTTGCTTTCTCAGTCGATAAAATGGCACCATTTTTTTCGGTTTTAAGATAATCATATTTAAATGCGTTCTTAATAATGTTTGCACGAGTTGCAGATGTTCCTAACCCCTCTGTACTTTTAATAATCTTTTTATATGTTGGGTTAGTAATGTATTTACTAGCATTTTGCATTTCTTTTAAAAGTGTCGCCTCGTTTAGTCGTGCAGGTGGTTTAGTTTTCTTAGCTTCTGTTTTTGTATCCACACATTTAACGGTTTCACCCATCTTCAATAATGGAATTTCATCATCAGTGCTTTTTTCTTTTGTTTTAAGGGCAATTTTCCAACCTTGAATTGCAGGCATAGAACCTGTAATTTTGAAAGTTTCACCTTCACATTCAATTTCTAAAACAGTACTGTCATATTCATATTTAGGTAAAAATTGAGCAATGTAATATCTTCTGATAAGATCATAGAGCTTAACTTCATCTTCATTCATCTTGCTAAGATTTGCAGGAGTACCTGTTGGAATAATAGCATGGTGAGCAGTAACCTTAGAGTCATTCCACATTTCAGATTTGAATTTAGGGTTAGCTTGGGCCACTAATTCTCTAATTTCAGCATTGTTAGGATCTGTTTTCAATACAGCATCTAATACTTCAGGCACTTCACCAAATTGAGCATTAGGAAGATATTGACAATCAGAACGTGGATACGTTGTTGCTTTATGTACTTCATAGAGAGCCTGAGCCAGTTCTAAAACACGGTCAGATTTGAAACCAAATTCAGTATAAGCTTTTGCTTGTAATTCAAGTAAAGAAAATGGTAGTGGTGCTGATTGTTGTTTACGTTTCTTTTCAGCTTTAGTTACTTTACCATCTTTATTACGACATTTTTTTGCCACCTCATCTGCAATTTCTTTTTTTAGAAGTTTTTCTTCAACTTCGTCAAGATATTTTTCAGGAATGGACCAAGACGTTTTTAATTTACCAGCGGCAGCATGGAATTCTGCTGATACTTCATAGTAGTCTTTAGAAATAAACTGTTCGATTTCCATGTCACGCATATAGACCAAGTTAACAGTTGGCATAATAATTCGACCAACAGGTAAGTTGCCTTCAACCATGTTTCTATTAATTAATGTCATAGCACGCGACAAATTAATACCAATAAACCAGTCAGCCGCCGTTCGAGCTTTACCAGCAATATAAAGGTTATAGGTTAAAGAAGCATCTTGCATATCTGCAATAGCTTTTACAAGGCTCTTGTTGTCAAGACCTTTTGTTAAGACACGGGATACTGGTCCTTTATAGCCACATTTATCAATAATCATTTGAGCAATAACTTCACCTTCACGATCCGGGTCAGTTGCGATAACGATTTTAGAGGCTTTTTTTACGAACTTTTCTACAATCTCAAATTGTTTCTTTTTATAAAGTTCGGTTTCTGATGTGCCTAGCTTGTATTCAAATTTTACTGGAATAATTGGCAAGTCATTAATTGTTTTAGTGAATTTGTATTTTTCATCATATTCATATGGCTCAAATAAACGGAATAAGTGTCCTTTACCCCATGTGATAACTGTATCGCTATTTTTATCCTCTAAGTAGCCTTTCTTTTCTGCCAAATCTTTAAACCCTAGTGCTTTACCGTAGTCAACACCTTGTAGTGGTTTCTCACATATATATACTGTTGTCATAATTATCCTCTATAAAACATAACCAAAAAAATACCATAAAGCTACATAAAGTCAAGCTTTATATTTGTTTTAAAAGCTTTTTTTTGATATTGTTTTAATCCTTTTAACCCTATCATCTTAGTTGTTTTAAAATAAAAATAGTTACACTAATCGCATTATAATACTATTTTTAATATTTAATGCATAACTTTAATATTCATCTATTTATTTATAGCATAATAATGTTAAACTTAAAAGATAACAACTAATAAAAAAATATGAGATCAACTCCATTATTAATTTCAATGCTGTTTCTGGGCACTGTTGCACACGCTAATTATCTAATGCATCTTCCTGTTGAAAAATCGTCTATTACATTTGTTAATGGCTGGGAAACGGCTGAAACACTTTACACCGAATGGGAAAATACAGGTGATGCAGGTAATTGTCAATCTTGGACGCCTGATAGAATAACTTACGAAATGAATCACCCCTTTATCCAAAATGGTACTGATTGCAAACAACAACAAGTGAGGACAGCACAACGACAGGAGACTTTAAATGGTGAACTAAGACCATTAGGGGCACCCTATGAAGAAATACAAACAATAAGTGTGCCCACCGCTACAAGAGATACAACAGGAACATTCCGATATACATGGGTAGACTATGCAGCTAGACAAGGGTTATCATCTAATTGGAATGCGTTAGCATGGCGTAATAAAGGATTAACCTATACACCTAATGGCCCTTATCCAGTAAATAATATGACAGGTGATTTAGTGTTAGCTCGAAATCAAATAACAGAACTTGATGGCCTAAATGGATTAGTTTCAGTTAGTGGGAATATTTCTGCTGGAACGAATAAGATTGCAGATATTAGTGGATTATCCACATTAAAAACAGTTGGCGGATCATTATACTTAGATACAAATAATATTACCCATGTCAGTGCCTTAGTTAACTTAACTTCTGTTGGTATTAATCTACATCTTCAATTTAATCCTGTTGAAGATATTAATGGATTACAAAATGTGGTTGTAGGTGGTTTAATTGCAATAGATGCGACTTATAATGGACCAAAGTTATCAGCAACATCACGCTTTTGCCAACTTAATGATGCTTCAAAGTTTTCATATGCTACAAAATCTCAACTTTGTGAATGATATCGAGCATTAATTAAAATAAAAAAGACCATCAAGGTCTTTTTACATTCGTGTTGAATTAATCTTCTCCAAAATCATCAGGTATTTCTTTTCATTCTTGTATACTGGATGGTTTTTATAAATGATAAGCAATTCATTTAATGAACGCAAATGATCATTGTCAGCTAGTTTTGAGAAAATAGAGAGAGCTTTTTCTATATTCAGTACCCGCTGTTCAGCAATACCTAATAAATATCCAGCATCAGTTAATCCCCCTTTATAAGCTCGACCTAGCCAATGAACAGCTAAACCTTCATCATTAAAGAGTTTTTCATTATGGGGGCCGACAATACCATTCAGATAAATCTTACCTAGAAATAATTGTGCCTCCAGATCGTCTTTCTCTGCTAATAGTTTTATTTGTTCAATTGCTTTATGTGGTTTTCCATTATAAAGAAGTGCTTTATTATATTCAAGAGAATCTTTATCATTATTTTTATTCTCTTTAATATCAGTTAATAATATTTTCTTTATAATTTTATTCGTTGTGGATTTCAATTTATGAAGTATATTTTCGAATTCATCGAAATAGGAGTGAACTTTTTCGGCATCATCAATCATAACATCTTCGTTATCCATTAATGATTCAAGTTCACTTACCATCTTCTCATATTCACGCTGCTTTTCTTTAAGCCTATTTACGCCATTAACTGTCATTGAATTCGTCCTTATTTTTTATCTTTTCTGTTTGGATGGGTAGAATGTGAATTGTTTAAGCCCGGTTTCATTAAATTAGAAGCACGTTTTTTAGGTGTAGCTTTATTCTCAATTTTTTGTTTAAGTTTATTTTCTTGCTGGTTAGCAACAATCTCAGGAACACCTTCTCTAGCAGTTTTTTGAGAAATAGCTTCTGCTTTACTTGTTAACAATTCAAATTGTTCAATGTCTTTTAAAAAGTCAGAACGCTCTTTTTTGGATAAGCTTTTGAAATCAATGTTTGAAAATTCTTCTAAATCAGCAGTAAGGGATGCTGTAAAATTTGACATTCTTTGAAGAACTTCTTCAATCTGTGTGTTTTTCATAGTTTAAATTAATGGTTTTATAAATATAGTTTAACATAGTTTTTTCAAAAAAAAAGGTTTAATCTTTACTAATAAATTTTATATACTATAATGATAAAATAAGTAACTATTGAATAGACATATGAGTAAAATATATGGTGTAGATACATCAAAAGAAAAACAACTGTCAGGAGACTTTTCTCGTGACATTCGACCAATGCCAGTTAAGATAGGTGATTGGTTTAAATCTACTGGGGTTGTTATTATCCCAACTATGAGTATTGTGTTATTACTTTTTTTTCAAAATTTAATTATCATTTTAACACTTGTAAATATTCCAATATACCTGTATCATAAGAAGCGTTTGGTTGCATTACCTTATAGAAAACCAAAATCAGCTTTTGAATTAGACCCCAACCAAAAGCACCCAGTAACAGGAAAACCATCAATGTCTGGTGGTATCTGTTTCTACGGAAATGATATCAAATCAGGTGAACAAATATGGTTCAACGATTCTGACGTACGTACTCATACTTTAATATTTGGAACGACAGGTTCGGGTAAAACTGAAACGCTTGTTTCGTTGTGTGTAAACTCACTCATTCAATCTTCTGGCTTCATTTATGTTGACGGAAAAGGTGATAACGGCTTGTTTTTAAAGATATTTTCTCTTGTAAGACGTTTTGGAAGAGAAGATGATTTATTGCTTATTAACTATATGACAGGCTCTGTTGACACTAACAAAAAGACCACTGAAAAACTTTCAAATACTATGAACCCATTTGCTAACGGTTCTGCTGACGCCTTAACAGAATTGATTGTATCACTTTTGCCTGATGGTGGTGGTGGTAATGACATGTGGAAAGGTCGTGCAGCAATTTTCATGGCAGCATTAATGAGAGTATTAGTTCAGTTAAGAGATCAAAGAAAACTATTGATGGACGTTGAGTGTATTCGTCAATATTTCGAATTGCCACAACTTGAAATGCTTATTAGAAGAGAAGACATTGATGAAGTATTCAAAGCTGGTTTGAAAGACTATGTTTACAACTTACCGGGTTATAAAAAAGCTGCACCGGGTCAACCTGTAACAGAACAAGAGTTTGACGTTCTTCAGCAACATGGTTTTATTACGATGCAATATACTGAGGTGTTCGGTCTATTATCAGATAGCTATGGTCATATTATGAAAACACAGCTCGCGGAATGTGACTTCTACGATGTTGTTGTTAACAGACGAATCCTTGTAGTGCTTTTGCCAGCCCTCGAAAAGTCTACACAGAACTTATCTAACTTAGGTAAAATTATTATTGCATCTGTGCGTATGATGATGTCTAACGCATTGGGTTCACAGGTTGAGGGTTCCAAAAAAGACGTTATTGATAGAAAGCCAACTAACGGGGGTGCTCCGTATATGACCATATTTGACGAATATGGGTATTACGCGGTAAAAGGTGCAGCGGTCATGCCAGCTCAGGCTCGTTCTCTTGGTTTCGCAATGGTGTTCGCAGGACAGGACTACCAAGCCTTTAAGAAAGCATCGCCAGAAGAGGCTGCATCTATTGTTGCTAACTGCACTATTAAAATCTGTATGAAACTTGAAGACCCTAGTGAAACATTAGATATTTTCCAGAAAGCAGCAGGTGAAGGTAAGACGGCAATAGGTAATAGTTTCCAACTTGATAAAGATTCAAGCATGGGTGGTTACATGGACCAAGGACAAGTTTCTTTTGATAAATCTTATCGTATTAACGTTCGAGATTTGAAAGCTCAGGATTCTGGTGACGCTCATATCTTGTTTGGTGATGGCCTTGTTCGTGCAAAAATGTTCTATGCTAACCCATCATCTGTAAAAAATTTAAGATTAAATACTTTCTTAAAAATTAAAGCCCCTAGTTATAAAGAAGTACAAATGTATAAAGGTGGGTTTAATAAAGTTAAGAAACAATACAACAGTATCATAAAAAACCCAGAAGATTTTAAAGATACCTTAAAACAACTTCTAGGTAACAGTGGTTTTGTGAATGAGCTTGCTACAGTATTTAAAGCTTTCAGAGTGTTTAAAAAAGCTGATTATACTGAACGTGCATTCTTTGCTATCGCTAGCTATATTGAAAGAGTTGAGTTCGTAGATAATAAAATCATATATGAATTAGAAGGTGGTGAGAAGCCAGTTAAGCCAGTAGGTGAAACTGTTATTAAGAAACAAAATACTATTAACGAAAAAGAAGTTGAAAAACGTGCAGCAGCTCAGGCTGCAACTGTTAAAACAAATACAATTACTGAAAAAGAAATAAAAGAAACTAACAACATGAGAAATAATATTAAAGGCAGTGCTCTTGATAATGCTCGTGGTCGTGGAACTGGTAGTTCTGTTATTGACAAATTTAGAGATATGGTATCTAAACAACAAAGAATGTTAGAAACTTTAACTAGTAGTTCATACAATCCATATGAACAAATGGATGGTTTTGATGTAAGAGGTGTTCAAAAGTCTATTGAAAATATTGAATATAAGATCAATAATAAATTGAAAGAATCTGCTGAACTTGTAGATGAAGACATGGCAAAACCAGAATTCAGTCAAGTGGTTGCAGAACAAACAGTTGTTTCCATAGGTTTGGCAGCAGCTTATCCGGGTGACCAAAAGATCAAGAACAAAGAAAATTCTGAGAAGTTTATTAACTCAATTCTTGATGAAATAATAATAGACGAAGTTAAGGAGTCTTAATATGGATGTTAAAGAAAGTGCAGAATTTGTTGCTATTACAGCCTGTAAGGCAATGAACATACCAAGCGAAGGCATACTGATTGAACAGTTGCCTTTAAAGATAAAAATACTTTTACAAAAAGACACATTATTACCTGTGATTGTGTGTTTAGCTAATTCATTAGGTGAAACATTTTTAGAAGCTAATCATCAATATGGTTCAATATTTCCATTTGATTTGGAAAAAAATGAAGAGTCATTATGTTATGCAAAAATAATTGAAAATAATAAAAAATCAGCTCCATTAACAGTTCAAATGCTATTAACAATGGAAGTAGTTAAAACTATTTTTGAGCCTAATTTTGATAACTCGATTGATCTTTCTAATCTTGTAGTTAAATGGCGTGATGTATTAAGTCCAAGACCTAATGGACAAATTATTGAAACTGGTACAATTCATAATGAATTAATAGCTTCTAATTTTAATTATCAAGAATTGTTAAGATCAGCACCAAATTCAAAATTAAACAAATCAAAGTAATATTTATTATAATATGATTTTAATTGATTTATTATTTTTAAATGCTATATTTTTATATAATAATGACTTTTCGTATAAAAAATGGCAGATAAAGAAAAAAAACCAAAAGCATCCATTGAAAAAAACTGGGACAAAGAAGCTTACTTACTGAATAGATTAAATCTGAGAGAAAGAAGCTTCTATATTGAAACTGGCACATTCTTTTTAAAACTCTCTATGGTATTAGCCGTCACCTCTATGGTGTTGGCTTTATACTGTACCTATAAAGTTTATCGATTACCTCATAATACAAGCTATTACTTAAACAGTATTGATGGAAAAATTTATAACAACAATTTAACTCCAGAAAAAGTAGACAAATTACGAGCTGCAATTATGAAATATAAAGAAAATAAAGCTAAAGCTCAAGCTGCAGCCGCTGCTAAGCAAGCAGAACAATAAAATAACCTATTTAATATTTACGATGAAGGAATATCATGGCAGACGAAAAAAATAAAAGTCAAGCAAGTAAAGATGCCCAAATGAAGCAGGCTCAAGCAAAACAAGCTGCAAGACAAAAAGTAGCTAGTCAAGAAAAAGTTGTTTCTCAGCCTTACAATGTGGAGAAGATGAAAGCGGCTGGTGCAACGGCAATGGCTGGATTTATTTTTGCTGTAGCTCAATATAAAAAATCACTTGCAATTCTGTCATTAAACGTAGGTGTACTTGCTTTAATGGCCTATCAGACATATTACATTACTACTTATAATGCACCTATTAAATATATTCCTATTTATGAAGATTCTACGATTATTGATCCAGTGCCATTAACTGCTGCATTTAAAACAGAAGCTGAAATGAGTCAATGGTTAGCAGATGCGAGTAAAGACATTTTCTCTTATGACTATTTAAATGCTGACGCACATGGTGAAAAAATTAAAAAATACTTTACTGAAAAAGGATTCACTGATTATTTTAATGGGTTCAAAAACTCTCCTGACTTAAGCCGTGTTAAGAATAAAAAATTAGAAGTATTGTCATCTGTTTTAGGAGCACCAACCAAAGTTTCCAGTGGCGTATCAAAAGGTAACTTTGCTTATTGGGAATATACTTTCACAGTACGACAAGTCTTTATATCAACCACTGAGGGAGTTATACCTGTAACTTATAATATGGTTGCGACCATTGTAAGACAAGACCAGAGATTGTATAGAGATGGTATAGCTATCCACTCATTGAGAGTTGAAAGTAGTAGCAACATAAAATAAAGGATTATAATGGATATTAAGACAGTTAGTAAATCGACAAACTTTTCAGTAGTAATCATGATAATGGTGTTCTTATCTTTACCAGCACTCTTATTGATAACTAACTTTAATTTAAAGAATGCATCGCCTTCTAACTTTATTGCGGTTCAAATAGAAGGTGAACCTAAAATAAGAGAAGTTATTGTACAGGAAAGTCCTGTACATAATGCTGAATCTATTAAATCTTGGGTTAAAATAGCAACTAATTATTTCTTAAATTATGATGTAAACAATTTTATTCCAATATTGAAAGCTGGTGATAAATATATGACAAGAAGATTTTTTCCAGCCTTTTCTGTAAATCATGCTCAACGAATAAGAGAAAACGCTAATAACGGTTTTTATATTTCATCATCGGTTGTAATTCAAGATCCTGTATTAACAGGCAAAGCAGTTGTTAATGGTGTAAACTATTATAAATACTATGTAAAAACATCGACAATATATAAATCTGAAACTAAGAATGCATATAAAGAACATGAAATAATAGTAACAGTAAAACTTGAAAACCCACAAGACAACTTGCGAGGCATCGCTATTGACGAATTAGTTATTAAATAGCATAATAAAAAGTAATATGAATTTAAGAGGGAATTATGTTTTTAGTTAAAGGAAAAAAACTCGTATTAGGTATTTGTGTTTTATCAGCATTATCTACTAGTGTTATGGCTGCACAAAAGAAGGCTGAAAAAGCAGCAGAAGAGCCACTAAGAATGCCACTTGAAAGAGAGGCTTTGATAGATGACTTAACCACAGAAAAAATTGATAGACAACTATTCCCTGTTGATACAGATGGTGCTATTGAATATCGCCAAAAGCTACTTGAAAAAGAAAGAGCAATTAACGCTCCTATTGTCGATCCAGAAGTTTTATTTAGAAAAATAAATATAGACACAAGCAAAAAAGAAGATAACAAAATTGTTTATTTATCTCCAAATTATGTAACGACTATGTTGTTCATGGATAAGAATGGTTCACAATGGCCTATTGAAAACTACACAATGGCTCTTAGTAAAAACATATCAAATAATGACCTTAATAGTTCATCTCTTGTTTTCGCACCTAAAGATATTAAGTTTGGTCGTGGAAACCTAGTTGTATTGTTAAAAGGTTCTAAAAATCCAATTATCATGACTGTTGAAGTAAGTCCTGAAAAAGTTGACTATAAAGCAGAAATTATTGTAAATGATTATGGGCCAAACAGTCGTCCAGTTGTTTATAGCAATCCTAATGCAAAACAAGATTTTTCCTTTATGGCTAGTTTTGTTAAAGAAGATATGTACAGTATGCTTGAAGGTATTTCACCATCAGATGCCTATGTAAAAAGAAGAACTTCCTTACCAGAAGATGTTGAAGTATGGGTTAAAGATAAAGTTATGTTTATAAGAACAAAAGATACCTTAATATCTCCAAATGTTATACCTACTGAATACAATAAAATGCAGTCTGTGGATAATACTTATTTATACACAGCACCTTATATGAATGTAGTCGTGTTATCAAGACACGGACAAATAACTCAAGTAAAAATATATTAATAAAAAAGAACAGAGGATTGTATGCCAGATATTATAGGGAATGAAAAAAAGAAATTTGATAAAAAGACACTGTTACTTGGTGGTGGTCTTTTATTGATTGTTGCTGTTGTTCTATTCATGTTAATGGGGCCAAAAGGGGACAATTCTGTTGCCAATGTAACTAATGCTAACACAGTTAGTGCATTAGAAAACCAGAATGCGAAATACGATGGGTCCACTAAAAAAGTAGACGAAGATGTTAAAACGACAAAAACAGAAAACATAAAAAAACAACGTGAAAAAGCGGCTGAAAAGAAATCTACTCAAATTGAATCTGTGCCGTTAGATAGCGAATATAAGAAGAGCGAAGGTAATGCAGATATTGATACTTTACTGAATGCTAAAGTTGTGCCATGTATTACAGTAGATTATGATGAATTTGGTTATCATTGTAAGACAGGTCTTGACCGTCAAGGCTATGATAGAGAAGGTTATGATAAGAATGGCTTCAACAAACAAGGCTGTAACAGAGAAGGTATGGATATTAATGGAAAACCATGTGGAGCCTTCCTTAATCCTGTAAAAAATGAATGTCTTGAAAAACTCATGAATAAAGAATGTAATGGTGAAGCGGATCTTTATGATGCCAGTGGATATGATAAAGATGGCTATGACCGTCAGGGTTATGATCGTCAAGGTTTTAACAGAGATGGTTGTGACCGTCAAGGTTATGATAAAGATGGTTTTAGCTGTACAACTAAATTAAATAGAAATGGTTTTGATAGAAACGGATGTGATAAAGAAGGTTACGATAAAGAAGGCTACAGCTGCTCTACTAAATTAAATAAAGATGGCCTTGATAAAGAAGGTTATGATAAAGATGGATTTAACCTTGCAGGTTGTAACAGAGAAGGTTTCACCAGAGAAGGTAAATCTTGTAAAGGGAAAGGCACAAAAGTTTCTTTAAATGCTGACGAAAAAATTTGGTATGCTAATATGTTAGCTAGTAAGACAGCTTATTTCAGAGAATTGGATAAAGGTCAAAAAGACTATTCACTTGAGTTAGAAGTGAAGAGAGATTCACAAATGCAATCTAATATTATTGCGGCTGAGCAAGCTGCGAAAGAAAAAGCTGAAAAGGATAATACTATTGCTGATAATTCTAACAAACCTAGTGATCCAGCAGCATTAAACAATGCTGACATCGAAATTCCAACAGGTTCTATGCTTTATGGTCAGATTCTTGCTGGTATTAACTCTGATTATCCGGGTATGGTAAGAGCCAAAGTATTAGGTGGACCATTAGATCAAACTCAGTTAATCGGTTCTTATGCTGTTCCTTTCTTAGAAGATAGTTACAGACCAAGAGATAAAATTAAGATTAACTTTGATAAGATGATATACAACAGAAATACATTCACTATTAACGCAGTTGGCCTTGACACTCAATCTATGACTGACTATCTCTCTGGTGATGTGAACAACCATTATTTCACTCGTTGGGGTGGATTAATAGCCGCTAACGTGTTAAAAGGTATAGGTAAGGCTGTTGCTAACACCAATACAACAGCTTCAAATGATGGTAGCGGTTTAATTTATAGTGCTCCAATTACTGCAACTGGTGATCAATTAAAAGTTGCTGCTGGTGAAGTGGGTAATGAGCTTAGCACAATTGCTAGAGAACAATTTGATAGACCACCTACTGTAACTAAAGATCAAGGCGAAATGATTGCTATATTCTTCATGGCTGAGATTAATGACGATAGACTTCCAATGATATTTAACAGTAGAGAAGTAGCTGATCTTGCTGAAAAATCGAAATTGAACCCAAATACAACTATAAAGTAAGGTAGATTATGACTAAAGGGACTGATAACAAAGACGAATTCGATTTTAGTGAATTCGATGAAACGGATGATAACACAAAAGAGAATGCTAAGAAAGCTTCTCTTGATGAAGATAATAAAGAAAATCTAGATGACGTTTTTTCTGGTGATTTTGACTTCGAAAGTGATAACTCATTCGATAATGAAGATATTCCTATATTAACTGATTTCGTGGGAAAAGAAGAAGTCTCAGATACTACTAGTAAAATAGATGATTTTGATGATTTCGATTTTACGGAATTAGATGCTCCTGAATCTAGTACAAATGTTAATAATAGCAAAGATGAAGTGAGCGATACTGTTGATACAGAAGACTTTAATTTTGATGAACTCGATACAAATACTGATTCCGTTGATGTAAGTAATGAAACTGTTTCAACAGATGATTTCGATTTTACTGAACTAGAAAATTTTGAGACTTCTAAAACAGAAATATCTTCTGTAAGTGATGATGTTGATCCAATTGAAGAATTTGATTTTGATGAATTAGAATTAACAGAAACAACTGATGCCATTGCTCCTGTTGAAGTTTCAAATACAGAAGATTTTAATTTTGATGAATTAAATGAAGTTCCAGTAACTGATACAGCAGAAGATATAGTATCAACAGATGATTTTGATTTTACAGAATTAGATAATGATCCAACTGTTAATTCTGATTTGGTTCACAATGAACCAGAAGTGAAGGAAGTTGTTCAAGAAGATTTTGATGTATCATCAGATTTTGATTTTGAAGAAGCTCCTGCAATCGCTCCCACTGCGATTACTGATACATCTGATGATTTCGATTTTGAAGAGACAACTTCTGATAGTTCATTGAAAGAATCCAATGAAAATGTTGCAGTGTCTACGGATGATTTTGATTTTGATGACGATGTATTAAGTAAAGATTTCAACAATGAAGAAGTTTTAGTAGCCGCTGAACATTTAGATGATGATTTTAATTTCGATGAATTTGACGAACAAGTAACAAAAGAAACAAAATCCGAAAACTTAGAATCTCTAGAAAATATGGATGCGGAAACAAGTGAATTATTGTTAGATGAAGTTCAGAATGATTTTGAAGAAATATTAGAAAAAGAACCAGAAACTTCATTTGATTTTGATGAAGCTCCTGTTGTTGCTGCTAAGGACACAAGTGATTTTGATTTCGATTTTGACGATGATAATAATACCATGAAGGTTGACGAATCAAAAGATATAGTAAATAATGGTATTTATAATAATAATGGTGATAAAGGAATGTCAGAGAATAAAGATACAAATGATTTTGATTTTGACGACTCAAATGATTTTGATTTCGGTGAAGAAGTAACCGCTAAAAAAGATAATAAAGAAGACGATTTTAATGACTTCGACTTTGGAAATGACTCCAATAATAAAGATGACGAATTTGACACCAAGTTCGACATGGACGATAAAGATGATTTCGATTTTGGTGCTCCAAAAGATGACAATGATCATGAAAGCGATTTTGGTATTGAGACAGCTACTCATGACGAAGAAGATGAAGAAGAACAACCAGTTAAATCATCCAAATCTAATAAGAAAGATGCAGGTGAAGAAACAGAAGGTTCAGAAAAGAAAGCAACAAGTCCAGTATTCAAATATACCATGTTAGCTCTTGCTGTTGTGCTCTTTGGTGGTGGTGGGTTCATAGCCTATAATAAGTTTGTTCCATCTTATGAAGAAGAAGATGAGACAGAACAACAACAACCTGCTCAAGAAGCTCCAAAAGAAACTAAAGTTGAAAAGCCAGTTGAGAAAACTAAAAAAACAGTTAAAGCTGAAACAAGTGAGCTTGAAGGACTTGATTCATTAGCAGAAACAACACCAGCACCTAAACCAACTAGACAGACTACTGTAGCTGCTGATATTACCCCTGTGAACAATAACTTCAATAATAATCAAGTCAATCAAGACTATGAAAAACTTCAAGGTCAATTTGCACAAGTGATTGGTTCAGTAAGCAAGATGTCTAACGAAATAGAATCTCTTAAATCTGAAAATCAAAGAATGCAGAATTTGTTGAATAAAGTTAAATCAGAAAATAATAACTCTGACTTTGAAAGTTTCCAACTTGATTTTAGTGGTTTGAAAAACGAAGTTAACAGCTTGAAGAAACAAGTGACAGCCGATAAAGAATTCAGTAAAGAAACGATGATGAAGTTCTTAACTATTTCTAAAAAGTTAAAAGAAGAAGTTTCTAACTTGAAAAATTCACAAGTTAATAAGGCTGAAATTGATAGCAAATTAAATGAAATCAATGAACTTAGTAAGCAAGTTGAATTATTAAATACAAAAGTTGCCAATAACGAAGTAATGTCTAAGATTGCAAACCTTGAAAAAAATCTAAATGATAGAAAACTTCAAGATGTAGAAACTAAGGTTAACAAAGCTGAGAAGGCTCAAAACAACTCATCCAACAAACAAAAATCAGTACTTGAATTGTTAGAAGAGAAAAATAAAGAAAAAGCTATGGAAAGAAATACTGTAGTTGTTGATGAAGATGATGAAGATCTTAAAGTTCCATTATCTGTAACTATTGAAGAAGACAGTGAAGACAGTCCTAAACCAGTAGTTAAAAAACAAACTGTTAAAAAGAAAACAAACCATGAATATTTCTTCATTGGAACTATTGAAGGTGTTGTTTACTTAAAGAGTGCTTCTGGTAGCATATCTGAATATAGAGTAAATGAGCAATTACCGGGCTATGGTCAAATATTGAAAATCTACAAAGATGGTTCAATTGAAACTGAAAGTGGTAATGTTAAATTTAAAGAAAAATAAAATAACTGGCTTAGGCCAGTTTTTTATTATATTTAATTTTTATATTGAATATATTTTATTGATCTTTCTAAGATTCCTTGCAATTTAATACTAATGCCTTTACACACAAGGGCACTTATAATATAATAATAAAAAACAACATATAAAAACATGAAAAAGCCATTATCTTTATTCTTATTTATGGTTTTACTTGCTCCTACATTTGCAATGGCTAACGAAGGGCGAGAAGAACTCATTACAACATTACACAGATTAGTATGGGTCGTAGGTTTCCTGATTGGTTTAATCCTTATGATTAGTGCAGGATACAAGATGAAGGTGGCTGCTGATAGCCATGGCCCACAATCTAATAAAGGAACTGTTATAGTTACTCTATTAGCAGGCGTTATAATGATGAACGCATCCAGTGCTCTCTCGACTTATATTGTTACTATGTTAGGTTCTACATCTGGACACTGTTTCGTTTTAGACAGCTCTCAATCTGTTGCTGAAAACTGCTGGTCAGCAGAAGGTTCTGGTCTTACAGGAGAATTGAAAAGTCGTATTGAAAAATTATCCAGTGGTTCTACTGCTCAAGCATTTATGGAAAACATTAACGTAATTGTTGGTATATTCCAAGTTATCGGATTGATTTACTTCTTAGTAGGAGCTTATGGTTTAGTCCAAGTTTCTAATGGTTCCTCAAGAGATTCGGGCTATGGAAAACCCATTATAACCATGTTTGCGGCTGCTTTGATTGTGGATATACCGCATACTGCTGAGATGGCTATTTCAACGCTTGAAAAAATAGGTATAAATTTCTAAGGAATCATTATGAATAAAATTATATTATCAGTATCAAAAAATGAAAGTAAAAATTTTTTAGATCTAAATGAAGCTGGAAAAACAAAATTAGTTAAGAAACATAATTCAAAATGTGCAGCATGTGCAATTGATATTTCAGATTATCATTACTTTCATGAAGAAGGCAGTAAAATTATTCCTCTTTGTCCATTATGTTATTACCCATTACATATTGATAAACTTGTGTCAAAAGTTCCGGGTCAAGTAATATTATTACCAGAAATGACACAAATTGAGCTTAATGCGACACTTCGTGCGATGGAATTTATAAAAATAAAACGCAGTGAATTTGCTGCTGCAATGAAAGATGATTATGCAGAAGTTGCAGATGCTATTGACATTATTGAAGTTTTATTAAAAGAAAGAGCGGACTTAGCCGATACTTATTATTCAGAAGGTATCTCAAATATAAATTTACTTAGCCAAGTATTGTTCGCTTTATCAGATGAAGATTACGATAAAAGAGAAACAGGTCTTTATGGTCTTAAACTTATGCATAATATGAGTAACTACAGTAAAGAAATGAAATCATGGGATATAGAGCTGTCTAAATATAAACCAGAGGTTTGGAAAAAAATGATTAAAAAAGTGGCTGAATCACAAAAATGATTGGATTAATTTACTTAATAAAGTCGAATGAATACATAGGTTATCATCCACAAAAAGGTTTCTTTTCAACAGAAACCTTAAAATATTTAGACGATGACATTATTTGGCTGAGTAACTTAAAAGTAATTGATGCTGATAAAAAACATATTAAGCATGAAAATTTCTTTAATACTAAAATTAAAGATATTATTTACCATTTCAATATTACACATCTCCCTGCTGAAAAACAGTTCGAAACCATTATTAAAACTTATAATTTAGTTATTGACATCTTTAAAGAAGAGTATTCATTCTTTAACTTTAAAATTTCAGAATTAAAAACAATTGATAATTTCAGCGATTTATTATTTAAATCTAGTTTAAAAATGATTAAATCACCTAATTTGAATAGTGTAAAAGACGATTTTAATAGAGAGGTGTTCTTTGAAAATCTCTCAGGCAACAAGTTCTTTATGTCTCACTTTTGTAGTGCTGATTTCGTAACTGACCTTTTTGACTTACCTATACCATCAGGTGAGGCCACTATTATTGAAATTGAAAAATTTACTAATCTTAAAGATCCATTCATGATACTAGGTACATTGTCTAGAGATCAAGGTTGTATGATTAAATGTAAATCGAAAGAGGAAGATGTATTTATTAATCAGTTTTATAAAGAAAAGATTGGTGAAGCTTGGTACACTGATAATGAATTATCTTTTCTTCGTGGTCGAGTTGAACTAGAAGCTACAAAAATTATAATTTTTTCAGAAAGATTCAGATTAAAAGAAGTTATGAGAACTCGATTCAAAACAAAATATAATAATTTCTCATTTGAAGTTTTTGTAAAAAATTTAATGCAATCACTTAATAATAACAATCTTGATACACTTGATATTTGGATAGAAGGTTTTCATAAATCATATTACCTTAAAAAAGTCGTTCAAATGATAAATGATGATATCGAAATTGGTTATTTTTCTGGTAATAACATTGTCTTTAATATTGAAGACATTTCTAAGATAGCTTATCTAGAAGATATCGGCTTGATATATCCGATAAAATTGATAAGCTATATATTAAATAATTAACAAAGGAACAATAATGTTTAGTAAATTAGTCACTGGTATAGATATGCTTTTATATTCTTTAAGCGGTCTAACCAAAAAAAACTTAAATGATTACTGCTTCGTAGATACAGCGTCAAGTAAAAACAATTTAGTTGCCAAAGATGGCTCACTCATTAGTATATTCGCTATTCATGGTGCCAAAAAGATTGTTGGAGCTGATGAATTAGAAATGATACAGGAAAAATTCAGTTCAGAATTGTTACCAATTTTTAAAAAACAAGGTCATCAACTTCAATTTGTTTTTATTCGAGATCCTTCTCGTGTTAAAAGTGAACTTAAAAGAAGACTTGATCCCTATTGGAAAGCTGCAAGAAATTTAAAGTTAGATTTAGATGACTTATTCCAAAGTAAAGTAGATCACCTTGCTAAATATTGTGTTTATGAATCATGCTACATGGTAGCATGGTCAAGACCTATTGTTATCAAAAGTGAAATTACTGAAGAACAAGCTAAAAATAAAGAGATGTTAACAGGTCTTCCTCCAGCAATTGGAGCACAAAGTTCATTTAGACTCTATGAGTCATTAGAAAACAAACATAAAGCTTTTACTGACTTAATCGATAACGCATTACGAATTAGTGAAATTAATTTTAAAATACTTGAAGTTAAAGAAGGTGTTAGAGAAATGAGAAAAAGTTTTGATAACGCTGGTACTGCTGACGATTGGGAACCTATGCTTCCGGGTGATAAACCACCTATGAATTCGAAACCAAAAGTCTATTCTACTGAACAGGACATTGGTGATAAATTATGGCAATCCATTTCTCATCAGGTCTTTACTAAAAATTGTGAAATTGTCTCTCCTGATACGATACGAATTGGTGGTCATTCTCCAAATGCCTCCAATAAAGATACTGATCAAAGTGATATTAAATATGTAGCGTCAGCTTATATGGAAGTACCTCCACAGCAAACACGTCCTTTTAAAATGTTACTCGATCAGCTCGATAGAGATATCCCATTACAAATTTCCATCATGATTGAAGGTGGTGGTATGGAAAAGATGTCACTTAAAGCCACTGCTGCTGCTTTATTAACTATTGCGAATGGTAACAATAAACTTATTAAAGAATCTATTGAAAAACTTCGTGAAGTTGAAATGGCTGGTGACACTATTGTAAAAGTTAGCATTAACGCAGTTACATGGTCAAATAACACTAAAACATTAAACTTAAATAAACAGACACTTATTAAAGTTATGCAGTCTTGGGGAACAACAGACACTGTATTATGTAACTCAGATCCAGTAGAAGGTTTTACATCAACAATTCCAGCATTTAGTCCAACTTCACCAGCGAATGCTTTTGTTGCTCCATTAAGAGATATTGTTCCATTATTACCATTAACCAGACAATCACATGTTTGGGAAGAAGGTGCAATTATATACAGAACAGAAGATGGTAAAATATTCCCTTATCAACCGGGTTCTGGTGTTCAGACTACATGGAACTACCTTATTTTCGCTTTACCGGGTTCTGGTAAGTCTGTATTAATGAACTCTGATAACTTTGCATCTGTTTTTGTTCCGGGTGCTACTGAAATTCCATATATTGGAATTATTGATATAGGACCATCTAGCTCAGGATTGATTCAGTTATTAAAAGACTCTGCTCCTGAAAATATGAAACATTTATTTGTATACGAAAGATTAAAAAACACTGTTGAGTATTCTATTAACGTTTTTGATACACAATTAGGAGCGAGATTCCCAACACCGGCTGAAAGACAGTTCTTGGTTAACTTCCTTGTAAACATTCTTACACCTGCTGGTAAAGAGCCATTTGACTCATCAGATAACCTTGCTTCTGCTGTTGTTACTGAAATTTATAAGTATTATGCTGATACTCGTGCAGGTAACCCAAAAGAATATATTAAAAATCGTAATGCTGAAGTTGACGAAGCTCTTGCTAAATATAACATTAATGCAAAAGGTATGCATTGGTGGAAAGTGGTTGATACGCTCTTTGGTTTAGGTGAAAAGCGTATAGCAAGTATTGCACAAAGGTATGCTGTACCATTATTAGAAGAATGTGTTTCTATTGCTGAACGTACAGCTCAAATTAAAGATATTTATTCAAAACCTATGTCAGATACGCATGAATCACTTATGGATAGATTTAGCCGTGCATTATCTGAAAACATTGCGATGTTCCCAGTTTTAAACAACCCTACACAATTTGACTTAGGTGAAGCTCGTGTTGTTTCTCTTGATCTTGACGAAGTAGGTAAAGGTGGTTCTCCAACAGATGACAAACGTGCTGCTATTATGTACTTATTGTCCAGATATATTATTGGTAAGAATTTTAAACTTGATGAATCTTTATTGAAAGTTTCCCCAACATTGTATCATCAATACCATCAGGAAAGAATTGATAAGGCATTGAGAACTAAAAAACGTATTTGTATTGACGAATACCACAATACAGGTTCCATTCAGTCTATTCGTCGTCAAGTTGTAACTGATATGCGTGAAGGAAGAAAGTGGAACTTACAAGTAGTATTGGCATCACAGGTTTATAAAGACTTCGATGATGCAACAAGAGAAATTTCAACAGGTCGCTGTATCTTATCTGGTGGTGATTCTTATAAAGAAATTCAAAAAGCATTTGACTTGAATGATACCACTGCTCAAATTGTTCGTAGCCGATTAACAGGTCCGGGTAAAGGTGGTGTGCCATTTGTATTTAGTGTAACTACTAAAACAGGTATATTCTCTCAATACATATTTAATACAATTAGTCCAACAGAAATGTGGGCGTTCTCAACAACATCCGAAGACGTTACTATAAGAAAGATGTTAACTTCTGCATTAGGTGCAGCTATGGCAAGAAAGATATTAGCATCCGAATTCCCAGAAGGTTCTATTGAAGGCTTTATGAAACGATTCCTAAAAGAACATGAATATGACGACGAAGTTAAAAGTAATCCATTTAAAGTAATTGTTGAAAGGTTAGTTAGAAAGTATAGACAATTATAAGAATGTAATAAAAATTTAAAGCCACTAGTTGGCTTTTTATTTTTTATGCTATACTGAATATATACAATTTCTTATAATCATCATGGAATTAATAATAGGAAAAACAGCATACAAAACAAATGAGTATTTATTTACTGGAAAAAAATCATCTGAAGTTATTGCACTTTCTAATATAAAGCACCTCGAAAACACTTATAAGAATATCACTCTACAAGATTTAAATTATTTTATTGATAGCAATAATGATACCTATACACTTTTAAAAGATTATGAAAAAGAAATAAAAAGGCCGGGTGTTATTGTTCTTCAAAATCAAGAGACTTCAGACAAAACATTGTTTCTTAGAGATGATTTATTTTACAAATTAAATAATGATATGAAAAAAGATCCTGTTTTAGACTATTCCACATTTCTTCAAATAGAAAACACACTTCAATATACGTCTGATAATAAAAATAATAATAATTTAAGTTATAAGCCAAAAGTAAAAATTTAATTTATTTATTGTATATTTGACATATTTAGTTTGTGTTGATAAGCTTTTTTTAAAGGAGATTATAATGAAGGAAAAATATACAATTGTTGAATTAATGAAGAACCCATTAAATGCTAATGATATTAGAAAACTAAAAAAGTTAGCAGATGATTTCAATGAAAAAGAAAATAAGCTTGCTAAATTGATGAAGGCGACTTGTCCATTTGTTATTGCATTACTAGCCATTATTACTTATTCAATATTCCCCAAAATGTCCAGTCAATTTGATTTGCTAACAAAAGCAACTTTTTATGGGGCCACTATTATTGCTATTATAGCTTTTGGTATTGTAATTAATTTGTATATTTATGCCATTTATATTGAAATAAAAAAACCTTTTAAATTTACTTATAAAACTGAATTTCGTGGTGCTGAAGATACTGCATCTTTCAACATATATGATAGTATGTTTGATGAAGCAAAAGGTTTCGATTTAACAACTATCAATTCAATGGAATTAACAAAAACATTTTATGAAAAAATTAGGAAAGAACAAAATCGCCAGATACTTGATTTTGAATATGAAATTGTTAAACATCTACATAAAAAATTAAGCTAAATAAAAATAACCTCTTTGGAGGTTATTTCTTTTTGACACCATTTCTTTTTTTCTTTATTAGATCATCAATTCTAAATTTGTTTGAGTTAGTTGTTCGTTTCACTCGTTTTATTTCTTCTTCATTGATTTTAGGTTTAACATTTCGAGTTCCATTAGTTTTCTTACCATATGTTGTCAAAGCAGTGTCGTCAACTGCATGTCCCATTAATGTTGCAATTTCTTCTGGTTTACAACCACTAGCTTTCATATTAGCTGAAAACTGATGTCTAGCTGAATAGAGTGTAGGATGTCTTTCACGAGAAGGCCATGTTTTGCCTGCTGTGTATTTTAAAAGATTAGAGCAACCTTCATAATATTGCTTCCAGACATCATCTTTCTGTGAGAGGCTGAATGAAATTTTTAAATGTTGAAGAACTGTATTTTTTTCACTGGCAGTAAGATGGTCTAAATAAAAAGAACGAAATTCACCATGTGAACGACCATTAGTATTTTTTGCATTCTTAATAATGAGCCTATTTTCTTCTTCATCATAAACAGCTTGCCTCCATTCTATAGGACGTAAACCTGTAATGATACCTGACTTTAACCAGATGCGAGTTGCACTACTCCATTTATTTTTAGAAGATTTCAAAGCATCATCTAATACTTTATAATCTTTTAATGTTAAATGCTTTTGTTTCTTAGCTGATGTTTTCAATTCTAGATCTTTTGTATCCCCGGCTTTTAAACTAGCAAGCACATTTTTCATTTTATCAAAAGCAGCTTGATCTATTTTTTTGTCGGCTAATTCTAATTCAATATAGTATATTAAGCTTGCTCTGTAGAGTCTTAATGTTCTAGGACGTAATGTTTTTGCCCAAAAATTTTTAAACCACACACAGGTATTAAAAAGAGATAACCCTAAAAATTGTGTATTATTGATATCCTTGTAAGCACTAATGTTTTTAGACACTGAGTGCTTTTGTTCTACGGCTTCTTTATATGCCTTTTTAATTAAAGACGTAGCTCTTACGAAGTACGCCTTTTCGGTATCAATTTCTCTGCTCATTTAATTATTTATCAGCAAGTTTCATTCTGTATAATTCTAAAACTTTTTTAGAAGTAAACGTGTTTATCTTAACATTTCCAGATGCTGGTTGTTTTAATAAGGCATCAATATTATTGGTGTTTTCTCTAAAGTAACTTTGATAAAATTCATTCTTTTCGTTTTCATCAATGAACAAACTTTCAAAATTTTCCATAGGGTATTCGAAATACTTATATTGTTTCAATTTTTCTAAAAGTGGTGTAGATGTTGGCATAGGTTTAAGATCCTGTCTCTTAATCACTTTGTTGTCTATCCCACCTGTTGAACATTTTATAAGTTTAGCCATCTTAATCATCCTCTGCGAATTTAATTGAAGTAAAATTATCATCATCTGAATTAAATTTACCTTTGTCCATAATTGTTGCATTTCTCATCATGTCATCCGCAGACGGCATGACTATTTCATTTTTAGATCTGAAAAACTCTAATGGACAACGTTTGTAAACTTTATCAGAAACTTCAACTTCACTATTTGGTCTTACTTTTATAATTCTAAATTCCAAATTCATATCATCGCCTTCTGTTCGTCCATGTATAAATACTTGCAATCTTTTCTTTCTAACTCTTATTGCGAGCGTTAAGTCTTCTTCACTACCACTTTCAGCACACGTTAAATATAAGAAACCTGCTTCTTCATCAACAATTGCTCTTAACCATTGTGTTTCAAAGAACCAAGGAATCATATTTTCTTGAATACCAATAAAAGAATTCTTGCTATTTTCTTCTCGACCTATACAAAACCATGTAGATGGATAAGGCTCTAGAACTATAATATTGGAATTATCTTTATCAAATTTTGCATACTTTTTTAAAAATAAATTGTTTAACCAAATGAAAAACATTGTTTTTCCGGTAGCTAATACAATTTCAATTTGTTCTTGGTTTGACATATATTAATCCTTTCCTGTTTATATTATATCTTATTATTGCCTATTATCAAAATAAGTTCAATATTGAAAAACAATAAATAGATGGTAATATAAATATATAGAAATAAATAAAGAGTCTCTTATGCAAAAAACAATATTCAAACACTCTCTCCTAGTGACTGCTTTAATCGCTGCTAGTTATGGAGTATTCAGTCCAAAAGCAGAAGCTGGATACTGTCTTCCTATGCAATATGGTACAGCACAATCTCCTGCTTCTAACAACTATACTGGATACTCTCCACCTATGAGAGAAACTATGACTGGTTGTACAGGTATTAAGACAGTTGATACCTTGACAGGAAAAGCAGCGTCTCTTATACAACAAATTAAAGACGATATTAGAGCTGCTGGTAAAGAAGTTAAAAACCAAATGAAAGAAAACGCTGCAGCAGTAATGACTGTTGTATCTTCTGGTGACGAAACAATTGTGAAAACTATTTTAGATACAACCAATACTACTATGAAAGACGAATTGCAACTCAAACGTTCTTTCCTTAAAATGGAAATGGATTACATGTCTGAGTTGAAAGAAAGAGAGCTTCGTGCAGCAGATGCTCCAATGGATCTTGATGATACCAAAGAAGAAGTTCAGTTTATGATGTATACATTAAATAATACTGATAAAAAGCATGCACAAGAAGTTATTTCTGAGATGCAAGCAAAATACCCTAATGGTAAAGTAATTCCAGTTAAAATCAAATCTGGTAGTTCAACAGATACAGGAGAGACTTGTCCAGATTATGATCCGGCAAAACCAAACGCAGAAGGTTGTTTCTATCCACATAAAGCTTTCCCAGCTACTAAATTAGCTAAATATTTTGATGAATGTTCAAGATCAAAACGTAGAGTCGTATCTGCTGCTAAGAAAACTGCTACTGAAAAAACTGTTGCTGGTCAAGTTCAAAAATCTCAAAATGATTTTGCTGCAACTACTACTAAAATGAAAGATAATGCATTGAATAGCAAAATATTAAAACAAGCTGAAATAAACTGTAATCCATATGATTTTGCCAAAAAGTTCTGTTTACAATCAACTGTGGGAGATAGCAAAGATGCTTACGTTGCAAAAGTAGTTGCTAATGAAATTATCCCTAATGGTAATATTTCGTCAAACAATTTATTTAAGCCATTAGCAGTGGGTACTATTGATGGTGAATTCGCTACTAATTTGACAGATGCTGAAAAAAACGCAACAGGCCAAGTTGGTCTTGAATTAGATAGTAAATCAGGTGACCAGTCTGTAGCTGTAAGTGATAATACAGTTCCAATTGTATATACTTATAGAACATCTAGCCAGTATTTAGCTGCAAAAGATTTTGTGGATAACATCTTAGCAAAAGAGCTTATACCCAATCAAGACATATCTGACAGAAAATCAGGTACAGGCACTGTTTATCAAGCAAGATTCCTATCCAGAGCTGCTGCGATGTCTGTTGCTGAATACTCAATGAATAAAACTATTGAATCAAGAATTGGTAAAAACTTAAAAGATGCTATTGATTCGGGAAAAAATATGAATCCTTATGTTAAAGACAGTAAAGGTTCATATGGCACCGTAGTGAAAGAAGATATTAACGGTGCAGCTTGGATTGATGAAATTGCTGACAGTATTAATAAAGATTACCAAAAAGTTATTGTTAGTGCATCTAATGAAGCCAATGGTGGAGCTGCTGAATCATTAGCAAGTATGTCTTCTAAGAAACCAGAGGAATGGCAATTAGAAGCAATCATCAAACAAAATGAATTGACATTAGAGCAATACCATCAAGGTGAAAGAATGGAGTTCTTACTTGCTTCTTTACTTGCTCAACTTAGTAACTCTCCTGAGAATATTAAGCATCTTGAAGATCTAAGAAGACAATAATTATAGGCCAAATATGAAAAATATAAAGAAATCACTATTATTTTTAGCAATCATACCAATATTGGCTGTGACTAGCCAAACGGCCTCAGCAAAATGGAGTATCGGTTCACCACCTAAAGTTGCAATACCGGGGGGTATTGGTCTTGACTTTTATCCAACGGCTACTTACTGGAGTACTTGTTGGAGAAATGTTACTAACGAAGAGTTTACTAAAAGTGCTCTTGAAGATGTAGAAGACATTAAAGTTGTTCACAATATGGACTATCATGTTCCTGTTATGGATCAAGACAACGAAAATACATCTGAATATGTTAGAACATTTGAAAACGGAACTAACACTATTGTTGCCGCATTAGGACAATCTTATGCTTCTCTTGCAGAAGCTCGTTCAACTATTGGAAAAAACCTTCTTACTGATAAACTTGAATACATGAGACATTTGACAGAAGCAGGTGTTAACGAAAAAGAATTTGGATTCTTCAATGATGGTAATGGTGTTGATGGTAATATTAACAAAAACGCTCAAAGTTATTCATATTTTAAAAACACTTGTAAGAGAAATAAAATGTTTGCGAAAGCCGGTAGTCCAGCTCATAATATTGAAAAGTCTAGCCAAATTGCAACTGAAGTGATTAAAGCTACTACACAATCTACACAAAATGGTTCTATTGCTTCCCAAGGTAAAACCAAAGTAGCAACTCACTTTGAAAAATGGTGTTCAAAAGAAGAAATTCAAAATGGTCTTTGTGACACAACTGAATTAACAGCTTGTAACAACGATTCTGGTGTTTGTAAAGCAGGTGAAGAGTTTAAATTAGTCAATGGTGATACTAACGCGGTTAACGTCTTAAATCCAGAAGGATGGAAAGATCATAATAGTATTCCAGATGAATTGTTTACAACTAAATACACTTATGATAAAGATCAAGAAGAAGCAGCGAATGACTTTGCTTACAACGCAGTATATTCTGGCTCAATTGCAGCTCCATCTGTGAAAGAGAAAAAAGATCCAACCAAAGCTGAATTTGTAACTGCTTATAATTCTAACTTAGCGGCACTTAACTTAGCTCACTTTACTTTCCAAAACCTAATAGCGTCTAGAAAACCTATAACTGAGGAAGGTGATGCAGTAATGATGAGTGAACTTGATGTTGTTCATTATATAATGCATAATATGAAAGACCCTGATAATTTGGCTACTGTAATGGCTGGTAAAGAAAAAACTATGGACTTGGCTATGTTCACCATGTTAACTGTTAAAAACAAATTAGAATTTAACAGATATGAACAAAACCAAAGAATAGAAACTCTACTTGGTGCCATTCTTGCAAAAGTTGCAACAAGCCCAACCAATCAGGTTTATGCTAATGACTTGACCAAATAAGGAGATAAAATGGCAAAGAAAGATAAAGAAAAAAAACATGGCTTATTCTACAAGTTAGCAGGAATAAGCACAATAAAAATGAGTTTTGAGCATACGAGAGATATGCTCAAATCTGCTACAGCGAAGAATCCAAATGATCGAATCAATGAAACTTTTGAAGAAGCCCTTGAAAGACATGGTATTCCTGTAAATGAAAGAGAAGGTCATGTTATTAAAATTTATAAAAACATGAAAATATCTTTCTTAATTATGCTTGCTGCTATTATCTGCTTTATTTCTGTTGGTGTTGTTGGAAACTTAATCAACGGTAATATTGTGCCAGCCGTGCTCTATGCAAGCTTAACATTTGCATTCGTTACAGTAGCTGCAAACAACTCATTTAGATGTTATCAAATGAGAAAAAAAGAACTCGGTGGTTTATCAAACTGGTTGAGAACGCCAAAAGAATGGTTCCCAGCATCATTACAAAAAGCTTGGAACAAATAATTTAAATTATCAAGGATAAATTATGTCAGGACAAGGACAAAAACAAGAATATGGCGATTTTATGCTTATTCTTTGTATCATATTAATTTTATGTTTTGCTATATTTGCTAAATATGCTTTCTATTACTATTTGTATGTCTGGAAAGCAGTTACAATCCCACTTTTCTTTACATTACAATACGTCCCCGGATTTATCCTTGACGTAATCTTTATGTGGGGTCCAAGTGACATTGAAAAATTAAGTGCTAAAGCATATGAAGTTGTTATTACCCATAACAACCAATTTTTTGTAGATAATCCCGCTAAATATGAGGCAGTAAATAGACTGATGAATATTCTATTTAGACCTTATCTTATCATTGGATTTATTTATTCAGCTTGGGTAATTATTAATAAACGTACATTTAAAAGAAGATTCTTCCCAATTGAAAATAAGAAGAAGCCTCATTTAAGCCGTTCAGCTATTGATGTGCTATTAGAACAAGAATCAGCTATATGGCCATCAGTTCAATTGATGATTAATGAACATCCAGAAAAAGAAGGTGATTTGAATAAAGGAAAATGGGCAATGTCAAAACGTCCAGAAATGTTTGTTAATTATTACAAATTGGTAGATGAATTTGTGGATGAATATGACAATAAATATTATAGGCTAAATGAAGATAGAACTTTTAAATTGTTTAATTCTCAAATGGGAAAAATTTGGAATGGATTTGCAGGATTATCTAAAACTGAAAGACACCTATTTGCTATTATGGCTCCAAAAGTTATGCGTAATACTGATGAATCTAAAAAGTTGAATGGATTAATTGCTACTAGTTATAGTACAGGTAAAAAGAAATTCTCCTTATTTGGAAATAAAGCAAATAAAGAACTTGAAAAACTAGTTGAAAAAACAATTCAAAAATATATGAATGAGGAAAAGATAAAAACTATAATCAACAGACACTTCTATAAAAAAACAGTTTTTGCTGCTTTACTAGAAGCTGCTCGTGAGGATGGTGTATTGGCAAGTTCCGAATTCTTATGGCTTAAAACAGTTGATAGAGATATGTGGTATATTCTTAATAACGTAGGCAGAAAATCATCACATGCAGAATGTGCTGCACCATGGGCACATTTCTTGGCCGAAAAAGCTTTGGATCGTAAAATTGCTAACCCAATGGTATCCAATGCAATTATTGCCCTCGATCAATACATGTATGATACTTCTTACAATTTTGAAAGAATTTATAAGAATGAAAGCGAAAACAATGATTAAATTTCATGTTAAAAAAAGAAAAAAGACCTTGACTGGTCTTTTTTTATTTGAAAAGAACCATTTGTCGTAAAAAAGTATAAAAATATTAAAATAATGCTTGACAAACAGCAAAATGTTATACTATAATCACAACTAATTTTTAAGGGTTTACATTGTAGTGCTAAGGGGCTAATATGAAAAATACTAATTTAAAAGAATTTTTGGAAATGAAGGAGAAAGAGTTTGAAGATGTCAAACGTCTTCATGCCGAAGCTTCTGTCTCTAACTCGAATGTAGTATATCAGAAGTACTCGTATACTGCAAGAGCTTTAGAAGGCAAAATGAAGAGAATTAAAAATCAAATGAAAGGTGCTTTCAACATCATGGAAAACATCAATTCAGGTGAATGGGTTTTTGACCATGTTGTTTTTATGGAAAAATTAGCAGAAGATGAGTTCTCTTGCCACATTGTAGTTGACTCAAAGTTTCAATCTGTTAAATTAGACCGTATTATTGATAAAGTCATTGAAGAAATGGGGGTTTCTAACAATGATGAAGCAATAAAACGTTTGAAAGATATCAAATCTAATATTGTAGTCAACATTAAGCGTTATGCAGACTTTGATTACAAATTAAATTGGATACGTGACCGTTACTTTGAAATCGCTAGTTACATTGATTTCAAAAATGGCAAAATTGGGTTTGTTTATGATGACGATAACACTATTTATGACATCGTAGCTTTTGGTGACAAAACTATGGAAGAGATGGTAGAAGCTGGTTTGCACTTTAACGTTATCAAAAACAGATACGAAATTATTAGATTGGCTACTGAGAAAGAGATGTTTTATCTTTCAAATGCTAAAAAGTAATCAATCCAATAAGGTGGTACAGTGGGTAGTTAAGCAGTAGGGGGATAAGTTAGATCGGGGGATTTAACTTATTAAATTAAAAGAGCCTATAATTGGCTCTTTTTTTATTTTTCTTGATAATAGATGTAGAAATAGAAAGAGCCTCTTAAAAGGCTCTTTTTTTAGTGCCCGTTTACTTCTCTAAGCTTAACTGTTAACGCCTCTTTAATAATCTTTGCACTTTCAAGTGAATTATTTTTAAGAGCATAGTCAATTGGCATGTAACCTAATTTATCAGGTTTCATAAATGCTGCTCCTTTTAATATTAAATAACCTACCACTTTATAGTTGTTCACAGTAGTGGCCATAGAAATAGGAGAAAACTCAGTACCTTTACTTGTTAAGTTAACATCAGCACCTAAATCAATTAACTTCTTAGCATATTCTACGTTACCTCCTTTTATTGGAGCAATAGACGCGGCCATCAATGGCGTTAATCCTTTTTCGTTAAATCTATTAACATCAATTTTAACATTACCATTGTTTAAAATTAAATCAGCCGCTTCATTATGACCAAAAGCAATAAAACTATTAAACAATTCATTAAGTTCTGCTTCATTATAATTTTTTGCATCTAAATACTTAGCTTTCAAATGCTCTATCTCTAATTTTTGTTGATTAGCAGAAACTTCAGATAACGGTTCATTTTTAAAGAGAGCTGAATTACTGTTTGCTAATTCTTCAACTGTAACTTTTTTTGCGGGCACTGCGATAGCTTTTACAGGTGTGGCTGGATCACTACCAGATGCTGCAGTATTTGTGATAACGGCTGTTGCTTTTGTTGTAACATCTACATCACTCTTTTCAGCAGCAATTGAAGTTCCTGTTACAAACATTGATAAAAATAAAACACTTAATTTATTCTTCATGATAACTCCATTAATTTTATATTATTTTAACAAACTAAATAAAAAAAACAACAGGCCGATTAATCTAGCCTGTATTTTATTCTTCTTCCACTTTTTAAATCTAAGAATTGTGTCTCTCTTGCTTGTTGTAGTCCACTGATTTTTTTATTCTTTATAAATGAATATACATCAAGGGTATCCAAGAGCAAAGATGTTCTCAATGACATCTTACCTTGGCTTTTCGCTAAACGTTGATAAACACCAACTCTGAATGCTTGTGCCATTAAGAAATAAGCTTCTTCTTCTGTCTTTACAGTACTTAACAAGTTAGCCATACGCTCAAATGCAATCATTAAATCTTCTGCGTGGAAAGTAGTAATGACTAATCGCCCGTCAATTGCTGCTTGTAGTGCTGTTGCGGCTGAATCACCATCTCGCATTTCTCCCACAAATAACATTGTGTTTTGCCCTGCGGGGTAAGAACGAAGAGAAGACTTGATGGCATCAGCAAAACTCGTATCCACTGGAACTTGTATACAACGACCATCACCATGTTTTCCATGTAGTGGAATTTCAACTGGATCTTCAAGACATATACAAACACCACCATGAAGCTTTAACCGTTCCTTAATAATCCCAGCGGCAGTTGTTGATTTACCATTACCCGGAGCACCTGCAATAAATATTAAGCCTCCTTTATTTAATCGTGGGTGCATTAATTCATTAATCATGACTTCTGGAATACCTGTTTGTTTTAATTCAATAAAATCAAATGGCATATGACGGCAATGGATTAAATTTCCTGACACACTACTAATCATATTACATCTAAAATAATGCTCAAAAAATAATGCTTGATAATCTTTTTTAGCAGGATTCTTTTGAAACTGATCAATAATTATTTTATATAATGCTTCAAAAACTTTTTGTTCACCATCATTTCTATAATCAACTATATCTTTTGTACTTCTCGAATTATTGAAATATACATAAGATGCACCGAAATCAACTGTGTTAAAAGTGATGTCGGTAATATTACTTAATAACTCGTTTATTTGATCCTTCGAAAAATCTGTCATTTTTTATCCTTAAATTCCCTTTATTAAACATTCAATCCAACAGTAATCAATACGAATGCTCCATAAATCCATAAGACAAAGCCTGCGACAAGGAAAATACTAACAATTCTAGCAACAGCACTTTGAGCTGTAATTTTTGAAAGTGTTTCTTGAATTGCCACATCTCCTAACTTTTCCATGGCTTCTTCAATGTTTGCACCACTTGCATAGTCTTCGATATCATCACCCACATCACCAATGAATTCAGTGTTTATCGCCTTACCGTTATCCATACCTTTATCTATGTTTGTAATTATTTCTTTAATTTTAAGTTCTAGATATGGAGTGGATTCTGAACGTATATTTTCGAGAGCACGTCTAAACTGTACACCTGATTTCATTAAACTACCGATAGCAATTAATAATAATCCAGATTGAATAGCTTTATAAATACTATATGGTGGAATTTTATCTAATGAATCTCTAACTGGTCCTGTAAATTTTGGCATGCTCTTTGATATTAATTTTATTAAAATAAAGATAAATATAATAACCATCACCCAATATTCTGCTACCCATGTTGAAAAATAATACAAAGATTGAGCAACAATATCCCATTCTTCTGGATCACCAAATTGTGTTAAAATTGGGAGCATAAATTTTGCAAATCCAATAACAATTGCAAATAAGGCCACAAATAACATAATAGGATATGTAATTTGTGATTTTACTTCTTTTTTCATACCTATCATCTTTTGAAGCATTTCAATAGTCTTACCAAGAGCTTGGTCTAACTTACCTGTTTCTTCCCCTGAACGTATTAACATAATTTCACCCGGTGACGCCCATCCACGTAATGCATCAGCTAGAGATGATCCTCGTCTGTATGATTCTGATACGTGGTTTAAGAAAGCAGCATCAGGAGACATATAAATATCTCTTGGTGTTTTACGTGCAAGTAGTTTATTAATAACTTGGTTGCTGGTCATCGAGTTTGATAACAATGATTTAATTTTGTCATACACTTTCAATCTCAAGTCAGGTTTACTATTAAATTTTCTTTTAGCTCTTGCAGCTAATAATGATTGTATATTCATTTTTAATCCCTTAAATTTTTTATACCATTAATGTATCAATGAGACTTTATACAATAGTGGTAGTAACTTATATATTTTTATATTATCACATGCTTATCATGCTGCAAATTTACAATATTATTTTTTATTTTATGTATTATAAATAAACTAACGCACTCTTTTATATAGTCATTATAGTGCAAATTATTTTTTTTCCATACATTATAATGAAAGAAAAACATAATAGCTTTATTTTAATCTCAATTATTTGTTTGTTCTTTTTTTTAAAATTACAATAAATAATGATTTTTTTTATGCTAATATGTTTTTTCTTTATTTTTTTACAAATTTACTATTTATAATATTTTTGAACCTATATGGCCTAATTCATGCTCAACATTGATAGGCGATACAATACCTGTTCTGATTTTATCATAGGCATCTTCTGCTGCATATTTACCACCCATGGTCTTCTTCCAGTAGGTTAATAATTCAGAGTCTTTCTTTTCAGTGATAAGACCTAACATATGTAAATCAGGTCTAACAAGTTCAGCAACAACAGTTCGCCCTTTCACACCATTTTTACAATGGCTACAACCTGTTCCTTGGAAACGAATATCTAAATCAGAAATGTCTCCATAATACTCATTAAGTCTTTTTAGGAACAATTCTTTTTCTTCTGCCGAATTTTTAGTTCTATATTCATCAAAAATAAATTCAGCATGGGCACTGTTAAATATTCTCATATCTTGAAGATATCGAACAGCATTAAGGTTTTTTGGTTTTTTCTCTAAATACTTAATTAAATCTGAATCAGTTAATATTTTGTTATCAAGAATAATTTTTTCTAAGCTATATGCATTAGGTACGTTATCTTCAACGAGTTTAATAGAACAATGTGGACATAATACAGGTAATAACTTCTGATAAATTAATCCAGCGATAAATTCAGGGCTACCTAAAATGTCTCTCGTTACACCTAAGTTTTCAATACGGTTTAAGATACCTAATGCTGATTGGGCGTGAATAGTTGAAAATACTTGGTGTCCAGACTGTACAGCTTGTATAGTAAGTGTTGCTGATTGGTTATCTCGTATCTCACCCACCATGATGATGTCAGGGTCAGAACGCATTGCTGCCTTAATAGCTTTTGAGAATCCTTGTTCAGCGTTACCCTTTTCATCTCGAATTACTGGAACCTGTGTAGCACCCGGAATAAAGTATTCTGGTGGATCTTCAACAGTAATAACTTTGATTTCACCATTACGTTCATTGATTTTAGCTAATAAAATATTTTGAAGTGTAGTGGATTTACCAGAACCTGTGGTACCTGCAATAATTGTCAACCCTACTGGTTGAGCAATAGATTGCTTAATACCAAAAGTAAGTTTCTTATTATATCCTAACTGTTCTAGTGTTAATGGCTTCTTACTGTCTTGAATAATAAGTAAACGCATTGTCATGTCAAAACCGGATGGTTCTGATGGGTTTGTTGCAACTCGAACCCTTAACTTAACTTTTCTATCTTCATCACCAAAAACACCCACAACAAGAGCATCCTGTTGTGTTTTAGCATTAAATGTCGCGTTGGATACAGCAGACATAACTTGGTAGATTACACGACCCCATTCATAACCCGTAGATTCAGCAAATGATGTTGCATAAAAATTAGTGATACGTCCGTTTGTTCTTGCTCGTATTCTGGCAAAACCTTTACGAACCTCTAAGTGTATGTCAGATACCCCTTGCCTTACTGCTTTGATAAATAAATCGTTGACTTCTTTTGGGACACCAGTTTCCAAACTGTAATCTTTATCATCAGCTTGACCTCCATCTTTTGATGTCTTATAAATTTCATCAATTATTTTGGTTTCAGCTTTATCAATAATAGATACATAAACGTTAGCTCCTTTTTCATTAAGCTTTTTTCTTATGCCATTTATTTCGGGTGAGATGAGTATATCCTTAATACCAATAAATTGTATATATGTATTGGGAACTTCATGTTCAACATAGGTTACTTCTAAAATCGCTAGATGTTTTTTTAATTCATCTTTAATAAAGAATTTATTTTTCTCATCAGTGGTATTAGTCAAAAGCTTCCAATCAGATGGAAGCTCCTGAATACTAGATATAAATTTAGTTACCGTTTTTCCTTTTTTGACTTCTTGTACTGCGGTTTTACTATCCATATTAAATCCCGGTATTACGTTACAACATTAATTATTTTTAGTGATAATTTTTTGTTCTTTAGTTTTCATGTTAATAAGAACTAGTCCATCACCATCTATTGTATCTACTTTGAATGTGTCATCTTCAACATTAAATACACGACCTTCTTTTACACTGACAATATTAGCAATCCTTTTCTTTTGAATACCATCATCAGTTAAGTAAACAAATTTAATCTTTGCAGTTTTATCTTCACCAAAAATAGAAAGCATCTCTAACTGAGTTTCTACTAACGTTTTAGTAAATATAAACTCTGGCTGTAATGAAGCTGGTTTATCTGTTTCTTTCTTCAACTGATCAAATTTCTTAAGGACTTTTGACAATTCATCGGCACCCTCAGTATCACTATCATGGTTGACATCAGACTTGCCTGTCAAAGCATCCAAAATATTAGTGGATTTCTTTTTTTCATCTGCCTTATTAGTAATTACATCTAAATCTTTACTATAAATAAAGCCAACGGGTTGAGCAATACCATTTTGATTAGATAGTCTTTCTTCTTCAGTAGGTTGATTGATTTGCGGCATATTAACCTCACCCGCTACAGAGCTATTGACGCCATTAATTTCATCTTCAACTTTCACCTGTTCAGCTTTCAATCTTAATTTACTAAGTTTTTCTTTTTCAAGTTCTTGTTGTAGTTTTTCTTTTTGTATTTGCATTCGTATGTCAGATAAATCCTCTTTTTTAGGCGTATCTGCAGCGGCTTTTTCAGCCGCAAATGTTGTCGCACTAAATAGGCTTAGTGCTGCAATAAGTGCTACTGAAATTCCATTTAGTTTAAAACTATTATCCATTTTAGTTCTTTTCATATAATTCACCTTTTATATACCATGTTTCTGTTTCTATTTTATAGTTCACTGTATATATACTTATATCAGTTTTATCTAGTAGATCAACTGCTCGTTCTATCGAACCAACACCTTGTGTTGAATAGCTTGATGAATTCATAGTAAAATCCCATGATTTTGCAAATGCTTTGAAATTTTCTAATTTTTCTCTTTCTGATGGTGGTGGTGGAAGATATTTTGGTTGCTTCTCATCTCTCCATACATAGAATGAATTTCTTTGAGTCATATTAACAAAGTCATTTTTATTACCACTATAATAGCTTTCTGGAATTACAATTTCTTTTTGTCCACTATTCTTATAAGTTTTAATTAATTTATCATATATTTTTATACCATTGGCTACATCACCTTCAATTTCATCGGCTGCATCTTGAACATCAGAACCAAATTTTCTTGCAAAGAAACCTAGTTCTGTACCCACACGGTATTCTGTTTCTGTTATTCTAGATCTAATTGATTCAACTTGTTTCTCAGCTTTCTTTTTATCGGCATCAAGTTTATTCATAATTTCTAATTCAGGCTGATCTTCTTTTAACTCAGCAGGTTTTTTGAAATAGTGATCAATAATGATAACATTATTATCGAGGTCACCCGGATAAGCATTGATGTTATATAAGTTGAACTTAGACTTAGCTAATTCAATAATTTTATCTTTAATCTCAGAGTAAAAACCAATACTGTTTTCTATTCTTCTATAAACGACTGAGAATTTAATATCTCTATTATCATCACTCTTAACAAATTGAATACTGTCAAATTCCCATTCATAGAAATACAATGGATAAGTTTCATAGAGTTCTTTCATGTGTTCATAAATTTCTTTTTTCGTGTAAATATTAGATTCAACTTTTTCACGGAGCATAAACTTACCAGAGTTTTGATAAATAGACTCTGCAATTTTTGCTTGGTTTTCTTTGTAAACTTTTTCAAATGCTTGTTCTTTCGCATTAAGTGGTATACTTAATTCTTGGTTAACAATATCTATATATAACTGATCTTCAGTAAAGAACAAGTAATATCCAGCACCAGCAATGCCACAGATGACTGCACCATAAATCAACTTACTAATCAGGCTACCTTCTTTTACAAGTAAACTTACAACATCATCTGATGTTTTCTTATTTAATCCTAAAATTTCCTGAATACTGATAAAGTTAAAATCATAGTCTAAAGAATCTTCACTGAATATTTCTTCTTTGTCAGCTTCTGAGCAAGCTATTTTTAATGTTCCAAGAATACTTAACTCATCAATAATATCAATAAGTTGTTCTCTTCCGAAAATACCTTCTCTACCATCAACAACTAAACCTTCCGAGTTAACATAACAAACCCAGTTATCTATGTTGTTAACCTTCATAACAAATAGTGTATCTTTTAAAGCTTTTGATACAAAACAAGCCGCTACCGGCATGTTTTTTGTATTCGGACGGGATAAACCGATTTGAATCTTACTGTCCGTGCTTATTTTACAACCACTGTCTTTATTCTTTCTTTTAGCTACTGATTTAATCTCATTGTTTATGTTGGTAGATTTAGTAATGATAATTTCTTCCCATTCTAAACCTACTGCATAATCAATTCCATCTATTGGAATGCTATAAATTTCCTTCATTTAATATACCTATTCCTATTATTATTGACTTACTGTTGAGATATATGGTGTTGCAATCAATAGAATTATCTCTTTTTCTTTTGAGAATGTCTCTTGTCCACCTATGAACCATAATGATGGGTTAAGCGGGTGTTTTGAGCCTGTTTTGCTATCTGTCTTCTCAAACGCAGCAATAACCTTAGATTCACCATTTCTCATAGTTAATCTTTGAACAAAGTTCTTAGTGCTTGTAATTGGTAATTGAATTTTTGTATCTCCCGGTGCAGTTTCAAGGGAGTCAATTACTGCTAAGTTCATGGAGTAGTTTAACAATACATTTTGTCCCATTGCTTTTGGTGTGATTGTAGCTGTTACACCTTGGCTAACGGTATCTGTTGTCACTTCTTCAATTGGATCACTATCAGTAGAACCTGATTCAATTTTCCTTTCTTTAATGTATGCTTGGTTTTGTGTTACTTGAACTGGAACTGGCATGTTGTTAGCTGTTACTACAGAAATGTTTGTATCAACTTTTACCGTACCAAGTTTATCCAACACGTTTAATAGCACTTTATCGTTACCATTAGCCCAAGAAATGTTACCAAATCCATTATCAGCAGTAATAGCACCATTACCTAGATTAAAGCTTAGTTTATCGTTAATAAAGTTCATATTAACACCAAGATCTCTTGAATCATCGAGTTTCAAGTTAACAATTTTAAAATCTACGGTTACCTGCTTGAAGGCATCATCATTCAAGTTTTTTACATATCCTCTTATTTGAGATAAGGTGTAATCGTTGTCAGTAATTGTTACTTTACCTTGAGTTTTATTAAAACTCACACGACCCTCTGTAGATAGCATAGATTGAACAGTTTTTGTTACATCTTCCCAATATCTTTGATCCTGATCAAAAGTAATTTCTTGTTCATTAGAAGATTTAGCATCGCTGCTGCTACCATCTGATGACGTGCTATTTCCTGATGAAGTATTTGTTGTTACAGTAGATTTCATTTTAATTTCTTCTGCTACAGCAAATACAACAAGTGTTTCAGTCTCTAATGGATAGAAGAAAATTTTGTTTGCTTCTGCATCAAATTTCCATTTCAAATTCTTTTTTACTGCAACATAATCAAGCAAACCTTTTAATTCGCCTTTATAGTCGATAATAATATCAGCATCAGTTTCAACTTTATTTTTATTAACTTCAATAACAGTATTCTGTATGCCATTGTTGGATGCCATACCTGTGCTTACTTCTGGAAATGGTAATTTTGCTGCAGCAAAACCAGAACTTTCAACAGATTTAGAACCTGCCTTTTTTGCATCATCTTCACTTAATACAGCTCTATTATCAATAAATTTAATAGATACGCCAGCTTTTTTATAAACATCACCAGCAAGATCTCTCAAGCTAATTGGATTAGGAGAGAACATATCGATGTTTTTATAAAAGATACTTGGCAAATTCTTTTGATTCTTGATAATTTGTATAGGTGTTTTATCTACATAGTAACCAGAGTTAAACTCAACATAAGAAATATCTTTTGGAGTCATTTGTGCTCTGCTGTCGTTAGAATCTTGAACAGACTTATGATAAGATTCGTTTTCTTCTTGCCATTTTGGTGTATGTGTTGAACATGCTGCCATTAAAAGTGGAGTAGACAACCCCATCATTTGGACTAATAATTTAGTTTTCATTCCCTTGCTCCACCTTATTGTTGTATATTTTTATTTAATTTAGGATCTTTGAATATAAAGTCTCTAACATCAACTACCCTGTTACCATCGAAAAATTCTGCTTTTAACGGTTTATCACTATCAGAATATAGCTTCAATGCACGTTCGATGTTTTGTTTTAAATTACCTTCGAAGACAACTTCGTTTTGAATCTTATAGTCAATACCTGAGTTCCATTTAACATCCCAGTTGGTATAATCACCCCACATTTTGATGTTGTCACTTAACATGGTGCCTGACTGCAAGATAAATTTTGCATTAGTTTCGGCTGTGATTTGACCATTATAAACGCTGTTTACGAATGTTCTTATTTTACCATCAATTGGTTTAACGTTTGCTCTGTTATAGACTTCTTCAATAGAGACATCTTCACCATTCTTTTTATACTTGTTGATAACATCGTCTTGCATGTGATCTCTATATTTAGAATGCTTCTTAACAAGGGATTCCCTTGCTTCATTGAGGTTAGTTTCATAACTGGCTAACTCATTTTTCTTAGAGGCATCTAAGGAATACACATCAACAACTTTACTTGTCCAGTCGATATTTATTTTTAATTGATTTTTCTTTGCTAAGTTTTCAAGAACATATGGCCATGAACTCTTTCCTTCCCAATCGACTAACAAATCGTCAGCACCATCGTTTAAGTTAACCTGCCATGTTTTTGGAACAATAATTTGCAATGCTAAACCTAGTGGCATATCTTTACCAAATCCGCGAACCATTGCTGCGTCTTCACCAGATACACCTGTTTGAGTAAAACTGTAAGATGAGCCTTGATTGGCACGGTCTAGAGAGCTTGAATATATCTCTAGGGCTGCAAAACTCTGTCCGCTAGCGGCAAGAGAAATTATAAACGCCAATTTGCTTAAATTTTTCTTCATTTAAATCTCCATTTATTTTTTTAATTCTTTTCCTATGAACGCTTTCTGACTTTTCCAGCAAGTATTACTCTTAATCGTTTTAAAGCATTATTAACGCTTAATTTGTTCATCTCTAATATCCATAAAAACACAAAAATAAAAATAAGCAAGATGAAGGTGTAAAATCTCATATGTAATAGAAAAACTAATAAAAAGAGACTTGCTCTATAATCTACTACTAAAAATTTGACTGGTTTAGCACTATTAAACCAATAATTAAACTTTGGATCTGACATTATTTTGCCCCTCCAAAACTTCTTCTTGCCTCTTCCCATTCTGTATCTGAAATACGACCTTGTTTGTATTTTCTGAATGAGTCATGTAACAACGTTTGCTTCTTTTCTTTTACGATATTTCTTAACTCTTGAGCTACTTTGTTATCGTCCACACTTAATAATCTATCTTTAATTTCTGTAGTGAAATTTAAGTATTCTCTAACAGGGACTCGTTTACCATCAACTGATTTTAATAGACGTTGAGAGACAACCATTTTTAAAGATTCAATAAGGTCATATTGCAATGCACTTCTTTCTTCTGGTTGGAATACGTTAACCATTCTTCGTATTGTTTCTGCTACACCATTTGTGTGAGCTGTTGTATAAACTAAGTGACCTGTTTGTGATGCTAGAATACTACTTCTTATTGTTTCAGGATCTCGTGATTCACCAATAAGAATAATGTTAGGTTTTCGTCTCATTGCACTTTCAATTGCTTGTTCCCATGTCTTCAAATGAATAGGTAATTCTGTTTGTGTTACGATGTTATTATTCTTCTCAACTTCATCATATACGAATTCAACAGGGGACTCATAAGTTACAATCTTTTTAGTTTGTTCAATGTCTGGATTTTCTAATATTTCTCTAATACAAGATGCTAATAAAGTAGACTTACCAGAACCTGTTGGTCCAGTTACAATAATAAGACCTTGACGTGGAACAAAATTGTCCCAAATAGCAGGCTCTAAGTTCATCATCGATAGCTTTGGTGGTGTTGATTCAATAGTACGAATTGTAATCTGTAAACCATCTACACCACCCTTAGCAACGATACCTACTGCGTTCACACGGAAACGAACTTTTTTGTCTGTATTTCTGTTTAATACTGAGATAGCTTTGTCAATCGGCTGACCTTTATTTATTTCACTTATTGCGTTATCACCATATATCTTTTTGATAAAATTTTCGACTTCGTTTACGTCCAATTGACGATCAGTAATTGCTCTTAATCGACCATGAATATCGACCTTAATTGGTTCGTTACTTTGAATGTGAATATCAGAAGCTTTTACAGAAAATGCATGTTCAAGTAAGTCTTCTAACATATCTGCTGAAAATCTAGATATGTTTCTACCAAATATCAAATTGTCGTCTGTCATGATGTCTCTTGTAATTAGTTTATTTTTTAGTTCTTAATCTATTTAAACATTATTAATAAATTTTTCAATACAATAGTAATAATATATATGATATTTTTTGAAAAAAAATAATTATTAATGGATTAAAGGCAAAAAAAAAGACTAACAAATATTTAAAAACTTGTTAATCTTTTTAATTGTTAAAATAGATAGACTTATATTTAACTTAGAAATGATTGTTTTCAGCAAAAGGATCAGGAGTAATGAAATCTGGGAGTTCTGGTAATGCTCTCCATGTTTCAGAATTCTTGTTAAAACTTGCTGCTTTATCTATGTTAAAAATTACTTCATTTACGTTCATATCTTCTTCTGTTCCAGTGACACCTAACTTAGTAGTTGATGTTACTGGACTGTTTACTAAACCACGCTTATACATAAGATGATAACGTATCATTCCAATATAATCTCTTTCTAATTTTCGAACGTTTTCAAGATAGATAGAGTTTGCTTGAGATACTCCTGTTTCCCATCCTTTTGCTACACCCATTTTCCAATAATGATCTTCTTTTGGGTTTAAAGGAAGTAACATATCATCTGGCAAAACTGGTGTTGTTCCTTCAAGTCTTAGATATTCTCTCCATGTTAAAGGATTGCTTACAACTCTTACTTGTTGATCTATCTTATAGCTTCTATCAGTCATGCGTAAAGTATAGTTATTTTGGTTCTGTACATTGTTCTTTGATTCAACAATTACAGGTGGAACAACTTTACCATTTGCAAGTAATAATGGAGTGAAATTAAATATCTTACTGAACTCAGCCTGATAGTTCTCAATGAACTTATTTAACTCACCAGCACGGTAGTATAAACCACTTTGTGCTCCATATTTTAACGCTTCCATATATATGCTATCTAAACGTATATTATCTGTATTTTCTTTTGACTTTTCTTTCAAGTATTCAGCAACATCTTCTTCACTAATACGAGCACGTTTTTCTTGAAGCTCTGGTATCTTGAAATCTCTAATTTCTTCAAAGGTATATGGTTTACCTGTTTGGAAAACTTCTATGTTTGAACGTGAGTTTATTTGATATTGTTTTTGACTATTATCTTGAGCATTATTTTCAAGTTTACGAACAAAATAACTATCTTTTGCACGTTCTTCTTTTAATTCTTTATCAATACGTTGTTGTAAAGCTGCTTCAACTTTTTTATCATCATTTATTTGTTGTTCAATCAGAGCTTCATGATCTATATTATTGGACATATCTTACCTCTACTATCTTATCATCTTCATAAATATTTACATTAATTTGATCATGTAATTGAGCTTCAATACTTCTGATAACATTGATGATTTTTTCGTTTTGGAAGTTTAAGCTTACGAAGACTCCATTAGTAGGTTCTGGTGTTAATACTTTGAACTCATAGCCTGTTAGTTTTTGTATTTGTTTTAATACAGGACTTACTGGACCTTCCCAGTTGCTAATGGTCATTGTTCTTTCCATTCCTACTGGAGTATATGTTGTTCTCCATCGTGCTTGTCTAATCTTATCATAATCCAGTTTATCTGCTTTCTCAGCATTGTTTACACTGGCCAATATTTGTAAAGACTTCTCTGCATTAGCAGCCGCTTTTACGATAGCATTATGTATCTCTTTTTCTCTTGGTTCTTCAATAACATATTTCTTTTCGGAGAATGTTTCTACTGGCTCTTTTGACGCACATCCAGTTAGAGAAACACATGAGATTGCGAGAGCACTAGCTATTATTTTTAATTTAAAATCCATTTAACAGTCCCTATTTTTTTTATTAATATACCTATTTTATATATTTTTTATTACCAAAAGTCAAATATTAAAATAGCATTTATAAAATTCTATTATTTTTTATTTTACATAAATAAAAAAACATCACAGTTGTGATGTTTTTTTTATATTTCATTAAACTATTAAGTATCAGATCTTGTAAATGAAATAGATAGGTAATCAGAACCACTTGCCTTCTTACATGAGCTTGCAATACCTGCGTTAGTTGAAGCACTGTAAACTGTTTTTGTGCTTCCAATGCTGAACTCATCCCAACCAACTTTTTTCTGATTCTTTATGAAGTTAATACAAACATCTCCTGATGGAACTCTTGGGAATGTTAGTGTAAATCCAGTTGTTCCAGTTCCTTTTAATGTTACTTTACCACCCCAGCTATCAGTTACAACGTTAGCACCTGTAATGCTCATCTTCTTTGGAATTATACCAGCTTCTACAGCTTGGCTAATATTTGCTAAAGTAGATGTTTGTTCGTCACTATATAAATCGACTACTTGTGAATAAATCACAGAAGCGTTTTCGGATTCATTTTTTACGTTTAATCTATCACGAACAGTTCCATAAAGTGTTAATGCAACTGCAACAATACCTAATAAAATACCTACTACTACTAGGGATTCAATAAGTGTCAAACCAGATTGCTTTTTGTTTAATTTAAGTCCTTTTTTAATCATTTTATTTCCTCAGATGATTGTCTTGTTACTAACATGATAATACTTTAAAATGTTAAATCAAGTATTATAGTAAAAAAAAATCATATTTTAATATTTTTTCTTTAATTTTTATAAGGCAAAAATTATTTAATTGTATACTTTATGCTTTATTGTATCGTAATAAATATAAATATTTTTTTCATTTTTAGATGACTTATAGATGACTTAATTAATAAAAAAAGAATTACTATTCTGAAATATTTTCAATGTTACCATAAACATTTCGTTGAGTTTAGAAGATATAATATGTAACAATTATTTAATATTAATTTAGATTTAATGTCAAATTTATTAATGTTGATAGTGCTCGACAATATATTTATTTTTCTTTTTTTGTACGCGTGCGTACACGTAGGTAAGTAATATAAATAAAAGAAAACAGTATTTTTATAGAGCTAATTTTAAGATCAATTTAGCCATATATGAAGTAATTGATAATCTTATTTGTAGTCAAAATTTTATTACATTGATAAATTATTTTTAATGTATCAATAGTTTAAATACATCAGATTTACTTTTATGAAACGATGATATTGTCCTTAATATGAATGAAAAAAAATCTTTGAAAATATACATACAAACCGTATGTTAACAAAAAAAATTAAATCACCTAATTTAATTTATTGATTAAGAAATATAACATGAAATAGAATTTAAAATTAAAAAAAAATAATTCGTTAATAAATTTTATAAAATATTTATTTGAATAATAGTTTATAAATTTTTTAATAAGGTTTTATAAAGATAATATGACTAATTGGATTAAAAAAAATTATAAAAAATCTTCAACATAGATTATCCATAATTATCATATTTGTTTATTGTTGTTTCATAAAATCATAGTAATTTAACACCAAAATTATAAAAACTAAACTTTTAAATTTCTACTTATATTGAAAATATTGTAAAAGAATTGTGAATGAAAACAATCTCACAGAATTAATCAAATGATTGATGTAGCTATTCAATTAATAAAACTTAAAACACCCTCTTGAAACATTAAAAAACATCTACAAAATAGAGCTTTATTTCTAATAAACTAAGTGATAAAAAGATTAAAAAAAACAGTAATGCTATTAACGAATAGCCAAAAATGTATTAAATAAAATAAGATAAATGGATACGTCAAAAATAGACAACTTCAAAATTATCAAAATTTTATTTTAAACAACAAGTAGACAACAAGATGCAGAAAAATTAATTTTTTTGATTACAAAAAAATAATAAAATATACTATCAAAAAAATGACAAGATTTACCTTATAAAATTTAAAATAAAAAACAATATTATTTATTGACCTTTCTTATAATTATTTCCTCATCTTATTTTCAGAATCATTAAATGAAATAACTTTTAAATTATGAAGTGAAAACATAACAGGATTTCAAATAATTTTTTTTATAAAATTTGATAGACTTTGAGTGAAAATTCTTTAAATAATAATAAAAATATCAATGAGTTTTTTTAGTATTTTTCTTATTGGATTTGAAAAATATTTTGATATGTTAAATATTGCTATTAAATAATAGTTTTTTAAGGATTTTAATAAAAGATATCCTCTAAAGCTTTAAGTGTTACTCGTTAAATTTTATTTAATGTGTAACGGGGGGAATGGGGTAATTTTTGGTTTTTGATTTTGTAGAAGTAGATATCCTATAAACACTGTGAATAAAAGAAGAGAGCCTGTGTGGCTCCCTTATTGTAATATCAATCTTTGTTCTTGTCTAAGTTGTTTCTTAGGAAGGCAGGAATGAGACTGGATTTTTGAGTCTTTTGAATAGGTCTTTCATTGTCAACAGCACTAAGATTAAGTTCTTCTTCTTCAATCTGTTTTGCTAGTGCTTTATTGTCAACTTTGATATCCTCTTCTTCATCATCACAGACTTCAATTTTTCTAGAAGCTTGTTGTTTGCCTAGGGTATCAATCAACTTACTAAATAACTGTCCTTCTTTTGCTTTGAGCTTGGTGTTTTGAGAGGATACTAAACCTGTTGCAATGATAGTAACTTTGATAGCCCCATTCAAACTTTGGTCTATGCTTGTTCCCATAATAATAATGGCATCCTTATGAGCAATCTCTTTAATAGTCTCACCTATCTTTGAGAAATCTCCAAGATCAATATTACCATCGGAAGAGACGTTAATAATAAGACCTCTTGCACCACTCAAATCTGCTTCTTCAAGTAACGGACAATCAATCGCTTTTTTCGCAGCCATTTCAGCCTTATCTTCACTATCAAAAGATGATACACCCATACCCATCATTGCAGTGCCAGATTCCTTCATAACTGTCTTAACGTCATTGAAGTCAACGTTGATGAAACCTTCGGTTGTAATTATCTCTGAAATTCCTTGAACAGCATTGTGTAAAACTTCGTTTGCTTTTGCGAAAGCATCAAACAAATTTGTCTTAGAACCAAACACTTGAGAAAGCTTCTCATTTGGTATCACAAGTAGTGCATCAACTTGTTGACGTAATTCTTGTATTCCGTTGTCTGCATGTGTCATTCTTTTATTTCCTTCAAATACAAAAGGTTTTGTTACAACACCAACAGTTAATATTCCAAGATCTTTAATAGCTTTTGCGATAACTGGTGCAGCTCCTGTTCCTGTTCCTCCACCCATACCACAAGTGATGAAAACCATGTCAGCACCTTTAACAGTTTCTATGATTAATTCTAGGTCAGCTTCTGCCGCTTGTTTTCCAACTTCTGGATTGGCTCCTGCACCTAGACCTTTAGTGATAGTATCACCTATTTGAATTTTGAGACTTTCTACACCACTACTAAGTGATTGAGAATCAGTATTAATTGAGATGAATTGAACACCTTCAATTTCATTGGTAGCCATGTGAGTAATAGCGTTGCATCCACTGCCGCCAACTCCGATGACTTTTATGATAGCATTACCTAACTTTTTAGACATTAAAATAACTCCTAATTAATTTGTATTTTTTTAGGAGTTTATCATCGTTTTTTTTAATTTCAATAGAAGAATTTATTTTTTTACTTTATTTCTTCACTTTTAAGTTCATATCTAAAACTTTTTTTAATTCTTTTTGCTCTCTGAAATATTCAATACGTCTTGTCGATTTTTTGACATCATTTTTTGTATCATATCTTAGAATGATATCCAAAATATTTTTATCCTTAATCCCAGCACAAATTGATTTCATAATGATATTATCAACATGGTTAGAATTTAACAATACAATAATATCAGATATCCATTTAGCATCATCTTTAAAAATTGTAAAAAAATCTTTAATGTTTATTATGTTTTTATTAGAAATTATTTCGAAAATAATTTCCCGATTTTCTTTTGAATTTATTCCATAAGAAAAGAGATGATTTTTTACTAAATTTTCATTGTTGTTTTTAGTAGAGATATCCTCTTCTATTTTTCTAAAAAATTTTACAATTATGTCTTTAAAAAAATTTCTATTTTCTGGAAGAATAGTTAAGTTATATAACATTGTCTGATGGTCTTTAAAAGAACTTAATATTCTAAACAAACATTTCTCTCTAAATTCTTTATCAATTATATCACTATATCCTAATTGATTTACGATATCATAAAACATAATTTTATTAAATTGATCAGGAACTTCAAAACCATTATTTGTTTCACTTTCAATCATCAATAAATGTGAAGTAATAAGTTCGTAATTATTCAAACGTTCATATTCAGTATAAATATTCATATCTAATATATATTCAACATTCTCATTCATTACAGTTTTTATAATAGAATAATCAATTGTTTTGTCAGTAGAGAGTTTACTAATAATTGATTTATTTTTCTTTGGTTGTAATTGTTTAAGAACTTCTTGAATTTCTTTTGGATTCTTTTTATAAAGTATGTGAAGATTTATAAAGTGATTTAACAAAAATTCTCTATCAAAATTAACATCAACAGATGTATCAATTCCTATAAGTTTATTATTATTCCAAAACATAAAACAAGTTGAAATATTTAAAGGTATCTTAAATGATATATTTAGTTCATCTTCACCAAGAATGAAAAGTTGACCAGTTAAAGATTTAGAATTGATTTTTAAGAAGAAATCTTTGAAATTAAAATTATCAAGATTGATATCCATTATCTTTGAACAATTATTCAATATAGAGTATAAATGTTTTGTCATAAAATAATTCTTGTAATCATGCAAAAATTTGTAACTATTTATGAAGTAATCATTAGCAAAGAAAACTTCTTTATTATTTCTCTTATTTACAATAACATCTCTAATCTTAAAGAAGTGGTGTTCCTGTATCTTAATTTCAAAATTTAAAGCCTCTTTTACTATCTTCAATAGATTGGGTGTAACTTTATTTTCTTCTAGTGTTTTTAAGACAGAATTGTTAAAAGAAGAATACCAATATTTTATATGTATCCTAGAGTTCAAAAAGTGTTTATGATAGAGGTCTATAATCTTACTCCTATCATTAACATCATTCTGTAAAAGAAGTTGAGCAAAATACATCCCAGTTTTTTCAGCATCAACATTTGAATTCATTTTTATTTTAGCCTCAAGTTGCATTCATTAATTTGTTTACTATATACATTAGACTTCGCTTGAACTTTTTTTGCATAATTCATAAGCCATTTTTGTTTCTTGTGATATCCTTTCTTCCAGCCAGTTCTACCTTCATGGTAGGCCAGATAAAGATTGTAGGCGTCTGTGTTTTTAATTTTTAATTGTTTAAAAGATTTTGAATTATACCATCCCATAAAATCAACAGAGTCACCGAAGTTCATTCTGCTTGCATTTTTTGGTTTTTGTTCGGAAAGATAATCTCCCCAAGCACCGTTAAGAGCCTGAGAAAATCCTAATGCTGATGATGCATACTTTTTACCAAAAATATAACCACTGCCTCTCTTAGCTAATGGTCTTGCATTATACACAAAACTTGACTCATGGTAAACAAAAGAAAGCTGAGTTGAAATTGGCAATCCCCACTTCTGATATGTTCTGTTAGTTGCCACTAACCAATCAGGGTTTTCTTTAAACATTTTACAGGCATCATTTTTGTGTGAAGTTTTTATACTGGTGGTCTTCACGTTCTTCGGAGTTATTATATCATAAGTAGATCGAGAAGAGCAACCAAATAATAGACTGGCCGATAGCGAAAGTAGCAATATTTTTAATTTTTTATTCATAATGTTTATTCACTTTTAATTTAATAGAATACTAATAACATAGTAGAAAAAAAAGTAAAGTAAATAAACAAAAAAGGTTCCCGAAGGAACCTATTATAATAATACTATTTGAGGTTAAACCTGAACTGAATTATTCAAGAGTTTGTTATTCCAGATGCCTTGGTCAAACTGAATGTCAAATCGGCCTTCAACATCAAAAAACTTGTTATGCTGAATGTAATAGAAACCTTTACCAGAAAGTTCCATGATTTTTACATCCATTTTTGTTTTAATATCCTCTTTGTTTTTGTAGAGGTTAATGGAACGATTACAGAATTTTACATTAGTGTAATCTTTATCTTTAAGTTTCATATACCACCTCGCGTTAGATACCTAATTCAATTTGGGAAAATTTTGAATGAGTTTGCAACTCTGTCAGCACTTCGCTACTGATGAGTTTTTCGTCATAAGCCAAGCCCAAAAACTGGAAAAGGTTTTCGAGTGCAGTGAAATTATACCACACATTTGCAGGCGTGCATACATAAAACACAAAAGTTGATTGAATGAGTGATTCATTCTTGTGGAAAGCGAAGTCAGAAAATGCTTTTGACTCATGAGTGAGTTTGATAGGATATTCAACGCCATGAGCGTCAAGGGACAGCGATACAGATGAACGCTTAAACAAGTAACCATCTTTGGACATAAAAGTTGCCATGATGTCGGAGTTTGCTTGTTTAATTTCCATACTGCACCTCGTTGTATTTGTTAGTTCCTTACCAACTCATTTTGTGTATTTAATTATACCAAAACCAAATCATCATTTCAATCTTTTTTTCGAAAAGAAGAAAAAAATCCAAAGGATATTTGTATCCCAGTCTTCCGGTTATTATAATACTAAATCAATCACCCTGTCAATCATTTTTTATTTTAACCTTAGACGAATAACAAAGGCTACCAGAAAATGTTTTTTTAGAGAAGTATTAAAATATGAATCACAATCAAAAAAAAGACAAAAAAAATCCGACGCTAGGCCGGATCTTATTATTTTGAGAAATGTATTATTTAGATTACAACTTTTGACGAAAGTTTTTTCGTTCCAGTAATAACCAGCATAAAGAAGGAAACAACAGTAAGTGCAGCAAACAAAATAGCAATAAGATATCCGATGTCACCAGTCAGAGCTACCAGAATTTTATAAGCAGCAGCGATAACGATGCCCATAAAGAAACAAATCAGAAGGGCAATTGTTTTGAGAACTTTTTTCATGTGTGCTACCTAGTTTGTGTGAAGTATTATTGTAGCAATAAAGTGATTAAAGGTAAAGGCTTTTATACCTAGCGAATCATTACACGATTTTTCAATGCTTTCAGTGTGCCGAGCAACATAATCAAAACAGACAGAAAAACCATAAAACCACCGAGTATAGCAATAACAAAACTAGCTTTACCAGAAAGGCCAGCCAGCTCTTTATAAAACATAGCCAGTAGAGTGCCAAAAATAAGAGCAATAATCAATCCAATGATTTTGAGAGCTTTCAATTTTGACTCCTTAACATTTTTTGAAATCTATTATAACAAAGTTGACATTTAGAATAAAGAAATTTAATTAAACCCAATAGTATTATAATAATTATTTCAAACACAAAAAAGCCGGGGATTAATCCGGCCTTTTATTTCGGTCTAACGAGACATTCCCTTAGAAGGGAATATCATCATCGAAGCTATCAAAGTCAGGTTGCGGAGCCGGTTGTGGGTTTACAGCCGGTTGACGTTGTTGTTGTGGAGCAGGGCTTTGCGAAGCTCCGGTATTGCCTTGGGCATTTCTGCCGATAAGTTCGAAGTCCTTGCCAATCAGGTTGACGGAAGTTGCGTAGGTTTTACCTTCGGGGACTTTACGGCCCAGTGCTACTTTGGTGAAGCGAACGAGAGCACCTTTCTCAACCTGTGCAGCAAACAGTTCTGCATCTTTGCCATACAGAACAACCGAGTCGGAAGGCAGGTTGTTACCACGACCATCTTTACCACGACCAAGCAGCAAGGAAACATATTTTTTGCCGTTGTTGCTTTCTTTCAGTTCTACATCGGTGTTGACATAGCCACTTACCCCAAAGTCAACAACGGTGCGTTTTTCGCTATCGGTGAGGTTCGCACCAATTTTAACGAAATCCTTACCAACGATTTTTGCACTTTGGGCATAGGTCTTGCCTTCGGGCACTTGGCGAGACAGAGAAACTTTGGTGAAACGGATCAGGTCGCCTTTGGCTACTTGCAGGGCGAAGAGTTCTGCATCTTTGCCATACAGAACAACCGAATCGGAAGGCAGGTTGTTGCCATGATTGTCTTGACCACGGCCAAGAAGAACAGAAACGTATTTGGTGCCATTGTCGCTGGTTTTCAGCTCGACTTCGGTGTTGACATAACCACTAACACCAAAATCAACTACGGTTGGATTTACATTGCTCATGGGATGTTCCTCTTAGTTTGTGTGGGTCTATTCTATCAAAATTTAGGTTTTTCGTCAACCACTTCTTGAAGCCTTATTACATCAAGAGCCTTGCATTTAGCGGGTTGTAGCTCTCTTTGATGGAAACAAGTATATCAAAAATAAGAAAATGAGTCAATCGAAAAGTATTAAAATACTAAAACAAATTAAAATAAAACAGCAAAACAAACCACCAGAAAAGAATAAAGGGGGATGCAAGCCCCCTATATAGATTCTAGTAGATTAAAAAGAGATATGCGGAAACGATCTACGGACTTCATCACGCAACATAGCGTAAGCCTGCATATATTTCATCGTGCGAATCACATCCTTATCACTAAGACCTTTCATTCTAGACAATTGGGTATTATCAGTAAGGTCTGCAATCTTTACCAGCATAGCATCAAGATTATTGAACATACGACGAACATAGTTATAGTAACCTTCCTCACCAGCATCAATATCAGCTTGGGTTTTAGTCATAAGGGTTAAAGCATCAAGAACCCTTTCAGAAAAACCCATGTCACGAAGTTTTTGAGTTTTCCATTCAGGGCAATCTTCTACTACATCATGAAGAATAGCAATTTGTTGAAGCTCGGGATCTTTAACGACCAGATTGTTCATGACCCGAAGTGGATGAAGAATGTAGGCGTTCTTCCCTTGATCAAGTTGGTTTACATGAGCGGTAGCAGCAATTTGAATAGCAAGGGCAAGCATTTTTTGCTGTTGGACGGAATTGGTTGCCTTTTGAGTCTCGTTCATGAGGGCTATTCCTATGGAGTGATTTTTGAATAAGCTAATAATACCAAAAAAGAGGATGCGAGTAAAGGAAAATCTCATTTTTGATTCTATATAGTGATGAACAAGCTATATGAACTAATTCCTATATAGGTTATCCACTCTCATTAGAAATATCCTATATAATTTAATCCCCCTTACCAGAATAAGAACTATATAGTTATTCAAAACATCCACAAGGACAAGTCCAGACAGTAAGACCATGACCACAAACATCATTACGTGCATTTGCATCATCCATTGCAGCAATTTCAGATGAGGTCATATAGCCATACCTATCACGAGCATAAGCGAAAGCATCTTGTTCAGTGAAAGGGTTAAAGTGACGATCCATCATAAGGGAGAATTTTTTAGTAATTACTGTTTCGTAAGTCGTATATTGTTCACAGGTTCGGGTATAAAAATTATCAACGATGGTTTTCATAGATTGCATGCAGGTCACTTCCTATGAATGGGACGTGTATTATAAAAAGTCTGCATTGAATTGTCAAAGAGAATCTTCTGTCTGTGTCATAAATTAACTATTAGTTCATCTTTATCAAGTGTTACCCTATATAGGAAAATAGTAGACATCTGTTATATGTAATCTATATAGTGGATATGGATAACATAATTATTAAAACTCTTTAACTGGGAATTAAAGGCGATATAAATATCAATGTTTTGTCTATGCAGGAAAAAAGAATATTACATTTAATTCTTCATATTATAATACTAAATCTTAAAATAAAAAAAATCCTCATAAAGAGGATCTAAAAAAACTTCGATGGTTTGATATTAAACGATGGAAAAGGATACATCAGAACGATGCTGGTTTTTCATCGTGATAGGAATGTAGATAGGGGCGAGTAAAGTCACGTTCTTCATCTACATCAATAACGCCAATAACAGCCAGAACACCTTGTGAGAAACCAAGCCAACGGTGCATTTTATCAGTAGGGTAGTTATCTGTATTATGATAAGCTTCTGTCAACAACCGAATTAAGCTATCATAACTGCATTTTTCAGGAAGCGTAAACAACTGAAAGATGTCTTTACTTTCCTGAGTTTTAATCAGATATCGTTCAAAGAGAGATTTTAGGGCTTCGACCTCTTTTGGATTATTATTCATAGGAGCCTCCATAGAGTGTGTATTATATCCTATATAGGGGAAATGATCAATAATAACAGAAAGAAAATAAATCAAAAAAAACTTAAAAACACTTAACAAAATGGATTAAATAAAAGGGAAATAAAAAACCCAACACTTGGTTGGGCTTATTGTCTGGTTGTTTTGTGTATTAGGCAGCAAGTGCTACCTTGTTGAACATTTTGGTAGTTTGGATTTTACCAGAGCGAGTCAGGCTCACTTTGGTATCAAACATATCCTTATTGCGAACCAACAGACCTTTTTGAACCATGTTGTTGATAACTGCACCAACTTGATTAGGCTTGATGCCACCGGCAGTGGCAATGATGTTTTGTGGAATTTCTTGGCCAACACCGAAGGATTTGATGTTGCTCATAACAGCTTGTTCGAGAGCGGTGATGTTGAGCTTTTTCATACTTTAAATCCTTGTGGTATCTCGTTTTGATGGGACAAGTATAACAAAAACGAGTTTTTCGATCAAGCCTTTTATTTCATAGAAAGACAAAAAGGGAGCCAAAGCCCCCAATATTAACAAGCCGAAATTAAGTCAACGAAACAAATCTGCAGCGTCGTAACATCCAACAAGTGAAGATACGGCGTAAATGAAGCCTTTTTCATTGGGAACTTCAAAATCTACTGTTAGATTTTTAAACACGGAAAGATAAGGGATTACTCCCTTGTTGTTAACGGGTTCAAATGTATTGAGTAATGGTAAATTCAAATTCAGATGTTCAAAAAGAGATATAACATCAGAAAGTTGTTGAGTAGTGCTATCTTGGCGTTGTGGTATATGTTGACTAGCAACAAATTGAAGAAAATCCTGTTGATTGGTATATTTACGGATGGTCATAAAAAACTCCATAAAAGTGAGAAATTGAATACAGAGTATACAGTAAAAGAAAATAAATGTAAATAAAAAAAGGGAGCGGAGGCCCCCTTGGATGTAGAGAAAGCTGAAACGATTAAGCAGCCTCTTTCGGGAAGCGAGCAATGAATGCCTCCCAGAGTTCTTTATCGACCTTGTAGCCTACCCGCAGACCACCTTCTGGCTTAACCGCATCATAGTGGCTGAGCAACATGTAACGTTGACCATCTTTGTAGAAGTTGCCAGAACGATCACCATGCAGGCGAGTGTTTCTGGTCAGGTTGAGGAAATAGTTCTTTTCCATCTTTTCACGAAGACTGTGAAACTGCATACGAGTGATGGAGAGCAGATTGTCTTGATCCATAACAGTGACAAGAGTAGTCATCGTAAAATCCTTAATTGAGTGCAGGTATTTGACTAGGAAGTCATTATAGCAGCATCCTAGTCAAGATGAAAGCCTATAATTAGGCGGCTTGCTGAACGTTTTGCACAGAACGCAGCAGTTTGGTAGTGCGGATTTTGCCCGAACGGGTCAGGGAAACGGTAGTGCCGAAGAGGTCTTTGTTACGAACCATCAAACCTTTGGCAACCATGTTGTTAACAACAGCACCCACTTGGTTTGGCTTGATGGTGGCTGGACCATCCTGCAGCATATTCTGAGGGATGACTTGCCCAACGCCGAAGTTTTTGATGTTAGCCAAAACAGCTTGTTCGAGAGCGGTGATGTTGAGCTTGGTCATTTCGAGATTTCCTGTGTTGTCTCGTTTTGATGGGATAAGTATAACAAAAACGAGTTTTTTGGTCAACACCTTTTTAATAAGAAAAAGAAAAAGCCTCAATCAAGAGGCTAAAAATAAAACCCACGCCAGAATAAGAGTTAAGATTGTTTCAATCTGTGGATGAAAGCGTCTTGATTCGCCATCACAAAAGAATAGACCTTGAAATATATAGAAATCGGTGAAGAATGAGATTTCACATCAATATCAAGATTTTTGACCCTTACTCCATGAATATCACCAAAAAGACTATGAACATCAGACTGAGTAAAGATAGACTCAACAGCAACAGGAATCCCCTTTTCAACTAGATCAACCAATTGCTGATCGATCTTACGACGAATAGGGCGTTGGAGTAATTGAGTAAAAGTTACACAGAAATCAATAGTGATCATGATGAGCCTGCATGGTTGATGGATGTATTTAAGCTAAATTATTATAATACTAAATGAATAGTAAATCAAGAATTTAAAGATACAAAAAAGCCTCAATTAAGCGGCTCTTTATCAGAAGGTGACATTAATCTTCGTCATCGAAGAAATGGAGTGTGTATTTGTCAAGAATTGCAGGGGGTTTGGCATTTAACCATGCTTTAACGACTTTCAGATTTCAACAAAAAAGGGGCCGAAGCCCCCAAAATAGAAAAAGAAGTTACAGAACAGCAAGGTCGGGGCAACGTTCTTGGAAAAGCTTCCAGAGTTCATCATCCACCTTGAATGCCAAAGTAATTTGAGATGCGAGTGTTTTTTCATCCACGATAGCATTGATAGCATGAATGATAAACACCTTTCGTTCGCCTTTATGGATAATCAAGGCTTTCTCGTCATTGGTCAAATGAGCATCGGACAAGAAATCTTCAAAGACACCAGCAGACATCTGCTCATAGAGAGCTTGACCACGAAGATGATTGACAGCAAGGCAATTGGGTTCCGAGACGAAAGTAGGGACAGAAATCTTAACAGTCATGTGAATCACCTTATGCTGAGAGAAGGTGTGTATTATACCTAAAAATAGGTTAAAGATAAAGTGAAAATGAGAAGGCGAACAAAGAAAATCCCATAAAGCAAAAAAGGAGCCGAAGCCCCTTTTAAAGTTCCACCAACTGATTAGCTGTGAGCAGTAATCGTATTGGTTTTAAAGTCGATGTTTAAAGTAATACCTTCTTTGAATTTTTTACCTGCATCGGCAATTCGAATAAGTGGCAACCCAAACTCACGACCAACAACCGCCAAGTGAGCCATTCGACTACCAGTTTCACAGATAACCAGACCTGCTTTTCGGGCAAGAACATCATATTCAGGACCGGCGTTTGGAATAATCAGAACATCATGACTACCAATCAATTCAGATGTAGGTGTGACGACAGACCCTGTAAAGCTATCAAGGCCAGCAGAATTCAAGGTATCAAACTCTCCCATAGGGAAGACTTCACGTTGCATGGCAGAGACAACAGCAGAGAACAGGGTATGTTCACGGGTGCTGTAATTATACTCACGGCCATCAAGATTGAAACCTAATGCTAACCAAAGATCAGTATGGCGACGGTTATCACCAGACATTTTAAGGTCATGAGGACTCACTGGTTCCCATGCTGGTGCAAGGTGACTCAACCCTGTGCGAGAAAGAGCAAAAGATAAAGCCAGTTCATAAGGAAATGTAACACTTTCATTGACATCAGCATGATTGACATCAATGGTTTTCCAAGTGCAACCACGTTCTTTTACTGCATTAAGAACATTAACACGAAGATGAATGGAAAAATCAATTGCTGTGCTAAACCCATGGTCTTGTGCAATTTGCAAAGCTTTACTTGCCCGCCAAGAATCATGCCAGTCATTATTGCTACGATGGACATCATCATGACTTGCAGCAACAGCCACTGGTTTAGGTTCAATAGCCTTAACGGGTTCACGTTGAATTACAGGTGCTGGATGGTATTTATTTGCGTAAGCTTTGGCTGTGGTGCAAAAGTCGGCTTTGGTCAGCCAGAGTGGCAAAGTATTTCGATCAAGCTTCTCAGCAATCAGACCACGATAGTGTTTTCCAAAAGGAGTTGCTTCAAAAACAAACATATCATCTGGCAACAGATATTTGCGTACATATTCATCACTGGCCGGAATTTTGTAGTTCAAACCACGATAAACAATATCATCATGAATAACAGTATGGTCAATGAACTTGACGAACGAGTAGAGTTCGTTCATTTCAAAGAAGCGATCTTCGCAATACATTTCATGGACTTGTTTTTGATATTCTTCGTCCAACTCTTCAATCATGGTGATGTCATTGTTAACACCTACCAAAGTATGGGTGCCTTTCAGCAGTTGGAAAGCAAAGTCATGGGACATGCCTTCAAAACCATCGAGCAGCAGTTGCAGGCCATCACGCCAATCGCCATCAAGCACAAGAGAACGAGCTAGTTGAGTTTGATGACGACCATCAATTTTGAAAACAGCGGTGGTAACTGCCATGTCGAAACACCTTAATTCGTTGAGATGGGGTTATTCTAACAAAAATCCGTTTATAAGGCAATTGCCATTATGAAAAACTAGAAAATGTTTAATCATCCAAGGTCACGATAGGGCCAAAGGAGATATCAACTCGACCAGCCCCTTGGGTGACTTCTTGATAACGAGAATTACCCAGCTCACGCAATTCTTTCCAATACTTATCCCATGGGCCAGTAATCAGAATAGTGCGGCATCCACCACTACGGGTAATGCGATGATATTCATTTTTTGGGATATAGATGATACGACTGCGATTGCGATCTAAGGCAACTACTTTACCGTCTTTAATGACTTCTTCGATGTAATTACCAGACAGAAGGAAGCTAATAGCCCCGAAAGAATGGGTATGAAAGCGATCTTGCTTACCCAAAGTTCTATGAAAATGAAACAGCTTGATGCTGAACAACTTCTTCCATTCAAGCACTGTGATTTCTGAAACATTTTGCTCACCCAACTGGATAGCTTTCTTTTTCAAAAAAACAAGTGCCATGTCAGCATCTCCTAGCAGTATGAACAAGCGTTCAATATTTTAATATTATAGCAAAAATCACCACAAAAATCAAAGAAATATAGCAATAAAAAAGGAGCAGAAGCCCCTTTAAACAGAAAAACAACCAATCAGACAGCAACAGCTTTGAAGGCAAAGTTATTTTCCATTTTGATTTCCAGATCTTCCTGTGTGATCTTGTGAACGATGCAAAGAGCTTCGATTTCTTGATCAATGGTATTGAGTACTTGAACGAATTCATCAGTCGATACAGGTTCTGGCGAGCTGTAGAGTTCTTCGAAAGATTTGAAAGCTAAAGAAAGTTCTTCACTCGAAACACCAAAGAAAAATGCCATAGCCTTGGCTTCGTTCAAAAGCGATGTTTGACGCTCTTTGATATTGGTATCCATGCAAAAGCTCCTAATGAGTGCTCATATAAGTGAATTCATTATAGCAAAGTGATAGCAAAAAGAAAATATCAAAAAGGCATAAAAAAGGGGTCGAAGCCCCATTGTTTAATCATTGATATTGAAATGAGCAAAATACCATTTTTTACAACGATTGATGACAGTAGAGGAAACATCTTTCCAAATCAAGCCATTGGCATTCAATACATCCATTTCTTCTTTGATGCAATCCAGAGAAACAACTTTGATGAATTGACCAAAGTTTTCAGGAATGAGTTCAATCTGATGAACCTCCAACATTTGTTTCATACGGTTTTCAGTCAAAATAATATCAACACATTCATTGACCGAAGAAACTTTTTCAACATCAACCGTAGCCAGTTTTTTGGTATTACTTTTGCGAACAGAATGCAGCGGACCCTTCACTTTAAAGATGTAAGTGGTATCACAAGGGTCATCAGTCAAATGCCAGACAATACCTTCACCAATGCCATCAGCACCACGATATGCGGCCCAAGGGCATTTAGCTTCGACTTCAAGAGTCAAAGCTGTCAAACGGTCTTCAATGTCCCCCGGATTGGCAAAATCAATATCAATCGAGTAAGTTGGAATTTCGTAGATATTGTAAATACGATATTTGTGGTTATTGTAATCTTGATTAACTTTGACATATTTATCATCAACATGAGCAGCAAACACAACAAAGTGTTTCTCAAAATTAGCCACACCTACACCATTTTGAACACCTGAACCAGCCCACTCACCAAAGATAGTCAACACACCAGACTGAGAAGGGTTGAAAGCCTTATACAGCTCTTGAACCACTTCTTTTGGAATGGTCATGCAATAAGAGGCGAAGGACGCATTATCATGATGAAAGGATAGTTCACGATCTTTGCCTTGCGGAATAATCGTAATGGCCTCGGGCGATTCAATACGCATACCAGCATTGGTACCATGAATTTTAACAGTACCTGTGAAGTTCAAAGTAGGCAAGGTCGAGAAATCACGGTTTTCATAAGCCGCTTGATTCCTCAATGTAGTGAACAGTTTAGACAGACCTTCAATACTGCGAAATTTTTTCATCGTATATAACCCTTAGTTGAATGCGTCGATTATACAAGATCGATGATATAAAATCAAGAATAGAAGTAAAATTAGAGAAAACTATACTGATGGGTTTAAGAGACTGAACGTATCCATGCCATGCAAGCCCTGAGCAATTCCACTTCGTCTGAAATCAAATCATCAATAGCATCAACTGCAGCTTGACCCGCTTCAAAAGAGATGAGGACTTCTTTTTCTTCATTGCGAGATCGTTTCTTCATATTATGAACGGCCACAAGAGCATTCAACTCATCAGAAGAGAAAACAAGTTTTTCTTTATCTGGATTAGTGTCATTGATATGACTTTTAACCCGAGTGCCCAAGGAAATCATGTTTTTATGGAGGTTGTAGTGTTTCGATTGAACTTTGTCCAAGATATCAGGATCTTGAATAATATCAACAAAAAGGAGATTATTTTTTTTGGATTTATCACCCATGAAATCTTCAAGCAATTGAAGGTACCCACAGATGGAGTCAACAGTAGTAGTCATAAGAAAAGCTCCTAATCAGTAAGGCAAGTATATCAAAAACTGCCTAATTAGTAAATCATATTATAATACTATTAGAATGATAAAAATTATTGATCAAAAAAGGAGCCGAAGCTCCTAATTTTTCGAAATTTGTAATTATTTGAACGAATGAGTGATAAACATTTGATAATTGCTATCATCATCTTCAAAGTAACCATTATCAAGGCAATCATCAACATCTTGATCATCATAAGAAGGCATATATTCAAGCAGCACCTTACGGAAATAGTCTTCTGCCTTACGGTTGCCTTCTGGTGTATCGTAGAAGTCATGTTTGGAGTGAACTGTTTCATCAATGTAGAGGATAACAGAAACGATTTGTGGTCCATCAGCAAGGCTATCGAAATGAGCCTTAATAGCATGGATATTTGCATAACCAAGGGATTGAGCCACTTGATCACGATACTGAGCCAATTTCAGGCCAGAACCACCACAGGTCGAGTTGAAGAGAGTTTGAGTAACTTTTTTAAAATGAGCAAAGTCTGTGAACATAATAGATCTCCAATAAGTTAGGTATCAGTCAGGTCAGTTGCTCTCGTTACCTTTATCTGAAAACAAATCAGAGTCATGAGTAAGGTTTGAAGGTGTCGCTACGAATTTTACCAAGTGAGAGCGGTAGGCAATCGTCAGGCCCTAGACAAGTGAACGCCCATTTGCGTGCTTGTTGATCTGGGATTGATTTTAGCAAATTGAATAGAGAATGTAAAGACTTTTTCAACATTTTTTGTTTATAAAAGGAATTCAGTAATTCTTAATTTTGATAAAACCTTGGTGAAGATCATCAACACTAGCGAAAAAATAACAGAAATATATTTGATTTTTTTAGTTTTCATTGCAAAACGACTAGCGAATAAAAATGAATAAAGAAAAAAAGGGCCAAAGCCCTTTTTTATAAAATATCAAACTCAATGGATGATTTTGTAAACACGTCGATCTGTTTTATCATAGAGCGACAAGTCTTTTTTGACATATTTCTTAAGTGCATGATCATATTCAAAATAAGTATAATCGGAATCGTCCTCAAACCAAACCAAGAATGGATTTTTTTTGAAAATCGTATAAGCATATTTGATTCCACGATAAAGCAAAACCCCAAAGATCAAAAACATCAGACCAAGGCCAATAAAGCTAAGCGTTTCAGGAGAGGTGAAAAAAGCAATCAAATCGTTCATAGTGAGCCTCAATAGGTTTCTGGCTTTTGGATGAATTAATTATATTATAATACTATTATAGAATCAAGTTTTTTATAGGCCAACCACCATATAAATTAACAGGCATTAAAAAAGGAGCCGAAGCTCCTATTGTTGATATTGAGTTGCGAAATTAGATTTCTTCACAGTCTTTTGGCTTCCCCAACAGACGCTCCAGAGCGAACCGTGCATGAGGACTGAGAATGTCGATGACTTCTGCAACAGATTCCGAGTGTGGGGTTTGTTGGTCTTCATTTTGATCATGAACCAGCCCCATTTGATGGGCTACTGACGGGTCTTGATCTTGTGCAGGAGCGGCACCTTTCAACTGCTCAAAGTAGCTACTGTACCGTTGAAGAACTTTTTTGGAAGGTACCTTTGGAACATAACCGGACTTCGACATGGTGCGTTTCCTGTTTCGTTTGAGTTAGCTTATTATAATACTAAACAAGCAGTAAATCAAGCAAAAAGAAGATTTATGAGATTAAATTTTGAAAGGACGATTTCGATATTGCTTGCCATAAGGGCGTGAATCAAAATTGGGATTATGGCCTTTGAATGAAAATTGGCACATTTTCCGAATAAGAGAGGAACCACCCATAGCCAAAAGGTTAACGCCAAGCTGGCAACCAGTGGCAATGAGAACCTTGCGTTCAGCTTTCATTTTTTCTTTCATATGGATGATTTCCTAGTGATGTACAATAAAGAAACTGGGTTTTCTGATAGTTAATTGTATCAAAAGCTAAAACAGAAGTAAAGCAAAAGGGGCCGAAGCCCCTTCTGGTTAGAAAGTAACAGTTACGCTGCTTTCAGTTGAGTATGTTGAGCATCTTTGTGCTGACGGACCAGAACCTGAGCAGGATATTCACGGATACCATTATCAACCATAACTTCGATCAGAACCGAAGCATCAGTGATACCAGTGTCAAGAGACAAAACATCTTGAACCAGTTTGAATTCAGTGTTGGTCAGATGCAGAGTGTGTTGGTTGTGCATTTTAAAAGCCCTGTTTGTCTGTTTGATGGGATAATTATACACCAATGAGCCAAGCGTTGCAAACCATTTTAGAGTTTTTTCAACTTAGAGGCAATTACGTCAGCATCATCCAAAAAGGCCACCAGTGCATCCTTGTCATGCTGTGCCATTGATTGAAAGGTATTTGTTTTTGCAAAGGTGGCCATGCCATCAAGCTTTGATGCCAAAGCATAAGCTTCAAACAAACGTTGCTGAGAAGCTATCATGCGGTCAAGTGCAGCATTCGTTTCTTGAATGGCTGAAAAGATAGTAGGTGTCGATTCTGGTTTTATAGATCGGCATGAAAACCATTTTTGAAAGAGAGTTTTAATCATTATAAATACTCCTATATGATGAGAAGTATATACCAAGCATTACAAAAGAGCAACAGAAAAGGGGCCGAAGCCCCTATGTATAGTAACCGAAATTACTTAGCAAATATAACTTTTACAACTTCTTCAAATCGCGTGTGCAAAAAAGTGATTTTTGCAAATTTCTTTTTGTTGTTGTCATGAATTTCTCGAATATTGGCAGGGCTATATTCAGGCTGCATATTGTCGAATTCTTCGTTTACTGTTTTGATAGCCGCTAACAACGCATTCGACAAGATTTCACGAATGGTTTCCGACTGACGTTCGATACTCAGAACCGATTTCGAATTGTCAACGACACATACTCCAGTATCCTGAGAAAAGATGTGTTGAGAAATATAATCTTCTGGAACAATCGCCAGTGGGAGTTTGACCAGAGGATTGAACGTGAAATGTTTAGAATTGGCCATCAACACAACATGGACAGCATCATTCAAAAATTGAATATGAAAGAATGGGTCATTCCACAGATGAAGGTAGCGAAGGTTAACTACTTTATCCCCAACGTTGAAATGTTTGTTGCTACCCATGTTAGTTTGCATGCTATGGCTTCCTGTTAAGATGAAATGATTATAATACTAAATGAAAAAATAATCAACTCAAAAATGAGAATTATGAAAACAAAAAAAGGGGCCGAAGCCCCTTGATTGCACTGGTGTTTATGGTTTGGGTTGTCCTTCCTGAGTTTGGAGCGATTTCAGCAGCTCCATTTGCTCTTGTGCTTTGGTCAACATGTATTTCCGCATCATGGGATTGAATGCCGCGTTGTAAACCATCAGGTCAAACGCCAAGCAGAGAGTAAAGCTCAGCAGGTAGATATAATTTTGATTCAGGCTGAACAGGTAGAAATGCAGGCCGTAGATAATAGTATCCCGCACGAGACGGCTGGAATAATCCATTTTCAAATTGACTGCCGATACCAGCATAGTAAAATTGTAGAGCGATTGTTGTTTCCAGCAGTCATTAGCTTGACGAATAACAACGGCAAACATGAACAAAGTTGGAATAGCAATGAGAATGCCACTCACAATAAGCTTATCTTTGAAGTAAATCGACAGAGCCACCAAGATGAACAAGATGATATCTATAACTTGCGGGATAACTTTACTGATTTTGAAAGCTTCCATTATTGACCACCTTAGTATGATATAGGATTTTTGTTGCGTAAGTTGCAAAACAATGAGAAAGGCTTACTTGGATGCTCGCTCATTGCCGCTTCGATGGAGCCATTATATTATAATACCAAAAGAAAAACAAGCTTTTTTAAGGAAAAGAAAAGCCCCCATTAAGGAGGCTATGGTGGGATTTTAGAGCGATTAAGCTGGTTTGAACATCATGCCCAGTTTCCAGTGTTTACGGCAGACAGAGCGGTATTTGCTTTCAGCACCTACTTCAACATCACCACCTTCGCGGATGACTTCGCCAGTTTCGGCATTGAACTTCAAAATCATGCGAGCTTTGCAACCGCACCAGCAAACTTGGTCGAGACTTTCGATTTCGTCGGCCAACTCGATGAGACGTTTCGAAGCTTCGAACAATTCACCCTTGAAGGTGCATTTCAGGCCGTAGCAAATAACTGGCACGTCCAACAGGTCTACGATGTCCGACAGTTGGTCAATTTGTTCTTCCGAGTAGAACTGAACTTCGTCGCACAAAACACAAGCAATGTCTTGACCAGCTTCAACCTTAGCCTTGACGATTTCGAACAGGTTGATTTCGTCATTGATGGAAATGCTAGGGGCTTGGATGCTGGCACCGGCAATGCGGGAAGCAATGACGCCTTCACCAAAACGCTTGTCGATTTCGTGGGAGAACAGAACAGTCTCACGGCCTTCGGAGACATAGTTATGGTTCACTTGCAACAGTGCGAGACTTTTGCCGGAGTTCATAACTGCGTGGCGGAAGTAGAGTTTAGCCATGATGGTGTTCCCTTGTTCGTTTCGATGGGATAATTATACCAAAAGCCTGCAACTAGGGCAAGCTTTATTCATGGCCAAAACTGAGTTTTTAGGCGTAATGGTATTCGTTTGGCTTCGCTACATCACACGAAACAACCCCTTTTTCGTAATGTTCAAGGCATTCGCAAGCCTTATTGAAAATATCATTATCATTGGTGAAATCAGTGTCAGGATACGCCCAGATAATGGTTTCTTTCGAGACGTAGCGGGTGACATATTCGTCATCATCCATTTGGATATTACGAATTTCAATGCCAACGAAGTGTTTCATGATAGCTCCCATGTGAAAAGACAACCATCAGACAGCTTTTGGGACAGCAAAGTATTCCAATTTGCAGTTTGCTCGACGTGCTGCCGCAGCTTCACGAATTTTTGGATTTGCATGTGGGCGATTGTAGTAGGCCACTTGAGCTTCGGATGCTTTCACTACATCGTCAATGTCCAAGCCCAGATACGCACCAGAACCCAAGCCATTGACAAAGACTTGTTTCAGACCAAATTGAGTGCCACCCATGGTTTGAATGAAAACAATGCGATGGCTGCTCATGAACCCCATTGGCCGTCCCGGCTCACCGTATTCAACCGCTTCGATTTCACCATTTTGCAGTTGAACCAACAGGGCTTTCAGGTCATTGCTCATGGAGATAGATCCTTGTGTGTTTTGATATGATAATTATAGCAAAAAACTAGAAAATGAGCAACAAAAAGTGGGTCGAAACCCACTTTTAAAAGCAATCAAGCGGCCAGTTGCAGGTCAGCCATTGCTTCGGCCACGACCTTTTCAGCAATCAGGTTCAGGCGAAGCGATTCCAGCATGATTTGAACTTTGTTGGCGGATTTGCGAAGCTCGATGAGCTTGTTGGTCAGGGTCAGTTCTTCAACCGACATCGGACGCTCTTTCGCCAGTTCCAGATTGCTTTCATGGCGAAGGGTGTCAAGGTCTTTTGCAGCAGGGAATTCACGGGAGTGAACTTCCTGACCTTCAACAGTCAGTTGAACGATTTCTTTGTTGACGCTAGCAACCAAACCTTTCTTCTTCAGGTTCAGGATGACAGCATTGACTTGGGTGTCTTTGACAGTTTCCGGGCCGTTGATGATTTCTTTTACCAGCACTTCAACAGAAGCCGAAACAGCGATGTTACGGATAACAGCACGTTCGAGGGCGGTAACTTGGGTCATGGTGTTTCTCCGAGAAGGTTGGTTGCTTCGTTTTGATGAGACTATAATACCAAAAAACAGATTATTCGACAAGCATTATTTTCAATATTTTTAAGTTTTTTCAAGCAATAAAAAAGGCACCCTAATGGATGCCTTTCTTGGGCAGAATATTAATCTGCGTCATTGTGTCGGTTACGGCGTTTTTGACGACGCTGTTTATCAGCTTTATTGAAACGTGCTTTTTCAGTATCACGCTTTTTGTTGCCCGAGAAGCGTTCAGTTGCATCACCGAAAGAACCTTGCATTTTGTATCTCCTAACTATTTGATTGTGTTGTTTCGTTTTGATGGGGTTAGTATATCAAGACTACCCCATAGCTGCAACCTTTTTTTGAATGTTTTTTAGATTTTTGGCACAAACGGATCTCCATAGTCTTCCATATATTCGGCTGAATCTGGATCATTGGACAAGGCTGGGAGCGGAACGGTTGGTCCCTGTGCATCAAGGACGTTGTTATCAATGTCAAAAACACCATAAATGGTTAGCTCACCACTACGGACTTCATAGCGATTCAGCAAAATCTTGATATTCATTTCATTCGCAAGATCCTGAACAATTTTCTTAGCGTTAGATTTAGGAAGTTCTCCATAGACCTCAAACCAAGGCAAACTGTCTTCCAGTTTAATACGAGAAGCTACAATCCCAGAATAAACGCCAAGGTTCCATTTCGACATCACTTTATTAAAAGCGGCTTCCAGTTCAACAATGTTCTTAGTGTTCGTTGTAGACATAGTAATACTCCTATAAAATGGCATAAGTATACAATGCTACGCTTGAATAAGCAATAAAAAAGAAACAAAAAAATCCACCGAAGTGGATTTAATTGAGCAATGAACTACTTAGATAGGCAAAGGTTCTGCACTGAATTCATCGTAAGGCTGATGAACATAAGCCTTTGCCAGATGCTCACCAAACTCTGCAATCGTTTTAAAAGAAAGCAGTTGGCTTGGTTTCGATGGCGTAGCTCTCACAAAGAAATCCCAGCTATCATCGCCATTGCCGTAAGCACCTTCGATGATGTCAGCCGTTCCACTCAAAATCAACTGGTGTTCATTGCCAGCAGGATCTTGGTAAGGGATACGAAAAGCATCCAACACATTGCGAATTTTGGTGATGGTGACCTTGTTGACAGGATACAGGTCACGAACAAATTTAACTTCAAACAGTTTTTTCGGAAATTCTGGATACATCTCTTGTGCCTTTCCGAGAGCAGAAACTGGCCCATCGGCCCATACCTCACCCCAGCTAACTTTATTAAACGAAACTTTGAACAGTTTGGTGTCAGTTTCAAAATTATCTGGATAGGTGCTCATGGCGTTAACCTTTATCGAGTTGGTAGGGGAATTATAACAAAATTACCAAACAAAAACAATATTTTTAAAAGAAAACCGCCGAATTAACGGCGGTAGTCTGCGAGGTTGTAGATTTTGGCGGTAGGCTGTTGTGGAGTAAAGGCTTCACCCATCAGCAATTCGGCCAAGGCGTGTTTGATGGCGTCCATTTGTTCAACAGTGAAAACCCCAGCACCTTCAACAAACAGGTCTTCTAAGGTTTCACCGTTCGGGAAAAGAACGATGTCAGAAGGTTCGATTTCAGCCTTTGCAACAACTGGAGCCTTTTCTTCGACCACATCATCAGCCCGAAGGGTAGGGCACATGCTATAATTACCACGCGGGTAGAAGCATTCTTTGCCTTCGTAGATGAAAATGCCTTTGGTATGGGTTTCTGTTTCACCTTTCATCTGGAACGTTACACGCTTGGCGGTGCGTTTAACGATGGTCGCAGTAACGATGTAGGAAGAGTCACCAATCGAAGGGGTAGCGTAGGTTTTGCCTTCTTCAAACTTGATGATAGTTTCCATGATGTTTCCCCGTGTGGGTTTCTGTTTTGATGGGATAAGTATACCAAACTATCCCATCAAAAACAAGATTTTTCTTCGATTAAATCGAAACGTTTACATGTGGACGCTGGTAAGCTCGCCATTTCGGGCCTTTATTGAATCGTTCACGACTGGCAGAAGCTTGATCGGAATGATTACCACACTCATCCTCAAACTGCAACATTTCAGCAGAAGCTACACCAATGTCAGCTTTACATTGAACGCGGATTTCTTGGTTGATCTTGCCATTGGTAAAGCAGCGAACACCCCAAAGTTTCGGAGTAAGCCGAGTAACTTTAATTTCATGAGTCACATTGCCAGCGAGCATGATTTTCATATAGACCTCAACAAAAAGAAGAAGTGAGTAGCTGTTTTAATGACGCAAGTATAGCAAAAATAAGATTTTTGGTCAACAATTATCGGTAGGTTTCTCGAATGATTTGACGAGCCGCTGTCATGCTATTAGCCAAAAAAGACGTACCCAAAGAAAGATTAGTGACTTTAATCTGGCGACCATCTTGTTCAAATTTGAACATAAACCAAATTAAGACTCTCGTTTCAATTGCGGCATCAATATCATCTTTTTTGTCATATCGAGCCTTTCCATTAACACTAATAATTCGGTTAAGAACACTAACATCAGCATAGGCAAGACGCTCCAAGATTTCGCCTACTTTGACAGTAGAGAGATTACTTGAATCAACCGAAGGTAAATTTGAATAGGATTCGAATGAGTTAATGACAACTGCATTATTTTCCATGTGTTTGATTAGTCCATCCAAAATCAAATTCATTTTAACAGAGTCCAAGCTAGTTTTGATGAGTGAAGTATAACAAATATTAGTTTTTAGAACAATCATTATTTCAAAGAAAGTAAAAAGGGGCCGAAGCCCCCTTTTTTTTAAGTGATTGCTTAATGTGGCATGCACATTTCGACATTGAAGCGATGGACTGCCTCAGCCAATATTTCTCGGGCTTTACCAGCATCTTCATCCGAAATGACAGAGCAAGTTTCCATGTATTTGATAGCCGAAGCATCAACACCATCTGGCAAATCAACATGGATGCCGCTGGTGAAAGAAGCATTGTATTCGACCAGTTGCAGTTTTGCTGGTGCATCATAGCCGAACAGTTCCAGACCGGGAGCATTCCGCTCAGACGACAGGGAATAGAAGTGGTTCGAACCTTCATGCGAGAAACTGAAACGAACAGCCGCATTACGGATAGCACCACTGTTTCGATCAGAAATAACGATTTTTTGGGCAGCAATAGCTTTCAGGAGAGCACGGTTAAATTTTTGAATACGATTCATTGATTTTTATCCTCTTGGCTGGGTTAAGGTAGTGAATCATCTTGATAGTGGTGAGTCTATCAATAGTAAATCATTTTGACAAGCGAAATGAGCAGAAACAAAAGGAAAGGCTTATTTGAGTGCTCGCCTTTTGCCGCTTCGAAGACATGATTTTAACAAAAAGTATAAAAAGAAGCAAGCCCCTTTTTCAAGAGGCTTTAATTAAAAATCACATTTTTGGAAAAACCTATGTTGATTTTTTATTGCTAAAATACCAACTAAGTCCACAACCGAGAACAATCAGAATACCAACCAACATCAGTAAACCACCAAGCATTGTCCAGAAAGAAGGATCGCCATTATTATCAAGAGCAGATTGGCTTAGGTTCAATTGGGTCTGAATTGGTTTATTTCCACCGGCTTCAAACTCACGATAAAGCTTGTCTCGAATGGAATGGTAGAACTGCTGGCCAGTCAGATCATCAACAAAGAAACCTGTGGTATTGTAATAAGTATTCTGTTTGTGTTTGTAAGTGGAGCTACGAGTGTCCACCAACGTAACATTACGAACAGACTGAACACCATAGTCTATACCAAAACTGATGAGCTTACCGCCCCCGGAAAGCAAAACTACGGCCAAAGAAAGCATAATGATCATGCCGATGTTTCTTTTGATGAAACTCATGAGATTGTCCTGTATAAAGGGATAATGTAAAGAATTCAATGAGTATAACAAAAATAAGGTTTTAAGTAAAGAAAAAAGACAAAAACCTCCAATGAGGTTTTTATTCGCTGATGATTAACAAAAGTTTTTGATAAGCATTGTCATAAACCACAATGTTGGAATTGGGTTGATTCAACATAGATTCTCGGAATTTTTTAAAGGCAAGATCAAGAATAGTTTTCTCTTTATGCCCCAATACCAGCGAATAACCTGATTGAGTGGTGGCCATCCGATCAAGAATGAGGTTAAAGACGGCTTCTTCTCGAACGCAATCTTCGATAATATGAAGATTTTTTTTACTGAGTTGACGACAATATTGTTTTGAGGATGAATCGAGTGCAGCCTCGAATTTGGCATTAGAACTGCCAAAGTGTTTAATCATGGACACAAGCTGGAAGGGGGTGATTTTATTGTTCATGGAAACTCTCCAATGTGTAGGGTCAATATAACACAATTGAAAAGTTTCCACAAGAATAAAAGTTAAAAATGATTAAATCCAATTATTCCGCTCATACTCACCATCTTCATCCCAATCATCGTCGTCATCATGAAAATGAATGTCGCCTTGATTTTTATCCATTTCGCTTTTTTCTGTTGCAAACGGAACAGTGGTAGTCATGGTAGAAAGGTGCCAAGCCGCAATACCATTCACTGAGCTGTCATAGAGGGTGTCGTTGATAGCATCCCACGATTTAGTGACCCAATGATCTCCACTGTAGGTAACTTTCCGATTACGGGTTTGTTCAGTGATATCAGTCCAGATGCCATCAACCAACAGAACGTGCTGGAACTCTTGTTCCACATCAACAGCCCCATAGCCATTGTAGATCCCTCGCATGATTTCAACCACTTGGCCACCTGAAATCAACTGCAGTTCGCACAAGGTATTTTCATGCCAAGGGTTCAAGAGGGGTTCGTGACGGTTTTGAGAAATGAACGAGAAGTTACCCATAGTCGTGCTCTCCTAAAATGTGAAGCCAGTATAACAGGTTTCCCCTTAGACTGGCAATCGAAATTTAAGAAAAAAGAGTTTATTCAAAAATGAACTTTTTGTGGTTCTCATCCTTGGAAAGATAATTATTGATAATGGTATCAATAGACAAAGGGGTCCGGCGATTATGCAAATTATCGTGAGCATGACGTTTTAACATAATTTCCTTCGTTTGTGTTAAAATTTCACGAAGATTTTCAACACTTTCGGTATAGTTTGCCCATTCCAGTTTCGATTTTATCTTATTGACCTCATGAGCCACAATCAACAAATTAGATAAATTATACCCCTCAAAACGATTGATGCGGTCCATGGAGAAACCAAACGGGTTATCTTCCTGTTTTTTAGTCGCCTTAACCAATGGCAAACCAGTCAATTGACAGTGTGTAACATAGAAAAGATGTTGAGCGTTTTCGAAAGTCAAGTCGCAGGTCAAACCTTTTTCCTTGGAACGTTCTTTGCAGCTCGCAATCTTGCGTTGAATCGCCCGTGGTGAATAAAAAGAATGCTTACGAATGTGAACCGAGAGGTCAACCAGCGGTTTTGAAAACTGCTCTATATTTGCTTCACGATTCTGTAAGTTGATAATACGCTCAGGCAAAACAAGTGAACGGCTCACTAATGATTCAATAGCCATAGGTTCTGGCGAAAGATTAGAAGGCTTACTTTTTGCACGAATTGTTTTTTGCACCAATTCCAATTGAGCTTGATAATTATCAACGTCGATAAAATCAGGAGACTCTTTCATAATTTTATGAAGTTCATTCCAGCATTCCCACGTTTGCTGGTGAACCAAAAGCACCTGATTAATACTGATTGTTTCTTTGGAGTTAGGGTTGATCGGGATAAGAAAGACCCCATCAAGATGGCCAATTTTAAAACCAGTCACCTCACAATAATCAAGATCTTTGAGACGGGAAATGACTTCTTTTTCAATGATATCAACAACCAAATCAGGATATCGACGCTTCATCCTAGCAACAATAACCCGGATGTATGTCCTCAATTTAGTTGCTTTTTTTCTGTTATTAAGATCGGGCAAAAGATTCATGTGAAAGCCTTAAACCATTTATAATGACTAGATTATAGCAAAATGAAAGTCGGTTTTCAACCTTCTTTTTTAAGATTTTTCACGAATACTAGAAGGTCGTCCGAGGGCTTTTTCAAAAATACTCGAAGCTTCTTTAAACGCATTGAACCCAACCGATTTTTCTATTGGTCGTCTGAAATCACCAAAATTGGCATTCGCAAAGACTTTGTTCAAAAAGTCATCAGAAGTTTGAGCTACACGAAGAACAGGAATTCCATTCTGGAATGAGGGACCATGAATAAAATGAAAGTCGGTAATAATTTGATCAATTTGGAGTTGAGTTTCTGCAGACGACATAATCACCTCTATAAGTTAGAGCATGATTATAGCAAAAAATAGAATAAGCAGCAAGCTCACCCCGATGAGATGTCACATTTTGACGCCGATGATGACCAATGAACCAACACCAGATTGAGCAATGGTGAAGAAGTAACCAGTCGTCCGTGACCAAACTAGTACCTGAGTGTCTGGCGTCAAAGATTCCTTTTGATAGGCTTTGAATTGTTCAAGGGGATAGATATAAGTCCTTCTTATTAATTTTAAAAAAAAATGAGGCCGAAGCCTCATAATAAAAAACCTTACAAATTAGTATGTTATAGTCGAGAACACACCAAAATGATGACCCACTTTATGAGCAGTTAAATCATGAACAACCTTAAAAGTAGGTCGATCAGTAACAGCAACAGTATGATCAATCGATTCAGGATTAACACCTTTTGAGGCACACAAATCAAGGTAAAGCTGATAATCCAAAACAGTGTACCACCAGAGATCGGCACACACGTACCCAAGATTAGTATAGTCTTTGAATTTCTCTATACTGTCTTCGTCTTCGTCATTATAGGATGCAAACAAGATTTTTTCATGATTTTGCATAATATTAGGTAAAGAATTAGCAATAAAGAAGAATCCAACATTATGCTCTGCATAAGCTTTTGTCTCTTCAATACAACCCAACAAAGAATTGATTGAATGAGAATGGCGATCATCACGTTTAACTTTGAAAAAACGACGTGGATCATTCAAGAATACCAACTTACCAGAAGGAGATTCTAAGTTGACCTCAACAGTGTCTGGTAGTTCCTTTAATAAACAATCAGGTTTCTTTAGTAATGAACATACCATATTTGTATCGTAATCAATAACTATTGCAATATAAGTACCGCAGGATGGGCAAGCTTGCGTTCCATGTAATTCAAGTCTATTTTTACCATAGGAGAACATGAAGGAATGATAATCTTCATTGCCTGATAAACTTAAAAAAAGATTAAACAAATCAATCTGCAACTTCATATCGAAAGCACATGATTCAATTAAACTTGCTCGATCATGGAAACGAACAGTTGCCATAACCTCCGACATAGTGCGACCGTCAAATTGTGGGAAGTGTCCTTGCAAATTAAAAACAAGATCATCACGCTCAATAAAAGAAGTCATAAACGTATTAAGAAGTTCTTTAAATTGTGGACTATCACCAATAAAATTTTCATCCGCTGTTTGATTATTATCTGGAAGGTAATTAAGACTGGAATCATCTTCACCATCTTCTGGTTCTTTATAACGGCGGTTTGCTTTAAAAATAGAAAGGTTATCAGTTACAAATTGTGACAACAGGTTTTTATATTGGTCTTGCATAGGTATTGACATGAGTTAGTCCTCTAATATTTCGGGATTATAAAGGAATTTGCATCAAATAGCAATAATATTATAATTTAAAAAAACATAGCTTATCTGAGCAGTCTCTGTTAAAATTAACCTCACGACTTAACCTAGGAGCGTTTTTGTGAAATTTATCAAGATCTGTTTGGTTATTAGTTCTTTACTGATGGGTGGTCTAGCTCATGCGAGTGATGACTTGCGTTTGAAAATGCTGAAAGTCAATCAAACGTTTCAAAAAAATCTCATGTTTGTAAAATTAAGCACTCCAATACCTGTATATGACGATGGCAAAAAATCTCCATCATTTGAAAAAATGGCAAGCCAAGTCGGAAAACAAAGTGAACTGAAGGTTTTTGTTTCTGAGCAAAGCATGTTGAATTTGCATTATTTCATGAGTAATCATCCTGATGCAGTAGAACATCGTAAAATACACTACAGTGGAGTACTCAGTGGAAAAAATCAAATACCTACCAAAGTTAATCCCAAAAGTGGTATGGTTGATATGAAATTAATCAAAAAAATGGACTTTTATGAAAATGGTGTAATGCTGGTGATTGATGTAGAAAATAGCCCATACACTGAATTCAAGGTCGATGACCTATCCACTAATATTTCCGTTGTCTATACATTTGGTTATGGTTATGTGTTGAAAGCTGAACTTCAGACTATTATCAAAAGTAAAAGTGACCCAGATGACGAAAAAATGAACTACTTGCTTGGAGCATACAAACAAGCGGTAAAAAATAAAGATTATTCATATAACAGTTTGTGGGGTTACATCAACGATGAAACAGCCTATGTTAAAGGTGATAGCATCGTAAATATCAGCCACTATAAAACTGATTCGAAATATGCGTATCTACTTGGAATGGATGACAACTCAGCCAACATGGCATTTTATACCAAAGAGACGTATGACAATTACGACAAGCTAGTTGAAAACTTTAAAGAACTAGACCAAGAAAAGAAGTATCACCTACTGGGTAAGATTCTACAAAACTAATAAAATTGATAATCCCAAAAGGCTGCCGAAAGGTGGCCTTTTTTTATAAATTGCAAAAATGTTGTGTTTAAAAATTTTGCATGATAAAATACAACCATCATAAAAGGAGCCTTTAAAATGCTGAAAAGAAAAATCATTACTATCATGGGTTGCATGGGCATGGCGATGATGGCGATGTCGAATGCAGTAGCTGTCGAAATTCAAATCAAACCTAAAATTGATATGAGTGCTCCTGAGAATGAAAAGTTTTCAAACATTTTTAAAAATTACGATCTAAATAATGTGCCACCAACAGTTAATGAGCTAACTAAGCAAGTAGGAAAACAAGATGAATTAACAGTTTTTGTGCCAAACGAGCAAGTAGACTATTTTTTCTATTTTAGAAGTTCTCATCCAACAGCCGTTGAATATCGTAAAAAATTTTTCTATGAACTTTTCAACGATGATGATACAAAACCAAGAAATGAATACACATCACTTGGTATAGTTAAAGCTTCATTGATTAAAAAAATGGATTTCTATAACAATGGAGTTTTGATGACTCTTAATGTCAAAGATAGTCCATTAACAGAATTTGAGGTTAACGAAGATAAATATAGTGTTACATATAGCTATGCGTATGGTTATGTATTAAAAGCAACATTAAGAACCAAAACACAGAAGTTCTACGTTAGTCTAGATCCTGTAGATGTCAACGCTATTAATTATATCCTTAATGAATATGTTAAAGCAATTAAAAATAAAGGGTATACCAATAAGAATTTGTTGGGCTGGTTAATTGGTGAACGTTTGTATGAAAAAGATAACATAGTAATTGAAATTGCGGATGATTTGAAAGATGAAGATAATCGTTATAGCAAAATCCAATCAAGTGTAGCTAAAATGACAGTGTATAATAAAGAAGTCTATGATAATTTTAAGAAAATCCAAGATGAAATAAAAACAAGAAATTATGAAGAAGAATATAAGAAATTGAATTTTATTCTAAAATAACTAAATGAGAAAAAGGCCACTTAATGTGGTCTTTTTTTATAACCAATAGAACAAAAAAAGGGCCGAAGCCCTTAGTTGTATAAACAATGCAAAAGTTAGTATGTAATCTTTGAATAGACCCCTCTATGGTGGCCCTTACGATGAGCCGCCAGCCCATGACTGACTTTATACTTAGTGGCATTAATTTGCACCACACTGTGTTCAATAGATGCTGGATCTACGTTATGATCGGCACAGAGCTTCAAATAGAGGTCATGGTCAAGAACGGTATACCACCAAACCCCCGTGCAAACATCACCGCGAAGCGTATAGTCTTTGTATTTAACCACTTCCTTATCATTATACTCATCAAACAAAGTAGCCAAGATTTCGCCATCTTTTTGCATGATATAAGCAGTTGTGTTCCCAATAAAGAAGAAGCCAATATTATGCTCGGCGTAGAATTTAGTTTCTGCAATACAGCCTAATGTCGAGTTAATAGAAAGATCATACTTATCTTCACGCTGATGTTTAAAGAACTGACTAGGTTCGTTAAGAAACACCAACTTACCAGAAGGGCTTTTTAGAGTCACATTAACTCGCGTTGGAATCTTTTTAACACAATCGGCAACTGGCATAATATCATCAATAATGATTGCATTTTGTGTGTAATCAACAAGTAAAGAAAAGTAAGCATTACAAGTAGGACAAGTGGAGTTTCCTTTAATTTCAATACGGTTGTCATCATAAGCAAAAAGATGATAGTGAATAGCCCCTGTTTCTTTATCACGAATATAGATAAAGATCGTAAATACATCCATTAACAAATGAAGTGAAAAATGTTCAATTAGATTGTCACGACTGAAATAGTTGTAACCACGAACATTCTCTTTATTATCCATAAGATCAGTCAGTAACTGACCATCAAGAGCCGCCATGTGAAAACGTAAATGAAATTTCAATCCTTCACGATACAGGAATTTGTCAACAAATGTTGTAACCAAAGCCCTGAACTTAGGGTTAGCACGAAGATAGTACATATCCGTAGGTTGATTTCGTTCAGCAATATAAGACCAACAAGATTCACGTTCACGCTCAGGGCGATATTGTTTAGCCTTAGCTAGCGTCTCGTAATTATCGGCCACAAAAGCTTGAATTAAGGCATCGTATTCAGTTCGCATATTTATTGACATAATTGGTCCTCAAAGATATCGGAATCATACTAAAAAATAAAGGAAATAGCAATAAAAAAATAAAAGACAAGTACAAAAAAAGAGGCCGTAGCCTCTTTTTTATAGTCTGTGAATTATTCTTTATTTAACTTTTCCATCAAATCTTTGTAGTAAAATGCAGTATTACGAAGGCTGACAGAAGCCACTTCTTTCCAAGAAACGCCACTTTCAGTTTCGATCTTTTGGGAAATGACATAGTGTTTAGGGGCTTTGCTGAACTCGCTAACGACGAAACTCATGATGTTCACCCTTTCGTTTGGATGAACAGAGTATAACACAAGCTGCTTTCAAAAGGCAAGTTCGTATTCTCTGTATCGAGAGTCATCATCATAAGACCAATTAGATGCACTTCCTTTTTTCACCATATGCGAGCAAAAACGGTCATACAATTTGACCCGAGATGGCAAGGTGAGGTGAGAATTGAAAGACAGTTTTGATTTACCAGTGTCTTGCATCACCTGTTTCAAGATGTGCATGACTGCAGAAAAAACCCTAAACGCATTACCCGTGTTATAGATACCAGTCCCCTTACCATTCAAAGTGAACTGAACTCGCAAGTAGTCGGAATGGGGTGAATTTATAACATCCATCGAATAAGACAGATCATCAATAGAAAACCTGTAATGTTTAAGGTAGTCGCCTACAAGGGTGTCTACGGTGAACTGCACAGGGGTATTCAACATACAAGTTTTCTCTTGAATATGTAAGGTGGGTGTTACAGGTCAACAAGCGTAATATAGCATGCGGGCACGTTGTCAGTCAACCACACTTCGTTTTCAGAGCAGTAGAACAAGAATCCATCTTTTTGCATCTGAGCCGCATTCACTTTGAGCATAGCGACTTTGCCATGACGGCTACCCACGTTTATAGCCGTTTCAAGGCTCAAAGAGAGGTGAACATGATGACGATTCATCTTCTTCAAACCTTCGGCCAAAATCGCGTCTACGAAGCTCACAGTGGTGCCGTGATAGAGCGATGCTGGTGGCGTCTTGGGTTCAAAAGTAATGTTCACATTGTCGCTGGAATGGCCTTGGCTAGCACGGATAGACAGTCCATCTTCGGAGAAAGCGAAACGTTTCTTGTTGTTGTTCTCAACAATATCAGCCAGTTCTTCTGTGGTAATGCTTTGTTTTGCTCGCACGGAAGCAGCCAACAGATCGGCAACCAGTACCCAGCCTTCGGACGTAATAGGTACACCAGCTTCTTTAGCACCATGTCGCAGGATGTAAGAAATGAATTTGCTTTGTTGGGTGCCTTTTTTAGACAGCATTTTTTTTAATCCTCATAATCGAATGAACCAATAATAGCATATCTAATACAAACTAACAACTTTTGTTTAGCAAACAAAAAACCCAACACTAGGTTGGGTTCTTGTCAACAATAACAGATTACAGGTAACGATTTTCAAACATCAGGCGGGCTTCATAACGAAGATCTTCAATCTGCTGGAACATTTTGCGTTGAGTGCCGGGAACCTTCCTAGCCAACTCACGAAACTCTTCCGTTTGCATTTGAGCTTCCATACGCTCAATACGGTTGATGAGTTTATGAATGTTTTCAATGTTTTTTTCATGAAACGCAATTCGTGCAGACTTTTGACCAATTCGATCAATAGTTCGGTGAATGCTATCAAAATTGGCAGCAGTAGGAGCGTAATGGTCTACTTGCGTTTTTTTCGGGCTATTAGCACCAAGCATGCCAGCGACAAAACCACCAAATGCGAGAAAGCTCATAAAGAATACCTCGTAATAGTTAAGTTAGATGCTGTGTGATTGCTTCACCAAATATTGAACTTCATCCGCCAATTTTTGAACCGCTGCTGGATTAGTTTTCAACAGCTCAGCAAATGCAGGTGTCTTTGCAAAGGCATTGATTGTGTTCAATCGATCATTGAGCATATCAAGAAAATCCATACGAGCACGATACAGGTTTTTAATAGATTCGCCTGCATCTGAAATGGTTTCTCGCAGGGATTCAAAGCTCTTACTGAGATCATTCACATTTTCATAAATAGAAGGGGCAGTTTTTTCTTCAACCTTTTTAATGGAAAGAAAGGATGACAAATCGTTGAAGTTTTTCTTATTCATAATCAATCATCCATTTACGTTTCAATGTAGGCATTATAACAAGGTTTCTTAAATTACACAAGCAAAAAACCCAACACTAGGCTGGGTTCTTCGACATCTGGTGAATTATTTCAAAAATTCTTTCAACTGACGGGAATTGATGACATCAGTGCCCGATTTATCACCAAATACATAGTTAACAGTGAGATTCACGTTAACATCACCGCTCACAGGATTTACGGAGAGCGAAACGTCCACCACTGTAAAGTGTTTTTCAGGTGAAACGTTGATTTGTTCGTTGAGCTTGAACGACAAACCATTCAAAACATCTTTTGCAAGAGTATCTGTCATAAAATCTCCAAATAAAGATTTAATCGAAGCATCAGTGTTAATGAAAGCAGGATTCAATGTCAGATCAGACAAACGATCAAACAGTGGATCATTGGTAGGAAATTTGTTATAAAAGCGTGCTCGTTGTTCAACCAGTTTTTCAGCCGGATACTGACGAATACCTTCATCAGTCATTGCTTCAATCAAAGCAGCATCAGTAACATCCATTTCAGTGAAAGTCAAAAGACTAACAGCCAATTGATATTGTTGATCAGTCAGATGCAGGGTGTGTTGATTGTGCATGTTTTGGTCCTGATGATTTTAATTTTGATGGGCCTATTATACCATTCTAACAGGCCGACAACAAGTTGTTTAGGACCAATTTTCAACTTGTCGAATATAGGCAAAGAGGGGAAGACACTGCAGGGTGATATCTTTGTCGTGAACTTCTTTGATGATTTTCGAAATTCGAATCGCTTCTTTGGTTGCATATTCAACGGTGCTGTACAAACGAACAGTCACAGATTTTTCATCATTGTCAAAGCTGACAACAGAAACATCATTGAAGCTACCGCTGATCGATTGTTCTTCACCAAACCCAGACCATACGGTGAAACCTAAAACTTTGGTGTCATCTTTACGAATGAGAATATACATAAAAGAAATTCCTATTGGCCTTAAAAGTAAGAAGCCCATTATATCGCTATAACGGGCTAAAAACAAGATTTTTTTATAGATTAGTCGGCAAGTCGAAGGTAAGCAATGCTCGCTGCCACAGTGACTTCTGCCGGGGTCAGTTTGACAGATGAACCATCAGGCATAGTTACTTCATTGTTCAGTAGATAGGCAATTGTTTCAAAAGTCGGAATACGACGATTACGAACTTCTGCTGAACCCACCACAATGCGATCAGTCGCTACAAAAGTGATGGCCATGCAAGCATCACGCATGTCAGGTTCATTGAACTTGGCCGATGGGATCTCTGGAATGCTATTGACCGCTTCAAAGAGGGTTTCTAGTTCCGAATCAGTCCCACCTACCAGCACCACTTCGACTTCCGACTCTTCTGCCCATTGCTGCAGAGTTTTTTGAGCTTTTTCGGACATTTTCCCTTTGGTAGACCACAGGCGGTTCAGAACATGAAAACCTTGTGGCAGGCGATTGCTACCACCAACGTGTTTGTTAAAAATGGTATAGCGTTTGGATTGCATGAAATACTTCCTTTTTGTTAATCAATTAAGAAATAGTAACATAAAATTTAGAAAATGTCTAACAAAAAAAGGAGCCGAAGCTCCTTTTTTATAGATCATTATTACTGTCTTGCTTTAATTGCATTAACGAAACCATTAATACCAAAGACATTTTCATAATGGATATAGTTTTCAATATTGATTCGAGGCTTGCAACGTGCATCTCTAAATTTTTTGTTGAAAGCATTAGTAATTACTTTGCCAAGTTTTGGAGTTTCTTTTGGATTGAAAAAAACAATATGTTTGCGAGGCTCACGCAAAACGTGCGTCAGATTCAACTGAGAATATACTGTTTCAAGAATAGTGACTTCTTCTGGATTAAGCTTGTTTAAGCCTATGATAACAGTTTCCGATAATTCATATTCTGGTTCTTTTTTCATTTCAACGCGAAGTTCACCAAACAGGGAATTAACTTCTTCATTAATTTTATCATTTTCGATAACGATTTGATTATTTTCCTTGTCCAACAAGTTGGATAAGGTTGCCAAATCACCCATAATACGGTTGGTGATATCATGATAGGCTGTTGGCAATTGGTCATGCAAATCCCCGATAATAGCTACCAGAGTAGAAGCATTGACGAAAGGGTAATCGTCACACGAAAATCCAAGAGTTGGATAAAGAGATTTTTGCTGATCTCTCAGGGCTTCTGCCTTTTCTTCAAATTCTTGGATGGCTTTCAAAATATTGGACATTGTAGTAGATTCCTATTTATATTGAATAGGCTTATGATATCACAAATAGAGAAGTCGTGTCTATTTTTTTTTCTTAAAAATCAAGAATTATAGAATTTAAGTTTCCCATAAACATTGAAGAATCCATTAAGATAACCACGTTTAACAAAACGGTCAGCGTCAAATTCATTTTTAAAACGCATACCATAACTGCAGTTATCATGGCCGTGATAGAGAACAACCCAAGGCGTTTGCTGATAGGGTTTGTTATCATAAATATCACTATCAAAAATTGCATCTTCCTGCAAAAATTTGAAAACAGGGACATAACTTAGTCCATCTTTTGCAAGAAAACCAATATTTGAAAGATGGCAGTGAGTATGGAGCCGACCATGATCTTCCGAAGGCACTTGATTAAAGCCAATAAGGTGTTGGTTAAACCCAGAAAAAACATCAGCAGACATTCGATCAATTTTCACTTTATCCACAGGAATAAGGTCAAGAGATATATTAGAATCTGCCGCCAAAAACTCAAGGTCTACTGGTGAAATGGGTTTTGTCATAACATCATACCTGTCATTGTGAATAACACTATTTTATCATCAAAAACAAAGAAAAGTCCATAAGAAAAGGGGCCTAAGCCCCTTTATTTATACAACAATTCGATTATTGTTTCGATTGAATGACTTTAATCAATTCGCTAGTAAAGCCCAAGACAGGTTCACCTTGAACATAGTTGCTAATGAGCAATGAACTAGCAATCCCATATTCAGCGACAACTTTGTTAAATTCAGCCACAATCAACGAATGTAGCTTAGGTTTGTCTGCATAGACGAAATAGACAGAATGCTTGCGTTCTTCACGGTTCACATGGGTAAGATTGAGATTTTTGTAAACCTGTTCAAGCAGTTGAAGTTCATCATCATTCATGTATTTGATGTTGATAACAACCGCTCGATCCATTTTAGATTCTGGAAGATCGACCAAATGAGATTCCAGAACAGCTTGAAGATCGCTGACTTCAGTATCAAGAATTTCATTACGCTCTTCGATGAGTGCATTTTTGTCGTTTGTCATTTCATTGAGCAGAGAAATATCTGCAATGATACGGTCGGCAACAACAGCAAATTCTGGTGGAAGTTCACTTTTGAGATTACTGAATGCTTCGATGATATACGAAGAATCCATGTATTGACAATCATCACCATACAACCCCAAAACTGGCAGAGTTTTCTCTTGCTGCTCACGCAGTTGAGCCGCTGCAGTTTGAAAGCCAGAAATGAGTTCAATAACATTGGTCATAGCGATAATCTCATTGGGTTTTGATAGGTCTAGTATAGCAAAAATAAGTTTTTTAAGCAATAAAAAAGAGCCATTAAAGGCTCTTAATTAAAAGAAAAAGATTAGGATTTAACTCGCAGAAGATTCGCATCAGTGAGCAAATCATCATGTCTAATGATATGCTTGAAAACCACCATGTCATACTTCAGTTCGTCGGTATGAACAGCCGGATAGCCAGTGAAACACCAGATATCATCTTTGAAAAAAGCAATGCCAACACACAACCCATATTGGACTGAGTAGTAGGAATTACCACATACAGAAATGCGTTCACCTGCTGGATTGACAACTTTACCGTCAGACATAGAAAAACCTCAGAAATTGATATAAAAAGTTATTAAGACAATTAGGCAGAAATCTCTTCTACGGCCTGATTATCTTCTTGAATACGCTGCTGATCAATTTTCAACAAACGAAGCTGACCCGTTTCATCAACATGGTATTGAAAAAGATCCAGAAGAAAAGTGGATTGTTCAACTGATTTAATTTCGTTGAGTGCTGTAATCATTGCAAGGTATCCTTGTCTGTAGATGGCTTATTATACAATAAAAAAAAGGGTCCATCAACCCTTTAAATGTTTGCCATATGAAAAACAGTGAGTTCATCTTCGGTATATTGATTCAAAGGTTTTTCTAAAATTTTTTGAAAAACACTATCATAAAATTTTTTATAAGTGTAGTTTACGGCATCATCTACCTTTACCAATAAGCTAGGCACATAATGAATTGTTGAAAAAGAATTCATCGACAAAACGTCAATACGTGGAATTGCATATAATTTTTTAGAACGTTTATTGTAATAAAAAACAGGATCACAAAGAGAATATCGTAGAGGTCGAGATTGATTCAAAAGATGATCGTATTTTTCCTTAAATATGATATTTTTAGAATAAGCGTCTATAAGAACATCGTAAATAGATTTATCTGACATATTCAAAATAATATTATATGCCTTTGAATTAAACTTTTTATCCAGATAAGCCATGTTGCCATCATAAACAGTGCCAATAGAGATATAAGTTTGGCGTTCTTCATTATAAACTTCAATTTGAGTTTCCTGTTTATTAGATGTGCCAGCAACCAAAGCTCTTAATCCATTGGATTTCAAAAGTTGAACAATGACATCTTGCAAAGGTAGTGATTTAATAGAAGCGGACATAATGGTTACCTAGTATTTTTAGATACCTGAGTATATCAGGAAATAGATAAAAAGAAAACAGAAAAACCTGAAATTAATCAGGTTTTGATAGTATCAGGAAGATTACGATTGAACTAGTTGGGGAACCTCATAGAAGTTTTTCATTGGTTTGAATACAAACCATTTAGTGGTTTCATCAAACCAAAAACTGTGAGGATCAGCAAGGCAGAATTCAAAATCAAAAGGGTGCCGATTTTCATCAATTCGCTCAAAAAGCTCTTGAACGCTTTTAACACCAATGCAACCACTGATATTTTTATCATTACGGTTACGAATAATGTAAGTCGCCATCTTGAGACTATCCTTATCGTGTCACGTTAAGAATATAACGAATATATTCATAAAGATCATGATCAAGTGAAATGAGTTTATCAATATCTACAAGAATTCGCTCAATGGCTGCTGCCAAATCGTCTTTTTCGAGGTCTTTGCGGGCCATCACAAAGCAAGTGTAATCATCAAACTTAGGATCAGCCAATTCGCGTTGAAGAGCAAGCGTGAATTCTTTGAGCAAGCCAACAGCCGGTTCAAGGGTGTAGGAATCATCATCCTTAAAAGTCAACCAGACTTGGCGATCTTCAAACCAATGAGCAGAATCGCCCACTTTGGAATACTCGAACAGCGTAGGCTCAGATTCTACATCCAGTTTTTCAAACAGAGCCTGTTCTGTATCAGCAATGACAACACCAGCAACAACTTGATCTTTGCGAGTGCGAAAAACATAGGTGGTCATAACAGAACCTCATTGAATTAATAGGGCTATTCTAAACGAATAACCTTTATAAGTCAATTTAAAACAAGGGTTTAAAGGAATTTAACCTGACCGTCAGAAGTTTTATAACGACCAAGACGGGACTCAAATCCAGAAATGAACTTAGTATTTTCCCGATGGCTGTAATTGGATTTCAATGATTCTTCAAAGATGCTTACCAATGGTTTTTTATTGGCATACATTTTGATCATAGCGGCAATCACTTCTGCATCAGCCAAATAATCAGCATCAAGGCTGAAATAAACCGCTGCCCCAAAGTGACCATCAAAATTAACCTCATCTGCGTGAGTGACCCCAGACAAGATCGAGAGCAGATCGCATTTACTATCAGCGTAAAAGTCACGATTAAAGCGAGCTTCTAACACCTCAAACTGTTTTTGGGTGAGTTCAACAGAGTAATGAACACGAGTTACTACAGCTAAATTTTTCATAAGATCACCTATTGAGATGACTTATTATACAATAAATCTAAATTATAGGCAATAAAAAAGCCACTCGGAAGTGGCTTAATGTTGAAAATATTATTATTTTAACGTATCAAGGTAAGCTTGTCGATTGACAAATTCAACCACCACGTAACCAGAATCAACGATATTGGCTTTTCGTTCAGCATAATCATCAATACCATGAACATCCTTGATATGGCTCATTCCCAAACTGTGTTGCTGATGTTCATCCATTTTTCTGCCACGGCTGGAATGGCCAAAGCTTTTTTGACAGATCTTGCAAGACTTATCCTGATAGATACGCTCAAAATGTGGCCCCATTCGATTTTGTTTCGAGCGAAGACGATTCAGCAATTCCCAACCACTTTCTGCTGCACCATTTTCAACAGAACTGTAGTCCATCAAGTGTAAAGCTGTTTCAAGCTCATCCAAAACAGCCGACATTTCAGAGTTCGTCCAAGTTTCTTTTTCTTGAACTTCTTGTTGAGTGACTTCAGACATAACAGTATTTCCATTAGTTTTGATGATTCATTATACCACACATCAAGAGAACCAAAAAGGATTTATTTAATTCACAATTAAATCAACAGAAATAAAAAAAGCCCCGTAAGGAGCTTTTTAAAAGTGTCCAAACTATGACAGATCAGACACTTCAACTTCGAGAGCAGGTTGCAGAGATGACAATTGTGTTTTCAAGAGTTCAATTTCAGCCAGCAAACCATCAACCACATCAATCGAGTAAGTAGGCTGAACGTTTCGAGGGTCGCTGTATTCATGGCAGGTGCCAGTTACACGACCAAAATCCCGCTGAGTATAACGGTGAATACCCGATTCATCTTCAAAGGTTTCGTAAGAAGTGCCTTCATTATGCACTTTCACAAAACGAATCAAGCTTCCACCTTGAGTCCTGTAAAAATTGCCCAATACAAAAGGAACAGGCTTGATGTTGTGGTGGGATTTATTCACATCGATCATAATAGAAATCTCTCTGAGTTGGTAATAAATTATACCACTAACAAGGTTGGATACTCAATGGTTTTGTATAAAAAAGATCTTTTTAATGAAATGAAAAATGCCCCGAAGGGCATTTTCGAACACTTACTGACGGTCCTTGAAGGTCAGGTATTGACCAAGATAGCTGTAAATTTTTTCCTTGGCAATCGGATTTTGTGAATGCACAAAGAAATTGAAATCTTTGGGCAAGAAATCTGGATTGTCCATGTCTTGTTCAACCAGCCACTTCGCTAAATCAACCCCTTCCAGTTCACGCATGAGGTCATTATCGAACGAAATGAAGTTGGGGCAACCATGACGCTGAATATAGTCCTGAGCACCCTCTACCGTTGCAAATTTGATGATTTCAGTGTCAGGAGCATAAGCGATCTTCTCGATCTCCTGAGCACCAATCAGCGGGTAGTAGTAACGTGGATGGCGAATCTTGTCAGGATGAAAGGCATCATCATCCAAGAACAAGAAGACTTTTTTCTTATCGGTCATGATATTTTCCTAAAATGTTTGTTTTGGTGAAGTCTGATTATAGCAAGATAGCCATTGTTTTACAAGCCCATCAAGCCGATGCTGGGTATTGTGCTTCTTCAACATGAAGTTGAGCACACCAGATAGCAAAGCCTTCGTCGTAGCTTGCCAACAAGCCGTTGAGAAGTTTATGATCCATTTCACTTTGCGGCGTTAAACTCAGGACTTCTTCTTTCATCAAGCCATAAGCAGAACTCAGCAACTCAAATTCAGCTTTCGAGACTGAAAAAGAAGTCTCTCCTTTTTGAAATTTGATAGACAGTCCTGAAATCAGGGACATATCTGCAGAAAATTTACCTGCAGTAATTCGGTTTTTGAAAAAGTCGTTCTGCAACTCTTGCGTCACAAAATTGAACATTTTGAGAAAAAGCCACAAGCTAGGGTTTGATTTCTGAGGGATATCCATCGTCGTGCTCCTATAAAGTATGACAATTATAACATAATAAATATTTTTAAACAACAAAAAAGCCCGCCGAAGCGAGCTTTTACAAGCAATAATGAATCAGTCGGCAATATGTGTAGAGAGAGCCAATTCGTAATCATCATCCAAATCATCATCTTGAACAATGTCATTGAATGCCAGTTTACGATATTTATGAGTCAGTTCTGTTTTACCAACAAAAGTACAATTCCAGTAAGGATTGCGAGTGATAATATCCATAAAACTTTTCTTTTGTGGTTTCTCAAATGTTTCAATGATAGGTTTGATATAAAATTTCACGTTATCTTCACCAACAATGATAAAGGGAATATCAAACAGCTTTTTCCCATCATGGCAAACATCAAATGAAACAATATCGTCTACTTGAAAAGTATCAGATTCAATGATTTCATAGAAGCCAGCATAGGGATTGCTTGAATTTTCAATCAAAGTCCGCAAATCAGAAATATAGAAATTTGCATCTGGAACTAACATGTGGCTTATACCCAAACAGCCAATTTTATAATTATCACTAATAACATAATCTTTTTCAGTAATGGTATAACAAGCTGAATAGCCATTTTTTACTATATCGGAATAATCAAAAGGCATATAGAAAATAGCATCCATATTACCCATACGGCTATAGGAATCAAGAATCAAACGAACATTAGCAATATTCAGTTGGGTCATTTCGACAATACCATGTGATGAGAGATATCTTGATTATACAAAAAACAGACTACAACTGCAATCTGTTTAGTTGAAATCAACTTCTTTACATTGATAGACTTTTTTGACACGGGTGACAGATTCTTTCGTTGGGTTAAAAGAGCCTTGGTACCAGCGAGATTCAGCCGAAATTTGACGGCCTTCAACAGCTTCTTCTTTGGGCACAATAACATCAGAACAAGATTCACCGATACTATCACGAAGGTGTGACATAGGATTCAGCGAGAAACGTTCAATTTTGTTACAAACTTGAACTTTACAAATTTCACCTGCTTTTACTTGAACAGAAAAAGCCAGAGCAAACAGAGTGATCGACCAGAGAACTTTTTTCAAAATAAACCCCTTTTAAGAGTCAGGGCCGAGATAAGAATCAGGACGAAGAACAGGTTTAGCCCCGTCTGGATTAATTTTTTCAAATTCAACCCATAGATCATAGTCAACTTTTGGAGCATAAAAACGGCGATCTGGATAAGGAATGAAAACCATCATATAGCGGCCATCCGTCATCAGCCCCATAAAAGGATCATCAATTTGAACCGAATCCTTATTGACAAAAGCTGGCAATAATTGACGTGCCACTGCCAACAAAACAGCATTATACTGGAAAGGATCAACAGATACCAGATTTTCTTGTGAGTAAGCGTCATCAATATTGTGCATAAATAACCTCTTTCGATTGAAAGGATTATAGCAAAAAGCTAAATTATTCGCAACAAAAAAAGGGGTAGAAGCCCCTAAAATTAAACAGTATTTTTACTGTGTAACTTTAAATATTTAATGGCACTTTGCAAAAGATTGATGTCATCTTTAAACTTGCCAATAGCAGTATTACAAAGAACGCACAACAAACCACGAACTTCACCAGTAGCATGACAGTGATCGACATGTAATTTCTTTGTTTTTTTATTGCATATATCACAAGTTGAATTTCTTGAAAGAATCATTTCATCAACTTGCTCAATAGACAACCCATATTGTTTTTGAAAATGATGTTTACGGGATTTGTTTTTAACGTATTGGTTATACTTGGGGCACGTTTCGTAACGTTCTTTTTCTTTTAATGCTCGACATTCTTTACATTGATTACGATACGAAGTACCACGCTTCTCGAAAGAAGTTAGTGGCTTTTCATGATTGCAGAGAACACATATCTTATTCATAACGTTTAAAACAAGTGAACGTTTGTATTTCGGAAGTTCAGAAATTCATTACGGTTTTTGAATTCTTTTTCTATTACCTCTGGAAATTTAACATGTTTCCGGCGTTCTTTACCCTGAATACCATGAGCTTCGGACAAGTGTTTCATCACAGCCCCTTGCTGTCCAGACTTGCACAGAGCCTTTCCACTGGCAGAGTGCGAGAACTCTTGACCACAAACAACACAACCGAAAACAGTTGTAATATTGGCCACGAAAGGCGTCAGTTCCATTTTCTTGTCATGAAGGCGAGTCAGCAAGGCTTGTGCCATTTTACCGCCACCATTTTGAGCATAGTATGGAGACATCATTTCCAATGCAACTTCCAATTCGCTCATGAGATCTGAAACGTCTTGGTCATTGTAGATGCGGTCATTCTGAATAGTCATGGTAGACACCATTTGTTTAACATAGGGGTATTATATCAATATCCATCATTAAAATCAATAATTCTTTATTTTAAAAACAAAAAAAGCCCATGAAGGGCCTTTTTAATAAAGCGAAAATTTGATCAGGCTGAGGGCTTCCATACAGGTATTTCACGCTCAACAACGTAAAACGCCCCTTTCAAACCACCATCCGCTTCCCAGTCTTTGATCCATTGCTCCGCTTCTTGTTGAGTCATCCCCGAACGATGAACCTTACCAGTCAGTTTATCGTTACGATGAGCAACACCATATTCAATAGCCATAATAATAGATTCCTAGTTAGTGTAATGTGAATGAAATGTTAAGAGTAAGTATCTTCTGCCAGATCCCAGTCACTTACTTGACGGCTGACGATGCAGAATTCAGTTGGGCTACCTCGACTAGCAAGATGATCACCAATCCAATCTTCAGCTTGTTCTTTCGTCATGTTAGTGCAAATAAGTCCAGAAGGATCAGCTAGATTACGGGTGTTTCGAGCAATGCCATATTCAGTCATGAATTTACCTATAAGGCTGTGAATATTGGCAGTAGTATAACAAAAAAACGAAAGATGGTCAACAAAAAAGGGCCGAAGCCCTTAATCAATAGCGTATATTCGAATCAAACATACGTTCTAAACGATTTTTAGCAACTTTCAATTTAGCTAGTCGCTGTTCTTGCAACTCAACCATTTCATAAAATTCAACACGCTCAATAAACTTAAATTTACCTAGCGTACTTACGGCCATCTTTTGACCATCTGGAGTTTTTACAATGTATGCAATGGCATCAACCTTAAATACATCAGGATCAAGAGCAATAGCCTCTAAGATAGTGTAATTTACACCATTCACATGAACAACATGATTAACGAGACTGATCAAATACAGTTCATTTAATCTTCGTGTAAATTTACTGGAAAAGTCATGGCCCAACATTTCAATTTGAGCAGGTGTATAAGGTTTCTTAGTGTTAATAACTTGATTCATGGCTACCAAAACATAGTCACGCCAAGTTGTAATATCATTATAAGTTTTAAAATCCATAACATTCGTATTATAGACCAGCTTGCCATCAACAGATATATCTTTGAACTTTAAATCTATTGGAGTAATCATAACATTTATCATGGAAAATATACCTTTAAATAATAAAAGTATACTACAAGATTAAAATAAAAACAATAAAAAAGAGGCCGAAGCCCCTTTGGTCTACAATTTTTTGTTAAAGTTGCAACAGTGTTTTGATGCCTTCTTGGATTTCTTTACGGCCTTGTTCACGACCATGCTCAAACATGACTAGCAGAGCTGTTTGCATGATAGAAACTTCATCACAAGCGATGGCCGAAAAATCGAAAGTGTGTCCATTGAAGCTAACCCGAGAATCTTCATGTTCAATTTCGAAACCCAAGCGTTCCAACAGTTCGCATTTTTTGTTGATAGCTTCATGATTTCTACGCATAATAAGATACCTATTAAATGGTGTTGACTAATTATAGCAAAAAAGGTAATATTTGTAAAGCTATATGTTAAGGTTTGGTTTTGGAAAGTTTGTAATATGCACTAGTGAGATACCAGCCAAGAGCACGAATTGCCCCATCAGCACCAACATCGGGATGTTTAACATCAAAAACATCATCAATGAGATAACCAACATCATATCGACCATCAAGATACTTTCTGACTTGTACAATCTTGTCTTGATCTTCGATTTCGGTAACAACTTCAAAAGTCATGTGGCACCTATGATAAAAGGAATGATGCAATAATATCATATAACAAATGACGAATCAAGATTTAAAAAATTACTATAGGTCTAAACAATGGAAACAGAAAAAGGCCACCGAAGTGACCTTAGCAATAACAATTTGATTAGAAATTAATTAACTGTAACGGATTTTCAGTTGTTCCATTTCTTTGTTAAAAGAGTGGCGAACAACATGTGGCATATTTTTTGTGTCTTCGTTGAAAATATGATTCAATTCTTTCTGCAGACCTGCCAATTCGTTATTCAGCACAGCAACTTCTTTACGAACTTTTTCAAGATTGCCATCATTTTTACGCTGCAAGTCATAAAAATGGTTCGTTTTGGTTCTCAACGATTCACGCACAACATCAATTTTCGATTTAAGCCCATTTGCCTTTTCAACATATGGAGCTTTGAATTGACGAACAGCCGCACTGTCAAGTTTAGAGCTTCGAAGAATGTTAAAAATGCTAACAAAGCGATCAGCAGTTGGCGATTCAAGGAAAGATTTAAGTAAAACTTTCATGGCGGTTACATCAAATTCAGCAGAATAATCGACCTGATTACGATAACTGCAACCAGCCCGAACTACTGGGTTTTCTCGGTTAGTGTAGCTGAAAGAAAGAGCGATAGTATTCACAAAACGTTTCCGACTTCCAAGATCATGGTAGATGCCACCAAAGCCCAAAATAACCACATAGTCAAAGGTCACAGGGTTTGAGTGGTAAGAATCACGACCTACAAAGGTATAACCACCTTTCTTCCCATTCAACTCAACACAAGTGAACCCTTGCAGAGTCTTAAACTGAGTCAACAATGGTTTCATCATTTGCATTGGAGTGGTGTTTTTCATGATAACCTACCCTGTATTGGATAAGGCTATTATACCAAACTGAGAGCGGAAAAGAAACTTATTTTTATGAAAACGAAAAAGGGACCGAAGCCCCTATACATGTATTTATTTTCGGTTATTAATTAACCATAACCAAATCATAGTCGGAGCAATCGAGTTCATTCCAGTAACCATTTTCATAATAACAGAATGGAAGTGGTTGGCCTTCGATTTGAATACGAACTTTCAACAGTGGATTGTTCTCGTCTTGATGATCAAGTGAGAGCACTTCAAACGGCTTACCACAACGAAGACGAAACTCTGCACCAGCCCGAGCTTCGGACAAACTGAAATCACGAAGAATACGTTGTTCAATCGGAATAAGAACAGCAGGTTTACGTTCAAACAATGCGGTCAAGAGTGCCGAAATCTGTTTCATAAGTCACCGAAGGTCTTTGTATATGGTAAGATTATAGCAAAAAATGCTCACAGGAGCAACCTAAATATCACACATTCAAGTATCAAAAGATGATATATTATCTCCTAAAAATATTAAAGAACAACATCAGGGGCTGATAGTAGTTTTGTTGCTACTGCTTTCATAACTTCACTAACTTCATATTCTAGAATAGCTGAACAACATTGCTTAACCTTTAACTCAGTCTCCCTATTATCGATCTCAATACCAACAAATAATGCCGCAAAATCTTCAGGCTGCATCAAAATTGATTTTGATTGAACTTGTAGCCGAATCATAGGGGCACAATATGAATTGGCATCAGGAATATATGAAAAATCGCCCACAATACGTTCTACGAAGGTCGCAAGTCGAGGATTGTTTTCTTTTTTGACCATCTGAATAAGATGCATCAAATTCAAGCCCAGATAGTGCCTTCTGGTATGAAAATGAAAGACAGTATCACGATACCGTTTAGTCTCTGGACGGCCTAAGCCCATATCCGCAATGATTTCACGGATCAATTGTTGCCTTACATCTTTATGTGATCGTTTAAGCTGAGTCTTTTCCCGGCGATTACGATAAGCTGCAATGAACATTTTGTGCATATCAAACTCCATATTTCGCCAAGTATACAATATTAATAACTAAAAGTCATTAGTTAATTGTATAGTAGCGTCAAAAGAAACAAACCCAATTATGCTCACAATACTTATTGTGGTTTATGCAGCAAACCTAATTTCCAATGTTTGCGACACACCGAACGGTATTTGCTTTCAGCACCGACTTCAACAGACCCGCCATCGCGGATAACTTCACCTGTATCAGCATTGAATTTCAGGTTCATACGGGCTTTGCTACCACACCAGCAGACCTGATCCAGACTTTCAATTTCATCCGCCAACTCAACCAATCGTTTAGAGGCTGGGAACAGTTCACCTTTAAAGTTGGTTTTCAGGCCATAGCAGATGACAGGAATATCGAGAACATCAACTACATCCGAAAGCTGAGTGATTTGCTCTAGGGTATAGAACTGAGATTCATCACACAGCACACATGCAATGTCTTTGCCTTCTTCCACTTTCTTGGCAACTACACCAAACAAGTTTACGGATTCATTGATAGAGATGCTTGGAGCCTTGATACTAGCCCCTGCAATACGAGAAGCAATTACATCTTCACCAAAGCGATTATCGATTTTGTGTGAAAACAGGACGGTTTCTCGACCTTCTGTGACATAGTTATGATTAACCTGCAGCAAGGCAAGGCTTTTACCTGAATTCATCACTGCATAACGGAAATAAAGCTTAGCCATGACAAAATCTTCCTAATTCGTTTCGATAGGCTGATTATACACCATATCAAAAGAAAAAAGAAGATATTTTAGGAAATCGCTGCTAAAAAGATTAAATAGCAGCCTTGAAATCACCCACGAAAATTAGTATTTTTGTAGCAATAAAACTGAAATTTCGACAACTCTCGAATTTCTTCATTCTTTTCAGCAATGGTTTCTCGCAGACGTTTAATTTCAGATAACCAGCGAGCGTTGTCAGCTTCAACATATTGAAGACGAATACGGTCATCTTCAAGTGACTTGATATAAGCAGGTGTTTTAATGTGTGGAACTTCTTTGCTCATGATAAAAGTTTCCTTATTAATTCGATGGGTTCTGATGATTTTCACAACTTTTCAAAGAAAGTGAATTAAAGTAAGGATAACGACCTTCTTTATCACCATAGCCTTCGCAAGCAATGTCACACAGAAAGAATTTGGCGACACACCCACAATCAAGGGCGACAATGCGATAGTAATTCATCGTAGAATCACACACTCGCCCCTTTGCCAGATAATGCACACTGTTTTCATCAATGACCTGAACTTTGTCAAGAAGATGTGGATAGCTCATTATGGCTGACCTTATGAATGGTTGATAGGCAGTATTTTACCAAAAGTAGAAAATAAAAACAACAATTTTATAAAAAATAACAACAAAAAACCCCTATTAGGAGGGGTTTTTCAATCTTAATTTAATTAGTCATATAAGTTAAGAGACTTACTGCATCGGTAGCTCACCTCTGGCACTGGTTATAAGGGGTTTAAAGGTTATTCGGCAATCATCAATTATACTAAATTCAATAATAAGATTAAATTAGGTATTAATGCTGCATTATTGGCTCACCTCTGGCACTTACATTAGATTATCTTAACGGTTGATGTTGTTTTAATTTGGTGCCCGAGGCCGGACTCGAACCGGCACTCCGATTAAGAAAAGGGATTTTAAGTCCCCCGCGTCTACCAATTTCACCACTCGGGCTTTAAATCTTGCTTCGTTTCAATGATGCTATTCTAGCAATTTCTGGTGTGTGAGGCAAGCATTTTTTTTAAGTATTTTAGAGAAAAAACAATAAAAGAACGGTTAGCAGAATCGATCTTCCATGAGATAATCCAATTTACTGGCATAAGGATGGTCAAAGTGAGATTCAGGAATCCCCAGAATGGCCATTTTATGGTCAAATTCAAAAATGTAACCCTTATTCACCAATGCTTCTTTAATATCGGATGGCTTCAGATGTTGAGGGATCTGAGGATTTGTCTTTTTATCTAAGAAAAAATACACATATCGAAAATACATCGAAGGAACATAATAAAGAGCCTGACAAATATCAGCATACAAATTAGTAGGAGAATAAATAAAACTTTTAATGTCGGGATTCTTCCACATGTCAGAAAAAATGAAGAAATCAGTTTTTGGAATATTATCAACTTCTTCTAAAAAATCAGCAATTGCAGTTGGGTGAGCAGTGTAATTAGGTTTCATGTTCAGCATGGATAATCTCCAGATAAATTTTTGCTTAAGCTATGATAGCATACACAGAAGATAACCACAAACAAAAATAAATCAATATACAGCAAAAACCCCTACAAGTAGGGGTTTTCTAATCTCTATTAATTAGTCATCTATAAGTTTATTACTTACTTCATGGCTAGTTCACCTCGGGCACTTAAGTTAAGATTTAAAGTTATTCGGCAATCATCAATTATACTAAATTCAATAATAAGATTAAATTAGGTGTTAATGCTGCATTATTGGCTCACCTCTGGCACTTACATTATATTATGTTAGCGGTTAATGGTATTTAATTTGGTGCCCGGTGCCAGACTCGAACTGGCACGACTTTCGCCGGAAGATTTTAAGTCTTCTGTGTCTACCGATTTCACCAACCGGGCTTTAATTGCTTGTTTCGTTTCAATGAGGCTATTCTAGCAAGGTTTAGGCGATGAATCAATCATTTATTTTCAAAAAAATGAAAAAAAATGCTGAAGGAATAATGTATGAGTCATAACTATGTGTGAAAATGCAGACAAATAAAAAGCCCGCTTTTGACGGGCTTTATGAATTTATTAAAAGAGATTTTTAGAGTGTAACAAGAGCTTCGTAAAGTTCTTTCAGATTGACCGCCACATAATTGTAGTCACAGGAATTACCATAGCAATCAGTAGATTCGCTAGCAGACCCATGACGATAAAGTGTTTCGATGTAAGCCGAATACTGAACAAACGACAGATGTTCTCGGCCAACCGCAATCAGAATTTTGCAAATCAGTGGAGTGACCGAAACAGGTTTTGCATCAGATGTAAAACGTTCGTGAGTGGCTTCTGGATGCCATGAACCTCCACGAACACCACCAACTTCCCAGTTGACGCCTACAAACAGGTCATCGAGTGGGTGAATGTGTTTGTTGACAGTTGGACGTTTAGCACCCTCTTTTGGTTTCTTATTGGCTGCCTTCAAGTCATAACGCTTGGAATACTCCATGGCTGCGAAATCTTCACCTTTGTAGATCTGAGCAACCGATGCAACGATATTCAAAAAACCATCAAAAGTTTCTGGAAATTGATTAGCGTTCATTAGCGTATCCTGTATTTAATTGTGCTGTATAATGAATTTGGCCCATGCGGCAGGACTCGAACCTGCGACCATCCGCTTAGAAGGCGGATGCTCTATCCAACTGAGCTACGCACGGATGTTTGTGTTAAACGTCTTGATGACGATTGCGGCGTTTATCACGGAACTGACGGTCTTTCTTGGCAAAGCTGCGATCTTCTTTATCACGGCCTTTGGAAGAGAACTTTTCGGTCATGTCGCGGTGAGAACCTTGCATTTCGTTTTTCCTTGTATGTTTCGTTTTGATGGGTTCATTATAGGGAAATTGGTGCTGCCTGTAAAGCATTATTTTCGTTTTTTTTAATTATTTTTGAAAAAAATAATCTCTAATTGGTTGATTTTTAAGCAATAAATGAAAAAGGGCCATCAGGCCCTTATTTCAATCGTCATCATCAGTAGGAGAATCATAACACTCATGGTAATCAACATAATAAGTGAACAATTCTTCCAATGTATTAAAGTCTTTACGGAAACGACCGTCACGCAAAGAGAAGGTTCCATTTGGGTGGGCAAAAATGGTATAGTCTTGGCAGAAAACTTTGAATTTGCGGTTGCCTTCTTCATCCATTGGTTTGAGCATTGTTACCAGTTTTTTGACCGATGAAATGGACTGCTGGTTGCGTTCTGTGTCAAATTTGAAAATTACCACATCAGCCGCACGTTGCTGGCTAAAAGGGCAATAACCAGAAGAATGAAGCCCCATAGACTCAATGAGTTGTTGAGCTGCTTTATAGCGAACGTTATCTGTACCATAACCAAGCTCGGTCATGACAAAATCAAAGCGTTCTTGTTCAGTTTGCTCACTTTTCAGGGTTTCAACAGTGATAGCTTCCGTGATAACCGACATTTCGTTAGAGATAGCAGTTGCTTGTTCTTGAAGCGGCCTGATTTGATCATAGATCGATGAACGCTGGGCTTTGAGAGCTTCAAGTTGAGCAGTCAAATTTGCAAGAGAAGTCATAAGATTGCCTCGTTAAATTTGAATAGATTATACATCAAATAGGAAAGGTGACGCAACAAGATAAATAAGGTTTTTTAAGGAACCCCGTTCAAAAAGTCTTTAATACGAGACTCCGCATCAGCCCTATAAAGATATCCATTCCGGCAAGAACCTCTTGGCCAATGAGTAAGATAAGTGTTGCATGGACGCCACCAGAACAACCATTTGTATTCACAAATGTAAACTTGTCGCCCATCATCCCGAATGGCATCTCGAATGCGTGTTTTCATTTAAACTCCAAAAAAGATTATCAAAAATGCTCATGCCATGAAGAGAATGATTGTCAATAAAATTAACAGGACCATTAAAGTTAGAGTCATTTTGAAGGTTCTTCTATGGTTTGATTGATGTTGCTAGTATAGCAAAAGAAGGTGTATTAGACAATTATTTTGTAAGAAAAGAAAAAAGCTCATCAGCCAAAAACAATGATGGCATAAATGAGCTTAATCAGCAAATTTTAAATGCGAAGCTACCAATCAATTGGCAACAATTTCACTTTCATCAACAAAGTGAAAAATACCTGATTTTGGATAAAAGGCGTATTTCCAAAGGTCACTATGGGAGTTTCCACCATCAAAGACGATAAGTTCATAAGAAGAGTGAGTGTCAATCAGATTAACAATGTCATCGTAATTGACAGGTTCCATACTAAGGTTTGCACCCACTCGTTTAATGACATAGACATTACCCACAGAATCATCAGACAGCATGGAATTGATAGCAACCCCAAGACGATTCTTGTAATCTTCTGAATAAATCAGTTGGTTGGACATATATGCATCCTCATATAATGATAAAAATAGAGTTTTATTATAACGAATGTGTAGATAAAAATCAAATTATTTTAGACAATAAAAAACCACCCGAAGGTGGTTTAGTGTTTGGTAGCTGTTGATGGGGTCGAACCACCAAGTTAGGACTATTTCACAAGCCTCGGAGTACGTGCAATCTCTTCTGACTTGTTATTTCATCTTCACTCCGCCTCCACATCCACGACTCTCGGTGTCTGCACGTTTGACACTTCCAGCCGATCCAGTTTAGCAACAGCCATAAAACTTAAATTTGGTGCCCAAGGTCGGACTCGAACCGACACGTCTTTCGACAGAGGATTTTGAATCCACCGCGTCTACCAATTTCACCACATGGGCTTATTTAGTGGCTAGCCCGCGTCACCGCCTCCACCCGTAGACTTTATCATCTACCCTTTATGCGTTGCAGTATATCAAAGTTGGTGTATCTGTGCAAGCCTTTTTTGCCAACTTTTTAAAACTTTTTATTGCTCAACTACATAACTGTTTGCTGCGTTATTGAAATCATATTCTACTGCAAAATCATGAATAAATCAATTGTTTTTTGAAGATTTACCCTTCATCCCGATCTTGGCAAGCCGATTTATAGCCACGATTCCAGCTATACTGCAACATAATGTTAACAGCTTCTAACTGTTCAGGCGTAAAACCTACGGTAGACGGACCAGTTTTGTTTTCAGGATCTGCTGCGTTTTCCATAATTTCACGAACATCATCATGAATATAGCCAGCCATGGTAAACCTCATACATTGAGTCTAGATAGTTATGTTAACAAATTTCTAATTTGAAAACAAGTAAAAATTCAGATTTTTTGAGTAGTATCCACATAATCTAAGTAGGCATTGACTTTATTTTCAACATCACCTTTGCTTTGCGTAAAGTCTTGGTGGTGTTCATCCCGCTGCAGATAGCCTTTCGGGAATGTCATCGTCACGTTCATCCCCAAAACCTCACCAGCGATGCCACCAGCCCAATCAGCACCTGTTTGACCACCTGAAATGAGATTAGTAATAGGCCAAAACTCATGAACCTTAGAGATAACGAGATAAACCCATTGGTTCAAAGAAGCTTGTGATTCGTTCACAAGCGATGCTTCATCCAATACTTTGAATTTGTCTGGACGATTATCCTTGGCCCATTCACCTGACAAAGAATAGATACCGTTTCCGGCCACGTTTAAGGTCGAAACATTGTGTTTTTTACAAGCCGCATAGAGCATGCGAGCGGCGACAAGCGGGTCAGTGCTTAAATGGATAGCAACATAACGTTCACCTGCTTCACGTTTCGTCAAGCGTTCACCGGCTGAGGAAAAGTCTTCTGCGATAGCGACGGTAAGGTCTGCTGTACGAGCATTGTGTACAGTTCTTGGTTTGTACTGTGCAGATACATGTTCGATAAGCTGCATAAGGACTCTCCTTTTATGAGTCTCAATTATAGCATAAATCATTGAAATAGGAAATAAAAAAGCCGTCTAATGACGGCCTTTTTTGATTTCTGTTCACTTACCCGATGGTAGTGTGACGCAGAGCCTTTTCAGTGAACACCTGTGGAGCTGGGGTTTTGCCCGAGCGAACATCTGGAACGCCTTGGACAAGAATTTCACGGCCACGCTCACCGGGATAAGAAGCCATAACGCGACCAGTGTAGCCGGAAGAACGCGAAGTTACGAGGTCATGAGCACCGAATTTCTGAGTCATTGCATGTTTCCTTCTATGGTTTGGTTGATGTGGCTAGTATAACAAAGTAAGAATCGAAGAACAAGCTATTTTTAAGTTTTTTAGAAAGGCCCGAAAGGACTTTTCTGAGTGCCTTGAAGCTCACGGCGTGGTTCAGGAGCCTCATATTCCAAGGCCGCTTCCAGACATTCACGGGGAGTGCCGCATTTGATATTGCGAACACAACGGCCACCAGTACCTTCGCTGGCATCACCAACGTATTCATCAACACCAGTGTAGCCATTACGTCCGTTAGCAGCAAGGTAATAACCCGTGCCAATTAGCCCTTTGTTAATGTCTTTCAGATCAGCATAGAGCGATTTGCGAGTATAGCGAGAACGAGACATAGTAAAACCTCATTGATTGGGTAGATTTATTATAGCAAAAACAGCTTTTGAAAACAACGTTTAAGCGTCAATTCCAAGGCTATTCATAATAAATTTCTCTTGGTCTTTCAAGAACTGACGTTGTGGGAAGGGGCGACTAATAGCCGAACGGCCACCCGCTTTAATATGCTCCAATCGAGCTTGCAAACGCTCAATTTGTGCTTCCAGTGAAGCAATTTCTTTATCATCATCTGCCTGAGCCTTATCGAAAGACTCTGCAATTTTTTTCTTGACGAAAGCAACAATTCGGTCATGGTCATGGACAAAATGATAAAGGGTATTATCAATGCTATAAGTGTAATCGCGGCAACTACCATCTTTTTGATTGAAAATATGACGATCATTCAGACTGTTATAGGTCATGCGTTGATTTACATCATACGCAGTCACTGAAAAGTGGTCTGCAGTTGCACTGGTTACAGTTTTGATAAAACTGTTTTTAAACTGTTCAAAGTGAATCGAGTTATCCCACAAAGACAATTCTGACAAGTTGATAACCTTATCACCAACATTGTATTTGAAGTTAGACATGATTCACTTTCCTATTTATTTAGATCTGATTATACCCTGCTTATAAATCAAAAGCAAGGTTTTACAGAACACCTTGCTCTTTCAGTTGGGCTTCAATAGAAGCATAAGCATAGTCAATTTGCTGATCCATGTCGTCACCATACAGAGCATCACGCTCAATCCGATCAACATCTAGATTATCCAGCAATTCATCCAATGCAGTATCAGAACGTTTAGCTTGACCGTTTCGTGCCAATACAGCCGCTACATCATCAATGGTAACACCGAAAGCCATACCCATAGTAAAGTCTCCTAATCAATGTGTTAAGTATAACTAACTCAACCGTAATTGTCTAGAAAAAATTCATTTTGATCGACGGTAATTTTTACCATAAGGACGTTCAAATTTCTGGTAATAGAGACGATTATCCGGCTTCAATGGCGTTCCTTCAACATAATCGACAAAACCCAAATGATCGATAACGAAATCACCTTCCTGAACAGGCATATTAGAAAAGATAGTAATCAATCGGCCTAGGCCAAGACGACTAGTTCCACCACCCAAGATGATAATATCTTTACTATACATACCAACTCCAAATAAAAATAACAGAAATGAATTATAGTTCAAATTTGGAAATATTTCAATAAAAAGAAAACCCCTAATGAGTTCAATCAAAAGGGGTTTCTAAATAGAGATGATTAGGAGTCTGAACCACGAGTTGAATCATAAAACATATGGGCACCAATTGAAGCCACATGAGTCATGTTCTTAGCCCAACTTGGAGCCTCAATCGCAGCATTAAAGAAGTGGTCAGCACCTTTGGCATAATCGGGATATTTGTTGTCCAGTAAGCCCTGAGCAATCACTTTTAGATGGTCATTTTTGATTTTTTTAGATTTGCCATTGAGTGCATCGCAAACATACGAGAACTGGCAAATGGTCTTGTTTTTAACTGTCCGTTTTTTATCTACAACGGCAAAGATGGTATCGTTGGCCCGAGCAGTGCGGTTAAGAACAACTTGACCAACGGCAATGATGCCTTCTTTGGTTTCGCCCCGAGCCTCAAAATAGAGGACTTCTGCAAGCTTCAAGCATTCATCATTCGATTCACAACGGCGAACAGCTTCTTTTTCAGCAGCAAAGGCAGTAGAAGCACTAAGAGCCAGTAGAATGGTAAGGTTTTTCAAAATCATAACTTACTATCTCCTTCAAAGTGGCGAACATTATAATGCTGAAAACCTTGAAGGTCAATCAAAGATAAAGAACTAAACACTCTATAGAAATTGATTTTAATAACATTTTTATAAGTTGAAATCACCCATCTGATATAAGACGTGTTGTTTGTTCAACACGTCACAATCAAAGTGATGATTATTTAATACAACTCACTAATTTTATCAATAAGCCCAAATTTTTGCTCGTCTGAGAGTGCATCATAGTTCATAATAATGCTTTTCAATGTCGAAAATGTGGGTGAATTTTTAGTGCTCTTCAATGCAGGTGGAGCTGCAGATGGTTTTGGGCGTGCCATCGGAGCCTGTCCATCTTCACGATTTCTTTTAAATATTTCTGGCATCGGTTGTGGTTCTTTTGCACTCATAGAGAAATCTCCAATTAGTTAATATTTTTAACAAATTCATCTTTTTCACGATACATCATATGCTCTTTCAAATAAGCGGTAGCAATTTCTGCTACTTGACGTAAGGTGATAGTTTTTGCATTAAAACGGATCTGAGTATACCAATCAGAAGAGCAAGAGTGATGGCATTCAGTCATCGCTGGCTTTACAAGTTGAGCAATAGCATCAACATGGCGGGTTTGAAGACGTGGAATAACCAGACCAACATAGAATCGAACAATCTGATCAAATTCCTTGCCATAAAACTTGTTTTCATGGGTCAATACATCAGAATCAGACCAGCTTGATTGAAAATGACTGGAAACTTCATACACGTAAGCTAAACAACCATTTTCATCTATTTCTGGATAGGTTTCGGCTTCACCACAACCTTTGTATTTTGAAAAATGATGCATCGCAAAAGCCATGAATGCTTTATTGATAGTAGCCTGATTGGTGTTAAGCCAATGCTTTTTCATGATAAGAACCGAACCTGTGCGATTGAATGTCTATTATACAACAATGACTAATCACAAACAATAAAAAACCTAAATTTCTCAATTTAGGTTTTCCGCATCCTGCGATGACTAACGTTTTGCTTGGGCTTTTTCTCGTGGAGCAAAGAACATATGGTACCCGATGTAAGCTGGGATGATAAGTGGAATGCCAACAGCCGAAACAACCAGCGAAACAAGTTCATTTTTCATGATTTGAGTCCTCTTGGGTTATTTACAGTTTAACACATCAAATATCAGTTTTTCAATAACCGACTGTCAGCGAAACAGTTTTTTCAGGCTACGATTGATATTACGGTTCATATTGCGGTCCAATTCACGGAAAGCCGATTTGACTTCACGTTTTGGTAGGTTCTCATAGTAACGCACTTTCGAGCGAGCTTGACTGGTAGTGCTCTTGTAGAGTGGGGAAGAGAAATCCCAACCACGACTGCCATTGTATTTAATACGAATTGGCTCACTAGCAGCAGAAGCCAAGGTGGTGAACAGGCAAAGGATAATGGCAATAATGAATTTGTTCATGCTTAACCCCTTTTCTCTTGATGGGATAAGTATACCACTTTGATACAAGAAAAACAACGATTTTATCCAAAAAACACAATTTTAATCGGGGTATGGATAAGAGGTGTCTTTCTTTTTAACACTAAAATAGGTGTTAGCGACAGAAAAGAAGTTGCACACCAGAGCCAAAAATAACAGTGTGGTGCATGCAATATTCGCAAGACCCAGTATCATAAAGGTGTTATACCAACCTGTTTGCAATTTATGACTACGAGAAAACAAGTAAACATCACCGATTTTAGCATTAGAGTGGGTGGTTTCTTGAATTTCAATCATTTTCTTTGATTTAATTTCATCAAAGTAAAACGAAGCATAATACCGATAGCTAATACGATTCTTGTATTTATGAGGATAAGCTTTCGGATCTTTCCAAACCAGTTTAGCAGGCACTTCTGTGTTATACCATGAAAGAAAACCTAAACTCACAGGCGTCAGTGCAACAACGATGACCAACAGTGTTGAATAGACAACATTGTGGAGAAATCCAAGTTTTAGCTGATCCGTGTAAGTAGACCAAAATGAAGGTTTCATAGGGTTCAACTCCTGAAATAAGAACACCATTATATCAAAATGAGAGCACAAAAAAAAGGGCCGAAGCCCTATTTTTACAAAATAATGGTTTTAACTAAGGCATGGAACCTTATTTTTAGTCCAAAAATCTCGACTTATATCAAGACCTACATAAGAATAAGATCGAGGTTTAATATGGGTTTTGATAATCTCCGAACCAATGCCTTTCCTACGATACGCTGAGCGAACAAAACATTGGATAATTTTATTCTCTTTAAAGGCAATTGCAACAGGTTTTTCACCATCAAAAGCAAGTGATATTTCGATTTCAACTAAATCAATGTAGCCATTGATTGCTGAGTTCAAATCACAAGAAAGATTCCATCCGGGGACAAACAGACGGTTAGATTTTGCAAGCTTACAAAATTCTAGAGCTTGTTGTTTATCAACAGCAGTTTTGTAAGTGATATTCATGTAACGAATCCTAAATAAGCCTTTTTGAGTAAGGCTATTTTAGCAAGAACTACAAACAAAATCAACATTAATTGGTAACGTGAACAAGAATCTCACGACTATCAGAAACGCCATTATAATCAATTGCTGCTATTTTTATTCTGTAGTCACCCGGATCAAGGAAAAATTGACTGGTTGAACGAGTGGAAGATGATAACTCAGTATCACCATAAACACTTGTAAAGACATACTTCAGAAGAGGATCGGTTCCTGTCCAAACAATTGGATAATTACCTTTCTTGATAGTAATTTCACTAGCAGACAATCCATTTATTGTAAATGAGTTTATTTTACTAGGTTGATAAACTCTAACACGAGCATTCACATAAGGGCTTGTTTGAAACTTATTATAGCCAGTACCTACAACATTATTAACATACCAGTCACCAACAGTAGTCATAGGGATATTATAACTATTGGCATCTGGATTAGGAATAGACTTACTAAATGTATAAGGAAGATATGGATTATCAGCATCAACACCTGATAAAACAATAGACTTAATATTAGTGCCTGTCCAATTTGTATTTAGAGTTCCACCAACTGGAATAGCTATACCTCCAACATAACTTGAAAATGGGTTTGTAATGTTGAAAGCTGTAAATGTCATACTCCCACGAACAGGTACTTCAACAGTAGCTGTTTTAATGGTTTCACCATCAGGAGAGAATGCAGTTAATAAATATTTAACAACATCACCCGTAACAAGACCACCTGTATTAGAAACATAGGTGCCGGTGTTAGATAATCTTCCATCAGGCACGCTGGCATTTGAAGATAGTGAAGTTATTTCAACAGATTCAGCACCATCAACTTGCCAATTCAAAGTAATTTTATCACCTACAGAAATTCCTCTATCCGCTGATGTAAAGGATACAATTTGAACAGGCGGGAATATAACAGTCATAGGTAAAGTAGTGGTTTCTGATTTGCTTCGATTGTTCACAATAACATTAAATGGACCTGAACGATTAGGTGTAACGCTTGCCGAACCTGAATTACTAGTAAATGTTCCAGCATTTGGGATATAAATAGAAGTAAGTTTTTCATAATCCCATTCAACTAAAAAACTATCCCCATAATTTACAGTTGTTTTATTTGCGGTTACAGATCCATCTAGAGTTAAGTTTTCAGGCTCTGTGAACATAGCATCTTCAAGTGGGATATGCATAGAGTAGCCAGCTAATATATTAGGAGCTGTCATCAAAAGAGCAATTGAAAGTGGTAAATATTTTTTCATATATAAATCTCATCATTATAATAAAAATATACCACAAGAAATATATTATTAAAGACCACTGAATAAAACAAATAAAAAAGAAGTATAACTTTCTTAATTAAGTTTATAATTTAACACAACAGAGCATGTTTTTTCATGACAATCATGACCATATAAACGCTGACCATTATCAGATTCAGGATAAATAGTCATAGTTTTTAAAAAGGTATATAAATGATTATTTTTTTGATCGTTACGGTTTTTTTCTAATTTTGTGTTTTCTATTTGTTGTTTAATAAATTCATTATTGTCAAAATCTTTAAACCAGCTAAGATAGGGTGTTTTATTAAATTCAAAAATAGATTCTTTTTCTTTTGTATAAATTGAAAATGCGGATAAATGGGAGTTTTTATAAAAAATTTTAAGGTAAGTATTTTCATTGTATTTATTTATATCAAAGAGTTCACAACTATATTTATAACAATCAATCTTACTGAATAATGATTCCTGAAAAGGAACTATTTCATGATAGTTTAAAATAATCATATCTTTATCTGACGTGGAATAAGTCAAATGATCAGATAATATAGCAATATTGAGCAGTGATGGATTTATTCTTGTTTTAGTAGCCGAACCATAGGCAAGAAGAGCTAGCACAGTAATTAAAAGAACTATCGCTAACTGCATGCAAAAATCAAGTGCAGAAACACTGCCAGTAATTCGTTTTATTTTTATTAAAGCCATAATATATCATCCTTTATTTATGAGTAATAAGTGTTGAGTTAATTGACTTATGTTTGTATTCTAAAATACTACTGCAAGTAGATTCTGGACAATAGCTATCTGTGACAATTGAACCGTCACTGTCTAATGCCTTATAAATAGAAATATTATCAAATAGTTTGGTTAAATTAACAATGATAGGATTAAGTTTAGGATTACGTTTTAACTCCTTTTTTACTAATATCTCTTGTTGTTGTGTAAATTCACTATAAGGCATTTTTGAAACCCAGTCATTATATGGAATATCAGTGAACTCAAATATAGAACTACTTATTTTTGTATAGATCTTAAAAGACTCAAAGTTTGAGTTTTTATAAGAAATAGATAAATAAGTATTAGGAGGATATTTAATTAAATCAAAAGGCTTACATATGAGTTTAGTGCAATCTAATTTCTTAAAGAGATCTTGTTGAAAGGGTACGATTTCATTGTATTTTAAAGTAATTGAATCTTTATCCGAATGCACTTCATTTAATAAATATCCAAAATTAACAATATCAATAAAATCAGAATCAGCTTTTTTAGTAGCAGCATTATAATAGGTGATTATCCCTATAATAATCACCATGATGATACCAATCCCCATAAGTGGTTCAAGCAAAGTAACGCCACCAGCGATATTCTTTAATTTTTTTATGAGCATGAAGTGTTTTATTCTCTATTCTAAGTTTCCTTAAAAGATTATCAAATAATAATAAAAAATCAAGAAAATAAAAAACCTCCTAGAAGGAGGTCTTTAAATAAAAACGCCTGTTGGGTTATAATTGCAAGCACTAAAAAAATATGAAAAGAGTACAACAATTACGCCAATAATTCCGAAAAACCAATAGTAAAAATTTTTTATTCAGCATCCATTTTTTCAATAGTCATAACAGTCTCTTAAATAGTGATGGTGCCAATTACTGGATAATTGTAAACAGGGACAGTTTCAAAGTCTTCACCATCCATGGAAATAAGGAAAATGCCCTTTTTATCTGCACAGTCTACAATGAAAGGTTTATCATTGTAAACAATGACCGAACGCGGAAGTGGAGCAGTAGACAAAACGATGTTTTTTGGATTGAAGTCCTCATCTTTTGCAGCCAAGTTGTGGCGAATGGCATTGATTTTTGCTTCAAAAAAAAGCTGAGCATGAACGGAATGGACATTCGCAGAAATGATTTTTGAAAAATCACTCCACAAATTTGTTACCATAACACCACAAGCATTCAATTGGTTTTGCGTGGCTTCAACAGTCAATGTTTTCATCTTGCATCCCCTTGATAGTATGGGTAAATTGTAGCATTAGTCGAAAACAAAAACAACAAAAAAGGGGCCGAAGCCCCATTTTTTTATCACCATTTTAAAGTTTTTTCCAAGCCCAATCATCGGGTGTCAACTCACGAAGCCCATGCTTTGCCCGAGCTTTATCACAACGTTCATTCCGTTCACCAAATTCAAAGGAAGCTGGAAAATCATCACGGCAGGAGGATGAACGAGTCGCATAACCACTGCAGTAAGCCGATTCACCAATCACACCAGTCAAGTTGATGCAGTAAGGTGCAGAAGAACTATCCGTGCCTTTCATAGCCACATGGTGAGGGCTGATTTGAACCACCGTATCATCAGGAACAGTGCCACCAGCCGAAGCACATTCCAGCCAGTGGAACGACGCACGAAAGAATGCACAGCAAGCCCCACAACCAACACAAGGGTTGTTTTCTTGACCTTCTGGAACTTTAATTTTGTCACTAGCGATAATCGCGGTCATGTTCGATCTCTGTTATTTTGATAGGTAAATTATAGCAAAATCTGGTTAAAGTGTAAATCGAAAACAAAAAAAACCCTCAAATGAGGGTCTTTTTTCATGTGGTGAAGAATTAACGTGTAGTTTCTTTACCAAACAACCACAGGTTGGCAGCTTTTTTGGCACGTTCCTTCTCTTCTGGTGTGATACCAGAAATGATTTTTCCAGCCATTTCAAAATTAGCTTTCATTTTTTCAAGATCAATTGGTGGGTGATCTTGAATAGCATAATTACTGGGACGATTTAGGAATTCTTGCACCACTGGATGAATACTCATGAAGAAAAACCTCATTAGCTGATTGAGTTTACATTATACACCAAAACGAATATGAAGAAAACCATTATTTTCGAGTAAGGATCTTTTTGTTATAGTGTAACACATAAAGACAACGTGATGAATTATCAGAATTGGAGCAAATTTCTTTTGAAATAGGATGTTTTAAATCATTGTCTAAGTAGTATTCATATTTAATATATTGATAAGTATCTAATATATATTTAAAATCTGGATTGGCATCAAATATAGCAGTATTATCTAGAAAATCATCATTAAATGTAAGCACATGTCTTTTATTAAAAGAAAATATAGAACTATAATTTGAAGTTGGAAAATAAATTTTTATATCTTCTACCATCGATTGCTTGTTGTATTGAATAATTGTAAAAGCATTATGAGGTACTCTGTATTCTGAAACTCTACAATAATTAGTAGCACAATTTAATGTAGTTATAACTTTTTTTTGTAATGGTAATAATTCATCTGATTTTAACAATAAGGTATTATTGTTCATTTCGTTAGAAAGAGTTAGGTGGTAAATTAAACCTAATCTATCCAAGGGTTTAAAAAATAATTTTTCTCTAACATCAAAAAAAATTTTAAAAGTAAAAACAGTTATAAGCATCATAATCCCCAAAACAATAGTTGCTTCTACTGCAACAGTTCCTAATATTTTTCTTTTTGTTGCTGCCATGATAAAATCCTTTATATAATAAATAAAGAGACTATAACTCATATTTTAAATTAAACAATAAAAAAAGAGCCATTAAGGCTCTTTTTATTAATTTATGAAAATTATTGAGAGAAGTTCAATAATTCGTTAAACGGTTGACCAATAGCATCTTCAACCATTTTTGTGATTTGGCGAGATTCTGAACCATAAACAATGACACCACCATCAGGAAAAAGGTCGTGATTGTGTGGAGCAAAAACATCCAGTCGCATGATGTTGTTGTTTTCAAAATCACTGATGTAGGCACGACCATGACCATCGGTAGCCATTGCATTTTTAGTTGCCTCAACCACTGCTGCCCGAACCTTCATGATGGTAACAGGACGGCTAAGATAAGCAGAAGTAATCATCGTATGGCCTCATCGTTTAGTGTGAACCCATTATACAATAAAACTATATTTTGAACAAGTAAAAAAGCCACCCAAAGGTGGCTTTAATAGAACATGAACGTTATAGGTTCATCGCTGAAAGCTTGTGGCGAGCGAATGCCAAGACTTCATCCAGTTCAAAACCATCCAAATCACCCAGATGAGCTACAACATGTGGATTACGAGAAGCCCACAGATCACCTTCTTTTTTGATCACTGTGGTGCCTTCTGTTGCACCCCAACCAGCAATCACAGTGCCACGGCAAGCGAAGCCAGTGTGACAAACACTGGAATTACCATCAGCAAAAGTGATTTCTTTGGGTTCATCAGACATAATGACGCCCCAAACATTTTTACTGCAGAGAGCCAGAGCATATTTTTTAACTGGAAGGCTTGTGATGTTTTTTGCTTGTGCCATGTGAAAATACCTATGTGTCGTTGATTTGATGAAGATATTTTAGCAAAAATTAGATTTTGAAGCAAGAAAATTCTTGATTGATAAAGAAAAAAAACAATAGATCTTGAAAAAATGAAAATAAATGACATCATATGAGCAAAAAGGAATTCATATGAAAAATTATTTCAGAGTATTGAAGAATAGCTTATACATAAATAAACTAATTGTGTCCGTTTTTTATTTAGCATTAGCAACACTTGCAATCTATTTATTTAACACACCACTTGAAAAAGTTGTTGCAACCTACATTGTTTTAGATATTATCGCAATATTTATTATTAATGGAATACTAACATGTTATAAAACAACCTATTTAAAAGATGAGCATAAAATAATTAATTATATGTGGAAAAATGGAAAAATATATCTAGCTGTATTGTTATTAACCTATTCAGTTATGTTCTTTTTATCAAATTATACAACAAACACAATATTTGGTAATAGTGTTAATGTCGGTTTTATATTATTTTTAAGTGGTGTTTTTATAGTTGATTTAAATGAGCATCGAAAGATATACTACCCATTAATCAGTAAGAGATATTTAAAAAGTAATGCATTTGATAAGTTGTATTTATTTAATAACCATGAAGGATTAATAATAGAATATAAATATGAATATGAAAACTTTGAAATGCACTCAATAGAGAAAGCAGGCATTAAAGTAGAAGAAAAATATATACATATGAATGGAGTCAGATATGTGAGAAGTCAATATTTCAGATATATGAAGGAAAATGAAATAAAAACATTAGAAGATTTAACAGAAGAAGATAAATTGTTAATTGCCATGATTAATATAAGTTAAAAGGAACCCAAAGGTTCCTTTTTTATTAGATTTTAGAAAGTGTTGAAATAACACCGACTACAAGAGGCAAAGCTAAGCCAATACCACCAGCCCACAACGAAAACTTAAACCAAAAAACAGACTTTTTATGATTAAGTTTATATTCCTCCCACGATTTCACATAAGCAGCCTTACCTTCATCAACAATATCATTGACACAGTAAGACGCTTTACCATAGGTGCTACATTTAGGACAACTACAAGATAACATATAACCAACTCCTAAAAGAAAAATTGTAACATAAATGAAAACTGTAAACAACGAAATTATGCGTTATTAACAGAATAAAGATTGAGAGCAGTAACACCCGTAATGTCATCGACACAATCATTAGACAATACACAATGCATGCCTTCAAATGTGGTTTTAAGAGACTGCAGATAGGCAATCGCTTCATCCAAAGACATGCCATCCAATTTGTAATCCAGAGATTCTTCTTCAGTCAGCAATGTTTGCATAGAGTACCTATTTAGTTTTGATGATGACAGGTTCAGCTTTTCGTGCTGGAGTCTGATTTTCAGTTGGTTTCTGATCCTTCTTGAAAACCTTACATTTGTCACACATGGTAAAAGCTCCATTTAGGTAGAAAGCAATGATATTTTACCATATAATCCTCGATAATAAAAGTTTTTTTGGGTTTATAAAAATAAATTTACAATATTATTGATATATATATATAAGTTATATTAATAAAATATTTAAATATTAAATAAATGAAATTATGGAAAATTACATCAAATGTTAAAAGATTGTAAAAAATATAAAATGTTTTATATTGTGGGTTAAATATGACTTTTATATATTTGATTTTATAAAAAACATGTTAAATTTGTACTAGATAATAACAAAAATAACATCATGAAAAAATCAATAATCATGTTAGCAAGTACTTTATTGGCAAGTGTTACATTAACTACAAACGCTCAATATAATGTTGTCATTGGTGAAAAACAAATCAGTGGTGATAATATAACATTTGTAAAAAAAGGGAAATGGGTCAAAGCACAACCAACAGTGTCAGAATGGGTTGATGTAGGGCCAGCAACTAATTGTTCAGCATGGACGCCAGATCCAAGTACAGTAGCATCAGGTACAACATTTGAACAAACTGCCAGCAATTGTACACAAGAACAATCGAGAACTACTCAAAACAGAGAACAGAATGACTACACATTAGAATACAGAAATTCAGGAAACCCTATTAGTGAATCGAGAACCTTAACCGATTACAGTATGACAAGAACGGCAACAGGCAATAAAATAGTCTCCGAATGTGGAAATGGTGATATTGGTAGTTATCGTTGGGTTGCAGGTTCACCTTCATTTGGAGTTCTGTATATTATATGGGATGGCGTAAAATTATTTGAAACTAATGAATATCAACTAACAGAAAAAACATTTAATGGTTACAAATATACAAAAGGTGAACAAAGAGTTAACTATGGTGACTATACCTTCCATTTAGTGTGCAGAACACCAATTTAATGTTAAGAATAAAAAAAGCCCTATCACTAGGGCTTTTTATTTTGCAGTTAATCAATCTGCATATTCATGACGTTTACGGCGTTTATCACGAAAAGCACGGTCATTCTTGTTTTCTTTGGATTTGTAAGCATCTTTACGCTTACCACCGCTGAAACGTTCAGTTGCATCACCGAAAGAACCTTGCATTTTGTATCTCCTAACCTTTTGATTTGATTGTGTGTTTCGTCTTGATGGGGTAATTATAGCGAAATCGTAAACCTGTGTAAAGCTTTTTTTTATGCATTTATCAAATTTTTTGACAAAATTATATCTATTTTTTTTAAATCTAAATAAGAAATTCTTAATAAATTAATGTTATTACTCAAACAAAATTGATTTTTAATATTATCTCTCTGTTGATTTTTAAGAAAACCATCTAACCCGCCCCAGTGCAAAATTGGTTGAAAATGTTGAATGCCATCAAATTCAATAATCATATTAAAAGACGGTACATAGAAATCAGATCTCAATGAAAACCCAGTAAAAGGATTAGGACATAATGGATATTGTTCTTGATAAAAAATACCATGTAAATCTAAAAAATTACGGATTTTAGCCTCACCTTTTGAAGATTTACAAGATGGACACCCCTTGCCAGCTAAATGGTCCTTGGGTTTTTGTTGGAAAGTGCCATGTTTATCACAAATAATGGTTATTTTTGTTCGACAATTTTTATAATCAATCAATGAATAGTCATATCTATTTAAATGAACTTTATTAAAGCTTTCAATTAATGCATCATGCGAAAAATAAAAGCGAGAAGATGCAAGTGCATCAGCACAAGTCTTACAACCATTTCCTTGAAAATGACCATCAACACGCTGATAAAAATCACCATGTTCACGACAAGTAATGATAATTTTATTTTTTACACCTTTATAAATAGATTTCGAATAGTCATATCGATTACCATGAATAGAAATAAATTTTTTAATCATAGAATCTTGATTATGATATTGAAATTTCTGCGAGCATTGAGCACAGCCACGTCCACGAATATGAGCAGAAGCAGTTTGAAAAAATGGTCCGTGCTCTTTACAAATAATAATGACCTTTTTATCAGAGTGTTGATAATTAACTTTTGAGTAATCAAAACGATCACCATGCTTATCTACAAATCGTTGAACGATATCTTTTGTAGTAATCTTTCCCATAGCGAATAGCTAAAAGTCTGGATACTTTTAGCTCTCCTTATATATTTGAATGTGTTCGTAAAATTCTTTGTGGAATGTTGCCCAGACCACCAAATCGTTTTCAACTTGTTCAATAACCTGTTTCGATGCTCCAATGCCAGTCAGAACAGCAATTTCTTTTTTGAGTTCATCTTTTTGAAGTTCATATGCCTTGGTAAAAGCCAAAAGCTCATCAGGAGTGACAATAGCAACACCTCCTGTGCGACCTTCAAGTTGATAACCATATTTTTTAACAAACGAACTGTAGTTGAATTCAAAGTCGTTGTTAACCAAAGACAACTTTTTGAAGTCTTCCAACTGTTTTTTAGATTTATTGTCGCGGGAATATTCCAGAACATAATGAACCAGAGTAAAATGAGTTTTTTTACAATGAGCTTGAACAACCGAAGAAAGGAAGCTCAATTTTTCATAAAAACCCATGTTTTCGTAAAAATTAGCAGCCATGAACATAATCCTCTATGTGTTTAATGTGGCTATTATATCATCAATCGCAATCATAAACAACATTTTTAACGCAGTCTATGGTTTTGATATTCATAGATGTCGGTGCTGCAGCCATCACTACGACCATGAATGAGAACACGATCAGAAATGAAAGATTTCAACCAAATCCATTGGCCTTCGACAACTCGTGGCAGCAGTGCAAATCGGGTAACTGGATATGATTCGTCATGGAGACTCATGGCTTAAACCTTCTGTTTTGATAGATGCCTATTATACCAAAAACCTCAAAAAACAACAACAAAAAAAAGGGCCGAAGCCCTTTTCAGTAATGTTCTGAATTACGCCTGAACTTGAACCGGCAGGCCAGTCAGGTCAGCAGGTTCAATGTGAGCCATTGGCAGGTCGGAGTCAGCTTTAACAGCATCTTCCAGAGCAGAAACTGCTTTACCAATGCGTTTTGCCGACTTACGGATAGCCACCAGTGCAGCAATCAGAGCTTGTGCTTCTTCCGAAACTGGAGCTTGTTGGCTCAGTTCAATATTGCTGGCAAGACGCAATGCATCGAGGTCTTTCTGTGCAGGGAACAGTTCTGCATGCACAGCAACGCCATCAGCGGTCAGCGAGACAGTCGATTCATGACGAACGACCAGACCTTTCCCTTTCAGGTTGAGCAGAACGGCATTAACCTGAGCCAGTTTCACAACTTCTGGGCCGTTTGGGATATCTTGAACGTTGACCGACGAAGAACCGAGAGCAACGATGTTAACGATGACTGCGGTTTCGAGAGCGGTAACTTTGGTCATTTTAAATCTCCGAGTTTTGAAGGTAGTGTTTTGCTTTGATGGGGTTATAATATCAAAAAACAGTTTTATTGGCAAGCAGTATTTAGAGATAAAACCGAAATTTCACCTCCGAACAGCACTCAGTAACGCTGATCGCTATCACCAACCGCAAAAACAGTCAGTTCACGCTCAGTTTTTTCTTCTGAAAGCACCACAGGTGAAGGCAAGAAAATATCACCAAAATCAGATTGAGCATAATGACCTTGCTGAGTCAAGCACAACATCGAACCTGCAGGCAATTTTTGAAGTGCTTCGATCATGTCTTCAACCGAAATCATATGGCGAACAGTTTGTGGAATATCAGGAACAATTACTTTAGTCATTTTTAGATCTCCTAGTTTTAAAATAGGAATTTATTTTCAATACGACACTATAACAAAAAAGCTCTTTAATGTAAAGATGTGTTTTGTCCAAAATATCCACAAAAATGCTACTTGAATTATATTATCAAAATGTGGTATAATCCGCTACTTAATCAAAAAAAAGGAAACTCACATGAAACGTTACAATATTGATATTGAAGTCTCATATGGACGTGGCATTTATGATGGTGATGAATATCATGATTTGCGTATTCGAGAACATGAAACGGGAGAATGGATTAAGGCTTCTGATGTTGCCCAATTACAGGCCAATACAGAAAAGCTTGAATCAAAAATTGAACGGATGCAAAAATATATTGATAAACTTGAAGGTCGTTCTTGATCTAAACAAAGGATTAAATTCAGAAATAGGATAATGAGCAATGAAAATCAATAAAAAATTTCAAAATGAAGAAATCCTTGTTGGTGATATTTTCCACTTTGATTTTGCAAAAATCATGGATACACCTTTCTGCAACAGTAACTTTGGAAAAAGTTTGAAAGATAAAGACGCTGATGAGGTTTATATTCAAGTTATTATCAATCCAAAGAATCAAATTAATATTCCATCTTACAAGTTGTATTACTTAAAAAATAAAGAAATTATTTTTTCAACTGTTCAAAGTGAACCAATGTTTTTTAGTTACGTTATGTCAAAAGAAAAAGAAGGTGTTCTTTTTAAAGTTGGTAACTCTCTAAATATTGAGTTAAGCTTTGAACAATTATCATCACATCAATATGAAGTGAAAAACGCTGATGTTAGTATCACTGATAATCATTTAAACATTAAAACGAAAAATGGTGAACTCATCAATTATGGCGATCTCTTAAAAATTGATTACGCTAAATTGAAAGAAATCCAAAATAGTGATAACAAAATTTTCAACAGTGACTTTTTTAACTCTTTAGAAAGTGAAAGAACAGATGAACTTTATTTCCATATTGTCAATATGGATAAAACTCATGCTCATTGTTTCAGCTATCCAGAAGTGTATGTTTACGCACTTTCAAATGGAGAACTCAGAAATGGTGAAACAGATGAACAAAATGCAGCAAGTCAAAAACGATTTGAAGACACTGGCGATCAACGCCGCAAACCAAAAACATATATTACTGCATTTGTAGGTGGTTTGTATATTTTGGAACAATTCAGTATTCAAGAAGTTTTTCAAAAAATTGTAAGTAACAAAGAAAAAGTTGAATTAGAAAAATCAGATATTATTTAGCGATATATATTTGAATGAATACTGGGAAGTAATAAATTTGGCTTGAAAAAACATCAGTATTTGATATATTATATGGAACAATGGAGGATTGCTATGAGTTATGTAAGTGATAATTTGATGGATGGTGAGAAAGTCGAATACGAAGCCAGTTTAAGCAACTGGGGTTTCTTTTGGCAAATCTTGTTCGGAGTGTTATTGATTCCAGTCTTAGTAGGTATTGTTTTATTGGTAATCGTGTATATCCAGAAAAGCTGTACAGAATTAGCAGTAACCAATAAACGCTTGATTGCGAAAAAAGGATTCATCCAGCGAGATACAATTGAGTTGAATCTGAAAAAAGTTGAAAGTATACAAGTTAATCAGGGTTTAATGGGTAGGATCTTCAATTTTGGTACTATCATTGTATCAGGAACAGGACATGGTAATGCACCTATTAATTATATTGCTGACCCACTTGAGTTTAGAAGACAATTATCAATGGCTCAAGACAAGTTAATAGATTAATAAAAAAGACAGCCTAAGCTGTCTTCAATGTATTTATAAATATTTTTTGTTTAGATATTTGTTCATTTGAACCATGCCCCAAACCTCAATAGCAGTAAACAGTAGCAGTGCTCCACTACCAATCAAGAACACCGGCCAAGAAATTGATTCCATCATCATGTCGTCACCTGTATTGGAGATTACCCATTATAACAAAAAACCCCTAAATAATCAAAGACTATCTAAGGGTTTAATTAAACAATTAATTGAAGCCAGTTATCAGGAAATGATATTGCGTTCTTTCAAATCCTTGTAAAACAGGTCACGAGCATAGGCTGGAATATTTTTGGTGTTTCCATTCAGAAAGAAAGTTCGTTTGGCCAGCAAGACACGGGACTTTTCGATAGCTTCACTCAGGTTTGCTCGAATAGTTTTCAGTCGAGAATCGCCACGATTGGCAATTTCAATGGCATACATTTCTTCGCGGGTTGCATCAACAGCTTGGTTCGCTGCTTTGAATTCAACCATGATAGCTAAGACTTCTTTCACACGTTCGTCTTTAAGGTTGTGCAGTGCCATCAACGTCATTGAGGAACTGACAACAATGCCAAACTCTTGAATGAAGGCTTTCAAGAATTCTTCTTTATCGGTAATGCCCAGTGCCAGCAAAGCCTTCATCTTCGGCTTGATTTCACTCACCGAAAATTCAGGGGAATATTCTGCAGACGTTTCTTTATGCAATTTGACTGAGGCACGAACAGACGGTTCACCATCTTTGAAATTGAAGCAAAAAGCGAAGTTACGATCAAAACGCTGATGACCTTTTTCATTGTGATGAATGCCACCACGAATGTTGAAGATGCCCATGAAGTCAAAAGTGACTGCTGCCGAGACATACACTTGATCATTTGCGAAGCTGTGACGTTCTTCTTTACGGTTCAGTTCAAAATACGAAATGAAATCCAACGCTTTGAACGAGGTCAGTTCCGTTTTCAGCATTGCCATTGGGGTCATATTTTTCAAGGGTAAATCTCCTAAGAAAGTAAGCCAATTATACACAAAAAGAAGATTCTAAACAAGAATTTTTAGAAATAAAAAAACCTTCCGAAGAAGGTTTTTGAGAAATTATTGGTTATCGTTCAAGCTGATCAATAATGTATTGGTCCTGAACATGATTCATAATGTCATCAACATTACGCAGACCAGAATCATACGCTTCCTGAATGCGTTTCATATCAACGACTGCCTGAGTATAAGCTGCAACGAAAGATTCCGCACGAAGAATCGGGTCATAGTCAGCATAACCGCCCATCGAGTTGGTCACTTCCAGTTCAAGATCTTTCCCATTGAGAATCAGAGCACGAACCTTAATGGCCTCTTCCGACCAGTAACCATGTGGTTTGAAAGAGATAATCAGCCAATGCCTGTCTGGCGACAGCAACGAAGAGCTGTTCGATTCAAAGTTACGTACAAAGCCAACTTTTGGATTAGTCATAGGAACCTCTCATAAAATTGAAAAACGTTTATTAAGTTACGAGTGCCATTATACTCAAAATAGAGTTTTTATACAAGCACTAAATGTCAAAAGAAAAACTGTCATCATCAGATTTTGGAGGTTCCGAACTCCGTTTGTTACGGTTCGACTTTTTATCAGGAGACATAAGATACTTGACATTAGTATCCAAAGCAACACCTGTCTTCTCAAAGGTTTGTGCTGAATGCGTTGCATTTGCAAAACCATAACCTTTCAAAATAATCCGTTGGGTATCTCGCATGTCTGATTCAATTTGCCAAATCATAGCAATACAGAACAAAACAAAAACAGCAACACCAATCCAATGATAAATGGTCATAGTTTTCTCCAATTTATTGAGTAACGGGAAGTTGAGTAGGAATAACTTGTGTCATAACAGTTTGAATAAACGTATCAATCGGAATTGAATACTGATAATACGCTTTGGAATGACCATACCAGCCTACATAGTAATAAGCATGCGAATGCTTCATTTCCTTGATAACTTGGCGAGCAACTTCACGGCATCCACTACGACTTTCTTTTGGCAACACAAGCGAAACATGAAAGCTCACAATAGACAACAGAACGGAGCTGTTAAGGTCAAAATACTCAGTTGAACAACGCTGATAAACCAACGAATCATCTTCGTCATCATCTTGACTGATTGATTCCAAATAAACAATTGAAAACAGATTTTTTTCGGTATCCATAGATACCAATGCTGTATCGAAATAATATTTATTTTGCACAGGGAAACGGTGCTTTGCAAACGCTGCTGAAGCGGTAGCAATGGATTTGATGTTCTTGTTGATACGCATAACGAATATCCTGTCTGAAATATTAGGCTTGATTGACAATATCTACATCAAAATGCACACCTTGTTTATCATAAAAATGCACAGTGATGTAGGTCAAATCTCCAAAATAGTTACCGTTAGTGTCAGTAGGCCAACCACTCAACCCCGGATTGCTATAATAGCACCATTTGTCAAAACCTACAACTTGTTTTGGATGTGTGCAATATTTCATGACATGCTGATTAGCCGCATATAGGAAATTAAGAAATTCGATAATTTCAGCTTTTTCTGCAGCCTGTGGAAAAACAACCCATTCAGTTTCGTGAAGATCTCCATCATCATGAGCAAAGGTTAGCTCAATAACAAATTGATCAAAATATTCACTCTTACTTTTTTCAGATTGGACTATTAAATCAATTACAGGCATGGGAGAATCCTCAACTTTAGAATAGTTGAAGGATAACAAAAAATGACTATTGAATCAACCAGCAAAATCATACGCCTTCAATCGACCTTTCAAATCATAGCCTACCTGACAACAATCAATCGACATTATCCAAACAGGCAAACCCGCTAACGATTTAGGCATAATCAATTTTTCTTGAACAATACAATTGAAATCACCCAACATCATAAGGCGACTCTTTGCATATTGAGCATAATCATCATCAGGTTTTTTTCCTTCAACAGTGTTGTCTCTCAAACCTTTGAAGTTGAGTGGAAATTTAAACACGCAGTGCTTACTGATAAAAGTAGCACGGCTATTACCACAAGATGGACGACCATATTTACGTTCCAACTTTGTCAAAATATCCAAAGCTATTGCATTCAACTCTTCGGATTCAAAATTAACAAGCTTGGTGATACTAGACATGGTAATCATCCTTTAAAATATGAGCTATTATATCATAAAATGAGTACAAAAAAAGAGATCCGAAGATCTCTTTTCTAGTCAAAACCGTCTTCTGACTGCCTCAAAGGGAAACTAAACAGCATTCGTCAATACTGAGTCATGGGAACGCCCACACCGTGAACTTGGCTCAAAGGCCGACTTAATAACTATACCAAAAGGTAAGTAAAAAATCAAGCCTTATTTTATGTTAAGCTCAATGCAAATTCATAGGCTTCTTTGAAATTGGTGAATTCACCCATTTCCATGTTTTCGCCACCATGCAGCGGGATTTCAAACACTTTGATTTTGCCATTTGGATGAGCCTCGATATACCAACCATCTTCGATATAAGGAGCAGACTGAGTGACCAAGATGCCAGTGGATTCGGAATAGAAAGAATAGAGTGCGGTCATGTTGAACACCTCAATAAATGTGATGAGTCATTATACCAAGAAAAAAAAGAAAAATATATATTTTAAGAATAAAAAACCTGCATTGCTGCAGGTTTGGGGTTGTATCGCATACAGAAACTATACGATCACAAACGGGTCAATCACTGTCAAGGTGATTAGGATTTAATACGGTATTCGAGGCTATTGCGATATTCCAGATCGTCAGCCGACATGTCAATCCACCCCACAACAGTTTCAGTATTGAGTTGAACTTGACCACCAGCAGCAACAGCCGCCATGAATTCTGGGGACATTACGCCATCTTCTTTGCAAACTTCTTTCATTTTCAAGCACCTTGTTATGTTTGGGAAGGTCTTCATTATAGCAAAAATCATTTTAGAAGGCAACAAAAAAGAGATCCGAAGATCTCTTTATGTTACTGCATTCTAGCAGGTTAAAAGATTTATTTGTGTTTCAAATAAATCCGATACAGGTCAACAAAATCAATATTAAAAGTATACTCAAAGTAATGAGTGTCATAGTAGTCTGGAACTTCGTCCACATCTGAACTGGCCTTTTTATAGATTTCAGTAGCAATTTCAATAAATTTATCTACCGAAACAGAAGGGAACAGCAATTTAACAATTTCAAAGTGTGGCGGCATAGCAACAATGGAGTGAGCAATATCACAACCAGTAGTCGATACGTGAATACTCTTTTTATTTCTGCTGATACTGGCCATAGTGACTGATTTTAAGCTCTCTTTAAAGCTTAAAAACTCTGACGATTTTTGGTCCACTGGAACTTCTAGTGGTGCAGCTTTTTTTCTAGCCATGATATTTCTCCTAAATGTTATGAAATGACAGCATACAAAATAATTTGACGCCCTTCTACTTTAAATTTATGCCCGCAAGCACAAGTTTTCGTATAAACCCATACAGTTTCCATCTCTGACATGTCACTGGCTTCATAGCCACGATTACACATAGGACAAAACACATCCGCTTGTGATTGCTCAACCATACCAGATACACGTTCATTAATGAACATTTGAGCGTCTTCCAACGTATCAAAAAAATCAAAATTGTTGGCGTAGTCAATCGTTTTTTGAACAGAGAACCCCATATTCTTTTCCGTCAAAGAACAATAGAATTTCTTTTCATCATCAAGTTGATAAATTCGATAATCCATCTTGATGGAACGCTCTTGAAAGACCATGAAGTTTTTCATAAGTCACCTGATTAGTTTAAAGTGGTAGTATATCAAAAAAATAAGTTTTAAACAATATCTTCTGTCATAAAAAAAGGCACCCTAGTGGATGCCTTTTTTGTGCAGAGTCTTAATCTGCATCGTTGTGTCGATTACGGCGTTTTTGGCGACGTTGTTTGTCAGCCTTGTTGAAACGTGCCTTTTCAGTATCACGCTTCTTGTTACCCGAGAAACGTTCAGTTGCGTCACCGAAAGAACCTTGCATGTTGTATCTCCTAACTATTTGATTGTGTTGTTTCGTTTTGATGAGTTAAGTATATCTAAAAACAAGTTTTGTGTAAAGCTTTTTTTTCAACTTACCACTGAATATCGCTATCGGTGGACAGAGACGGTTCTTCTTTATCCATCAAAGAAGCAATTTCTGCTTTGCTTTCCCATTTGGCATGACCGTCACAATCTACCAAACGGACTGTATCATCAGTTTGATCAATAATGCGAAACCAAGCACCAAGACCATTAACATAGATTTGAGCATTAGGTGTAAATTGCATAATGACACTCCCAAAGTAGATATAAAAGAGTTTTTTAACTAACCCATTGCACGGCTTTCACGGGCTTCAACCAACGTTTTCTGAAAACGTTCTCCAGCAATTTTGATAGCCATGATAAACACTTGATGTAGACTGTTGAACTCTTCGACAACATCGTGTTGTGGATTTTCTAAAATTCGACTACGCAAATAGCTGTAAACAGCAAACTGATGGGTTCCAAATTTTGTATGAATTTCATACGATGATTGGAAGCAAGCTGCTTTAAACGAACCCGGAATGTTTTCTACCAAACGACCAGACATATCAGAAAAAACAGCTTCAAGTTCATCCGCAACATTTTTTACAAAAACCATGTCAGAAACTGAGATTTCGATCATAATCACACCTTGATTGAGTTGAATAACAGAACATGAGTATAACATGAAAACGAGTTTAAAGCAAAAAAATCCGACATCTCTACCGGATTAAGCTAAAAATACATCTAGTGATTACTCTGATATGCCAATTAAATGTCGTGCATTTTCAACAAGTCTAAATTAGAATGATAATATTGCATAAATTCTTCAAACTGTTCCAGATACGACGCAGCCGTCAACATAGATTTTAATCCAGAGTTGTTCATCAGATAATGAAATACATAAAAATCCCGCATGTTGTTTTGCTTCAACTGATATTTAGCTTGAAGTTCGGATGAATACAACAGGTAGTTAACTTCATCAGAGCCATTAGGCACTACCGATTGGTTTAAAGTAATAGAATGAAGTTCATTTTCGTTAAATAGGAACGTCATGTTATTACGATAAGTGTTTTTGTGTTTCAACTTGATTGAAATATGGATCAAGTTCAAATCAATATCATAAGGAACTTTTTTCTTTCCTTTCTTAATAGGCGTAGTAACCCGGTTCCGAACAAACTCCCCTTCCAACGGGTAATTTGGAACTCCATAGCTCATAAAGATAATTTCTTCGTCAGAAGGCATAGTAGCGATACCACAGCAACCAATTTTTTCAGCAATCATGTTGATGGGACGAAAACGAACATTCACATAACCTTCAAAAAAGAAAGGTTCTGCATGAAAAAAAGATTCTGCTGAAGCCAACACATGTGAGGGGATAACATTTTCGTTCATGGCATTGCCTCTGAGTTGTATGCTTGAATTATAGCATATTGAATAACCTGAAGCAAAAAAATCTGGTTAGAACCAGATCTTTAATTTTTGATTTAGGTTACTGCATTTTGATTTGTATACTTTCGTTGATTCTTGTAAATGTCATTCGCCTTTTCTTCACTGATTTGAACAAGGTTAATAAGGGGAGCGTTTTCAAAGACATTATAAAACCAATCAGAAACAGCCTGAGTATAAGTGTGTCCGGGGACACAAGAAATTCGTTTAAATTTTAGAACTGGAAGGCCACAGCCATCAGCCACTACGGACTTAGCAATATACAAAGGAGAATCCTTTCCTGCATCAGCATCAACAAAGAAAGTAGAACCAATGTAAGGATTGTTCTTGTAATACATGAAGGCACAACCAAAACAACCCAAAAGGAATACAGCACAAATAATAAAAATCAATGTTGGCATAATTGAAACCTCTTATTGTTCAATTTTGTAAATATTATAAGCTTCCACTGCCCTCCAAAATTTATCTTCCTTAAAGAAATTGAAATATTTTCGTGCAACTTTATTGCTCGCCACATTGCTTTTATGAACAATATAAATCAAGTTTTTATGCTCTTTCAAGCATTGTTCAACTACTTGACTGGCATAGCCATTACCACGTTCATTTTTAGCAATATAGAGCAATCCAAGGTTCTGGTAACCAACACCATCAGGAAGGCCCATTTTGTGCCTCATTTGAAAAGTAACTTCACTAACGCGAAGAATGCCCACAATCCGATCACCATCTTGAATTGCAGTGACAGATTGATTGGCAAGAATTTCACGGACCTCTTTAAAAGTCAGACCAGCCGGATCGGAAACGGAGGTATAACGGTTTCGCATAGAAAAATAAACCAAACTTACTAGTTTTGGATTTTCTGCTGGTTTACTATACGAAACAAGTGAAATCATGATAAAAGCCTGCAATGGTTTTGATGAAAGCAGTATACCAAAAAACTAAAAAATGAGCAACAAAAAACCGCCTAGAAGACGGTTTTATCAGGATGACAATATGTTATTCAGTTCGTGGGTATTTCTTTGGCGGAACGTAATCAGCATCACGAGCCTGCTCTGCATTGTCATAGTAGCCTTCGGCTTCGAAAAAATAACAAGCTTGAAGAAAACGCTCTTGATCTGGATAATTATAGCTACTTATTTCAGCAACTCCTAAATTTCCATCAGCCCGTTTACGATAATAGGTCTTAATGATTTCTTCGTGCATGATAATCACCTAGCGATAGAGAATAAAGTTTAGGAAGAACGTGGATTCTGACGAACATCTGCTAGCATCATGGCGTAAAGCACTTCATGCTCAAGATATTTTTGTTTTTCTTCTGGTGTCATTTTGAAAGAATCCATATCATATTCAAAACTAACTGCACCAGTGGAAAGATCTACCTTGCTAGTTGCGGTAATAGGCATAATTATGGCTCCAAAGCTGAATGAACGTTTACAGTAGGGTAATTGTATCAAAAAAGCACACGATTTACAACAATAAATGATTGAAATTACACAAAAAGCCAATAGCAAAAAACCCCTACTTTGAGGGGTTTTTCAATCTCTATTAATTAGTCATCTATAAGTTAAGTGACTTACTGCATGGGTAGCTCACCTCTGGCACTGTTTTTAGAGAGAAAAGTTATAGGGCAATCATCAATTATACTAAATTCAATAATAAGATTAAATTAGGTATTAATGCTGCATTATTGGCTCACATCTGGCACTTACATTAGATTATCTTAGCGGTTAATGTTATTTACAATCTGGTGGGACTTACAGGACTTGAACCTGTGACCTGCCGATTATGAGTCTGTTGCTCTAACCAACTGAGCTAAAGTCCCATGGGGTGGATGATTTAGGACGCACTAAACCATCCGGTATCCTTAATTAAATAGTATAATAATAAAGTTTAAATACCTAGCAATCTATTTCAAGCGGTTTCCAATCTTTTTATTGAAACCCCTACTTTGGATTTATTTGTCTACCAAAGGTCTTAGGTCATTTGCTTGAATTCGAAGGATGCCAACCTACGAAAATCTCTGTTAGTCCTCTTTCCGTTCCTAGTTAAGAAGGCTCTATATTAAGCCTTTTCATCAACATTTGCAACTCTTTTTTTCATCTTTTTTCAATCTGGTGCCCGGTGCCAGACTCGAACTGGCACGGCTTTCGCCGGAAGATTTTAAGTCTTCTGTGTCTACCATTTCACCAACCGGGCATAATAGTGAAGATAAATATACCAGTGTCGAACTTTCATTTGCAACACAATCTGATTTAATTCAGAGCCTTTGCTAGCCCTGTCTTCGTGAGAAGAAAACACATCTAACTCTACAAGAAGTCAGACTTGGTAATTAAATACCTGTGAAACCATATTGTCGCAAACTAACATTCTTTATTCAACCCCTTCGTTTGGGCTGTCAGCATACCATCTGCTGAGAAACACCTATCACCAAGCAACTGGTCATAGTAGCAATGCCTACCTTCACTTTAAAGCTGGTGCCCAAGGTCGGACTCGAACCGACACTCCTTGCGGAAGCGGATTTTGAATCCGCCGCGTCTACCAATTTCACCACATGGGCATAATATCAATATGGTCTACTCTATTTATGTTAGCACCGAGTAGTGTTCCATACTTACAAGCTATATTGGTAACCGAAGTTATTTATCCAAAACAAGCCACTTGTAAGAAGTGCTGATTTACCGTTGCAAGATTTTGTTTCTCCGTTTCGTCTTGATGTGCCCATTATAGAGAAAAGTATCGTAGGGGTCAAGCACTTTTTTCGCTTATTTTTCAATTATTTACATCAAAATTTTCTTGACAAATGAATGAAAAAGATCTACCGAAGTAGGTCTTTTAATATGGTTAACGATAGAAAATGTCGCCCACACCTTTTTGGTCATGGGGATTACCAAAAATGTGAACACCAGTAGGAAGGCTCATTGATACACCTCATTAAAATAGTGCAACATTATAACAAAAAAGAATATAAAAAACAAATAAAATAAGTATTTTTTTTAAAAAACAAAAAAGCCCCATGAAAGGGGCCTTATTTACGAACTTCTAATGCTAAATGTAGTAGACGTAACCTGACAATCATCCAACTCCAAAGAAATGCTATAACCTGAGTAATCATAGTCATAGTAATCTGAACAGGATAAACAGAATGAAATATCTTCTTTGACAACTGCCGTCACAGCAGACCTCAAATCAGCATCAACCGCCATCATATCCACAATGGAATCTTTCAATAAATCAGTAACCGCCGAGCGTACATCAACATCAGTTTGCAGCAGGTGAATCAGTTCTGTTTTGGTCATAATAGTATCCTCAGTTGACTATCTAAACGAAAGTTTGAGGTATTCGACTGCAGAACTTCAACGCGACCTATATTAACAAATCATAAAAACAAAAGCAACTCTTTTTAAGAAAAACCGCCATTAAGACGGTTTTGACTCTCCCACTGGATTAGCATTCATATCTGCATCCATGCGATCATAGAGATCAGCATCTTGATCACCGCAACGACAAATACAATAGATGACATCATGCGGCTCAATTTGAGTGTTACAACCGGGACAAATACCAAATTTTTCTGCAACTGGATTAGGATCTGGGGCAAGTGGCATAGTCTAAATTCTCCATTGATTTAAGCGTCTATTATAGCATTTAAAGGAAAAAATGGCAATGAAAAATCTTTCATAAAGTAAAGGCTTGTAATCAAAAATAACAGGAGTATACTTATAAATTACATAGCAAGCTAACTATATAAGGTGAAAAATGAAAAAAGAAAATGTGAAGAAAGAAATGACAGGATTAGTTCTAAGCGTGTTTATGGGACTATTTGGAACAGGGGCAATAGCCGAAGAAAAGCCATCCACCAATGATCATAAAAGCGAAGCTACAACCCAGATAGATATCAAAAAATCACAGAAATAAAGTTAAAAATCTTGTGTATGTCAGTGAGTTATTGTATAATAAACACACAAACCAAGAGGATTATCAAACATGGCAAAGAACAAAATCAATGAACATCCTATTACTGAAGAGATGTTGAAAGGTTTTAAAAACGGTGATCCGATTGCTCGTTTTGGTTTTTTCGTTAACCTGACCTATCAAGGCATGGAAAACGATGTGGTGTCGTTTGCTGATAAAAATGGCACAATCAAAAAAGAACCAAAATGGCTGTTTTTGAAACATGCCCGTGTTGCGAAATAAAAATTAACTCTAAAAAAGACCCGCACAAGCGGGTTTTTTGTTGCTAAAAAAGCTTGCAAACAGATGAGTGTTTTGATATTATTGTATTGGGGATGCGGAATGAGAAAACACTCATTCTTCAGAGTTGAAAGCTAGCGTCCGATGACCATTCAGAGGCTCTGCCGACATGGTAACTCATCATAGCGTGGTAGACTATGATGGAACTTATACCAAAAAACATAAAGAGGCTAAATGCCTCTTTTTTTTTTGTATTCTAAAAAGTAAAAAAGCCACCAAAGTGACTCTTAATATTTTAACTTATCAGGGTGTATCATAACAATTAAAAAGACGAATTCTTTTTTATCAGCAATAGAGCTATTTTTAAAATCTGACATGAAATTAGTATAGAATTTTTTATAGTCTGACAAAGATACAAAGCCTTGTGAATCTGTAATCATTTTATTAAATGTATCTACTGATTTTAATGGGAATAAATTAACAACTTCAATAATTTGATTTGTTTTAAGATCAATCATTTTAAGAGCGTCTAAATCATTTGAAATTTCTTTCAATGTTGCATAATCATGTGTTGAAAGAGCCTTGGCAAACTTAATACCAACAGGGGATTTTACAAAATTTGGATTCTCTTTAACAGTTTCACTGTATAAATTATTAATGGGCTGATACATAAACTCATCAGTAGATTGATATTGAAAAGCAACCATAATTAAAGGTAAAAGAGAAGCAACCGTAAAATATACTTTCTTTTTTAATTCTACTTTGTTTATCCAATGGAAAAGTGTTTGTAAAATAATATAAGTATAAACAAATATAAAAGGAAGTAGGAAATATATTAACGATTTATCCATACTAAATGTCGCAAACTGTGCATATTGATAGTCACTTGAACGTGCAACATACTGATTAATTAATTCTACCGCTATATTAGTGCATATAAACATCATACCCAATATGAACAAACCACCAGCTACTGCAATTAGTAACTCATTCTTTTTTATTTTCATTTTAAACTCCGATTCAAATTTCATAAATCGTCGCATGAAATAAAAAAAAGTCAATAAAAAAACCCGCCTAAGCGGGTTCATTTCTTATTTAAGGTCTTCCTTTGAACTAGCAACGGCGACCATTACGATGACTTTGACCATAAGGTTGAGTATACTTATGGTAATAGCGTGCGGATGGATTTGGTTTTGACATCAAACGGAATGAATGATCTGGTTGATAGGCTTCGATTTGAATGCATTCCTGCAGTAGAAGATCATTGATAGCGTCAATTTCCATGGGTTTACAGAGTTCTGCCAAAAAATCACCCATAGGACAACGGTGTTCATCAATCAGAACGATATGCTTGCGAGCATCACGTTCCGTTACAGTAACGATTTCATGATCAGGCAGTTGATTTTGAAGGGCACGAACAACATCAACATCACCACCAACCACAAGAATTTTAGGCATTTTTAAAGCTCCGTTCAATAATTTGTAAAACAGATTATAACACAAATGAAAGACAAAAAAAGCCTATCTAGTGATAGGCTCTCGAAAAATGTGAGTTTTAAACCGTTTCGGATAGCTGCTCGATTTTCAGATCCAAAGCCTGCTTGGCTTTATTGAAGTTGTCCCACAATGCCGCAAGTTCTTGTGCTTCTGGGGTATCTTCCAAAATCGCACTGGTTGGGTAAACAGGAACATCATGCAGCACACCACCAGCTTTATGAAGACGCAGGATTTTTTGCAGAGTGATTTTTTCAGGAACGTTCGATTGGGCACGTTGGCTCATTGATAAATATCCTTGAAGGTTTGAAGGTCTTTATTATATAACAAAGACCTTACGGGGTAAAGCGTTTATTTGGCTGGAACAAGTCCTTGTGCGATAGGCAAAGCAACTGCCAGCACAGCACTGCAAGTGCGAATCTCACCACTCGCAATCATAGCGAGGGCATCAGCACGTTTGACTTTGATGATTTGAATGTCTTCATCGTCAATCCCATGCGAACGAGAGGTGTCGAAAGTCGAAGAATCAACATAGGCAAAGTAGGTGTGGTGCATTTCGTTAGAGACACCAGCACTGGTATAGCCTTTGCAAAGGAAGCGAATGTCTTCCAGTTTAATCAGCATGTTAGTTTCTTCCTGACCTTCACGCTGAGCGGCCATAATAGGGTCTTCTTTTGGATCAATGTGACCAGCGACAGGTTCGATAACCCAAGGATTGGTTTCATCCGGGTGCATGAAGGCACCAGTGCGGAATTGTTTAACAAAAACGAATTCATCAGTATTTTTGTCATACAGACTCAGGCAGATAGCCGAAGGCTTGGTGATAACAAAATGGTCAATGTTTTTTTGACCGCCAAAGATGCTTTCATAGCCACCTTTAACTTCATTAAGCTGCAGGAAAGAACGTTTGAAATGAGAAACAATGTCAGTAGTCGTGAAAGTTGGAATGGTCATAAATGAAGCTCCTTAAAAATAAAATGATAAAACAATACAATGATCTATAACTTAACGTTTAAACCCACGTTCTTCTTTGAGTTCACGAATTTTTAGCATAGCAACAGCTTCTGACGGTTCTGTATGACCACCAATACCTGCCAAAGAGGGAATTACTGAAACAACACGGCCATTGGCAATGGTTACAATTTTACCAAAAATCCTTTTATTGATTGTAATATCGTGAACGATGTTATGGAGATTTGGAATAGCCATTTTGGGAAGTTTCATATGGGTAACCACATTGATTAGATAAGATTATTATACACAAAAATGATTTTTGACGCAACCTTTTTAAATAAGTGTCATGTCAATCAACAATTTATCACGATAGGTTGGTATATCATCTTGTGGTTCACCACGAATAAAGCTGATGATGTCAGTATTCACCAATTTGAAAAGTTCGTTTTTTGAGACTACTTTAAGTTTTTGCATGATTTCGTCAGCATTGATAGGGCAAGTATTGAAAGCATTAGGTTCATCTTTATTACGAAAGCTATAATACAAGTTATCGTTATCAAAACCAATATGAATTATAGCATATTGATAAGAATAAAAAGAGCGAATTGAAAACTTATGAATAAAAATATCAGGTTTGGATGCTCTTTTAAAAATAAATGTGTCTGAATTTAAATGATGCCTTTTTTCATTATTAATTTCCAAACAGCCCAACTGATTAAAATCATAGTTGTGACTTAAAACACCCTGTTTAGATTGGATGTGTTTGATATCAGTATTTACCTGAGCCGGGGTATTCCAAGAAATTGGGTAATAGTAAGCCGCTAGATAAGCAACTTGCAAAATATGGTTACTCAAATCCAAAAACTTTTTAGGAAAAGACAATTTTAAAGATTGAATATAATCCTGATTATAAAGCATGACGGCCTTATGATCATTAGAAAGCATGCCAATATCATCGCCTGCATAACGCAAGAGATCAAAGTCTGGATCAAATCCAAAACGAGTCCATGTTCTACGATTAGGAGTTGCCCGCATCAAATCTTGCATGAACCAAGCCATACTGTGGTGTTCAGGGCATAGAGACTTTACATAAATGTCATCCAACTTACCAGAGAAGTAAGATTTCATCACAGTAATTGGATTCTTCATGTGCCAACACTCCTAAAATTTTCCACATTATAGCACAAATAAAAGACTATTAAAACAAAAACCGCCATGAAGGCGGTCTTATGATAACGATTATTTAAGCAACCATTTCTTTAGCTTTTTGAGCTGCTTTTCGTGCTTTTTGTTTCCGTTTTTTTTCAGCTTTGATTTCACGCTGACGTTCCAGCTCGATAGCCTGTTTCCTATCCCACACTACTCGTTGTTCAGAGAGTTCTTCAAGGCTGATTACCTGATGTCCTTTCAGTGTATTGCAATGGCTACACATTGGCTGTAAATTTTCTAATTCGTTACCACCACCATTTTTCTTAGCAATGATATGATCAATCGTCATCAAAACTAAATCGTCAGTGAACAAGTCCCAGTGATGAGAACCATTTTTGGCGATTGTATAGATAAGGCGAGTGCCTACATTGTTACAATTAGGTGTAACGCAGGAAAACCCTTTATGAAAAAAGACTTTCAAACGTCGATGGTTTTTAAAAGCATCAATGCCAATGGCTGGACGTTCACGAATGAAAGTGTATTTACAACTTTTAATCAAATCACCTTTTTTTAGGGGTGTCATGGTAAGTTCCTTTATGTTAAGCCAAAACCATAGTCTGAGCTTCAAGTTTTTACTTCTTGATCGTTTTCATGGCATTAGCATTGTCTTTAATGTTGAAACAATGATAACACAAAATGTGGAATCAAGCTAGAAAAATCACAGTTTTTCTGTGAAAAGATACGGTTCTGCAACGATTTCAATAGTAGTAGAATCAACGACAAATTTAGCCTTGATGAGATTTCCACGTTCAACAACGACACCAGAAATGACAGTGCCTTGGTAGTTAAATTCAACTTTCGATCTTTTCTTTAAAGTAGAAAAATGTTGAAAATAACAAGCTTTAACATTATTAGGCAGATCATTAACCGTTAATTGTTTGAATTTAGGATTTTTGGGAAGATCAATTCGATCTCGATCTGTAAGAGGGGCACAAAATTTTGAATAATTAGTTTTTGGATTAAAAAGAACAATGCGTTCATCTTTTAAGACAAACGCAATATGAAAATCACCATAGTTATGATATTCGAAAATATCACCTACGTTAAAAGCTGTCATGCGACAGCCTTTACAGGTCGCTCAAAAATATCACGCGACCACATAGCGTTATTCAAGCCAGTATCAATAGATTTCATACGGCGAACAGGATTAAACATATCAAACGCTCTGAACGTTGGCTTGTCTTCATGCCAGCACCAGAAACCATCTTTGCTACCAGTCAAGAAATTAGCCCATTCAGGGGCTTCGTCCCAGCTTGGACGCTGAACAACCATAAAGAACAATTCTGGATCAAGATCATAACACAGGCTTTGATTGTTCAAAAGTTCGGCAGTGAGTTTGAAATCGTTTTGAAAATCAGCACGATTCAAATTGTACATCAACTTTTGAGTGATTTCTTTGTGGGGGTAATCAGAAGCCAGAACACGCTCACGAACCAATTTAGCAACAGCATTGATTTTGGATTCAAATTTAGTCACGGAAGCGGTTTTCGAAGTCATGACAGTAACTCTCTGTAAGATATGGGAGAATTATACCACTAGATCATTCATAAGGCAACATTTTCTAGATTTTTGTAAGTGGTAAAAAACCTTGTGATAAGGTTGAAAAACCTTTATAATATGGGTTCTAAATCTAACTGTGGAATCAAAAATGAAGACACCTGAAAAAGAAATTCCTTGGCATGAAGCTCCTGCAGGAGCTACCCACTATGCTCCTGAAAGCCCTGACTGGCTCGAAAGTTGGTATAAACTGGTTGATGGTGAGTGGTATGGAGTCAACACCTACAATGCCTATCGTGTAAGCGAAGTGGGTCTGGGTGTGTGGGAACATTACGGCAAAACTCTGCAACGACCTATGGCCGATCTGGTTGAACGTGAAGCATCAACACAAAGCGTTTAACTGACCAGAAGCAAAAAGCCGGGATTTTCCCGGTTTTTTTATGCTTGTTATAAGTGTATGTCAAGGTACAGAAACAAAAAAGGCATACCATCTCTGATATGCCTTCTGGTTTTACAGGTTGTTTAAGCCTGTCGAGCGGCCATGACTTTATAAAGATCATCACCATGAAGAGGGCTGGTTTGAATCCAGCTATTCTGCATGTAATTCAAGATAGTTGGATAACGTTTACGCAAAGATTTTGGCATTTCCTCAATGAATCTTTCTTTAATACTGTTGAAGTGATCAGTCGTTCGAGAATAATACAACAAATCTGAAGCTGACTTGATTACATAATGCGAAAACCCAAGATCTTTATAAATAGCAATAAAGGCATCAAAATCATCTGGATGGATATGCTTCTTGTTAATAACAATGCATCCGTTAAATTGAAATTCTGGAATGGTTTGAATTTTCGCCATCAATTCATCATGGAGTTGATTGTTTTTTGCATAAATGCCGTCATTGAATTGTGCAGCTTCATGAACTTTATTATTAACAATTCTCCCAAAACGTTCTAGATCTGCAACCAATTTTTCATGCATTGCGATAGCCTCTTCCGGCATATCTTTCAAGTTGATACTTTTGACATAATGAGCAACCGTTTCGGCTGGCTCATCTTCATCACCATCACAAGGCATCATGAAGCTCTCTGGAACAGGAACAAGCTGAGAATACAGTAACGTCGATTCTTTTTGATAGGTTGATACAAGAGTTTTAACATCATCAATTGAAAGAGTCATAATTTACCTTAATGGTTATTTAAAATCGTGTCAACAGTATAACACTTGCTCACACTAAAAACAATATTTATTGAAAACAAAAAAGGCATCCCATTACTGGAATGCCTCAGTTAAGCGTGAAATCGAATTAACGAATCCAGCTATTGGCCTCAAACACCGCATAGTGCAGGGCTTCAATCTTTTTCTGGAAGGAACGGACAACCATTTCAGATTCACCCATCTGAGCGAAATATGCCATGGATTGGTCCAGTTCGGCAATCTGACCCAAAACGGCACGGTTGATGCTATGGGCTTGCATGGGGTCCAGACGAATCGAGCTTGCACCATCTGCTTGGGCAGCACGCATCATATTGACAAGGGCATCCAGACGATCAACAGTCATTTTGTGCTTGCTGAGCAAACGCTGATTTGCTTGCTCGTCTAGCGAATCGAAATCAGTCACGCTGTCCAATACGTGCATATTTTTTTCGAGGGTATGAACAGCACCAACAACGGCACCAATGAGCAGAATGAGGGTCGATGGAGTAGTCATGATTTTGTATCCTTGGCTTGTTTAAGTGAGGTAAGTATAGCAAGGTTGAGCGAGTGTGGCAAGGTTTTTCTAGCTCAAAATTAAGTTTTTTGAAATTAGTAGTCCAACTTAGTAAACGTAAGAGGAATCAAGTCGGAGAATTTAAGAACCATAAATTTGCCTTCTTTGTTAGACAAGATAACTTCAGTATCAGGTTCCAAAAATTCGCTCATGGTCTGACGGCAAGCTCCACAAGGTGGCAGCGGTTGTTCAGTATCACCATTGATAGCAATGCTCAGGTAGTCACCTTTACGGCAACCTTGCATGTGAGCCACACAAAACGCGGTGCGTTCAGCACAGGTACACATAGAGAAGGAAGCATTTTCAATGTTAGCTCCCAAGAATACACCTTTCTTGGTCAACAAAGCAACACCCACTGGAAATTCCGAATAGGGAGCGTAAGCCGATTCTTTAGCTTCCATTGCTTTTTTGACAAGTTCCGTGTGATTCATTTTCAATTCTCTTTTTTCGGTATAGGTTAATTTGTATAAATGTAGTATACCAAAGATAAATGATGATTTCAATCAAAAATAAGATTTATCTAAAAGAAAAACCCGGAACGATGTCCGGGTCATTTGCCATGCATGGGATTAAGCTGACATTTTTTTCAGTTGCTTGACAAAAGCATCCGATTCAAACTGGTCGATGGTTGCATAGTTATTCTGACCACCAGAATAATCTTTGAGGCCATTGCAGGTGCGGTACATGACCTGAAGCCCTTTACCAGTAAACGATTCGAAAATCTGAACATATACTTTATCGGTGTGCAAGGTGACTTCACCCGAAACAGCAATACCACCTTTGTTACTACGAACATCAAACGAACCCGCCGCGAGTTCAAGCTTTACGGCCAAAGCCTTGAGAGCCTTTTTACCAGCACGATGCATTTGATCCTTAAGATCTTCATTGTAGGAGAACGATTTATTTTTCAACTGTTGAAGAGTGGCCATTTTGTAAACCTCTGTCATTGTGTCTGAGAAGGCTCTATTATAATCAAAAATTGACTAGAGCACAAGAAAAACTGGTTTTATTTTAGTTTTTTAGCAAATATCCATGGAATATCCATTTTTTTTCCAAAAAGGACGACTAGCCGAACAACCACGGCCTACAAAACTACTCTTAGGACCATTCAATTGCTTGATAAGTAGCGAACCAATACCTTGTCTTCGTTTCGATTTACGGACAAAAATCATTGTCTCGTAGCCGATAAACGAACGATCAGTAATGTGAACAGCAACACCAACTGGAGTATTCGTTTCATCATAATGCAACACCACATTGCCTATGATACCACCATCCCGAATACCTACCAATACATGGGATAGTTGATAACCTGAAACATACAGGCGAGATTTCAACGCAATATCAGCATTGATTTGGTTTTGTGTAAGAAGCAATCTCTTTTTAGTCATGACCATCATCTTCAAAAAATAATGGCTATTTTATCATAAAATAGATTAACAGTCGATATCCAATTTTTGATTAATGACGCGAATAGTTTCCTGAGCACGCCGAAAGTCACCGTCACCTTCATCATTGTCCGCATAGCGAAGTTGTTGCAACAAAGCCTTATGCTCTTTAGCAATGATTTCAAAGAAACCAAGTTTTTCACGTAAGGCTTTAACATCACTTGCCAAAACAACGATAGTCGATGAATTTGGCATACTTTCTTGGTTAGTCACCAATTCCAGATGTGCTTTTGGAACAATGAAACGATCAATTTTAGACATGTTAGGTTCTCCACAAATGAAATGGGGCATGAAAGCCCCTTGTAGTTGGTTTAAAAATCTTCAAAAGCCGTTTTAAACTTGTTGAAATAGGGCATAGGGAACATATCCTCTGGAATGCCAATATACGCATAAGCATCATCAACATAGAAGAAATAATTATGACGCTTAGCCCATGCCTCAACCAGTTCAGTAGTGGCTGGATTAAAGCTATGAGGTGTTTTGTCGTCGTAAAAAACACTGTTAGGAAAATAAGCAAAGCGGAAACCTTTGCGTGGAATATTATTGTAACCCGTTTCTTCTGGATTGTCCTGTGAGGCTTCAATCCGCATGATGTCCTGAACGACTTCACGAACATTAAACAAATCATTTCGATTAAAAAACTCTTGAAGGCTGAGCGAGCCAAAATGATCAAAGAACGCAATTGCCATGTCTTCTGCAGTAGGGCCAGTATTTACAACAACAGGTGGTTTTTTTCGCTCTGCCATTGGACGTTTAGTCGGGGCTGCATTCGATTCTTCAAGATACATGGTGATTCCTCAATACAGGTAATGTCGTCTTATTATACGACAAAAAGTGATTTTTAATCAAGACGTTTTTTTGAAAAAATTACAAAAATTAGAAAACAAAAAGCCCCTGAACAAGTCAAGGGCTTTGTAGGTCTTTGAAGGGTTAGGCAGTGGTTGCCGAACCTTCCAGAGCAACAGTTACGTCAGCTTCGAACGCTTCCATTTCGCGTGGCGAGAATGCCTCGGTAACCACTTTAATTTCAGCGTTGATGAATGCACGGATTTCTTTGATGTTATCCGCAACCATCACTTTGTCGTCAAGGGTTGCCACATAGAGCTGAGTGTGGTTGATGTAGTTACGAACCGCTACAAGTTCCAGCGAGCTACCCAGCAGGAATTCAACAGGGACGTTACCGCCGTTGTCCAGCGAGAAGCCGACAAACGAATCACCGTTTTCGATGGTGCGTTTTTCAAGGTCAACCACCACGACTTTGCTAGCCTTCATCGAAGTGATTGGCGTCGATTTGTTCAAGAAAATCGTGCTAGGTTTAGCACCTTTTGGCTTGGCGTAGCTGATGACTGCGAAACGGTTGTCGATGACAGTTACGGACTGAGATTCACCATTCTTCATATTCAGAGTCATCACATTCGAAACATCGGTTTTCGACAGGGTGAACTCTTGGGTCAGCATTTTCGAAATTGCTTTCATCTCTTTGTTAGCAGTGAAGATGCTACGCAGTTTGAGAGCCATTGCCGAGTGATTCAGAACGATAGTCTTGGTCATGATTTGATTTCCTTTGTCTCGTTGATTTGATGGGTCTAGTATACCGAAAAACTGCTATTTGAACAAGCCTTTTTTACACGTTGAGGAAAATATTTTCACTCACCTTTTTGGTAAATAAGTTTTTTCTATTAAACCTTCGAATTCATAACAGAATTCCAAATAGACGATATGTCAGCAACCGCTTGCTCAGAAATAGGTGGTTTGAGCGATTCTTGAATGGCTTTAAACTTCTGATACATTGCAAACCAGTAGCCACCTTTCCAACTCATTAAATCCATAGGATCTTTTTTATTATGAGAAGAAATCCCTTTTGAAATATAGTGATGCTTTAAAAGTCCAGCGACAATAGCATCAACGAGTTCAATTGCTGCAGTTTTCCAACTGGCTTCAATATTAGCCGGAACATTGAAGATAAGAGATTTATCAGAAGTAGCTGACAATGTGTCAGTATTAAACTCTTTTTGGTGCGTAAGCGTATATTTGGCAAGGCTATCAATATGCTTTTCAATGAACGCAAATTGGGTCAATTCAAGTTCACGCTCTACAAGGCGAGCAGCATAAAAATCAGGAATCGATTTTTGTAATTCAGGATCAATGTACATAGACTTCTGCAAATGTGCAGGTAGCTTCAAAACAGCTTTACGTGGGTTTGTTTCTTTGATGCCATGAATATGCACGCAACCATCATCGCCCCAATAAGCACAAGGCTCTCTTAATAAAACCTGAGCCAGCACCAACAAACGACTACTCGATATCGTTGGGTTTTCAAGCATCATCCGTTTTATAATGATTTCTGCGTGATTAAGCTTCATGGGGCAACCTCATTAAATAGATAACATAATTATACAGGTCTTTCAAAATACAGACAACAAAAAACCGCTCGAAAGCGGTTCTTTAACAAGGAATATTAACGGAGTTTAAAACCGGGTGCTGCATTTTTTGGTGTCACCAAATCAAACTGAACACGACCTTCAACAAAGTTAAAAACATCAAGATCATATTGTGAAACACGCGGATCATCAACCGTCAAGCTTTTAAGGTGCTCAACAAAATCATTAAACTCTTTAACCGACTGAAAAACCACACAAGCTTGCTTAGGGCCACCCATGTAGTAATAGCCATCACTGGATTTGCAGAACGCATGAGGATAACCATGTCGATTCACAACACTTGCAGTAAAAGACATAAAAGCTCCTAATAAAACTTTAATTTAATAAGAAGGATTATAGCAAAAAAATGGTTTATGGTAAAGGAATTTATCGAAAAAAAAATAAAAAAGCCCTAGAAATCTAGGGTTTCTAACTGCAGCTCATTTCCTTGATCAAATCTGATCATTTGTGTTAAAATAGAGATGTCAACCTCTATTTTTTTTATGATTAAATCTCTTTCTATCGGTAAATCTGCTTCTTTTCTTGGCCTTTCTGTTGTTACTCTTCGTCGTTGGGAGCGACTTGGTAAAATCAGTTCTTTTCGAACCCTTGGCAATCATCGAAGATTTTTCTTCGATGACTTGCTTAAACTTCATAATTCTAATAAATTGCATGTTGGTTATGCCAGAGTTTCTTCTCACGATCAAAAAAAAGACTTAGAAACCCAAATCAAATTCTTAGATAAGGTAAACAGCAGAGGCGAGGTTTGACCGACTGCAGAACGTTTGAACAAGATGATCAGATTTTTTCATCTCTATAAGAACGGCTATCGGGAACTGACATTTAATTAGGGATGGGGACTTGTTTACGAGAAAACACCATAATGGCCGATTTCTTGTAATCAATATCATCACCCGAATATTTACTCATCAGCACAGAAAGCAGCAAAGGTGCTTCTTCTTTTGCTTTTCGAGCATAATCACCACGTTCCAAGTCTTTATTTTCAGCATAGAAGCCTTCAACAGTGCGAACAAGGTAATGATAGCTCTTACGAGCATAGTCTTCAACTTCATCAAGGCGGGCCAGAATTTCAGCCAATGGGAAGTTTTCACTGTGAGTTCGGTAATGATACAGAGAACGAATTTCATCCAGAATTTCATGCAAGGTTGCTTCGTAGATGAACTGACGTTCTTTCGAGCGGTCTTGAATGTTGACAACTGCCGACATTTTCAGGTAAGGAATGGTCTTTACCTTATACATATCAGGGCCAATTTCAATGACGTAACCTTCAATTTCAGGGTCATTAACATTGAGTTCATTGATAGGAATACGCTTGACCAAATGGGCAGCAATAACAGGATATGCAGCAGCAAATTCAGCCGAACGAATATCAACATACTCGCCAGTGCTCATGTCACGAGCTTTCAATACATGCACTTCGTAATCAGTGTATTCAATGAAAACACGGTTTTTCGGAGTGGTCAATTCCAAATCAAGCGATACACCAGTGCGGGTGAGTCGTTCAATTTCGGCTTGGAGTGCTGGACTAATCGACTTTTCAACCAAATCATAGTCGTTGAAAGTTGGTTTCTTTTTGCTCTTGTAATAGAGCTTATCATTGACTGGCGAAATATAGCTAGTCAGTAGAGAACCATCAGGTTTCAGGTAGGCAAAATCCGCTTCTTCTGGTTTAACTTTTTGCGTTTCTGGAGTTTCGCCCAACGAGAAGAATTTTTGCATAGGCAAAGCCACAAGCTGGGGTTCTTCACCACCCATATAGAACATCACCCCACGGCAATCTTTTGCAGCGGGAAGTTTGAATTCAGAGTGTTTGGGAATGTCATAGTTAAAGACACGATACGTCCCGCCATCAACCGACGAAATTTCATCACGATATTTAAAGGAACCCGGATTGGTTTCCAACAGCGTCATAAGTTGCTGGTAGAGTTTTTTCTGATAAGTCATTTGAATCTCCATCATAATTGGCTGGCAGTATTATAACAAAATCTGCTTTTCAGATCAACTCATATCTCGACGGGTTTTCATCATAGCAACAACGCAATTGCGATCATGGTCACAAAAACCTACTGGCCAAGCATCCAATTCGCCTTTGGCATTAGAAAGAATAGTTTGTTCACCAAACAAAAACTTAACATCTGTATGACTGATACGTTGCTCAACGATAGCAAGACGCAGAGCATTGACAACACTGTGGTTTGCAGTCGAATATTCGACCAAGCCAGACTGTTCAAGGAAGGCATTCACAATACGACAAGCATAGGCATCACCAGAAGGAGTACCATTTTCTGCATCAAAGGTAAGAATAACTTTTGGCATTATCAAAGCTCCATAAAATAGAATATTGAGTATACATGAAATATTGTATACAAGCAAACAAAAAGACAGACGAAGCTGTCTTTAATTGATTACTTTAAGCTTTCGCTTCAAGGGATTCTTTTTCTTCAAGATAGAAGGCATACAAACGAGTATACAAAATAGTTGCTTGGAAACGAGGGTAATAAGACTGCGGATCAGAATAGGCTTCCGGTTCTTCACTGATCCACCACGAATTAAAGATGCTTCGCAATTTTTTGGCCAAAGTCATCATAACAACAGCCGAAATGTCAGGGAACATCTGTGCGACAAGTTCGAAATTTGGCGGGCAAGCCAAAGTCTCTTCGATGCTGCAAGATCCATCTTCAACCAAAGACCAACAAACAGCAGATTGCTGACCTACACGGAAGAGTTTGATAAATTCCAAAAATTCCTCGCTGGTAATGTCTACAAGTTCAGCTTTTTCAAGAATGTCTTTCATATGATAAACCTCTGTTTGGATAGGTTGATTATACGCCAAACGATAGAAAATGGCAAACAAAAAGTAGATTATACAAAACAAAAAACCCCGCTTATGCAGGGCTTTTTGACAATGCTGGATTACACTCCGTTTGAGAAGCTACCCAAATCAACCTGTTCCAAAGACCAATCGTTCAAGCGGTTCCGTGCATAATAGGTCAAGTAGTCGTTTTTGTGACCACGAATTACCCCCATGATGAAACCAAAGTTTTCATGACCTTTCAGTTCAATTGCCGCTGTTTTAATATCAACATCTTTGTATTGTTCTGCTACCGCATTTACTGATTGTGCAAGGGTTTCAATGTCAGATTTGATACCATCATTGATACGGTGGATATGGCTCAAATCAGCTTCTGGTGCGTTCAGTGACAGATAAGCAATGAAGTCATCCAGTTTTTCATCAACCACCAACCGGGCAATATCACGCTCACGCACAAAGGTAACAGCATGGTGAAGGTTCATATACCATTTGGTTTTGATTTTAACCATTTCGCCGTTTGCAAACTGGATAACATACCCTTCAATGCCTTCAACAGTGTTCAGAGATTTCAACAGGTCAGCCATGTCGAATTCACCACCAAACAAAGGTTTGTTAACAGGAATATCAAACCGTGCTGCCAAACGCTCTTTTTCAACAGGCATCAGATATTCACCTGTTACATTATGACGAACATGCAGCAAAGTCATGTTTTCTTCGTCATAACGCAACACGATACGATGTTTAGGTGAAGTGAATTCAAAAATTGGCGACAGGTTGGCCTGCGAGCAATATTTAGTGAAGTCATAATATTTTTGGTTTTGAGCAACAAACCCTTCTGCCGAAACAGCTACGTCCGACTTGAAAGACTTCTTCGATTTCAGGAACAGCTCACCTTTATAGAAGCCACCAGAAATCATGGAACCATCCATTTTGTCAAAGCCTGCAACCATTGTGTTCCAATCCAAAACCGCTGGTTGCACTTCAGCACGCTCTGCCAAGTTGAAAAACTTGTGCAATGGGCGAGACAGAATTTTGCCTGCATCATCAAAGGTAATCCCGCGAGCTTCTTTTTCCACTGGGGTTCTGAACGACTCGCCGTTGCTGATGTTATAGCAAACAACGCTTGCACCATTCGACTGTTTATTGACAGAAATGTATGCACAGTCTTTGATGTGCGGCATCATGTCATCGAGGGTTTCAATACGTGGAAAAATAGACATTTGGAAAACTCTCTATGGATTTAAAGTGAGTGTATTGTAGCAAAAAGCTAGTTTAGTAGCAAGATAAAATTGAGTTTTTTCAAAATAAAAAAGCAGCCCAAACGGACTGCCTTTTGACACGATATAGATTAAGCCTTGACCGTCAAGCCAGAGTAAGCCACTTCACGGCAATCGACACTAACCGACAGGCGAGAAGACTCAAACATCGAGGGCACTTTACTTTCATCTACACCACTGTGCAGGTAGAGTTCAGCCACACAAATTTTACGGGCTTTATCATAGCTCAGCACTTGAAACTCATACACATTCTTGTGATGGATTTCAACGTCAAGATGGAAAAAATCATTGGTATCATCACGAAGGGCAGAATCCACTTGAAAAGTGATAGTTACAGTAGTGATTGCCATGATAGTAAGCCTCTTTGGTTTTGATGGGAGCAGTATAACAGCAGACTAAATCAAAAACAACATTTTTCGCAAATTTAAAGATAAAAAAGCATGCCGAAGCCCGCTTTTTTTTGAGGAATATTCAAATATGCCGAAGAAGATTTTTCACTTCTTTTTCACGATTACCCAAAGTCAACCAGTTGTCGATAGCATCCAGCAAAACAGCTTTTGCAACGACCTTGCCTTGCTGAAGATGCTGTGACATATCGTCAGTAATGTTCAGAGCACCACATTCTACTGCTTTCTGCAGTTTGGATCGAGCATCTGCCAGAACACGCTCAATCATGTCATTAGCTTCTTCAATCACGCTTTCTTTCGGGGTTTGAGTTGTCATGTTTTCACCTTGTTTTGTGTAAATAGAGAGCTACTATATAACAAAAATCATATAAAAACAAGCTTTTTTTAGCGACTCAAACAATAGAACACTTGATGTTTTATTTAAAATATATATTATAATACTAAGAACAATAAGAAAAGGATATGAAAAAAATAATAACAATGATGGTTATATTGTTAGCGTCATCTATTGCATATGCAAACTATCAAGTAATAATAGATCCCAAAGTACATTTAAGTCCGGGTGATATTGTTTTCTCAACAGCAGAATCAACGACGCCACCAGTTGAACCAGAGCCAGAACCTGAACCGGAGCCTATTCCACCAAAAGATGAAGACAGAGAAGGATATACATGTCAGCCATATTCAGAAACATCTAACTACGGAATGACATTTAATACAGATGCTACTTATCCAATTGGGACAGTACGTTATATTAAATGGAATGATAGTGTAATTATTGATAGCGTATACACACCAAGAAAAAACTTTCCATATGTGTCTGGTCAATACACCTATGTGCTAGGTGAGTTTAAAAGAGCAGATACCCGTTTTAATTACTATGTAATTTGTCGTTATCCAAATCAAACACAATAAAAGAAAAAAGCCTCCAAAGAGGCTTTTTTTTTAACTATAAATTAAGTCAAACTCATGGCATGTTGAATGTCACGAACACCTTGTTGATAATCCGAAACACTAAAATCGCCAGAACCCGCTTCAATCATAGTGGTATAGCCTTTAATGCACTCATCCAATTCATCATTTTCAACAAAATAATGAGAACCATGATTGGTGAATACCACTTTATTACCTGATGGAGTAGAGACAACCCAACCAGTAGCGTCACAATCCCAAGATTCCCACAAGACATCAAAAATAAAGACAGCTTGATATGAGGTACCATTAACAACAACTGGTTGCTTCAATCGTTCTTGCATATACAACTCATCATAACGAGCCATACGAGCACGCTCAATATCTTCACCCAATGCAACAGAAATATTGCGAACTTCACCAATTTCGTCCTCAGTAAAAGTTGCGGTTACAACTTTCCAAAACTCATAGCCCCATTGAGCAATATCATGAGTAGTAGTATAAAGAGAAAAATCAGTATCTTTTACTTGAATGCCATAGACGACCAATTCTTGGAATTTTTGAATGCCCATGATAGGAATCTCATTTGTTTAGAAGATAAACATTATATCAAAAACTTAAAATGAAAACAAGAATATTAAGTTGAATGAAATGAAAAAAGGCCCAAAATGGGCCTTTTTATTCTTGCTATGTTACTGCTTTAAAGCGGATATTTTTCATATTCATCAAGTGTTTCATTAGCCATTGCAATGTCCTCTTGCAACTGTGGACTCATCACCTGATCTTTCATGTCGAAAGTGATGGATTCCACGACACAACCCAACAGGGAAGTGAGACGTTCATTGCGTGCTCGCAGGGTAGCGAGTGCTTTGGCTTCAATGCTGCTTTCCGACTGTGATTCAGCTTGGTCTGCTTGCAGTTGACGTTTCATGTTTTACACCTCTTGAATTGAGCAGTGATTATAGCATTTTTAGCTGGCTATAACAAACCTTTTAAATGAATTTTTTTTGAATTTTTATGAAGTCATACAAAAACTTCTCATAAAAATCTTCCAAGAACATGGTATGTTCAACCATTTTCTTTTCAATTTCAGCAAAGAATGCCTTAAATTCTTTCTGGTAGTGTGCGTGACCATCAGCACTACCACCTGCTTTAAAGGCTTCACCCAGCTTATAACGTGCAGTGCTGGCCGATTCATGAATATGAATAATCGCTACCATTTTGGAATGATCCAAAGCGAACAACGCATCATTTGAAACTTTATTCGAAATCACGCCAGACAGGTCAAGAATCGTAGGAGCATTATAGCCGTCCCACAAGCTCATAACACGGTCATAAATACCAGAACTACCATCTTCAATGGAGTCAGTCAGGTAATCGTTTTCGGTATAACCTGCACGATCTCGATCAGTATAACCATGATAACCATAATCATCATAGCCTTGGTTATCATACTGAGATTCTGGAATCAGGCCATTGCCAAAACCACCACCATTTTTTTCAAACCATTCTTGGTCTTTGCTGTAAGAATTGCTTACAGTAGGAGAATATTTGCCAACGCCCATGTCAATGTCCTCTATGAATTAGAATGCTATCTTAGCAAAAATCTTAAAAATAGGCAACAAAAAATCGAGATTTTTTAATCGCCACCTAGAAAAAGCTTACGAAGATACTGGCGAACATCGACCTGTAAAACATGAATATCAGAAGGGTCAATAGCTTTACCATGAACATAACGATCAAGATAGTCCACAGCCTGATTATAAACATAAGTAGGCGTATGCAAATTTGTGAATGCAATTTGCCAATCCAATGCCGCTCCATCAGGATGTTCATTGCCAAAATCACGTTTAAAGCGTCTTTTTAACTGGTCATAATATCGATCAAAATACTGTCGAAGATGAGTGCGAATTTCATCAACTGGATATTGTACGGTATTGAGACTTTCACCTGCTGATTCAACAAGAAGCTTCGCTTCAATTGAAAAAGATACTTTGGTGATTTTCTTCAACTCTAAAAGATTTGAAGGAACTTCACTAAAATATAAAGGCAAGTTAGAAACAGCAATACGAATAGCCGTATCGCCATAAGTACCCCATGAAAATGCAATATCTTGCTGTTTGAGATCCTGAGACTCATGAAAAATCTCACGGGCAAATGCAATGCCAACGCTCTGGGCCAAAACTTCATCTGGCAAGGTATAGATAGAATGATTAGTCATTCTGCGATCCTCTAAATTTCGCTAATTATAGTCTGCAGTCATAAAAAAAGCAACCATGTAGGTTGCCTTTGATAGCAAATTGACCACTAACCTTCAGAATAGTTCCATTTGCCATGATAACGACTTAAATTGGAAGCCAATTCTTTCAAAATAAAGCCCTCACCTTCGCCTTTGTAGTTAACCAACCAAACATAGGTAGAAACGTTGGCGAGTGCTTCGGCTTGTTCACGCGACAAACCTTCATGAAGCAATTCCATATCAGGACTGTCAGGAGAGTCAAAAAATTCGTCATCATCACGAAAAAGTGGGTCAGCAGGTTCATATTTGTAGACAGGCTCCATATGGTAAGAAACCAATTCTTCAAACATTTCTGGATGCTGGCTGAGTGTGAACTCTTCCGCTTTGAAGCTAGCTGCATATACCTGCTCGGCATAGGCCATTGCTGCTTGCCCCATAGGGCTGTTCACAAAATCATTGGTAAACATAATCTCTAATTCCTAATTGCATTTGTTTATTTTAACAAAAAGTAGAGAGAATTACAACAAAAATATTATTTTTAGATCAAAAAAACCGCCGAAGCGGTCGTTTTGACACAATAACAGACAATTAATCATCAGGTTCTGCGATTTTAGATCCCCATTCTAAAATATCGTAATAACCAGAGAGGCAATCTCTCGTCGCCATTTGATGAATAAGATTATGCCGTGACAAATAAACAATTTCTTTTGAACCATTATGGGAACGTTTCACCCAGTAATAACCCGGTTCTTTTGGAAAATCTTCTGTCCATACGTTCATATCAAATCCTCATAATATATAAACAAAAACCCACACAAGCGGGGCGTTTGATTTCAATGTAATTACCGTTTTTCAGCATTTCGCCAAAAATCAGATTCTTCCCAACCAAATTTCATCAACATATGGCTCATCGCAGGAACGAACTCTGCTGGAATTTCCCACGATTTGGTGATAGTTTCATCACGACAAACATCACTTTTGTCATGCCCACCCCAGCAAGAAATACAGTCCAGAGCATAAAACTGAGATTTCAGCAGCTTGCCTTCTTCACCAATACTGCAGATGACTTCTGGATCATAGTTGACCCAAACACGTTTAGTGGTAGTAATGGTGTCGCTGATGTAAAATTGGGTAGCTTGAACAGTCATTTAAAACCTCTGTATGCTTTGTTTTGATGTATGCAGTATAACGTAAAAACTCATTTTTAACAACAAATTTTTTAAGATGATTGAAAAAAACCGCCGAAGCGGTTTATTCAAGACCTTTGATAGCATCAAAGAAGCCATTGGTGGTCAATTTTTCCATAATCACTTCACGCGATTCACGTTTTTCTTTATTCGGGCTATCTTCTTCAGTTTGTGGTGTCGAATGACGATAAACCAAACTGGTAATTTCTGCCGGGGTCAATTTGAAAATAGCGTCAAGTCGAACATCATTGTATGCCATTACAGCACCAAAAGGCATAATTTCTTTGCCTGTAATGTAATCTTTCACAATGAGTCGAGGATTGTTTGCTTTGGAAATACCAATCACTTCTTTGGCGATGCCAATGACAGGATTTCCCCAATCATTACCCACAGCAATAACAGGCTTGTTAACCAAAACAGAGAGTTCAGCCCAGTCAAAATCGTTTTCACGTTTACGGCGAGCATCTTCTGCAGCTTTAACCGCTGTTGCCGACAATTGATACAGCTCAGATGGGAACAAAGCTTGGAAAGTGGTGAAAATCTTGTTTTTGATAGCGGTAAGCATGGGAACACTCCGAAAAGTAAGAAGTAAATTATACCTAAAACTAAGATTTAAAGCAAGTTTAACTATTTGAAATTGCCCAAAAGCCCCAGAGCACACAAGCTGATAGCAATCACAAACAAAATAGTATTAAATTTCTGAGCACGAAAAATACCAGATTGGATTGAAATCAATTGGTTTTCGCATACGATATGTTCATCATTTCCACAACATTTAACGCAATCGCACATTACCATGATGATTCACCTCAATTGAAGATTTCAGGTATTTTACCAAAAATATAGCAAAATGAAAAGAACATTTTTTGAAAAAAAAGATAAAAAACACTTTTCAAACCTGTCTAGATTTGCTATAATAGCCTAACTTAAACAAGACAACCTAATAAACTTAATGAGGTGACACCATGCGTAATTTCGTAGCAAAACACATGAATAGCTTCAATAAGCCTGCTACGCAGGTAGACAAGAAGCGTAAGCAAAAAAATAAACGCGATAAGCGTGCTTACCTGAAGGAGATGTAATCCTTTGGTAAGTTGAAAAAGAAGGTGTCTTCGGACACCTTTTTTTATGCCTTCATTTTCACTCAAAACAAGCTGAAAAGCCCTGCAACCGTTCCAACAGTCCCAAGAACATCCCACATGTCAAGAGGTCGAGAAGAACCATCAGATTGACGAACTTTTCGAGTTTTTCTTGGCGTGGTATAACCCATCATTGAAGGTGAGATTGCCAATACCATCCACATAGAACGCGAATCATCTTCGGGATCTTTTGAAGTGCCCAAGAGTACACAATCTCCACGGCTATTCATGGCTCCATTCAATAGGCAAAAATCAGCTTCAACAGAAAAAGCCTGTTTCAAATGGTCAGGCATAGGTTTATATTGACTTTGGAAAAACAATTCCAGATATTTGACATAAATATCATTAATGCTGGCATTAGGAACTGATTCTGAATACATAAACATAGCTGTTCTATTATGTCGATCAGAACCTACTAAAATACGCTCTTTATCTTTATCAAGCCGAAAAAGATGCATAAATAAACGGTTGCCATCTAGTCTTTTAAAGGAATAGTCTTCAGATTTTTTTGTATTATAAACTTCCTGAACATCCATGCCAAGTTCAATTTTTCGAAGTTTGATGCACATAGCCTACCCTCAATAGTTTGCTTTATTATACAAGAAATCTAAGAAATACACAATGTTAATTGAGAATAAAATCAATATTCCGTTTTTATACTACCATAATAAATATAAAAAAGACCGAACTAGTCGGTCTTCTTCTTTTTTTGCGTAAAAGTGTTATACGACTTCAAAAACGCCATCTTGGATGTCATAACCCAGTTTTTTGACAGATTCCATGGCTTCTTTCATCTGGCGTTCACGGAATTCAGCATAGTCTTCTGCGGTCAGTTCCAGTCGAGTGACAATGATTTGAACATCGTCCGTCAGATTGAACCATTGAGCTGGCTGTCTCGGTTTGGTAGATGGTTTTTTATAACGAATCTTCGAACCTTTAATAACCAGTGAATCACCCGACATTTTTTCTTCGATCCAATAGTCAAGAGTGCCCATTTCGCATTCAGCATACGGATTCTCATGGGCCAATTCCTGAACCCCGGCTGCGGCCAGTCGATTACCCAACTCCATAGCCTCTACGCACAAAAAATCAGAGCGAACAGCCACCACATTACCCACATTACCAACCATGTAGCTGATGGTATAACGGTGATTAGGTTGTGCGGTAGTGTGTTGCATTGCTTCCAGCACTTTTTCCAGCTTCATACGAACACGCATTACAATATTAATGGCGTCTTGAGTATCTTTTGCTTGGCTGAGGTCGATTTTTGCAGAAGTCATGTTGATTTCCTTGTGTGTCGTTAAGATGGATATATTCTATCAAAAAACAGGATTATAGTCTAGTTATTTCTTTGCCCTATTAAGCACCCATTGCTCCCATTTATCAACCCGTGGCAAGCAAGATGTTAAAGCATCACGATAATCACGATGAGTCAATACAGTGTCCATACGCAAATGAGCTTGATGTAGATCAATAACATCTTTTTGATCAATGTTGAGGTCAATCAAATTAGAGCCACTGATAACAAAGACATGCTCGTGATTACCCGCAAGACGGCCACCAAAAAGATTCCGTGCCAACAAGGCTGCAAACTTACAGCTACCAGACCGCTCACCAGCATAAACAAAACCACGTTCTTTACAACGTTCTTCCCACAAGTAATCCAATGCAAGATTCGCACGAATAATATTGTGTTCGTTATATTCAATCTTTACTGGATAATTGCTGAGGATGTCTTTAACTGTAAGCATTGTTTTAGCCTTCTAGTCAATATCTGCCTGAATTATAGCAAAATAATCAAACAATGACAAGAAAAACTTAAAAATGATCAAGAATGAACATCACGAATCAGATCACAATCTTGTTGCATCTGCTTGATATCCGCTTCGATGTTTTTAATTTTTGCCATATCTTTTTGTTTGATTTTATAAATCCAAACTTCGAAGCTATTACGATAATTCTTTTTGAGTCCAGTAAAACCATTAATCAGTTGACCGCTTTTTGAAAAATGATCAAATCTGATCACTAACTATTCAACGGCTAAATAGCTATTACCGATTCACTACTAACCTGAGTACTGTCCAACTTTCCTCGGCTTTCATGAACCTGTCTTTTTAGGAAATTTCGCAAGTTTTTACTGCAGTACTCAAAATAAGTTTTACAATCTTCTCTATCTACTAGTAAAGGGACTGTTCTTATTTGGCTTTTTACAATAACTTGTTCATTCCGGTCAAACAATTCTTCTATGGCATAGGTTCTTCTTCCGATCACATAAGCTGCTGCCATATGCCGTGATATACCATATTGTTTAGCATACTTTAACCAACCTATTTGAGACGTAAAAGCTGGATTGACTTCGTAAACGGCTATACCGTTACGATAGGCCAGAGTTTTTATTGTCTCTATCATCAATGAGTATGCAAATGATGACAGTATACGGTTTTTCTTTTTGGCAGCATCACCAAATAATGTATTTTCTTCTTTTAATGCTGCTCGTTTATTTTTGAAATCTAAACGTTCGATTACAATAGGTTTTTTAGTCTCTATTGCATAGTTAATAATCTTTTTAGCTGATTTCAATATTGCTTCTTTACGAAGCGTTTTATTTGAATTCTGTTCACTATCAGTGAAACCAAAATACACGTTGAAAGCTTTCTTTAGGTTTCTTTGACCATTCAATTCAGCAACAGCAAAATGATCGACATTAGTATCAATAGCAATAACACCTGTTGCTTTTGACATAATAGCTTTCTGATGTTTGGTTTCATCCATTGAAGTAAGAATTCTCCAAGAGCTTGAAAGTCTTTTTGGATCGGCAAAAGTGTCTTTTATAAATCTAAAAGAAATAGCAACACCTTCATCTTCTAAGTAAGTCGCTTTACTTATTGCTTCACCTTTATCATCAAATAATGATGGATCTTTGTCTTTTAGTTTTTGAGTGTACTCACTTTCTTTTTGTTTTCTTTGTTCATTTAAAGCAAAACTGTTTAAGATTTCTTTTTCATTGTGTTTAAAATTAATATTGTCAATCACCAAATGCTTTTGAGATAAACCAAGTTCATCTCTAACACATTGTGGAATTGAAATCTTAACAGAATAAAGGCTTTCACTCTGTTTTGAAAACACACAAGAAGCATTACCATTGTTTTCATCTTTTGAACCCAATAAGAAAAATTGATTAAACCGAGAATCATGCCAGAGCTTTCTGTATGCAGTATGATAGCTTTTTCGAGCTTCATTACTAATATGTTTGTATTTTCCATGATCATAATTGCTATCATTGAATAAAGAAGAAAGCCGATTCAATATTTTTCGATCACCAAAACAAACAGATACTTTGTTTGTTTTAATGTTATGTTCTAACCGAACAATAGCGGCTTGTTTTCTTTCAATTTCTTCTTTTAACTTAATTAAAGCTATTTTCTTTTTATTATGACTAGAAAGAGCACTATTTTTCTTAGTCTTAAAAGCATCACTTATGGATAAAAGATGAATCTCACCCACAAGTTTTTTCTGTTTGGCTAATTTTCTATCAAGTTGATCGTTAAAGTTAATTAATCTATCTTGCATTAAAGTCTTATTAGCCTTAATAAGACCTTTAATGAGAAAATCAATAGAATTGAATTGGCGAGATGATAGACCATAGACACGACAAAAAGCCACTTTAAAAGTTTCAAGGGTTGTAACGCTTTGTGATAATGTTAAACCTGTTAATTCATCTTTCACTTTTATCTCTTTAGTAATATAAAGAGCATTATCTTTCATGAATTTATTCATTTTAGTTGAATAAACGAGATAGTTAAAGTACATGAGTTTAGCGTAAGTAAGATGTTCCATGATTTTGTTCAAGATCACATCCTGCTCAGGACAAAGTTTGAACTTTGCCTGAACAGTGATGGTGTTGTTCAATGCTACATCATCATCTAATGTAGTACCAAACAACTCTTTGATGTTGGATTTCTTTTTCATGGATAAATAAATACTCAATAATGCCACAATAATAAATAAAAAACTATTAAAAGTCAAGTAGTTATTGATTTTTTGTTATGATGAGAACGTTTACCCTACAATTTAGCCGAAAAGACAGTCATAAGTTCAATAACGTCTTCTGCTAAAGTCACTTCAAAAGATTTAGATTCGGAACTGTTAATTATGACAACATTTGTGCCAAATGTTGAGCATAATTTAAGGATTAAATCCGAACCAAATCTTAATAAACGTTCTTTGTGAGTGAGATAAAGGGTATGAATTTTACGAGAAACAATTAAAGAAAGAAGAAGAATTAAACCTTTTTTATTAAAATTTAATCCACTGCCAAGATCAGAAATGACCATTTTATTGTCATTTTGAATATATTTATCTAAGAATTTGATTTGGGTTTCTAAGTATTTTTTTGATCGTGAGAAGAAACTCTGGCATAACCAACATACAATTTATTAGAATTATGAAGTTTAAGCAAGTCATCGAAGAAAAATCTTCGATGATTGCCAAGAGTTCGAAAAGAACTAATTTTACCAAATTTTTCCCAACGACGAAGAGTAACAACAGAAAGAGATTTAATCATATAAAAAATAGATGTTGACACCTCTATTCTAACATAAATGATCAGATTTAATCAAGAAAATGAGACGCAGTTAAAAACCCAACGATTTGCCTTTACGATACAGGAACAGGCGACCACTCCATTCATAAACCATATAACCATTGTCTTCAAAAATCAGTTTATAGGCATCTGGAATTTTGGAATCATAAGGTGCAGCAGTATGATAACTCATGATAAGACCTCTCCAAATTTTCTAAATTATACCATAAATCTAGAATTAAATAAACAAAAAACCCGCACTCGGCGGGTTCGTTAGTCAGCAACTATCAGTAGTAGGTGCGGTTATACATACGGTTGGTAGTGCGACGAAGCTGTTCTTCAAAGACTTTACGCTGGCCGCTTGCAATGCAGCGGTCACGGCTTTCTTGAATGCTTGCAATGCGTTTTTGGAACGTTTGCTGAGCCTTTTGAGCCTTCTTGTAAGACTCTGCAAAGCGAACATCACTTTCTTTACGGATATAGGCGTTTTGAGCTTGCTTATCTGCGTTGATCATGCATTTACGCTCAATTTGACGTGCTTGGTAAGAACCATATTGACCAGCAGACACGCAACCAGTCATCAGAGCCAGAGTGATAGCAGCGAGAACAATTTTCATCATTTTCATGGTCATATCCTTTTCTGTTTCAAGAGAGTCGATTCAGCATTTACAAGGGGAAAGGCTTATTTGAATGCTCGCCCCTTGTTGCTTCGATGGGATAATTATACCAAAGATTGAGTCTTGATTCAACAAAAAATATGAAATTTAACGTTGAATATGGGCATGTTTACTTTTGTGTTGAAGAACCGACCAGCGACGGACTTTTGATTGCGAAGGCGAACGATCATGATGCTGGCTATGATCACCACCACCTGTAAAGCCCAAAGCAAGGAATAGCAACAGCATACGTTTAGTTTTAAGCATCGTGAATCTCCTGTCTGAGAATAAATATCGGCAGTATCGTCGTATTCAATAGGCAGGCTTTGTTCTTGTTTTCTGCTACTTAGCACTTGCGATTTACAACATTTGAAGCAAGGGGCCTTTCAGCCCCGTTGAGTCATCATTATACAAGGGATTTGATGACAGTTTCAAGGTCAGCAGTGTTATTTTCTACCATGATGTAGTTACGGATGGTCAAGAACGATTTGTCAGGATGAATGTCTTCAAAAGTAGTTGCAATAAGATTACGAAGCTCTTTTCCATCAGTCACAGCAGGATCAAAGAAGACAAAATCACGCCACTCGACCGCACCAACATGAGTGAAACCAAGTTTTTTGTAAACTTTTACCAGATCTTCACGAACTTCTGGGGAAAGTTTGCTTTTGCTAATTCGCACAACTTTGGTAAATTTCTTTTCAGGAACATCGTTGAGAAGAACATCCAATTCTTCACGTTTCTTCTTAACCTTTTCAGCCACAGCATTGTTTGCTTCAATGGCTTCATTTTGAAGAGCAGTGACTTCATCGTTGTAAGTGGTCAAAGCCGCCAATGCAATGGCCAATTGCTCTTTTGCAAACGAAGTCAGGCCAACAGTCGAATGTCGTTTCAGTTCATCAATAATGTCGCTGACACTATAAGACATGCCATCTTCGCAGTAGAGGCTGAGTGCTTCTGGGACGGCCACAGATTTTTTTTGAATCTGAGCGATCTCACTCTTGTTTTTTTCAATGGCTTTCAGAGCGGAATCATTCATAACAATAACCTTATTGATTAGATGAGGCAAGTATAGCAAAAACGGTCATCGGGCACAACATTTTTTTTCAAAAAAAAGATTATTCATCTCTGAAATAATATTTTTTGACGATTTTGAGAGCTTTTTTAACTTCCTTTTCCCAATCTTTATCACTCACATCAATAATAGAGCGGACTAATTCAAGGGTTTTTTCTTCATCCATGCCAACATACAAATCGTTTTCACTTTCATCCAAGGGTGCAATAGGTGGATAAGAGCCATCGATATCAATATCATGACCATCAACCGAGAGCCAAGCATGATCAATAGATTTTACGGAAAGGTCATCTACCAATCGCACTTGAATAACACCACCAAAAGTACGCCACAGTGCAACGGCCAGAAAAATAGATTTTGCTGACAGATATTCTTCTGAAATTTCGTCAGGAACCACATTTTCAAGTTGTTTAATCATAAAATACTCCAATTAGGCTTGAATTATAGCAAAAAAGACGATTGAAATCAATCAGGATTGTAATTTTTAAACGGTTTTATACAACCTTGCTGATTATGTTTAAACTTGCCAATGGTGATATGTCCTTGATCTTGTCCAACAATGTTATAAAAATCTCGAATTTCAAAAAAGGCTTGTGAATAGCAATTCACCCAAACATGAGTCGTATTCCAAAACATTTCATGAGTATAATTGACTTGAACGTGTTCATTATCACGCCAGCCCCAAGGTTTATCCTTATCCATCATGCTATAGCCTTTCAAAACAGAGCAGTGAACATCCCAGTTAGGCTTATCCAATGCAACACCATATTGCTTATAAAACAAATGGCGATAGTAGGCTGCAATATCTGCATCAACTGTAATGACAGCCCAATGCTCAATATTGTTTTTCATTGAACCACGATCAGGGTCATATACAATAGTGCCTTCTGTGTCGAATTCAAAGCAACGATGACGAAGTAATAAGTTCATAATAAAATTCCAAAAAAAAAAGAGATCCGAAGATCTCCTTTATTATAAAGCTTTTTGAAAAATGAATCAACCCATTAATCAGGTTGTTTAGACAAGAAAGCCGCACTTACGTCCAGCGACAGCCCTTTACGGTCTTTTTTGAGGTTTTTATCAATGAAGCTTTCCATCCATGCCTTATTGGAGCGTTCTTTTTGATTGCCTGTTTTATCTTCCAAGCGGGTAACAAAGAGATTCATCCCCAAGAAACGAGTGCAAACATGAACATCTTCACCACGAACAAGTTCATCACAGAAAATTGGGAACGATTCCTGATAAGCTACTTGGTCAAGTTTGTTTCCGACTTTTGCAGCCAGTTTCACAATCTTTGGAAGTGCATTTGGAAGGTCGATTTCATCCACTTCAATAGCTGATGACTTTGTGCCTTTAACAGCAGTGAAAAGATATTTTTTGAGATTGCTCGCATTGTAGGCTTGATCATTAATCAAAAAACTCAAACCTTTGATTTTGGCCGCCGCTCCCGAAAACAGATCATTCAGTTCATCAACACTGATGTTTTTGCCTTCAATAGTCAATGTTGCCTTAATGATTTTGCTCATGAAAAACTCCAAATGTATTAGTAGAAAGAAGCCTCATTATAAAGCTTTTTAGATAAAGATGCAAGGAAAAAGGAGCCAAAGCTCCTTTTGTGAAGGTTGTTACTGATTCAAGCTAACCACATACACAACACCTCTGGGTTTTCAATGCGAGAGTTGTCACATTGAACATAGTTGCTAAGTGATGGGTTTTTAACTGCGTCTCATTTTCTTGATCAAATCTGATCATTTATGAAAATAATACTTGACTTTAAATATTAATCATGTATTATTAGTTTGTCTAATTTAATATTAAACCATTGATGTTTAAATTAAAAAGAAAATAGACAGCGAATAAAACAAGATATTGCGACGAATCGAATAACAACAGGTGATTTACTAGATAGATAAAAAATCTGTTCTAGTTATTATGTATATTGTGATGGTTTTACTTGTTTTATTCCAAAAAAGATAAATAGGTAAAAATCGAGGAAGGTATTCTAGAAGGTATAGAATTGGTACTCAGACTAGTAGCTTATTTGTAATATCTATTTTGCCGTTGAATAGTTAGTGATCAGATTTGATCATTGTTTTAAAAACGGTATTTGTTGTTAGTAATGCGATGAAACTCTTTCAGGAACGGTTGACGAATTTCGCCTGCTTCTGGATCAAAGTAAATATAATCAGTTCGAACACTGACTTCACAATATTTAAATCCAAGATTTTTGTAGGCTTCTTCCAAGAAATGAAGATCCGCATCGTCAATAATTTTTTTACCAATACGCATCTTGCGAGTCAACAGACTTTCTGGAACATTTCGAATGTTATCAAACAAGGTAGATTTCAGATCACCTACGGCCAAATCAATTCGCTCATTATTGAGTTTTACGTCCATTTGAGCTTGGTTGACAAGACTGTTCATTTCGACCATTGCTTTCATGATATTTTCTTTCAATTCGGCAACACGAACCGGCAGATTCTCTGTTTTAAAATCCTGAAATGCCTGCAGGATTTGCTCAGGGCCAATCAGAAACCCATCTTCTGCATAAATGTCGAGAACATCAATAACAGGAAGGCGACCTTCTTCAAGTTTTTCAATTTGAAGATGGGTATCTTTTGCCAGTTTTTGAGCTTGTTCAGGAGAAATAATGAATATCCATAGTTAAAAAGAAATTTATAAAAAATAAAAAAAGGTATTGCTACCTTTACAGATCGTCGTGTTCGTCTTTCATGATGACTACTCCTATGTGAGATGACTTCGATTAGACCTGCATTATACTAAAAAAGAGCATAGCATTCAAGTAATATTAAAAAAAATAAAATATTGATTTTATAAAAAATAAGTGCTAAAATCGTAACCATTTTTAAGGGGGGTTTGTATGAATCATAAACGAATGGAAAATTACAAGAAAATATCAGATGCTGCAGATCTTACTATCAATGATGAAACCATCAAGTTATTTGAATATGAGTCTTTGCTACAAGAAAAAAAAGCAGAACTAAAAAAAATTTTCTTTATAAAAAGATTCTTTGAAAAAGATAAAAAAGAATATATCAATGAAATCAAGGAATACATCAATGTTTCAACCAATCTTATTAAGAACACAAAAGATAATTTAGAAAAAGAAAAAAATAAATTTTTACAATCTTGTATTGATGACTATATTAATGCTGATTTGAATAAAACTAAAAAATACAAGCAACTTAACAATGATCATAAGATGAAACAAAGTGTATGCGATATATCTAAAAGCGTATACGAGACAGGGAAGAATACTATTTCTTGGTTAAATGCTGCTATAAAAAGCATCAATGAGATGATTGAATGTGAAGCTTTAAATGTAAATTACGATCATTTATTTATACCAGATATTAATCATAAATTAGCTAATAGTTTAAAACGAATAACCTATTTTAAACAACAAGTGAATTGTGTCATTACACAAATAAAAAGTGTAAATGCACAGGCAGATGTTACTGTTTGGGAACATGTCAAAGAAATACTAGAAGACGAAAGAAGTGATCACATTACAATACGGGAAAGTAAACGACATATAAAATCATCATTATCTGATATCAATAAAACATTCGCTACTATTCAAGTTGCTCAAAATATGATTATTGATGAAACCAATAAATGGATCAGAGAAAGTAACAATGCTCTATCAGCATTTAATCGTTTTTGGGATGAAATTAAAGCAGAAGTAATGGAAAGTATAGAAAATTATTCACCACAAGAATAAGGAGCCAGACGGCTCCTTAACGTGTTTCATGTTAGAGTTCTGGTTTTTCGAAGTTAACTTTCTTGAATTTTCCATAGCCTTCATGACTTCCATCTTTTTTTGGATGGAAAAAGTTCCCAGCAATTACATACATTAACCCATTCGAAATTTTGTAAATGTGCAAAATAGACAACTCAGGATTAAAATTGGGGTCGTCTTTTTTAAATGAAATGTCTCCATAGAAATAGTAGTCGCCTTCTTCTTGTGGAACAGTTTCTGTCCAATTATCATGAATAGTAGACATCAATATTCTCCTTATTGACTGATATGTGAATTAAGTAGAATAACTCGGTCATTTGAATCAAATGTCTGTATTGATCATATTAATACCTTAGTAGTGAGTTATTCGGTTAAAGCTAAAAAGTGAGACAATTATAACATTGCCTCACCTTGATTTCAATCCTACTTTTCGTTAGTGATTAGTAGTATTCCGAGTTGTCTGCCAATTCATCATCGTGCATACGAGACTGACGAACATCCAGCAGATGCAGACGAATTTTGTTGGCGGCTTCTTCTAGGTCAACGATGACCAGTTTATCAGCATAGTCAGGGACAGTGCGATCAACTTGGCGAAGCACCAACTGACGAATATCCACCATGATTTGTTGAGTATCAGACAGTTCATAGAACTGGTCACTGGCGACTTTCAGGGATTTCAGTTGGGTTTGTTCGGCAGTTTCTTTGAATTTAACAGTGATTTGCATGGTAAATATTCCGTTTTCTGTAATGTGGTTAGTATAACGATAAATAATCAACTAAACAATAAGTATTTCAAGTATTTAGAGAATAAAACGCCCCGGAAGGCGTTTTAACAGTAGTCGATTACAGGCCAAAGTGAGCCGGGAAAGTGGCAACCAGTTCTTCGGCCCACTGATAATCTTTGTTCGCAGGCCATGGTGTTTCTGGCCGCACATCAATAACCTTGCAATTTTCTTCCAGTTCGCTATCGTAACGAGTTGGAGCTTGTTCGGTTGGTCGCACGCCATAAATATCGACGGCTTTACCTTCGTCATTCAGCACGTAGCAGTGAATCACATCGGAACCGCTCATTTTTGCCTTGATAGGCCACTTGGTTTTGTAATGAAGAGCAAGAGCAAGCAGGAAGCAATTGCCACAAGTGAATTCGGTTTTAACGAAGTTGTCAATCCCATTAGCGGGAACCCAAGTCTCGTAGCTTTCAGAAACATCGCCATGAGCATTAATGAGCTGGGTATCTACTTGGTGCATTCTTTGTAACTCCTTGATTTGATGAAGCTATTCTAGCAAAAAGAGATTTTGGAAACAAGCTTTTTAAGCTGTTTTTTTCAATGTTCTGGGCGAGTAATTTGATAAATAGTATTGTAAGGGGTTTTAATGACTTTGCCGTTTCGCAAGGTCACAAATACAACACGCTCCGATTTACGACCCAAGATTTTTTCCCACAGATTTTTTGGAACATCCTTTACTTCAACTGAATCAACAACACCAACTTCAACAAAATCTTTAAGAGTGACTTCATCAAAGCGTTCGTTCACCTTAGCATAGAAAACACCAGAATGACCACAATGATTTCCAGATTTCAGGTTATGTGTAAATTGCATACGAACAACGATTGTCGATGGAAGAAGCGATGTCGAGTTGAAGAGTCGTTCTTTACCATGGTATTGCTTGCTTTCAGTCACAAGACCTGCAGCAATAAGGTCTTCCAAAACCTTGATAGTAACAGGATAGGCACGGACAGATGGCTGAGTGTAATAGCCTTTCCGACGAAGATGACTAAGCACGTTAGTCTTAATGTTGTCGTATTCTGTTTGACTGATATTCATGTCAAAATCCCGTTTTAAAATTTAAATTCAATAATGTGATTATACTTAAAGATCTCTGAAATGGCAACAAAAAAAGAAGCCGAAGCTTCTTTGCTTTGATTAAGGTGCAATAGGTTCTCGACATAATTCATAGTAATAATAATCTAATCTATTTTGTTCGCTATAAGTGCTACTTGTTTTATATTCACCACGAGTATAAACATAACCATCATAAACAAAAGTCGCTGTTTTAGCATAAGTTTTGCTTGTATTTATATTATAAATTAATGATTGTCCTAACCACTGTAATTGCATTCCATAAGTTATAGTATAATTTTGTGTATTAGTTTTTGCAACGTCAATCCATCTATTACTTTTACCACTAGCATTAGAAAAAGAACATTCCTTTACAACTTTTGTACCAACAGCATTTTTCGAATAGGTTGCATTTGTTAGAATTTGATTTTCTTTTGTAGTTACAGAATTACGAATAACTCCTGAAATAGTATGCTTTTCAAAATGAGTAACATTACGTTCTTGTAACTGCTGACAACCCGAAAAATTTTTAGTGTAAGTGATTCCTAATGGCTGAGTATCTTCAAGTGGTTCAGCACTAGTACAGTCATATGGCGAGCCAACATTGATCCATTCAGTAATTACAGGATCTCCTTGAACCCATTGGCCTAAATTTTTAAAAGTAACTTTTTGATCAGGATATTGCACAATATAATCAGCGAAAGAAGAAATTCCCAATAAAGAAATTAAAGGAATATATAAGATTTTTTTTAACTTCATGATATTTATTATTATTGTTTTTAATATTATAATACAAGTCATTGTAAAAACTGTCAATTAAAACAAAATATATATTTTGTAAAAAAAAAGAAGCCGAAGCTTCTCTTTTATATAACAATTTTAAATTGACGTTAATTCAAAAGAGGTGTTACCTGACCTGTTTCAAGATGCGATTCAAGTTGAAGCTTTTCCAGTGCAGGCGAGCTAGAAGTTGAGAGATATTCACCCCAAAATTCCATATTAACAGAACCATGCTCTTTAAAGATATGGTTATAGACTTTATCAGCCATTTTAGAAGCTGCAAGCTCATCAACAAGCTGACTGGTATGACGAAAAACGAATCCACCACGAACAAGAATAGTGCAGAAGAAACGCACGGCAACTTCACGTTCTCCATTATTGCCAGCTACCATAAATTTTGCAGAGTCGTAATTAACATCTACAACATCGGCAGTAACGATAGATTGAGGAAACATGGCATTCACCTTGCGGGCTGTGTATGTTGATGTATTATAACAAAGATTTTAAAACATGCCTAGTGATTTTTGAAAAATCTCAATAATCAAGCATCATCAGTATAAATATCGATGAAATCACCATAATGTTTTTCCAGAGTAGCCACCACATGGTCATAGTTACTGGACAGCATATCTTTTTGAATAGCATCCAATTCTTGATGGGTTTTACCCAATTGGCGACCAATATTATGAGCAATAGCTACCAGAGCCAGAGCATTACCATCGGGGCCGCTTAGATCGATCTGTACTTTTTTAGGCATTTTGGAACGAGAATGAATAGTCATGACATCATACCTTTTAAATGAATACGTTGATTTTAGCAAAAAACCAGAGTTAATGCAAGTAATAATCCTATTAACGTTTCTCTTTTATATCGAAACCATATTTTTTATTAATGAGTGAAATATCTAATGTCCACTGGTGTTTGGAACGTTCATTGAAAACATTGAACACTTTTTCAATATAGTTTTCAGTTCGACGCATAGGCATTTTATTGATTGCTGAGAAATGAGATTTAGCCTGATCATAGCGACCAGTTACCATAGCTAATCCAATATGTTTGACTTGATGACAAGATGGACATAAAGCAACAGTTCCAGAAAGGCGTTGGATTTTATGAAGATCATCATATTCCCACACCTCATGACATTCAACAGGCCATTTTTCACCAACACCATTGCAGATCTCACAACGGTTATCAGCCGCTTTGAAGGTTGACTGTTTGACCTCTTTCCACTGAGCGTCTGTGAGGTGATCCCTCAAATTAGAAAACCAACATGATTTTGGTACAAGCTCAATAGTCAATATCATAAAATAGGTCCAAGTTAATTAAAAATATTTTAGCCACAAGTATCCAAAAAAGCAAATAATGATAAAAAAAATAAGACATTTGGTAAAAATGCCTTATTCAAAATGGTTGAAAATCCAAAATTCAACCAAATTGGTTGTTGATTTCATTCATATTTTTCGTAATGTGTCAAGTTTTTTATTACCACTGTGGTGTAATCTGGTACCCATTACTAGATTGTGGTGGCGTATACCATGAAGCCATTTAGTTGTTTCGTCATACAAAATAAATTAGCACCTGAAAGTCATAAAAAGACTTAATTTTTAACAAACCATATAGCTAAAAACCAACGTTATCACCCATTGCAGATTTCTTTTCAGCCATGATAGTATCAAATGTTTCTTTTTGATCCTCATTCAGTACCTTTTTAATATCTGCAGCCAAGTCATCCTGATTATGACGAATCTTGGTCACAACAACGGTATATTGTTCAGGGGTAAGGTGCAACCGTGAAACATCAGAGTAAAAAGACTGTTTTACAAGTCCCGCAAGTTGTTCATTACGAGATTGTATATCATCCGTAGTATTAGCAATAACTGCAAAGGCAGTTACTGGTATTGAAAGTAAACACGCAAACATCATTTTTTTCATTATGTAATTCTCCTAATAGTTGGTTGTACAATCTATGTTGTCGTATTATTCTAATGATAGAAATTATTTATATATTATCACGGCTACATAAAAAGTCAAAAATATTGAGAATAATTATCATTATATAAAGTAAAAAATTAACAAAAAACCACTCTAGGTGGCTTAGTTTTAATCGTTTAGATGACGCTTACGACGCTTAGTGCGAAACTCTTTGTCTTTTTCATGACTCTTTGCTTTTTCTGTGTCACGTTTTTTGCCACCACGGAAACGTTCCGTTGCATCACCAAATGAACCTTGCATAATATAAATACCTTTGTTTATTAGTCAAATATTATACAATAAAAATATATTAAGTAAATAGCAAAAATGATATTTTTTATATCTTGTTAATTAGTCTTAAAATATTCCTATATATTAAGTATTTTTAAATGTAATAGCACATAGCCATCAATTTAGAGTTCAATCCAATTGAATTCTTTTTCTCTAAAAATATTCAATCATATAACTATAAAAAAAGGTCACCGAAGTGACCTATTTATATCTGATGTAATCTTATAGGAATTGTACTCGAAGTTGAGCTTCAAAAGCTGCAGTTGCAGCCTTAATAGCAGCTTCATTACCTTTCATTTGTTGAGCAACCCTCGAAGTGCTCAACTCTGTGGCTCGCTGCTGATTGTCATCAAGGAATGTGCTCACAGCTTGTTGAGACAACGTATCAATTTCAGAAGGTTCAAGAGCCACCTTGTCAAACACAATAACATGATCAATTTCCATAATGAATTCAATCAAGTTTTGAAGATGTTCTTTGCAAGGATCTGAAATGTAAGCCTCTGCAATCTCTTCCAGATCAGCTTTAATCAAATCTTCATCATTATCAGGAAGCAACGAACTAAGACGTTCAATAAAACCCTCTGGGCTTTCTTCAAGTGCTCGTTTCAGTTTGTTAATGTTAACGATACAAGAGTAGATGTTAGTCGCAGTAATCAGGTTTTGATGTTCTTTCATAATAAATCCTCTTTAAAATATGTCACTATTCTAACATAACTAATTGAAATAAAAAAGAAAAAACATTAAAAATAAATAAAAAAACCGCCGAAGCGGTTTCTAGTTAAAGATACTTCTTCTTATTGAACAAAGAAGTGTTCAGCGTAAATCTTGTATTCAGCAATCGACTCTTTAATGTCATCAAGGCCACGATGTTTCTCTTGTTTTTTGACCATTTGGCCGACTTCTGGTTTTACACGCCATACGATTTCTTTGATAGTGCTGACATCAATAATACGGTAGTGAAGAATGGCAGCAAATTTAGGCATTTGAGCCATGATAAAGTTGCGGTCAAGCGAAACACTATTGCCACAAATTGGGCTGGATTTTGGAGCAATATTGAATTTCGCAATGTAAGCCATCATCATTTCCTCAGCTTCTGCCAGAGAAACAGTAGAAGCATCGACACGATCCCACAGGCCATTGGTCATGTGCATATTACGCACATACTCACACGACAAGGCTTTGGCTTCTTCAACATCATGATGAACGATGATTTCAAAACCTTCGTCAATAACATTGAACTTGGAATCGGTAATGTGAATACCAATTTCAAGAATTTTGTGTTTGTGAGCACCCATCAAAGCGTCTTCAATATCAAGACCTGTAGTTTCAAGGTCAACCCAAATGAGCAGGTCTTTACGAAGCTCAATAGCGGTCATAGTCATGTCGGTGTCTCCTAAGAATGTAGCCAAATTATAGCAAAATATAGGTTTTTTTGCAAACAAAAGCCCCTATAAAGGGGCATTTTTTAAGAGCAACATTAAATCAAGGTCAAATTACACAATGGTCTAATATGATTGATAAATCGATCAATGCCATTACCAGTCCCTGAATTGAATTCAAACACAAAGTCATTCAAACCAGCTTCTTTGGCGGCATCAAAGTATTCATACATTTGCGGAACGTTGGTCCCCGTAGTGTAAACATGAACAATAGAACCGCCATTCGCCTTGAACTCAGTAAAAACCTTTACCAAGTCTTCTTTGCTGAATTTATGAAGGTTTAGGATGTAAGAATAATTCGGATCTCGTTCACCCAAATACTGACGTGTGCGTTCTTCAAGTTCAGGGTCATTTTCAAGGTTGATGTATTGCGTATTTTTATTAATGGCATAGGTCAACTTAGACGCAGTTTCAAAAGAAGTTTCTGAGAGAATTTCAACATCGTCACCCATAGTGCAGTAACCACCCAATGGGTTAACCAGAAGCTTTTGACCTTTAACCAATTTATCGATCATGTTCAGATATTTTTTCTGAATAATGCCGTCCATTTCAAGCAATGGATTCTTACCATGTGCTTGGCAATACATAATGGAAGCAGCCAGAATGCTGCCTTCTGGTGTACGAGTAATCATATGATCCCAACGTTCAGGGCCAACCTTGCTTTTCAATAGGCGAGTAATTTGATCCGAAACTCGACCTGAAGTGAATTCCATGTATTCGGTCAATTCATTGAAGTTTTCAATCAGGAGCCAAGTGCCTTCAATATATTTTCCTTGAATAGTTACGTTACGCAGCATGAGATATTCTCCTAAATTTAATCGTATTCAACGTGGATTGCGGTCGTTCAGCCAGCTATCAATGTTAACGATAGCTGATTCAACGGTATCAAAGCTTTGGGTGTTGTCGCCGTTCCCATTATTTGCAATAACCAATACAGGGTTTCGCGTAATGGACTTATTATAGCCCATCGTGGAAAATGAAATCAAATAGCCACGGTAAATGAAGCTAGCTGCCGCCTCAACAAATCCTGAGTGATCAACAACAGTAAATTCTTGACTGTTTTGGAAAGCGTCTTCTGAGGTTCTTGGCATTTTGTTGCATCCTGTAAAAATTAAGTGAATTGATTATAGCAAAAAATAGATTTTGTGTAAAGTTCTTTATTTTGTGTTTCACCAGCATAATTATAAACATTATAATGCTTGAAATAAGTTCTAAAAAGATTAAAATAGGATAAACAATAAAATAATATCAGATATGAAACATAAAAAAATAAAAATATTAGCATTGAGTACACTTTCTTTATTTTGTGGATTAAATTATGCAAAATATGAAGTAATGATAGGGACAATGGAAGTTAAGTTTAAAGGCTCAGAATGGTTAGAGATTGAACCTAAATCATTAGGCTGGACTGATGCACCAAAAGAGAGTGAATTATATAGATATGACTGCAGTTCATATACCCCAGCTCCTGAAGAAGAAATGATAAACGTTAAATTTACACAAACAGCAACTAATTGCAAAGGTGTACAGTATCAAAGTTATATAAAACAAGAGAAGAATTCAGTAACGGGAGAAATTCGTACAGTAGGTTCTGCATATAATGATGAAAATGATTCAAAAGTATTAACAGGATTGACGGATACAAAAGATGCCTATGGAACAGCAACAAGTTATCTAATGATTATGAATCCAGTAGCAGGACAAAGTGGTATATATGACATATCTGATGGACAAGGTAATACAGCCAAAGCCTATGTAGACATGAATACATCTGGAGGTAATTGGATATTGGTAGGGAGATGGGTTCAATTACCTGCTGGGTCAACAAAACGTAATTTTAAAGATGTCGCAATGAAAGGTGGTAAAATATTAAGCTATTCAAATGATACAGCTAATTATCCAGTATTACCAAGTGGTTCTGTAAATCTTAGTTCCACTATGATGGTGAAAAACGCTAACCCAACATGGGTAAGTATGTTTGGAGCATGGCAAACATTCTCAACATTTGCACAGGGACAAAATATAGGATCTGGATTTGCTGTGAATACTCCTAACGGAGCATCTAAGCTTTATTCTGAGGCTAGTGGATGGCCGGGTCAAAGACCTACTGATATGACAGATACCTTTGGTCTATGGCCTGTAGCGGGAAATGGTGGCCCTTGTGGTGGTGCTGGTATCGCTGGTTCAAATAGAATTTGCCCAAGCTTCTCTTACGCAACAGCTCCACACTTCGATGTGAGTAGCTTAAAAGAAATTTATGTAAAATCTAAAAATTAAAAAACCAGCTCGGAGCTGGTTTTATAATTGTAACAGATTAGATTATTTTTTCTTCTTCACCAATGTGTTCAACAATGGGTTTCAGCATATCAAGCAATGTATTTTGAACTTTAACTTCACCATTCACAACTCCCATAAACAATCTAGCCGAAGCTAGTTATATATCAATTTTCAGCGTTTGTAAGGTCTAACTCTTTTTTTCCAATCTCTTCGCATAAAGAAAGCAAGAATAGAAGCGAAAACAACAAAAATCCCAAGAATAACGAGATAGCCAATATCGTCATTCAATTTATATTGCAAATAAGCTTGGGCAAACAACAGTGAAAAAGCGAGAGCAACCAACGGAATAACAAGATAAAACACACTGGCCGGGTTTGTTTTCCAATCAAAAACTTTATTGATAAATTTACGCATGATTAATCTCCTAAAAAAAGTGAAACCAGCCTAAGCGGGTTTAAGTAAGTACACCGTTAGGCACCGTCAGAAAAAACAATAGAAACCACTTTATTGATACCACCAAAACGAGCAATAGCTTGCTTACGAGGGACGCGAACATTAGATTTTTTCAAACGAATGTTACGGCTTTGATTGAAGAAATACATGTCAGCATAACGGCGAGAACTGGCATTAATAGCATCAATTTCAGCAAGAAAGGCCGTCATTTCAGCTTCACTAATATTGCCAGAACGATCAACATCAAACATAAGACCATCTGGAACATGTAGAGTTACATCATGGCTATCAGCAATGGAACTAATGATGGTTGACATATTTTTCTCCAAGTTATCAACGATTAAAAATTTGAACCCCTCGACCTGATTCCGCAGGTGCGTTTAACTGGCGGGTCGCCAGAGCCATTTGTCTCACTAGAGTTACATAAGGGTTATTGCCCCTATGACATATCATTGGGATTCGATACCCAACTCCCTTCACAATAGTCCTCGGCCAACGAGGTGGAATTCCGCCACCACTTCGAAAATGTACTTCTCAATAGATTTTCGAAGAAGTGCCTGAAATCGTGGTTAGTATAACGTATACTAAAACCCATGTAAACAAAAAAATCCCCTAAATCTAGAGGATTTTAAAAGCACGAAATAATCAAATAGTAATAATACGATAAAGATCAATATCATGAGAAGTCATAACATCAGATGAATTACCAATTTTCTGATTAATTTCATTTCGTATTAAATTTAACAATTTAACATAGATATAATTAACATTATTAGTGTATAAGATTTGATTGTCAGCATCAGGAATAATAGCAGACACAGGACTAATCCTAGGATTAAGAATAGGTAATGAATAAGTAGTTGAAAAGTCAGTAATCATTTGTTTCAATCTTGGTATCTAATCAATAATTTTAAACATAAAAACCTCATAATAAAAAATAAAGATGTTTAATAATAGCACAAAAAATATCAAAAAAATGGGATCGAACCCCATAATAATAGTATAAATATGCTTATTAAATACCCGTCCAAAGGACTCGTTTTCCTTCCAATGCAAAAACACTGCCACGAGCTTTATTCATAGCAGGTGCAGACCATGTATCTGATTTAAGAAGGTCACCAAATTGGAATTTTTTATGATTACGATCACAACACACAAAACCTGCACAACTAGGCGATCCATAATGAGTCATGACCACGCGGATATATTTTTTACCAAATTCAAAATGAATATCATATTGATTAGGATCTCCTTTTTTATTGTGGTCCATAATCATAAGATTACGCAACGTATCCAATTTTGCCAACAATTCTTCTTGCGTGTACTCAACAGAAGGTTCTGTTCGCTCTTCATTTTTCGAGGTGTGTTTTACTTCAAAAAGTCTGAGTGGCACTCGGATTTTCATTCTCTAATTCCTCATCAAGTAGAGCATAATTATACCAAAAATCATCAAAAATAACAAATTTAAAAAACAGAAAAGGGGCCGAAGCCCCTGCTGTTAAACAATGTGCCTTGCCTTACTGGATGCCAGTCCAAGCTACTTTCTTGTCTTCCAACTCAAACACGTTGCCACGAGCAAAGTTCGTTGCTGGTGCTTTCCAACCCGCTTGTTTGAGCATGTCACCAAACGCAAACTTCTTGTGGTTGAAATCGCAGCATACAAAGCCACAGCAGCTACGTTGAGAGTTATCACCACGATGATGGATGACACGAATGTATTTAGAACCCATCTCGAAAGAGATATCATAGCCCAGATTGAAGCCTGTGCGAGCGTAATCTTCTTTCATTTTCTGACGCAGCATATCAAGAGCTGTTTGCAGGGTTTCGAGGTTACGTTCAACAGTGGCGACTTGGGAAGTGGTCATGTGTGTAGCTCCGTCTCTGTGTGTGTGGGAGAATTATACCAACGAATACCATTAAGCACAACACTTTTTTGCAATCATTTTTAAGTTTTTTAAAAAAGCATAAATGAATTTTGATCCTAGATTATCTCACAAAATTTCAAAACTGTAAATCCATCAGACAAGCTTTTTGAGAGATTTAAGTGAAAAAAGGTAAGAAAAAAAGCCATAATGGCTCGCACCAAAAAGGCTTTCTATTGAATGATGTATGATTGCAATATACAAAAAACTCATAATGAAATAAAATTTTTTCTATATTACAATCTGATCAAGTCAGATTGCAGAACAGTCGCTATCTGTTCAACGGCCATAATCTTTCGATCCTTTCTGGCTAAGAAAGTTAATGACATTTCCCCTTCACGGTCACCGCTGGTCGAGGCAAAGCCCAGCGGAATGGGTGTCTGCACATGTGTCAAATCATTATTGAACAAAAAAGGGGCCTAAGCCCCTAAAAAAAAGATGCTGCCAGAAAATTAAGGTTTCAATGTTTCAAAGATAGCTTTTACACATTCATCATGATGTTCACGAACTGTTTTTTTAGAGTTCAATGGCCGTTTGCCCGCATATAAGTCATCCAATTTTTGTTGAAGAGTTGCAATTTGATCTTCAATATCTTGAATAGCTACCTTATCATCGGCTTTCAATTTCTGATAACCAGCATCAAAAACAGCATTCAAACGATAAAGAATGAGTTCTGGATGTTTTGTAAAATTATAACGAAAACTGCTTGAATCAGCAATACAACGGCCATCTTCTTGACGAAAAACTCGATGTGCTGACATACTTTTGTCTGAGATATGCTCATCCAGAGAGATCTTTTGATCAGTTGTAAACAAGTCGCCATTAACAGCCGTCACTGTTTCTTTCATTGACTGAATAAAACGTTTGGAATGATAGGTATTATTCCAAAGATGGAGGCTATTCAAGTTAATGACCACATCACCGACTTCAAAGTTTTTCATAATATTTGCTCACCTATTTAAAGTAAGTATTCTACCACAAAAGCTATATTTGTGGTAGTTTTTAATGCTTACAAGTAATTTGCCAATGGTTCTTCCTTCACCTTTTTAGAAAAATGCTTGTTGAATAGCACCTGTGTTCTACCAAATTTGACTTCATCACGTTGAACTTTGTAGGTCACCATTTTAACACCCCGTTCGGAAAAAGCACGACGCCAGTAAGGGTTAAAGACCCACTTTCGATATTGTTCAACGTTTGCGAAACCTGACATAAACTCGGGCCACAAATCTAGCTCTATACTAAATTCAACAGAAGGACTAGGATGAACAGATGAATCGTGAAATTGAGTCACTTGGTACCAAACAGATTTTTCCAAGTCAACATAGCTTGGTCGATCTTTTGGGACTTCAATACTCCGATAAATTCCAAAACCATCGGCTGTCTCTAGTCGAATCACCTCTACACTAGGCGGTTCTGGTGGCATCCATTTTGGTTGGCGTTGCTTTTTCATATGAACAATCATCATTAATTAGAATAGTAGAATTTTACTACAAAAAGAACATTTATGCAAGGATCTTTAAAAAAGATTAAAATACACTTTTTAATATATTGACTTAAAACTTTCACATATTAAAATATATATATATACAACTATTTTATTCTCACATGAAAATATTTATTTATTCATTAACGGCACTCATTTTTGGAAGTGCTCATGCAGGATTTAGCACGTATATCCCCCTCGAAATGGATAAAGGAGGTATATTACCTAATGGCTCCATTAATTTAGGATCGCAAGCAGAAGTGTGGACAGCAACAACACCTGCATACACAAGTTGGACAATAACTGGAATGACGAATTGTACATGGTTGCCATCCACAGACAACTATGAACAAGGTCAACAGTTCAATCAATCAGGAATAGGATGTATAGCCGAAGAAGAACGATATCGCCAAGAACAAGAAATTAGCAATAAAACTTTTCAGACTAGGAATGTGGGATCACCAATATTAGAACAACAAAGCAGACAATTACCGATGCAAAACAGAATTGCAATGGGTACCGGGACACCATCTGAGTGTGAGTATAATGTAACGTTTAATTCATCTGAAAGTACTTCTATTATGACCAGTACTTATTTTAACCATTACAGAGAAGATGGTTCCACAGTAACTAAAATTTATTGGCAAGGTGCTGAAGTATATAATGGTCCATTAGCTCAATCTGTTATTATCAATGGATATGAATACAAAGCTGGCTCATATGAAACATATTATTCATATACTTATATGGATACTTATGACTTCTACACAGTGTGCAGAAAACAAATGTAAATTAATAAAAAGCCTCACAAATGTGAGGCTTTCTTTTAACCTGTCAGGTTAGACTACAATATAGTCGCCTTTAATCCTGAATGCACTCTCCAACGGTTCGAAAGCCGCTTTCTTTTCTGCCACAACAGCGGCTGGAACAGCATGAGTATTTTCGAAATCGTTTTCCATTTCAAAAACACGAATATCAATGCCCAGTTCTTTTGCAAAAGAAACCAGCGATTCCATTTCATTGATTTTGGTGAAGGTATTACTGACTACAACCGATTCACCATCAACCAGAGCTTGAACAGCCTTTTTGACGCATTCATCCTTAGCTACTTGATGGAAAGCGAAATCAAACTTGTAAACGCCATCAGCCCCTACAAAGAAACTGTCATTTTCAAAATGTTTGTATCCAAAAGGAACAAGAGAAGCGGCGAAAGTCGATTTCCCACTACCCGAGTGACCACGGACCAAAACCAGTTCTTGATTGGTTGCTGCTTTGATAGTTTGCATAAAAAGAAACCTTATTTAAGTGGGTTTAGATGTCAACTGTGAGGAATTTTACCAATTTTTCGGTCGCAAGTCTAGCAAAATATGCCTGAATCGCAGTTCTTTCTTTAAGATGAGAGCAAGTCATCAGGAAACTATGAAGTTTACGATGCTTGCGAGAATAGATCGCCAAGTGAGCATGTGGCATGTTCTTTGGGCTATCCCAATCGACATAACCAGTGGTTGCGACACCATAATCAGTGCCAAACAAATCAACAACACCTTTTGCCATTTCAACAGCCGTTTGCTCACTGACGCAATTACAAGCTATTGCATTCGCTCGATCAACATTGAGGAACTTAACTTTCATATCAATGTTATAAGCAGTGATACCACCAGCAAAGTAATTGGAAGATCCTGCAACAGCAGCCATCTGTGCCTGCAGGTATCCACTTGTAAGGCTTTCAGCAACGGAGATGGTTTCACCACGTTTCAACATGAATTCTTTAATAGTTATAGCTAATTCTTGCATTCTTTTACTCCTAATGTGTTGGATAAGTATAGATCAAAAGACGATGTTCGTCAATGAATACTACATTTTGATGGCATCAACAATTTGGATCGTTGACCATAAGTCAATATTTTCAAGTTGAATGTCATCATTAAAGTACTTATCAAACATTTTTTTATAATTCGCATAGAAAACGCGATGTGTATAACGTTGTTTAATCAAAGCATGAATATCTTCTTGTGCTGTAACGCCTTCAAAGACAAAAGTTTCATTTTCTGGATGAATAGTTTCTGTGGATTCTTTCGGAATTGAAAGATAAAAACGATTATTCAGCTCATAAAAATAGATATAAAATGATTTATAGCGAGTTGGGACAGTAAATCTGGCTCTAACAAAAGCACCTTCGTCACAAACTCCAATTTTAAAATCAAGGTGAAGGTTAAGCATTCGTTTACGTTTGCTATCATGATTTTCAAGCCGAATAACAGATGCTGCCTGCACTTCAAGATCATAATCATTTTGTATTGATGAAAAGATAATATCTTTTTGTGTTAAATAATCCTTGATATAATAATCACCTTTTGCAGTGACACAACATTCAACACCAGAAGAAAGTAGAGCATCAAGCACATTCTGAATATGCGTAAAGTCTGTTTTTTGAATATCACTGAAATATTGGATAAAAGGTAAGTATAATGCAGGTCTTTGAAGATAAGCAACTAACGTCTGAGTAGATTGATTGTTTTCAAGACAAGGATAACTGTCACGATTGTCTAAAACAAAGTTACTAGAATCGAAACGATAATGACGAAGACGACAAATCTCCGCTACTTGAGCAGAGTCATTGATATTTTCACCCAAAGTGCGGTAGATATGAGTCAAAGATTCAGTCATCAGTACCGACTACCATTAGGCAGATTAACAAAATCTTTAAGCTCGTTAGTATATACATAATGTTCACGACCACTCACAATAACCAATGAAAGATGACAGTCAAAAGATTCACAACTTTCAATAAAGTTAACATTAATATCAATAGGAAGCCTATTCATGCTTTCTTTATCAATAGTTTGAATAAAATTGGGTTTAAGTCTCATTTTTTATCCTTAGAAAAGATAGTGAATCAATCGAAATAATTACGGCTAAACTTGTAGCTATTATCATGAACAGGCGTCAAAGCTTTCTTCACAGATTTACAAGTTTTCACAATCTGAGCAAGCGTTGCGTTGATATTTTTCATGACACACCTCATTATTTGTTTGTGGCGTGTAGTATATCAAAAAAGTAAGAAAATGTAAAGAAAAACCAATTTCTAAAAGCTAAAGAAAAAAATGCCATCACCCATCACTGAGTCATGGCATGCCGTTATTCAGAAAGTAAACATTACGATTTTACAGGAAAGCCCGAAAAATCAAAAACCTCAGTTTGAGGAATATTAATTTCAACTACGGGAATACCAGAAGCGGCTGCATGTTTAATAATATGCTCACGCAACTTTCGAATGTTGACAGAAGCCTGTTCAAAATGCTGTTCAAGACGTTGTTGTCTCTCTGCGAAGGACATATTCATACAATCAATCTCCACGTTGTTTTGAGAGCTTATTTTAACAAAAAAGAATTGAGAAATCAAACGATTCGAACAAAAATAAAAAAGGCCACTTGCAATAAGCGACCTTCATGTTTAATAAAACCTTATGAATAGGTTTTGGCCGGTGTTCCACAATAGCTTGCCAAACTACTGAGAGCTACCACGTCATCAGAGAATACGAGTGGTCATCCAATGCTTATCAACCCCGAGAGCTAAGTTTGCCCTGCATTGCCCCCTTATAATATCAAAAAAACACTTTAGACACAAGTATTTTTTTTTCAAAAAAGTGCTTGAAGATCCGTTTCATAACGAATGCCATCAATATGCTTAAAATGTTTAGAAAAAGACTCAATTGTTTGAATGTTTTTAAAACCATTCGGCCAAAGGACTACCCAATCACCAACTTTCCAATTGAATTCAGAAGGGAATTGGGCATGTTTTTTATCACCATTTTTAGAGGTGACAACTGCACTAGTATAATCTTCATTTCCACCAAGCGTTTGGCTCATCCATTCAGTGGTACCTTCAATTTGATAAGCAGTTACAATAGTCATTATTTTTCTCCCAAACGTTCAATAAGAGCTTGAAGTGCAGTTTTTGCAAAATAAGCTTGCGAAGTAGGGCGAGCAACATATTTATTGTTTTCAGATTTAAAGGTAACGAAAGAGTCATCAGAACGACGATAAACAGAGATATAAGCATAAGCTTTCTCAATTTCAATGGTAGGAGAAACATAGCCAGTTGTCGCCACGCCAAAATCAGTGTTCATCAAAACAGAAATACCTTTAGCCATTTCTTCTGCAGTCTGAGCACTAACACAATTACATGCCGCTGCATTGGCTTCATCAACACCCAAAATATCGACTTTTTGGCGAAGATTATAAGCGGTCACACCACCACTAAAATAAGCAGAAGATCCTGAAATGGCAGTCAACAAAGCCTGAATGTTGCCGCCTGTAAGACTTTCAGCAACAGCCAATGTCATTCGACGCTCAATAAAAATTTGCTGGATTTTTTCAATTTGTTGATACATTTTGCTTCTCCGAAAAGAAAAAATTATATAATAGTTTTATGAAGAAAACAAGATCAACTGGGATCAATCAACAACAGTTCGTTCTTCACGATGAACAAAAGAATAGTTAAATTGATCATGCCTTGCCCAACCGTCTGTCATTGGTAGTCCTTTAAAAACCACAGGGACAGCGGCTGCAATATAACGCTCAGACATATAGTAGCCTTTACGGATACGATCTGCTTGTTCTTTAGCAGCTTCTGCAGTGGAATAAAGCCCAGATTGACCAGAAGCATAAGGATCTGAAGAGTTTAGCTCAGGACGAATAATGTTCATAAAACTTACAATATAACCTTTGGGCACTTCGTAAGGATGCTCATCCATTTCAGGAAGAAAACTGACAGCTAATCCAGAATGCAGCAATTCGCCAGCATAATGATGCTGAGCAGCAATTAAAGCTTTTTCTTGGCTTTCGTAAAGGTCTTGTTTTGTAATGGTATAAACCGTACCACCCAAATAAGCAGGATGATAGATATTGACGAAAACAGAAATCGGTTCGATCATGGAAATACCTCAAATTAGCTAAGACATTATACCATAATCGAAACTAAGATTAAAGACCTTTTACCTTAACAGCATGCTCATTGAATACCACTTCACGACCAACCAAAACCTGCAGTTTTTCAACCAGTTCAGGCGATGAAGATTTCATCAGAGTAATATGTGGGTTATGCGGAAGATCTTCAACTGCACCCAATGCTTTAAAGTGCTGGTTCAAAACCAGACTCCAACCACAGTCTGTCATTTCTGCTACTACATACAGGCCACTTGGCGTTTCCCATTCTGTAATTTTGGAAATAACAGCAGTTTTATGAACAATATCAATATTATTTGCAGGCTTAATGGTTGCAGTAGTGTCAAAACAGGTGGTCATGTGAAGTTTATCTTTGTCCACACCCAGTTTTTTAAACATACTCTCGGAACCGTGGGACAGATATGCAGCAGAGTAAGCGAATGGCATTGATAAATCCTCAACAAAATTAATTTGATAAGAGGATTATACTGTAATTTGACATAGATAACAACAGTTTAATCAAATTTTAGACACAAAAAAACCCTTAAAGCGTCCTAAAAGGGTTTGTTTTGCTACCGCAGAAGGCCATAACGTATTGAAAATCAAGTTAACAACATGGGATATGGCTCGATTAAAGTTATTCTACTATAAATGATTAAAAATCACAAGCTTTTTTGACAAAAAAAAGGCACAAAAAAACCCTTAGAGCGTCCAATAAGAGTTTGAGTGTTTGTTGCAAAAATGGCCACAACGTCAATGGTTGACATCACCATGAGAGGATGAAGCACTGTTAAAAATATATTACTTTAAACATCCAAGAAAGTCAACGATTTTTTGAGAAATCAAGAAAAAGCGTAATATTCGTCTGCACCCGTCAGAACAAAGTTCTCATTGTCCATTACGCGATCACACAAGATAATTCGACCATCGCTGATAAGTTCATATTCAATACGCTTGATGGTATATACGCCAGTAGCCGAATACTGTGAAGATACGGTTTTGTTTCGTTTGTGGCTTTCAACCAGTGTATTGGCTTCTTCTTCGGTCTTGATAATGCCTTGAACGAAGTTCTCATAACGGCAGCAAGAACAGCCAGTGGAGCCAAGAATGATGAAGCCATTATGTTTAGTGATAGTAGTGCTCATATAGAAACTCCAAACAGGATAAAAGAAAGTTGTCAGTTGAATTAAGCGACTTCGAAACCGGAAGTCACCTCAACAGTCTTCATAGCCAGCCAATCAGGCAGAGCCATCACCTTAAACTCGACTACATCCTTATCATTGAAAATGAAATCAGTCAGCAACAGTTTTTGACCTTCATATTCAAACACCTTGTTTGCCTCGATAAAGGCCAACTGTTTTTGATATTCCGCATCAAAAACTTGCAAAGCAGCCTCATGCTCAGGAGTTTCTGAGACAAAATTGTCAAGCTCAGCCAGCGTGCGTTGAACTTCTGGTTCAAAAGAAGCCCAACCTGTCATGTAAGCCGAAATGGCATCACGAAGCACCACATCGAATTCAGGAGCGGACAGAGTGGTATTGATGACGGAAACAGCCGCGTCATTCTGACCAACTTCGTAAGAATCCAATGGGCGACTGATGATTACTGGGTTCATGGTATAATCTCTGTTTGATTAAGTGGGAAAATTATAACAAATATTGGCTATGAAAACAATATTATTTTAGAATAAATTCCAAAAATGTAATTTTTAAATTATTCGCAAAGACCTACTGGAAACCATGGGAGAACAGAAATCAATTTGTGCTCACAATGCGGGCAGATTAAGGAGTATTTATGTTGAGCCTGACCAATATATTTTCGCTCAATAAAATCTGAGACTTCTTCAGGGACAAAAGAAAGTGTCGATTTGCATTTTACACAAACACACATTCTTTTTTGTGCCAAGCTCACGATGCCCACCATTCGAGTGCCCTTACTTTAAAGAGCAACAGTGACGGGCTTAAAGCCATGATATTCAGCATGCAACTTCATGTCAGCATCTTTCATCGGAAGAACGATCCACATCTCAGTGGAGGAACATTCATGAAGATTCACAGCAAAACCAGCATCCATAGCACGCTTGAAATCACCTTCATTTTTGACGACTTTGATTTGAGAAGTTTCGAAAGCCATTTTGTATATCTCCTAAGAATGTGAAGCTAGTATAGCAAAAAATAGAGCAGAAAGAAACTGTTTTTTGATGTTTTCAGAAAATTTAGATAAAAAAAACAACCTGTTTTTCAACAAGTTGTTTTCGTTGTTGGTACAGTGGGCTGGAATTGAACCGAACACCTTGCCTTATCAGGCACGCTCTGCTGTCGAAAGCTAGTCTATTCTCGACCAAACCATCAGGAAAGTGTCTAGAATTTTCCTTTCAAGTCGCGGCCTACCTTGAACATCCGTTGAGCTACCACTGTATAAAATTTAAATTAGGTTAGTAGAAGGGGCCGACTCATCCAGCCGTTTTAATCATAACCTCTTGGACTATAATTCCCCATTCTACTGTGAGACAGAGATTGCTCTCCATGTCTCTTAGTGGCTCGCCCGCGACACCGCTACCACCCAACCCACTATAACGCAGGCTCCAAATTCTTTCGTTGTCTCGATTTCATGAAGCTATTCTATCAAATTTGAATCAAGCAATCAAGCTTTTTTTGCAGTTCACTTTAAGAAAAAGACACCAGCAAAAAGAGCACAACCTAGAAAGCATTGAATCACATTCTGAATTCTAAACTCTGAACCAGTTCTGTCACCGCTACCTAGTAAGTTTAAAAGCCCACTCATGAATAAAGCGAAACCAATAACTAACAAAAGAAGGAAACCAGCCCATTGTAAAATCATGATAGAACCCTTATCAAAGCGTTAGCTAACGCTTGCTTTGTTTTGATCAGCTTCGACACGTTCCCATACTGCATCACGCTCTTGTTTTTCCTGAGCTTTCAGTTGAGCATAGGCTTGTTCGATTTCTTGTTCTTTGGTCAATGCTACTTGAGTCATGGTGTTTCTCCGTTGTTTCTGTTTATGTGAGGTAGTATAGTTTAAATCGAAATTTCTGTAAAGCATTTTTAAATCAATTTTATTTTTTGTCTCGGCGTTCGCTTTGAACATTACCTCGATTGAACTCATTACGGTTAGCATACGTTACACGAGTTACGCCCGCTTTTTGCAAGTGCTTTCTACGAACATCATAGTCATGAATTCCATGAAAGTTCATGATATGACTCATCACTGCACCATTCTGTTCAATGGCATTCAACAACTTACCGTTACCAGAACGAATGAACTCTTTATTACAGATTTTGCATTTAGCATTGTGCAAAGTGGAAGCAACAACAGGGTCCAAATCATCTCGCTGCTGTTGAAATTTTTCATAGAGTTGGCGAAGGTCATCTGCTGTTTCACTGGTGCTATAATAGCCGTCCATCAACCCCAATGCGGTTTTAAACCCACTGAGTAAGGCATCGAAATCAGCATTGGTCCAGATTTGAGCCTGTTCTGTTTTGGTCATCATGATAAGTATTCCATGTATATTCGATAAGGTGAGTATAGCAAAAAATGGATTTTCTGACAACATCTTTTTTCAAAATGATAAAACTTAATTTTAGTTGACGATAGAAATGAAATTTGGTAGAATAATGACAATAATTTTTTGAGTAGGAGTCTGTTAAAATGGTAAAAGAAGACTTATATCACTGGCAAGATAAGCCGGAAGATGTTGTAAAATGCAACGAAGTTTTTGAAAAGTTTAAAGCTGCAGGATTGCTGGAAGAACTGGAATACATAATTGATAAAAAAGTAGGAAACGCTATTTCAGACGAAGCATACAATAATACAGATTTTTCAGGAAACTGAAAAAATAGATCCAACTAAAAAACCACCTTTCTAGGTGGTTTTCTTTTTAAGCTTTCAAAAAATATTTGTAAGTCACTTCTACTTTGGATAAGTCAAAAGAAGGGTTGGGTTCATATACCAGCCAGCCTTTACTCACTAAATATTTTACAAAAGAGAAGGCATCTTCTGCAAATGTAACATATGCTTGGTTTTTATCCACAGTCAAAAGATCAATACCGTCATGAGAAAAGTATTTCGCATCATGATTGAAAACACGAATATGATCATTAATCGTAAACGGAACCATATCATCATTTAGATAGCAATTTGCCAATCGAAGCGACAAGAAATCGGTTGGAATGACATACATCAAGAAATAGCGAGCACCAATGGCTTTCATTTCTTTACCCAAATTACCACCATAAAAAGTATTATGATCGGTAGTAAAAACATCATCAGGGATAGTGAATAAGAAATGTTGGCCCTGACAAATAGGGTTATTTTTATTATCAAACAGACCAGATTCAATCATTATTGTTTCTCCCGATTCACAAGTGCAGGTTTTTTGAACCAAAGTTTATCATCAACAATATTTTTCAACATTTGGAAGTTTTTATGAGTTGTCTCACGAAAAATATCATTTTTAATGAAATCTTTAATGTAGAGTGCAGTAAATTCTTCAAGTGTGATGGTTTTATCTTCTTCATCAAGATAAAAATATTCTGCTGTTGTCAATGCTCTATGGTTTGAATCAACCAAAATTAGGTCAATGTCATAACGAAGCTGGCCAGTTGGCGTAATGTATGCTTGAATATAACGAATATCATAGGCAGCAGTAAGACGATTGAGGTCACGTTTTTCACGTTGTTCAAAGCTCAAATCACTAACGGTAAGGATAAGGTAATCACCTTCAAAAATATCTAAACCCGTGGGGTCTTTAAATCCAGTAAAACGCAATTGAGTCGTTGGCATAATCATGGCACCTACAATAAGATACTGAATTATACCAAAATTTGCGGAATAAATCAATAACACTTTAATGGATATTCAAGAGATATTAGTTCGCACACGGATGATAATAGCCTACATGTCTATCACATTCATTAAAGTCAACAATGCGATCAAGCTCACCTGTGAAATAAAGGATGGCATAAGTAACAGCAAGAATTGTTATGGATGATGCAATAATAATCAGTGAAGTTTTTGGTTTCATCATTTTCATAATTAAACTAAGATGTTATTATTGTTATAGTAACAAACCAATAAAAAATAACAAGTAACAAAAAAGGCCCGAAGGCCCCTTTTAAACATTTACTCGGCTACGGCCCCGGAAAGACCATAAACTAATGTTGGATGAACAAACATCATCAGTGAAACCGGCTCAATTGTACCTGACAGAAACTTTTCTTCAATAACTTGAACAAGCTCCATAGCTTCCTTGTGCATAACAGCGTAATTGTCATCATCACAGTCATGGAAGGCACCATTCTTAAACGTTTGGAAAACGCCCACTTTGAGGTCCAAAATAGGATCGACATCCTTTCGATTCAACTGAGTAACAAAGGCTTTAATGGTGATAACAGGTTGAACTCTTGACTGATTGGTATAGAGATTAACCTCCAACAAGCCACGTTCTCCTTCTTGTCGAGCAACAGCACTATAACGGTATTTAGGAAAATCAGACATAAAAGATACCTTTTAATTAAGCATATAATGAGTTTGTATTATAGCAGATATCAAAACAAAATAATAGTTGATTAGAAACAAAAAAAAGCCCCGTAAAGGGCTTTTTCATTGTATAGCTTGACGGTTTTATTCGTCTTTGCCTTTGCTCTGATCCGCTTCGGCACGTTCCCACACCGCATCACGTTCTTGTTTTTCCTGAGCCTTCAGTTGAGCGTAGGCTTGTTCGATTTCTTGCTCTTTGGTCAGTGCTACTTGAGTCATGGTATTTCTCCGTTACATCGTTGTTTGTGTGTGTTTAGTATAGCGAAAAACGGGTTTCTTGTAAAGCATTTTAATCATATTTATCACAAATTTTGTAACCTACCATCAGGTCAACAAAACCATCAAAAGTAAGGCCACCCGCTTTGAATTTTTCAAGATCTTTTTCAAAGTTTTCAATGAAATAATCCAAAGAAATGTATTTGTGCTCATTAATTTTGCCGTTATCAAAAGATTGCAGGTTTTCTGGGCCATTGACCATAAAATCACGGCGGAAGTGCTCAGTCAACATAACAATACTGCTTTTCGTCAAGGTAATAACACTTTCATCGTCACTTTGAGTCATAACCCCATCAGCAAATACCCATTGAGTAGCAGAACTATGGGTAAAAGGGTGAATTGGGCAAAGATTTGCTTTTTCCTGATTGACGACACTGGCATAAAGCCCAAATGCAGCCTCAAGAAACTCATCCATCTTTTCTTCTTTCATTTTCTCAAAACGTGGGCGATCACTGCTATCACTGTCTACATCAATACTGAGTTGATACAATGATTCATAAAAATAGTCATTAGTGATAGGATTCAGTTTATTACGAATGAAATAGAGCAAATCAATAGTTTGTTGATATTTCAAATAACGAGTAGCAAAATCCGCATAAGGTTCCATATCGATTTCAGGAACATAGCGAGTCATAAACTGGATAAGGTCAGCCCCTTCAATCTTAACGGTGCAACCATTTTTCAAAGAGAACTCATAACCCAAACGAGCAATTTCAACAATGTAAGGGACTTGAAGTTGTTTACCAATAAACATACGTTACCTCACTTTAAACGTTATTACCCATAAGGTTATACTTTTTAAGGAATTTACTGAATGTAGTATAGCTCAAATCGCTACCTTTTAATAGCTCTACATCCATCGGCCATTGGTTCAAAAAACTATTAAAAGACATATCCATATAAACATTTTCCAATGATTTTCTCGCCTTAGCCAACGTCGATTCACCATTGAGTTCAACGTCTTGACGAATATGGTCTGCGATAGCCTGAATAGCCTTTTCCTTCAAATGTAGAGAATGGAAATCAGTGTCAAAAACAGCCCCATCATCAAACGACCAGAAACGATCTTTAAAATCAATGTCGCGTGTGATATAAAGAGCACCATCTTTATACAAGGTATCAATAATATTCTCAGCTACTTCAAAGAGTGCGGGGAAATTGTCACCTTCAACAAAATCTTTAAATCCATCCAAAGCAAAGAAATCAGTATCAGAAAATGACATGTCATGAAGTCCAACACAGAATACAGGTTCCAATACTTTATCAAGTTGATAGCGAACTTTAACTTGCAGATGATAACGCTGGTCGTTCATTAGCTTTTTCTGAGCAGCTTGTTGATAAGCATCAACATCAATCTCTGGGGTGTATTTCTTCATAAAGGCAACCAAATCACCTTCACGAAGTGAAACCGAAGAAGCATGACCTTCAAGCGGGAAGGTATAGCTCATTTTCAACAGGCTGTCAGAGTATTCATTTTTTTGAGGCTGATTAATAAACATAACAATCTCCTGAAATTAGAGCAATATTATATCAAATACACAAAAATCAAGCAAGAAAAAAGCGACCCGAAGGCCGCTTTTCTGTGTGACTTGTTAAACCGAAGACTTTTGCTGATGTCCCAGCTCTTTATCAGCCTTCTGCCATGCGAGATCTTTATCTTTCTGCTCCTGAGCTTTCAGTTGAGCATAAGCCTGTTCGATTTCTTGTTCTTTGGTCAGTGCTACTTGAGTCATGGTGTTTCTCCGTTCTTTCTGTTTATGTGTGGCTAGTATAGCAAAAATCCAAGAAAGTGTAAAGCATTTTTTTGCTCCTATCTCTTAAAATGTCACTTTTTTAAGTGTTTTTTGATGTAATAAATCCGTTTTAGTATATGTGCCAAGTATTAAAAATAAACCGTTTTAAAAACATCCAATTTAAATATAATAAAAAGTGCAAAAAACCGTTTTATGATATACCACTGGAATTATTTAAAAATACAAAAATCCTTGTAACATATTTTTATTAATAAACACAAAAGCCCAAACATGTTGGGCTTTGTGTATTTGAAATTTCAAATGGTTTGTCTAATAGAATGTTAGACTGTATTTTTGACCCGAAGGTCATTTGTTTTAATGGATTTACCATTACCTACTTATGTTTTTGAGTAGGGTTTTGCTGCTTATCTTGTGTTTTGCTTTGAGTTTGTTTTGTATTAGCTTGGCCACCTTGTGACTGCTTCAGATTTTGCTTACCTTGTTCATTTTTTTGAGATTGATTCTGTTGTGTATTCATAGAATTGCCTCCAAAGGAAAGTTTATTTTTAAATGTAATCAATTGTAGATGGATACAATTGTTTATGAACCGCCGTTCAAAAGGGTATTACGACCTTAGCCAAATATGAAAATTCATTGTTTCAATTTTTGCAATGAAGTTTCATAAATCTTTTTCTGATCTTCATTAAGAAGCTTTTTGACTCTACCCACAAGGCCAGACGTTTTATTGTTTAGAACCTCGTGAATGTCTTCGATCTGTTCTTCTGTTAGTTTTAGCTCATCATAGGCGTCGTTAAAAAATGATTTAAGTTCAATTTCAGCATGACCAGCACGTCTTTTTAATTTTTGTGCTCCATTATCAACAGAATGACAAATCTTATCTAGGTTAGTCGTTACTTTTTCTTTAAAAGATTTATCAGTGTAGAACTTATAGGCACCATAAACAATTGGTAAAACTGCAGCGATCAATAAGTTGTTATTTTTCATATACATACCCTCTGTTTGTTGGACATACTTTATCATAATAATTGTATTTGTCAATAATAACAATCATTCTCAATTGGATGATGAAAGTAAAAAACAGAAAATTATTAAAAATTAAGGTGATAGGCAAAACATTAACTTTTTCAAGCATAAATAAAAAACCAGCAAAAGCTGGTTTTATTTAAAGTGGAAACTTATTTTTTTTTTAATTTTTTTTTAAATACCTGATGGGCTAACTAAATTAAGATAGTCTTCCAATCATTTATCAATCGCTTTATTACCAATATTTTCTTCGGACAAATCAAGAATAAAAAGCAGATCACTCTGCCCGAATATTGAAATCAATGTTATAGAGCAAGGCTTCATCAATATCGCCACCTTGAACGTCATCGAAATGTGGAACGGCTTTCCAACCTGACTCATGGAACATACTATCACTTTCTTCCGTAGTGAAGTAAACAGAACCCGTCACAAAAGGATAATGGTATTCTGCTTTAATTAAGGCTTCAACATCAATTTTAGAATCATTGGCAAATAAAACCAACATTGTGTTGGCAAACATGAATCGAACAGGTTTGTCTTTGGTCATGTGAATTTGTTTTTCGACCAGTTCACGATCTTCCAAAGTTGACTTAATTTTCAAGGTAGAGCTTTGACCGCTCAAGCTCATACGAATGAGATCATTGGACGTTGGAAACATTTTAACAAAGCCTGCAGATTGAACAACGCCTACTTGTCCAAAAGCATGGGCCAATGAACCATGATTAGTGATTTCATCAAACAGAATGAAAGTGTCTTGAACTTTAATGTATTTCATCGATCAATCCTTATATTGTGTGATGAATTATACCACATTGTTTTTTATTTTGGTATCCACAAATGTCCCTTTTGTTGCCCTAGCTTTCAACTGAGCATACATGTTGGCCATCACAAGGCTATCAAAAGTGCGAACAACACCCATTTCTTTAAAATCAAACCAGAATAGGAACTTTTTTTGTTGAATTTTAAAAGTATCTACCGATCCAAAAGAACCATTTTTAACCACTCGTAATGTTAGTCCAGTCATATATGAAATCTCCAAGTTACCTGATAATAACATATTCTTTTTAAATAAGCAAAAAAAACATCCTGAAGGATGTTTTAAAAGATAATTATATATTAATTGGTAAGTTTAATGCTGTCGCGTTCACCATCAAGTTTAACTGAGAAGTGATATTCCAACACATCTTTCCATAGTTTATCGAATTCATAAGCATTTGCTTCAAAGTGTTTTTCGGTGATGTTATAGTTTTGGAACACTTCGCCACCACTGAATTCAGGCTTCCCATAATGGCATTCTGTGTAAGCATGAATTTGTTGACGCCCATCACCAAAAGCTTTCAACATGAACTTAATGCTCACGTTAACGCCATCAATACGCTTGCCATTGACCACCGCATTACGATCAAGGTGACGATAAATCAAATGACGGCCACCCATAGGGTCTGCATATTGCAAAGTAGCTTGTGTAATTTTTGACATCATGTCTTTGTAGTCATCGTCAAAATCAACCCAACGTCCCGTTTCAAGCATTTCTTTTTTCGATGGAAGATAACTGACAACAGCCAGCAAAATTAATAGAAAAACCACAAGTGTGAGAATCGGATGGTCAGCCATAAAAAGATCCTTAAATTGAGATAAGCTATTTTACCATACATCATGAAAACGAACAACAAAAAAGCACCCTAATGGATGCTTTTATTAACGCTATTATGATATTTAGCTGATTTTGATAAACATCGATTCCCAAAATTCAGGATTTTCATCATCCCAACTCGAATCTTGTTCCAACAGAATGAAATGGACGTAAGTTGCTCCGACTTCCAATCCCATAAAGTTATCATCATCACTACCTACTACGACACTGTAAGGTTCCATGTAGGTGTAATGAGAAAGAAAATCAGCATCAGTAACACCATTCTTCGGGCTACCCCACAAAGCTCGACTATAGATGTAGTCACGCCCCGTCAGAGATAGCAGAGGATATTCAGCCCCAATCGACTTGCGAAGCAACGTTTTCGCTTCCCTGTAAAGGCGAGTGCTATTTTCCAAGTTTTCACGAGCACCTTTTAAGTTTTCCATTGCTTTTTGTACGATTTCCATAAAAATTCTCACTGTTTGGTTTGTGTATGGTTATTCTACCACAACTGGAGGTAAATGAATACCTGTAATTTCAGTAATCATCCTTTGAATGATATTAAGCACACTGACCACACCAGCCGTAATGTCATCCGTCATGATTTCAGAACGCAATTTAGGCGTTCGTTTGTGCATGTAATAGAAGCAAGAACAACGAAGTTCCTCTTCCATGCTGCCATCCGCCAGAGCACGAATATACTTCGGCCAATTACCTACAATTTCAAGCCCTTTATTCACTTTGGTAAAAGGCGATTCAATCAAATCCAGCGTTTGAACATCAGTCATAAAAGATCCTAATTAGTTGAAAGAGCATTTTTTAAAGAAATTGTCATCTTTGAAGCCATCGCTAGATGCGTCTTCAAGCAGTTGCAGTGTTTTGAAGCGAGCAATTTCCTTTCTGCTTTTCGTGTCAAACACGACACGTTCAACGTAATCCTTTAATTTAACATGTTTACGACGCATTGCAGCGGTTGCAGTTTTATCAACAGCAATCGACATATAAGAGTTACTAACATCAATATCCAAACCAAGTTTTTCTTGAATGAACTGGTTAAAAGTGATGAATTGAGTCAAATCTGGATGTTTCATGAATTGCCGATGTTCGTTCAAGCAAGCAAAGAACCTTTCATTGAATCCAACACCATGATGCACGATGAAAGAGGGTTCTTTGAGAGCTTGATAGGTCAAAAAGTTTTTGTAAAGTTTTTCAACCATCGAACCATTGCTTTCCTGATACTTGAACTCAAAAATACTGCCAGTTTCCATGTCAAAGAAATCAGGATCAATGCGAATATTACCAATATGAATTTTACCTTGAACACCCCAACCACGGCTGAAACCATCTGGTTTGAGGTATTTAGTGAAAAGGTCATAATCGTTTTCAACCCAACGAGCAATGTCTGCATCGGAGGTAGCGATGTAACCGTTATTGGCAAAGTAAGGCTGACCGGCAGCAGCGATGAACGCCAAGCCGATTTGCTCAAACAATGTGCCATTACTTTTGCTACTGTTGATTTTAGGCATAACGATTAAACCCTTTTAAGATGGTATGATTATACCAAAAATCAAGGGTTTTGTAAACATTTTAATGCTTGCAATCTGACCACTTATCCATTACGAGATTCGACTTCATGCGTTTTTGAAATGAAATTACTAGAAAATCCATAATAAGCCAAGAATCCCAGCATAATAAGAAACTTTGAAGTAATCGTGATAGAAAGAACAACGATGGAAAGTGTGATAAAACCAATCAGATACATATTGGCAACATTAAGATCTTGAACTTCATGCACAGTCATAGACTGATCTGCCTTATAAAGACGCAGCATGTTCAAGCCAAGGACAATTTGCAAATACATACAAGCAGCTAGAGTCGCACTATAAACACCACTGCCCAGCAAACCATTAAACACAAAATAGTTCAACAGTGAACCGGCACACAAAAATAGAGAAGCCATTGCAATATGAACAGCAATTTTTCTAATGAGCATTATAGTTCCTCATGGAATGAAATATGGAATAATTTTACCACAATCAAAAAGGCAGGTAAAGCTTAAAAAAAAAGAAAATATCTTGATTTTTAAAAGATTTTGATTGATAATATAGTGTCTAAAAATAGGCATAAATTTTAAAAGAGGTCACAAGAATGAATCCTTCTGAACCACTGGATCTTGAAAAAAACACCATGGGGCATTGGTGGATAAGTCAATTGAAAAATGTTGACGTTTCATTTATAGAAAGCAATGTTATTAAAAAAGAACATAAAGGTAATCTTGAACGCCTACTCAATATCTTTGCTGATGACCTGATTAGTATTAATCATGGTGATTATCAATCGTATGTTCGGATCAATATTGATGCACTGGAAGTATCTATTAAATTAGAAAAAGGCTATCCTTTCATAGCTGAAACCGCAGGCCAAGCAGTGGAAGGTCTTAAATACATCTTCTCATTAGAAGACTGTAGTGATGACGCCAGTATTCATAAAGCCATTGATCTAGAAATTCAAAGCCATCTAGAAGAAGGTGCCAATAATTGGCTCAATCTTAAGCCATTTACTAATTTAAATCATGTTGAAAACTATTATCAACAAATGAGAATACTGGATAAAATTTTCTTTGAAAAACCTGTTTTACTACCTAATTATTCATATTATGGATCAATATATGAAGATGAAAAAAAAATGGCGGTTAGAAGTATAAACATTGAACCAAAAAGTGAAGTAAAAACACCAATGTTAAAAATCTACATTGGTTTAATTAAAATTGTTATTACAAATGGTGGAATGCTTTTCCAACATAAAGACAATGGAAACATCAGAAAAGTATTAAAAGCAAACGAAGCGACTGAAGATCAAATACAAAAAGAATTTATCAAGATGTACAATGAAATATATGACACCAACTATACAAACTATAAAAACGTAAAAGAGGTATTGTTGGTGCATGATATGATAGAAATTTAACATGGAGTGATGATGAACGCAAAATTAATAATAGATACAAAAATGTGCTGCAATATTAATATAAGTCAACTAAAAGATATAACGATAAAACAATCAGTTGAAGAGATTGTTCAGCCAAAAGATATAGAGAAAATAAAAACAATATTGAATGTCATCGCAGATGATTTATTAAATTTATATCAAAAAGATTACACAACCACACTTGTCTTAGCGATTACTACCTTTGATATTACTATTAATCTTACAAAAGGTTATCCTTTTCATTATAAGTATTCAAGAGGTGATGGTATTATTAAAAATATATACCACTGTTTTAACTTTAATAGCTGTTCTAATGAAAAAGTAATTCGGAGAATACTAGACGATTCAATTAATAAAGTCTTTCAAGAACACCAACCAATGGCTAGAAACTATTCGGTAATTGCAGATAAACAAAACTTTTATTTAAATTTGAAAAAGATAGACCAGCTTTTATTTGGTGAAAATCGATTGTTTAAAAAGTTTTCATATATTGACTCAACGTATGCATGTGACCGCCATGAAACTTATAAATTTGGCCATATAGAAGTTAGCTTGCAAGTAAATAAAGATCAATATATCGCATATATCAGTTTCGGAAAACTAATGTTATCAGTTTCAAAAAATGGAGTCATTATCAGAAAAAAAGTAGGAATAACAAAGTATGAAATGCTGCATCATTATGATACATACAGATTAGATCCAGTTAAAATTGAAGAAAGCTTTGTAAGCTATTACAACTATCTTTATGATAAAGATTATACAAAAATAGCTGACATTGTGATCATTGAAGATATGATTGCAATTTAAACAAAAAAACCACCCGAAGGTGGTTTTCTTTTAGCCATAAAATTAGTCAAAACGAACTTTATTGTAAAGGTCATAAAAGTCAGTTTTGGCTTGAAGCATGGTGTAATAGTTATTGTAGTCAGATTCTAGTGCATTGTCTGCATTAGCTGCCTGTTGTTTGTAAAGATTAATACCAACGGCTTGAAGACATTTCATCAATTCTGAAAGTTCATTGTCCAATGATTGAGCGACAACAACATAATCTTCTTTATCCAAAATTTCGCACAACTCAATATCTACTTCATTGGAGAAAGACAAAGCTTTCACGAATTTTTGCAGAGATTCAATTCGCTGTTCATAAAAAACAGTGATTTCTGGAGAAAGCGTAACACCTTGCATCCCAGTCATCACTCGCAGATCATTTTCAATGCGGGAGACAGCATTCAGTGCCAGATTCTGCAGAATTTGAGATTGGGTTGGAGTCGTCATGTGCATGCTTCCTATTGATTAAGTAAGGTGATTATAGCAAAAAAACTAAGAAATAGCTACCAAGCTGGGTGCAATTTTGCAATTTTTTTGGAATAACCACGCTCAATGTTCGCTTTAAATACAAGAATATTCTTTTTCAATGCCAATGTCCGCTTAATCCCACAAGGAATGCGATTAGCCGCATCAAAAGCTTTCAACATTTCTTCTTTGGTTTCAAGAGCAACCTTTTTTGGAACGCAAGTAAACTGACGATTATAATCATGTATAAAGAAGCTTTCATAACGCCACAAAAGAGTTTTATTGTAGTTCATCAATTTGCCATCATTAGGATTTTTGTGGTTTGGTAACACCTGCAGAAAACGCACAAACAAAAGCGAAAAAAACAGTTTAATATTCAGTTTCATGGCAATATTTCACTCTGATTGATTAACGAAAGCCAATATTGTTGTATTCTTTGAACAGCTTGATGGTATCCAGCAATTTTTGACGACGCTCCGGGCTGGGTTCCATGCACTGGATTTCTCTAAAAGTTCTCTTCATGGATTCTTTACGAGCGACCGCATCAGCAAAACCACGGGGCGTATGCTGCAGATGATGATAGCTGGCATACTTGCTGTAAAGTTTCGCCACTTTTATAAGAAGTTTTTCATCCGAAGGGTTTTTGTAATCATGCACAGCTTGTTGAATGCGTTTAATAATATTCATGGCAAATTCCTGATGAAGTATGCCATGATTATACCACTGAAAAGCTATCCTTTCAATGATTTTAAACGCTCAATGATCACGACTGCTCGTTTACTTGGCTGTTTGGTTAGGAATCCAACGGGACGCCCATTGGCATAAGGAGGGATTTTTCCAAAATGAGTGAATTGTGCAGCAGTAACATCAAGTAATACACCAGATGATTTGTGTTTCAGCCACCAATGAGTACCACCCTCATCATCACGCCCACAACATGACATCCAATATTTGCTGCCACCCAATAAATGAAAGGCCGCTTCAGAAGCGGCATAACAATGGCCAGTGGTCAAATGCCTGTTCGTCAACTTCCGATAAACAGGCTTCAACAAATCATCTGTCAGCGTTTTTTCAATATGGCTAACGATGAAGTCGAGATCCATGATTAATCCTCAACCACCGAGGATTCGCGGATACGAACAGTGATTTCTTTGACACTGGACTGGCGGGCAGTTTTTCGGTGAGCACGATCTACGAGTTTACGGCAATTTTTAGCTTTGCCGGATTTCAGGGTACAGCAACCATATTTGCATTGAATTTTGTCATGACGGGAATGACCATAAGCGTGCATAATAGAGTTTCCTTTATGTATTTGACGAAGTAAGTATACCACAAAAAGAGATAAAATAAAAGAAAAAATGCCATTTATTATTAGACATTTTATTCATGCATGATGCTATTCTTTTTCAAAGTAAGACAAGGGTAGGACAATGACATTATTCCCAGCAACACACACATACCAGTCAGAAAGGATTTTGCGAGAAATGTTGTAATACAATTGACAACGTTGCTCATCAACAGCCAGCAGCCTAACTGGTCGTGTCCCATGAATATTCAAGTGTTCTAACAAGATCTTAATTGTGGTTGATAATACAGGAATTGGCTTGCCAAATCCAGTCAAATCATCACTCTTTTCAAGTCCATTATTTCCAGCAATAATAGATACAGTCAAGAAACGTTGATCAACAGAATCATCTTGAACATGAACCTCATATTCAAATGATGAATCAGAAAAGATAGCATGCAAGCCATCTTTGTCTGATTTTTTTAAGGTGTAATCAAGCGTTTGATTAAACATAAACTATCCACCATTTTGTAAAACAATTTTAAAAACCATTGAGCGAAATCATCGCCATCTTCAAGGGTTTGATCGAACTCAAATCATTTACGTCTACTTGTTTTGGGAAGAGAGCATGACGGCAAGCAATATCCAAAAACAGAATATCTCCCGCCACTGGAATAACTTCATGGGTGACACCCTGATCATCAATAGAGATAAAAGTGTGATTGGATGGATTGCTTACGATAAACATCAACTGCCCACGGGAGGCCAAGTTTGAATCATCATGAAGTTGTGCATAGGAAGCTTCGCAAAACATGTAAGTGCTGCTGGCGTCTGTAAGGAAGGAATAGTGCTTATTGAGAAATTCCTCAAATTCAGCACAGTCTTCATCAACATTAAAAGCCAAGAACTTTTCGTGAGCGAAAACAGCTTCATCAATGCCAGAAGATTGAGAATAGCCGACATTAAGACCACGCTCAGTAAAATCCCAACCAACAGCATCACAAGGTGGGAAATAATCGTGCATTTGTTGCAAGACGGCAGGAGCTAGTTGACCAATGACTTGAATAGACTGACCATGCTCCACATGGAGCATATCGTGCATGAAATAACTCAAACCTTGGCTCATGTTCTGTCTATTTCCGTTAGATAAGAACTAAATTATAGCAACTATTCGACAAAAAGACAATAAAAAAAAGATTAATCGTCTGAATCGTCTTCGCTTGCCCAACTAAAAGAAACATCACCTTTCAGCGTAATGTGCGGAATTTCAATGCTATGGAAACCCCGGCGAGTCAATTCTTCTTCAATAGAATCAAAAAACCAGTCTTCCAAATAGACTCGTAAAAGCCCTTTCTTTCTACCATCTCGAATAGCCTCTTCAACTTCTCGTTGAATGCGTTCATCAAGCTTTTTATTACGTTCTACGGAATCAATTTGACTTAAAGATCTTGCATTAGCAGCAGTAAACATAGTGTTCTCCTAATATTAAATAAATAATTAACAACCAAAAAAATGAGATCTAAAAAATTTAATACGGCGTTCCGCATCTTCTCTACTACTATAACCTGTGGAATATGATCTAATTCCATAAGGAGAATAAGGGTACCCGTTACAGTTTTTCCAAAATAAGAACGTCTTATATTCGCAAATAAATTTCTTTGAACCAGTTTCTGTTGACTCTCGAATTCTTGTTTTAAAAAACATAAAGAATTACCTTTTTATCTATTCAGATTTTGATTATACAACATTGTTAAAAATAAAGCAAAAAAAAGACTTCCGAAGAAGTCTTTTTAGTTCTTACATACGATGGCAGGATTCGAACCTGCGTCCTTCTCTCTGTTAGAGAGATTATCTAGGCCGCTGATATACACCGTAATTGTCCTGACCTTTTGGCCTAAATACACATCAGTGACGGGACTCGAACCCGCGACCTTTTCCCTGTTAGGGAAACTATCTACCAACTGATATACACCTTTGTGGAACAGACGAAGTGCAAAATTTCTTTCACACCCTTGATGCAACTATGTATAACACTCAATATAGTTAACATCATTTGCCGCTAGTAAGAAGAGATTTCTCTCGTCTTATTGATGGCTATTGTAGCAAATTGTCGTTAGGTTGTCAATGCTTTTTTTCAAATCAAACTGGAAAAAGCATCAACCATGAAACATTTTCCAACGGCAAAGGAAGTGGAGCATGATTGCTATCTTCATCAGGGCTTACAAAAGCACCAAAAAACTGATCTTCAATAAAAACAGCCCGCTGATAGAAGTCGTTAAGTTCAGCCCCCGTGACCACGCCATTGAATTTCATGTGACGATATACGTTAATGTTACCATCAACGAGGAAAATTTTTTGAATATCTTTAAAAGAAGATTTTGATGGTTTATCGAAATAAAAATAATTCCAATAGAGCTTTTGAACAGGAAACTCAGCAGAGTCAATTTCAAAAGCTTCAATGAAAGAAGCTTCAAGCAATTTACGCTGCTCTGCCAGTTGAGTTTGCAGACTTAGGATCTTTTTTTGAATTTCTGGAAACATAATAAGTACCTAATTAATTGGATAATGTGATGGTTATTGTTTGATTTCCACCAAAAGTAATCTTAGAAGTATAGTCAAAATGATCTTTCGGAAGCGTCAGTAAAAGAATGCAATTAGAAAAATCAATAGATTTCAGACAAGCTTTAAAATCAGTCAGTTTTGAAGACTTATTTGGATTAACCTTATAATCCAAATTGAGTAAATAATACGCAAGATTACGGCCAACTATTCCGTCTTTACTAACAGTAACCGTGCGGTTAATTCTAGTTTGACCATCAACAGTAAAATCGTCATCAGTATCAATGATAACATTGAAAGCGACAGGATTAGGAATAGAATGACCTTTTTTAGCTTTACGGCTCATGATTAAGCACCTGATTAAACATTTAGATGGTATTATACAGTCAAATCAAAAAAAATACAACAAAAAAGGCCACCGAAGTGACCCTTTTGATAAAACAGATTATGATAACCGAATGCCACGTCTAACGTAATTTGCGAAAATGGTGTCAAACATAGCCTCAACCACCTCATCAGGAACACCAACAGCTCTTGCCCCACAACGATGATCGTTCAAGAAATAACTCTTAAAGGTGTCATGACGCATACAAAAAACATTATCCTTGCCATGATTGTAGAACACATGTGACCGTTCAATATCCGATTCCATATGGTTCTTCAATGAAACCAAATTGTAATCAGGCTTTTTCGAAGGCAGGTCAAACGTTATGCCAAACCCAACCACTGGCAATTCAGTATAGGTATAGTAATGATGAACAAAATCATCAGCATCAGTAGTGACATGAGCATTAAGATCAGCCACTTCATCAATGATTATCTGTTCATCACAGTGACGAATAGCTACTGGATTGCTGTTAACGCCTTCATGTGTATATGAAACATGCTGAGAAATAACAAAGTATTTCATTTATCTACCTATTAAAAGAAATTTTAGTTATCTTTGATATAACGACCAAAAAACTGTTTTTCAATTTTAGCTAATTCAAGCTGCCTAGCTAATTCAATTGATTTGATTGATGTAAAAAAAGACCTTTTTGATAATTTTTTATCGAAATAAGCATTAACAAGGTTTATGGAATTTTTATAGAACCATTCGTAATCAACTTTTGTATCTGTATTATCTCCTGACATGTAACTATCCTATGGTTGTTAAAAAAATTTTACCACTAGTAAAATAATAATCAACAACAGAATAAGAATAGTTATTCAGAAAAACAACCACCACCACCGCCACCCCAATGGTCATCATGAACTTTTTTTAAGGCTCTTTCACGTTCCGCTTCAATGGACTTGGTGGATTCAAAAAAGCCTTTTTTAGCAAGCCGTTTATCATACTCCCTATCGACATCGTTACGTGCCATACGGTAGTAATCTTGCTTGGTCAAACCTGAATCTGGATGACATTCTGCCATGGTTAAATATCCTTGTTTAGTGATGGATGAATTATAGCATAAACCATCCAAGAAAAAAACAAATAAAACGAATTAACGGTTAAAATCAGCAATAACTTTCGCAATGTCAGCCGCAGAAGCCTTGATATTCAGACCAGAATCACCATCACCTTTCTTGCCTTTTTTAGATTTCTGAGCAGATTTGAGTGTTTTAGTTTCTTCTCGAAACGCATCTTGCTCTTCTGCAGTCACTTCACGATAACCTTCTTTCAGGTTAGCAGCAGCATTTTCTGCACCAGTAGTCATAGAGCACATACGAGTTTTGTCATTAACCCAAAATTTAATTGATGGCATAAATAGTCTCCTGTAGTTGAGCTATTTTAACACAATGAGGTGATAAAATCAAAAAAACTTAAAAACAAAAGGGGCAGAAGCCCCTATTCACTGAAATCGTTCAATTGATTTCTTTGTAACGTTTACCATTGATTTCAATGATGTTGTCATCAGATACAACAGGCACATCTTCATCAACATAATCAACCACAGAGCTAACAGCCGTGCTCTTATTCCGCAAGCTAGAAGTTGAAGTTTTTGACAATGGACATTTTGTAATAAATAAAATAGGCGTGAGCAAACCATCAGTCAATTGAAAAACGCGACAATCTTTCATGCCCGCAGGAAGATCATAGTTTTTGGTGATTTCCACTGTGTTACCAGCATAAGCAGAAATAGACATCGCCACCAGCAACAAAAACAGGCCAATTTTTTTCAACATATCCATTCTCCTAGACATTAATATTTTTTGTAAGTTTGTTCAAATTCAGCCCAAAGGCTTTCAACTTTTTGACTTTGTTCATACTGCAGTCCGGGGTCATTGCAAGCCATATCACAAGCATCACCCGACTCCCAAGCATCAGACATACCCGTCAATTCTTCTTCTTCGTTATGAAGCTCTTTCAAGACAGAATAAAGTTGACGTTGATCAACAGTTGCCAAGTCTACAGTAAATTCACAAGTTTTGTTAAAATCATCTTGCCAGATCTCCATAGAACTAGCAAAACAGGCAATATTGCTGTTGATTTGATCAATTTCATATTTGTTTTTGACAGGATCAAAAGTATGCTGAACAAAAAGGGATTCCATATCTTTTTTGAGTTCATCAAAAGTCTGGTAGCTTTCAAGAGCACTGAGCAGTTGATTGGCTTTCATGGGTATAATCTCTATTAAATTTCATAGATTATAGCAGCAAAAATACAAAAATTCAAGAAAAAGCATTGTTAGATTTCGAAATGAATTTTAGTTTTTCCGTGAGTTGTTGATGAAATCGAACATAGCTGATTATCAATATAGTCTAGGTCATATATTCGCTCAACACCATTTTCATTATTTACTATTTGTCTAACTTTACCATCAATATAAATATATTCGTTATAAGAAAAATGTTTGTTATGATCAACAGAGAGACTAAAATCAATTACACCATCAAGGGCAACAACTTCAACCAAATTAATGCCTAAGTTTTGAGCATCAACTTTTAGACAAAAAGTGCTAATGGATTCTTTAAATATATACTCAATAGATATTGGATGACTGGATTGAGATTGTTCTATAACCTGAACAATATCGTTATCAACCAAGTTATACTGATAGAAATGAGTTGCTGTGACCAGTTGCTTTCTGAGATATTTAGCTCGTTTTTTACCTTTAATTTCCAATCCATAAGGAATAAAAGAATAGGCAACATTTTTAGCCCAAACAGTGTTGGTAAAGAAAATCGGTGGGCGATTAATGACACCATGTACAAATGAACTATCAATCAAGTTATTAAAAAGAGCATCAACTTTAGCAGAAAGAGCTGTTTGAGTTATTTTCATATTTAAATAAAAGGTTAATTATTCTATTGTAGGAGTGATTTAAATTTAGTCAAAAAAAAGACGACCGCAGTTGTCTTAGTATCAAATATTTTTCAAGGTTACCAAAGCTTAGTAAAAAGAATGCCCCTTGCTTTAGCTATGGGGTGGATGTCAATCCGAAAAAGGATCAATGCCATAGTAATTAAATTCTTTCATGATTTGTTCTTCGGTCATTTGATAAACACCCACACGACCATAGGCAGCAGCTTCGTGCTGAGCATCCTTATCGTTAGCCAAATCAGATTTGATAGCATTGATGAGTGCGATTTTAGCTTTTTCACTGATTACTTTGTTGGTCATGATGATAATCTCATTGTCATTAAGATGGGAGTATTTTAACAAAAATGACCTTTCGTGTAAAGTGTTTAAGATGAAATCTGAGTAATTGATTGTTTTCGGCCTTTTCTCCACGTTTTAAAGGCTTCAAGCCAAATTTGAGAGGCTGTAACAATAACTAATGCTCCTAAAAACTTAAAGAAAATACCAAGAACATAAGTGTATTTACCTTGATTCACACCGTAAACAGTATCAACACTGACTTCTTTGACCATAGACAATGGTTGATTGCTAGCAACTTTAAAATGAACATAGGTTGCATCATTAATCGAAGCTTTAAACGAACGACCTGTTTGAGTGTCCACAAAACTACCAATAGTTGAAGATGGTGCATCATCTTTGACGCTTTCAAAGGTAACAGAAACATCAGTTAACGTCACTTGGCGGGGTTTCATTTCCATGTCATCTGAACCCAAATTGGCAAGCCATACGCCTGCCATAAAAATGACAAAACCTAATACTGTGAAAACAATTTTAGAAATATGAGTCATGTTTTAACTCCTTTTTAGAAGATTTAGGTTTAGTTCTTCGCAAACGTTCTGTTTCAATGATGAAAAAGGAAACAACAAAACCAATTATAATAATAGGCATCATGGTACCAGCCAATCTATATAGAGCACCTTCTTGTGAGTTTTCAATGGTGTCAATACTCACAGCTTTTTGCAACTCGATGGGGCTTTCATTGCCACGATGGAATTCACGATAGAGCTTGTCTTCAATAGAAGCTACAAATTTTGAATTTGTTTCTTTGTCAATAAAATAGCCTTTCGTGTTAAAAACATCTTTGCTTTTTGACTTATACGAAGTCATGGAAGTGTCATACAAGACAACATCTCGCAAAATGGGTGTTTCACGAATTTTGCCTTCGCCCAGCAACAAATATCCAGTAATACCGGATACAATAGCCAAAGAAAATAGTAAACCCATCAAAATTTTATTCATAAAGTCACCTAAACGTAAGATTTAAATTCTATCAAAAAAGACTCATATAATCAATGTTTTTTTTAGGGGTGTAAATCTATTTTGAAGAGAACCCAACTGAATTAATGTGAAAATCAAGTAACCCAAGATGATGATACTTACCGCTCGAAAAAGCGGACCAGCGAAAGTGCCATCAATAGTATCCAGACTGAATGCTCGTCGGATTTCAATAGGTTTCTTGCCACCTGACATGAACGAAACATACAAAGGATCATCGATAGAGGCTGTAAATTTTTTCTGCATCGACGGTTCATAAAACACACCTTTTATTTCAGTGTATGCGACATCGTGATATTCTTTATTAACAAGTTCGGTATCAATCAAAATAACTGATCGCGTAATTTCCATTTGACGGCTATTGGCAGCGTCATTGGCCAAATAGCTTAATCCTAGCATTGCAATAAGAACAGCAATCCACTGAAAAGCTTCGATTTTTCTCATTGTAAAAAACCTTTAGAATTAAACGGAATGACGATTATACAACAGATACAAGAATAAATCAAATTTTACGTTGCATTTGGAGATTAATTTTATAGCATCTAAAATGCTGATTTTTTACTTTTTTTTTATTGATTTACAAAGTTTTGTTATGTAAAATAACTCGTTTATATAAGTATTCTTTCCTTTTATATGAAGTCATTATAAGTTCTGAAAAATTAAAGATACCAAAAAAGATGAAGAAAACGACTCCAAAAAAACCAGCCATCTGAGCCAAACTACCTTTCAAAGTTCTTTCCATATCATCTATACTATACACCCAACTGGTTTCAATAGGTTTATTACCATCCTTTTTAAATGTGTTGAAAGTCAATACAGTAATGGGAGCAACGAAATACTGACCAGACTTATAATCAAGAAAATTGCCATAAGTATAATAATAATGTTGACCTTTATAGTCATATGCATTATCAAATACATCAATCATTCTTGCATGTCGGGTTTCACTATGTGTACGATTTGCTCCATAATCATACAAACGATAAGATCCATATATAGAAAATAAACAAAAAGCCAATAAAGTAAAGAATATAATAAAATCTTTCTGGTATTTAGGAAACTTTTTCATATTAAAACCCCATGATAGGCGAACCTACATTATAACAGAATCATATCAATTAGCACAAGCATTTAATACAACAACCCAATATTAGTAATCAAACGACATTTTTGCTCTGCAGTCAAATTATCATCATTCAAAATAATAGTTTTGATACTCGAAAAAGTAGCTCCTGTTTTTGTATGAGGTGCAGATGGTGGTGCCTTTGGTATTTGTATAGATCGAAGATGATCAATTTGTTCTTGTGTAGGTGGAGGATTAACATTAATAAATCGTTCGTGATCAGGACGATTATCACCCGGTCTTCTTAAATAATCAGTAAACAAAGCATTATTTTTATCTGACATTATTGGCTCCTAAAATAATAAAATAAGTATACTTCGTATTTGATACAAAGCAAATAGTCAACGACGAAATAATTAATCTTGGTTAATTTCTTGAAACTTAATCCACTCTTTTTGAATGCCCTGATGGGATAGATAAACAGAGTAGTGTTGAGTTTTATTATTGATGTTATAGAGCTTTTTAGTATAACCAATATTAATGCCCACAACTTCATTTCGACTATTCAATACTGGGCCACCAGACATACCTGCAACGAGCAAAGCATCAATAAGATAATAGTGTGGAAGGTTATCCATAGTCAGATTAATATCTACACTTTGACCAGCAAGAGATAATTCTTTATTGCGTTTGGGAAAAAATGGAAATCCTTTTGAAACAAGATTTTCATTTACATGAGTGTCGGCCCATCGAACAGTGGCTGTTGATGGATGTTTAAAAAATACGAGGTCGTAATCTTTCGAAACATAGACAATATTGGGCACATATTTGACATGTTTAGCGGTTACAGCATACTCATTGTTCCATTGAACATAGGAGCCAATATCTACTGTTTTATCATCATGAATAGCTGTCATTGGACCATAGAACGGAGTGCCAGAGCAGCCAGCAAGGAGGGTGAACATACAAAAGAATACAAAAGTAGCTATTTTTTTGAACATAGAAAAAGAACCTAGATGGACGATTTAATAAGTAATCGATATGTTATTTAAGCACCACCCTATAACATTATCGGCATCATAAGCAAAGCCATCAGACAAAAAAGTGCAAGAATAGATATCATAAATACCAGAAAACAAACGATTCGGATAATCTGCAAGAATAAACAAACACTCCTGATTTTCAGGAGGTTCTTCATCAATAAGCTTTATGAGTTTAATATTAATATTCATAAAAATTAACCATTTTATTTAACATAATTAGACTCCTAATGATTGACAATCATAACAAAAAAAATAATAAAATCAAATGTCAATCATCTGAATAAGCATGTTAGTATCCTGATTGTATTCATTAACATCTAAGCCTAACTTTTGGCAGAATTGTTGTTTGTGTCTATCAATAAAAGTGGGTAAAATATCATGGAACTGGGTGAGTGATGTGGTCAAAAGAACAACCATTTCATAGTCCATGTCCTCCTGTGATTCCATTGAACACTCAAAACCAGAGCCATTCAGATAATTACGAACTAAGAACGCAGCATTGTAATAATAGTTTTTATCAGTAGCTAAACTGAAATTATAAACAAATTCAATATACTCAACATCTTCGAGCGTTTGATAATCTTCTTTCAATGAGAAAATCACACAAACTTCGCCAAGAAACTGAGTTTCAAAGTTAATTTTGTCATAAAGAGCAATAATGCCATCAATATGAGATTGAGCATGAGCACTGATATTAAAATCTTGACCTAACAATAAGCGTGCAATTTGATGGCGAGCACCAAAACCACCAATAAATGGAACGTCCGCACCATGCTCACGAAAAGCAGCATACTTATTGCCCTTCTGGCCATTCATGCTTATGTTGTTACGAAGAATAAAGTCAACCATCAACTTGGTGACTTCTTTGGAAGTCTTCTGAGTAGGTAGATTGGTGTTTTCTAGGCGGCAAAAGTAATCAAGTTCTCGTTCACCTTCTGTCATGAAATGGTCATAACGCAACATAGAATTTGGCCTCAAATATAATTACGTGAATTGTACCATGATGAATGAAAAATAGCAACGTTATGGGAAGTGTTATGGGAAGTAATGAAATTTCATTTTTCTTTGTAAATAGAATAAAAAAAAGAGCCATGAAGGCTCTTTCATAAAACATCAATGACAATCAGCGGTAAGTGTCAAGGAAATGTGACATCAAGCCAACTGGTCGCCCAGTACCACCATTGTGATCACTGGTGCCTGCAATATCAAGGTGAATCCAGTTTTCTTTTGGAGCAAACTCACGCAAGAAGATGGCACCATTGGTAGCACCTGCACCTTGACCCAAACAGAGGTTGTTCATGTCTGCAACTGAACTTTCAAGGAAATGACTGTATTCATCACCCAAAGGCAAACGCCAAGCAGTATCACCAGATGCTTTACCCGCTTTAAGAATAGTTTCGGCCCATTCATCGCACTCTGTAAACAGACCTGTGTGAACATGACCAATCGCTGAGATAACAGCACCTGTGAGGGTAGCAAAATCAATGGTGACTGCTCCGTTAAAGGTTTGAGCGTGGCAAAGTGCATCAGCCAACACCAAACGGCCTTCGGCATCAGTATCTTCCACTTCGATAGTTTTACCATTCTTGGCGGTAATCACATCACCCGGTTTCAGAGCTGCAGCGTCTGGCATGTTTTCACACGTAGCAATGATAGCCACAATGTTTTTCTTCACATCGGTTTCAATCGCGTAAATCAAGGACGCAAGAACAGTAGCCGCACCACCCATGTCACCTTTCATGCGGCCCATGCCACGGGAAGGCTTGATAGAAATACCACCAGAATCGAAAGTAAGACCTTTGCCGACCAGCACAATAGGAGCTTCACCTTTCTCGCCACCGTTGTATTCAAGCGTGATCAAATGACCTTCTTCAACAGAACCTCTGGAAACAGCGTAAAGCGAGCCGTAACCTTCTTCTTCCAAGTCTTTGCCACTGACATAGGAAAGCGTGACCTTTTGGCTAGAATTCCTGATGGTTTTAGCTTCTTCAAGCAAATTAGATGGAGTGAGATAGTTTGAAGGCATTTCGATCAAACGAATTTTGGTTGCTTGAGCTAAAGCCAGTGCTCGACCAAGTGCGATACGTTCAGTCAATTCAACAAGGGATTTTTCACCTGTATAAACCAATGAAATAGACTTGGGTTCTTTTGGTTTTTGTTCAGATTTTGCAGACCATTGTTGAGCCGTAGCAACCAGTACATCTGCTGTAAATTTCTTCAGACATCCAACATCGGCAAGTACTGCAACTTTTTGCAGGTGTTTTGGTAGAGCAGCAACTGCAGCGACAACTTGTTTTGCAATAGTCTTGTCATCAGCTTTAACATGAATCAAAACAAAATAAGTCGATCCATGATAGGCACTTACAGTTTTGTCATCTAAGAGGCGATGGAGTTCAACAGGTACGCTTTCATGGACAATAGGGCCATCTTCTGAGGATTGGTAAGTGCTTACAACAACTTCGGTAGCGTTTGGAATGGATTTAACAACAGCAACATCTGAAAAATTAAAATTATGTTTTGACATGTATTATCTATCTCCTAATAGTCCATCAATCGTAACAAAAGAGAAGGGAAATAGCAATAACTTAATGAAAATATTGCAAAAAATAGATGAAATCTATTTTTAATCCATCAATAGAGCATCATAAAATGATTTTAAGTCATCAAATAATAAGGCTAACTTTCCATCAAAATCAAACCAAAACAAAAGAACACAGCCAGAAAGCAAATCTAAAATAATAGGAGAGCCACCAACATCTTCAGCTATAATAATATGATGATTGGATAATGTTTCTAAATTATTATCAACACAAAGAATATTGTGTTTTTTTGTGTGTTCTATAATTTGACTTTCGTTATAAATTAAATCTATTGCTGTTTCTGATTCAAAGTCATCAATATTAAACTGTATATCTTCACTTTGAACTGTACCCGGAACAAGGTTTTGTAAATAACTTAACTTATCAATATTAAATGATATATTGATTTTTTCTTTTATTTTATTTAAATCAATCATATGAATATAAAATATAATTAATATTTAAAAAGTCAAATAAAAAAGAGGCCGAAGCCTCTTTTATTTCATCATGAATTAACTTGTTATTTTGCCATAACAACAATCTGTGGTTCACCAGAGTTGAACAGTTCAAACCAATCATGGCGGTCATCAAGACTTTTCCATTCATGATCACCAGCGATTTTGGCAACCAATGTGCGATAATCAGCAAATTGAGCTTTGATGGCATCAAAATCGAGCTTCGAAATATCCAGAACACTGGAAAAATCATTATTAACGACCATGCCAACAAAAGCAGTGTCTTTGTTGTACCATACACTTACAGCTTCTGGTGCATATTGAGCGAGGTTGCTATTCGAAGGGCAAGAATGACCGATTGCGAGAACGACTTGAGAAGTCATAACAATTTTTCCTATGCAGTAGAAATAAAAAACCACCAAGTAAAATAAATTCTAATGGTGGCCGTGTTAAAACTATTATAGCAAGAAACGATGGTCAATGCAAGACCTTATATTGGAAAATCAAACAGGTTCTGGTGTTGGCAACCTGAGTAATACGCAGCCAACCTGATCAGGATAACGGCGATTGGGCACCTTGGCAGCAAAAATCTGATCATGGAAGCGGATAGCTACTGCATCATCACACCAGCGAACAGAATACAGACGGTTTTCAAGTTTTTTCGGATTAATCCAATTGTAACTACCCGCCAAACAACCACCACCCAGTGTTGCAAAGGACTCTTGCCACAAATGAAGGCTGTTATAATGTTTCATATCAGGATGATTTTCAAACAGCCATTTAAGGCATTCTTCAGGTGAATCCCATTCCCAATGCTTAATATGAACACTCATAATGGTAACCTTTGACCGAATTAAAGCATGATTTTATCATGCTTTTAAAGTTTTTACAAGAAACGGCCATTAGATAACAGTCGTTTTTTCGTTGATGATTTCGTTGAAAATATCAGAAAGTTTCTTATCATTTTTATAATTGTAAACACTGATCTGCTCACCATACATAGAGCTGAAATCATAGAGTTCTTTTGATAAATGAGTGACATTATCATTACCATCTTTCAGTACCATGATATCTGTATAAACGGGTTCGTCATGTACTGATTTCTTTGAATCTTTATTAGGTGATAGTGTGATAATGTGTCTAATTTGATTGATTTTACTGTGATCGTGCCAAAGTGAAATGTTTTCTTTAACACTACAAAATTTATTCAATTGAGGTAATTGGCTAGTTGGAAATTCTTTTGAATGAAGATTGCTTAGTCTGAGTTCAAGAAATTTAGTTGTCATATCTGGGCTAGAAGCTAAAATTTCTTTTGTTTGCTTATGGTAAAATTCGAAACCACTAAATAAGTAAACACGAATACCATAATCCTTTGGGCTAAATGTGTTGACTTGATAATAGTTATTTAAAAAAACACAGAGTTCTTTTCTGAGATCACGCAAGGAATAAAGTGCGGACTTCATCCAGCAAATAGGCGTTGTAATGATTTCAAAAAGTTTATATAAAAGTTCAGCAAAAAACATAGTGATAGCTCCTGTAAGTGGACGAATTGTATAAAAATAAAAATATAAAGTCAAATCAAATGTATTGTTTCAATCAAAAAAGTATGATAATATAAGGTTTCATTAAAAAAAATAGGTTATTGATATGTCGAAATCAATGCGAGCAGAGCGTGAAGAAATTCGTGAAATACATCAAGATGCAAATCTACAAAAAGTAAGAGACAAAGTAACGAATAAAACAATTCGAATTATTGAACAATTCAATTTTGGTGAAGATTTAGCTGAGCATATTATTGATTGTTTATCAAAGCAAGACATTCAATTCGATGACAAATTTATCTTTAAATTTGATAACCCACAAAAAGGAAAACGCATCAATACGTCTACTTTGACATTGAAAGCGGTTAATTCCCCACTGAAATTTTATATTGGCAATAATACAGAAAGAAAACCTGCTCAATGCACCATTTCTTTTGATGAAAAACAGAAAGTAAAAAGCATTGTGCTGTCTTTTAACTACCTGATTAAAGGTTTTCAATTTGAACAGTCGTTTATCAATTTAACATATAATGCCGATTTTGAGTTGGTTGAATCAGAATTTAGTGAACGTTATTATGATCAAAAAACAAAAAAACTCAGATCCATTATCTCGAAAAAAGATAAGAGTATGCTGAGCACAACAGAAGAAGAGATTTTTCTGATTAATATGCGGTTTAACAGAGATAACACAATGCTGCAAGAAGTGTTGCCAGAAATGTGGATTCCGGCTGCATATGACTTCACCAGTGATGATTATAAATTAAGACTGGAAATGGTAGATATGGTCTTAGTATAAACAAGATATAAAATAAAAAGAGGCTACGGCCTCTTTTTTATATATTTATCAAGGTTGCCAATTACCAAATATTAAGGGTTCTAATATGTCATTATCAATATGCGAGAAATGTTCGAAGTCAGGTTCTTTAATAAGAATACCTAACTTTCTATTACATTCTTGCATGAATAACTCAAACTTATCTAAATTATCATGTAAATAAAACATAGTTCTAAGCCAATTGGATTCAGTATCACCAACAACTCTTATTGTAAATTCATTATCGACTGAAACAATATAATCAATACCTTCAATAGTTAAAACACCATACACATATTGATCAATTTCATAAAGTGCAATCATTTGCTTAATCAAATTAAAATTGTTTAAAGATGGTTCATTAGGCATATCATTTTCAAAATATTGCCATTCATCGAATGGAAATGATTTTAATTCAACAACCTTTTTCCAAGAGCACGGCTCAACAATATTTGAGACAATCTCTCTAAATGTATCGTTTTTAATAAGGTCAATATTCATAAAATCTCCTATAATATTAAATTAACATTTATTCGTACAAACACAACCTGTAATTTCTTAAGTAAACTTGCTCCATGGCAACTAAAACTTGAGGATTATAATCGGAATTAATATAATGCCAGCTAAGATCTTCAATTGTTGCTGCAGATAAATCAGCATAATATAGTTTATATAAAACTTTATCTCGCATAGTTCGACCTTCATTATGAAGTTTTTTTTCAATATTAACGGCTGAAGCGTTATTTACAATATTGTTTAATTTATCACCACTATAATTTATACCATTATTGTCTCTCATGGATAAATATTTTAAAACGAAAGCTTTTGCAGGGATATGATCATTTTCTCTTGTATCTTTCGCTGATCTATATGTTAAATCTTTATAAGATCCAGTATCCCATTCAGCAGTGGTTGAGTGTATATGCTGATAACTTAAAGCGTTTGCAGGCATTGGATTTTTTATAATATCTTTTTCAACTCTGCCACATTTAACTTGGTTATTGCGTTCAACTTTTTTTGCAATTACATCAAATCTTGCTTTAATATTTTCATATGCCTTAGTATCAGTATTCAAACGATCCTTGTAAGCAGCATCATAAAGACCTGTTTCAATAGCAACATTGATAGCTCTTTGACTATATATGGTATTTGGATATCGTATTATATAATATCCCAATTCTTCTTTTGCTTCCATAATTATATCAACATGATTTTTTTTAGGGTTTCTAACTGCAGCTCATTTCCTTGATCAAATCTGATCATTTGTGTTAAAATAGAGGTTTCAACCTCTATTTTTTTTATGATTAAATCTCTTTCTATTGGTAAATTTGCTTCTTTTCTTGGCCTTTCTGTTGTTACTCTTCGTCGTTGGGAACGACTTGGTAAAATTAGTTCTTTTCGAACCCTTGGCAATCATCGAAGATTCTTCTTCGATGACTTGCTTAAACTTCATAATTCTAATAAATTGCATGTTGGTTATGCCAGAGTTTCTTCTCACGATCAAAAAAAAGACTTAGAAACCCAAATCAAATTCTTAGATCAATATATTCAAAATGACAATAAGATTGTCATTTCTGATCTTGGCAGTGGATTAAATTTTAATAAAAAAGGTTTAATTCATCTTCTTTCTTTAATCATCTCTCGTAAAATTCATACCCTTTATCTTACTCACAAAGAACGTTTATTAAGATTTGGTTCGGATTTAATCTTTAAATTATGCTCAACATTTGGCACAAATGTTGTCATAATTAACAGTTCCGAATCTAAATCTTTTGAAGTGACTTTAGCAGAAGATGTTATTGAACTTATGACAGTTTTTTCTGCTAAATTGTATGGAAAGCGTTCTCATCATAATAAAAAATCAATAATTACTTGACTTTTAATAGTTTTTTGTTTATTATTATGGCATTATTGAGTAATTATTTATGAGCAAAAAAGAAAAGAAAAAATTAAGAACATTTTCTATCCATGAAACTAACTTGGATGTTGCTCGTTA